>Ga0247843_1000083_pt1 | contig 201041 bp, 201 predicted proteins | sample LaCruzMarch2017__FD_192420 | JGI IMG/M metagenome (GOLD analysis project Ga0247843, IMG submission 192420) | Freshwater microbial communities from meromictic Lake La Cruz, Castile-La Mancha, Spain - LaCruzMarch2017_8m | ecosystem: Environmental > Aquatic > Freshwater > Lake | place: Spain...
TACGTAGAACATGGCTTCATATTCGGAGTGCGGGATTAGCTCAGTTGGCTAGAGCGTCTCGTTGCCAACGAGAAGGTCGCCAGTTCGAATCTGGTATCCCGCTCCAAATAGAAGAAAAACCGACGTCACTTTAATGTGGCGGCGGTTTTATAGTTTTGGGGGGGATCAGCCCGTGGAAAACCAAACCCTTCTCCAATGTACGATTAGTCATTGCTCGAATTAACACGCATCAGGAATGCATCATTTTTACCAATGGCAAAGTCGCGACCTAAGTGCTGGAAATAGCTGAAAAATAATTCACGATTTGTGAATTGAAAATCGCACAATCCGTTAACGATCAGGGTTGCCACCCGCCGCAACCGGATTTAAAATCCCCTCACCCTTGGTCCCTTTCTTCTCTAAGGAGAATGTATGATTTCCGCCAGGTCGCTTCCTCCGCTTTTCTTGTTTTTTCTATTTGCTGCGACCACCGCATTCGCCGATGAGAGCCTGTACGAAAATGCAATTATCAACGGTCGACGAGTCGAGCAGAACTCCCTCTTGGCGCAATCCACGGTATTGATAATCTCCGTGGAAGGCGAAACCTGCACGGGAACAATAGTCGGAATCGACCTCGTAATCACTGCCGGCCACTGCGTGACTAGAAATGGAAGCAACAAACTACTTCCAATTACCAATCTCGTGGTCGACTTTGCCCCTTACTACAATGGCAACGATCAAATTCCCCGCGCGAGTTCAGTTCGACTGCGTGAAATACGCCTTCATCCAGAGTATCGTCACGATCTTGTGAGCGATGCCGAGTCACCTCATGACGTGGCATTGATTCGCCTCGCGGCTCCAATTCGCCCGGGATACAAACCTGCGCAACTGCTTCCACGTTCTATTCGGTTGATGCAGGGAAATTCGGTGGTAGTGGCAGGCTATGGCGATCGCAGCTTTACCGAATCAAGCCCAGACAATCGGTTGCTCAGCTTTGACTTTACCGTGAGTCGGGCTGTGCCAGATAAGTCAATTGTTCTGCTGAAGGCCTCGCGCGCGGGCGGAATTGGAAATGGTGATTCCGGCGGGCCTGCCTTCGTGCGAGCCAACGGTACGCTCTACTTCTGGGGCGTAGCCTCTAGTTCCGAAGAAGAAGGTTGGGCGGAAGCAGGCTATGAAAATCTAGAGCATTACCGAGAATGGCTTGAGCGTAACGGCGTTTCAGTACCCTAGGAAGCGAAAACCCAGATAGCCAATCGCAGGCAACGCCTGAATCATGGCAGGTCGAATCAGCTTGGGCCTGGAGAAAAATAGCACGAGACCGGCGCCAAGCACACTCAAGCAAGCGAAGTCCATCAAAGCCGCTCCATACACCTCTCGGTCCAGAAGGCGAAATGACAGCCCGACTAAAATACCGAGTGCGAGGAACAGATTATAAAATCCCTGATTGAAAGCCATCAACTGGCAAGTTTTTGCTTCGGCGGAAGTCACGCCAAATAACTTGTTGGTTCTGGGCTTACCCCAGGCCAGCGATTCTAAATAAAATATATAGACATGAATGAGGGCAACGACCAGGGCAAAAATGACGGCAATCATGAGTTCCTCGTAAGAAAAGGATAAGGGAGTCCTGCCGCTAACGCGAAGCGCAAAACGTGACTTTCACCCAACCATCGCCTATATCCAGCTGATGCCTAATTCGGTCGTCAAAGCCGCTTCGCTTTCAAAGACTTTCGGAAAGTTCGAAGCCGTAAAAAACCTCAGCTTCGAAGTACGAGAAGGAGAATGCTTCGGTCTCCTCGGACCAAATGGCGCGGGAAAAAGCACTCTAATGGGCATGCTTTACGGAGTTAATCTGCGCAGCGGGGGCTCACTGGGGGTGTTCGGACTTGACCCGGCGACTCAGTCTCGAGCAATAAAAAAACGCCTTGGAGTAGTTACCCAGGACAACGCTCTTGACGACGGACTTACCGTTGAAGAAAACATGCTGATCTACGCAGCGTTCATGGGGGTTCCGGCACAAGAGCGAAGAAAACGGGTACAAGAACTTCTCGAGTTCATGATGCTCTCCCATAAAAAAGACGGCCCGATCCGCTTTCTTTCGGGAGGGATGAAGAGACGCCTTGTTTTCGTTCGTGCTTTGCTGGGCAATCCAGATCTCCTTATATTGGATGAACCTACCACTGGACTCGATCCAGCCGTACGCCATCTCCTTTGGGGAAAGGTTCGCGAACTCCGGTCCAGGGGAAAAACAATTCTTCTTACCACCCACTACATGCACGAGGCAGAGATTCTATGTGACCGTATTCTGGTGATGAACAAGGGTGAGAATGTGGCTGAAGGCTCTCCTGCCCAGTTGATTGAGAAGTTCTCGCCGGGCTTCGTTGCAGTGTTTGAAAAGAACACTGACTCGGAAAAAGAGAAAGCGCTGGCGGAGTCAATGCAGCTCCAAGTTCACGAAGACAGCTCGGGTGTTTACTTCCGCGGAAATAAATTTGAAACCTTGCTCGATTTCCAGAAGCAAGTGGGACGGATTGCGGCCCAGCTTCGTCCTGCCAACCTGGAAGACGTGTTTCTCAAACTCACCGGCCAGGAGCTAAATTCCGATGCTTGAAGAGATCAGAGAGACCCTCCACCTATGCCTTCATCTTACCCGCCGTAACTGGGTGGTGTATAAAAAGGACTTCATCGCGAACATCGCCCCCACGGCTTTCGAGCCGATTTTTCTGATGCTTTCACTTGGAGTCGGCCTCGGGTACTTCGTTGCTGAAATTGATGGACGCACCTATATTGCGTACATAGCACCCGGCCTTGCGGTATCTACGGCGCTTTTCACGGCGTTTTTTGAGTCGAGTTATGGCTTCTATGTTCGGATGACTTTCGAGAACATCTTCAAAGCCATGCTCACCACCCCTATTGGCGTGCGAGAAGTAATCCTCGGCGAGTACTTCTGGGTGGCCATTAAGGGCGGATTGATGTTTGGGTTGCTGTCTGCCGGCTTTGCCTGTTTCGGTCTAGTGAAGAATCCTGCCTATTTGCTTCTAATGCCGATCGTAGGAGCGCTGGTAGCCTTGCCATGCGGCGCTCTGGGGTTGCTGGCCACGTCCTACGTACGCAATATCAACCAGTTCCAGACCGTCTATGCTTTTTTCATTTCGCCTCTGTTCTACTTTTCCGGAATATTTTTTCCCCTGAAGCAAATGCCCCCGGGACTTAGGCAGTTCGCTGAGTTCTTACCCCTTTCTCATGGAGTAGCTCTTTCCCAAGCACTTTTTTGGGACGAATCGCCCTCCCGCGCTTTTCTGATACATGGCAGCGCACTAGTGATTTTCAGCCTTTTTTTCTGCACTTGGGCGTACTACCGCATCCGTGGAAAACTTCAATCATAACAGCTAGCTCGCAGTCAAAGACAAATCTGCCACAAATTGCGGCAAAAACCAATTGCCGGGCATCCATCTGCTCTGGTAAACAGCCCTCCCATGTTGATCGAGCACCTACAAAGAACATACGCAGAACGCTGCCGACGCAACCCGCAGTATTCACTGCGTGCGTTTGCCAAGTCGCTTGATATTGACTCGTCTACTCTTTCTGCCCTTATTCGGCGTAAGCGCCCCCTAACTGCGAAAACCGCACAGCGCCTGATCTCTAATATTGGCATTTCCGATCCTTCCCATGCCCAAGCCCTCCTTCTAGGGGTACTCGGCGAAAGCGATGATAGCGCTCCCGTTTATCAGCAGCTGGAGATGGAAGCGGCCGAAGTAATCAGCTCCTGGGAACATTTCGCCATTCGTTCGCTCCTTCAGCTGGACGCATATCGCCCCAACACCAAACAAATTGCGCGCCGCTTGAATATTCCTCACGGGATCGCCCTCGAAGCACTCACCCGAATGGAAAAACTTGGGCTTGTAGTTCGTAACGGCGAGCTCTGGACCGATACCGGCAAAAATCTCGCCACGCCGGCCAATGTTCCAAGCCTCGCGCTTCGCGGCGCCCTTCGGCAGTGCATAGTTAAGGCGATTGATTCTCTTGAAAAGGACCCAATCGACGTGCGCGATATGAGTGGCATGACAATGGCGATTGCCTCTAGAAAATTGCCCGAGGCCCGCAAGCTGATCATGGATTTCCGTCGTAAGCTCTGCGCCTTCTTAGAAGATGGCCACAAAGACTCTGTATATCGCCTCAACATTCAGCTCTTTCCGCTCTCTCAGGAGGAAACTCAGTGAAAAACGCCCTTTCCCTGCTGCTTCTAGCGCTTAGCCTTACCCAAGCTTCACATCCTGCGATTGCCCGCGTGACTGAAGGCCACGAAAATGGCAACGCCGGCGATATTTATGCTATCGAGTTCAAACTCACGGCACGCGATATCGTGCAGAGACTCCGCCTCCTTACCTCCGACGACCTCAATGGCATCAATCTGACGCAGCTTTCCGGCGCGATCCTCGTAACTACGGTTTCCTCGGAAGAGCGTGTGTTCCTGAACGGCTACGAAGTAAACGCAAAAAATCTTCCCGCCGAAGGTAAAATCGTAATCAACCGATCTTGGTGGCGCCCTCTGCGCATGGCTTCCGAAACCAAAAATAGGGTTCGTCTCGTTTTACACGAGTATCTGCCTTTAATCGGCGTGGCTGACGAAGGCGCTCTCGTATCTGAGAGACTGATCGCTCTTTTGGACATCAAAAATTTCGATCCTAACCGCTGGTGGAATCCGCTCAATCCCGCGAACCATATCACCCTCAGCCTTGAAGGCGGCCCTCAAGGCTGCTCACTGCCTACGATCAAGCCCAATCCTTCAAATTCAGAAGAAGATTTTTCGGTTGAAACGAACGGCACCTGTGGAGATTTCTACCGCAAAGTAGTCGTGCACAAAGCCTCATTTACCGCTCCTCCATCTACCGGCTACCGCGGAACGGTTCACCGTTACAGCATCGCGGTGATCGATCGTGATTCCAAGGTTCTGGGCGTCACACACTACACCCCTCGAATTGCGGAGTGCCTGTCTTTGGAAGATGGAACTTGCGCCCTAGGTGGAAGCCTCAACCCGGGCGACGGGTCCGTAAGCTTGCAGTTCTGGCTGCTCCGGGAGGCTCAATGAGCTCTGAACTATTTTTTGTTACTATTTTCAAAGATCTGCAGGAGAGAAAAGTTATGAAGACCCCAATAATTGCCTTGGCCACCTTTTTGTTCTCGATCCAGGCACACGCGCTGACAATCTGCGCAGGCGAAACGTTCAGCGGCACCATCGTAACGGTCACCGTAATTACTGCTGGCGCGACCGGCGTTGTTCAAAACGGACTGGTTTCGATCGCACCATCCGCCGAGCCATCACGCACCTACGGATTGAAGCGAGAGGAAATTACCCAGTTTTTCGAGTCCACCTCCGATGACTCCCGTCGTGCTGTGGTTGGCCTTGCTGCGTATGTAAACCGAGAAAACCCCGTTTCGATCCGCTACTCTGGTGCCAATTTTCAGGACGATATGGTCAGCGTTCTGCGGAATCCAAGCCGCGTGAAAGAATCTGGCAATGAGATGCGAGTGTGGAAAGGCCCTGGATATCCTGCGGACCAACAGCACCAGTTCAAAGATGTGGTTTGCCAGGTAACCTTGGACCCCTGATCAGGCTGAAAGCAGCAATAACGTAATTCCGATAACGTAATCGGCTGCGACGTGCGCGAGGTAAGGGGCCAGCAATCCGCGAGAGCGGTCCCTTAGATAGCCGAGCATCAAGGCGTACACGAAAGTCATCAGGTAACCCAATTTTCCATTCGGGAATCCTCCCATGTAATGGGCGGCGGCGAATGCGCTCGCTTGCGCAATCAGGATCAATGACTGTCTTTCTCCGAAATTTTGCTCCAACGCATCCTGAAGTACTCCTCGGTAAACCACCTCTTCAGAAAATGCGTTCAATAAAGCAAATCCAGGAATTCCGACTAAAAGCATGAACCAGGGTGGAACGTGCCGAAATGTACTGAGCATAGAGCTGGCGATTCCGAGATAGTCCGACCATAGCGCCCAGAGGATCAAAGCCAGAGCCGAAATCAAACTTGTAAGAATCACGAGAAGCCAGCTCACCTGGTCAGGCTTACCCAGCCTGAACCAGGAAAACTGAGGACGAAGAAAAGGGAATGGAAGACAGCAGCATGTGGTGAGTACAAATGGCAAAAGGAAGGGGGCCGTAGGCAGGTTGTAGACCCAAACAGGAAACCACTGGTCTCCTTGGTACATGAAAAAAAACAAGAGCGCGCAAGGTACGAGTGTCCATTTACGATAGTAAAGCGTGAACAGAAGGAACAGCACCACGAACCAAAGGATTGGGGCGAATACCCTCATAAAAGCACTCGCTGTAATCAGTGCCACCAATACCAGCAGAAAGTAACGCGCAAGACCGTGCTTCTCGTTGTGCTTATCTGCATTCATTTCCATAAATCTATCGGATTCTTCCGGCTTTTCCGTGTTTTTTGCAGACTACTACTCCGCATGTCGGCTCTCCCCTTCGTTTTCTCACTTGACCTGTCCTCCAGGCAGGCGAGATGCTGATGGAATTCACGAAAGGAATACCTCTATGAAAAACGCTCTGTTAGCACTTTGCCTCGCTTCGTTACCCATCGCCGCATCAGCAAAACCTGAAAATTACAAAATCGATACTTCGTCTTCCAAAGCAACCTGGGAAGGTTCCAAGTTGGTGGGAAAGCATGACGGCGAACTCAAAGTGAAAGGAGGCGAACTACTAGTAGAAAAAGGAGCGATAGTCGGTGGCAACGTCGATATCGATATGGATTCGCTTACCAACAAAGACCTCACGGATCCCGACTCCAATAGCAAGCTCGTTACCCACCTTAAGAGCCCCGATTTTTTCTCTGTAAAAGACCACCCCGTTTCTTCCCTTAAGATCACGAAAGTAGAGAAGAAAGATGGCAAAACGATGGTGACTGGAGACTTGACGATCAAAGGCATTTCGAAGCCAGTCACTTTCCCCGTCGACGTAAAGTCCGACAAAAAGGGCGTAAAAGCCAAGGGCGAGATGACTGTTGATCGCACCCTTTACGACATCAAATTCCGATCATTGAAGTTCTTCTCCGACATTGGAGACAAAGTGATCAATGACACTTTCAAGGTAGGATTCGACGTGGCGGCGAGCAAATAAGTCGGACTTAGTTTCCCATCACGTCAGATTGACGCGGACCTTAGTCGAATACTATGATAGCTCTATGCGTCTAAAATCGTGACGCGGGGGCTGCTGTTTGAAACGCTGGGTGTTTTCCATGGTTAGTATTGGACTCTTGTCCGCATGGCTGGCTTTCTCCCATCCTTCCGTCGAGCTAAGCTCCACGGAAAGGGTGGAGGTTCGCCTGCCGGCATCTTTGCTCGAAAGTCGCCTGGCACTTTGTAGTAAAAACTCTGTGCAGAAACGTGGCTGTAACGCAGCTTTGCGATATCTGGAAGAACTCACTTCACCCGGGCGGATGCCAACCTCTCAAGAGTCGGAAAAACCAGGCGATCGCTACCAGAAACTCGCGATTACACTAAGAGCCGATAAAGTTTCTGAAAGTGAATGGGTACCCGGTGCATTCAATGCCTGGCTTCTTGCGATCGATCCGCACGCAAAACTCGTAGCAGCAGACGACGCTGATAGGCGGGCAAGCGCGGAAAAGATTTTTGTACAAGGCGCTGGCGCCAAACTTCGCTTCCATCATGGCAAGGTATACGTGGGCTACATTATGGAGGGCTCGGCCGCGGAGAGCGTTGGCTTGCTTGCGGGCGATCGGCTCATTTCACTCAATGGACGCGAGCTAAGTGGAATGAACGAAACCTCGCGAAGACGTTGGCTCAATCAGACCAAGTCCCCATACAAGATTCTTATCGAGCGTGACGGGCGCGAGCAGACCTTCGAAATCTCAGAAAAGCGTTATTATCTGGCGAACGTCGAAGGCAAGGTGCAGACCTATGCAAGTGGCCGCCGAGAAGGAATTCTTAGAGTAAGGTCTTTTGACAAAGACAACACTTGTATCGAACTGAACCGGGCACTCAAGGCCGTACTGAGCACGGGCGTAAGTCGACTACGGCTCGATCTAAGTGACAATCCAGGTGGTCTCGTGCGCGAGGCCCAATGTGCAGCCGGGCTTTTCCTCGGACAAGGAAAGGTATTTGCTCGGCTTCGTCGGATAGAGAATCCTGAGGCGGAGAGCCTGATTCCCTCCGCTCCAGCGGGGGGGAACTTTGGCGACGAAGAAGAAACAATTCTTAAGACGGAAGGCCACGCACGCACTCAACTGCCGCTCTCGGTGCAAATAAATCAAAACTCTGCCAGCGCCGCTGAGATGCTTGCCGCATCCCTGCAGGATAGCGGCAGAGCTACAGTGATTGGAACTCGCTCCTTTGGTAAAGGCTCTATGCAAAGCGTTTTTCATCCTTGGGCAGACGAGAAACTTTACCTTACCCGTACCACTCACCGTATTTTCCGTGCTTCCGGAAAGACTTTGCAGTTCGAAGGCGTGAAGCCCGACAGTGTTTCACTGGTGCAGGAAGGCGAAAATTTCCCGCGCGAGCGCGAGTTGACGCTCTGAATAATTCGCGGGAGCCCTTTAAAGTAAAGCCCTCTCAAAGGGGGTTCCAGTGCTCAAAATCAATCTCGAAGGAAAACTCGCGCTAGTAGCAGGCGTGGCTGACGACCAAGGTTTCGGATGGGCCATGGCGAAAGCCCTCAAGCAAGCAGGTGCCCGCGTGATCATTGGTACCTGGCCGCCAGCATTGAATATTCTCAAAATGAGCCTTGAGCGCGGCAAGCTGGAGACTGCGCTAGAAGACGGAGGCGAGCTCACGTTCGAAAAAATTTATCCCCTCGATGCGATGTTCGATGAGCTCGAAATGGTGCCTGAGGAGACCAAAACCAACAAGCGTTACCAGGGCCTTGGCGACTACTCCATAAAGGGGCTTTGCGAGGCGATAGAAAAAGATTTCGGCAAAGGTGCGCTCAATATCGTGATCCACTCACTCGCCAACGGCCCGGAAGTTCAAAAAGCCCTGATCGACACCTCCCGAGCGGGTTATCTGACGGCGAGCTCTGCCAGCGCCTACTCCTTCGTGAGCATGGTGAGCAAACTTTCTCCGATCATGGAAAGAGGCGGCAGCTTCATTAATCTCACCTACATGGCTTCGGAAAAGGTGATCCCAGGTTATGGAGGAGGAATGAGCTCAGCGAAAGCAGCGCTCGAGAGCGATACTCGCGTTCTCGCTTTCGAAGCAGGCCGGCGTTACGGCCACCGGGTAAACTCCATCAGCGCCGGCGCACTTGCGTCTCGCGCCGCGAAGGCCATCGGTATGATCCAGGACATGATCAATTACGCAGCTCAAAATGCTCCCTTGCAGGACCCTCTTACAGCCGAAGACGTCGGCAATACGGCAGCCTTTCTGAGTTCGGATATCAGTAAGGCGATCACAGGCACAGTGATGTATGTGGACAAAGGAATGCACGCGATGGGAATGGCTGTGCCCGAGGCCTACAACCAGAAATCCAATGCAGAAAAATAAATGAAACGGGGATCTCGTGATCTCCGTTTCATTTTAAATGAACAAAATACTTACTTAGCTTCGCATTCCCAAACTACGGGCTCCACGTCTTCGTTCTCACGGCAAGCGTAGTCGAACTGTTGGTTGTTCGTGAGGACGATCGCTATGTCAAATTGCTCGTATCCCGTGCGAACTGCCGTCACAGACTTAAACAAGCGCTGCGTTTCTTTGCTCTGAGTTCGGGAGAAAATCTCGCCGCTTTTTTCGATAGCTTCAGAAGCCTGGTGAACGGCGGTTCCGTGAGCGGAAGCTGCGAGGGGGGCGAGAGAACAGAGGGCGACGAACAAGGCGGTCTTTTTCATTTTCAGTTCCTTTAAGTTTCAGAATTACAGGGTCCAGAAACGGTTACCACGCCTCGCTCAATATTGATATTGATTCTCATAATCTATGATTTTGCATTGCACATTCTGCTGAGTTGCCTCTGTAGCGATGTTTTAATGGAGACCCCCGGCATAGTCTATGCAGTGCATATCATTGGAACGATTGCGTAATTTGAATCTCTTCTAAAGAGAAACCCGATTTCTGCCGTTGGTTATAGGAGCATTTACGGAGGTATCTGATGAGTAAGAAAAAGAACAAATTTGATCTCACCAACCTGGTTCACGAAGGCATGGTGAAAGAAGGGGAAACTCTCTTTTTCGTGAGCGATCCTAAGATGAGCTGCACCGTGAAGAAGATGCCCAGTCATGAATTCAAAGTAGAGCAGAAAAACGAGATCTTCACCGTGCACGCAATGTCGGTAAAATTTCTTGGAACTGAACCACCAGATCACGCTTGTCGCTGGCTTCGAAACGCCAATGGTAAGACACTATATGAGTTGTGGCAGAACACCTTAGCTCAGGAAGACGCAGCTTAATTCAGGATGCAAAATCGCGTGGCTCCCTGCACAGACCTTCGGCCTGGGCAGGGGCCATATCAATTTTGCTGCTTCTGCTTATCGCCGGCATTCGAGTATTCGGCGATAATCTCTATGACTACCCCGACAATCCGCCTGCAGATTCTCTGCCTAAAGATGGCGTGATCGTATGCCTGGCCGGCGGTAAGTACCGCATCGAGGCCGCGTTCTCGCTATATGCTAACGGTGTGGGCGATCGGCTTTTCATTGTCGGTGCTGGACGCAAAGCCACTAAAGACGGACTTGCGAAACTGCAGGCCGTGGCAACAGCGCAGAAAATCCCCTGGGACCGTTTCGACAGGATAATCGTAGAAACAGAGTCTAGAAATACGATCGAAAACGCTTTCGCAGTAAAGCGGTTCCTGGAACAAAATCCGCAGGTGAAAAGAATTCTCCTCGTCACCTCAAGCTACCACATGCGGCGAGCGGAATTCATGATTGCCAATCAACTTCCTCACGACCTCCAGATCGTGCCATACACTCCGCCAAACAGCGAAATCGGCAAAAGCAATTGGTGGCATACCTGGCTTGGCATAACAGTTACATCAGAAGAATACTTCAAACTTCTCTTGGTAAAATTGCTCTTGCCTACACTTGGATATTTTTAATGAAACTAATTCTTCTGCCGCTCGACTGAAATGATCCCATCTTTAGACTCAAGCGTAGAAATTACCTTGTTTAGCTGGTCCACGCCTGTAACGAGAATTTCAAACACGCAAACCGCTCGCTTGTCTTTCATAGTACGGACTGACGCCTGTGATATGTTCACGCCCTGCTGGCTGATTGTTTGAGTCATGGAAGCTAGCATCCCGGGTTGATCGTCGCAAAATACCCTTACCTTCACCGAACGACGCGGAGGACTAGGAGCCTTTCCCTCCTTCGATGGCGCCGTAGCCGGCACCCCCGTCCAGGCAACCTCAATTCGGCGGTCGTTGTCGCTATCCAGCGCCTTTTTACAGGCAGAATGGTGTACGGTCACCCCTCGACCACGAGTCACGAAACCCACAATAGGATCACCGGGAATCGGATGGCAGCACTTTGCGAATCGAATCAGAATATCGCCCATGCCCGTAACCATGACGGCGTTCCGGGCCTCACTCTTTCGCATGGCCGTGGATATAATTTTTTGAAGGAAGCCTTTCTGTTCTTTCTCTTCGGGCTTATCCAGTTCCGCCTGCGGAATTACCGCCCGGGATATGTCCCTCGCCGTTATCTTTCCGTAACCCAGAGCGACGAGTATATCTTCGAGCGTCTTATAACCGAGCTCTCGAATGGCTTGAGCCATCTCCGTTGTCTTACTCATCTTCTCGAGACTTGTCTTATAGCGGCGGAACTCGCGCTGCAGGATCTCTTCGCCGAGCTGCTTGGCCTTATTTCGCTCGATCAGCTTCAAAAATGCGCGAATCTTTGAAATAGCGCGGCTTGTTTTAACGATTTTAAGCCAGTCTTTGCTGGGATTTTGGGAAGTCGAAGTTAGAATTTCCACCACGTCACCCGAGCGCAATCGATAGCGAAGAGGTACGATTTTACCGTTAATTTTGGCGCCGGTGCAGCGATGCCCGACATCCGAGTGCACCGCGTAGGCAAAATCAAGAGGAGTAGACCCATGAGGAAATTCCTTCACTTCGCCCTTGGGAGTAAATACAAAAACATCTCCTGGGTATAGATCGAGCTTCACCGATTCCAAGAACTCGGTTGGATCGGAAAGCGTCTTCTGCGAATCTAGCAGCCGCGACAACCACTCCATCTTCGCCTGATTGGAAACATCAGCGCGCCCTTCCTTGTACTTCCAATGAGCCGCGATTCCGCTCTGCGCGATTTGGTGCATTTCCAAGGTTCGAATCTGCGCCTCCATCCGTTCTCCGTAAGGCCCGATAACCGTCGTATGCAGCGACTGGTAGTTGTTCGGCTTCGGCATCGCGATATAGTCCTTGAAGCGACCAGGAATCGGCTTATACGTAGCGTGGATCACTCCAAGGCTCTTGTAGCACTCCGTGATATTGTCGAGGATGATTCGAAAAGCCACGATATCGTGAATATCGTCGAGGTCGTTGGCGTTTCTCTGCTCCATTTTTTTGTAAATAGAATAGAAGTGTTTCGGCCGCCCAGTTACCGAGCCTTTTATCCCGTACTCTTTAAGATTTTCCTCGATATTCTTGATCACTTGCTCGATGTACTTTTCGCGCTCGCTCTTTTTCTTGGCAATCAATTGCGCAAGCTTGTAGTAAACTTCGGGCTTGAGGTAGCGGAGGCAAAGGTCTTCCAGCTCAGCCTTTACCCAATGGATCCCCAGACGCCCCGCGAGGGGTGAGTATATATCGAGGGTTTCCTGGGCGATAAGCTTGCGCTTTTTTTCCGGAAGGTAATCCAGCGTGCGCATGTTGTGAGTACGATCGGCAAGCTTCACAAGAATTACCCGAAGATCTTTGGCCATTGCCACGACCATTTTGCGGAAATTCTCGGCCTGCTTTTCTTCCGAGGTTCGGAACGTAATACGCGAGATCTTAGTTACCCCGTCTACGAGCTCGGCCACGGGCTTTCCGAAAATCTTCGCGATGTCTTCAAGAGAAGTTTCAGTGTCTTCCACCGTGTCGTGCAAAATTCCGGTAATGATGGAATCCAAATCGAGATGCAGCTCCGCTAATATGGCGGCAACTGAAATTGGGTGTACAATGTAAGGCTCTCCCGAGCTGCGTCGTTGCTCAGAATGCTTTTCATTGGCGAACTCAATAGCCTGCCGCACCAGCGGCATATTCACGTCTGGATAATACTCGAGAAGCTTCAGCTCAAGATTCTGAATCGCCTCTTTTACTGCAGGATCGCTAAGCAATGTCGCCGCCGATCTCTTGCTCGACTATGGAGCAAAGTTTCGCGAAACTCTCGTCCAGGTTCTCATTTACTACCTGGTAGTCGAAATCCTTTGCTCTGGCCATTTCCGTAACAGCATTTTTCAGCCGCTGCTGGATCTTGTCTTCAGAGTCGGTGCTCCGTTGGCGAAGTCGCTTTTCCAGCGTTGCAATATCCGGGGGAAGTATAAAGATACTTACGCAGCGATCGCCGAATGCTGCACGCAAGCTATCCACACCTTGCACATCAATATCCAGCACTACAACCTTGCCGGATGCACATTGCTTTTCCAGAAAATCCTTGCTGGTACCGTAGTAATTTCCGTGCACTTCGGCGTACTCGAGTAATTTTTTCTCACGTATCAGTTTTTCGAATTCGGCTGTACTTACAAAGTTGTACTCAACGCCATCTTTTTCACTTCCCCGCGGTAGACGAGTGGTGAAAGAAATCGAAAGGGACAAGTGCGGATACTTCTCGAGGAGCTTGCCGCACAAAGTGGTCTTACCGCCACCGCTGGGCGCCGCTAGGGCCAAGAACTGTTTGCGAAACTTCTTCATGACGCCTATTCCAGGTTCTGCACTTGCTCACGCACTTTTTCGAGCGTCAGCTTCATCTCCAGAACATGGTTGGTGATTTCCACCAGATCGCTCTTCGCACCGATGGTATTCACTTCCCGGCCGATTTCTTGGGTTAGAAACTCAAGCCGTTTTCCCACGGACTTTGCTCCAGCGTACTGGAGCGCTTCCTCGCATTGTTTCAAGTGACTGGCTAAGCGATCAAGTTCCTCCGTCACGTCAGCCCGATCAAGGTAAAATGCGACTTCCTGGTATAGACGGGTTTCTTCAAGTACCCCGCGGTTTTTGCCAACCCACTGCGAGATTCGCCCTTCTAGTCGCTTGGAGTGCCTCTCATTTAGATCTTCGCGATGCTTGCGAATCCACTCCTTATGGCTCTTGATCTCCATGAGTTCTCTCATCAGCACACGTTCTAGCTTTTCTCCCTCGCTCCGGCGCATATCAATCAGAGCTAAAAGTGCATGCTCAAGCGCAGTTTTCACCACCTCGCCCGCTTCTGCGCCAAATCCAGCCGTTGGGTCGTCTGTAACCGCCACTCCCGGAAGCCTGAGCAAAGCGAGAGCGCTCAGTCCGCTTGAAATATCAAAATCTTTTGCGAGCCTCTGAGCCTGGGCAACGTAAGCCGTTGCTACATCCTCAGCAAGATGTACCGATAGAGAAGGCTCCATGGGGTGAATCGTGACAGTGAAATCGACTACGCCACGCCGAAGCTTCTTCTCGAGTATTCCTCGCAAGTCGGGCTCAAGAAAAAGAAGAGAGCGCGGGAGCTTTGCCCGTATCTCGAGGAATCTCCCGTTCACCGAACGAAGCTCAACGGTAGCTCGCACTCGGTCATTAGACACACTTCCCCGCCCGTAACCGGTCATGGAATGAAGAGAATTTTCAGCTTGATGGGATTCCTTGATACTCAATTTATTCCGTTCGCTTAGCGGTCCAGTTCGGCGGAAACGATATAGTCCGTTCCCATTTTCCGGAAGCGAGCGATCCTTTCTTTCACCAGTTCGGCGCCGTCTTTTGGCATAAGCTGTTCCAGATGCCTGGAAATACTGTTTCCGAGAAGGGTCGCAGCCTCTTCATGGTTGCGATGAGCACCGCCCTGCGGCTCGCGCACAATATCATCGACAACTCCCAGCCCTTTTACCTCTGGCGCGCTCAATTTAAGAACTTTGGCTGCTTGTTCGCACATGGCGCTGTCACTCCAGAGAATCGACGCGCAGCTTTCGGGCGAAATCACTGAGTATGTAGAGAACTCTTGCATCAAAACCTTATCAGCGACCGCGATCGCAAGCGCGCCCCCGGAACCACCTTCACCAATTACTACCGTTACAACTGGCACAGGAAGATTGAACATACGCATAATGCTGTCAGCGATGGCTTCCGATTGACCGCGCTCTTCGGCATCGATTCCGGGGTAAGCGCCGGGCGTATCAACGAGAGTGACAATCGGAATGGAAAATCTGGCTGCCATTTCCATCAAGCGAATGGCTTTGCGATATCCTTCCGGCTTTACCATGCCGAAATTTCGCTTCATTTTTTCCTTCGTACCGCGACCTTTTTGCTGACCAATCACCAGAACAGGCTGATCGCGAAACCTAGCCAGACCACCGATAATTGCGGCGTCATCACGGAATTTTCGATCACCATGAAGTTCCTGAAAGTCCGTAAAAATTAAATTTATATAGTCTTCCGCATAGGGACGTTGCGGATGGCGTGAGAGTTGAACCCTCTGCCATGGGGTGAGATTTGTATAGACTTCACCGATGAGCAGCTCGAGCTTTTTCTCCAAAGCGCCGATCTCGGTGGAGAAATCCATTTTCTCTTGCACCGACATTTCTCTGAGGTCAGAGATCTTTTTCTCGAGGTTAGTAATCGGCCGTTCAAACTCGTAATACGCGTCCATAAGAGTTTTACATTAACAAATACACGCTACGAGAGGCTAGGGGTACAGCGCGGAAATTGTTTATTTCTCGCCCTGAACCACGCGCGAGTAGAGGGTGTGTCGACGCCCCGCTTTGCCGCCAAACAGCATCGCCCCAGCTTCATTCAGCAGGATTTTCCGATGCGTAGCATTAGGAGAAGAGATGCAGGAGGCTAGTTTGCGTAGGGAGAGCGTCTGGGGACGCATCGACCACTTGCAGTCTGTCAGAAACTCACACGCTTCCCGTGCCTGCCCATGCCGGGTAGCCCCCTCCTCAAAAAGACCCAGATGCGCTGCCAAAGCACCTTGGATGGAGTTGAGTTCGCCATTAGGCCTCAGACTTACTGAGTCTTCGTCGTCTAGCAGTGTCTTGCCGACCGCGGTGTCCTGGCAGTGAAATTCAAGTGGTGTCTTCAGGAAGCTACCAGATACTCCCAGCGACTTTTCCAGCTCGTGAACTACGAGCGCCTTACACACTCGGCGTCGCTCAAGAGTGCATTGATCTGCCACTACTTTCACACCGTAGCAGAGCTGTAACTTTAGTAAGCGACGATCAAAATCTTCCTCCTGCAAGGAGGCGATCGTGCGGCCGCCACTCCAACGCTTCCCCCCCACTGGAGCACGGGCGGGATTTACAAGAAATAGAAATAAGAGCGCCGCGAGCATCGTGGTGGCCACGAGGCTCGAGGCGATTTTTGCCGCTCTTTTCATAGGGGAATTTTGCTCCTGCTTACTGGCTCCAACCAGCCACGCGACCATTTTCGAAAATCACAGTGCGGGAACCACTCAGAGAAAAACGGGTGCCATAAGTCCAGCGCTCATGCCCTCCATTTCCCCGTCCGGCAACCTCGCGCTGGGTAGGCGTACCCCAGCTATCCGAAACTTCACGGCGGGTCATTCCAAGCACGACGTCGCGCGAAGCGATTGCGCGTTTCACGCGGCGCTTACCGTAACCAAGCTCGTCGGAGGCATTTGTCTCCTCTTCGTCGTGCAACGCCGTTTTCTCTGCACCTTCCCCATCCGCATCCGCTTCGACGTCATAGCCTCGGTCGTATTCAGCAGGATCCTCACCGTGATCTCCGAACTGCAAAAAAGAAGCGCAGCCGGGAAGGCAGAGAAATGCCAGAAATAGAATGGGAAAGCAGGGTGACTTGAAAAATCCTTTTTTCATATGGTCCTCGATGTTGACTTCCTATCGACCGGGATTGGATTTTCTTTTACCGACTTTTTCGTTTCTTTCCTGAATTGGGCAGCTTCAGGTAAACTAGGAGAATGTCTAAGCTAAACGCAGTCAGGGAGAAGCTGGCGGGCCTGAGGGCCCAGCTCGCTGAGAAAGCCGACAAAATCGCATTTATCAAGACCTGGCGGGAAAAACGGGCAGCCGACACGGCAAGTGGTCAGACCAAGCCAACTGACGCCCATTCGATCGCTTCGATTTACCGCGATGGGAGCACCTTTACCAGGTTGCAGGTAATTCTTTTTGCGTGCCTGGCCCTGGTGGCCCTGGCGAGTTCAACCTCTCTGATCATCAAGATGGCCTCCAAGCTGCGCTCCTCGACCGAAAACGAGCATCTCAAAAAGGACTATTCGAATGAACTGGCCGAAGTGAAGCGAAAGAGCCTGGAGAAGGTTGAGATGCTGTCTCTGGGACAATTCACCACCAACGCCTACATGGATGAATCAAAGGGAACAAAGATGATGTCGATCGACTTGTGGATAAGGGTCAGCGACCCTGAGGCTGCATCGATGGTCGAGAACCGTGCCGCGGTTTTTCACGACAAAACGATGGACGCACTAAATGAACTTTACATGAACAAGATAAGTCTTATCAGCGCACAAGGCAAGGAAGAGGCAAGGCAGAATATTCGTAAAGCGCTTACCGATGCGCTTCCCAAAGGACATTCGGTCGAAGAAGTATTCATTCAGAATCTCGTATTTCAATAGCTGGCCCAGTTAGACCATAACCCTTCATTTTTGCCCACAATGTCGAGCGTGCAATTCCCAGCTCCCGAGCCGCCAATGTTCTCGACCATCCATGCCGCTCCAACGAGGCGGCAAGGTACTCTCTCTCGATCTCACCTAGGGTTCGGGGAATCCAACAATCCTCACTTTCTTTAATCGTGACTGGCCGCTCGAGTGGGCCGAGATGCTCAGGAAGAATCCGGGATACTCCCATCCCACGGGCCATAACCGCCGCACGCTCGATACAGGAACGAAGCTCGCGAACATTTCCGGGCCAAGAATACTGCAATAGACGGCTCTCGGCCTCAGTATCCAAACTGAAGCCGCGATCGGCAGAGAGTTTTTCCGCAATTGCGGAAACATCCTTGAGACGCTCACGAAGCGGGGGTACATGAATCACGCAACCAGCGATCCGATAGTATAAATCATTCCTGAATTCCCCATCTCGGATTCTTCGGTCAAGGTTCCTGCTGGTAGCCGTGATTAGCCTGAAGTCAGAACGCTCCGAGCGATCTGCACCCAACGATTTGACCTCTCCAGACTCAAGCGCGCGCAACAACTTTACTTGTGTGGCAAGCGGAACGTCAGCGATCTCGTCTAGAAACAGTGTTCCACCGTTGGCCGAGCGCAAAGCTCCCTGGCGAGCCGTTTCGGCACCGGTAAAGGCCCCTTTTCGATGACCGAACAACTCACTCTCGGCCAGCGCTCCCCCCGTCAGCGCGCCGTTCACCGGCAAGAATGGCCCTTCCGGATGCGAACTCCAATGGTGCAGCATACGCGCGATCACATCCTTCCCCGTGCCTGTTTCCCCCAGAAGCAGTACCGGCAGTGTCGTGGTCGCGACGCGCCTTACACTTTCCATGACTTCTTTCATGCTTGGATCTGCGACGATCCAGCCGCCGTCGAGCAACTCACAACCTTCTCTGGATTCTCCCCAGCTTAAAGTGGAACGCCCCAGCCTTAAGGTACCGGAACTGGGAAGTGGTGCGCTTCGAACACGAACTCCGTTCAGAAACACGCCATTGCGCGATGAAAGATCCTCAACGAAGTATCCTGCACCCATTCCTTCAAGTCTAAACTCGGCATGCCTGGGCGACACGAACGGGTCGTCGACCCGGATATCGCAGGAATCACAATTGCCCACCGTGATTTCGGTGCGCTGTATGGTAACTCGTCGCTTCTTTCCGTAGTAAGGCTTCAACCAGAGCTCACGCATGGGCTGCAGCCTTTGCGCATTTTCAGTCAGGGGCGATCTCAGCCATTCGGTTTTTTCGCTCATCGGCACCTCTTCGGTTCTGCCCAAAGCAAAAGGCCTGCCACTTGACTCCTCTCCTGCCGTGCCTCAATCTCTCCCTATGACAAAGGAAATCTTTGTTCTTTCAGCCGTACTGTACTGGATTTCATTCCTACTGCGGTTCTATCTTTGGACTCGCTCCCACCGGCGTGTTGAGCTTGCCGCGTCAAGCTTCGAGAAAGTGGCGATGCTCGCGTTTACGCTCGCCTTGGTGCTCTATATCGGCAAGTTACAAATCGTGAATGGAGAGGTTCATTCTCAACGCTATGATCGTCCCGTCAGTTTTCTGCTATTCGCCTGGGCTATCTCAGCAGCCCATATGGTTACGGAAGTAGCGTATGGAAACACAATGACCGCGATTTTTGCCAATTTCTGGACCGCACTCTCATTAACGCTGTCTAGCGCAGCCGCTTACGTGATGAGCGGGATATTTACCAATGATCTTGAATGGCTCAGTTTTCACCGCTTGTGTTTTCTGCTCGGATACGCATTCTGCATACTCGCGTTTCCGCTGGTACTTAGTTACCTACGTACTTACTTCCGGCTTCGCAGCGCCAAGCCAGAGCAAGTTGCAAATTTGGAACGAGAGCTTTGGCGGATCGACCGCATGGGCTATCGAATGGTGCTATGGGCCCTCCCGCTCCTCACCGCAGGAATAATTACGGAGGTGCTGCTGCTTATGGAGGTAAATCGCCTGCCAACTCCGGAACAGGTCTGGACCAGGCAGTCCGAAAGCCTATTGGCGCTTACTGCCTGGTTTCTCTGCGGAATCTATCTGCATACGCGACTTTTCTTCGGCTGGCGAAATTTGCGCTCCGCCGCGCTTTACCTGGTGGGTCTGCTTGTTCTGTTGAGCGGGCATTTTACCCAGGGCGTGCTGAACCTCGAGTAGCATGAAAATTCCGGGCTACAGAAAATTTCTACTCCTCTTTTTTTCATTCTTATTGATCTTTGCTTTGTTTGACTTCGTGGCAGGTGCGCCCATGCTGGTGGATCAGCCGATTTCGTTTGCCTTGTGGATTGCACTGGTCGTGCAGTTTTTCCTCTGGATTTACAGTGTCGACTCCTGGGGAAAGATTCTCGCCGAGAATGCAGGACTGAAGAGCTGCCCCATGGGAGTCAGGCTGGCGCTTGGCTCTCTTTTTTACGCACTCTTAGCCCTACTGCTCGCATGGATGGGTTTGCTCTATCCGCCCATGCGCTACTTTCTTTTCATCCTACAAAGCCTAGCCATTGCATGGGCACCAAGAGAGCGAATTCGACTCGAAAAGGAAACGTTGATAGCACTTCTTCCGCTGGCCCTTCTCCTTTTCCTCAACACGATTGACGGGCTGGTGATTCATCCCTATTGGGATCCCCTTCACCATCATCTCGTGGGAGCGAGACAGTTTTGGGAGAATGGCCGGATGTATTTCCCACAAGACTCCATCGCGAGCTACCAGGAAGGCGGCTTCGAGCTTCTCTTTCTCTGGCCTCATTACTACTTCGGAAAAGCGGGAGGGCTAGGACTTTTACCTGTGCAGATATTCGCCCAGTTGACACATGTAGTACTCGGCTTCGGTGGTTCAGTTTTACTGGCGTATGCAATTGTGAAGAGTTGGCTTCCCAAAGCTGGGTGGCAAATTTTGGCAGTAACGATGTTTGCCATCTCCGGCTCCCTGCAATTCGCGATTCCAACGGCGAAGAACGACTGGGGCATCGTGCTCTGGGTTCTCGCGGGTTTCTGGATTTTATCGTCGATCCCGCTGGCGGCGGAAATGGGTAAATCGCCAAGGAAAATATTCTCCCAGCTCACATTAGCGGGACTCTTCTGGGGATTCGCCTTTCTTGGAAAGCTCAGCTCTGGCTTCGCCATCGCAGGCCTGGCCGTGATAGTTTTTTTCCGCCCTCGCGGGCTCAAGGAAATCGCGTTTCTCTCCGCGGGCTTCCTACTGGGTGGCCTTCCCCTAGCGTTAAGAAACTTTGGCGCTACTGGCGATCCTTTTTTTCCGCTGCTTTCGAATATTTTCCCAATCATCGATTCCGCCATGGGTCCTACTTGGCGGCAAGCCCTCGCCACATACCAGGAAAATCCAATTGGAATAGCTCGCATGCGTGAACTTTTCACCGAGTTCCCGCTTGCACCGGCCGCACTATTGGCGCCACTAATAGCATTGCGAAAGAAGGAAGTTCCAAGCTTGCGGGCAGCAAGCATTGCATTTCTAATTGCTCTGCTACTGTTTTCATTCATCGCCGGCAAAGCCACAGAACTTAGGCTAGTTGGCTCAGTTCTGCCGCTGGCCGGGCTCCTCGCGACTGTAGTGGTATTTCGTTTGAGTCAGCGAATGCGGCTTCCAGTGGCTCCAACTTCATGGATACTCCTCTCAATCTTGGTAGTGTTCATTCCCTTTCGCTGGAGCGCTATCTCCCGGATGCCTACTCTACCTCACGCTCACGAGCTTACTCGGGCCTACATCAGCGGAGAGGCTCAGGGATGGATCCGCGATCATTTCAAACCAGGAATGCGCGCCGGGCTCCTTGCCGACTCGCGAATCTATCATTCATTGCCTCTTCCGATAGTCAGGCTCTGGGATGCACCGGAAATAGATAGGCGACTCAGAGCTTGCCGAACTGGCCCGGAGTTCGTAAAAGTTTTGCATGAACTCGGGTTCACGCACCTGATCCTTAGCCAGGAAAAGCTCGACTTGTTTTACCCAAAGGAACTCGTGGGAGTGATCGAGGCCTATGTTCTTCCGCTTTCAGACACGCATGTGTTCACATCAGCCCATTCTGTAGTCGCGGACGTGGATCTCCTCCTTTCGAAATCCCAATAACTCGGCGCGCAAGTCGCTTCTTATTCGACGCATACCCGGAGGAATGCTAAGAAGTGGATCTCATGGCCCTGTGGCGGAATTGGTAGACGCGCAGGTTTCAAAAACCTGTACCTTCACGGGTGTCCGAGTTCGATTCTCGGCGGGGCCACCAACATCAACGAGTTTCGCCGAATGCCGCTACCAGCGAATGTTGCGACAGGAATGCAGCCCCTTCCTGAATTAACGATCCGCGATCAATAGACTACCGCCCTTGATCCGATCGATAACCTTACGCACCAACTTCGGATCTAGCGCGAAACAGCCGTGAGAACGGCCCGCGATCTTTTTCTCCTCATCAACGTAGCTTGCGCCATGGACCACGATCAACCTTCTAAGTGCCTGGTTATTTGTGGACTCCAATCCTTTAAGGCGGAGCGAGTACCCATGCTTGCCGCCGTAGGTGCCCAAAGTTTCGTAGAGCCCGATGGAAGTTTTCTTTGACTCTTCGCTATTAGAAAACGCTGTTGCGAGACCAGAGTGGCCTGGGTCGGATCCAGAACCATGCGAGGTAAGGAATGCGTTCATCCTGTCTTCGGCGAGATCAAAGAGAAATAGCCGCTTCTGATTCGAGCGTTTACTGAAATCCACTACGGTTACGAATCGCGTGTTTTTCAACTGTGATCGCTTGGCTGCGTAAGCACGAACAGCTTTTTCGTAAATATCGCGCTTGAGCCCCCAGCGCTCTTCAAACTCCGGCATGCGGTAAGCAGAAGGTTCATGAGGTGTCGGTTTTGGGCGAGGCACAGGCTTCGGTTGAGGCTCTGGCTTTGGCAACGGAACTGGATCTGGTTGAGGAACTGGCTTCGGCGGTGGAGCGGGAATTGGCTGAGGTTCCGGCTGAGGTTCCGGAGCTGGAACGGGCTGCGGAGCGGGCACAGGAACCGGCATTGGTTTTACAGGCGGAGGGGGAAGGTCGGCAGTTGCAGTAGAGGTGGAGATTCCAGACTCAGTTGTAGTGGAAGTCGATACTGAAGACCCAGTGCTCGTATCGGTACTGGTCGCCGTATCGCTCGACAAGCGAATTGCCGTGTCGCTGCTGGTTCGCTGATTAAGCGTTTTTCCATCCGCGGAGTCGACTACCTTTTCGTCCTTTCCACAGCCGGACAATAGGACAGCGCTTAGCAGGGCCAAGAATGGCAAAGCACGGACTCGTTTACGACAAAGCCGGTTACGAAGCAGGGATTTCCCCATACCTTCATCCTTCTTTCCCTTTGGCCGAGTCCTCAGCAGCAAAGTAGCGGCGACACTACTCCAACTAACGCATTGAGTCAATTATTGACTGTGGAAGATATTCTCCTTTGTTTTAGGTACTTACGTATAACAAAAGGCTACGATCCAAAGTTATGAACTTCAGCTTTGGCAGCCTAATGGCCGGATTTGTGTTCGGGGTGGCCGGGATGTTTTTCATCAAGGCAGCCAAAAGAGAAGGCAACTTTCGCGCGCTAATGTTCGGAATCGCGTTGCTGCTTTTTCCCTATTTTGTCGAGAACGCATACCTCTGCTGGACCCTCGGTATCGTTCTCACCGTGATTGGATATAAGAGTCTCGACGGTTAATTCTTCGCTGGCTCGGCTTCTATTGCCTGAGGTTTTTCCGAATTTTTTCCACTTTCATCCGCTGCCGCTCCGGCTTGGTCAGATTTTGAAACCTGCTGGCTCGACATATTTTGAGCTCGGTGTTTGGAACGTTTGGGGGTGCAACTCAACTTTCCGTCGACTTCCAGGCAGGTGCGGTCAGAGGCGGCTTTCACAATTTGAGCTTGTTTGGTAGATCCAGCAAAAGCTGGAAACGAAAGAAATGCCAAAACACCGAGCACAAAAGAGAATTCTTTTTTCATTTTTTACCTTGATTTAGTTGGCCGGCAGAAAAGTCAGTGACAGAACTCAGCTCATTCACGAATGAAGCAAATCATAAACAATAGCCAGGCACATTCGGTCTCCAAGCCCCTAGGGCCGGATGTTAGGTCCGCGCCCGGAAACAAGTCCGATTACGAAGCTGATCACGGCAAGGATCAGGAAAACCACAAGAAGCATTCGTCCGATTTCCATCGAGACACCTGCTACGCCACTAGCGCCCAAAACCACGGCTAATAAGGCCAAAACAAAAAATCCAAGTGCTGCTCTCAACATAGAATCCTCCAAATAATGTTCATGCTGTTCATCGGAACGACATGAAGATTGCAATGAGAGTGCCGAGTTCGATTGGAACCTAAATACATGCTAGACCTTTGAATGAGCGTATTCCCGCCACCCCAAGGTAGAGTAGATTTGCCCCGAGAAGCATGTGGTTTAAGGTTTCTGGGGATTTTGAGTACGTCCCCTATGGTTTGCGTGGGGCATTGGAAAGGCTTCTTTTTGATATGACAAAACTCAGTTGGCCCTTTCCATTGCTGTCACGAAAAACCGTGCTGGCCACTTCCACCACACTGCTGGCGCTCTGCTTGTATCCTTTCTGGGGGACGATCGCACTCTCCGCAATCTTCGCCTTTGGTATAAAGCAGCCATTGATGAAACTGAGAAAATTTTTGCATTTAGGAAACCGGTTTACCGTAAGGCTGGCCTTGGCGTTGCTAATTTTCTCGCTGTTCCTTCCCGTAACTTTTCTCGGGCTCCGGCTAGTTCAAATAGCCGCAGGACAGAAGGCAAAAGGTGGCGGGAACATATTGTCCGAGCAAACGTCGACTCAACTCAGCAACGCATATACACGTGTGGAAAGTACTTTTGCCGACTACGGCAAAAAATTCAATCTTTACGAGAGCACCTCTGATGCTCGGACCGCAATTCAAGACAATCTTGCAACCCTTGGAAAAGGTGCGGTCACAATGTTCACGTCAGTTCTTCTGGAGATTCCAGAGATCGTGGTCGGTTTCATCATCTTCACGCTTTTCTTCTATTTCTTTCTCGCCAAAGGAGGCAGCCTCGGAGATGGGCTGGTTCGTTTAGGTATCGTGCCAACGGGAGACCTTGATCCATTGGTGAAAACATTCCAGAAGAGCTGCTATGACGCCTTGGTTACCAATCTATTGCTCGGCACCGTTCAGGCAACTATCGTAGCAGTCGGCGGAAGAGTCTGGGGCTTCAAGGAAATGGCCGTAATTTTCACTATCACATTTTTTCTTTCCTTCATTCCTATCATCGGGGCCTCACCAGTCGCGTTCTTTCTCGCGCTGGTGAGCTTCCTTACGGGAAATACTGGTGCAGGAATTGGCTTGTGCGTTGTGGGAGTGATCGCAGGAAGTGTCGACAATATCCTGAGGCCATTCCTCATTTCCGGGGGTGAATCAAAAGGCCACCCTGTTCTGAGCTTCGCGGCGATTATCGGCGCCATCACTATTTTCGGCCTGAAGGGACTTTTCATCGGGCCTGTGATTCTTACCACTACTTTTGCCTTGTTAGGCAGTATGGGGAATCACGAAGAAAAGGCGCAATAAAATCGCTTGGCGATTACCTACGCGGACCGCGACCACCGCCGAAAGGCGGAGGAGGCGGTGGAAAACCAGGACCACCACGGCCGGGAGGACAGCCAAATCTGCCGCAGTTTCCGCCCGGAGGAGGCGGCTGGATCGGAGGAGGCTGAGGTGCCTGACAGCTCTTCCAGTTCAAAAAGTAAACTGCATTCGCAGAGCCATCGATACTGTCTACTGTGAGACTGGCTTGCTGTCCCTGGGGTGCCATCACTACCACATCATTTCTCATCTTCAGTTGCGCTTCGCCACCGCACGGAGAAGTTTCGGTTTGTTGAAGACCCTGGCCGCCATTCATGTCGCCTGTTGATATCTCGTAGTTTTCGGCTACAGGTCCAGCGAAGTTATATCGAACGTTAATTCGATCTCGGTCCCTCCAGCGCCCTCTGCCCCGGCCAAAGCCGGGACGCCCCGGAATGCGATTTTCGTCTTCCACGAAATTAAACATCGAGTGCAACGCGCCTCGACCTCCGGCGGGAATGCTTACGAACCCACGGTAGTCTACGCGGGTGATCTCCATCTGCTGGCCTTCCGGGAGCTGAACGGGAAGCACGGCCTCGCAAGTCATGCGGTCACGGCCTCGCGGGCCAGCCGTCGTGGTGTCGGCCACGAACTTGTCGAATATCACAGTGAAAGACAGATTATCGGGCGCCCAAACTACTCGCATTGTGCCATCGGGACAGCCGTTACCCCCATGCTGTAGCCGTCCCGGAGCGAAGCGGCCCGGTCGTTCAGAGCGCTCGTTTCCGCGAAACCCACCTCGTCCGCGGCGAAATTCCTGGTTGCGGTCAAGGGAGTTGAAATCGGCAAGAGCAGAAGTCGTGGTCGCTGCAAGGATAACGGATACGAAAAGAGTGGTTTGCTTCAGCATGGATCGAATCCTCTGAGAATGGAGTATTGGGGGGGAGACGCTGCAGAAAAATAAAAAAAGGGGAGTTGGCATTCCTCCCCGAGGCTTAGTTCACTAGCGGCACTGCTTCCACTGGATGTGGTAAACGAGGCCAGCTTCGATATCGGCGCTGTCTACGGTAGCCATCGCCTGCTCACGGCGCTGGTTGCTCTGCACTAGCATTGAAGTGTTGGCGCGAAGGATGGTATCCGCCCCGCAACCAGACCAAACGATAGCTTCGATGCCGAGCTTATCGGACTTCACATAGTTGGAGCTCGTGGAACCGAAGAAAGACTTGTTCGTGTTAATTCCCCGCCCTTGACCGGCCAGGAAGTAGTTCACGTTCAGGCTGGCGCGGGCTCCGGCAGGCAGACCCACGAAACCGCGGTAGTCGATCGCCATTACCGACACGCTGTAACCCTGGGGCACGTGCACTGGGATAGCGATGTTACAGTTTTTGCGGTCGAACGACTTGGCTCCGCCCGCTTCCACCACGTACTGGTCAAAGAGAATAGAAATAGCTTTCGAGTCCGGGCTGAGCGCTACGCTGGCGGAACCGGCGGGGCAACCAGTGCCTCCGTACTCGGGACTGCCGAGGCGAATGTCGTCGGCCATGGCTACGCTGGTGGTAAGGGCAATAAGAGACAATAGGACGCCTACGTGAGTCTTCATAACGAATCTCTCCAAAGAAATTAGATGCTGTTGTTCTGTTGTTGGTTAGGCCGACATCCTGTCTGCTTGGGAAGCGCTAACGCAAAGGAAGTGCCAAACAGCAATTGCCGCATTCTGCGGCAAAAAAGAGAACGGCAAGTGTTTGAATTCACTTACCGTTCTCTTCATTAAAAACAATTTCTATTTATGATGCCCGCCGGTACCTTGTAAGAGAAAATCAGGATCAAAGTGGCACCGAACAAAACTGCTCCGGAATTTTTTAGCCGAGGCAAATCTGCCAGCGCTTACTCCACCCGGAGACTTTCGAGCATATGTGCGATCACCTTGTCAGTGCGCTCTCCCCCCGTCGACCGGAAACTCAGCGATAGCATGTCGCCGGGCGCGCGAAGGAGATAGACGAAGGTAATACCCTTATCCTCTCCCTTCAGGCCGCTTAGACCCGACAGCTTTGCGTCAGCCCACTCGAGACCAGGATGCTTCTGGGCCAGTCGATCGCGCAGCTCTCCGATCGTCTGGGGCCCTCCGGTGCGGTTGAGGCTTATGGCGACAAAGCTGGCTTTCGTAGACAGATCCGCCTCGCTGTCACTGAAGTTTGCTGTGACCGAGAGGTCATTGAAACGCCACTTTTTGTTATACTCCAGGGAATAGTCGCCAATCTTACTGTCAAAAGGAACGAAGGAATTCCCCAGCTCTCCGCCTTGCCGGTCAAGGATCCGCAGGCTACCACCAGCGAAGGCTTCCCCTCGATCGACTGCTAGCAGCAGAACCAGTACCCCCATTGTCCAAACCCAAAATAGCTTCATTGCTTTTCCCTCTCTCCCATTTTCGTAATGGGAAAAAACATCGTTTCTAAATGATAAACATGGTCCGCACCTGTCTCCGACGAGTCGGAAAACTGGCGATTGAGCTCTCGGCGAAAATCCTTGAGCATTTTCTTGAAAACGGGAATCTGGTCCTGCCGAAGCGCGAGCGTAACTCCGCTTATCTCTCGCACGTCTACCGGATCATGAAAAAGAGATACCAGCCCGAGCTCCACGAACTGCCGCTGAATATGCCGCACGATCAGATTTGAGATCTCGTCGCTCGTCGTGATCATCGGATCGCTCTGCCGCAGTCGGCCAGACTCGGGATCGACCCTCAGGAACTCCAGCCTTTCGAGAACCTCGAGGCTCTCTTTGGCCTGGGCCGGCGTGATCTTCCGCCCCAGCTTCACCGCGATCCACGTGGGATCGGGCTGGAAATCTTTCAACAAGACCATCTCTCTAATCGCCCAGTGGTGCCAGGAGCGCAATATCTCCCAGCGGTCTTTATCTAACTGCAAAGGATCCCCGGAATACCGCACTCGCATTTTCAGGAGTCTTTCGAGCAGAGCAACTTTTTCTTTGTCGTCTCTGCTCTCCTTCATGCTTACCAGGATGCGAAAGTATTCTGACTGCGGCCCCGAAAGCTTCAGCCCCCGAAGGAATGCGCTGAGATTCTTTTCGGTTACCGGTCTGGATCCATCTATCACAAGCTTGAGATAATTCGGCGAAGCAAGGCCCGCGCGGCGCGCGAAGGATCTATGGGAAAATCCTGGAGCGCGCGTTTTTTCTCGGCGATAAAAATCCGAGAGATAAGTTCGATAGTCCCCATACTGGAAGATATCGAGCGAGCCTTGTTCCATGGCTAAAAACTCCGTTTTTATTCTCAAAACATGGCGGCGCCCCCATGGCACCGCCTTTCTCTATTCCGGGCGCGAGATATCAGCCGCAATCGCCGCCGCTGCGTTCAAGTATCCATTAGAAAGAACTCTTCCGCGTAGGGAATCTTTTTCCATCGCGCCGCGTATCATGGCGGTTTTTACATCACCCGCGGAATACTCGGGATGCGCCGCCATTACAAGCGCTGCAGTTGCGGTGGCAAAGGCCGCGGAAAAAGAGGTTCCCTGTCCGTCTTTCTGGGTGGACCCATCTCGGCTGATGCGCCAGATATTTTCTGCAGGCGCTGCGATATGGACGGCAGGGAAACCAAAACTACTGTAACGAGTGAGATCTCCCCTGGAATCGACACCGGCCACCACGAGGGTGCTGGAAAGCCCACATCCTGAAGGATACTCGCGTATTTCAGAACCGTCATTTCCCGCCGGCACTACCAGGAGAATGCCTTTCTCTTCCGCAAGCTTCATCGCCGCGCAAAGCGTAGCGGCCTTTTCCAGATTCAGGGGGCCCCCGCCAATCTCGATAATATTTACATTCCGGCTAACGGCGTAAACGACTCCTTTGGCGAGGCTCTCCAGAGTTCCTCCGCCATTTTCATCGAATACTCTCACGGGCACGATCTTGGCCTCGGGAGCGATACCAAACTGGTTACCTGCGACGATGCTCGACACTTGAGTGCCGAGCCCATACTCAAGCATGTCCATCGGATCATTGCCCCCAGTAATGGCGTCGTAGCCGTAGTTTCCTTCTGAGTCTTTGGCGATCCGATTGCGGAACTCGGGCAGGTGGTAGTTCACGCCCGTATTCAGAAGGGCCACGGTCACTCCGTTACCCTTGGTCACTTTCTGCGCATCTTTTACTCCGGCCCAGTCCAGGTAGTCCTGGTCGCCGGCGAAAGACTGAGCTCCGAGGCCCAAAGTTAGAACTGAAACTAATCCCACCACGAACTTCTTCATAATTCCCCCAAAAAGTCGTTAACAAAGGTTTGCGTACGTCTCAGAGAAAAGCTAGCGGGAAATTCTGCCTTACCGTGATGGTAAAGGAGGCGCGGGAATACTTTCCGTTAACAAAAGTTATGAAAGAACAAGTAAGGATTGGGAGAGCTGCAATGATTTCAAAGGGAAACTAATCTGTACGTAGTTTATCGGGAAGCTCGTTCGAGTCACCGGAACGGGCTGGAAAAAACTCTCTGAGCTTTTCACCGATTTCGCGGATAGCGAGCACCAGCCCCTCAGCCGGGCTTCCGTTGCGGATCGAGCGCACGATCTGGTCTGCTTCGTTTTTCCAGAAACGTTCTCCAACTTTCTCGTGAATGCCTTTGTCAGCAAGAATTTGCACCCTGTGCTCTCTTAACGAAACGAAAATCAGCACCCCAGTTCGATCGCGAGTATTCATCAGCCCATGCCTCAGAAAGGCCGACTGCGCGGTTTCCAGAACCTCTTCCGAGATTGCGCTTTCTGGAACCAGAAGACGAAACCCCCAAGGCGATCGGCTGAAAAGCCAGCCCAGCACGATGCCAGCTGCCTGAAACGCGTACACTCCCCAGTAGTCGAGCGCGAAAGGGCGCTGATAATGGATCCAGAAAGTAACAATGCTGGCCGACAGCCAGCCAAGAAAGGCCGCGCGGTACCCGATCCATTCGTAGGCAGAGCTCGCGGGCACTACGACGGGCACGATTTCCCCCGAGCTGCTTTTTTCCGCAGCGCTCACGGCCGCCTCGATTGCCTTCGTTCCCTCTTCGTCGATAAATTTTGATTTCAACATAAGTACCTCACCAGTTGGAAGAAGCGCCGCCACCGCCAAAGCCTCCCCCTCCACCGCCCCAGGAAGAGCCACCACTGCCACTCGACCAACCGCCACCGCCGCCCCAGCCGCCGCCGCCACCATACCAAGCTCTTCTTCGGCCAAAACCAAAGAGGCGGCTGACAATACTGAAGAGGATAAAAATCACGATGATAATGAAAAATAGGAAACTCTCGCCAAAGGAAGAACTGCCGCGCTTTCGAGATTCGTAGCGCTGCGCAGCCTGCTGCCCCTGGGAGTCGCTTAGCCCCAAGGGTACTTTCTGGTTGATCGCAGCGAGGCTGCCCAGAATCCCAGCCATATAGTCACCCGAACGGAAACTCGGGCGCATTACGTCGTCGAGCACGCGGCGGGAAAAGGCATCGGTGAGCTGGCCCTCGAGGCCATAACCCACTTCAAGACGCATCTTACGTTCCTTTGGTGCGATCACCATCAGGATGGCCTTGTCTTCCTTCTTGCGGCCGATCTGCCATTTTTCAGCTACCGAGATCGAGAAGTCCTCGATCTCTCGCCCCTGAAGCGAAGCGGGAATATAAATTGCGATTTCCACGCCGCTTTTCTGTTTTACCTGCCTGATGATCTCATCGAGCTCGCTTGCCTCATTGCCCTTGAATAGCCCGAACTCGTCTACCACTGGCGCCGCCGGCGAGATCGTCAAATCGCTGCCCCATGCTAGAGCCGAAATTGGTAGGAAGAGCAGAAGCCAATATAAAGAAAGCCGAGGCAGCACGTGGCTCACTAGAATTTAACCTCGGGTGCCTTGTCGGCATTAGGGGTGGAAGCCGTAAAGGTTTCTTTGGGAACCATTCCCAGAATAAACTTCGCCGTCAGGCTCGTGGGAAACATCCGCACGCCCTTATTAAATTCTGCCACCTGATCAATGTAGCGCTTGCGAGCCACAGTAATCCTGTTTTCGGTGCCTTCTAGCTGAGCCTGCAGCTCTTTGAAGTTATCGTTGGCCTTGAGATCCGGGTACTTTTCCGCGACCACGAGAAGCCTGCTCAATGCCGAAGAAAGCTGGCCCTGCGCCTGCTCGAACTTCTGAAACGCCTCTTTATCGGAAAGCTTAGAAGCGTCGATCGTTGTCTGCGTAGCAGAAGCGCGAGCTTGCGTTACTTTTTCCAGAGTCTCTTGCTCGTGCTTGGCGTAGCCTTTCACAGTGTTCACAAGATTGGGGATCAAATCAGCGCGGCGCTGATACTGGTTCTGCACCTCCGCCCATGCACCCTTCACGTCTTCATCGAGCCCCTGCAGGCTGTTATAGCCGCAACCCGTAAGTCCGGTGAGCATGAAACCAATAGTGAGCAATCCAAGAACGTTCTTCATTTGTCTTCTCCTGTTAATGACCCATATAAGATGGTCATTCTTTTTCCAGTGTCACTATCTGTCCGTGCCTCTTGCTTTTGCGCACCCCACCTACGATAAGAAGTCATGGAAATCACTTTAGACATTACAGACCTCTCTCGCTCGGGCCCAGGCTTGGGCAGGGATGCGTCAGGCAGAGTGATTTTTGTTCCCTTCACCGCGCCAGGCGATAAGGTACGCGTCGAAATTGTGGCGCATGAGAAGCGTTACGCTGAAGGGAAAGCAATCGAGTTCCTTTCAAAATCGGGCCGGAGAGCCGTTCCCCCCTGCCCCGTTTTCGGAACCTGCGGCGGCTGCCAGTGGCAGCATCTGCCTTATGAACTCCAATGGGACACAAAAAAAAGCGGCATAACCCACTCCCTCTCGCGCGTGAATGTAGAAACTCAATCCATACCTTTCACTGAGCTGCCGGCGAACAAAATCTGGGAATACAGAAACAAGATCCAGCTTCGCGGCTTCGGCTCGGAGATTGGCTTTTATGGCAGAGGCACTAACCAAATTGTACCCATCGAAAAATGTTTTATAGCGCGGCCCGAGATCAACGCGAAAATTTCCGTAGCAAAGGAAGCCGGAGGTAACAGGCCACGGGAGTACAAGCTGGAGCTGGAAGTATTCCCCGGCGGAGAAGTTACGGAAGCATGGAACAGCGGGCACTCCGCCAGGGGCTTTCGTCAGGTGCACGATGAGCAGAATGAAAAGCTGAAATCGTGGGTTGCGGAAAACCTCGAACTTGGTGGAACACTACTCGATCTCTACGGTGGAGCCGGAAACCTGAGCCTCGGAATCGCGCAGAATTTTCAGGAAATTCACTGTGTCGACTTAGGCGCTCCGGCCAGCGCTCCCCCTGGAACACCCGCGCACTTTCATTTTCACCGCTCTCCCGTGCTTGAATGGCTCAGAAAAGAGGGGCCTTCGTTATCGAAGTGCAAAGCACCGATTCGACTGGTTCTAGATCCACCCCGGGAAGGGCTGGGTAACGAGCTGATCCCGATTCTCGAGATCCTGAAAAGCCTGCCCGTAGCTGAAACTCTCCTCATAGGCTGCGAGCCCGACCAATGGGCCCGGGCTACCAGCCGATTTGTAAGGCATGGCTGGAAACTGGAAGCTTTGGGAGCTCTCGACTTCTTCCCGCAGACCAGTCACGTGGAAGCCCTGGCCGTTCTCCGGAAGACTTAGAGGGTTTTGAGATATTCGATCACGGCGCCTTTGTCGGCCTCGCTCATATTCGTATGGAAATCGTGACCCTGATTGGAGTGTCCTTCCATCTCCACGGAGTAAACGGAGCGTTTTCCCACCTTGGCTTGCCAGGCATAGAATTTTTCCTTCGCTTTCGAACCTGCGTTCGTTAGCCCGAGTAGATTCATATCGAATCGTTTTAATTCACCGGCATCTTTCAAGGAGAAGGCAATCGGGCGAAGTGAAGGCTTCGTGAGTAGCGCTTTCACGTTCGGCACCGAGCCGTTGTGAAGATAGGGGAAGCGCGACCAAACGCCCTCCAGTCTCGGCGCGAAATACCCAGGGCCAAGATTCGTGTGGGAGATCAAGTCGCGCAAAGGAGAGCGATTCACCATCTCGCTGAAGGCAGGAGTATTGCCAAGAATGCGATCGTCATCTGTTCTTACTACAGCCCATGGAATGAACTTCGGAGCCTGGAACACAGGAAAACCGGCAATGTCGTTCTCATAGGTGCCATGGCAGCCCGCGCAGTTTTTCGAGAAAATGGCCTTTCCTCTTGTGGCTTTGGACTTACTGATTGCGAATGGATATATGGGAGGAAGAAAGTGATTGAACACCTCCTCGGCCTCCCGGATTTTCGGGTAGTAGTCGCGAACTACATCGGCGCTTTGTCCGGCGGCAAGTTCCACGGCAGCGGCCCAACCAACTTCGCTCCCCTCTCCGTAGCCATCGCAGAAGAGCCCCACTTTGCGTTTTTCTTCATAGCCCCATAAGAAGGGAACCTTGATTTGTCCGCGCCGCATATCTGCGGGAACTTCCTCGCCCTGCACTCTGTAAAACCAGCCTCGGATAAACGACACGGGCACTAGCCCCTGCGTAAGATTGCCGATCCGTTCGTCGCCCAGGTATTCCGCAAAGGCGAGTGCGTCCTCTTCAAGGTCGAGGTAATCGCCGTTTTTCTTCCGCTTGGGTACAAGCGCTTTCCACCAGAGCTCCAGCTTGCGAACGTCTCTCGCCATTCGCACTACATCGATGTTTTTGTTTCCAAGACCCACCACAAGCTGGCCCGCGGCTCTCCCGCTATGGCAAGCCACACATCCCACAACTCCAATATTCTGCCCTCGATACTCGCGGGTGAATAGGCCAACTACGTCTTTACCTTCCACCTGCATTCCCCAGCGTCGAGTGAACCAAGTGCGAAGATCGAGCGAACGATTGCCGGGAGAAGGGAGCCTCTCCATTGCTTTGTTGTAGTAATCAATAAGGCCAGGCGAGAGATGCATGCCCCGGCCGTTGGCGAAAAAATTAAGACTGAGAAACTGCTTGTGGGCATCTCTATTTGCTTGCGCACGATCAATGGGCTCGCCGGTAAGTGCGGAACTCGCGAACACGAACCACAGAAATGTATAGAAAAGTGCCTTCACTTGATCCCCTTGTCCTGGTTTCGTAGGGCGGAACCTATCCTAACGCCATGCATGAAGCAATTTTCGCGGGGAGATAGTAAGCCTTTCGCGCTTTCCTCGCGCATCTCTATTGTGCGGCGATTGTTTCCGCTTGCCAAGCAGGGGGGATCATGGAAAATTCCCTTTTCATTCCCATAGTTCGCGGAATGCCCAGGTGGCGGAATTGGTAGACGCGCACGGTTCAGGGCCGTGTATTTAACGATGTGCAGGTTCGATTCCTGTCCTGGGCACCATTCTTGAAAGACCTCTTGTGAAAAAGGGGTTTTGTCGTTTCTGGAACTTCCAAGCGTGAAACCCCTCACTCAAGCACTAAACAGATTTTATCTTTTTGACTTCACTGAGCTGAAATACGTTTTCCGGGCTCTAAGGCTCGAAGGAAACAATATGAATGGCCTCGGCCAGGTGGTCGGGGCTCATGTGGGCATATCGCTGGGTCATCTCCAGCGGCGAGTGCCCCAGGATTTTTTGCAGGTCATAGATGTTTCCACCTAGCCAGAACTTGCACTAGCAAGGCGGGCCGTTCTTTACTACTCTATAGCCTGACGTTTCTTCGCCGGGAGGGCTTGGATGATGGGCAGGAATTTTTTGTTCGCGCTGTTTTGCGTCTCTTTATCAGCCTGTGCTTCGGGCAAGCTAGTGAACGGAGGGAACGAACGAAGCGTCGCCTCCGTTGATCCCCGCAAATTTCTATATGAGTTCGAAATCGACCGTGAGGCCGGGGAAAGATTTCGCCCGGAAGACAATCTCGCAAGCGAGCAGAAAGAATACCAGCGCCTGATCGGGCTTTTCACCGCGCATTTTCAGTCCAAATACGCAACCGCGGAGGGTAAGGCCGCCCACAAAGACCAGGGGGAAGCCGGCTATGCTTTGCGGGGCGTGCACGCCAAAGGACATGGCTGCCTGACCGGCACTTTCACCGTGGAGGATCACGGGCAGCAGCGCTACCGGCATGGCGTTTTTAAGACGCCCAAAACCCACGGCGTGGTGATTCGATTTTCGAACGGGGATGGCCCACCGGAAAAAGACAGCAACAATACGATCAGCATCGGTATGGCCTTTAAACTCCTCGGCGTGAAAGAGGAGAAGCTTCTCGGAAAGCTGCAAACTGAAGACTCGGTGGATTTTCTGATGACCAATCACGCGAATTTCATCGTGAGAGATATCCGGGAGTTCGCGGAAGTGATTGAAGGGCGGGAGCGGGGTGTGCTCGATAAAATCGGCGCTATCCGCGTGGCGGGCCGTGGCCTACTGCAGCGACTGAAGGTCGCCAAGAATGATCCGTTGATGACTCCTTACTGGGGAAATCTTCCGTCGAAGCTCGGCGACCAAGTAGTGAAGTACCTCGTGCGCGCGGAGAAATGCGAGGGAGAAGCAGAATCCGGAGCAGTGCCTGTGACTGAGAAAATGCGACGGGACCCCGACTTCCTATCCAAGGTTCTCGCGATGCATATCCGCAGGCATTCCGCTTGTTATGGTTTTTACCTTCAGGCGAAAGGCAGCGACATGGAAAGCCCGGTCGAAGACGCGTCGGTGAGCTGGCCGGAAGAAGGCTACGTGACCAGGGTGGGAACATTGAGCATCCCTGCGCAGGAGCCCAACGAGGAGCTGGCGCGGATGAGCGCTTTCAGCGCCTCGGGGCTCGAGGGAAAGCAGCTTTGCCAGAATCTTTCGTTTTCACCGTGGAACACCACGCGCGATTTTAAGCCGCTCAGCTCGCTGAACCGCGCCCGTCGCGTGGTGTATGAGCTGTCTGTGGCGATGCGCAGGGATTTCAATCACGCCGAAAATCCGGCGGAAATTAAGAAGTAGGCAGAGGGGCCGCCGCCCCTTGGCTCCCCGAAAAAGCGGGCATAGAGCAATCAATCTTAGGAGCGCGATAGGCGCTCGCTTGCCTGAACTAAAACCGCTTCGACACCATCAATCCGGCTGAGCCCGGATAGGGAACGTAAGGATCAAAACGGAAGGCGGTATCATCTTCGGGCTTCTGCGGAGCATTTCCCCGAGTCACAGCTTTTGCGAAATGATACCCGAGTAGGATCGACAAAGGATAATCGCTCCACCAATGGCCGTTCGTAGCCACCATGCTGACCCCCACGAAGGCCACGATCGGATATCCCACATAAGGAATCCATTCCTGTTCCGGATAATTCGCCATGATCACCCGGGTTGTGGCAAGCGTTGTCGCGATATGGCCGGACGGAAACGCGTCGTAGGCAGAAACGCGCTTGGAATATTTCACTGGATTGGGAAACCACTGCCATTTACCCGTTCGCGGCGAGGTCGCTACGTTAGGGCTTTCGCGACCGGTAATATGCTTCAGCACCTGCGTGGTAATTCCCGTCGCGATCACTACTTCCACTATCTGGCTCGCCGTCCTTAAAGCTCGGTGCTCTCCGAAAGCCGCCCCGTAGAGGAGAAAGCCGCCGGCGATCGCGAACTGAAAACCTCCTTTGCCCACATTCCAGCCGAACTCGGTGGCGTCAAAGACGAAGCCCTTTTTCGCATGCTCTTTCGAGAAAGGCTGCCAAGTCTCATAGTCGTACTTGATGAAAACAGCGGTTGATCCGGCGACAGCAAGCCATGGCACCAGCTGATCTCGGGCGAAGAGACTATTGGCCACCGCCACGTAATCGCCAGGGATCTTCGTGAGAAAAGAAAAAACGCTGAGCGGCGGATCTTCTTCGGGAACTGCCTCCACTACCTTGGGAGAGGCTTTCGCATTTGCGGATGGGTTTGCCTCATCTGCAAAAACATATCCAGGCACGAGGTTGATCACCAGCGCGAGCAGAATTCCATTTCTCATCGGAAAACTGTAATGTGGAATCCGTTAAAACGGTAGCTTAGTCGACGAGGCTTTGACGAAAAGTACCTTGCTGCTCCCGGGCACGATACTGCCTATGAACACGATCGAATAGCTGGTCATCTTCCTCTTTCAATCCTTGCGGAGCAGAAGCCGTCTCGCGGAAAACTCTGCCCACATTTTCCGGGTTGGGCCCGAAAGGGGCAGTTGGGTCGTCTGAAGGTGCGGTGCCTGAAGTGGCTCCAGAACCCAAAGGGAAAGGCATGGAGCCACCTGTCGTATTTTGCCTCATGGGAAGCTCGCCACTTCCCGTTTCTCCTGGAGTCAGATGAACCGGTCCGCGAGGAGGAGCTACAACATTCAGCACCGGGCCACCAGACTGCACAACAGGATCTGGATCTACACCTGTGATGTCAGAGCGGTGATTTGGGCTCGGAGCATCAGGCGATCCCTGGCCATATTTGTCTTTGGAAAGCTCAATACCATCTACGGCCACTTTTGCGATTCGATTTTCAATCCTGCGATCTCTGTCCGCCATGCGCTTCAACTCGCAACTCACGGCCTTAAGCTCAAGCCCACGATTGCGTGCAATGGTCTCGTATCCTTCTGTATTGAGCTCAGAGAGTTTGTCTTTATCCCGCTGGAACTTCGCCTTCAATTCAGCCAAGGCTGCTGCCTGTTTCTCAACTTCTTCTCGTTCCCTTTCCACAATCTCTCTGCTTGCGAGCGCTACACCTTCAGCATCTTCGTGAAATTTTTGATCGGAAAGGTTCCGATACAGATGCTCGTGCGCAACTATCGAGCGCTCAAAACCCTTTTTTGCGATGAGCGCAGCATCGTCCCTTACACCTTTGAATTCTTCATCAGTGGAACGCCCCGTTACCGACAGATGAAAGCGAATCATGCTCGGAATATCTCTCGCTGCATCCGCCTCCAGCTTTCTCTGGAGTTCCTCATCGCCTTGTTCGCTGTCCTTAGCCTGGCAAGCTGGGTCTGTCGAAACACAGGAGTTATGGCGTTCGTACTCTTCTTTCAATACGGGATATTTAGACGCCTCTGCCGACATAGCATCAGTTACAAAAGGATACGAACAGAGTAGTGTGATCGTTTCCTTCTTCCCGCATACATCTATTTCTTCCGTAGTATTCTCGCATGAAAGCACCATCGGCTCGGCAAGAGCCGTCGGCGCGTTTCCAAGCGAAGCCGCCTGGCAAGCGAGCGAAGCGATTACAATACTTGGCCGCACAAAGGCCCCCGCCTTTGCACGAATTCCCCCCAGCATTTCCCACCCCAGTTCCCTGGCAACTTCGCATGTTCCCCAACGCGCAAAGCACCTGTCGCTCTATCGCCGATTGCCTCAGAAAAATTGAGACAGTAAATTCAATAAATTCGGATATTTAAAGGCAGCCGGTGGCTCGAAATCAGAAGTCCGAGCCATTGACAAAAGTGGATATAATCCTTATTAGGAATAATAACCTTGTTATTATGCATTTGAAATTACTACCACTTGCCCGTATTTTCCACTTCGCCGACACAAACGAAACGCGACAGACTCTAAAATGGACCGCATCGAACTTGAGAAAGGCCATGGAGTTAGCCGAGACGGATCTCGAAAAACTTTGAACAATTTTTTTAGGGGACCTATATGAAATTCGTAAACACTTTTGCCGTTATCGCTCTCACTGTATTTTCTGCCTCTGCTCAAGCGGATGGCTTCAACTGCCAGACCGAAGACGGTTCGGTGAACGTAAAAATTTATAACCACGTATCTCCTGAGAATGGCACCCGCAATGGAGCTATCATGATTCTCTCCGACACCTCCGTAAGCGGCGGTCGTAAGACTATCGCCCGCTTCACCGACGTAAACGGCCGCCTGTCGAACCGTTCTTCCGTATACGTGGCAGACGTTGACCTCCGCTTCAATGACAGCGGCCGCAAAGGCGAACTGCTCCTTGGCACCAAACTCGGCTATGTGGACACCATCACCGCTGACCTCGATTTCAGCTACTCAGCTCCCGTTGAAGCTGGCGAAAAGATCGCAGGGAAACTCGTAATCGCTAAGCGCGACGGCAGTAAGATCCGTACTGACCTTAACTGCGTTCGCTACCTCAAAGGTGAGTAATCGATATTAGGATTTCTCCCTTCGGGGGGTTATGCCGGGAAGGGCCGCTGGAAACAGCGGCTCTTCCTTTTTTTTCAGCCGAAGGACTGATCCAGAGGACAGCCGACATCAATTTGGGCGTTAACGAATGACGACTCTTGCCGCAGTGCCCGAATTGAGATCGGAAATTTTTCCATGGTCTCAGGAAAAACTCGCATCGAAAACTGCGGCGATAGTGCTGAATTCAATGGCGATTATCCGCCAACTTAGACCTCAGCGCGAACCACGTCCGGACCCAAGACGATTCAGCACGTTAACTTTTGTTAGCGCATTTTGCCGCATTTCTTACCGAAACATTTGCAAGTCACGGAAACACGATCCTAATATTTCTGCTTGGAGGGGATTTCAGATGAAAAAATTTGTTCTTGTATTGGCATTGGCAGTTTCACCAGCTCTCGCCCACGCAGAGCGCTTCGTATTGAAGAACCCAGTTGGCACCTTCGTCGGAAAGACGGTACAGACGCTCAAGTTCGGCGAAGATACTTACGTGATCGTAGAAGCTCCGCGCTTCTCGAACCTGATGGCTTCTTTCAAAGGTTCGGCTGAATCGGTAACCGAAGATCTTCGAGTGGCCATTCCGGCAGACGAATCTCAACCAGCAGAAGACCTGGCTCGCAAGGCCTGGCATGTGGACGCGATGAAGTACTCGCAGCTTCCTGCTACACGCAATGGACAAAACGTAATCGTGGCCGTTCTGGATACCGGAGTGGACTATAACCACCCCGCCCTAAGAGATCACATCTTCAAGAACGCTAGAGAAGTTCCCGCAAATGGCATCGACGATGACGGCAACGGCTTCATCGATGACGTTCATGGTTATGACTTTGACGCTAAAGACGGCGATCCCATCGATGGCGACCAGCACGGTACCCACTGCGCAGGAATCATCGGATCCTCTCCCGACTCTGTTACCGGCGCCATGGGCGTCGCTCAGGGCGTGAAGATTATGCCTATTCGCATTATCGGCGACGAAGCCCGCGGTTTCTTGTCCAACGCTGCTGCCGGCATCAAATACGCCGTCGACAACGGAGCGAAAGTGCTTTCGAACTCTTGGCGCGTATACCGTAGCTGGGGCTCGTTTGATCCTTCGGAACCGAACCTTGCCATTCTGCGCGCAGCTATCGAGTATGCCGGCTCCAAAGGTGCGATTTTCGTGGCCGCTTCGGGCAATGAGTCGCTCAACATGGATACCAGCTTTGAACGCGACCCCCTCTACCCTGCAGGATTCACCGGATTGGCGAACATGGTTGTAGTCGCGGCCTCAGAAAGCCGTGGCGGAATGGCCTCCTTTTCCAACTACGGTGCAAAATACGTGACCGTAGCGGCTCCAGGTGAAGACATCATCTCGACCGTGCCAGGTGGCGCGTTTCAATCGATGAGCGGTACAAGCATGGCGACTCCACTGGTGGCTGGCTCCCTGGCTCGCGGACTTAGCGGAAGTGACCTCACTGCGGCTGACGCGGCCGAGCGCCTCGTTACTACGAGCACGCGTTCTCCTCTTTGGACCAACAAAGTTCGCTCGGGCGGCGTTGTCGATCTGCTGAAATACCTACAATAGAAAAGTTACTGTTTTAGGCGAAAGCCGCGGGTTTCCCCCGCGGCTTTTTTATTTCCTTTAAGTGCAACTCCCCGACCCCCAGAATTCCAAAAAAACAGGCAACTAACACTCTCTGCGGGGCGTAATTCCTTGAGCTGAACTACCCGATCGGGTTACTTAATGTTCTCTAGGCACTCGTAGCTCAGCTGGATAGAGCGTTGCCCTCCGAAGGCAAAGGTCGTGCGTTCGAATCGCGCCGAGTGCACCAATCTTCATTCGAAAGCCACTATGCTCAAGCTCAGGATCGTACGCGAAAACCCGAGCTGGGTGTTGATCGACAAACCCGCCGGATTTCACACCCACGCTCCCGAAGACAAGAATCTGCGAATTTCTCAACGCTGGAATGCGCTATCGATTTTGGAAAAACAGCTCGGCGTTCCGCTGTACCCAATGCACCGGCTTGATCGCGCCACCTCGGGGCTGCTGCTATACTCTAAAAAACGAGAACTAAATGGAGCCTTTCAGAGACAATTCGCCGAGCGCACCGTTAGAAAAGTCTATTTCGCATTGGTTCGAGGAACTTTCATCGGAGATGTGGAGCTGGATCAGGCCCTCAGGTCGGAAAGTGGCGAAGCTCAAGAGAGCATAACGAAGGCAAACTCGCTGTATACTTTCAGCCTTCCGATCGCGCATCCCAGAGGTGGTACCAGAACTTTTACTTTCTTGCGCGCAGAACCACTTACCGGACGCTTCCATCAGATTCGCCGGCATCTCGCTGGAGCGGGTTTTCCCTTGATTGGTGATTCCAGGCATGGCGACCGAAAACTCAATAGGGAATTCACAGCGCTCTTGGGTTGCGCTCAGCTTTTTCTCCGCTGCATGACCCTTGAATTTCAATGCCCGGAATCTGGCCGGCGGGAGCTGAATCGAGCACGATGGAGCAAGGAATGGCATCGGATTTTCGAAGCAGCCGGCGCCTGCCCATTTACAGCTTCACCTTCTCAAGGGCAACCATAACCTTTCTGAAATTTCCTTGATTGAAAAAAGGCTTTTTATCAGAGATGAAACCTTTGAGATTGAACAGAGATCTTTTGAAAAGAATTTCCTGGGTTAGTTCATGCGAAATAATAAAGAGGCTGCTTAGAGGAGAAATGTAGTTGAAGAGCAGCCCACGAGGGAACCCACTCCCGTTTGGCCGCTCGTGGTGCTGCTGAACTATGATGTCCACGTCGGATGGCACTTCCTTAAAGGCTCGCACCACATCGGCGCCCTTTGCGGGATGTAGATGGTATCCTTTGGTCTCTTCCGGGAGAAACGTCGCCTTTTTCTCCTCTAACTCACGCAACGTATTCACTTTTGCAAGATCTGGATTCTGGAGTGCAATGTCGTGCATATACGAAGCGAGAACCAGTTTCGAAAAAGTCGCTTCGGAACCCCAGTCCATCTCCTTGGCCACACAGCAGGAAACATGGGCAAGCACGGCGCTATGCTGAGAGATATACGATCCGTCCCGCGTGATTTTTCCGATCAGATCGGAAAGACGTGGATTCGCACCGATAGTTTTTAAGGTAAGTTCGACGTTTTTCTTAGCCAGCTCCTGCACTTCTTCTGTGAAACCGACTCTATTTACAAGCTCGTGAATTGTCTCCTGGGCCATTTCCGAAGCATGCATGCTCTCTTCTTTGCGAAGATCGTCACGCTTGAGCAATGCTTCAAGCTCATTGCGAAACTTGGAAACGAACTCAGACGTCTCGGACCGTCGGAGAAACATGTACCCTACCTTTTTTTCCTCATAGTACTTTTCCAGGTCTTCTGCGTTAAACTCGTCCCCTTCTCTGAAGAGTTTTACAAACTTATTTTGGGAAAGTTGGATATAGATTGGACTTCGAAGCGGAGACACTCTGATAAGCAAATTTGTGCGTATAGGGCAGTATTCCGAAAGGCTTTCAAGGCCCTGTTCCTGTACATGCAGGAAGTTTTCGATCGCGCTGAGCACACCATCCACTAACTTTTCGTTTTCGACCGCTCCGGCAACATTAAGTCCCTTCAGTGATTCTGAATCAGGCGTTACTACTTGTGGATCGAAGAAGAAAAGAACAGGAAGATTGTCTTTTCGCTCTCGCAAATATTTCACAAGTACAGAATTGGGGCCATTGTAGGGTCCTACTACCAGATCAAACTTTCCTGTTTCATTTTTCAGAGCTTCGACTGCATCTCGGGCGGAAGTGCATTCCTGAACTGTGAGCTGAAAACGACTCGTGATCTGGAATGTCAAAAGCTCTTTAATGTCCTGATTGTCGGCAACGAGAAGAAGCTTCATCCCTTTCCCCTGTGAAAGGGAAGCGGCCCGGTACTAAGAGGTGTGGCTGCGGTCTTATCTGTGCCACCTACTAGCTGGTTAGATACGGCCCGCAGGCGCTTGTTCATCTCCATGGTTACTCCCCAGAGGAACTTCACGGCAAGGTCTGGTTCTTCACGAAATAGCTCGAATAGTGCCGCTCTCGGGAAAGCCAGAAGGTTCGTGGGTGTTTCGGCTACTGCGGCTGCCGACCGAGGAGCATTGTCAATCATGCTCATTTCGCCTACGACATCGCCTTTATTCATAACGTTGATTTGCTGGCCATTCTTCACAATATTTACTGTGCCTGAAAGCACCAGCATCATTTCCCCGCCCTTGTCGCCCTCTTTCCAGATTTCCTTACCGCCAGAGACTTTCACTAGCTCTCCCGAGTTGATCACCCGGATGAGTTCTTGATAGGAGAGAAATGAAAAAGCCGGCACAGTACCAAGCATCTTGATCTTCTGCGCGGCCCCGCTGCTCACCACTTGCTTTGGAGGATCGAGAACTAAAGTAGTAAAGTTATCTTTCGCCTTACCAGGCCCGACGAAGGCGTGAAGGTTTTTCAGCAAAGCTGCGGGCGTGCCGGCCGATACCGCAACTTTCTCGAAATCCGTGTCGCCAAGGGCCGACCATACACCATCGGTTACCATGAAAAAGCGGTCTCCCGCTTCGAGCTCAACACCTAAAATATCGACCTGAACCTCTTCTCTAAAACCTACTGCGCGCATTAGCCTTTTAGAAAAAGTAGCTTGTTGTGCAGGGGTGACACCCTCCAGTTTGCCTTGCCGCCGCATGTGCGCAAGTTGAGTGTGATCCTCCGTGAGTTGGTGAAGCTCCTCGTTACGGAGCAAATAGACTCGGCCCGAGCCCACGTGGGCAATCACGGCGTGTGATCCGAGCAAAGCCAGCACATCCATAGTTGTACACATGCCTAACAGCGCGGGATCGGAAGATGACTTTTGAAAAATGCCTTTTGACACTTCCTGAAATGCATCAAACAAAAGTCCCTGCACCTGCTCTCGTGGGCCCTTTTCCTTGCTCTGCCTTGCAGCCTCGAGAATTCCGCTATTAGCTACTGCCCAGCGTCCGATCGCTTCTACAGCCATGCGGCTTGCAAGATCGCCGCCTTGTTTAGTGGCCAAACCGTCACAGGCAACGCAAATCCCCAGCTCGGGCCAAGCCTGGCAGGCATCCTCATTTTTTGGTTGAACTCCAGCTTCCGTAGCGAATGCAATTTCCATCAACTAAGTTTATCGTCAGGCCGAATTTTTTGCCAAGAAATCCAATTACTTACACGGCAGCAAAGACCTTTCGAAAAAGAGGGATGAAACCGGGAATAAATTACAAAATACATCGCCTTTATGACAAGGAAACTTGGTCTCACAAGAGGCTCTAAATACTCAGTTTCGACACTGGCAACAGTTGTTGACCATTCTTTTCTTTGCGATGCGCAGCGATATTGCTTAGAGTGATGCCCGCTGGACGCCGTGGGGGCTGAAAGCGCCTGTCCGTTAGGGGAACAATATGTCACGCAATCGTTCGTTTCTTTTCCTACTTCCCATTCTCGCGTTCACATTGGGCGGCTGCTCAAAAGATTCCGACATGGAGCCGATGGTTCGCGCCCTCGAGCAAAAACGAATCAAAGACGCCCAGGAGCCCGTACGCGGCCCTGACGGAGAAGTCGTAGTGCCCGGCAAAGGCGTCGACTCGGTTACCACTAGAATGACGCTGAAGAAATCAGCCATCCTGAATCGCACTTTCCTCTATTCCGCTTCCCTTCAGTTCTCGTCGATCGTGGAAGATGAAATCGCCACTGCCATGATGGGCATCTCGCTCACTGCCCTTCCTGCGAATTTTCGCATCGTAGACAACAAGCTGCGCCTCGAAAGCGACGACAGCATCAATTTCGAGTCTGACGTGAACCATCCTTCGCGCCTGATCCTCGAGCTTCAGATTGTAGAGCAGAACGCGGACGCCGTAACGGTGATCGCGGATCGCGCCTCCCCGGTTCTAGGCACTTTTCTTTTCGGCAAGTCGATGAAGAATCCCCGCTACTCTCATATCCGCTCGATGGAGTTCGTCGATTCGTCCGAACTTTTTCTCATCGAGAGTACGATAGAGATGGAAGAGGGCGGAAGCCGAGGCGCGTTCATGGAGTCGATCCAGCCCCGTGAAAAAGTTGTTCCTGCCGATTTCAAGCCTATTTACAACGATGAAGAGCTGAGCCCAGAAGCAGCCCGCTTCCGCTTCCTCGACTCCGGCGATGTATACATTACCAAGAAGCCCGGTGTTCGTGTGAAGACGAAAGTAGCCAATCGCTTTCTTCAGAAAAACGGCGAACCCATCAAGTGGTACCTTTACTCTGCATCCAGAGACGTGAGCGACAAGTACATCACGGATATCAAGAATTCCGTTGAGGCCTGGAACCGTTACTCCCGCGCCGCCGGTAAACCCGATCTCGTTCGCTTTGAAGGCTACCTGCCTGAAGGCGTGAAAGTCGGCGATCCTCGCTACAACACCATCGTATGGGACACCGTTCAGGAAGCCGGGGCCGCCTACGAGAGCCAGAACGCGGATCCGATTTCCGGAATCCAGACCCATTCGATGATATACATCCCGCTTGCTTGGGTGAATATCGGTAAAGACTACTGGAATAAAATGACTCCTGGTTCGCAGGAGCCCGGAGGCGCGGAAGAACAGCGTGCGGCTAAGGCCGCTCGCGCAGCCAAGATTCTCCGCACCCGCACGATAGCAGGGCGCCGCCTACCGGTGAATTGCATGGAGACCGCGAAGGAGATCGCAGTTACCCTCGATTCCAGCCTTAAACCGGAAGAGTTCGCGCGCGAGCTTCTTAAAGGCGTTGTAATGCACGAAATGGGTCACGCCATGGGTCTTGCCCACAACTTCAAAGGTTCTTTGGTCTACGACGCTGATAACGCTACTAAGCCATTCTCTACTTCAGTAATGGACTACAATCATTACAACGAAGAAGGCGCAATCTTCTCAAGCATCGATAGTGCCGATGGAATGCTTCTCGAGTACGACCGCCAGATTATCTCTGTTCTCTACAACGAGAGCAAAGATGTGAAGGAAAGCGACGCGAAAGTTGCCGCTTGTAACGATGAAGAAGCTGACTCGACGGCCAAAGGCATCGATCCTCTTTGCAATCGTTACGATATCGGTGCTGACCCAACCTCGCAGGCCCTTCGCGCACTTGAACTCTTCACCAAAGCCGGCGCCAAGCGCGGCAAGATGGAGTCGATCACAGCACAGAAGGTTATAGACGCCCTGATCCCGCTGCCACCAGCTGCCAAGATAACCACGAAGGACGAGCTGATCGCCGCTTTGCCTAAAGGCATCGCAGGAATTTCGGGAACTGTGGGAATCTACCTAGGCGCAAGCGCAAACAGCTTCGGCTACTTAGCCTCTCAGTCGGTGCGGTCACTTAAGGTGTTCCAGGACGATGTATTGCCAGAAGGCATGTCTGAGTCCGAGATGCGAGAGCGTGCGCTTCAGGCATTCGAGCATGGCACTGGAATGAACGCATTCCCTGCCGTTACGAAAGAAGCCGTGTCCGGCGCCCGATCCAAACTCCTCGAGTACATTGGCAGCACGGCTTTCGTGGCCTCTCTAAACCGTGACGACCAGGAGAAGATCATGACTGCTGTTACTGCCGCGGTTGACGGTGCATTGGTGAAAATGGAGATCGCTTTGCTATCTCGCTTGCGTACTCGCTTCATCACCGCCCTCGTAAGCACCCCGACCGCTCCGCTCGCATTCCACGAGCGAAATGGAGTCAAGATCGACCTCGAAGAAGTAATAATGACGACGTTCGAACAGCTGGCGTCGATCAAGGCCGGCGAGCTGGCCCGCCCATTAGCCGAAAGAACCGAAGCACTGAAATCCCTCAAGAGCTATTCTCGCTCAGAAGGTTACGCTTCGCACTCTGGCCGTGTGGTTACCATGCTCAAAGCTGAGATCCTGACCGCTCCGACTCCGCTGAAGCGCGAAGATGCCCGAAAGCTCCTTGCTGACTTCATTAAGGTTGAAGAAGAAAAGAAGCCAGACGCTAACAAGTGATCTGGTTACCTTTTCAAGCATTGAAACTGTTCTTTACGCGCCCAAGGCTTTTTGCCTTGGGCGTTTTTCCAGGCATCGTGACCTTTGCCGTTTCAGCGGCGGCGGTCTATGGAGTTTGGGAATGGCTTCTCCAATCGAGCTCGTTATGGATTTCAGTTCCTTCGATGATGGTGACTTTCCTGTTGTCGTGGATCTCCGTTGGCAAGTTGTCGCTTCTGCCGGTGGAAGATCCCATCATCGACGAAGTACAAAAGGCAACGTGGGGCAACGTGCGCCTGCCGGCCCCCCCCTTCAGCGCCCGGCGTTTACTGCGAGAAGCGGGAATCTCCCTGCTGGTTGCAGGCCTCGCCTTACTCGTATTGCTCCTGGCGTTTCTTCCAGTGCTAGCCCCTGTTCAGTTCGTGCTCATCGCCTGGCTTTCCGCTTACAGCTTCCTGAGCGCTTTTTACGGTAGGGCGCATCCGGATCTGAGGGGAAGGGTTACTCTGTTCTTTCAGCATCCCCTGTCAAACTTCTTCCTTGGAGCGCTCTTGAACGTGCTCCTGTTCATTCCGGTGGTTAACGTTTTTCTACTTGGCTTCGCCCAGATCCTGGCTACTCTAGTTCACCTTCGGCGAACTGACTTAGAGGATCCAAGCCGCTCCGCTCCGTGACTTTGCAATGGAAAGGGCTACCATTTGATCTCATAACCTGGAGGCCTTTTCATGAAGCTCATACTTTCCGCATTGCTAATGCTTCTCCCCGTTTCTTCTTTTGCAGCTGAGTCTTTTTTCGGCGTAGGTGCCGCACTCAAACAAACCGAAGGCAAAACATTCATCGAGCAAGTGATTGCTGGTGGCCCACTAGAACGGAATGGAACCATTAAAGCGGGCGACGAGATTGTGTCCGTGCAAACGATCGAAGGGCGAGAGCTTCCATGGGTTTCCGTAACTGGTATGCCCCTGGAAGAGGTGATCGGCATGATCCGCGGAGAAGAAGGCACCCGCGTGGGCCTTCATATGGTGAATGCCACTGGCCAATTTGAAGTTTTTCTTACTCGCGAAAAAATCGATCTTCCCTGATAATTGAAATCGCTTGAGAGGGGGGGTGCGGGCAACCGCGCCCCTTTTTTATTTATTTTGAATCCGATAAAGCACGTGTTCGGACAGGCGGTGTCCTGCTTCTATTCTCGGGTGCAGGAAGTTCTCCTTCGGATCCGTCGTCATCCCCAGCTTCTGCATCACGCGAATAGATTTCAGATTGAGTTTGGAGGTCAGCGAGATGATCTCACGAAGGCCTCGATCTTTGAATCCGTGCTCCAGGCAGAGCTTCGCGCCTTCCACGGCATATCCTTTTCCCCACTCCGCCTTCGCCAGCCGCCAACCGATCTCCACACAAGGAGTGAAGTGGGCCTCGAACGTGGTAGTAAGCAGTCCAATGAAGCCGATTAGACGCCCGTCCTCCTTCGCTTCGGCAGCGAGAAAAGCAAAGCCGTCCTTCTCGTAGGCGGCCTCCATCCTTCCGATGAACTCGTCGCTCTTATCCTTTGAGAGCACGGACGGGAAAAACTCCATCACCTCAGGATCAGCCGTAATTCGAGCCCAAGGTTCCCTATCGGAATTCCGCCAGCGGCGAAGAATGAGCCTGTCCGTCTCAAGCATCTTGCGGAGTCTCCGCTGACTTTTTCGCGGGGCCTTCGTACATCTCATAAGTGAGTAGGCGGCATTCGATGGGCCCATTCCACAGAGGAACCTTGCGCTTGGCACGCAAGCCGATCTCTTTCATAAGCTCTGCACTGCCCGTGAAAACCGCAGCCATCCAGCCCGGGCATTTCTTCTTAAAGGTATCTCCCATTAGCTTGTAGAGCGGCCTCAGCTCGTCCACGTTGCCAAGGCGGTCGCCGTAAGGTGGATTAAAAACGATGTATCCTGGGGAGGGCACTTCCGGGAGCACGAAATCAGCGAAACTCCTCTGCTCCAGATGCAAAGCCTCGCTTAATCCGAGCACTTTGAATGCTTCCTTTGTTTGCTGGATAGCCATGGGATCCTGGTCGTAACCAAAAAAGAAATTGGGTGGGAGATCCACGCGCTTTTCATCGGCTTCCTTGACCACGGCTTCCCAGCGAGGTGGGTGAAAGTCGGGCCAATTCATGAACGCGAAACCATCACGAAGCGCCCCCGGTGCGATATTGGCGGCCATCAGCGCGGCTTCCGCGAGGATTGTGCCGGAGCCGCACATGGGATCGATCAGGGGCTTGCCGGGAGTCCAGCCAGAGAGCTTCAACAAAGCAGCGGCGAGAGTTTCCTTTAGCGGTGCTGCGGCATCGGGAGAACGATATCCGCGCTCGTGGAGGCTATAGCCGGTGGCGTCCATATTGAGGGTGCAGACACCGTCACGGATATAGAGAACCACTCTCACGTGAGGGCTCTCAATGTCTACATTGGGGCGGTCACCGGTTTTTTCGCGCATACGGTCAACGATCGCGTCTTTTGCCCGGAGCTTTGCATACTGGGAATGATTCAGCTGAATGGAATTACGGCCGCTGATCGTGCAATCCACCGCGAAAGTCAGTCCTTCGGTAAGGAAAGTTTCCCATTTGAACTTTTTCAGGTTTTCATAAAGTTCATCGGGTGTTTTCACTGGGAAGGAACGAAGCACGAGCAAGATCCGGTTAGCAGTGCGCAGCCAGAGGTGCGCGCGGTAGAGGGCGTCCTGATCGCCTTCGAAAAACATCCCGCCGTGCACGCGCTCGATTTTCTCAATACCGACCGCACGAAGCTCAGCTTCGGTGATTTCTTCCACCCCGCGCGCGCAGGTTACAAAATATCTGCTCAATGGCTTGTCCCTTTTTTGGCTTTAGTGAAGGCGCCCACGACCCAAATCGACCACTTCAGCCCTCAGGCGTTCCGCTACCTTTTTCAGGTTTTCGGGCTCAGGGGCAAGATCGCGAAAAGAGATCGGCTTCCCGAAGGTCACTTTCAGCTTTCCCGGGCCAGGGAACTTTGAGCCTTTTGGCATGATTTGGTGGGCTCCGTCAATATAGACCGGAACAGCACGTGCCTTAAGATGGCCCGCAAGCAGCTGGCCTACGCCTGCCTTGAATTCCTGCAGCTGGCCATTGGGTGACCGAGTGCCTTCGGGAAAAATCACGAGCGAATCATCCCCGTCGAGGGCTTCACGGCAGTGCTGCATGCTCTCGTTCACTCTCCCCTTGCGATCGAAAGGAATTGCGTTCACGAAAATGCGAGCTGCCAGGGCTTTGAAGGTTTTGTTGAAAAAATAGTCCTTAGCCGCGACGGCGAAGGTGCGATGAACCATGCGCAAGGGAATGGAGCCGGCGATGGAAAGCAGGTCGAAATGACTTGAATGATTGGGCGTGAAAACAAAAGGGCCCCCAGCCTCAAGATTCTCCAGCCCGTAAACTTCTATGCTATGGCGGGAGTGCAAGACGAGGCGAACTAGGGAGTTGAACAGGCGCCGGGGAATCTTCCAGAGAAATTTTTTGTTTTCTTTGGGCTCGAACTCGGTGAAGAAAACCCTATTAAAGCTCTTCAGGCCTTGGTTGGCTCCAGAAGCGAACTGCAGCGCGCCTACGAGGTCCTGCACGGTCAAAATGGCAGCGAAGTCTATACCCTCGATGCGGGTATTGAACTTCTTCTCCACTCCCCCGATGAGTTCCACAAATGTTAGGGAGTCGAGGCCAAGGTCTTTACTTAGGGAATCGGTCAGTCGGATTTTTTCCGGCTCAATCTTCGTGATATCTGAGACGCTTTTGCCAATCGCGGCCTCAAGGGTATTGGAAAGATTCAAACCACTACCCGCAGCACTTGCACTAGTTTTGCCGTCGGCCTTTGCCTGCTCTTTCTGTTCCAGCAACTTACGCAGCTCGTGCTTTTTCACTTTACGGGTGCTTGTCTTTGGAAGGTCTTCGAAAAGCACTTCGATTTTCTGCGGCCACTTATATTCCGCCAATGCTCTTGTCGCTTCGGAAGCCTGGCTGGCCGCGATCTTCCTGATCTCATCCGGGCTTTTTCCGGGAAACTTGGTTTTGTCGGGAACGAGCACGAGGGCTATCTTCTCGTGGCCCGCGGAGTCTTTCACGCCTAGAGCTGCGGCTTCGAGATAGAGCCCTGTGCCAAGGATGATCCCCTCGATCTCTTCGGGATAAATATTTTTTCCTGCGGGGGTAACGATGATGTCTTTTTTCCGGCCGGTGATTCTCAGCAGACCTTCGCTATCGAGGTTGCCTAGGTCCCCCGTCTTGAACCATCCTTGCTGAAAAGCTCCCATGCTATGTTCGGCGTCCAGATAGCCCGCAAAAACGTTCGGTCCTTTCGCCCATATCTCACCCTCCTGGCCGCTTGGCAAGCGCATGCCCTTGTCGTCAAAAATCCCAATTTCCACTCCGGGCACGGGAGCCCCTACATGGTCAGGAGCCGCATTTTTCATTGTGGTGAAGGTGAGCACAGGAGCCGTTTCGGTGAGTCCATAGCCTTGGAGAAGCGTGATCCCAAGGCCTTTGAAATAATCGAATGTCTGAGGGTGAAGCTTGGAGCCACCCGCCACTAAAAAGCGGATATTCCCACCCAGCGCTTTGTGCACTGGATAGAAAAACGCCTTCCCCAATGACGGATTGATACGTGTCCATTCCGCGAACTTCCCGAACATCGCGGGAATAGGTGCGGGCAGCGCATTCAGCTTGGCTTGCAGATTCCTCGAGATCACTTCAAAGAGAAGTGGAACTGCGATCAGCACAGTGGCTTTTGAGTCTTTCAAAGCCTGAAGGAGATCGTCGGGCTTCAGGCCTTTAATATAAGTTACTTCGGCCCCTACTAGCCCCGTAAGCACGAAGCCGCCCGTGAACTCGAGCATATGCGAAAGCGGCAGAACGCTCACCACGCGGTCCTGTTCCGAAACTTCGATCACGGAAATCACCGCTCGCGAGTTGCTGAGAATATTCCCGTGAGAGATCGGCACTCCCTTAGGTGTGCCGGTCGTGCCGCTTGTATAGATTAGAACGGCCAAGTCAGAGGCCTGAGCGGTATCGTCTACGGGCAGTGGAGTGTGTCCTGAAATCCAGGCAGCGAGTGGCTCGTCGCTCTGGAGCTTCCAACTGATCGATTCAACATTTTCTGTTTTTACCAGTTCATCAAGATGCCGGGCGCCCGCAATTTCCTTGGAATAGATGCAGAATTTGGGGCCCGCACTTCGAAGTGTGTTTTCGATCTCTAAGTGGCTGCCAACGGAAGCTACCGGAACCAGCACCGCCCTTAGGTTCAGCACGGCCATAGCTGCAATTGGCCATTCAGGGCCATTCTCGGAAACCAGCATTACCCGGTCTCCAGCCCCCACCCCTCTCGTGCGCAGATAAGCACTGAGCCTCAAAGACTTTTCGCGCGCCTCCGCACAAGTGACGCTGCGGTACCCACCCGACTCTTTTTGTAAGCGATACGCGAGGTGGGAGCCCCGCTTCTCGAAGAGAGAAAAAATCGTACGATGGATACTGCTCATAATTGGAAGACTCAGGATAGAGTATCGGGAAGGGAAAATCCATGGACGGCGCCAGCCTCACCGAGAGCCTTCATTCCGCAAAAAACAGACTATTCTGGAATGTACGCTCGCGCCTTCGCTTTCGCCGTGCTGGATACAGGGAAGAGGGAATTTCCGGCCTTCTTCTTTCCGACCCCGAACAAAAACTCGAACGCAATTATGAGCTCGACCTCTACGCAGACTATTTAGCGGACACCACATATAAGAAGAATCTTTGGACACTTTGCGTTCTCGACAAGATTCTGGCCCCTCACCTGCGTCGCAGTCATCTGCCGCTAGAAATACTGGAACCAGGTTGCCAGGATTTCTCGAGATTGCCTGCACTTCGCTCCTTCTTCCGGAAACAGGGATTAAGACCCCGAATAACCGGCCTCGAAATCGATCCGTTCCCTTTGCTACACGATTTCCATTCCCGCTGGGACAAGGCGAAGTATTACTTGAACTTTGAAAAGTGCGCCGACAGGTATCTCGACGCCGACTTCTTCCGCTGGCAGGAAAGCGCCGACCTGATTTGTTGTTTTTATCCCTTTGTTTCCACCCATCCGGCACTTGCCTGGGGTTTACCTGCCCGCTTCGGTGACAGTAGACCGTGGATCTCCAGCTTCGTGCGAAACCTGCGCCCGGGTGGAATTTTACTCGTGGTTCACCAGGGTGAATGGGAAGAGGAAGACTTCGACGCTGCCCGGGCCAGCTCACCGCTAAGGCTTCTCGAACGAACTTCTTTTGAGCTGCCTTTTTACCCCCTTCCGCATCCCGCCTGTGCCTCCGTCTATCGCCGCGAGGAATGAATGAACATTACCGCGGTCAGCCGCGCACCTTCTGCAGGCTGATCTCGAAGTTCCCAAGCAAGGAGCCAGGCTCGAAGCCAACGCCGGCGGGCTGGAAGTCCACGATAACGCGGCTCCAGTCGGCACGCGGAATATCTTCAAGGATCAAGTCTTTCTCGTTGAGCGGATCGCCCTTGAAATACATCTGGGTCACCAGCTCCTTGAAACCAAGGCGGCTTACTTTCACGTGGATATGCGGAGGGCGCACCCAGTTGATTTCGGGATCAGCGGGATAGGCACCGGGCACGATGGTCTTAAAGAGATACTTGCCCCCGGTGTCGGTGTCGGTCTCACCCCAATATCGGAAGTTGGGATCAAGGGGCGCGGTGTTCGGGTCTTTCTCGCTGTTGTATTTACCTGAAGCACACGCTTGCCAAATCTCCACGTTGGCATTGGCCACAGGGCGGCAGCTCTGGTCCACCACGCGACCCACGACATAAATCACTTGTCCGAGAGCTTTCTGTGGACGCCCGGGCACGAGGGTCAGATCATTTACCGGCTTCATATTCGCCTCTCCAGGATAGAAGGGCCCGGGAGTCTGCGGAGGAGTTAGGCCACAAGTAGCAGCGGCAATAGCCTTGGGAACCAGTCCGGCCATGGTAATGGCGCCCGCCGATACGGTGATGCTTGTGCGCAGGAAGTTTCGGCGGTCGAAATTTTCAGTCATTTGAGTTCCCAATATAAAAGTTAAAGGCCATTAGAAGTGTTTTACTGCACTACCGTGATAAGCGAAAATAGCTTCAGGCTATCGCTAAGATAAGCCCCTCTTATGGCCTGCATTCGCCAAACTCGAAACACGGAAAACAAAGGTAAAGCAAGGAGTTCCACCAGCCGATAGGCCAGGTATGAATAAGACTGAATTCCGCCTGAATGAAAAAGATGCCGCCCACTACATCAGCAACGCCGCAGCCCTTTGGGTACTCGGAGTGGGCTTTTGCTTCTTCGCCCACAAAGCCACCTCCCCGTTCATGACGGGCCTCTGTTTTTGGTTCAGCGTATTTCTGCTCAGCGACTGCTGGCGACAGGCTCGCGTAGCAAGGAGACTCGACGATAGCAATAACCTGATCGCCGAATCCTCGGCCGAAGGAATCACTCACTACGGTTCCTGGCTTGAGCCAGAATTTCTGCCGTGGAACAAGATCAGCGCAATGCGACTGATCAAGGGCATGCAATCGGAAACTTACTATCTGGAAGCCCGCCGCGACTCTAAAGACTTCTTCCGATACGTTTTCTTCGGAACCCCAAAGTATGATCTCCCTGTGAATGCATTGCCCCACGGCAAAGAAGGATTCCTCAACGCGCTTTCCAGCTATCCCGCCGCCAAGCACTTGTTGCCTGAAAACGCGGCAGAAGAGCGCTTCCAAAAAGCCGCGTAGTTCAGATTCTCAGAGGCCAGGCTTAATGCTATGATTCTGGCCTTATGGAAAAAGAACTCTCCGAGCTGTTAGAGACTCCCAAGCTATCCCCATTGCAAACGATGCGGCATTCCGCTTCGCACGTTATGGCGCACGCAATCACCCGCCTCTATCCTGGTGCAGAATTCGGTGTTGGCCCGGATATCGACAACGGCTTTTACTACGATGTGAAATTCCCCGTTTCGGTAGCGGAAGACGTGCTGCCAAAAATCGAAACGGAAATGCGCAAGATTATCAAAGAAGGAAATCGTTTCGAGCGCAGAGTACTCAGCCGCGATGAGGCGATGAAATTTTTTGGCGATAGAGGCCAGCATTTCAAGCTTGAGCTGATTCGCGACCTGAACTTGCAGCAAGTGGGCACCTACACTGAGGGATTGTTTACCGACATGTGTCAAGGCCCCCACGTTGCCTCTACACGCGACATCAAGGCCTTCAAGCTGACCCATATGGCAGGCGCTTATTGGCGCGGCAACGAAAAAAACGCGATGCTCACCCGCATCTACGGACTATGTTTTGAAAATAAAGAGGAGCTCGAAGCTTACGAAAAAATGATGGAAGAAGCGAAGAAGCGCGACCATCGAAAACTCGGCAAAGAGCTCGACCTCTTCAGCTTCCACCCCGAAGCCCCGGCGATGCCCTTTTTCCACGCCAAAGGCGCGGTTGTTTACAATCAACTCACGAATCTCATGCGCAAACTTTATGTGAAGTATGGCTATGAGGAAGTGATCACGCCCCAGGTGCTTAATGTCGACCTATGGCATACGTCGGGACACTACGAGAACTATAAAGAAAACATGTATTTCTCGAAGCAGGACGAACAGGACGTCGCCGTAAAGCCCATGAACTGCCCCTGCCACATGTTGATCTTTGGAACAAAGCAACATTCTTATCGCGAACTTCCTATCCGAATGGCCGACTTCGGGCGCCTTCACCGCTACGAGCGCTCAGGCGTTACTGCGGGCCTCACGAGAGTCAGGTCTTTCTGTCAGGATGATGCTCATATTTTCGTGCGCGAAGATCAGATCGCCGAAGAGGTCGCCAACGTAATCCGCATGATCCGCGAAGTATACGACGTATTCGGCCTCTCCGAGCCTCTCGTGTATTTATCAACGCGCCCGGAAAAACGCCTCGGCTCCGATGAGCTCTGGGATCGAGCTGAAGCAGCGCTTGAAAGTGCGATAAAGGTGAACAATCTTCCGTACAAAATCAATCAAGCTGACGGTGCATTTTACGGGCCGAAAATCGACTTCAACGTGAAAGACGCGATCGGCCGCTATTTTCAGCTATCCACGATCCAGCTAGACTATCAGTTGCCAAATCGCTTCAAGCTGGAATACGTGGCAGCGGACAACTCTCGACAACAGCCAGTGGTGATTCACCGAGCTGTGCTTGGCTCGCTTGAGCGCTTTATGGGAATCCTAATCGAGCACACGGCTGGAGCCTTGCCCTTTTGGTGCGCGCCCATCCAGGCCCGCTTCGTGCCCATCAGCGATTCACATATTGAATATTGTAAAACCGCCGCCGAAAAACTGAAGTCGTTGGGAATTCGTGTCGATATCGATGATTCCAATAACACCATGGGCGCGAAAACACGCGAAGCTCAGATGCAGAAGATTCCGTACATGCTCGCGGCCGGTGATCGTGACGTAGCGGCAGGTGTTTTTTACGTAAGAAAGTATGGCGAGAAAACATCCGCCAACATGACTCCGGAACAGTTTACCGAGCTGTTCACAAAGCTCGCAGACCCGCTCGCCAAGCAGGCGTGAGGTGACTGGTACCTGTTTCCGCACGGTCAGCGCTTAAACTCAGAGACGGTACCGCTCAGGCATAAGCCGGACTGATTTTCTCATGGGAATATTGGCGCAAACGGCCAAAAGCCCCATTGCGGAAGAACGACCGTTTCTTTCATAATGAATCTATGCAAATTACATACAATCGCTACCTCTTGATGGGCCTCGCAATGGCCCTTCTCACCGCTGCCACCGCCATTGCGGGAACTCCTTTGGGCATCCAGGAGTTCACTATTCCGATCTGGGACATCCTCTTTCAGTTCAACCTTTGCTCGAGTTTTGTCTTCGTGATCGTCGGAGTGCTTCAGAGTTCGGAAATTGCGATTCCCGATCTTCGAGCCCCCCTTCAAATGTTCATGGCGGCTTTTTGCACTTACGTTGTGGCCTGCCTATCAGGCCCAGCAGGCTTACAAATGACTATCGCAGTTAAATTATTTTTGTTTGCACTGTCTACTGCTTGCATAGTAGCGGGCTGGGCGCTGACCGGTTTTGCCGCGTTGAAACAGTTCGATAGCCAGGGCTGATCAGTCTCCACTTTCATACATTCCCCAGGGAAATAGCTATCCACAATGCCGCGGCGTGACGGGTGTTTTTTCGCAAGGTTTCCGACATTGCTCCGATAGGCCTGCGTTCGAAATGAATGAATGCAATCTATCTGGAGGTTACGAATGTCCCAAAAACACTATGCTCCTTTGTTCAAGACTTTTACCTGGCTAAAGGAGCACGACGCGATCGATAGTAACTGTGAACGTGTGCTGAAGATGATCTCCAAGCGCTATAAGAAAGTGCTCGTAGCTGGAAACCCAAACTCGGGCAAGAATACGGTGGCCAACGCGATCTTCGCATACTGGCATGAGCTCGGTCGCGAGGCTTTTTTCACTCCCACCATGGACTGTAAAAAGCCCGGTGACTTGTGGACAAACACTGGTTTCAAGAACTATCGCACTTGCTTCACTTCCGGAAACCCGGTGATTGTTCCCATGAAATATGAGCAAGAGTGGTATGGCGAGCAGAGCCTTCCCGGCCTCTTCGCATCTGCCCGCAATTTCGATGTGATCGTGGACTGCCGCAGGCTGCCGGACGGAACACGGATGGTTTGTCAGATTTTTGCTCGTCGCGGCCAGAACTGGAGCTGCGTATACCGCTCTCCCCTGTTTGCTTCGCTGCAAATTGGCTGCGCAGCTTAGTCAGTACAGAAAAGAAGAAGCCCCCTATCGGGACTTCTTCTTTTTTTTCTTCTTAACTACGGTCTTCTGTCCGCCCACCAGCCAGCGCTTAAACTGAGCGAGAACGCCCCGCGCTCGTCGCTCTAGAATCCAGATCCGGGCGGGATGCTCCCCTGGATCTTTTAGCTCCGGGGGCACTTCGACCTCGAGTTTTGGCATATCAAACTTAAACGGCTTACCGGGCTGACGAACTTTGTGTGAGGGGGCGGGAGCCGTTGCTTCCTCGATTCCCTCCACCTCGAACTCAGTGGTCTTTGTTTCTTCCTGTTTCTTTTTTCCCATTCAGCTCCCATTGCAATCGTACCATCGCCTTCAAGCTGTAGTCGCGTGATACCAACCTAATCTGGCTTATCTGGCGCATGAGGCACTAATCCTGAGCTTACCCGCTAACGGTTCGACAAGTGATGCTGCGAGTTTATAATTAGAGATAGGCCTCAATTGGCGGCCCGGCATTTAGGTTTCAGGATGAAACAAGGCAAGATCGTATACGACCCTCTCTACGGCTTTATTCGCCTGACTGAAACCGAATATCGGATCATTCACTCTCCCTTCTATCTTCGACTCCGTTGGATCAAGCAACTGGGATTCTCAAACTACGTATTCCCTGGCGCCGAGCACAACCGCTACGCTCACGCACTTGGTGTGATGCACATGGCCGATCAAATCTGTCGCGCCATCGGCAAAGCCGTTCCCGATGAAAAACTTTTCGACGTTTCCGCAACTGACACAGCAACGATTTTTCATAAGAGTATGCGCATTTCCGCGCTCCTGCACGACATTGGAACTTTTCCCTTCTCGCACACGTGTGAAGGCGCCTACATCAAGCATGGCGACTCCTCGTTCAAAAAGGGCGAGCGAGGAAAACCGCTAGAGAACAATCACGAGCACCTTGGCGCCTTCATCTTGAAGAACACCGACTACGAACGCGGAATCACGAAAATTCTGCACGACGATGGAATCGATACCCAGGAAATCTCCCGCTACGTGAAGGGAACAAACGCCAACATCCTAGGTAACCAGATTCTCCATTCGGAAGTCGACTGTGACCGCATGGACTACCTCATGCGGGACGCCCACTACACCGGTCTGAAGTATGGCCAGTTTGACCGCGAGTTCATTCTCTACCATATGACCACGTTCGACACTGGCGACGGCAAGCCCGGTCTCGCCATCAGGGAAAACGCGCTCCATGCCGTGGAAGACTTTCTCATCGCCCGGTTCGCCTGGTACTCCCAGGTGGTAAGGAATTCGGGAGGCGCAAAATACGACCTGCTCGCGGAAACGATAACCAAGCATTTTCTAGAAAAACGCATGATGTTTCAGTTCCAAGACGTGCTCGCCATGGTGGAAAACGACGCAGATCGCTTCTTCGGATTCAACGATTTCTATTTTATGAACATCCTTCACCAGAGCCATCTGGACGGCTCCGTGAAAAATCCAAAAATCGCGGAAATGATTAAGATGCTCCTGTTCCGCCAAAGTCCGGTGGAATATCAACTTCCGCCCTTTGAGCACAAGCTCGTGTCTAGGGACGAAGGCGGAATCCGAGAGCGCGAAGCAATCGTAAAGCGCCTTCAGGAAGTTGTGCACAAATTCGAAGACTGCATCAGGACCGACGGCGACGGAACCGAGTGGATTCTTTACGACATACCCGATTCCGACATCGTATTTTCTCGCTCAATGCCAGACATTGTACGCAAGCGCACTTCCGACAATTTGTTGCAGGAGCGCGATCCGGCAAAAATCATGGATAGAGCTGGCAATGTGTCACTCCTGATCGACCGCGAAAACTCCATCATCCGCATTCTATCCAATGTCGTGAACTTCATTCCGGTTCTATACATGAATCAGAAAGCGCAGGCGCTGCTGAAAGCTAAGGGGCTCATGTGAAGTACATCGGAGCTGCTTTCTTTCTGCTGATGTTCGTGGCCAGCGCCGCTGCGGCACCGATCCCCACCGTAAAGTTCACACCCACGGTGAAAATCTATGAATGCCCACCCGTCTTCAAACACAAGTCTGAATGCGTGGTCACAGAGAGAAAACTAGAGCCTGTGAAAATCTGGCTCAGCATTGAAGTGCTCAATCAAGTGATGGGACAATGGACCCACCAGGAAGCTTTGCCAGTTCCGGCCAGCTTCTACGTAATTGTTTTAAGAGGACAAGCAGGGGCCCGCTATGGATATTCAGTGAGTACGGAGACCGGGGTAAGCGGTGCACCTATGCCCCTCAGCAACGGCAGAGTGGAGTTTGACGATGCCACTATTCCTCAGTCCTTCGGGGTTTCCACCCCTCCCGTAGAAAAAGATGGCAAAAAATACATCACCGAACTGAAGCTCGCTGATTTTCATGGCAAGCCGTTCCCCATGAAAAAGTAAGAGGCATGTTCAGTAAAGGCAGTTGATCCGGCTGTAATCGTTCTGCTGCAGCCGACGTCGCTCTTGCGCGACTTCGAGAAACGGAAACATCACGGCAGAAATATATTGCGGCGGAGCGATTGCACACGCAGGAGAGGTAGTGCTGTCGATTCCGCCGCCTCCTGATCCATTGCAGCTATGCAATAATCCCAGCACGTGCCCCATTTCATGCAATAGAAGGCTTTCCACATCAACTCGCTGCTTTCCTGGAGAGTTGTAGTCTTCAAAGTTCAGCAGAATGCTAGCTCCAACAATCCGGCCTCCCTGAATGATCCAATCGGTCTGCCCCTGAACGGCGAAAGGAAGAATTTTCCCGGGGGAGCCATCCGAATTCACGCCGCAGCTGTCGCGTCTGTTTCGACGAAATCCCGCTCCATTGATTTTCCAGATTCCCACCATATCGGCCACAGAAGAAGAATAGGAAGCTTGTGCGCAGTCCGTGAGCTCAGGAATATCCCGCCCGGCGCTTAACCCTGTGCCGTCATTTTTGAGGCTAAATGCCTGCAATCCCCTCAGGTTTGCCCAGCCGTTCCAAGTCTGGAGTGCACCTCGAAGCGCGGGCACAACTTCACCATTGTCAGTTACATAGAAGTCGCGGTCAAAAACGACTGGCACAGGGAGACTTCCCCACTGGCCATGAAGGCTACCCCGGCCTTGATCTCTTGGAAGGGCACAGTTGAGAAAGTTAGTCACCCGGCCCGCATTTGCCGCATTAGAAACCCGTACAGAGCACGAGGTAGAGAGCAGAGCGGCCATCGCCAGAATAAAGATTTTTAGTTGAAACCGAAGCATTCCTAGCCCACCCCATCAAAGGCAATCCTGCCTTTGCTTTCAGCCATGCTTTTGAAAAAGCACTTCTAGTTATATTTTCCGGCCGCCACGAACCCGTGTCAAACAGGCTTCCGGGTAATTGAAATTATTGGGGATTTTAAAGTATCTGTCAGCTTTACGACAGAGTGGCTAAAATTCGTTTATCCCTTTGAATTCAATAGTCTTTCCGGTCTTGCGTTTTATAGGTCCTTTTGTTATCACCCACCTGTGAGCTTCTCGTCCGAGGGGCTTTTTTTTTAAGCCAACTGCCTGTAGCCGGCCGCGCTTTGAAGGAAAGTTCTTCCTCGGGGGGCCGAAGTACGCGCTCCAGCGGGAGCAAACCACCACCAGGCGGAACCCTTTAAGATGATCAGAGGAACGAATTCGCTCGCGAATCTTTTGGAAGACAAGATCGCACCCGAGGTTAGACGCCTCGGATACGATCTTCTCGATCTCGAATATTCGCCTCGCACCAATCAGGGTGGAGCGGTTATCCGGCTTTTCATTGAAAGTCCTGTAGGCAAGGGGATCTCTTTTGATGATTGCGTGAAAGTCGATCACGGCCTTGACCCGCTATTTGAAAGTCCGGCTTTCGAAGAGGTACTGGCAGAAACTTTCACGCTGGAAGTGTCGAGCCCGGGCTTGGATCGTCCGCTTAGAAAACCAACGGACTTTCAAAAGTTTGTAGGTAAGCGGGCCCAGATAAAAACTTTCCGTCCCTTAACGGAAAATGAAATGGGAAATGCCAAGTACTTCGAACATCACCAGAAGCAGAAGAATTTTTTCGGTATTCTCCACGGCTATGCCGGAGATTCCGTGGAACTGGAAACCGACAATATGCGCTTCAAGATCCCATACTCCTTGATCACCAAGGCGAATCTGGATATTTCGAGCCAGTTGGCGGTGGAAGATGCAAACCGGAACGATAGCGCCTTAGCCGGCGCCACTAGAGATTAAGAAGCGGCCCTAACCGCCGCGACAGAAAGACAGAGGAAGTAGCCCATGAATTTTTCCGAACTCAGCAGAGTTATCGACGCCGTAGGCAAAGACCGCGGCATTAGCCGTGAGATCATCATCGAAGCTTTGGAACAGGCCATGCTAATGGCTGCCAAGAAAAAGCTTGGCCCCACCGCAGAGCTCGAGGCCCACTGGAACACCGAAGCCGGTGAAGTGGAAATCTTCCAGTTCAAAAAAGTGGTTGAAGAAGACGACATGATCTCGGACGACGACCGCGAAATCGCGCTCGAAGAAGCCCATAAGCTCGATGAAGACGCCAAACTAGGCGACGAGCTCGGCATTAAGCTCGAATCCGTTGGCTTTGGCCGCATTGACGCTCAAACTGCTCGCCAGATCATCTTGCAGAAGGTGCGCGACGCTGAACGCGAGATCATCTACAAGGAATTCATCGGCCGCAAAGGCCAGATCATCAGCGGCATCGCCCGCCGCATGGAGCGCGGTAATGTGATCGTAGATCTTGGCCGCACTGAAGCCATTATGCCTCGACAGGGAACGATTCCAGGAGAACAGTATAAGCCAGGCGACCGAGTGCAGGCCTTGCTCGAAGACGTAGCCGAATCCGCCCGCGGGCCACAGTTGATGTTGTCGCGCACTTCTCCCAAGTACCTGATCAAGCTTTTCGAGATGGAAGTTCCCGAGATCGCCGAAGAGGTGGTTGAAATTCGCCTTTGCGTTCGAGAGCCCGGAGAGCGCGCTAAAATCGCCGTTTATTCCAATGACCGTGATGTGGATCCAGTGGGCGCATGCGTGGGCATGAAAGGCATCCGCGTGCAGAACGTGGTGCAGGAGCTCCGTGGAGAAAAGATCGACATCATTCCTTGGAACGAAGATGTAACCGTGTTCGTGCGCTCCGCGCTCGCTCCCGCCGACATATCCATGGTTAGAGTGATCCCAGCCACTAATACCCTTGAGATCGTTGTGGAAGACGACCAGCTCTCTCTAGCCATCGGCCGCAAAGGCCAGAACGTTCGCCTTGCCTCGCAAATTACAGGCTGGAAAGTCGACATTCTCAGCAAGACCAAGCTGGATGCCCGCACAAAAAATGCGATTTCTAACCTCATCAATATCGAAGGCCTCACAGATACTCTGGCTCAGTCGATCTACCAATGTGGCTTCCTCAATGTTTTCGACCTCTCCCGCCAGCCAATCGAAACCTTGGCTCGAATTCCAGGTTTCGACAATGAAGGTGCCGCTAGTGAGTTGAAGCGTAAAGCCGAAGCTGCCGTAAAAGTAATGGGAATGGATGCCGCCACCGGCCGCGACCAGATCGCCATGAATCCGCCTCCCGGTGGCCCTTCTGGTTCGCATGGCGGCCAGAAAAATGCATCGCTGGCAAATGCCGACGCCCGCCTTAAAGAAGCGCTCGCTAATGCGGGTGAAGGCGGAGAGAAAAAATAGTTCCCCCGTTGTTTCACTTGGCGGATCTTTTCACCGTTTTTTTTGGCTGACGTTTTGGAGTTTTAAGAATGACTGATCAACAGCAAGAATCCCTGAAGGTGTACGAGCTGGCCAAAGAGCTGGGCTTGGACTCTTTTTCGCTGCTCGACAAGCTCAAGCAATTTAATATTGAAGTTAAGAGCCACATGAGCAGCCTGGCGGCCGAACAGGCCCAGGCAATCAGGGATGCTTTGAAAAAAGAAAAGAAGCCCTCTTCTGTTTCAGGCCCTTTAAAAAAGAGAGCCGCTTCCCCCGCAGACGCCACCGCCCCAGCGGGCGCCACTGCTGCTACTGCGGCAAAAAAACCTGTGAAAAAGGCTGCGGCTGCTGTTCCCGTTGAAGAAAAACCTAAAACACCAGCGGCGGTGACGGCGGCGGCAAATTCGGAATCAAACTCCGAGCCTAAGCGCAAAGTAATCAAGCGTCGTACTGGAAATGATCCCGAAGTCGGGGAGTTTGCAGGTTCTGGACCAGCGGCAACGGAGACTCCGGTGGAAGCTGCAGTCGACGGAAACGAGCTGCCGCTGGAATCCGAAGCGCCAGCTCCGATCGCAGAACTGGCTGCGCCTCCCGCCGCTCCTCAAGTTGACCATGCCGCCATCGCCGCAGCTGCAGCTGAAGAGGCCAGGCTCGAGAAGGAAGCAAGGGAACAGGCGCGCCGCGATCAGATCGATAAGTTCACCCCTCGGATGAACGCTCCGGGCACCAAAGTTATTTTCCGCTCCCCCGGTCAGCAAAGCACCCGCTCAGTTGAGAAAGACGAGATGTCCGGCGAGACTGGCGCACGCCGCCTCAAAATAGTTCAGGCGGCACCACCGCCTTCCGCGACTCCTCGTGGACCGACCCCCACGTACCGCACTCCAGGAGCCCCGACAGGCGACAGGCCAGTTGGCCCTCGTCATCGCACCGGAGGAGCAGAGTCTGTTCCTACTGGACGTCCGGGCGAAATGTTCCAGCCGATGACTTCCTATGTTGCAAAAGATGCCGCTGAAGAGGTCAAAGGCAAACGGGGAACGGGTTCAACCCGCGGCCCGACGCCTGAAGAAGTTCGTATCAACGACTTCCGTAAACGCGAGCTTGTGTTCCAGCCAAAGAGAAAGAAACTGCCACCGGGCAAGCAAGTGAAGCGTACGGAGATCACGGAGATGGCGGCTCATAAGAAAAAGATCCGCATCGACGACAAAATTATTGTTTCCGACCTCGCTCAGCGAATGGGCGAAAAGAACAACGCCATCATGACCAAGCTACTTGCACTGGGTGTAACGGCCGGTCTCAACCAGACGATCGACTTCGATACTGCCAACATCATCGCGCAAGAATTTGGCTGGGAAGTGGAGAATATTGGCTTTGACGTGGCCGCCGTTTTGGAAGCTGAAGGCTCAGCAGATGCCGAAAACATGCAGTCGCGACCTCCGGTTATCACTGTCATGGGTCACGTCGACCATGGTAAAACATCTCTCCTGGATGCGATTCGCAATGCTGACGTAGTTTCTGGTGAAGCGGGCGGTATTACCCAACACATCGGTGCATATTCCGTCACTGTCGACGGTAAGCCGATCACCTTTCTCGATACGCCTGGCCACGAAGCTTTTGCCAACATGCGCTCTCGCGGAGCAAACCTGACCGATATCGTGGTTCTGGTTGTAGCTGCCGACGACTCGATCATGCCTCAAACCAAAGAGGCAATTATGCACGCGCAGAACGCAAAGGTGCCGATCATCGTAGCCGTGAACAAAATTGACAAACCCTCCGCCAACCTTGAGAAAGTGAAGAAAGACCTCTCGGTTGCGAACGTGCTCGTAGAAGAGTGGGGCGGTGAAGTACCTTTAGTAGCCGTTTCCGCGCTCAAGAAGACAGGGATCAAAGACCTGCTTGAGACGATCAAGATTCACGCCGAAGTTCTGAATCTTCGTGCAAATCCGGATCGCGCTGCTGAGGGCGTGATTCTCGAAGCTCGGATGGAAAAGGGCCGTGGGATCGTGGCCGATCTATTAGTTCATAAAGGAACGCTCAAGGCCGGTGATTCCATCGTGGTAGGCACGGCGTACGGCCGTGTTCGCGCGATGGTGAACGACCGCGGTCAGAATATCACCGAAGTGAAGCCGGGCTTTCCAGCCGAAGTTCTCGGCCTGAATGATGTTCCGAGCGCCGGCGATACTTTTAACGTGGTTTCGAGCGACGAAGAAGCCCGTGAAATCTCCAGCACACGTCGTCTCAAAAATCTTGCCGACAAAGCTGCGGCCAGCGCTCCGAAGCCTTTAACCATTGAAGAGCTTATCGCCAAACAGCCAACCCCTGGCGTGAAAGAACTGAATGTGATCGTGAAAGCAGACGTTTTCGGCTCTGCGGAAGCTATTAAAGAGTCGATCGAAAAAATTCACAGCGAAAAAGTAAAGGCGAAGGTAATCCAGAGCGGCGTCGGCGTTATCAATGAGAACGATATTCTTTTCGCGAAAGGCGCCAGCGCTCTCGTTCTTGGATTCAATTCCAAGCCGGACAACAAAGCTCGTGATATCGCGAAGCGCGATAAAGTCGACGTTCGTCACTATACGATCATTTACAACCTTCTCGATGAAGTTCGCGAAGCGATGGAAAACCTTCTGGAACCCCTGCGCAAAGAAACTCAGATTGGAAAAGCTGAAGTTAAACAAGTATTCACCGTTTCGAAGCTTGGAACGGTTGCGGGATCAGTTGTGGTCGACGGCAAAATTGTACGCAATGCATTTGCTCGCGTGATCAGGGGCAAAGACGCTGTTGTCGCGGAAGGAAAAGTTGTTTCGCTCCGCCGTTTCAAAGACGACGCCTCCGAGACAATCAAGGGCCAGGAGTGCGGTATCGGCGTGGAAGGATTCGAGAAATACCTCCCGGGTGACATCATCAACGCCTATCATGTCGAGCTCGTAAAGCAGACGCTGTGAGGACCCCATGAACGAGCCGAATCGCCGCCAACGCCAAATCGCCAATGCGATCAGGGAAGAGCTCGTAAACATAACTCGCAAAGACTTAAGTGACCCACACGTCGAGAAGGTGGGGTTCATAACGTTTTCCGGCGTCGATCTTTCTGATGATCTTCGTAACGCGACCGTTTGGGTGGCGTTCATGGGCAAGGAAGAAAAGAGCAAAGACGTTCAAGCGGCACTCGCTGCACTAAATCGCAGCAGTAAGTTTATCCACCGCCTGCTGATCAAGCGTTTACCAATGAAATTGCATCCAGTTCCCTCTTTCCGCTTCGACAATGGCTTTGATCGAGCCGCCGTAGTGGGAAAAGCTCTCCAGGAAGCTTCTGACATAGAGAAGGAGACGCAACGCCAGCGCGCTCTCCAGGAACCGAGTGACGAACCAGAGGACAGAGAAGAACAATGAATTCCTCTCCGCGCCCGGCTCAACGGTCGGGTGTCCTTCTCGTCGACAAGCCTGCTGGCATCACTTCCGCAGATCTTACAAACGCATTGAAGGATAAGTTCCGCATCCAGCGCGTCGGTCACGGTGGCACTCTCGATCCGTTTGCGACCGGTCTGATGGTTGTTCTCATTGGCGAAGCAACTAAAGTTGCCCGCTTCCTGCTCGAAGGAGACAAGGAGTATGAAGCGGTGGCCACTCTTGGCTCTGAAACAGATACCGGCGATTTCACCGGCGAAGTAGTCAACAAATCTGAAGTTCCGGAGCTCGCTCTCGCGGACTGGCAGGAGTTCGCGAAAAGCTGGACTGGAACTGTGCGACAGACTCCTCCTGCCTATTCGGCAATCAAGGTAAAAGGCAAACCGCTTTACGAATACGCTCGCAATGGAGAAGAAGTGGAAGTTCCCACAAGAGAAGTGACGATAAGAGAGTTCGAAATCAAAAGTTCCGGGCCCGAAAAAGTCGAGTTCAGAGTGCTGTGCTCAGGAGGTACCTACGTACGCGCCTTGGCTGCGGATTTAGCGATGGCGGCGGGCACTTCAGCACATTTATCCGCATTGAGAAGAACCGCGTCCTCCTCCTTCCGTGTAAAGAATGCACTTCCCTTAGATAGCATGCTCAAACTCTCGCTGGATGAGCTGCCTGTCCGTCCGCTTGAAGAGGCGCTGGCGCACCTTCCCCAAGTAAGCGTGAACGAAATACTGGCATTGAAAATCCGTCAAGGAAACTTGGCGGCATTTGAGGCCCTTCGCGGGCAAATCGATAAACCCGGTTATTTTCTTGTACTGGACTCTTCAGGCCCTAAGCCGCTGCCCGTAGCGGTGTGCAATCACCACCCAATGATGCGTCCAAGCTGCACCATCGAAAGAGTTTTTGACCAGCGACTCTCGCAGACGTAAAATTCGTCTGGATGCCGTTGAAAACAATACGCGAAGAAAAAGGCCAAACCTCTCTCTTCATGGCCCTCTTCATCTTCACGATGATTCTCATGTTTGCGTTCACGACGAACGTAGGCATGCTGGTGCACGCCAAAATTAACCTTCAGAACGCCGCTGATGCCGCCGCTTACGCCGGCGCCTCAGTGCAGGCTAGACAGCTTACGTCGGTGGGTTATTTGAATTGGGAGATGCGACGCGCACTCAAAGAATTTTTGTTTTACTATACGATCCGCGGCAACTACGAAGCTATGCCTTGCTTCCCCCTCGACTTTACCGGCCGGCGCATTCCGATGTGCGTGCAAAGGGCGGGCGACGAACGGCACGATTTCGCGTTTGTCGATCCGCGCGAAAACACTAACGAGCAGGGCGGGCCTTTTCTGCCCTCGGTCTGCAAAATTTTCGAAGCGACGAACAACTACTGCCAAAAAAACGGCGTTCCGGGGATTCCAGAGTTCCAGGGCGGCGGCTCCTGGGGTGTCGCTGATCCAATCGTTGCAGCAGTGCGATCAGCAACCAACCAGATCATCGAGAAGAAAATCGCTGACTGCCTGGGGCGTACGGAAATCAATCAGCAGTTCATCATCGCCTGGCTGTTCAACCTGAGCCCTCTGCAAGGTTCCGATGCTATGCTTACGATCGGAAGAGATACGGAAGACCCTTTCCCCTTCACCCCCGGCCTTGAAAGAGTAGGCGTACTTCCGCGGCAGGCGATTCTTCGCGCACGAATCGATAACTACGAAGAAGCACTGAACCTGAATCTCGCGAACGAAGGCGTAGGCAGTGTTACCGTAAACGAAGAAACGATGGGAGTTCTGAGAAACGCTGCCAATGGCGGCGGCAAAACCCTCGATTATTTCGAGCGCCCGATCCAGGCCTACCTGAGTGCGAAGAATAATTTGCCCGGCATCGGCGGCGACAACGGCATTTTCGCTAATATCGAAATGACCGAACTTGTTCCAAATCAAGCCGGAGCGCCAGCTTCCGGCGCCGGGATGGACAATCGATTCATCCAAAACCCGCCAGTACTCGTTAAGTTCAAAGATCAGTTTGCCCGAGTTACGGTGGCGAATTCAAAGTTCGAAACCAAAGGTCAGCTCGATCGCGGAGACTGCTTTCAGTATCGAGAAAATCGCGTCATTCCCCATTTCCCTTTTGGGGTAAGCAAGTTTCCGGGCGTGATCACGTATTACGCAGTGCGCCTGCAGGCAAAAGCTCGCTTACTATTCTCTCCTTTCGGTGGAAATGGGATCGTGACCCTCTCGGCCTATTCCGCGGCGAAGCCTTTCGGAAGCCGGGTCGGCAAAGATCTTTCGTTCGACGAGAACACGGAATTTCACCAAATGGTTGCCTTAGCGAAAACCACCCAGGGCGAGATCCTCAACACTCTGACCAGCGCGCGTTTTCCCAACCCCTTGGTGGCCAGTGATGACTCCGACTCCCAAGTGAAAGGTTTTACCAGCAATGCCCACCTTGGCTATATCCGCGGGGCCATGATGGCCTTTGACCGACTAGACCTGGGGCCCAGGCTCGCCGGTGCCTACGCGCCCTGGGAAGTGGGCTTCTACACGGTGCCAGCAAACTACAATATGCCCGACCAGATCGGCCTGTTTGAAGACAATCCCGTCTATGATGGGAAGTACTTCACCCTTCCAGCTCCTGTATTCCCTGTAAATTCCAATGCAGGCTTGGGTTTTTTGCGCCTTAGGGTCGCGGAGTATCTGAACGGGGGCCCTGCTGATGCAGGCACCCTGGAAGGAAAATTCGGCACCTTTCTGAGTGGGGTGATGTCCGACTATAAGTGGGGCATTCTTTTCGGTTACCTGGAGGCCCAAAATCAGGTCGTAAACCACTATATCCCCGACCCCATGCTCAATGACGACTCGGATCTTTTGTCCTACGTGAGATCCTTCGGCCAGAGATTCACCGTGGCAGCTACCGAAAACGGCCAGCGACGCCAGCTCACCAGCTGGAATAACCAAAAGACCTCGTCTGACCAGGACCTAGGGGGAGGCGGAAATATCCCCCAGAACTCCGAGCTAGGACCCGATATCGGACGTTCAGGCTATTCTGTGAGGTTCGTTTCCTTCCGTACCCTGGCAGCCGGCGGGAGGGGTACCAATGACCCCATCATGCCGGATATGGCCTGGAGCAATCCGTTCTCACGTTTCGATGCTGGCGGGGGAGCTTCCAGGATCCAGGACGACCTCGGAAAACTGCGACACTAAGACTCTGCTTCCCCTTGTAAATTGCCAAGGGCCATGGGAAGACTAGGGGCGATTTCCCATATTCAACTTTATTTCAGGACTGTTAGGAGAGCCCATGGCTAAGAAAAAAGCGAAAAAAGCGCCCAAAAAAGGTGCCGCAAAACCTGCCAAGAAAGCAGCGAAAAAAGCACCCAAAAAAGGTGCCGCAAAACCTGCCAAGAAAGCAGCGAAAAAAGCACCCAAAAAAGGTGCCGCGAAACCTGCCAAGAAAGCAGCGAAGCCTGCGAAAAAAGCCGCCGCAAAAAAAACGGCCGCGAAAAAAGCTGCTCCAAAAAAAGCCGCCGCAAAGAAGACCAGCGGTAAAGCTGAAACCCTGAAGTCAGCGGCCGTGGGCCTCGGCGCAGGCGTAGCTGGCGCATCTCTTTTCAAAGCACAACAGTACCAGGAAAAAAACCGCAATCTCAGCAATGAAGATGGCGAAAAAGAAACCGATGAAGAATCGGAAAGCTGGGAAGAGTTTAACGAAGAAGATGAAGACGAAGATGATCCGTGGACGCCTGCCACCACTTCGAAATTCGAAGAGGAGTAAGAAAAAATGGCAAACGTAAAATCAGCTGAGAAGCGTAACCGTCAGAACATTAAGCGCCGCGCACGCAGAAGTGCAGCTCGTGCTACCGTGAAAACGGTAGCCGCAAAAACCATGGAAGTGATCAGAGGCGATGCAAAAGGAGCCGTAACAGCTCTTTCTAATGCGTCCTCAGTGATCGCGAAAGCCGCTCAGAAGGGCACGATCCCTAAAGGTCGCGCTTCCCGCAAAATCTCTCGCCTGCATAAAGCCCGTAATAAGGCCCTGGCTGGAACTGGCGCAAAAGCTTAGTTGGCTTTTTTGTTTCGATGATAAAACCGCCCGGCGAGAGCCTGGCGGTTTTTTTATGCCGTAAGAGTCAGCACTAACTTAGTGAGAACATGTTCGCGGGGAAGCCGCGAGCTCTTTAGCATATGGTCAGCGTCGGCTAGCGCCACAAGGCCACGCACCACACCCTTGCCACCCAAACGCCTGGAAGCGGGGAAAAGCACCTTAGCTGCGCCCGGATAGATCCCACACTCTGAGGCTATGCTTTGGTCGCCCTTTCCCTCGGCACGTAAGGCCAAAATCCCCAGAAGCCATCGGTATTGGCGGGCAATCAATCCAATGAGAGCAATCGGCTCCTCGCCTTGCTTTACTAAGCTCTCCATCATCATCAATGCAGCTGATCGGTCACCGCTCAAAATGCCCCCACTCAGGCGAAAAACGTCTTCGGGACTGGCCCGGTAACCTACGGCCGATACGTGCTCTCGGCTAATCTCGGGTGAGCCTCCGGCGAAAAGTGCTGCGCGGTCCACCAGGTGCTTAAGCTCGATAAGGGAATTGCCAGTCCACTCGAGAAGTAAAGGCCTGGCTTCTTCCGCAAGTTCCTTTCCGGTCTCTTTTAAAAAAGCCTGAAGCCATTTATTCCATTCGCCGCCAACGCTGGGCTCAAGTTTCACTTGAACCGAATCTTCCTTGGCCTTGCCAAGCGCCTGAAAAAATTTCATGCGACCATCGGCCTTAGATGCCTGGAAAAAAATAGTACAGCGATCAAGCTGGCCCTCGAGCAGTGGCATCATCGTTTCCCATGACTTAGCGCTAATCCGCTCTGCCTGACGAACAAGTATAAACTTATGGGGATCCCATAGAGAAAGGGTTCGCACGCTGTCGAGCAGCGCCGGCGGATCGATCTCATCGCCATACACTATCTCCCGGAGTACGGGCTGCCCGTCGGGGAAAAGAATGCGGAGTGCTTGTTCGGCATAATAGTCGAGTTTGAATGCGTCCTCGCTCACTACCATGTAGAGAGAACGTAATTTCCCTTTTTGCAGCTCTTCTCGCAATTTACTTTCGCTGAGATTGGCCATTCAAAAAGTATCAATCATTCTTTGGTAAACTGAAGCCATCATCTGGCTTGCAAGAAACTGAATGGCCAAGCGCTGCTCGGATTCATTCACCAACGGTGCGGTGGAGCCCGCATCGCCGATCTGAGCAGCTCCAGGATGAATTTTGCTTCCTGATACTGACTGCGAAAAGATCAAACGTTTACGCCGATCATACAGGGTTATGAAGCAATCTACGCTTGCGTTATATTCCGCGGCCACGTCTACATCTCTGGCACCCACTTTATACACTTTGGTGGAGCCTGGGGTCGAGTCAGCGGCAGTTACATTCCCGGTCAAAATTGCGTCGGCCTCGGATTCTGAATTCACCAACTCAAATGCTTTGGCACGGCCGATTTCCCTGATCATAGCTGAGCTAAAGAGATGCTCGATACCGGGCCGGAACGTAAGGTTGCGGAACCCAGCAACATAAATTTTTTGAACTCCCAACTCGCGCAAAGGATTGTGCGCTCCCTGGAAATGATAGGCGCAACCCGTAGTAAGGCTGACACAGATTGCGCAAAGTGCCAAAAACTCCGCTCGTAGCATGCCTTGTCTATACCATAGGTTGATTGGTACAAACACGCATGGCCATGAAACCGCCGAGAAAAAGTAGGCAACCTGCACTGATCGGCGACATCCTAAAAGGATTTTTCGATTCCAAGATGCCAAAGGGCTTGGGCGACGAAACGGCAGTCTTTGGCGCTTGGCCAAAGGCTGTAGGCAGCGACGTAACTCGCCACGCCACGCCCGTGTATTTTAAGAACGGCATTCTGTTTGTAGAAACCCGCCATCCAATGTGGACCTCCGAACTCACCAATAAACGTCACTTGATCCAACGAAAACTGAACGAAGCAATTGGCAAAGAGATGGTGAGAGAGATTCATTTTCGGCTAGGCCGAATGTGAAATCAGTCGGCTAGGCCGAATGTGAAATCGGCAAGCTAGGCCGGTAGCATTCAGCCCGACGACATCCAGGGACGGCAGAGTAACCCAAGGGCGGGCTTAGGCGTGAATCGTGTGCTCTTGCGGGGCATTCGCAGCTTAGAGAGCGCCACGGAGCGCACTTGGGCTGGAGTAGACGAAGGCAGGAAGAAAGATGCTTGTGCCTGATCAAGCGCTAGCTGCTGTAAAGCGAGCTCCGTAGTGGGTACCGGAATCACCGTAGCCTGTGGATGTTCTGCCAAAACGCCCGCGTCGAGTGCGGCTACTGAAAGATTTGCGAGCTGCGGTGGTAACGATGCCATCGGCGGCAGCTCCACCAATGTGGGGTGGCTTGAATGCGAATGAAGCACGAGACAAAAAGGCGCGGCTGACTTGTGGGAATCCAGAAACTCAGAGATCTCGCTCACCTTCGTGCCAGATAGCTCCTTCAATTTGCAGCCAGCTCTCGTTAAATCCGCCATAAGAGCTTCGGGAAGAGTCCAGCGCTCGTAGTTTACCGCCCTGTGAATTGGAAGAATTAAAGTATCTGACCGAGCCATAGAACAGACGCAGGCGAGTATCTTGCCATCACTCATCCCAAGCCGATAATTCTCTTTCGCCGCCGCGAGCCGATGGTGACCATCCAGCAAAAACAAAGGGATGCCTTCAAACAATTTTTGAATCTGTGCGGTAATACCACGATCTTCCACAGCCCATACACAGTGCCCACCCTTTTCCAGTGTTTCGAACCTCAAAAAGGGTGTCTGTTCACGACAATAGTCAGAAAGTAAGTCACGCAGAAGGGTTCCAACCCCCTCTTCGCATCCCACAAAAATCGGCGCCAAATCTGCCTCGCATGCTTCGGTCCCCTGGCGCGCGCGCTCTACGCCCTCAGGAAGAACGTCTTCATGGATAAACAATGTCTGATCATTTACGGCGATGGTTGAATAGAGCGCCCATCGATCAATTAGCTTACCTTCTACTCTCTGGGATTGATGTAGAACATAGAAGCACTCATCTTCGGCAAGCTCGAGCTCACCGCTGCTGATCCAAGCCTGCCAAATATCTCCACGATGATCCGTCGGACCCAAAAGCACATTCCGGAATGACTTACTGGAATCGCGCCCCCCCCAGAGATGTTCAGCGGTATCAAGATCGGAAACAACGAGCTGGCCCAATTGACCTCGGTTGCGGGAAGAATAGAACGCGGCGTGAAAAGGGTGGAGCAAAGGTTCCTCGAATTAAAACGGGAGATTTTTCTGAATTTCTGGTGAGAGCACTATGGGAGCGCCAGCACGTTGAAGTCCGCGCCAGGCAACAAGATCGAGAGGATCCTTCTTTAAAGCTTGCTGAAACTCTGCCTTTGCCTCTTCAGCCTTGTCTGGTTGTTCGAGTAAAAGTTCGCCAAGCAAGGAATGACCCTCACTCCGGCTCGGAAAACTTTCAATGAGCACTCGATAGTACTTCTCCGCCTGATCTTTTTTCCTAAGCTTGAAGTACGCCTTGCCAAGCATCAAGTTTAGCGCATAGCTTCCGCGCTCTTTAATATCCCTGAGGCCATCGACGACCTCATTGTGCCGACCATCTTTCCAGCGAAGGTAACCCAACGCCTTGAGCACGTTCACATCGCCCGGGGCCGCCGATAGCGCGCCATCCAGAATCTTCCCCGCCTCCGACGTTTTTAATTGCATACTCAATATCAGAGCGTCAGAAGCCATGATTAGAGGTGAAGGCTTCGAAACATTTTGACCAGGAGTGTTCAAATCAACAATCTGGGTGTGTGCAAAATCATAAAATTCGGAATTTGTGAGTTTCCGGAAATTCGAAATTCTCATCGGTGGGTCAAGTTCGGGTGCGGCGTCGAGAAATGTTCGGAAATCGGCTTCGGAAGACTTAATTCCCCCTCTGCGGAGTCGATAGAGAGCAAGGCCGAGTCTTGCTTTCGCGGAATGGGGATTTGCCTGAAGAGCGCGCTGGAACGCCGCCTCAGCATCGGAATCCCGCTTACACTGCGGATCGCGAGAGCTATGTCCACAGAATGATTCGAGAGCCCAACCGAGAGCGAGTGCCGTATCTTCCACCAACCCATTGTCGTTCAAAAGCCCAGCCAACAGCGAATCCAGAAGCGGCAATGCTTCTTGAGGTCGGCCTGCTCGCAATAGACTGAGAGCAAGATTGTAACGAAATACGGAATCATCCTTAAAGTTTTCCAGATTCCTGCGAAGCATCTCAGCCGCAGCGTTTTTGTCCTTCTCGAAACTGTACACAGCTAGCAGATTGTCAACTTCCGCTTCCATCCGCTTATTCTTAGCAGAACTTTTCGCGGCCTGAAGTGCGCTAATCGCGCCTTCCCCGTCGAACAGAAACTCTTTGCGGACAATCGCCTGCGCGAGGAAAAGGCTGGAGTCGTTTTTTGTGCCGCTTTCCTGTTCAAGGTCTGAAATGGCGCTCTTCGCGCCCTCGAGATCAGAAAGAATGATCGACTGTTTCACCGAAGCGGACGCATCATCACCCCTTCGCGGTGTCCTGACCGGGTCGACTTTACCCGGGCTGGTGTTTCGAGGGAGCACTACAAAAAAGACGATCGCGGCAAGAACTGCCAAACCCAAGATCGCGCCAACAATCAAAAGCCTGCGCTTTTGCCTCGCCTTAATATTGCCTTCTGGCTCCTCGATAAACATTTTCGGGGCCGGCTCTGGCTCAACCGGTACATTCACGAGATTGGAATGATGGCCGGCACCCACCGTTGCGCCAGGCTGACGAACCCTCATCAATGTATCTATCGGTTTGGGCCGGTCTCCCTGGAAGCTTTTGTGCTCGCTCGGCAATGTGTCGGCCTTCACCGTCGCCCGTTTCAACATTTCGCGATTTTTATCTTCCTGAGTTGCTACGGGGGTCTTTTGGTCCGCAGGCAAAGTGGGAAGAACTGGTTCTTTTAAAGGCTGGGGCTCTCCAGCTTGGGTGACTTCATTAGCGGGATCCGACGAAACCGAAACACCGAAATCGTCACCGAATTCCTGCGCAAACTCATCGCTTAACCATTCAATTTGCTGAGTTCCCGAAGTTATTCCTTCGGCTGATGGCCCGCCTTTTTTAGCTGGCTCCTCGAGATCTTTTTTGGTTGGAACCGCCACAAACTGGGTTATTTCCACCCCGCGGTCCTGAATATCCGCCTCGGTAAGGGTGGCCGTCATCTGCGTGGGTTGCTCAGGCGGAGGCTTACCTCCATTGAACTCAGGTAGAAATCTACCGAGCTCAGCCTTTTCCTCAATCGCGAACCAATAGGAGTTTGCACGCGAAATCTCGGTTTTACCTTTCAGCTGCCCCTTCTTGATGAGCTGTACAATTTCGTTTTGCTTAAATGGCCCGCGGATTCGGTTGCTGTTGTCCCGAATGAGCCAGCCTAATTCCTGATTCTCATCCATTTACAAACACCCTGGGCACTCTGGGAGAGATTCCCGTTAAAATTTCATAGGAGATTGTGTCAATGTGATCGGCCAGCTCACGGGCCGTAATCCGCTCGCGTCCGTCGGCACCAAGCAGCACAGCGCGGTCCTCTGCCGTAACTGATGGAACTGAGCTAATGTCTACTGCCGTAAGATCCATGCTGATCGAACCAATCACTCGGCAACGCTTCCCTTTGAGCAATACATCAGCTTTGTTGGAAAAAGCACGGCGATATCCATCTGCGTATCCTACGCCAAGAACTGCCATTTTTACTTTCTGCTTAGCCCGAAAACGAGCGCCATACCCCACTCCATCGCCCTTGTTCAGGTTGCGAACTTGATATACCTGAGCCGTCCAACGAGCCACAGGTTTTAAGTCTGGAGCATCCAGCCCATAGAGATGAACACCAACGCGCGCGAGGTTTCCTTCTGGAAACAGACCCGACTGTAAGCCAGAAGAATTAGCCATGTGCACAAATTGGGGCGTGATTCCAGACAGCCGAAGTTGTTCCACCATCCCACGAAAGTTCTTGAGTTGAACTCTGCTCTGTTTCCCACGAGGATTCTCGGCGGAGGCAAAATGACTAAGCAAACCTTCGACTCGAATCCCCGGACAAGAACGCAGTATTTTCAGACAGTCTTTTACCTCTCCAGGATCGATTCCAAGCCGGTTCATTCCTGAATTGAGCTTAATGTGCACTGTGCGCTCGGCTTCCTGTGCTGACAGAAAATCCGCGAGTTTTCGAAGGACAGGAAGCGAGCTGATAACTGGGGTTAGGTCGCAGGTTTTAAGGCAGCGATGCAGTTCGAGGTTGTAGTTCTGAATTCCAGAGAACACATAGATGGGGCGCTGCACGCCACTTCTACGCACTTCGATTCCTTCTTCTACGTTGGCAACACCGTAGCCATGAAGACCGGCGGACACTGGAAGGCTTTCAAGGGCGAGGGAAACCTCTCGATGGGAATGTCCGTAAGCGTCGCTTTTTAGCAGCGCAATAAGCTCCGAACCGCGAGCGCGAGTGGCCAGGCGTTTGAAGTTCTGCTTAAGAAGGCCGAGGTCGATTTCCAACGCCGTTTGGCGCACTTGCCAGGGTCGCCCCGGCATTTGCCTTTGCATAAGGAGATTGTAGCAGGGGGGTCAGGCTATCGCAAAACGTACCTGCCCGTCGAACCAGTTGTTCCATCAGCAAAAACGTGTCGTCGAGCTCACCCTCTTCATTGATTCGACCGTCAAACACCGCAACGAGGGCACCCTTGGATCCTTGAGCGGCAAAAGGGAAAACGCGAAACTCGGTTTGGTGCAATGGCATATGCCGCTCGCGTGTTCGATTCCATTTCGCGAAGGCCTCGGTCTTCAACACGGTAGGCAGTAGATTTGGATTTCCTATGAAAATCCTGGCATCGCGCAGATAAGCCAAAGCGTTGTCAGGCAGGTTAGCTCCGTCGAAACAGGCCTCTGGCACTAGGGAGAATGAGGAGGCTGAATATCGGTAAACAACCAATGATAGACCGGGGGCACTCTCAGCCAACATGCCAGCGAGCTCTGCCCATACCTGCTTTCCGGTGACTTTAGGGAGCACTCGATCCTGAAACGACTCCAGGATCGCCAGCTTCGTTTCGAGGTGTCGCGACTTCCCCGCCAAGCGAGACCGCTCCCGTCTCGCTTTTCCAGCCTCCGCTTCCTGCTCTCTCGCCAGCTCGATCGCCTGATCGGCAGATGCCTTTGCGTTTTCGAGATACTCAAGTGCGTCGTCGTCGAGGCGGTTTACGTCAAACAACGGAGCCGATGTTTCCTGGTGCCTCCTTGAATCAGAACGGGCCCCAAAAGCTATTCCCAAAAATGTAAAACCCAGGGCTCCGAAAAATAGCGAGAAGCGCAGCAAAAAAGAGTAGTTGCCAGCAATTACCGGCTCTCGAGGCCACTCTGAAGCAACAAGCAGTCCTTGGGTGGGCAAAGTCGTCCAGGATCCAAGAGCATCTTTTCCCTCTATTCCGAAATACTTTTCCGTGAACTGCTCTGACTTCCCAGCAGCTAGCCGCTGCAGCCCGGCTGCAACAGGACGAAGATTCGAAACATTCGATCCGATAAACCGGTGCAAAGGATGATAAATCACGGTGCCGTCGCGACCGGCAATCCAGATTTTAAGGCCCTCGCCCGCTTGAAATGCTGAGAAAAAAGATTCAGGCGCATAGGCTGAGGCATAAGGCTGGCCCGTTGCAAGCGTACCTTTTACAAACAAATAGTATTTTCCTCTTGAAGAATGAAGAGCAAATCGCTCCTTCTTCTCCAGATGTGCCTCAAGACCATCTTCCAGTAAGGCGTCGTCCAGAAGTCCAGCCGCACGGATACGGCGGCCCGCCACGATCACCCATTTGGGGGCGTCGGGCTCGGCCAGCGACGTGTCACTAAGGAAGGACCGCATCGGCGGCTTTTTTCTATGCCGAGCAGCTGTGACCAGTGCATCCCTGTCTGCCTTTAGGCTCACCTCATCGAGCCGGCTGGCGATCGAGCGGCTCTCGGCCCGAAGCACTCTTTCCATCGTGGAAGTTAAAGCGCCATCCTGGCCTTCTTCCCTCTTTCGCTCCGCATAAAAAAGTGCGGCAGCAGCCAAAAGAGAACAAAAACCCAAAGTTAGAATTAATCTCACGGCATCCCCCCAAAGTCCTATTCCACTCCAGCCCTGCTTATTATACAAGTCCCTCTATGCGCAGAGCAGAAAAGTTTGACGCTCTCGTCCTGGGAACCGGTCTAGCTGGATTGAATTTCGCGCTCGAGTTCGTGGAACGAAGACCCGGATCCAAAGTTCTCGTGATCACGAAAAGCCCTGATCTCCTGGAAAGTGCGACCCACTGGGCTCAGGGGGGCATAGCGGCTGCCATTCAGGGCGGAGAAGACATCACCAGCCACTTTGAAGACACGATCAGAACAGGAGGCGGAATCTCCAGTGAGGAGGCTGTTCGTGTAGTCGTGACGGAAGGCCCGGATCGCGTTCGCGATCTCATTAGTCGCGGAGTCACTTTCACAATGAAAGGCAGCGGAAAAGACGAGTTTGACTTCACGCAGGAAGGGGGGCACTCGAAGAGAAGAATCATTCATAGCGCCGACCATACCGGACGCGCGATCATTGAAGCTCTTGTTGCACAGGTAAATGCGAATCCCCGAATCGAAGTGCGCACAAATACGATTGCCATCGATCTGGTTTCCGACCACAAGATTGCCCGCGAACGATCTCCTGTCGGAGCCACTTGCCTCGGCGCCTATTTGCTCGATGTTGAGACCAACTCAGTTTACGCGGTTAACTCCACGGTAACCCTGATCGCTACTGGTGGGGCAGGCAAAGCCTATAAATACACTTCCAATCCTGATACTGCCGGAGGCGATGGCGTGGCGATGGCTCATCGCCTCGGTGCTCACGTGGCCAATATGGAGTTCGTGCAATTTCATCCGACCTGCCTTTTCCACTCCCAGGCCAAGAGCGCGCTACTGTCCGAGGCGCTCAGGGGCGAAGGCGCATATCTTGTGAACCGAGCGGGTGAGAGATTCATGCTTAAGTATCATCCAATGGCGGAACTTGCACCGCGCGATGTTGTAGCATTGTCAATCGATAAGGAGATGAAACGCCGAGGAGACGAATGCGTGTTCCTCGACATTTCTCATAAAGGCGCGGAGTTTATTCGTGCTCATTTTCCCCACAATACTGCCACCTGCGCTCAATTCGGTTTCGATTTGACTTCTCAGCGCGTGCCGGTTGTACCTGCAGCCCACTATACCTGCGGCGGAGTCATGAGTGATATCGAAGGCAGAACGACCATCCAGGGGCTCTACGTCGCGGGTGAGGCAGCGCATTCCGGACTTCACGGCGCCAACCGGCTTGCCTCCAATTCACTTCTGGAAGCTGCGGTGTTTTCACAGCGGGCTGCCACGCATGCCGCCGGTTACGCCAGACGAAGGGAAACCCAGAACGTTGCTGAACTACCCGCCTGGGACCACGGCTTCGCGAAAGACGAAGAGGAAGAGGTGATCATTTCCCACAATTGGGATGAGATCCGCACTCTTATGTGGAATTACGTAGGTATCGTACGGTCGAACCGCAGGCTCGAGTATGCCGCGCGTAGAATAGCCAATCTGAAGCAGGAGATTACGCAGTGTTACTGGGAGCGCAGGTTGAGCAAAAATCTCGTGGAACTGCGCAACCTCGTGACCGTGGCAGATTTGATCGTAACTTGCGCGCAGATGCGAAAAGAGAGCCGCGGCTTGCACCAGAACATCGACTATCCTGAAACAGACGATCTGCTGTTTCGCCGCGATACCGTAGTCTAAAGCTCATTGAAGGAATTGCTCTGAGCTTTAATCAGAGGAGATGAGGTCGCATCGATCAGTACGCCTGTTGTAGCAGTGCCCATGCGCACGCCAAGGCCAGAGAAGTCGGCGATGCCGCCCGTTACTCTTTTCGACGTTGTTCCCAGCAAAGTGCAAGTCGGAGTTTGTACGCAGGTCAGGGTAACCACTGTGGTGTTATCAGTAGTTATCAGGTTATCGAACTGATCCAGAACGCCGACCTTGGGATTCTGACTCCAACCACTGGCAACGGTTGTATCATTCGGCTGCAGACAGCTGGCGCAGGTGAACGAAAGATGATCCTTGGTACTGGAAAAGCTATTGATCGCGAAAATATCGCTTGGCTGCGCCGTCAAGCCTGGAGAGGAAGTTCCGCCAATCGCTGTAATTTGTTTAGCACCCGAAGCCGTGAACGCGATACCGGAGAAACTTGCGATGCCGTTTACAACGTTTTGATCACCGGTTATGTCAGCAGCAGGAAAAACACCAAGCGGAAAACCCACGGGCTGCTGCATACGATCAGTTGCCGAAGGAGGTGTATAACTCAACTTCACTTGGCTCGCATTGTCGTTGAAACAAAAGAAGCCGGACGCATCCACCGTCTTCACCTCAATGACCGGCATTTCTTCTCTCACTGCTACGCTCGTGGGCTGCACCCGGAATCTCATTTGTGTAGGAGTGAGGCCATTGGCGGAAACAACCTGAGACACATTATCCAGACCGGTTATCGTCAAACCAGGATTGATACCGGTGAAATCATAAAAATAGGTACCAGCTTGGCCAACTGCTGTTCCAGTGACCTTCAGGGCGGAAAAGTTAGCAGTGCCATTTACCACTTGCACCGTAGTAGAACCAACTAATGTGCCTGCCGGGCTGGCAACGTCTTTGGTCATCGATATGCTAGTCAGGTTGTCGCCCGCCACCGGCACACCGAGAACATCAAGAACGCCTATAATTGGCTGGTTCAACCAGCTTTCGTTCAATGCGGCTGTGCCCGGGGGCTGAACAAGTCTGAGCTGACGAGGCAATCCTGCCAAAGTTATCGCAAACTGGCTGCTCACTCCCGCAGTCAATCCGTTACAGGATCCAGAAGCCGTTGCAGTGAGTTGGTAGTTAGATAGTACTGCATCTGGTCCTCCTATTCGCTTAACGCGAAGGTTCTGATTCGCGAAATTTGCAACACCTGCAGTCATTGTCATCGCCGTCGTGCTTCCCAACAGCTGATCACCGGTGGACACCTGCCCCCCCGAAAGCGAGAGCGACACCTGGCAGGTACTGTCCGTAGTCACGGCGTTGTTCTGCGCATCTGCCTGAATCACCACCGGCTGCAGGGAGAAGGCGGTGTCAGTGGGGGAACTCGCAGAAGGACTCACGGAGAACAAGAGTTTTGTAGCTGCACCGGCCGCAATGGTAAAAGCAGAGCTGGTTGCGGTGATCGTACCGGTCGTTCCGTGAGTCAGTGAAGCGGTCAGATTGTAAGTACCAATCAAATTCACGGAGAGATTGTTCGCAATCGTTCGAGCGGCATCTGAAAATTCGAAGTCAGCGAACCCATCCGCTCCTGCGGCTACCGCCGTGGTACCAGATAATACCGCCGTGGTTGGAGTGCCGCTCATAGTGAGCGTTACAGTGCCGGGAAGTGTAACTGGATTTCCCGCTTTATCTAAAACAAGAACCTTTGGCTGCGCGTCGATCACCACCGCAGAAACTGTCGATGCGGATGGCTGAATCGAAAAGCTTAACGTGCGTGGATAGCTCTCTACCGTAACCGTGGCCGCAGCAGTTATCGCCACTGGTGTAAGCACCGAAACGGAGTAAGTACCAGGAAGGGAAGCGCGCAAAGAGCAAACGGTGATTCCTCTTTGATTAGTGCTGCTACAGCCACCGGAGGTTACCCCTGTAGTGCCAGTAACTGACTTTGACATTGTCACTGTTGGAACTACATTCGGGATCCCGTAACCGCTCTTGTCTTTCACAGTCACATTGACATTAAATGAGGTGGCTACCTCTACCGTGCTGGTGGCTGATGTAACATCGGAATTCTTGGAAGCGGGCGCGCGGAAAGGCGACTTGCCTTTCGTAGCGGAGCCAACTTCGCAGCTAGACAGCGCAATCAAGCAAATGGCCAGTACTGCGCCTGGATATCGACTTGGTTTTTGTTCGAAAAGACGCATTCTCTCTCCCACGCTTACCCTTGCTAGATCGGCCAAATGCCCCAATCCCTGAAGGAATTACGGCTTACGTGTAGGAAAAATAGGCAAAAGAAGTGTGTCTACTTTTTATAGAAGTTAAGAGCGCCAGAACACTCAGCTTTTATCAGCGAAAGTTCCCCTAGGGAAAAGCTTCCCGCACAATTCCGCTGGTGAGAACCTGGGGCAATACTCGGGCAGACTTCTCGCCTTTACCGTACACCAGGTAAAGTGGCACACCGATTCTCCCATGCTGTTCCAGGGCTCGTGTGATTTCGGGGTCACGATTTGTCCAATCGGCGAGGAAAAGTACTACACCCTTTTCTTTCAGATACTCCTGCATCTCTGAACGATCGAGTACAAGTTTTTTGTTTATCTGGCAGGTCAAACACCAGGCGGCCGTAAAATCAATGAATACTGGCTGTCCGGCCCTGATCGCCTCCTCGACTGCAGCGTCACTGAATCGCTTCCAGGAACCATGTGAATCTGAGGCTTCAGATGGCTTCATTGTAGTTCCACTCACCGCAATCAAGATTCCCGCTAAAAGCAGAACCCAGCCCAACGTGTGCACCCATACATGGATGAATCTGCGCCGGGCCCAGACGGACACCATTACGACAAGTAATCCCAACTCCACCAAAAGAGCTCCGTCGGCCCCAATCTGCAACGTGAGCACCCAAAGTAACCAAAGCACGGTGGCCACAATCGGAATCGCGAAGAGCTCTTTCAATCGCTCCATCCACTCGCCCGGTTTCGGCAACGCTTTCAGCAACCACGGCATATAGCAAAGAACAACAAAAGGCACCGCAAGCCCAAGACCGAGGGCAGTAAAAATGAGGAAAAAAATCCAACTAGGCTCGGAAATCGCTGCCCCTATTGCCGTGCCCATGAATGGCGCAGAACACGGCGTTGCCACTACGACTGCAAGCACGCCGGTGAAAAAAGAACCTGCCGCGCCTTCCCGATCGGCGAGTTTCGATCCAGCACCCATCCAGCGCCCGCTCCAGTGAATGTAGCCAGCGAGATCCGCTGCAACCAGCGAAAACAGAAAAATGAGAAAAGTAACGAAGCCTGGCTGCTGCAGCTGAAAGCCCCAGCCCACCGACTGTCCCGCATGGCGAAGCACAAGCAAAGCAGCCGCGAGCGCCCAAAAACACGCAACTACCCCAAGCGCATACGCGTGACCATGACGACGAGCGTGGCTTAAATTCCCCTGCCCCTGCCGGATTAGCGACATCACCTTGATCCCGAGAACTGGAAATACGCATGGCATGAGATTCAGGATCAGCCCGCCGAGGAAGGCGAAAATGACCAGCAACCAACTTGAGGGCGCATTCTCCTCGCGCGAATTTACCGATGTCGCAGAAATCGCTGGATGGGGGGCAGGAGGAAGAGGCACTGAAAGTTCATAGATTTTCGACTCGCCTTTTTGAACTATCATCCCCGGCAAAGAAACTGCCTTTCTATCGAACGGATCACTTTTTTCCAGCCAGAGAGTGGTTTTATTGCCCGCCTCTTCTACATTTGGGGGTGCGTCGCCTTTTACGATCTGGGGAGCAAGTGGAAAGAAGTCAGCATTCGCAAAACCATTCACGCCTTCCAGTTCGATCCCGAGCATCTTTTCTTTGTAAACCACCTTAGCCGATGCACCGGCTGGCAAAGGCGAAGGTTGCTGGCTCCTGAGCTCGTTGAAGTACCTCGCGAAGGTAGCCGGCTTAGGGTTCACCCTGGAAACTTTTACATCGAGAACAATCTGACCTTTTTCAGGAATGCACTCTTCTTTGCAAACCAGCCAGGAAACACTGGCCCCAATTCGTTTCGTACCCTCGCTTTCCTTCTCTGGAATCTCCAGCTGAAAGGCAAGCATCGCTTCTTTTTCGAATCCATAGTTCACCAGCGGTGGTATAAATAATCTTTGTGGAATTGGCCAATGCGCGGGCCCTGCTCGCCATCCAGCTGGAAGCGTCCACTCCACTTCCGTAGGCAATCCCGAGTCTCCAGGAAAGCGCCAATAGGTATGCCAGTGGGGTATCATCTCCAGGCGAAGGCCGATCCAGTTTTCAGATTTACCGGCGCGCCCAGGCTGCAGCGTTTGGTTTTCCAAGAGTAGGTCGGCCGTAACGTGCTTTGTGCGCAGAGGCTCTGCCAACGCGAGTGCGGGAAAGGCCGCCATAAGAGCAAGGATGGGATATAAGCGCATTCTCCGAGTATAGCGCTGTTGACCATGCTTGGGGTCATCTTGGCCCTGTAAAACCGCCAATTCTCGAAGCCAAGCTGACACCAGAGGGCCAGTCTGGCCCTTGATTTCAGGGCAATTTTTGATACACGGAAACAGCTTCTAGCGATTATTCGCTAATTTTTTCAATGGCTTACCACTTTGCAGTGTCCTGTACGGCGGGAGCATCCGCTGGTTCACCTTTTGCACATTGAAGGTAAGAAGGTGGATCCAACGTGATCTTTGGCTGGAAAAAACCCGCTACGAAACCGCGCTCGCGTAAGGACTGGGCTGAGCCCCTGCGCAAGCTCCGTTTCTTTCCTGAAGACCAAGCGAACGGCTCGATTCGCTTCGACCAGGTAAGCTTGCCCCCCACTATTCATGGACTTACGCTTCAGATCCAGCCCGGCGCCTGGGTATTGCTGTATGGAGACGACGATTTCGCAAAAGCTCTGTTTTGCGACCTCTGCTTTAGCTACATACTTCCTGAACAAGGCTCCGTGTCTCCTTGCTTAAGAGGAAGCGACGTAAGCTTTGTAGGCCGCTCTAACACTACTTACGGACGCACTCTGGTTGATCATCTCAGCTGCGGAGTGCGTGAGAAAACACGAGAGCTGATGGACTTCACTGTCAAGCACGTGCTTTCTGAACGATTTAGCCGGCATCTTTCCGCGAACTCACTGGAGTTCATCAATGGAAAATCCAGCCACGAGCTGGATCTCGATGAACGCGATTTCATGGAAATCGCAGAAGCAAATGTACTACTCCAGAAGCGTAAAGCCGCCGTTATCGATACGACAACCGACTTCTATCAGATCGCGCTTGAGCAAGGCTTCCGTCATTCTGACGTTTTCCTGAATTCCGGCAAGACGCTGATCTGGATTATCCACGACAAGCAGCTTCTTCCCGCCGATGCTAGTTACTGGAATGATCCAGTGTACAAAAATGTGAAGAAACTCAGCCTGAGCTTCCCCACGGGCGACAGGGCCGGATACATCAACTAGCCACTACAGCTTTTATTTAGTGCCTCTGATGTCTATCAGAGTACAGAGACTGATGAACTTCAGATCTTTCGACTCTATCAACTTGCGTGCGCCTTCGAGGCGATCTACCACAGTAAGGATTGTGCTCACTTTGTAACCAGCTTCACGCAGCTTATCCACGGCCTTCAGCGAAGAGCCACCGGTCGTGGTCACGTCTTCAAGCACAACGAGCTCGCAGCCTTTAGGAAAGGTTTTCGCGCCTTCCACCCACGAAAGAGTGCCGTGGTCTTTTGGCTCTTTGCGCACGATAAAGGCCGGAACCTGCATGCCCACAGAGAAAAATGCGAGGCTAACGGCAGTAGCTAGTGGATCGGCCCCTAGAGTAAGTCCGCCAACAGCAAAAGGTCGAATTCCAGCGTTTAGTAAGGCTTCCACGGTTAGACAGCCAATGAGAAAAGCTCCCTCAGGTGAGAACGCCGTTTCCTTTACATCGAGATAGAACGTGCTCTTCTTTCCGCTAGCTAGGGTGAAGTCCCCTTCGCGGTAGCTCCTCTCCCGGAGGATTTTGAGGAGCCTTTCTTTGCTGGGTCTGGGGGGCTGGACATCAGAATGCATGCGAGAATCCATTTCTTGAGTTCAAGGAAGGCACGCTCCCTCCGAAGCTCATGAAAGGGCTCGTGGAAGAAGCTATGGAACAGCTTTACCTCTACCCGGCCCGGATGGGCAATGCTGAGTTTGTTCGCAAACGCTTGAGCCGCCGCAGTATCCACCACCTTATCTTTGCCGCTCAGCATGAAAAACGTGGGAATTCCCAGCTGAGGAAATATCTTGGGAAGTGTACCCAAGGCCCTTTCAATGGCAATGTAGGCTGCAGGCGTGATCCAACTATGCACCATAGGATCCTGGAGATATCGCTCTACCTCATCCTTGTCATGACTAAGATCAGAAGCCTTGATTCCGCTAGGCACCTGAATTGACCTCAGGAAAGTCGGAATATTTCTCGCAACCTGGGCTTCTACCAGCTTAAGTGGACTCAGTTTCAGCCCCAACAACGGGGCCGACAATACTAATCCACTTAGCTGCGGCGCAAGAGGCCTAGCTACATATTTGGCGGCATAGGTAAGTGCAATCAAGCCGCCAAGGCTGTGGCCGAGCAATACACATGGCATCGCATCCGACAGCTCCCCAGTCGTCACTAGGTGGGCGATCCAGGCATCAAGATCCTCGTGATGCTGGCTTATATCGGTGAAATGACCGCGAGTTCCTGCTGAGCGGCCGTGTCCTCGCAAGTCCATAACGTGCACGTCAAAACGGAGCTTGAGCGCGTGTTCCACCAGCTCATCATAGCGTCCACCATGCTCGCCCATTCCATGTACAACGAGAAGAGCGCCCCGTGCCTTGGAGGTGCGAAAGCTTTCGCCGAAAATCAGCGTTCCGTCAGTAGAGCGTACGATCATTTGCGGAGCTTACCCTATTGGCCGATATATTTCTCAATAGCCGCTTTGGCATCCGAAGAAAGGGTGGTGAAACGGAAGCTGAATCCGCGCCCGTCTTCCAGGATCCTGACCACTACTCCGTCACATGCGAAGCCTGGCACGTTTCCTTGGGGATTGACGTTCAGCTTAAGCTGAGTGCCTGAAGGCCCGGGAGCATGGTCCATCAGAACCTGCATCCCGCCCACGCTGATATCGCGACAGATCGCCCAGCCCACTTCCTTACCATCGGTAAGCAGTATTTTCGTCTCGAAAGGTTTGCGCGGTGCCGAACGCTTATCGGCCGGTTTCACAGCGGTGGGCTTGAGGAAGCGCTTTTTCCAGTAGTCCACGTCCTTGCCTTGCTGCCAGTCCGTGAAACCCTTGGTCCACATATAAGTATTCGCGTTGATTCGACCACTCTCGATCAATCCAGTAACTTCGCGATCGGAAACGGGGCCGTAGCTGGCCTCGTCCAAATAGACGTACCAGACGCGCAACTCTTCCTTTTGCTGAGGAGCCAGCGGGGGGGGGGCGGCCTGGGTAGAGCTCTGAATCTCAGCGAGAGTACTTGCAGCAGGTTCCGGGGGCAACAGAGGCTTGAAATCAATCACATCGTAGATGCGAGTCCAACCTTTATAGCCGTCCTTCCATACATGGGAAGCGAAGTTCAGCTCGTGGGCCTTGATCCTTTGCACGATTTCTTTGGCGCTGAGCGGGCCCACCGGGCGATCGGCCACGACCGTATACCATTTGAGCGCGGTGTCCTGCATAAGGAGATTCAGAGTGTTTTCCATATACTAATAGTATTGAGCAGGTCAGAAGGGTCGCGCAACCCCACTGATTTGTTTATCGAGCCATTCGGCTCACGACCTGTATAAACATCAGACACTGTCTCGTAGCCTAAACATTAGTCACCCGCACTCGCGGCACGTAGGCCCGGCTCGAAGCCCACACAAATCAAGCGCTTACACGCAAAAGGGTGCCCCGTCTCTACCTGGCATCGGACTTGCTCTTCCATGACCGAGTTAAGTTCCGTGCACCGTCAGTGAATCGTTACAGGAGTTGTTTATGTTGAAGTTCAAATCGTGGAAAGCAGTACCAATCGCGCTCATGGCGATATCTCTTCTTTCCTCCTGCGGCACCAAAAAATTCCAGAAACTGGAACAAAGCACCAGCGGAATCGCAGGACAATACATCTACATCAAGCCTAAGCTCGACATGATTGTATTCGTAGACAACTCTGACTCCATGGCTAACGCGTTGGCACAGGTGAAGCCACAGCTAGTAAACTTTCTCAACTCTCTAGACTCCCGCTGGGAATATCGCTTCATCGCCATGCCCCTACAAGGCACTCAAAACCTTTCTTCGAAATACGTTGTGGCCACGGATTGCGCTGGTATCTCAGCCAGCCTATGCCTTAGCCCTTCGCAGTCCTACATCTTCAACAACGCCGGCGGCGATATCGCCTGGATCAACAATCGCAACTCTGGCACCGGTAACACCGACCTTGGCTTCTATAATATGAAAGCTAATATCAATCATTTGAAGGCCGCTGGCTTCGTTCGTAACGACGCCATCCTTGCCACGGTCGTGATTTCGAATGGAGAAGATGTTTCCGGTCAATTTGGATCCGGTGGAGTAACTTACGCAACTCGCCCCGATGGAGCGATTACGAGCGTCGACTACAACAGCGCAACCACTCAGAACTCTTATAACTATTTCTTGAACTACTTCAGCACGATCAAGAATGCGAACCCAGTTTTGAGCAAGGCGCAAACGCGCTTTTACTCGGTAGTTGCCGCCAATCGCTACAACGACTGTTATGGCGGCGGAATGGCTTGGCAAGGCAGACGCTACATGGATATGGCTGGCACCCTCGGTGGTGTTACCTTCGACCTCTGCCAAGGCCAGCTCCCAAATATACTCACTGATATCAGTGGCCACCTTCAGACCATCGTAAAGTCGCTGGTGTTCAACTACGTAGTGTTTCCGGAAGCACCCACCGTAGCGAGCATTCAGTTCAAGAAAAATGGATCTCTGGTTTCTAACTCGGCGTTGAACGGATGGACTTATGCAGGCAACCTGAATAACCAGGCGACTTCTTCTGGAAGTATAGATATCAACACCCAGGTTTTTACTCCGATGCTCAGCAACGTAAGATCAGGCTACATGCTTCGCCTTGACGGCAATGCAGAACTCAAGGGTACCGATACCTATGAGTTGATTTACACGAAGCTTTAAACGATCCCCCCTCGGCGTATATTCATCCCCCTGCGTATCCGCCACCCCCGGTCTTTCTAGACCGGGGTTTTTTTATTTGGCCAGAAGTGGTGGAATGAGGCATGCGAATACCAATTCTCCTCCTTCTTCTTTCATCCTGCACTTCCTCCCTTAGCGTTTCCTCTGCCCGTCCAGGCGATGTGCTGTTAGCTCCAGTTCCCGTCAAGAGTTCTCCAAAGGCGCATGAGTTGCACACCGAAGGTTACAGCCTCGAATGGGGTGACCGGAAGATTCGGGCCTACCTCGCGCCCACCAAGCTCCAGGGCCAGGATCCTGATACCCAACGAATGTATGGTTTCGGCCCCGTGATAGAAGTGCGCACTACGAAGTCGCTTCGTTTGCTCGATCTTAGCGAACGTTTCCCTTCTCACTGTCTTGAGGCAATGTTTCACGATCAATGGAACAAGAGAATCTGGGTGCTCACCCAAGCCTGCATCGAAGGCCCGTCAGATGCCTATACGTTGTGGATCACGGAAGATGGCGGCGAACACTGGTTCCAAGGCGCCGACCTGGTGCGCCCCGCCCCGCGCTTCCCTCCCTCTGACTTATTCACATTGTTTGTGGACGGAAAAGGGAAAGGTGAAGCCTGGTTCAAGCTTGACGCAAGCCACGCGACTTTGGGAGCAGCGGAAGGCGCGGATCTGTCGCATGGACAGGAACTTATCTACAAATCATTCACAATGGATGGGGGTCGAAGCTGGACCGTTAACCGCGAACCCTTATTTTCGAATGGAATGCTCGGAGTGGAACGTAAGTAGACCTTACTTCACCCCTCGCGCTTATCCTTGTTCAAATCCCGGAACTTTTGCCGCATAAAGAGCAGCGGGAAAAATTTCTGAAACCGGGCAACCTGAAAAACAGCCGTCTTCTGTTCTCCGTTAAGACGAATTTCCTGGGCAAACCCTGATTTTACAAGTTCATCAAAAGCAGCAAACTCAAACGGCACCTTCTGTCCACGTTTTTCAGCTGCCGCTTTGAAAACCAAATTCATGTCGATAGTAGCGGTCTCTGCGCCATTCGCCGCCGCAGTTAAACTACCGAACTCGTTCGTGCAGTCCATGATCGCCACGCCCTTTGCTGTGATCGGAAGCTGCTTTTCTTCCACTTTTCCGTTTTCCTCGTGAGAAAAATAGATGAATTTTTCCAGCCGCTCAGCGTCGAGCAAGGTGAGTTCTACGAAATCTTTCTGCTTCTCGAGCTTGATCACGTTGCACTCGTTGAGCACATCGGTGAACACCTGCACCTTGGAGAGCTGTACGCCAAATATCTGTGCTCCGTAAAACTGAAGCCAGCCAGCCTTCACCTTCAAAGACCCATCGGCCCCCTTTTCACCGTTTCTGGCTGCAGCTAGCAGCAGGCCTGAGCACAGCTTCATCGACTCAGAGCTGGAAAGAAACTCGTGAATCTTGGAAGTTCGCCCCGCTTCATCTTTCGCATAAACCATGGAGGCGCTTTCAAGTTCACGCAGGCGGTTGTTGGTACTTCTCAGCCTCTTTACCAGAGTCTGAATCAACGACTTCATCCAAGATGGCTGCGAGTTGATGAATTCATCGAAATTTCCGCGAGGAATTTCCACGATGTCGCATGGCTGTAGGGCCTCTACCGATGCCGAGCGAGGCTGGCTATCAAGGAAGCTCATTTCACCAACCACTTCGCCGGAATGCACCACACCTAGCTCGATGAAACCTAGCCCCTTCTTCTTGAAAAGGCGAAGCGTGCCTCCCTGCACCCAGTACATGGAATTGGAGTTGTCGCCCTCTTTCATGAGTGCGTCGCCTTTTTTTAGATGCTTTATCGATACGCTCATGGTCCGTGCTTCCTTGCAGCTGGCCCGGAGTTGTTCTTAAAAGGTCATCTCAGGAACAGTTCCCTCGACGATCAATGGAGCCTCCGTGGCCTTCTTGATTTCTTCAACACTTACGCCCGGCGCTCTCTCCTTCAAGCGAAAACCCTTGTCACGCTCAAGTTCAAGTACCGCCAGCTCCGTCACCACAGTGCTTACACACTTGACGCCGGTCAGAGGCAGAGTGCATTCCGCGAGAATTTTTGATTCCCCGTCTTTGGACACATGTTGCATCGCGATCACGATTTTTCGTGACCCAGCCACAAGGTCCATAGCGCCACCCATGCCCTTCACCATTTTACCGGGGATCATCCAGTTAGCCAAATTACCCTTTACATCTACCTGCATTGCTCCGAGAACACAGAGGTCCACATGGCCTCCCCTGATCATGGCGAACGAGTCAGCGCTCGAAAAAAAGCTGGAACCAGGTATGGTTGTCACCGTTTGCTTGCCTGCGTTGATCAAATCAGCATCGACTTCCGCTTCCGTGGGAAAAGGGCCGATACCAAGCAATCCGTTTTCGCTCTGGAGCACAACGTTCATTCCCGTTGGAACATAGTTCGCGACAAGGGTGGGAATTCCGATTCCGAGATTCACAAACATTCCGTCTTCTAGCTCTCGGGCGATACGACTTGCGATCTGTTCTCTTGAAAGGGCCATTCTACACCTTCCTTACGGTGCGCTGCTCAATGCGCTTCTCAAAAGTGCTTTGTACCAAACGCTTCACATAAACTGCGGGAGTGTGAATTTCGTCGGGATTGAGCATACCGGTCTCTACAATCTCTTCCACTTCCGCTATGCATATCTTACCTGCGGTCGCCATAACCGGATTGAAGTTACGTGCTGTTTTGCGATAGACGAGATTGCCCATCTTATCTGCCTTCCAGGCCTTCACGAGGGCGAAGTCACCTTTGATTGCTCGCTCCATTACAAACTCGCGGCCGTCGAAACTGCGAACTTCCTTCCCTTTTGCCACCAGCGTTCCCACGCCGGTCGGAGTAAAGAACGCGGGAATCCCAGCACCTCCAGCGCGCACTCTTTCGGCGAGAGTTCCCTGCGGCACGAGTTCCACTTCCAACTCGCCGCTCAACAACAGTTTTTCAAACGTCGCGTTTTCGCCTACGTAACTTGAGATCATCTTCCTCACCTGCTTCTTGGCGAAAAGAAGACCGATCCCATAATTATCCACGCCTGCGTTATTGGAAACACAGGTAAGTCCGTTTACGTTTCTCTCTACCAGTGCCTTAATCAGATTCTCCGGAATTCCGCAGAGCCCGAAACCTCCGATGCAGAGAGTGGACCCGCTGGGGATATCCGCTACGGCTTCAGCAGCTGTCGAATAAATCTTTACCGCCATGGTAACTCCTGTATTTGAAACCTAAACTCGCTCGATCACCATCGCTATACCCTCGCCGCCACCGATGCACAGAGAGGCAAGGCCGCGCTTCGCATCCCTCGCAGCCAGGCCGTACACAAGCGTCGTCAACAGACGTGAGCCGCTCGACCCGATCGGGTGACCTAATGAAATCCCGCCCCCATTCACGTTCAGCTTGCTCTCCGGAATTTCTAGCCCCTTCGCGGCAGCAAGCGCAACTACGGCAAACGCTTCGTTCACTTCCCATAGATCTATGTCATTTGGCGCGAGGCCGGCCTTCTTAAGCGCTTTTTTCATCGCCTCGACGGGTGCAGTGGTGAACCACTCCGGAGCCTGGGCGTGGATCCCACAGGACAGAATGCGCGCCAGCGGCTTAAGACCATGCCTATCGGCAAATTCACGACTAGTCACAACCAGAGCAGAGGCTCCGTCATTGATAGTCGAAGCATTGGCAGCGGTGATCGTACCGTCCTTTTCAAAAACAGGCCGCAATCCCGGCATCTTCGAAGGATCGCCTTTGGCCGGGCCTTCGTCAGTATCAAACTGAACAGGATCGCCCTTTTTCTGAGGAATGCTTACGGAGGCAATCTCCGCCTTGAATGCCCCGCTCTTGATCGCGGCCTGGGCACGCTCAAAGCTCTGCTTGGCAAAACGATCTTGCTCTTCGCGACTAAACTTATACTCTTTCACGCAGAGTTCAGCTGCGCTGCCCATGTGGAAGTTATTGTACGGGTCCCACAGTCCATCGCTTACCATGGAGTCCTTGATTTTCTTTTCTCCCATTCGGAAGCCCGTGCGAGCTTCCTCCATCAAGTATGGAGCAAGGCTCATATTCTCCATACCGCCAGCAACAACGCATTCGCTTTCTCCAGCGATGATCGCATTTCTCGCCAAGTTCACGGCCTGCATTCCAGATCCACAAACTTTATTTATCGTTGTGGCGGGAACACTGTTGGGAATTCCAGAGTAGATCATAGCTTGCCGGGCTGGAGCCTGGCCCTGACCTGCAGAAAGCACGTTGCCCATGATCACCTGGTCCACCCATTTCGGATCGATTTTACCGCGTTCCAGCGCTGCCTTAATCGCGACTGCGCCTAAACGAGGGGCAGGGATCGCGGAAAGCGCTCCTAAAAAGCCGCCAATTGGGGTTCGGGCCGCGGACACAATGACTACTTCTTTACTCATGAATTTGCTCCCTGCGTTAAATTGCGTAGAAAAATGAAGGATGGGGTAATGTAGACGATGTCTGCAGTTTTTGCATATATCGGCGATTCTTCCTCCTGCGCCTGGAGAAAGTCAATTCGCAATTACTGTCTTAAGGAGACTGAATGAGAGTGACTAAGTGGCTTCATTTTTCTATGGCGTTCCTCCCTGTAATAGCGTTGGCGGCCTCCCCTCCTCCCGGAACCCTGAACATTCCTGAGCTAGTGGAACGGGTCGACAAAGGCGTTGTGAACATTCAGGCGCTTGCCATCATCCGGGAGCGCATAGGAAATCCGTTGATGGAGGAATTTTTCTTCAATCACTATGGCATTCCGCGTGAGCGAATCCGCAAGCAACCTTCACTCGGCTCTGGTTTCGTGATCGATGGCTCCGGATTTATCTTTACCAATCATCACGTGATTGCCTCCGCCTCTGAAGTGGAAGTTTTTCTGAATGACGAGAAAAAGACCAAACTTAGAGCGAAAATCATCGGCTCCGATCGAAAGACAGATCTCGCTCTTCTTCAAATTCCAGCAGGATCCCACCTTAGCCCACTAAAATTTGGTGACTCCGATTCTGTAAAAGTAGGAGAGAGCGTGGTGGCAATCGGGAATCCCTTTGGACTCTCACATACCGTGACCTCAGGAATCATCAGCGCAAAAAACAGGGTGATCGGCGCAGGACCTTACGACAATTTTCTACAGACAGACGCAAGCATAAATCCAGGCAATTCCGGAGGCCCTCTCTTCAATGCAGACGGCGACGTGATTGGAATCAACACTGCCATAAATGCGGCCGGCCAGGGTCTTGGTTTCGCAATCCCTATCAATCAGGCAAAACGCGTGCTGGCCGATCTGAAAAAACACGGACGGGTAATGCGCGGGTGGATTGGCGCCTTATTCACTACACTGTCTCGCGGCATTTATGTGGAAGGAGTTGTACTGAAAAGCGGCGCACAACGCGCAGATCTTCAAAGCGGCGATCGTGTAGTCTCTGTCGAAGGAAAAAAGATCTCCGATCGAACCGAGCTGGAAAAGATACTTGAAGACAAAAAACCCGGGGATAAACTAACGTTCATGATCGAACGAGAAGGCACAATGATTACGCGCTCCCGTACAGTAACCGTAACTCTCGGAGAAGAGCCTTCGCTGGACCGAGAATTACCCCCTGGCCTGCTTTAATGGCTTTGCGCGACGGAGAAATTAAGAGAACCGTGCTCTGTTTCGTTTTTGACAAAAAAAACGACCTGCTCCTTATGATTCACAAGAAACGCGGGCAAGGAGCGGGAAAGATAAATGTTCCAGGTGGAAAAATCCAGGCCGGCGAAACTGAGGAAAGCGCAGCCCGTAGGGAAACCATTGAAGAGACCGGAATCGAACCCTTGACGATGAAGCAAGCCGGCAAGCTGGAGTTTTATTTTCCTTATAGCGACTCCTGGGACAATACCTGCACAGTATTTGTAGCTGACAATTTTGCAGGCAGTCTCATTTCCGAAAGCGAGGAATGTTCCGCACATTGGTTGCCATGCGCCACGCTGCCTCTGGACAAAATGTGGGACGCGGACCGCCTCTGGCTTCCTTACCTTCTGGCAGGTAAGGAATTTCACCGAGCCTATGTTTTCGACAGCTCCGACAGAGTAATAGAAGAGCGCGCACTAGTTTAGTGTTACGAATTTAAGCCTATTGTTCGAACAGTCGATGAGAAGAGACAGACTGGATTGGCTACTTTGGGAGCTGTTTCAATGAAGTTTCTTCTCTTTGTCGCACTTGCTCTATTCTCGGCTTCGCCGGTACAAGCCGAACAGATAGATCCTGCATGCGCCAATCACAAGGGTATAAGCAATCTGAACCCATTTGGTAAAAACGCCCTGCAAGTGCTTAACAAGTGCGTGAAGCTCTACTGTAGTCCAAAAGTAAAAGTAGAAAACACACGAGACAACCTGAAGTTCATAGACGAGACCCTCGCTGATTTTCATCTCCGCAATACTGAGTACTCCAAAGCAGTAGACAACTATCAGAAAGCCTGTCGTGCGCTTCTTAAAAAATTTTGCCAAGCCTGCCCGCTTATGGATTCAGTAAATGTAACCGTGTTCGAAGTGCAGCTCAAGGGTGCCCCTCCCGACGAGAGCGCAGCATTGCTTCGGCAACAAGGCAATTTCTCTAACTTCAGCAGTGTTATTTCTCGAGATGAAAGTGACTTGGCTTGCGGCTCTCAAATCAGCCAGGAGTCCGCCAAACTCGTCGAGCTCCATAACAATACTACACTTAGATTCGCAAACACTAAGTGTGATCAGTAGCCACACCCGCTTCCGTTTATCCCGATCAACACTAACGTCAAATAGTTAAACAATTTTTTTGTACACGCCGATCCGTTAGTCATGAAACCCGCGTCTTACCGATGGAACCTAGCCTCTCTCGACGCCGTATCGCATGACGTACAAGTTGAACATGGGCCTTACTCCGGATTTTCTCAGATAGACGGAAGCCATCCTTGGAAGTTCGCGGTGCCTAATGGATACATTGAGTATCAGGCAAGAATTCTTCGCGGCAGTAAAGTAGTTTACTTCAATTTTGCCCTAGCCAAAGAAATGGGCCTAATACCCAAGGATCATCCCCAGCGGTTGAACGCAGAACTGGAAAGAGAACTTCTCAACACCTTTTCTCTTCGCATTTTGAATGAGTATGACCAACTTAGCGGGGAAACCTTCCCGCCACGCGACATGAAGCCTAACCGTTATATGGCAACCAGGTATCTTCAGCTCCAGCACAACTGCAAAAAAGGCGGAACCTCGGGCGATGGCCGAAGTATCTGGAACGGCCAATTTATTTCTTCAAATGGTGTCGCCTGGGACATTTCCAGCTGCGGAACCGGAGTGACTAGACTCAGCCCTGGGTTCGCCCTGGAAGGACGCCCCATCAAAAGTGGAGATCCAACTGTTTCTTATGGATCGGGTCTCGCTGATGTGGATGAAGGACTTACTGCCGCGATTCTAAGCGAATCCTTTCATCGACGAGGACTTCTGACTGAGCGCTCGCTTGTAATCATCGAAAACGCGGAAGGTCGTGGAATCAACGTACGAGCTGCATGCAACCTTCTTCGCCCATCGCACCTTTTTCTTCACCTGAAGCAGGGCAATCAGCTGATGCTGAAACGGTCTCTCGATTTTTACATAGCCAAGCAACATTATAACAAAGAGTGGCCAGCTCCAAAAGACGGCGACAAGTACGATCATTTTCTCTCGCGGATCGCACGGCAGTATGGTGAGTTCCTTGCTCGCCTTGAAGATGAGTACATTTTCTGCTGGCTCGATTGGGATGGTGACAACATGCTTCTCGATGGCGGAATTATTGACTACGGTTCCATTCGTCAGTTCGGCCTTTGCCATCACCGCTATCGCTATGATGATGTCGACCGCTTTTCCACAAATCTGAAAGAACAACGAAACAAGGCTCGCGGGCTAGTACAGACATTCGTTCAGCTTGTAGAGTTCGTGAGAACAGGACAAAAACGACATCTACGTAGTTTTTCTGGGAACCCGGCCCTTGCCGAGTTCGACAGAGCTTTTGAATCCACCCGCTCTGAGTTACTACTCAAAAGAATCGGCCTTAGTCCAACACAGCGGAGACTGTGCATGTCACGAAGGCCGGAACTTGTATCAGAGTTCGAGAAAAGCTATCGATTTTTCGAGCGTCGTGAATGTTCACGTGGAATGCGAAAGGTGCCGGACGGTATAAACAATCCCGTGATATTCTGCACCCGCAGTTTGCTGAAAGAGCTTCCCCGTTTATTGCTGCTCGAGGGAAAAGAGCTCGGCCAGGAAGAGTTCCTGTCGATAATGAAAACTCCATTCCTTACGAAAACAGAGACTAGACGCTCTGCAAGTTACAGCATGCCCGTCGTTCGCTTCCAGCGCTGTTATCTGGAGCTGCTTCGATTTGCCCACAAGGGTAAACCATTCCGACGCGCTCTCCTCGAAACCGCGATGCGGGCGAGCCAGCACAACCGAACCGGATTTGCCACGGGCGATGGAATTATCCACGTTGTCGACTTTCTCCTCGCAAAACGAAAGACAGTTTCGCGGAATGAATTTATGGGTCTTGTTAACAACTTTATTCAAGTTCAAAAAGGCGTGCCGATCAATTCAAAGCTCCGAAAGGAAACCCGGCGACTGTTGGCCAAATTGCTCGAAATTGTCGAAAAAAATAAGTATACGATATGAATATTCAGTCCTTCGGCTGTCCGGTGGATCAGTCCTTCGGCTGTCCGGTGGATCAGTCCTTCGGCTGAAAAAAATCTGGCGCGCTGGCTTTGCACTCTTCAGTCGTCAATGCGTGGTCATAAATAGCTTTGCATTGGGAGAACTGGCTTAAGTCGACCCCAAACCTGTTTGCAGCAAAGCATTGCGGAATCAAACAAATGTCGGCCAAGGTAGGTTGGTCAGCGACAGAAAACTTCTTGCCTGCGCGATCAGTCGCGCCGAGCAAATCCTCGAATACTCTCATGCCGCGAAGTATCCAATGCCGGGCCCACTCCGCTTGCTTGTCTTTGTCTTCGGAAAACTTTTTAAGAACGTCCATATTATGCAACGGTTGGATTCCGGAATTCACAGTCTCTGCAAGCTGCCGAATCCTGGCGCGCAGATAACTGTCGCCCACAAAAAAAGACGGTTCAGGATAGGTTTCCTCGAGCCATTCCAAAATTGCTAAAGACTCTCCCAGGGAAATTTTTCCTGGTGAAACCAGGCAGGGCACGTATCCGGACGGATTCTGCGATGTATATTCAGAAAGCTTCTCTTCAGACTTCAGCAAATTGACTGCAATCTCTTCGTGAGGCACTTTTTTTATTGCCAGTCCCCAACGAACACGCCAGGACGCACTCGATCTCCAATAATGGAACAATGTGAGTTTTGGCTTCTCACTCATTCGCTAGCGCCTTTCGTTTCTTTGAAGCAACACCACGACCTTTTCTCGTGACGGCCTTCTCAACTTCGGTTGAGTTCGAGGGCGGGTAAAACTTCAGGCGCTGCCCTGGATGAATTTTCCCTTTCCGCAGGCCATTTATTTTCATCAGAGTGCGCGGGGAGGTTCCCGTTTTCTTTGAAATGCTTGAAAGATTATCCCCCCGGCGCACCACATAAAACCCATGGGCCTTATCGTCCCCCAAGGCCCGCCCAGTATAGAGCCTCTGACCTCGATCACTCTCATACTGCTTTAGTTTTGCAATCTGCTCCTTGGCAGCTTCAAACTTTGCCACTTCAGTTTTCGGCATGTAGATATCCACAGTGCCGTTCTTGGAATAAGGAGTAACTCCTTTAAGGAGGTCGCGATTCCATCTCTTCAGGAGCTCCAACGATACCCCTGTGGTTTTCGAGAGATCTGACAATCTCGAGCCCGAAGGAACAGCTACGGTCTCCCAGGGATCCCAGCGGTCCTCTTCACCAAGCACTACCTTGAATCCGAGCCGTTCATAGTTTTTCCCCACGATCTGGGCAGCTAGAAACTTTGGAACATAGTCCATGGTTTCCTGAGGGAGAAAATCCCCTTCTGCCAGGGACCAAAAGTCGCGGCTCTTGCCCTTCATAATCGAGCGCACTATCCGGTGCTCGCCAGCATTGTATGCGGCCAATGCAAGATACCAGGAGCCAAACACGTTGTTCAGATCGCGAAGATACGCCGCTGCCGATTCCGTAGCCTTGATCCAGTTGCGACGTTCATCGACGGTCTTGTTTACGGTCAATCCATAATTCCTGCCCGTGCCGGGCATAAACTGCCAAACCCCCACAGCCTTCGCCCTCGACTTTGCACTTGTCACAAAGCCGCTTTCTATCATTGCCAGGTAGTAGAGCTCTGCTGGTACTTCACTTTCTTTGAGGATCGCCTCGATGTGGGGCCGAAGAGCTTCGCCGCGCTCCAAATAGCGTTGAGTCATCTTGTGCTGCCGCTCTGTGAAGTACTTAATCCACATGCTCACTCGCCGATTGATTTCCATCGGAATCTGCAGCGGAACTTTCTCGTGTTCACTACCGGTTTCGGAAAGCACTGGATTGGTTTCTTCGATAATTTTATTAATTTCTGAAGGTGAATCCGGCGATTCAGTGCTTGGGGAAGATGGCACACGCTGTTCTGATGCAGCTTCCGGGGCACGTGAAACAGACGCACAGGCGCTCAGACTGCAAGCAACGGCGATCCAAATCCAGCTCGATTGATAGTTTCTCAGGCTTCCCCCGAAAATGAAGTCGTAGATTCAGGGTAAACGAATCCTGCTCGACGGGCACCGGTAAACTCTTGGAGAGCCACCATTGAGGCGATCCAAGGTCCGAGATGTTCCACGAGGGCCTTTTCTTTAATGCTGAAAAGATGCTCACGCGGAAAGGTGTCAAAGAACGCCACCACTACTGACTCCTCACTGTCATCCCCGCAGCTGAGACCTAGGTAGCATTCCCAACCCATTTCACGGCAGGCTGCATGCCTTCTCCATTCTGAAAGACTCGCATAGTCAATTGCGAGAAGCTGACCGCTCGCAGCTATTGATCCGCAGTAAGTAGAGTCACTTCGGAAAACGGATCCTTCTTCCAACCCGGAAGTAAGGGAAGAATCTGTGCCCGTCACTGCGAGAACTCTTCTTTGGCCTTTACCGCCGATAGTAATTATTCCCGCTCGCATTTTCAGCCGATGTGCCACCGCCCCAAGCGCGATCTCCAATCTAGCAGAAGCCGGACTGTCGGCGGAATCGAAAAGGCCGGCCGCGAGACCAACCCAAAGCGAACTTTCATCTGCCGCTGCTAACCGCTCGTGATTTTTCCTTTTTCGCCTTTGTAAAAAAAAGGAAAGGGCCATCAAGGTGAAAAAAAATAGAAAAATAGAGAGAAAAATAGAACTGGGCATCCAAGCACCTTTCGTCACCCGAATCCTTCGGGTGGATTGAATAATTGTATCGCAATTATAGGCAGAACGCTCTGTGCTTTCTGATACGTTTGCTCTCGAAATATCAACCACTTCGGCGAATGCCGGACAGTTCCAATCGGTCGAGAGCGTGAACCTACAGTTCGTGTTATAGGTGTTTTCGATGATTGAGTTTTCCCGCTATCAGTTTCATCCCGTCATTCAGCTACCTGCTGGATATGAAGTTTTCGATTTCACTGCTGGCTACGATCCTTCCAGGCAATTGACTTCAGCATTTGGAATTGGACGCTACGACGAAGACCGGCGAGGAATGTACAACGCTGACTTATTTCACGGCACCGCGGAGGCGCGAACGATTCACATGGGAATTGATATCGGGGCCCCCGTAGGCACTGCCGTGCATTCATTTTTTGAGGGCGAAATTTTTATGTTCGCCTACAACGAAGCCCATGGCGACTATGGTTACACTCTAATAACGAAACACGAACTGAACGGCACACTATTATTCGCCCTTCACGGGCATCTTTCCCGTTCCTCCGGGGAAGGAAAGTCGCGAGGTAAGGGATTCAAGGCAGGGGAGAAAATTGCCAGTATTGGTGATAGGCACGAAAACGGGGGCTGGAATCCTCATCTTCACTTTCAGCTTAGCCTACAAGAGCCCAGCGTGTGCGACATGCCTGGTGTGGTGAGCCCCTCTCAACGTGCTGAGGCATTGCAGGTCTACCCGGACCCGCGTTTGGTTTTGGGTCCCTTGTATTAAGCTGTTCTGGCAAACTGATGAAAAGGGGACTCAATGAGACTTTTCGGCGCATTCTGCCTGATATTTTTGCTTTCTGGTTGCGCGGTTCGCGGCAAGGGCATCCTCCTATCTGTGGAACCTGCGACACCATTAGACGAGCGGGATTTGCAAAGTCACTGCGACCTCGGCGACCAAGCAGCTTGCGCCTTGGCGGCTCCAGAAGAATCAGCGGTCAAGCCGCCTCCGAAGTTTGCCATCATTCAGGGAGTCGCGGTTCCAGATCGTGCAGTATTCGCTGCGCTATTGCCTTACGATTCCGCGATCGCCTGGTTTATTTACGATCGAGAACTTAACCGACTATGGAAGCTGCATGACAGCAGAAAACAAAAACGACCGGGGAGCGGCTGGTACGTGCAGCGAATAGAAGCCCGCGAGCTCGAACCCGACCGCAGCTATGAACTCTTGGCCGGTGATAAAGAAGGAAAATTGGTCGAAGCCCGGATTTTCCGCACACTAGCACGGAATGGAAAACTGAAATTCGCCGTCGTCAGCGGCCTAGCCTCCCATTCAGTTGAGGAGGCTAATCAAAGGCTATCTGCAGTTCTTAAAAAAGAGATGGCGCTTATAGTTTTCACTGGAGGAAACGTGAACGCTGCCTTGCTGCACGGCAAAGTTCCGGAAAAACGTGGTGCTGCGCTCGACCACTTTTTTGAATGTCACATCGCCGCCAGAAATTCGCTCGCCTTTGCGAAAGAACGCAGGCTCGTGCCAGTAGCGGCAACTTGGAGTGAGAAGGAATTTGGCCAGCCAGGAGGCGACCGTACTTTTTCTTACAAAGATCAGGCACGTGAAGTGTTCGACATGTTTTTTCCGATCTGGGCCGACGAATCCACAATAGTGAATGGTCCCGGGGTTTCGAAAATTTTCAACTTAGGCGGCCAATCAATCGTATTGCTGGACGATCGGTCTTTCCGCGTGCCAGACAAATCGCTTTCTGGATGCGAGGCCGCATCGAAAAATGTAAAGTCAGAAATTTCGTCGAATTGCAAAGTGAATGCGCCTATCGCTCAGGCTCCACTCTTTCGCTTCGGCACAATGCAAGTTGAATGGGCATTTCGCCAGAGCCTAAGAGCTCAGCAAGTAGTATGGCTCATATCAGCCGAGCCCTGGCTTGGCCTTTACCAATTTGGCACTCAAAAACCGGTGGGTTATGCCGATTGGATTTCTTCAATATCGTCTCGACCTGCCTCACCCCGCCTCTCATTTTCTGAAGCCTCTGCGCTGGTGGAGGAATCCCAGGGCGGGCACGCCAGCCTTACAAAAATTGACCACTTGGGCACAAATCTTTCAATTGAAGACATCCCCCCTCCGTAGGCGTTAATTCTGTCAACGATTACAGCCAGTTGCGACATCCAGCTCCGGTATTAATCAGCCGATACGTTAACTGAGCGTAGCTATGCTGAAAATGCCTGCCACAACCCCTTTTTACTTCGGCGCACCACTAGTCAATTTAGTGCTATTTTTATTTATAGCTTCTGAAGGTGCTAGGGCAGGCGTGCCCACGTCGCAGGACGCCTGCATGCGACTTTCGGAAGGCGCCAAAATAAGCAATACCAAGGCTTTGGTCATTGGTTACGAGGGCCTGTTCTCTTCAAGCCCGATTAACGCGAACCTACTTTCTAGCTACAGGGAAAAACTCGCCACGGGCAAAAAGGCGTCTCGACCGTTTTATGCCTTTGGAGGATCTTTCCTTGTCCGAGGTCCCCTCACTCGAATCGTTGAAAACTACAAAAACAAAGTTCAAGTTCTGGTATTCGGACGAGTTGGAAAAACTAGCGCTGATTCCATTCCGGGAAAGTGCGCCACCATCTGGATGCAGGACAAAGGCGAAGGCACCGAAGGACGCAAAGTAATAATAGTCGGCCACAGCTTTGGCGGAGGTGCCGCCTGGGAGCTGGCAAACTCTCTTCGCGCAAAAGGCGTGACTGTTGATGGAGTAGTTACGGCGGATCCTCGTTCTCCCAAACAATGCATGGGCGAATGCTGGAACTGGGCCAAACCCAGCAATGTTTCCGTCTGGTCAAATCACTATCAGCGCATGCCTTTACGGGGGCACGAAGTTCCCGGCGCCAGCAATCAATACCATTCAGGCTATTCTCACGGCACTATTCAGAACGCACCAGCCTTTTACCAGGCAATCGCGAATCGGATCGATGGCGTAAAGGGCCCTCTGCTAACCGCCGCCCCCATTCATACCGATGGAAGTGAAAAGTCCGGGCGCTATGGAGATCTTAACCCGTCCTCGATCTCGGATGCTTCTCGCAGTGGCTCGGGCAATGCAGAAAACCCTGCCACCGGAAAGTCCCAGGCTCCTGCAGCCCCTATTGCCCCCTCCAGTAATGGATTTCTCTCGGCGGCGGCTCGAAACTCCCCGAGCAGATCAAGGGCCGATGAGGAACGCTGGTTTCAGAGATCTTCTAGCTATGAATCTACCGGCGGAAGCTATCTTGCAAAAAAGTTGGTAAACGATACCGGAATATTCGCCAGTATGAAATCCGCGCCTAATGGGCCAAATCTAGGCAAGAGCGAAGGTGCAATTGGATCCAGCGGCGCATCCTTGCCCGGTCGTGCAATTGCGGGCGAAGGAAAAACGGAACCAAAGTCTTCTGCATCTACTTCTGAAATGCTGAATAAGCTCTGGCCTTTGTCCAAGGGTGATCCGTCCCCCACCCCTTCGGGAAGTGTTTACCTAGGCTCGTCTACAGAATCCAGCTCGGGAAATGCCAGCCTTCCTATGAAGGACATCTTTGGTTCGGACTCTGGGGTGGGAAATACCGCAGCGGCCCCTCAATTTGCCGGAGCAATGGAGCTCGGCTCAACTTCGCCGCCCCCCTCCTTCTTACAGGCTTCTCCTATTGACCAGGCCCAAGCCGCCGTCACACTGTTTCGCCGCGTGCATCTCAAACATGAACGTTGGTTCCAACGTCGCGACCGCTTCTAAAAAAGCGTCATTCCGGACTGTTAAAACAACTCACAATAAGGTTGGTGCCGAGGACGAGAATCGAACTCGTACGGTCCGGTGAAGGTCCGCAGGATTTTAAGTCCTGTGTGTCTACCAATTCCACCACCCCGGCAAAGAATGAAGCTTCACTCATATGCTACCAGATGACAAAACAAAAGGGTCTCTCTGAGCTTCGACGTGAGGCGCAAAAACGAAAAAAGGAATAAAAAAAGCCCCTGCTCTTGAAGCAGAGGCCTCTTTAGAAGACTGAATCGACTATTTAACGGCTTTTTTGAATTCCATGCCAGGGCGGAATTTAGGAACGGAGTGAGCTGGAATCTTGAGCTCTGCGCCAGTCTGGGGATTGCGGCCCTTACGAGCCTTACGCTTGGCCTTATAGAAACTTCCGAAGCCAACGAGCGTAACTACGTCACCTTTTTTTACGGACTTCTTGATGATGTCCAGGGTGCTGTTGAGCATGCTTTCCGCTTGAGTCTTTGCGATGCTGTGCTCTTTCGCGAGTTGGTCTACGATTTGTGCCTTGTTCATTTACGTGTCTCCTCCAGAGAGTCTTGTCTGCGATCGCTGCATCAACAACGATGGTTCAGCAGAATGATTGATGGACAAAAAGTTATCAGGAATTCAAAACCCGTCAAGAATTTTTCCGGAACGAATTTATTTCTGCTCAGTCCGCTCTGCGTGATGCCGCGAATCTTTTCTACGTGGCTATTTATCGCGTTGACAAATAAGAAAGGCAAAGTCAGGTCGAGGCATCACATCCCGGCGTGTTTTTTATTTTTTCTTCCAGCCATTCTTCTGCTAAGGCCTCAGGCTGAAGCCACCACGGAACAGGAGAGGCGATATCGGGGTACTTCCCTCGCACACAAGCATCACAAGTCGTGCAGTTGTCTTGATTCATCCCAAGCCTTTCGGCGATCGCGCGCTTGCGACACGTGCCGCCCACCCACGCCCGCCAAAGTGAGACAAAACGATCTCTCGCGCTTGCGTCCTTCTTCATTCTCCGCAAGCGACTGATCTCACTTCGCCGCCAGAATGCGATGGCATGAGCCTCATTTCCGCTACGACCCGCACGGCCCACCTCTTGCCAATAAGACTCTAGGCCATGAGGCATGGCGAAATGTACAACAAGCGACACGTGAGGATAATCGATGCCCATACCGAAAGCGGAAGTGGCGCACACAATCCGCAGCCCCCCCTTTCGAAAGGCTTTGGATCGCGCGGCTCGCTCTTCCTGAGGAAGGCCAGCATGATAAGCTACGGCCTCATGACCTACCGAACGTAGCCAGCTGGCTACATCATCCGTTTCGCGCCGCGTGCTACAATAGACCAGAGCGCATTCGGGCCCCCTCAATTCGCGGAGAGCCTCCAGAAGCCGCAGCCAGCGCTCCTCCTCCTGCTCCAGCGGTACAACGGAGAGCCGTAAGTTCGGGCGACCGAGCCCCCCTGCCACGTGCACATGACTGTCGCATAGCTCATCCATCCAAGCATGGCTCTCCTTTTCTGAGAGACTCGCCGAGAGCCCAAGAAGCAGAATATCCTTACCAAGCCAACGTTTCACACGGTCAAAGATTTCTTGGTAACCTGTACGAAACGACCTCCATTCCTCCAGGCAATGCATTTCATCAAGAACGACTACATCGGGATCAAGCCCCATATTACTTAGCTTGCGCAAATAGCCACTTCGCGACCACGCCTGCAACCGTTCTGGAGACAGCAGGCAAACCTGCCAGTCACCTCGCTCAAGTCGCTTCTTCATTGCGAGCCCGTCAAGAGCACACGATGAGCTCTTAAGCGCCAAAGCGCTCACTCCGAGCTTCTCACATGCCATCGCCTGGTCTTCAATAAGCGACACAAGAGGACTTACCACCCATGCGCGCCACCCCCACGCTTTCGCCGGAATCCAATAGCATGCGCTCTTCCCGTAACCGGTAGGTAATCCTGCAAAAACATGTTTCCCATGGGCGAGATTGAAGAGGACTTCTTCCTGCATCGGACGAAGTTCAAAGTTGCCGGCACTTGAAGCAGCTTGCACCGCTTCGGCTTTCATCTTCTCCCAGCCTGAATTCATCCAAATGCCAATGCAAAAAAATGTCCGTTCTCAAGCCCACATGGTACGTCAATTCACGCTTAAGTCCCTGTTTGGGGTCCGAGCTTTGGACTACGGAGGTAAAAAAAGATTCCCGTTAGGTTCAGCAGAATCTGTACGGTCACCAACATAGTGAACATTTCTGGCCCATGTGGAGAACCGACTAGATTAAAAAGGGCGTCAAACGCCGCGTGCCCAACCCCCAGACCAGCAGGAGCCACCGGTACAGCGGTCGTCAGTAGTCCAATAGGAACCAATAGAAAATAATGAAACATAGAAAGTGGCTCATCACCAATTGCGCGTGAAGCCATGAAAATTACCAGCACCATGCAAAGATGATTGACGATCGAGAGCAACAAGGCGAGTACGAGCGTCCAAGGCCTAGATCGATAGCTGGTCCAGGCATCGTATGCTTGGAGAAAAACCCTGCCAAATCTGTTTTCATTCAGCCCTTCCATTCGTTTCCGCAAGTAGGCAAGAGGTCCCCATACTGAGAGCATAATATAAGAGAAAAAAACGACGACTCCGGCGAACAGTCCCAGCACTGGTATTGCAATCGTTCGTAGCTGTGGCACAGCCCATACCGAGCTGCCGAAAAGTAGAATCGGTGAAGCGCTCACCATAACCAGACCAAAAACCCCAATTACTCGATCGAGAAGAATTGAAGTGAGTACGGGAGTTTTTTTCTGCCCCTTACGGTCTGCTATGAGGTACCAGGCTTTGATAAGATCCCCACTCACTGCTCCGGGCATCGTTGTATTAAAAAATGCGCCGATCATTCCGTAGCGAACAAGCTGAAAGCTTGTAAGCGAAATGCCCTGCCCCTCCAAGAGAAGCCTCCAGCGAAAGAGGGACAACACGATTGCCAGCATTACGAGACCAACGGAGCTCAAGATAAACTGGGTATGGGCGAACCCCTTTTTCACGACTTCAAGATCGAGTTTTCCAGTGGCCACCATGTACCAAAGCACGCCAATGGCAAATCCGAATTTGGCGGCAAGCTTCAACCAGTTGAAAAATCTAGACCTCATTTGCGCACGGCCCAGACCCGGTTCAGGAAATTCCTGAAAATCGTTTCCCCTACCTTTGCATCGTAGAGCTCAGCACCCTTGTCTTTATTCAACAGACGATCACCTTTGTTTCTCTGCTGTTCGCGTCGATTCAAACTGCTCTTTCCCTGCTCAAGAGTTCTCTCCGGATGAAACTGCACGCCCCACATAGGTGCATCTTGCACATCATAGGCTTGAATCGGGCAATCCGTGCTCATCGCAGTGAGCTTAAAGTTTTGTGGCAGAGTGCGAACTTCATCAGAATGATACTCAAACGAATAAAATTTTTTCGGTAGCCCCTCAAACAGCGCTGATTCAGCAGTTAACTCCAATTCGACCCACCCAAATTCATTTAGCTTCGCCTCGCCCGTATTTGCTCCGAGAGCGCGAGCAATTATCTGCTCTCCATAGCAAATTCCAAATGTCGGAATTTTGAGATCGAAAAGTTTGTGAACAGCCTCAATCTCCGAGTCAATCCAAGGTGCATTCTCCTCGATCCGAGTCTTCGATCCCGAAAGCACCACACCATCGAACGCATTCAGGTCCGCCGGAATATTCCCTTCGGGAGCGCGCACAGCGGTAATCTCCACCGACCCAAGACCTTCCGCTGCCTTGCGAATCAAGGCCTGAATCTCAGGGCAACCATGAGGTGGATCGAATGTATTATCGATGATTAGTATTTTCTTCACGATTTTTTCGATTCGCTTTCAACGCTATTTCCCAAGTCGCCACCTTCGAAACGAAGTTCCACGTATTTCATAAATATGGAGTGAGCTGCATTCATGGATATCACGAAGCCTGGAAAACCATCAAGGAAGCCCAATTTCCAGAAGTATGTCTCCAGGAACTTCCCCATGGGTTTCAAAAAGATCCGGAATAGCGAACCCCTTTCTCCCCGTGCTTTGGCCACTTTTGCGCCAAGCCTGGAAAATCGCACATTGGTGAGCACGTTTTCACCGACATCGCGAAAGGTGTAATGCAGCAAATCGTTTGTCATGCGTACTACTGGCCCGCCCGCGACAAGAGACTCATGCACAGAGGGCTCGGTCCACTTTGCGCCATCCCGTCTCACGAGACGCACTAGGGCATTTGGGTACCATCCGCCATGCAAAATCCAACGGCCGAGAAACCACGTCTTACGCGGAACTGCGGCGCCGTGAAATTTTCCAGGATTTGCGATAAACGCAATCAACTCTTCTTTTAGCCCTTTACTCACTACTTCGTCTGCATCAAGAAATAGCACCCATGGTTGGGTAGTCTGGCCAAGCGCCCAATTCTTTTGCTGACCGTATCCCTCCCAATCGTGTTGCAGAACTCTTGCGCCGGCCTCTCTGGCGATATCCTGGGTCCTGTCTGTTGAGCCAGAATCGATGACCATGATTTCAGTTGCCCAGGTAACACTGCTCAAGCAACGCGGGAGATTGTGCTCCTCGTTAAGAGTGATGATTACAACGGAGAGGGGTGGACGAGTTGCCATTTCGTCCACTATAACGAAAGGATATGAAAGTAGCCATTGTCGGAACGGGATACGTGGGGCTGGTCGCGGGCACATGCTTTGCGGAAACGGGGAATGCGGTCACCTGCGTAGACATAGATCCGGCCAAGGTTGCTCGGCTGAAACAGGGTGAGTCCCCAATTTATGAGCCAGGACTTACGGAGCTTCTTGGAAAGAATCTAAAAGAAGGTCGCCTACGGTTTACCACCGAATTGAGCGATGCTGTATCTCAGGCACAGGTAATATTTCTGGCCGTGGGCACCCCATCCTCTTCCGATGGCTCGGCAGACTTAACCGCCGTTCTCAAAGTTGCAGGCGACATTGCCGCTTCCATGAATGGGTACAAAATCGTAGTGAATAAAAGTACCGTGCCAGTTGGAACTTCAAAAAAAGTGAGCGAGATCATCAAATCTAAGACAACTCACCCTTTCAGCGTGGTTTCAAACCCTGAGTTCCTGAAAGAAGGCTCTGCAATAGATGACTTCTTGAAGCCAGATCGCGTCGTCATTGGAACTGACAATGATGAAGCCTGGAACACCATGCGCGAGCTGTATGAACCTTTCGTGCGGCAAGGTAATCCCATTATTCGAATGAATAATGTCTGTGCCGAGATGACCAAGTACGCGGCTAACGCCATGCTGGCCACAAAAATTTCGTTCATCAATGAAATCGCTCTCCTCTGCGACAAAGTGGGGGCCGATGTGGAAAGTGTGCGAGCTGGGATTACTTCAGATGCTCGAATTGGCCGACACTTTCTCTATCCTGGCCCTGGCTATGGCGGCTCTTGTTTTCCGAAAGACGTTAAGGCGCTGCTTCGCACGGGAAAAGAGGCCGGCCTGCCAATGAACATGATCGCTGCCGCCGAGGCCACCAATGACCGCCAAAAACAGGTGCTGAGCGAAAAAATTGCGAAACACTTCGGCGGCCTTTCCGCATTGAGGGGAAAGACAATCGCAATCTGGGGCCTCGCCTTTAAGCCCAATACCGACGATATGCGAGAGGCACCTGCGCTGGTGCTCGTCGAAGCACTTCTTGCTGCCGGAGTTAATGTTCAAGCCTATGATCCTATTGCTCATGAGACCGCCCCGGCCGCTCTGAAGCAACAAGGCTGCGATTTAGCTAATTTTCGCCTTGCAGACTCAGCCTATTCAGCATTGTCGGGCGCCGAAGCTCTCGCGCTGGTTACGGAGTGGAACGAGTTCCGAACCCCCGACTTCGAGAAAATGAAATCGCTACTTAAACAGGCCGTTCTATTCGATGGACGCAACCTGTGGAAACCCGATGCTCTACGCAAGAAGGGTTTCACCTACTACGGCATCGGGCGTTCATGAACCCTAGGTAGCTTCTCGACGAAATTATTTTTTAATCTCGTTAATTTTTCCTGCAGCCAATCCAGCCTCTGCGAGTTTCCGTAAGTCGATATTTAGCACAGTTTCCTTGCTAACGCCGCTTGCCTTCACCCGAATCGGCTGCGTTACCAAATATCTCGTGCAGTCTGCGACTCCCGGAGCGGCACAAATATGAAGGCTTGCCTCCAGATGGTAGTCCCCTTCCTCCGTCAACGGCCCGGCAACGACTTCTTTGTCCACAAGGTTGTTGTAGGAAAGTCGGAGCATTGGGTGAAATCCGCCGTCGGGATTTTTTTTCGAGATCACTAGCACAGTGGGAAAACCTGGAGGCAAAAAGTGGCCTGGTTCTTCGTTATACCAAACTCTGACCCCCCCCCCGGGGGAAATTATCACCGGTGTTCGCTCGTCCGAAATCTCATGAAATGCTGGTGCGAAGGCCTTTTTCGCCTGCAAAATGATTATCATTGCGCCCAGGCTAAGTAAAAGCCCGCCCATATAGGCCGGCACTCTTCTCTTCATAAACTTTGCGGTCATCTGGTGCTCAATTGACTTTCATACCGGCCACGCGAAGCATCGCCTCTACGATGATTCTCTTGCTCATCTTCGATTTACCGGCCGTGCGATCTTCGAACAAAATCGGGAATTCAATTAGTTTGAAACTTTTTTTCCAAGCTCTCCACTTCAACTCGATCTGAAATGCATACCCCTCAGAGCGCAACGTGCTTATGTCCACAGCCTCGATGACTTTTCTTTTCCAAGCATTGTATCCGCCAGTCATATCCTGAACTGGCATACCGAGGATCGAGCGGGCATAAACACTGCCGCCGCGGCTGATGATTTTCCTGGTAAAGCCCCAATTTTTTACGCCACCGCCCTCAACGTAACGAGAGCCCATCACCACGTCATAGTCTTTCAGAAGACGCCAGAACTCCGGAAGATAGGTCGGATTGTGAGAAAAATCGGCGTCCATCTCGCAAATGGCGTCGTAATCACGGTCGAGTGCCCAGGCGAATCCGGCGACATACGCTTTGCCCAGGCCGTTCTTTTGAGAGCGGTGAAGTACAAAAACGCGAGAATCTGCCTTAGATAGTTCTTCGGCTAGCTTTCCCGTGCCGTCGGGGGAGTTATCATCGACGACCAACACGTCAACCTTTGTGACTCCATACAAGTGCGCCTTGGAGTCCACTATCTGGAAAACGGACTCCGTGAGACCCTTTAGATTCTGAATCTCATTGTAAGTCGGTATTACGATCAGGAACTTCAAGGCGCTTCTTTTCTGTCTTTAATCAGCGACGGCTAAAATGGGATCTCGTCTTCGGTGAAAGCAGACTCCTGAACCTGTGGCATTTCACCGGTTGGTTCGTTCATGCCAGCGCCCATCCCAGCAGAGGCACTCGGCGCTGAAGCACCGGCAGCAGTGCCAAGAAACTGCACGGTATTGGCTACGATTTCAGTGGTATAGCGTTTGTTGCCATCTTTATCGTCCCAGGAGCGCGTTTGCAGGCGACCTTCTACGAAACATTGCCGGCCTTTAGCAAGATACTTCTCGCAGAGCTCGGCGAGCTTGCCCCATACAACCACGCGGTGCCACTCAGTACGCTCCTGCTTCTGTCCGGTCTTGTCGTTCCACGACTCAGATGTGGCAAGGTTGAAGTTCGCGACTGCGGTACCAGTATTGGTGTATCGAATTTCCGGGTTATTGCCGAGACGGCCGATCAAAAGAACTTTGTTCACAGACATAGTGCTTCCTTATTCCCCTCCCCATCGGAAGGCGCAAGAGTGTCGTTATGAGTAACGGATTGCTAGCCGGATAGTTTTACCGGCTGCAGTGTGCGTAAGTCAAGGAGACTTGGAAGGAGTAGAAGAGACGATTTTCAAGCCGTCTGATCGATTGGAAATCGCGGCCGCGGAAGAAGCGCCTGCATCTTTGACGCGAGCGGTCTGATAGTTTTTCAATTTTAAATTAGAGAACAAGTTTTCCTTTTCGATCTTAGTTTCCCAGTGCCGACGAAGAGCTTTCCTAGCCATGGTTACATCTTGCTTATAGAGAAATGGATCGAAGCCACAGCTCTCGCAAACCAAAGCCTGGCGTTTACGCAGTCTGTAAAAAAATTCAAACCCGGTCCAATAGATTAAATACAAAGCTACACCACTGAACCCAAAGAGAGGAAAGGTAAGAAGTGCTGTTGCAACGGTAAGAACTGCTATTTGGGCGTGATGTTTGAGCTGCACTTTACTGATAGTGCTTGTGCTCTGATGGTAATGACAAAGGGGGCAAAAAAAGTGAAGTTTGCCTTCCCTGACAAATTGAAATGGTTTCTCAGATGCCATCCTTGGCCTCCTACTAGATTATAGAGAGTGCTACCTCTTCCCTCAAGGCGTTTTTCATTGCCCAGCGCCTTTGAGAATTCTTAGAATAGAATATGAGGTTTCTGCTCCCAGTCGCCCTTTTGATACTCAGCCCCCTACCAGCCCAGGCCGAGTTTGGACTCCATGCAGGCGGCGACATCGAAGTTGGCGCGATGGGCACCAGCACAGCGACGGTTTATGAAAGCCGCACCATGGGAGCGTTTGGCCTGCAGTTGATGCCAGGCTACCGAACGATGGGAAAAACTCTCCTATTGGGCCTAATGCTCAATTTGCGGTTTCATAGCCAGCTATCCAGTGGAACAACGGCCGAATTCAGCGGGCGGAGCTTTTTACTCGGCCCAGCAGCGGCCTTGGAGTTTACCAAAGTGAAGCTACTTGTAGGCTGGGACATTCGAGCCCGTCATTCCGCCAAACTTACGACGTCGTATAGCGGATCCGGCCTTCGTTTCCTCGTCGGATATCGATTTGCACCAAGCATTTCGGCCGATCTCCATCTAATCACGACGAAATACAAGACTAGATACATTGGAGAAGAAGAGACAAATATTTCCGATGATCCCATTAAATCTACGATGGTGGGAATTGGACTCTCTTTGAGTTATTAAATTAATTTTGTGATTTCAATAACTTAGCCAAAGAACAAGACGCGGACCGGCCCCTCCTAGATTCTCTAGGGGGGCGGCTGGGTGGGAAAAAGTAGCGGAATTCGACAAGAGTTTTTTTGAAGTGAACCGCAGAGCAACAAACGTACAACAGTCTCGGGCGGCGTTCACAGAACTCATATTGCGATCTTTATGCCAAGTACCCAACTTTGGCTAACTCACTGATATAACTTACTTCGTAGCCAGAGCCTGGGGCCCGAAGACCTCCGGCATAATGCTACCGGTAACGAAGTGGCTCTAAAAGTCTCGTGTAAAATTTACCAAGCCTTGGCCAAGCAATTCCTGCAATTTATTCTCTAACGAGGTAGACCTCGAGGGGCTTCATATTTGTAATCCCATGCCTTCTGAAAACCACGCTCTGGTCACCATAGCTCGTGAACATGTCTATGCGCTTGTTTTGGATCGCAGCACCAATATCAATGGCTTCAAAATATCCGTCGTGAACCGTGCCATCCGGAAGCCTAGCACCTACCGCTGCCGGAATATAAATTTTGGAGGGTATTGGCACCACCTGAGGATCTACTGCCACTGATTTGAAAGGCTTTAACACATAGTCTTCGAGACCATAGCCATAAGGTGCGGAAGCGGGGCACCATCGCCATCTTATCTCTCCGTTGATCCGTCCATGAAAATTGATCACTCGACCATCGAGGAAGCGGCCGGTACCCTCCATCTTCAAACCCGCTAGAAATTTTGCACTCACATGAGCAATCACCTGGCCATCCATGTCCTTGAGAGCATTGTCTCGGGCCTGACCGTCATTCCCCTCCAAAGCAACCCAGTAAAAAGTTGGCTTGAGATCACCGATTTTGGTTAACCCCGGGGGAAGTTCTTTGCCGGTCTTTTGACCGGCGGCGGAAGCGGCCTGCGCGGGCAGCCAGCCTGTCATCAGACCGAATAGTACCGCTACATATAAACAGAATTTACTGGAAATCATCACTGCCCTCCTTGGACCGTACAATTCCGGAACTTTACTGCCACCGCCGCCAGAGCATCCGCTCTAGAGTTCCTTCCATACGGAGAGATATCTGCGTACGACTTGAAACCCGAGGGGCGTGTAGTAATTGTAAGCGTTCGTCCAATCGATACAAGTCTGTTTCGCGCCCTGTAAACTGAGTTCTCGCAATGAAAGACCAAGCAAGATTTTACCGGCACCGCGTCCGCGTTCCTCTGCCGCAATTCCTATGGGGCCAAGACAAGAATCCGTGTCAATACGTTCCCGATTCTCCGATAGAGGCAGCCTCAGCGCTCCCGGAGTCCAACCTACAGTGGGCGGCTGAACTCTACCTCTTACCGCCAACCGAGAAAAACCGAGAACCCGTTCCCTTTCGTCACGCAACAAGTTCCAGAAAGCACGGCCCGTATCGGCCCTTCGCCCCCAAACTTTCCATTCGCGGCTCCACCGGCCACTGAATTCTTTGCCCAGGAACTCTGTCAATTCCTCTTTGTCCTTCACGGACTCTACAAGTCGAAGACTCCAGCCCCGACTCTCCGCGTCCCTCGATGCTGCCGAAATGTAATCGATGCACTGAGGATTTCCCGTTGAACCCACGAAGTCCGCACATTCGGCACTGGAGAAACCGATGTTCTTGAAGGCTATCGCCAGCTCTTGCCCGCCCGCCTCGTCGACGGGAAGTCCAGGCAGAAAATGAAATTCATCGCTGGCAATCGCGACTCTGCTCTTTCCCAGGTCTCGCGCGTATTTTTCCACTGAAAAAGCAAAAGAGACTTCCTTTCCATCCTTCACCTCGCCAAACAGACTGAGCCAGATTCCTTTTGGCAAAATACCCAGCTCAACGCCTTCCGGTGCAGCTTCAGCCCAAAGCACCGGAACTTCGTCAATGACACCTTTCCAATAGCGCAGCAGTCGCTGATCTCTCTGGTTCCAAAGCAAATCACTATCGCTCACTTGATAGAACGCGGCGTGACACCGATTCCAGGAAGGCACTACTTCCTCAGTCATTTCCGTATGATTGTGCATGGACGAATCTTACCTTTCCCGTCTATGATAAGCGAACCTTGTAGCAACCGCTGACATTTTGGAGGCCCCGTGACCCTAAGAAAAACAGTCCTCGCGCTCGGATTGATCCCCGTGATTGCCCTGGTGGTCGCCGCGTGCACCCAAAATGAGAGCGTAGCCAATGATTCCGGCATTTCCTACCAGAAGAAGGAAGGAGCTGGGCCTGGTGTAGTCGCAAAGTTCGACGGCAAGGAAATTTCCCTGGATGATCTCGAGAAAAGCAGCCCCGAAATTTACTCCGCACGCCTTGAGGTATACAAAGCGCAGAAAGCCGCGCTCGACGAGTTTATTCGAAATCAAGTGCTCGACGGTTTAGCGAAAAAGGCAGGCCGGCCTATGGATGAATTCATGCGTGGAGAAATGGAAAGTGCAAAGAAGAAAATCTCCGATAAAGAAGTCGAGGCCTTCCTGAAAACGCGCAATATTCCAGATACCTCGAAAGTGCCGGGGGAAGTAAGAGACCAGGTGCGCGGTCTACTGCATGTACAAAAAATCGTGTCGAGCGCAACTCGCTCCAATCAAGTAGACTTCTATCTGAAGCGCCCGAAGGCGTCTCCCCTGGAGTTTAAATTGGACGGAGAAGCGACATGGGGTAATTCCGATGCGCCGATTACAGTAGTCGAGTATGCTGATTTCCAATGTTACTACTGCGGAAAAGCTCGCGAACGGCTTACAGAACTCAAAAAGATCTACGGAAAAAAATTGCGCATCGTCTACAAGCACTTTCCCCTGCCAAACCATACAGAGGCCCGCCCGGCAGCCGAAGCGTCGATGTGCGTAAATGAACAGGGCTCGGATAAGTTCTGGAAATTCTACGACATCGTCTACGACAATCAAAAGGCATGGACTCGCGAAGATTTCAAAGAGTACGCAAAAAAATCAGGTGCGGACGTAAAGAAGTTTGAAGAGTGCCTGGATGCCAAAAAATACAATGCACAGATCGACGCCTCATTGGCAGAGGGACAAAAGCTTGGAGTCAATTCGACTCCTTCATTCTTCGTAAATAGCCAGCTTGTAAAAGGCGCTCAACCAATCGCGGAGTTCCGCGAAATTATCGACGAATCGGTTAACTGAACATGAGAAGAGCGAAGATTGTCTGTACCTTAGGCCCGGCTTCGGCGAACCCCGAAATGCTGCGGGAGCTGATGCGCAGGGGTATGGATGTCGCTCGGTTAAACTGCAGCCACGGATCACATGAAGACTTATCCCGGATGGTGAAGATGGTGCGCGAGGCCAGCGAAGAGCTTGCTCGCCCCGTTGCCATTCTTCTTGATCTTCAAGGCCCCAAAATTCGGATCGGAAAATTTCCGGATGGTCCCATCGTTGTAAAGGCCGGCGATAAAATCACGATCACTGTGAAAGAAAACGAGCCATGCACTCAGACACGATTGTCTACAACATACCGAGAACTACCTCTCGACGTAAAACCAGGTGACCGCATACTCCTCGACGATGGAAATGTAGAGCTTCGGGTGCTTTCTTCTGACGGAAAAGAAGAGGTTCATGCCGAAGTCGTATTCGGGGGTAAGCTTTCTAATAACAAAGGAATGAATCTTCCCGGCGTAAAAACTTCCGTCCCCAGTCTTACAGAGAAAGACAAAGCTGACCTCCTCCACGGACTCGAGCTCGATGTGGATTACGTTGCCCTCTCATTTGTTCGTCAGCCCTCGGACGTGCGCGATGTGCAGCAGCTTATACACACACATCTTAAGAACGTTCCCGTGATCGCTAAAATTGAAAAACCGGAAGCCCTGAAGAATATTGACGACATTATCGCCGTTTCCGACGGCGTTATGGTTGCTCGGGGCGACATGGCCGTCGAGATTTCGCCCCAAATGGTTCCCAGCGCACAAAAAATGATCATTCATAAGTGCAATGTGGCCGGGCTTCCTGTAATTCTGGCTACGCAGATGCTGGAAAGCATGATCGATCACGCGCGCCCAACTCGCGCGGAAGCATCCGACGTTGCAAACGCAATTTTCGACGGCGCCGATGCCCTTATGTTATCTGCGGAAACAGCTTCCGGAAAATATCCCGCACAAACAATTCAAATCATGACCGATATTATCAAGCAGGCCGAGAAAGACCGTGAGTCGCTCAAGGTACGAAAGCCTGCGGAGCCGCCGATAATTTCGATTCCCGATGCGATCGAGCACGCAGCGGCCCAGATTGCGATGGAAACTGGCGCAAAAGCCATTGTCTGCGTTACCAACTCAGGAAAAGCCGCTCAGGCTATTTCCAAATTCCGCCCAAAGGTTCCCGTGTTTGCAATTACTGACCGCAAAGAAGTGCTCCAACGCCTAGCTCTCATATGGGGAGTGAAAGGGGTTCTGATTCCCAAGGTGGTTCCTGAAGTAGATGCATTAACCATGGCCGAGAGGGCCGTCGTCGGTTGGTGGAACAAATATCTGGTACCGGCGCTTAAGCCTCTTCAAAAAGGCGATCTACTGATTATGACAATCGGAATTCCCACGATGGTGCGTGCGAAAACGAATACAGTTACTGCCCACGTAATAAAGGGCCGCTAGGCGGCCTAAAGTTCCTGTAGGGCGCGGAACCAAGGTGCCGACAGCCTTTCCCACTGAGAACGTGCTTCCGCCGGCATATGAGCTGCCAGTTCTTGTCCCGCTAACAATGTAAGCGCCACCTCTTGAATTGCGGCGGCCTTTCCCGGCTTTCCATCCTCAATGACTTCCGATGCATAGAACTGTCGTTCAGGATCAAAGAAGGAACGATTTAAATTGTAAAATGCATCCAACGCAGCAATTCGAAACAGCGGAAGCTCGAGACGTGTCGCGGAAGCAAGCAACGCCCGAATTGAAAGTACTTGCTCTTCAAGCCTGAAAGGCCCAGCTTCTGGAACGAGTGCGTTGGTGAGCTGAAAGGAAGTCGCGAAGCCTCCCCCCTTCTGCTGAGCCACGTACACGAGATAGTTGGTCAATCCCATTTGAAGCAGCATCAGCTTCTTCCTGATCTCAACAAGATCCGTGATCACAGTGCTTCGCCCCTCGTCAGTTGGGGCTTTCAGAACCGAACTTGCCGTCTGCTCCATCCCTTCAGTTGCACCCATAAACTCATCAAGAGCCAACACGTACCTAGCGATATCCACAGTTTTAACCCGGCTAACTTTTTGACCATTAAAAATGGAAACTAGACCTGCTACGGTAGAGACTTTTCCGCCTTTGATCTCATTGTACTGGTTTCCCCACAGTAGCTCCCCCTTGTCCAAGAGAAGAAAGGCCGGACTGAGGTCGAGGATCATGTTCTGCAGCAATGCCCCCGCGTTTCCAAGCGACAGGGCGAACACAATGTCTTTTGGAAACAAAGAATTCGAAATAGTTTCTCCTCCTGGAAATTCGGTCAGCAGTTCGCTGATTTGGATCGCGCCGATCGACAAATCATATTGATTCCTTTCCCAGTCGCGATGAAAACGAATAGTTCGTGAAATACCCTTCAGCAGCTCAGCCTGGGCACCTACGCTCACCGTGCGTTCTACATTTTTACGATCCATCATGAATGAGGCGTTTGCTATAAACTGGTCAGGTATCGCAAAAGAAGTCCGCACAGCCATCAGCTTTTTGATATCGAAAAGTTCGGAAACGTCTCCGTCTAGAGCTAACTGAAAGGAAGGATAAAGACGATCACCGGCAGCTCGGAATCCGCCCATAGCCATAAGCTTCATAATGGGCTCCATCACCGCCGCACGCATGCGACCACCATCGGCCTCCGGCAGAAACTGGTGCGCGAGTGAAAGACTGGCCCCGATCGTCGCGGCTCCGGTCCGTAAAACTCGGCCGGCCGGTTTGAGCGCCCCCACAGAAATGTCTCGGCCGCCGGTCAGGCTCACATTTACTTCAGCGACTTCCAGACCACGCAATGGCTGGTTAAACTTAGCATCCGCCCATTTGGTGAAGTTGGTTTGACCAAACCCAACTACGTCTTTCTGTATCGCCTTAATCAGAGCCAGGTACTTGTTCGTCTCTACGATGAGCTGCTCGGTCACCACCGTAGGAATCTGCGGCAAAAACGAAGTTACTTCCTGCTTTGCGGTGCTTAGAATCGTGTCACGAGCGGCCTTATCGATTTGAGCGGTTAGCTTTTCCAGCCCGTATTCTTCCAGTTTGCGAAATATGACCAGTTTCGATATTCCGAGAACGGGATTCAAGCAGCCGCGTTTAGCCAGACAATCAAGCTGGCTGTCATCCTTGTCTTGAAAAAAATCATACATCTCTGGTGACACGGCTTTGAAAGACCCTCGATCCTGAGGTGGCGTGATTCTCCAGACCATCACTAGTAGAGTAAGGGCGTCCTGGGCCTGATCTACGCTGGCGATCTGAACAGCCAATGCCTCGGCTTCGCGTATTTTTGAAGCTTGAGCGGCTTTCAACTTTACATTCAAAGCCTTCAAAGCGTTCCTTACTGCTGTCAAGCTTTGAGCCAGTGTTTTTGCGCTGTTCAATCCTTTGATCATGGAAACCAGCTTCGGCCTAAACTTGCCGTACTCTCCCTGGAGACCTCCAAGAGAACTCAGTTCCATGGTTCGGCTCAATTTTAAACCGGGAATCTGTTCTGATAGCCAATTCACGTAATGATCCAGAACCATCAGGCTCTCGTCCAAATTTTTGAGTTTCTTAGGCCAAGCAAAGCTGCTGGAACTACCTTTTAACAGCGCCGAAATCTTCTGCACTGTTACCTTTAGGTCCTTCTCGAGTATTGCGGTCTCCTTTCGGATTACCGGCTCCCCTTCGCCAACCACTGCAAGACTCACTACGCTTTGTGACAACGTTGTGCGCGTAAAGTTGTTTTCGTTAGCGTAAAACGATTCGTATAGCGCTCTGGCCAATCCACCAATCTGTTCATCCATCGTAAGGGATGACAATGCTTGCAGGCTGTCGATGAGCCTAAAGTACTCGACCGTGGAGAATTGCGCGTTTTTCAGCTTTAGTGACGACTGAACATTTAACGGCTTTACCGGCTTGATATTCAGCTGGGGGTCAGTCACTGTCTGCTTGATTGCGACGCTTGCGTCCGTAAGTGCCTTTCTATCAGCAGTTCGAGTACATCCGGCGATCGAAAACACCGCTGTGATCAGAATCAGAATTTTACTGGCAAATTTACACATCCCGATTCTCCCTAAAAAAACAGCATAAGACTAAGTTCATTGGTGAGCGACCTGTCGGTATTGCGACCCGCGACTGTGTTTGAAACTTCGAAATCCAATTTCATCGGCGGAACGCTTTTCTTGCGCTTGTAAAGCCCGATGGTGTCGTAGGAAAAGCCTGCTCGTAGGCGGTGGGCTTCACTACCCGTTTCCTTTTCGAGCAAGTCGTAGCGAGATCCACGCTCACCGCCAAAGCGATCTACGGACTTAATTGCATATTCATAGCCACCGGCTACTCCAAAATCCCCGAAGAAGCTCCAGGTCAACGCCGCGCCAAAAGTGGTGGTGTCACCTAAATTACGCGAAACCCTCTGTTTCGTTTCCGGACCCGGAAGAAAATCGCTTTCGCTCACGGGAACCCTCGCATCCACATGATCGGGCAACGTAAGCTTATAAGCAGCTTTAGTGGCCAGCCTTACGGTCGGAACAAACAAGTAGTTGTGAAGAAGCTGTGCTTCAATCGCCGTCTGGCCAAAAGATCCGAGATCCGCGAGATCATCAGGATCGTTACCTTTCCCAGTTGGAAGCGTGATCGTATTTCGCAAAACCATTGTATTTCGATCGAGGCGGTCCTGGTTTAAAAAGCGCCAGAAGCTCACGAGTTGCAAGTCGCCAACCAACGTTTCATTTCGGTCCTCGATTGGCCGATAACCTTTACTTGCGAGCTCCTTTCGAACTTCGTCCGTCATTTTTGTGGATTTCAATTTGTTGCATGCATCGCGAAGGTCGTCGGAGGGAGTCGGACCAATTTGGCGGCAAATTTCCGCTGCATTAGAATTAGACTGAACGAGACTTAGTTTATTTTTATAGAATACTATTGGCATTGCCGCGCCAAGCGTCAGGTCATTGGTGATCCCACGTGCATAAATCGGCACGAAGTATTTCACGTCAGGCTCAGTTTCTATACGGAGGGTTCCAAGATTCAGCTGATCGCCCAGTCTTTGCGCGCCACTCAGCTGATTCAGAACCAAAACAAGTGTTTGAATCTCTGAGCTGATTTTCTTCAACTGATCTGAGTTGAAATTAATCGTATTGATGTCGCTCAAGGTTTCTACGGAACCATTTGAGTTGTATTTTGAGTCCACTCCCGAAATCATCCCATAGCGAAACGCAGGCGAATTGACGCTGGAAGGAAGCGGCTCAGTGGAGTCCATGGCAACTGAGAATGGCGCCCATGCCAAGAGGCCAAAAGCTATGGATGCACTCCAGGGGGGTCGCAAAAAAAGCATGGTCGAAATTTACCTTAAAAATACGCATTTGTCGACCATTTCAATCAGGTATTGTCTTAATTTTCATGAATAGTGTCAATCGCTTAGAGAAGACCCTTTTCGAACCCTGCTTTGCCGAAAAAGGCCGTTCTTCCAGGCTCATAGCTTCATTGACCCAGAAGCAACCAGAAGGGTAATAAGACCCTTCCGATGAAACTATCCCAGCTTGAAAATCTGCCTGATAGCCCAATGTGGGTTCAGTTTGCGTCAATCAAAAAAGATGCTCTGGATGCTCTTCTGTTTTACCGGATGGGCGATTTTTATGAGCTTTTTCTTGATGACGCCGTGGAAGCGGCAAACATTCTCGGAATCACCCTTACCGCGCGAAACAAGAACGAAGGCGTGCCCATTCCCATGTGCGGAGTGCCTTTCCACAGCGCCACGAACTACATTAATAGGCTTTTGCAGGCTGGCAAACGCGTCGCGATCTGCGAACAGACCGAAGATCCCGCCGCGACCAAAGGAATCGTAAAACGCGCCATCGTGAGAATTGTAAGCCCTGGGATGGCTTACGACTCCGACTCTTTGGATGCGGGCCGAAACAACTTCCTCGTAGTTCTCAAGCCAAACGGTGAATCCGGTAGTGGCTCCTATTGTGTGACCGATGTAAGCACTGGCTCGTGGGAATACGCACGATATTCAACATTGGAGCAGCTGCGAGACGATCTATCGCTGATACAGGCTCGCGAGATCGCTATTCCGTCCTCATTACAGGATACAACGAACTGGAACGCGCTAGTGAAACTGGTGGGGCCCGAATTTTTCCAATGCCTTACTCCTACCCCGGATTTTTTCTTTTCGCCGTCGCAGGGTTATCAGGACGTTTGTCGACACTTCAATGTTCTGAACTTGGAAGGCTTCGGCTTGACGTCAGACGATGCCACTCTTCCAGTTATTGGCGCTACACTTAGGACTATTCGCGAAACGCAAAAACTCGGTGATCTCAAACACCTTCAGCCGCCCCGACCCCGGCAGAGAGAGGGTTATCTTCAGCTCGATGAAACCACAATTGAGCACCTGGATTTGTTTCCCAAGCCAGGACAGAATCCGGCGGAAAGCGTTTTCTATCACCTCGATCGCACTTGTACGGCTATGGGCGCGCGTAAACTGCGTGAGCTATTGAGCCGTCCTCTGTGTTCTGCGGCTCCCATTCTTTCGCGTCAGACAGCCGTTGTGGAGCTGAAGAATCACCTTTTTTTGCTACGCAGACTGCGCGATGAACTTTCTGGAATCCGAGATTTGGAAAGACTAATCGCGAAAATCGGCTTGCGCACTGCCGGACCAAGGGACCTCCAGGCGCTCCAGCTTGTTTTTCAAAAACTTCCTGCAGTGAAAGAGATTCTGCTTTCTGATGCCGTATCTCCGCTTTTAAGGGAAATTGAAAGCAGGATTTCTCCTTTTGTCGAGCTTTTCACATATCTGGCTTCTCGCCTCCGCGATGAAGTTCCCGCCAATACTCGCGAAGGAAATATTTTCAGGCAGGGCTGGCACAAAGAACTCGATGAGCTTATCGCTCTCACAGAAGACGGCAGAGAAGTTCTGACTTCGATGGAAGAACGAGAGAGAGAAATTACTGGAATCTCTTCATTAAAGATCAAGTACAACAAAGTATTCGGCTATTTCATCGAGGTTACCAATTCGAATCTCGGAAGTGTTCCAGCTCATTATGTGCGCAAACAGACTACAGTCAGTGGCGAACGTTTCCTGACTGACGAGCTTAAGAAATTTGAAGAAAAGACACTCAGCGCGCAGGACAAACGCATAGCGCTCGAAGAATCACTTTTTCAAGATGCACTTGCCACCATCGGTGCGGAAAGCCAGGCAATCCTTTCCACTGCTCGCGAACTCGCGATGATCGACGCACTTTCCTCTTTGGCAATGGCCGCAGTCGATCATGGATACGAAGCACCGGAAATCGTCGAAGACAATTCGCTTGATATCCAAGCGGGGCGGCACCCAGCCCTTGAAAACTTGGTTGGCCGCGATAAGTTTATTCCAAACTCAACAAGCTTCACTCCCAAGGAACGCACTTTCCTGCTCACGGGGCCAAACATGGCTGGTAAGTCGACCTACATGCGGCAGGTTGCTCTGATTACGCTCATGGCCCATATCGGATCACTGGTTCCTGTCAAATCGGCTCGAATAGGCTTGGTAGACAGAATCGCGACGCGAGTCGGCGCATCCGACCGGATCGGTCGAGGCCAGTCCACTTTCATGATTGAGATGAATGAGATGGCCAGGATACTTCGGCAGTCAACCTCGCGCAGCTTGCTGGTTATCGACGAGATTGGCCGTGGTACATCCACTTTTGATGGCCTCTCGCTGGCGTGGGCAATTCTAGAGGACATCGTTGAGCGACTGGGCTGCCGAACACTTTTTGCCACTCACTATCACGAACTAACTGCCCTAGAGCAAAAGTTCACTTCGGTTCGGAACATGTCTGTAGTTGTCGAAGAAAGAAATGGAGAGGTGGTATTCCTGCACGAAGTTCGTCGTGGGAAAGCACCGGGCTCCTATGGTGTAGAGGTTGCTAAACTTGCCGGTTTACCGGGCCCGGTAGTGAATCGAGCCAAAGAGGTCTTAGAGCTAATGGAAAAGAACTCTAGCAGATTGCAGAAAGCGCAGAGGGAAGCAATTACCAAAGATAGCCAACTAAATATGTTTGGTACTGCAGCGAAGACTCCGGCGGTGCCTGATCATCTGATTAAACTGGAGCAGGAGCTGCGCTCTCTCGACATTGAACGCTGTAGCCCCTTTGATGCATTACATACACTAAAGCTATGGAAAGATGGCTTGCTGAGCCGCGCACCAACATGTTAATAACCGAGCTATGCAGTTCGACGAAGTGACCTTTTATATCGTTTGCGCCGCTTTAGCGTCGTTGTCCACCGTCGTCTTAAAACTGGCCGAGATAGCTCCTTAGCGCCTCGTATTTTTCCAAACTTTCGCCGAGCCTTTTGGCTCTTCCGAAAAAGAACAGGCTCGCTAGACGCTTGAACTGTCTGCGCCAATGAACCGCCAGATACCAAATTGTTACCGAACTCCCCATATATAAAAGGCAGGCACCGACACCAGCGCCAGCAAGCTCTTCCTCGAACACAACCAGTTTTAGAAATAAAAATTGAATAGCAAAAACTGTCCCGAGTACGATCGGAGAAAGAATAAAGCGCAGGCTCATTCGCTCCGTCTCGTCTGTCGATAGAAATTCGGTTCCGGAAGATATGAAGAACTCAGGAAGACTATTGTTCGGCAAATCGACGAGAAAAAATGGAAAACCCAGAACAATCCAGACCACTCTGGAAAGTCGGCGAACTGGGCCAAGTTGCTTCCAGGCTTGCCAATGCCCCCAAGCAGGTACAGGAATCCCGCGGTCTCTCGTCGCCTCTTCAAATGCTTTTCGCCTCTCTTCAAGTCCTTTCCAAAAACCCTCATCAGCTTTCTTTCGAAGGAACAGCTGGGCGGCCTCAAATTTATTTCTCACGAGCCCTAAAGTTACTAGCTCTTTACCCAGCTTTAGCTTGGCTTCATCTTCAAAGTGCGGGAAGTTTGCAACTAGCTCTCTGGTCAAATCTGCCATCAGATCTTTCACGGCCTTATCAGAATCGAAAAGATATCGTTCTTTGTAGTCAGCAATCACGAGGGGTTTCCCATACCTGATATTCAAACCAGAGCCGACTCGCGTGCGACTGCCATACTCAAGCCCCACTGGAAGAATCTTTAAGCCAAGTGAAAATCCATGAGTTTCTTCAGCAGAAAGAGCGAGCTTGGCAACTCCAGATTTTAACGGTAACACCAACCCCGGCCTCTCCAAGCTGACGCCTTCTGGAAAAATAGCTACGGGCCAACCATCTTTCATCGCGGCTATCGCAGCCTTGAAGGTTGCGCGGTTTTGAGCGAGACGACTTAGCTTGTCTCCCTCCACACTGTCTTCTGCTCGGGCTACAGGCAAGGCATTGCACCATTCTACGAACCATTTCGTCGGGAAACGAAAAAGTGTGCTTTTCCCCAAAAACTTCGTGGGAAGATCACCCTCATAAGCGGCTGGAACGCAATCACACATGAAGTTGGAATGTGAACCAGCCCAGATAAATGGGCTTCGAATTTCGGGTTTGTTTATTCTCCGAATCGGAGCGTAGGGCAGATACGTGAAGAAAAAATAAAAAAAGAAGCGTGCAGTTGGATGGGTTGCCCGTTGCACAAAAGTCGCAGAAGGTGGAAACTTAATTCGAAAGCGCACGAATGTCTTTGATCTTGAGCTCCAGGCGATTCAAGTTCCGGAAAGAATTAATCTGAGGCAAGCAAATGATATCTACGCTGCCAGGATCAGACTCGTTCAGCCGGCCAGATCCATTGGCCCAAAATCCCTCCAAACTCTTATTCTGCTTGGTGGTGAACTTGATTTTCAAGTGCCGCTCTTTCAGTGTCTTCATTCCGTTGATTTTCCAACCGGAAATAATAACCGCTGGTTCCGCGTTTCCCATCCCAAAAGGTGCGAGCTTTTCCATAAGTTGCACTCCTTCAGTAGTCAGATCCTCGTCGTTCTCGAAACAACAATCAGCAGTAACTTCTTTCGAAAGTAGCCCGCTCTGTCCCTCGGTAATTAACATTGCTTGTTCGCTGATTGCGCCAGCAAACGAGTTCCGGAAGTCAGAAAGATTGGCTCGTTCAATATTCAGTCCAGCCGCAGCTTTATGCCCACCAAAACTCTTCAGGAGCTCAGCACAACTTTCCAGCGCGGAAAGCATATCTAGCTGTGAAAAACCCCTCACAGAGCCCTTCCCCATACCAGTTTGAGTGCCAAACGTAATCATCACCACAGGACGGTTAAAACGCTCTACCACTTTCGAGGCCACGATACCAATTACACCTTCGTGCCAATCCTCGCCGGCAATAACCAGGGCAGGTAAATCAATCCCAAATTCTTTCAGCAAAGTCTCAGCCTGAGCGGTGGCTTCGTCGGCAACCTGCGACTGAAGCCGCACCCTCTCTTCATTCACTTTGTGAAGATGCTCCGCCATTGCTCGAGCCTCTTCGGGGTTGTCGGTCGTCAACAACTCAAGGGCACCGTTCGCTGACCCCAATCTGCCAGCGGCATTCACGCGAGGGCCAAGAACGAATCCGAGATGATACGAGGATACGTCTTCGTGATTCACCCCAGCCACTCGTAGTAACTCGCGAATGCCAACTGAAGGAGTTCGCTTCATGCGGTCTAGTCCGAATTTAAGCAAAACTCTGTTTTCATCGATTAGCGGAACCATGTCTGCAACGGTCGCGAGTGCCACGAGATCAAGCAACTCGCGAATGTCGGGCTCTTTCATCCCAGTTTCTTCGAAATGTCCGATGTCGCGCAGAACCGAACGTGTAGCTATGCAAAGGTAGAACGCCACTCCCGCTCCGCATAGTGACTTAATTGGCCCCAGGTTGTCGGCGCGCTTATGGTCCAATACCGCATAGGCAGCCGGAAGCTCGCCTTTTGGCTCGTGATGATCACAGATGATCACATCCATGCCTAGCTCATTTGCACGAGCCACTTCTTTCAAGCTAGTTATTCCGCAATCCACCGTAATCAGAAGTCGGTGGCCATCCTCGCCTAGTTTTTCCACTGCGGACATATTCACGCCATAACCTTCTCTTTGACGGTCAGGCTGGTAGATTGTCGGCTCAACTCCCATTTTTCGCAGGAACCGTCGCATAACTGCGCTGCCTACAGTTCCATCAACATCATAGTCGCCATAGATCGCGATCTTCTGGCTTTCCACGATGGCTTCAGCGAGGCGTTCTGCTCCCCGGTCCATGTCGGGCAGGGAAAAGGGATCTGGCAAATTTTTGAGGCTTGGCTCGAGGAAGCGTTTCACGGCATCGAGGCTCTGATCCCCCCAATGCCTCATTCTATGGTGAAGGATTTTCGCAATCCAGACAGGCAAAGACAAAGACTGCGCGAGATCGGCAGACGTAATGCCACTGCTTAAACTGCTCTCTTCCCGAACTTTCCAGCTCATCTAAGCTGTCTATGCCTTTTGTTCGCCACGAAGAACCATGTCAATTTGGTTCTTAACAATTTTGATACGCACGTTGTGATCGACTTCGAGGGTGATGAATTTATCGGCGATTCCGTGAATTTTTCCGATGATTCCCGAGCGAGTTATTACTTCCTCGCCTTTTTGAAGCGTGTTCACCATTTGATCATGCTCTTTGGCCTTTTTCTGTTGCGGCCGGATCATCAGGAAATACATTACTGCAAAGATTGCCACGAATGGCACTAAATCAAGAATACCCATTGACCGCGGAGCTGGGGGCATGGGCGGAGTACCCATAGCAGAGATTGGCGGGGTTGAGTTCGTATCGGCAAATGCTTTAGGTTCAAAAAAAATCATGAATGCTCCTCTTCGGCTTGTTCCTTGCTTTTAGCATAGGACCGGTAAAATTCGGCGCGGAATTCGCCCAGCCGACGCGCCGCAATAGCGCCACGCAATTGCTTCATCAAATTGAGGTAAAAGTGAAGGTTGTGGATGGTATTCAGACGCGACGACAATATCTCACCTGAGACGTATAGGTGCCTCAGATAGGAGCGGGAGTATTTACGGCAAGTATAACATCCGCAACTCGGGTCTAGTGGCTGCGGGTCCCGGGCAAACTTGGCATTCTTAATATGTAGCTTACCCGAGCTGGTAAACAGTGTGCCATTCCTTGCGTTTCTGGTGGGCATCACGCAGTCAAAAATATCAACTCCCCGGCTAACCCCTTCTACGAGATCCTCAGGCGTACCTACGCCCATCAAGTAGCGCACTTTGTTTTTCGGAAGAAGCGGTACGCACCCATCAAGTACTTCGTACATCTGGAGTGGTGGCTCACCTACGGACAGACCTCCGATTGCCCACCCCTCAAAATCGAGATCTTTCAGAGAATCGAAGTGTTCCTCCCGCAGATCCTTGAACATTCCCCCTTGCAGAATTCCAAAAAGCCCCTGATGGGATTGGAGCTTTACGTCACGACTTCGCCGTTCCCAATCGGTGGTGATGTACATACTCTTTCTGACTTCGTCCTTAGTCGCAGAATGTTTCACGCACTCGTCAAAAGCCATTACGATATCGCTGCCGAGACTGCGCTGTATCTCCATAGAAATTTCTGGAGATATAAAATGGCGGCTTCCATCCAGATGACTGCTAAACTCAACTCCCTGAGGGGTAACCTTCCTCAAATCAGAGAGACTCATAACTTGAAATCCTCCACTGTCTGTGAGAATGGCTCCGTCCCAACCCATAAATTTGTGAAGTCCGCCCATTTCTTCGATGAGCTTTTGCCCAGGTCGAATGTATAGATGGTAAGCGTTCCCTAAAATAATCTTTGCTTCCATCGCCTCGAGATCTTCCGGCGTGAGAGCTTTCACCGTAGCCGCGGTGCCTACCGGCATAAAGGCTGGCGTATCGATCACGGCATGCCGAGTATGCAACTGTCCGACGCGGGCAAGACCATCTTCGCTCTTCAATTGAAAGTAGACTGGCTTCATTAAGACCTCAAACTACGAGCATACAGTCACCGTAGGAAAAGAACCGGTACTTCTCTTCCACTGCCTTTCGATATGCCTCCAGAAGAAGGTCCCGGCTGCCGACAAATGCAGATAGCATCACAACCAATGAAGACTTTGGCTGATGGAAGTTCGTGCACAAGGCGTCGACAATAATGAACTCAGATCCTGGCTTGAGAAATAAGTCGGTACTGAGCGTCTTCCCCCTGGCAGCACTTTCTAGTGCTCGCACGCTGGTTGTGCCAACCGCAACCACTCTCCTGCCTTCCTTTCGTGCGTGAATGCACTCTTCGAGCAGCCCCTCCCCGACTTCGAAAAATTCCTCATGCATCTTATGTTCATCAATTTTGACTACTTTGATGGGCTGGAACGTACCCAAGCCCACGTGGAGGGTTACAAAATCTATTTTCACACCCTTCAGCCTGAGAATATCAATCATCTCCGGCGTAAAGTGAAGACCCGCAGTTGGGGCGGCAACTGACCCTGGCTCATCTGCGTAAACGGTCTGATAGCGTCCAACATCAAGGCCGTCAGCATCGCGCCGGATATACGGAGGCAGCGGCATGCGGCCGAACTTTTCTATCCAAAAATCCAGCCGCCCATCTGACGAAAGCAGCTCTACTTCATAGGAAATTCCATCCGGAAGCCGGGCCAGAATCTTTGCCTTTAATACCTCTCCAAAAGTAACTTCCAGTCCTTCCTTTGCGGCCGCCGTGGCTTTCACAAGACACTCAAATTTTCCCTCACTTCTTTTTTTCAAAAGAAAGATTTCAACTTTCCCTCCACTCGCACGCTGGCCAATCAACCGCGCCTTGATCACTTTGCTTTTATTGAAGACAAAAATGTCCTTTGCACTCACGTATTCCGGGAGATCTAAAAATTTTCGGTGCTCTATCTTTCCGGTTTTTTTTTCTAAAACCAGCATCCTGGAATCCGATCGACGATCCAGCGGTCTCTGGGCCACCAATTCTTCCGGCACATGATAATCGAAATCCGACAGATTCATTTCTTTCTCTTCAAAAGAGAAAAGATTTGGTTGGCGACCGAACTTGTAACTACCTTCACACCCGCTTCATTCCAATGGGCGTCCTTCTCAAAATACAAAGCCTCCTTGCCGGGATAGCTCATAATCAAAGGAAAACTATCGACGAATAAAATACCGTTCCGATTGCTCATAGCTCTTATGACGTCCACGATTTTTTGCCCCGAACCACAGGCCCACGTGAAGTCTCTCCGCTTCTTCTGATCCCAAGATCGCACGAAAGAGATATTTTGCGGGAGTGCTGCATACTGTTTTACGAGGTGCCCAGGCGGATACATATGCAGTACCAACTGCCCACCGACAGATTCTACTCGGCGTTTAAGCTCGAAAACACTTTTAGCCACGGCTTCTATAGACTTCTGACACCCCTCCATCCCCGTGGCTTTCAAGTCGTCTTGAAGAATAAGTGGCGGCGTTTTTTTTATGAGCTGATCCATTACCGGCTGGATCTCCTCTCTCCGCCCAGCCAATGACCATTGGTTGGCCTCCTGGTGCAAAAAACGCAAAAGCGCCGACCGATTTGAATAAACATATCCCAAAATCCAGGAGGGAAATATTTCACGGCCAGGAAACGCCACCGGAAAGCCACGCGAGTCGTACTCCGCAGTCTGCAGGTAGTAGGCTTCGTCAGAAAAATCAGTTAGGTCCAGGTTCAGAAGAACCAACTCAGGCTTAATCTCTAGAAAGAACCGGTCAAAATACTTGGCGTATAAAGCCGGGGTGAACCCTAAGGTGCCCCCATTTAATACCTGCCAATCTGCTGCCCCTAAATCCTGCAATGCTCTTTCTAAGTTGGAAGGAAATGTCTCATTCTCTTCGAGTCCAAAACCTTCGGTATATGAATCACCGATCACAACGATGGTTTTTTTTCCACGTGCGGGCTCATGTCCCCTATACCCTAAAGAATTGGTCTTATAGGTGACATCCTTGGCGGTCTTCAAAGCCACAGCTGATGCGATTGCTTGGCAATTTGGATGGAACACATGGTTGAGAACTGGATCGCCCGCAATACATGGATAATTTGCAGGCTGTGCTTCTAGAAAGCCTGCCTGCCTAAGGTAAACTTCGAAAATTAATGCTAGCGCAAGAAAGGACAAAGAAACGACCAACGCAACGCGCGCCAGCAACCACAGAATCCTACTTCCACGTGTCATTTCGACTTGTTACGATGAATCTATGGAAAATGTAAGCTTGAATTTCGGTCCGGTAGACGCGCTCCTGCGAGACGACACCATTAGTGAGATTATGGTGAATCGATTTGACCAGATCTTCATCGAAAGAGACGGGAAACTGCTCGAAAGTCCCCACAAGTTTCCATCCGAGTTGTTTCTTCAGGACTTAATTCAATCTATCGCCCACTCCTGCGGTCGCGAACTTGGCCCGACTCACCCCTTCATGGATGGCTACCTTCCTGACGGGTCGCGCGTGAATGCTTCGCTTCCTCCGATGGCCCCCAGAGGCGCCAACTTGACGATTAGGAAGTTCCGGAAGACTCCGTTTCATATGCAGGACTACCTTCGAGTAGGCGCACTCACTGACAAAGCAGCCTATTTTCTGCACGCCTGTGTCATAGGGAGAGTAAATTTGATCGTCAGCGGAGGTACTGGTACGGGAAAGACTACATTTCTAAATGCGCTATCGGGCCTAGTATTGCCTTCGGAAAGAATCATTACAATCGAGGATGTCGCGGAACTGAACTTGCAGCACCCCAATTGGGTTCGATTAGAATCGGTACATATTCCAGGAAAAACGCAGATCACAACCCGAGATTGCCTAATAAATGCTCTAAGGATGCGACCAGATAGAATCATCGTGGGCGAGTGTCGTAGAAACGAGACTTTTGAAATGCTTCAGGCAATGAACACTGGTCATGATGGCTCGATGACTACCGTACACGCAAATAGCCCCAGGGACTGCCTTACTAGACTTGAGAGCCTTATCTTAACTTCTCAAGTGGAAGTTCCTTTGGCGGCCCTGAGACGCCAAATTGCCTCGGCAGTACATTTCATCATTCAGCTTAAGCGCACCAAGACAGGGCAAAGAATAGTTCAGGAAATCGTGGAAGTTACTGGAATTGAACAGAATACAATTACTACCCAGGCTGTTTTCACGAGAGAAAAAAGAAAGGCTCCAGCTGTTCCCGGAACCACCACAAACGACTCTGAACCACTAACCGCAACTGGGCTTGTTCCAAGCACCGTGTCACGTTTTTCAGAGGCCGGGGTTCAGTTTCCGCAGAACTTTTTCGACCCAATGACTAAGGTGACTTACCAGTCGGATTGACCGCGATTCCACCGAGATGATTGAGAATTCGATGCGCTTTATTTAAAAGCTCCCATTCCACCATCCCCAGCGTATTTTCCTTTGCCCAATTGAAGTGAAAAACCTCATCCTTGTTATTTCGCTGAGGCATACCGAAATTTATATCATGCTTGGCCCACCTGGCAGCGATACCCGCAAACCATGCCGCCAGTTTTTCTGTATCCCCGCGACGTTTATCCGCTTCGCGTAGGATTCGCTCTCCAAGCTCTCGCTTCAATGTATATATGGGAAGTCCCATTGACTCTTTTACATACTTCGCTGCCGCAGCGACCACTCTCGCGTCATTTTCATTCGCAGACGGAAACTCCAGCATAGCCATTTCGTTTCCAAAAAATCGGAGTGCTTTAATGTCCGCAGCATTACCTTTCTCTAAATTCACATACTCAGAAGACAGAATAATTCCGTGATAAACGCCTTCAATGCTCGCACGTTGGCCGAGTACATTAGCCCATCCAGCAGCTGAGGACGGGTCCTTCACCGGTCTGGCAAAAATCTGCTCCTGCATCTCCAACACAAGCCACTTATGGAATGCAAACTTCTCACGCGGTGACATCATCCGACTTGTGCTTGGTTCTGCGGTACTATTTGTCTGCTCTTTGATCAGCCGACTCGCCGCTGGACGAAGAAACTCAGGAAGTTCGCAGCCGCTTACGGTCACTAACATCAAAAGAAAAAGGGTGATCAACAATACATGCTGAATCCACCCTCGATTTTTTTCTAAAAGTCTCATGATTCTGGATCAGGTGCCCCTGCTTACAGAACCTTTCGATATCGTAGCGCCGGCTTTTCCAGTTTTGCGCCCTTTGCCAGCTTTCGCAGGTCGAGAAGCAGCCTTTGCTTTTGCGGCTTCCTTCGAAGTCGCCTTTTTAGCTGCTTTATCTTTCTTCAACTCGTCCTTAGACTTCTCAGCCGGCAATACATAGTCAACAAACTCGAGTACTGCCATTTCAGCCGCATCACCACGACGAGTCTCGGCAAGCTTCAAAACACGGGTGTAACCGCCCTGGCGGTCCTTAAACCGAGGAGCAATTACAGTGAAAAGTTTGTTCACGGCCTCATTGCTTCTCAAGAAAGAGAAAACGTTACGCCGGTCATGCTGAGAGCCATTCTTGCCCTTTGTCACTAATCTTTCCACAATCTTCCGAAGGTCTTTCGCCTTGGGAAGAGTGGTCTCAATCCGCTCGTGTTCAATTAGGCTAGTAGCAGCATTCGCGAACATAGCCATGCGATGAGTCGTCTTCTTACCTAATTTTCTATAGCCTACACCGTGATACATACAAATCTCCTCGCCTAAAAAAGCGGAACCAAATCCGCTTTGCCTTCAAGCGCAATTCCTATTCTAAATCATCGCTTCCGACTTCGTCGTCGTCGAGGTCATCGTCGCCACTGTCATCAATGCCCGTATCGGCACGAACGGGAGCTGGCGCACTACCAGCAGTTATCGCTGGGGGCACGAAACCATCAAGCTTCATTCCAAGATGCAGGCCCATGCTTGCCAGAATTTCTTTGATTTCATTCAATGACTTTCGCCCAAAGTTTTTGGTCCGAAGCATTTCAGCTTCGGTCTTCTGAACCAACTCGTAGATATACTTAATGTTTGCATTCTGCAGACAATTTGCGCTGCGAACAGAAAGTTCCAATTCATCAACCGTGCGGTAGAGGTTCGGGTTAAAGCTTTCCTGTTTAGCGGCCTGCTCTTCAGGCAGAGGCTCTTCCTCCTCTTGAAAGTTCAAGAAAACAGTCATCTGATCACGAATAATCTTAGAGCTCAGAGCAACCGCGTCTTCAGGGCGAACTGAACCATCTGTCCAAACTTCAATTTGAAGCTTATCGAAGTCCGTACGCTGGCCTACGCGAGCCTGGGTAACCGTGTAGTTGACCTTGCGAACGGGAGAAAAAATAGAATCGATCGCGATCCAACCAATAGGAAGATCTTCATTTTTGTTATTTTCAGCAGGCACGAAGCCACGGCCGGTTTTCACCAGCATCTCAGCCTTAAATTTGCCTTCTTTTCCAAGTGCGCAGATTCTGTGGCTAGGATTTAGCACCTCAACAAGTCCGCCAGTGCTAATGTCGCCAGCACGCAAAATACCTTCCCCATCTTTTTCAATCGAAATCGTGAACTGATTTGCGGATGTTAGCGCCTTCAGGCGAATCTCCTTAATGTTCAGAATCACTTCCGTAACATCTTCTGCAATATCAGCCATGGTCGAGAATTCATGCTGAACTCCGTGAATTCGTACAGCCGCCACGGCAGTTCCCTGAAGGGAGCCGAGAAGTACACGGCGAAGCGAATTGCCCAGCGTGGTACCAAAACCTCGCTCTAGCGGTCTTGCTACGAACTTGGCGTAAGTCGCAGTAACGGTGCCGGTGTCTACTTCCAGCGCACGCGGCTTAATCAAATCACGCCAGTTTTTTTGCATATTTGGAATCATCAGGATGCCCCTTTTTTAAGTACTCAATCCCGTAAAATTTATTTGGAATACAATTCGATAACCATGCGTTCTTCGACAGGGATCGTTACATCTTCCCGAGTCGGCAGGTCTTTTACCGTCGCCTTGAATGCCGCTCTGTCTACATCAAGCCATTGCGGGGATTCACGATTCTTTGCCGTCTCAAGCGAGGCAAGAATGGCAGTAATCTTATGGCTCTTTTCGCCAAGAGAAATTACATCGCCTTTTTTTACTGAATAAGCAGGAATATTCAAACGCTTACCATTCACTTGAACATGCCCGTGACGAACAACAATACGCGACTGGGTACGGCTTCCGCCCAATCCCATCCGATATGCCACGTTGTCGAGGCGGCGTTCCAGCAAGGAAAGCAAGTTACTGCCAGTTACGCCTTTCATGCGCTCGGCGCGTTCGAAGTAAGCGCGGAACTGTTTCTCCATGAGGCCATAAAGGCGCTTCATCTTCTGCTTCTCACGCAGCTGGAGTGCGTATTCAGAAAACTTTATGCGGCCGTGACCATGCTGTCCTGGCGGATAAGCACGGCGTTCGAACGCACACTTTTCGGTGAGGCAACGCTCACTCTTCAGGAAAAGTTTCTGATTTTCCCGACGGCAAATTCTGCAAACTGGTCCAGTATTACGAGCCATTTCTGTCCTCTATCAAACGCGGCGGCGCTTAGGCGGCCGGCAACCATTATGTGGAATTGGAGTAGTGTCTTTAATTTGCGATACGCGGATGCCAGCGGACTGAATCGCACGGAGGGCAGACTCGCGACCAGCGCCCGGCCCCTTAACTTCTACAGAAACAGTACGAAGTCCATGCTCCATGGCCTTACGAACGGCGTCTTCGGCAGCTACCTGAGCCGCGAATGGGGTATTTTTACGACTACCGCGGAACCCCTTGGCGCCGGCGCTCGACCAAGCGATTACGGCGCCAGTTGAATCAGCCACAGAAACAATCGTGTTATTAAACGTTGCGGCGATATAAACGATCCCATTGGATACGTTCTTTTTGCCCTTCTTCTTGCGAACCGCGCCCGCTTCACCGGCGGCTGCCGCTGGAGCTCCAGCGACCGCTGGGGTTGCCGGCGTCGCTGGTACTTCTTCCTGGGCTTTTACTTGCTGATCAGACATCACAGTCCCTTTCAAAGAAAAATTCAAAATTTACTTCATCGTCTTCACGGATTTTTTACCCGCGATCGCGACAGCCTTACCCTTACGGGTTCTGGCATTAGAATGGGTGCGCTGCCCCCTTACCGGCAGACCGCGGCGATGACGAATACCGCGGTAACAGCCGAGATCCACGAGGCGCTTAATGTTGAGGGTGATTTCACGACGAAGATCCCCTTCAACTTTATAAGCGCGCTCAAGAACTTCACGTATTTTAGAAACGTCGCCTTCGGTCAGCTCATCCGAGCTTTTATTCAAGGGAACCTTAGCTTCATCAAGGATTCTCTTGGAAAGGGAACGGCCAATGCCGTAAATCGCGGTCAACGCGAATTCCATTTTCTTGTTTCTAGGAAGGTCTACACCCGAGATACGTGCCATTCTAAAATTCTCCTATCAGCCTTGACGCTGCTTATGTCGAGCATCAGCGCTACAAATCACGCGGACCACGCCTTTTCGGCGGACGACTTTGCATTTTACACAAATTTTCTTTACAGACGCCCTGACTTTCATTTTCTACTCCAAAACCTAAAACAAATTCTGTTTTACCAGATAAACACTTTTACTTTTTCGCCCCATGAAGCCCGTTTCCGCGCACTCGCTCCGAGCGTTTCGGAGGGCTTGGTAGGAAAACAACGAATTTTTAGCGGAAATTGATTCGATAATCAGTGAAAAACCGCTTGCCCGTAAAGGTGATAGCACTCCTCCGTATCATGGGAATAAGCCCTTAATCAATGGCTTTTTGCCCTCTCTGGAGACCTCCCGATCGCCCTCATAATCCTTTCAAAAATCTCACTCTCCGCTCCCTGAGCGTCCACTTCTCTTAGACGGCCCCTTGCGCGATAAAAGTCCTCAACTGGCTTTGTAGAGGCTAAAAAAGTCTCCAAACGGGTCTCTACGACGGCTGGTTTGTCGTCGTCCCTCTTCACAACGGCCCCACCACAGTTGTCGCATGTTTCAGCCTTAAGTGGCTGTTTTGTCGACTCATGGTAACTCGCACCACACTTGGAGCAGACGAGTCTTCCAGACAACCTTGAGACAAGTTCTTTCCTATCGACGACGAAACTGACCACGTGCTCCAATTTAAGATTCTGCGCGCTAAGCATTAAATCAAGAGCCTCGGCCTGAGCAACGGTTCGGGGGAAACCATCCAGCATAAATCCGGATCTACAGTCCGAGAGCTGAATTCTGGACAGTATTAAACCCACCATCAAAGAGTCAGGTACTAGCTGTCCCTTATTCATAAATTCTTTGGCCTGTACTCCGAGATCGGTTCCCTGTTTAATGGCTTCCCTTAGCATGTCCCCAGTGGACAGCTGCGGAACTCCCAACTTCTGTACCAAGGCCTTAGCTTGCGTGCCTTTTCCTGAGCCGGGGGGGCCAAACAGAGCAAAAATCATTATGCTCCCTTACGACCTTTCATTCGCATATTTCCCATGAAAGTATCGTAGTGGCGGCTCAAAAGGTGAGACTCCACTTGCGCTAAAGTATCCATCGCAACCCCTACAAGAATCAGAACGCTAGTTCCGCCAATGTAAAATGGTATCTTAAGAGAGTTTCCGAGAATCGTCGGGAGTACGCAAATTGCTGAGATATAAACAGCTCCGAGAACTGTAACCCTAACTAGTACGTAATCGATAAACTCGGCAGTCTTCTCGCCTGGGCGGATGCCAGGAATAAATGCTCCGTATTTACGAAGGTTATCAGCGACATCTTCGGTTTTGAATGTAACCGCAGTGTAAAAAAAGCAGAAAAACACGATCAAGCTTACAAAAAGAACATCATGAACAATACCCTGCTGAAGCGTATCGCGGAGACGCTGCATGACAGGAGTCTGGATCAAAGTTGTGATAGTCGCTGGAAGCATGATCAAAGAAGAAGCAAAAATAGGAGGAATCACTCCAGAAGTATTGATTTTTAAAGGCAGATGAGTACTTTGACCTCCATACATTTTCCTTCCGACAACCCGTTTCGCGTATTGGATTGGAATTCTTCGCTGGCCACGTTCCATAAAAATGATCGTGAAGAATACCGCGAAAATAATTCCACCCAGAATCAGCAACTTTCCAAACGAAAGCTCGCCAGTTTTGAACAAGCTCCATGCGCTGGCCACACCCGGAGGAATACTAGATGCAATACCTGCGAAAATGATCAGCGAAGTTCCGTTCCCAATACCGCGCTCGGTAATTTGCTCACCAAGCCACATAAGGAACATGGTTCCACCTAAAAGGGTAACCATCGTCAGCAATCGGAAACCCATTCCTGGCTCATACACCGGGGAATTGGGCATGCTCTCCAAGCCCACCGCGATGCCATATCCCTGCACCAGGCAAAGGGCTGCCGTCGCGTATCTTGTGTACTGATTGAGTTTTTTCTGGCCGGACTCCCCTTCTTTCTGCATTGCTGAGAGAGAAGGATAAACCACTGTCAATAGCTGGAAGATAATCGACGCAGAAATATAGGGCATGACCCCAAGCGCCATAATAGAGAAGCGTTCAAGCGCGCCTCCCGAAAACATATTAAACCAACCGAAAAGAGTGCCCTGCTGCTTAGAAAAAAACAGCTGTAAAGCGTCAGAGTTCACTCCGGGGGTCGGCACATGAACGCCTAAACGATAGATCGCCAATGCGAAGAGAGTATAAAGGATCTTTTTCCGTAGCTCTGGGATCTTGAAAAGACCATCAGCCCCGGACATCGATCACCTCCGGCTTTCCACCGGCTTTCTCGATTTTCTCTTTCGCGGTCGCACTGAATTTATGCGCCTTGATAGTAATGGCTTTGGTGATCTCACCCACGCCAAGAACTTTTACGTATGGCTCGGTGCCTTTTACCATTCCGGAGCTGCGAAGCGTCTCTGGAGTAAAGTCCTTCAAGGCGGATTCCTGGAGCTCGGCCAAGTTTACCAATGCATAATGCTTACGAGTAAAGTTGTGAAATCCGCGCTTAGGAATACGTCGGATCATCGGGGTTTGGCCCCCTTCGTATCCAACACGTCGACCGCCGCCTTTCCGAGCAAGAAGACCTTTGTGTCCTTTTCCGGAAGTATCGCCCTTACCGCTACCAGCTCCGCGACCCAGACGCTTTGTCCGTTTCGTGGAGCCTCTAGCACCCTTTAATTCTCCAAGACGAATCATAAATTCTCCTATTCTTCCCGAACCACTTCGACCAGGTGGATCACTTTTTTAATCATGCCCCTTACAGCGGGCGTATTTTCCAAAGTGCGCTCATCGCGAATGCGACGAAGCCCTAGCCCACGGATCGTATCGATCTGATCCTTTGGGCACCCGATGGTGCTAGTCTTGTAACGAACAGTAATGGTTTTCTTAGCCATATTTATCCCTATGAAACCGTCTTATAGAATTTCAGCTACTGTCTTGTTGCGAACTGATGCGATCACTTCGAATTCGCGCAATTGCTTCAATCCATCCATCGTGGCTTTAACCACGTTGTGAGGATTGCGGCTGCGCAGAGTTTTCGTGCGTACATTTTGAAGACCCGCGGCTTCGAGAATACCGCGCACGGTCGCCGAAGCGATAACACCAGTACCTTCAACGGCGGGTTTTAGCAGAACACGTCCAGAACAAAACTTGCCGATTACATCGTGAGGAATCGACTTCGCATCTCCGGTGAGTGGCACCTTGATCATGTTTTTCTTGGCTTGTTTGGAGGCCTTCTTAATTGCTTCCGGAACTTCGTTGGCTTTACCCAAGCCGATCCCGACGCGACCCTGGCGATCACCTGCCACCACGAGTGCAGAAAAGCTGAAGCGACGTCCGCCCTTCACTACCTTCGCCACGCGGTTGATGTAGAGGACCTTTTCCTCGAATTGATCACCTTCAGTGTTACCACCGCCGCGGCGGTTATCTCTGTTGTCTCTGTTGTTTTCCAATCAAGCCTCCGGCAAATCCAATTAAAATTTCAAGCCGCCCTTACGCGCGCCGTCGGCAAAAGCTTTCACCTTGCCATGGTAGAGATAGCCAGCGCGGTCGAAAATCACAGATTCGATTTTCGCACCGGCGGCCTGCTTAGCCAGAGCTTCGCCTAAAGCGCTTACTCCGTCTTTATTATTCTTAGTCTTGCCCTTTAGCTCTTTCGAGTTGGTAGCAATAGAAACCAAAGTCTTGCCTGCGTCATCGTTGATGATCTGAGCATAAAAGGCCGTGTTACTTCGGAAGATCGCCAGGCGCGGACGCTCGGCGGTTCCCTTAACCTTGAAGCTGATTCTCTTCTTTCGGCGAAGTCTGTTTCTGAGAGACTCCGGAGTTTTCTTACTTACTTTTTTCATAAATCACTTCCTACTTCGCGCCAGCTGCGCCAGCAGCTTTACCGGCTTTGCGTCGAACAAATTCACCTGCGTATCTAATGCCTTTGCCTTGATAAGGCTCAACTGGCTTCAAACCTCTTATTTCAGAAGCAACTGAGCCAACCAACTGCTTATCAGCGCCCGAGATCGCGATTTTAGTATTCGCATCAACTTTGGCGGTGATTCCAGCAGGCAACGCGTAGCTGACAGGATGGGAGAAACCCAAAGTAAGATTCAAAGCAGTACCTTGAACGGCTGCCCTGTAACCTACTCCGTTAATCTCTAGTCCCTTAGTATAGCCGGAATGCACCCCATGAACGCAGTTAGCGAGCAAGGTACGAATCAGGCCATGCAAGGCGGGAGCTCCTTCTACGGAGTCGTCTCTTGTAACATTGATGTGGTCACCGTCGATCTTAGCCTTCACGCCATTCGGAACCGCCTGCGAGAGCTTGCCTTTGGGGCCCTCGAAGTGAAAAACGTTCTCTTTCGAGGACACTTTTACTCCGGCTGGAATTTTAATCGGCTGTTTTCCAATACGAGACATTTATCCTCCTACCAAACTGAACAAAGGAGCTCGCCGCCCACTCTGCTCTTCTTGGCTTCGCGACCAGTCATTACACCTTTTGGCGTGGACAAGATCACAGTGCCCGCGCCGTTCAATACGCGCGGGATTTCGTCTGCGCCGACATAACGGCGAAGACCAGGTTTACTTTCGCGCTTGATACCCGTGATTGCCTTTTTACCAGCTTCACTCTTCAGGTAGATACGCAGGAAGTGCTTATTGTCGGCCCGTACCAAGCGAAAGTTTTTAATGAAACCCTCGTCTTTTAGGACTCGCGCAATATTGGCTTTTAACCGGGACACTGGTGCTTCCACTGTGTCCAGGCCTGCCATGTTGGCGTTCCTGATTCGGGTCAAAAGATCTGCTACTGGATCGGTATACATTTTTCGATCTCCTCAAATTCCAATTAGAAGCTGGATTTCGTCACGCCGGGCAACTGACCCGTAAGCGCGAGTTTGCGGAAGCAAATACGACACATATTGAACTTCCGCATGAAGGCGCGGGGACGTCCACAGAGCGGGCAACGATTTTTGTGCCGCACTTTGAACTTCGGCGCCTTCTTCATTTTTTCCAGTTTGCACTTCTTAGACATTCACTTGCTCCTATTTACGGAAAGGCATGCCCAGCTCAGCCAAGAGCAAGCGGGCGGATTCGTTGTCTTTGGCGGTGGTCACGAACGTAATGTTCATGCCGCGAGCCTTGTCGACTTTGTCGAAATTGATTTCTGGGAAAATAATCTGCTCCTTGAGACCAAGGGTATAGTTTCCGCGACCGTCGAAGGACTTCGAGCTCACGCCGCGGAAGTCGCGCACTCGCGGAAGCGCTACGTTCATCAGACGGTCCATGAATTCATACATGCGCTTGTTACGCAGAGTCACCATGGCGCCCAGGGGAATCCCTGCGCGAAGCTTAAAGGCAGCGATTGCCTTTTTAGCTCTTGTCGGAATCGGCTTCTGGCCGGTGATCATCGCCAACTCAGCAGTGAGATTGTCGAGGATCTTCGGGTTGGCTACTGCGTCCTTGGTTACCGCGTTCACCACGATACGAGTAACTCGAGGGCATTGCATCGGGTTCTTTAAATTGAGCTTTTGCATGAGCACGGGAACTACTTTTTCCTCATACTGCTTACGCAGACGAGGAAAGCGGTTCGGAAACGGGGTACCCGGATCATGCACTTCGAAAAGCTGCCCTACGGCGCCACGCTTTTTACCGGTGCCCTCTTTTTTCGGGGCCTTCGCAGCCGCATCTTTAGCCGAAGCTTCTTTTTTCGCGGAAGCTTCTTTTGCTTCTGTCTTTTTGTCGTCAGCCATATTCGTTCTTCCTACTTAATTAAAGCACTTCAGGCGCAAGTGAGATGATCTTCGTGTAACCGGCGCCGCGAAGTTCGCGGGCGATGGGACCAAAGATACGGGTACCAACTGGTTCTTTCTGCGCATTGACCAGAACCGCGGCGTTGTCGTCAAAGCGAATGTATGACCCATCGATCCGGCGAATTTCCTTTTTCGTCCGAACGATAACGGCCTTGACCACGTCGCCTTTCTTTACTTTGGAGCCGGCATCTGCGTCCTTAACGGTCGCAACGATGATATCGCCGATAGAAGCGTAACGGCGACGCGTTCCGCCCAAAACACGGATACACTGGATCGCGCGGGCTCCCGAGTTGTCGGCTACGCCTAGATTTGATTCTTGCTGGATCATTGTTCGCTCCTAATTCCTAAAACTTTTCTAAACGCCCGTTGCCTTACGAACGATTTCTTTCAAAGCATAACGCTTGTCTTTGCTAATGGGTTTCGTCGCTACAACGGTAACCAAATCGCCGATGCTGGCCGAATTGCTCTCGTCATGGGCTTTGATCTTCTTGGTCTTGGTGATGAACTTCCCGTACTTGCTGTGGCGCTTGCGACGGTCGAGCTTCACAACAATCGTTTTCTGCATTTTATTGCTGATTACGATGCCAGTCTCTTCGCGCTTCGGGTTGGCGGTCACTGTCGAATTTTGTGTCTTCTCAGTCATAGATCTCTCTCAAACCTTTCCGGGCTCAGGCCTTCGCGCTCGACTTGGAGCCGAGAGCGGTTCTTACTCGAGCTAGTTCCTTGCGGGCAAGGAACATCATCGAAGTGCTGGCCAACTGGCCGGTTTTGAATTGCATGCGAAGCTGGAAAATATGGCTTTCGAGCTCGCGGGCTTTGGACTGGAGCTCTTTAGTGCCCAGTCCCTTGATTTCCTTTTTAAGTTTTGAAATTCGGTGTGCCATTATTTCACTCCTTCAGCGGACGTCGCAGCCGTCTTCTTTTGAGGAATGGCGCTAATCTTGGAAACGAATTTCGTCTTAAGCGGAAGCTTGTAGTTGGCCATTCTCATCGCCATCGTTGCCTCTTCGCGAGTCACACCTTTGATCTCATAAAGGATGCGTCCCGGCTTAATTACGGAAACCCAGTCTTCCACGTTTCCCTTACCGCTACCCATGCGTGTTTCAGCGGCTTTCTTGGTACGAGGCTTGTCGGGGAAGATGCGAATCCACATCTGTCCGCCCTTTTTCGTGTACTTCGATACGGCGATACGTGCGGCCTCGATTTGACGTGCTGTAATGTATCCGCATTCAGCAGCTTGCAAGCCGTAATCACCGTGCAAAAGAGTTCCTCCACGGAGGGCTTTGCCCGCCATGTGTCCCTTTTGTTGTTTACGCCATTTTACTCGTTTTGGGGCTAGCACTTGCTACTCCTTCTTATTCATCGCGGGGGACGTACTCTCTGCGCCTTTTGCGGCCTTGCGGAGGGGGACATCACCTTTGTAAATCCAAGTTTTGATACCGATGAGGCCATACGTAGTCGTGGCTTCAGCAGTTCCGTAGTCGATATCAGCCCGTAGTGTATGGAGCGGGATACTTCCTTCGCTATAGCCTTCAGTTCTTGCGATTTCTGCACCGCCAAGACGGCCAGAGCAACGAACCTTGATTCCACGAACACCCATCTTAATCGCAGTCGCCATCGCTTTTTTCATGGCGCGACGAAAAGCTACCCGTTTCTCGAGCTGAGCAGCAATCGACTCCGAAACCAGGGTGGAATCGATTTCAGGCTTACGAACTTCGAGTATATTTAAAAGAAGCTCGTTCTTCGTAAGGCCAGCAACCTCAGCGCGAAGCTGATCTACACCGGAACCCTTTTTTCCGATAATCAAACCGGGACGGGCACTATAAATATTCACTTTCACTTTGTTGGCAGCGCGTTCGATTTCGATTTTCGAAATCCCGGCTTGAAAGAGTTTCTTCTTAAGGACTTTGCGAATCATCAAGTCTTCGTGAAGGAGTTCCTGGTAATTCTTTTTGGCGTACCAACGGGAATCCCAGGTACGAGTTACCCCTAAACGGAATCCAATTGGGTTTGTCTTCTGGCCCATTTCTACCTTTCCTCGAGAACCACAGAGATGTGGCTCGTCTTCTTCAAAATTCTCATTCCCTGGCCTTTGGCTCTCGAAGTGTAACGCTTGAGAGTTGGGCCCTGATCTACACACAACAACTTCACAAAGAGGTTGTCTACGTCGATACGGCCCTTTTGTTCAGCATTGGCTACAGCGCTTTCAAGTACGGTGGAAATTGCTTTCGCCGTACGCTTTCGCGAGCTGAACTTAAGGATCGTGAGGGCTTCATTGATCGACTTGCCTCGGACTAGATCCGATACAAGGCGCACCTTTCGGGGCGTGATCATAATGTGTCGTGCTACTGCTTTAGACTGCATAATTCCTCACTATTTCGCCGCAGGAGCTGCAGGAGCGGCCGCGGAAGCTGCTCCACCACCAGCCGGCGCAGCGGCTGCAGACTCTTTCTTATCGGCAGGAGTATGTCCAGCGAACGTACGCGTAGGAGCGAATTCGCCGAGCTTATGGCCGACCATGTTTTCTGTGATGTAAACCGGAATGAACTTTTTGCCGTTATGAACAGCGAAAGTCATCGAGACCATTTCAGGAATGATCATCGAACGGCGCGACCAAGTCTTGATCGCTTTTTTATCGTTGGTTTCCTTCGCCTTCTCCACCTTATCCATCACGTGGTAATCGACGAAAGGCCCTTTTCTTAATGAGCGTCCCATTTCCCAACTCTCCTTAGCGACGACGCTTCACGATGAAGCTGTCCGTCCGTTTGTTATTCCTGGTTTTAAGGCCCTTGGTGTACCAACCCCACGGGGAGCGTGGCAGACCGCCGGAAGCCTTACCTTCACCACCACCCATTGGGTGATCGATCGGGTTCATGGACACACCGCGGTTAGTGGGACGGATTCCCATTTTGCGCGCACGCCCTGCTTTACCTATCGTAATATTCTCGTGCTCGGTATTTCCTACCTGCCCGATCGTGGCTCGACAATCGAGGAGAACGCGACGCACTTCCCCAGAAGGCATACGGACTTGACCATACTCACCCTCACGACCCAGAACTTGAGCGTACGCGCCGGCCGAGCGAACCATCTGTCCACCCTTACCGGGACGGAGTTCAATGTTGTGAACTAGCGTACCCACTGGGATATTCTTGAGACTCAGCGTATTGCCCGGCTTAATGTCAGCCTCTTCGCTCGCGATAACAGAATCTCCAACGTTGAGATTAATAGGAGCAAGGATATAGCGCTTTTCGCCGTCTACATATTGCAACAAGGCAATAAAAGCAGTGCGATTGGGGTCGTACTCAAGGGCAACCACTTTTGCGGGAATTCCCGTTTTATCGCGCTTAAAATCGATGATTCGATAATGCTGGCGAACGCCCCCACCGTGGTGACGGGTGGTAATACGTCCATGATTATTGCGGCCGGCATGTTTCTGCTTCGACTCGATTAAGCTTTTTTCAGGCTCTTTCTTAGTGAGCATGCTGAAATCAGCCGTCGTCATATATCTTCTGGACGGCGTAATCGGGCGGTATGTCTTAACTGGCATTTCGCTACCTTTCCTTGTTCAACAGTTTTTCAGCCAAAATTTCGGCTATACGTACTGCTTAAACTCCCTTAAAAAATTCAATCTTTTCACCCGGCTTCAGCGTTACTAACGCCTTCTTCCAGGAATTTGTTTTCTCATTACCGCGCTTAGTTCTGTAAACCTTGCCGGGAACAATCGTAGTGTTCACTCGAGCAACTTTGACTTTGAAAAAACGCTCAACTGCAGCTTTGATTTCAGTCTTGGTAGAGCCGAGCAATACTTCGAAGGCAACCTGGTTAGTTGCTTCAGCCTGGGCAGTACTCTTTTCACTCAAAACTGGTCTCTTAATAATGTTTACGTTGGCCATCTCTGATCCTTCTCAAAGCACTAGGCTTTGGGCTTAGCCCGTTTTTCATTGGCAAGTTTCTCGGCCAACGATTGCACAGCATTTTTAGAGAGAACGAGCCACTCGTGGTTGACCACGTCGTATACGTTCACGCCTTCAGTGCGTAGGAATTTATGTTTACGAAGGTTGCGTGAAGCAAGCTCGAGGTTCTTGTTTTCGCCATCGACGATCAGGGCCTTGTTCAAGCCGAAGGTACCTAGAACGGTTGCGATGTCTTTCGTCTTCGCTTTCGCAAATTTGAAATCGTCGATCACGATCAAACGCTCACTACCCAGCTTATCGGAAAGTGCCGAACGCATTGCCGCCTGGGCCATTTTTTTAGGGAAGGTCTTGAAATAAGAGCGCGGCTTGGGACCAAAGCTCTCACCACCACCGGGGAAGAGAGGCGAGCGACTCGAACCCTGGCGAGCATTACCAGTACCCTTTTGACGGAACGGCTTCTTACCACCGCCGCGAACTTCAGCTTTCGTTTTGGTAGAGGCAGTACCGCGGCGACGGCCAGCAAGCTGAGTTACCACCGCTTGGTGAATGATCGCACTGCTAACTTCAACTCCGAATACAGCATCTGGAAGGTCGATTTCGCCGACTTCCTGCTTTTTAAGATTAAAAACTTTTACCTTTGCCATAGTGTCTAATTCCTATTCTTACTTGGCGGCCTTGGCCTTGGATTTGGCTTTCTTCATGGCCTTGGTGATGCGAATCACCCAGCTCTTAGAGCCAGGAACAGCACCAGCGATCAAAAGAAGTTTAGTTTCTGCGTCGTAGGAAACCACTTTTAGATTCTGGGTGGTCTGCGTGTCCATGCCCATATGCTTGGCCATTTTGTGGCCGGGGAAAACGCGGCCTGGGTCGGCGCGGTTACCGATAGAACCTGGTGCACGGTGGGAAACCGAGTGACCATGGGTGGCGGGAGAACCGCCGAAATTCCAGGCCTTCATTACGCCCTGGAATCCCTTTCCCTTGGTCGTGCCCTGAACATCAATGAATGTTCCAGGAGCTAAAAAGTCTGGGCTTACAGCTGAACCAATAGCAAGCGAAGCGTCAGATTTCGCCAAACGGAACTCTTCAACGTGGTAAAAACCGGGAACTCCCGATTTTTGAAAGTGGCCTTTTTCAGCCTTATTCACGCGCTGAGCTTTCTTTGGGCGAAAGCCAAGCTGAACGCTGGAATAGCCTTCTTTTTCGACCGACTTCACCTGGGTGATTACGGTACTATCCTGAAGACTAACTACGGTAACAGTTACTGAACGCCCCTCTTCGTCGAATACGCGGGTCATTCCCTTTTTAGTGCCGTAAATAACGGGAATCGAAGCGGTAGCGCCGCCTGAAGATTCCGTACCCTGATTTTCAGTTTTATTCTCGCTCATGATTCACTCCAACAAGTCTCTTAGGACTTGATCTCCACATCCACACCAGCGGACAAGTCGAGTTTCATCAAAGAGTCTACGGTTTGCTGAGTAGGCTCGAGGATGTCGATCAGGCGCTTGTGGGTTCTAACTTCAAATTGCTCACGCGATTTCTTATCGATGTGAGGCGAACGAAGAACAGTATACTTGTTAATCACCGTAGGAAGCGGGATAGGACCGGCTACTTTTGCACCGGTTTGCTTCGCAGTATTTACAATCTCCCAAACAGATTGATCGAGAACGCGATGGTCAAATGCTTTCAGTTTAATGCGGATTTTTGTTTCCATTACTCGATAATCTCCGAAACTACGCCTGCGCCTACGGTACGGCCACCTTCGCGGATTGCGAAGCGAAGCTCTTTATCCATGGCGATGGCGGTGATGAGCTCTACCGTGATGCCGATGTTGTCACCGGGCATTACCATCTCTACGTTCGCAGGAAGTTCCACCACGCCAGTCACGTCCGTTGTACGGAAGTAGAACTGAGGACGGTAGCCCTTGAAGAACGGAGTGTGACGTCCGCCTTCTTCTTTGGAGAGAACGTAGATCTCAGCTTTGAACTTCTTGTGCGGCTTAATCGATCCAGGAGCGCAAAGCACTTGGCCGCGTTCCACGTCTTCCTTCTTCGTACCGCGGAGAAGCGCACCGAGGTTGTCGCCAGCCGTACCACTGTCGAGCAGCTTACGGAACATCTCGATACCCGTTACGGTCGTCTTCTGCGTAGGACGAAGGCCTACGATCTCAATCTCGTCACCGATTTTTACAGAACCGCGCTCTACGCGTCCCGTTACTACGGTTCCACGACCAGAGATCGTGAACACATCTTCTACGGGCATCAGGAATGGCTTATCCACGTCGCGCTTAGGCTCGGGGAAATAAGTGTCGCAAGCTTCCATCAGCTTGTTGATCGCTTCTTCGCCGAGCTCGCCCTTATCGCCCTCAAGTGCCTTCAGAGCAGAGCCTTTGATGATCGGGATTTTGTCGCCGGGGAACTTGTAAGAAGTGAGCAATTCGCGAACTTCCATCTCTACGAGTTCGAGGAGCTCCTTATCGTCCACCATGTCGCACTTGTTCATGAACACTACGATTCCGGGAACGCCAACCTGGCGGGCCAAAAGGATGTGTTCGCGAGTCTGAGGCATTGGACCGTCAGCGGCGGATACTACAAGAATAGCTCCATCCATCTGGGCAGCGCCCGTGATCATGTTCTTCACGTAGTCGGCGTGGCCAGGGCAGTCTACGTGAGCGTAGTGACGCTTTTCGGTCTCGTACTCAACGTGTGCGGTGTTGATCGTGATACCGCGGGCTTTCTCTTCAGGAGAAGAATCGATCTGGTCGTAGGCCTTGAACTCGGCGCGGCCCTTTTGCGCAAGCACCTTCGTGATCGCTGCCGTCAAGCTCGTCTTACCATGGTCCACGTGACCGATCGTGCCGATGTTCACGTGCGGTTTATTACGTTCAAACTTCCCTCTTGCCATTGTTCACGCCTCCCGAGCGTCGTTAAACAAAAATCATTCAATGCCGGTTATCTTATAGCGAATTTCTTTCGCCAAGGCCGGTGCAACTAAATCGTATCTAGCAGGCTCCATTGTGTAGCTCGCGCGACCCTGGCTCATCGAACGCAAACGCGTCGAATAACCAAACATCTCTTTCAGCGGAACCTCGCTCTTGATCACCTGGATCCCAGAACGAGGGTTCATGCTTAGCATGCGTCCACGTCGACCGTTTAAATCCCCTATAACTTCGCCCATGCATTCATCAGGGGTGACGATCTCGCAGCTCATGATCGGCTCCAGCAGAACTGGTTTTGCCTTTTCACAAGCATTTCTAAAAGCCAGAGTTGAGGCGATTTTGAAGGCGATTTCGGAGGATTCAGCCTCACGAAAGCTACCGTCTACTAGTACCACCCGGATATCCACAGTAGGGAATCCGGCAAAAACTCCTGCGTCCAGAGCTTCTATCACGCCTTGTTTTACTGAGCTAATATATTTTTCAGGAACCTTATGAGGTGAGGCTTTGTTTTCGAACTCAAAACCAGTACCTCTTCCGCGTGGCGAAACCTGTAAGGCGCAATGCCCGTAATGATTCTTGCCTGCAATCAAACGCTCCACCACGGCTTCTCCTAATGCCTCTTGGGAGAGCGACTCGCGATAGGAAACCTGCGGGCTACCCACATTAGCGTCTACTCTGAACTCGCGTAGCAGCCGATCCTTGATTATCTCGAGATGTAGCTCACCCATCCCGCTAATTAACATTTGGCCCGTCTCTTCATTTGACGAGACTCTAAAGGTAGGATCTTCCAAGGCTAAAATATCTAATGATTTCTTTAGCTTGTCAGAGTCAGCTTGGGTTTTAGGTTCTATCGCCATTGAAATCACGGGTTCCGGAAAGTCCATTTTCTCCAGTAAAATCGGAGAGTTTTCGTCGCATAAGGTGTCCCCGGTAGACGTAAACCGTAAACCAATAGCGGCTGCAATCTCTCCAGTGCTGATCGACTGCACTTCTTCACGCTTATTTGCGTGCATTAACAGTAACTTAGAGATTTTCTCTTTTTTGTTCTTTGCCGGATTGTGCGCTGATTTGCCGACCTCAAGCTTGCCGCTATAGACACGGATAAATGTAAGAACACCGGAATGGGAATCGCTGAAAATCTTAAAAGCTAAGGCGGCAAAAGGCTCGGTGTCCGACGTCTTTCTCTCCAGAATACTTTCAAAATCCTTCAGGTCGTGGCCTTTGACAGGAGGCAGGTCTAACGGGGATGGCAGGTAAGAAACCACAGCATCAAGAAGGGGCTGGACGCCTATATTTTTAAATGACGCGCCACAAATGACTGGAACGAGCTTTCCAGCGATCGTTCCCTTTCTCAGCGCTTCTTGAATTTCCCCCTCAGAGATCGGCTCTTCCATAATGAACTTCTCTGCGAGTTTATCGTCGAGAGCCGTAATTTGATCTAGCAGATATGATCTAGCCTCCTGCACGCTTTCCAGCAAATCGGCAGGAATGTCGCTCTCAGTAAAGCTCTCAGAACTTGGCCCATTCCAGTACAGAGCTTTCATTTTTACTAAGTCGACAAGACCCGCAAACTTATCTTCGGCACCGATCGGCAACTGAATTGGAACAGCGGGGGCCTTTAATTTCTCTCGAATTTCAGCGACGACGGCTTGGAAATCCGCGCCCACTCTATCCATTTTATTTATGTAAGCTACTCGGGGCACGTGGAATTTTTCCGCCTGTCGCCATACAGTTTCGCTCTGAGGTTCAACTCCTCCCACTGCGCAAAAAACTGCAACCGCCCCATCGAGGACTCTCAATGAGCGTTCCACTTCTATGGTGAAGTCCACGTGGCCGGGAGTATCGATAATATTGATTCGATGCTCTTTCCAAAAGCATGTGGTGGCTGCCGCGGTAATCGTGATTCCGCGCTCCTGCTCTTGGGGCATCCAGTCCATTGTGGCGGTGCCTTCATGCACTTCTCCAAGCCGATGAACTTTTTTCGTGTAGAAAAGAATCCTTTCGGTAGTCGTGGTTTTCCCGGCATCAATGTGGGCCATGATACCGATATTGCGCATTGATTTTAGGGCAGCGGGACTGGCCATACGTAGTGCTGAAGTATCTCGATCAGAGACTGACAGCAACCCCCCAGAATAGAAGAAGCCCGCTTTTTGGAGCGGGCTTCTCTTTCAAATTTAAAATTTAGAAGCGGAAGTGAGCGAAGGCTTTGTTAGCCTCAGCCATTCTGTGCACGTCTTCACGGCGCTTAATGGCTCCGCCGCGCATCTGGAAGGCGTCCATCATTTCACCAGCCAAACGCTCCTTCATGCTTTTCTCGGTGCGCTTACGAGCAAACTCGATGATCCAGCGCGAAGAAAGGGACTGCCGACGCGTAGGTCGAACTTCCACGGGAACCTGGTAGTTTGCGCCCCCCACCCGGCGACTCTTAACTTCCACGTGAGGCTTAACGTTGTCGATCGCCTTCTTGAAAACCTTCAGTGGATCTTCATTCATTTTCTCCTGAATGATGTCTAAAGATCCGTAGAGAATTCCTTCTGCTACAGACTTCTTGCCACCCTTCATGAGGGCATTCACGAATTTCGTAACGATTACGTCATGAAACTTCGGATCCGGAATAATTTCGCGCTTAGATATAACCTTTTTACGACCCACGAGTTCTCCTAGTAAATAAACGGCCACGCCTTACGGCGTTCCTTTAAGTCGATTTAGCCGGGCGCTTGGCGCCGTACTTAGAGCGGCTTTGTTTACGGTTCGCAACGCCCTGGGCGTCAAGCGTTCCGCGAACGGTATGATAACGAACACCGGGAAGATCTTTCACCCGGCCACCGCGAATGAGCACGATTGAGTGCTCTTGCAGGTTGTGCCCGATACCCGGGATATAACTGGTTACTTCCATACCGTTCGTTAGGCGAACACGACATACCTTACGGAGGGCCGAGTTAGGCTTCTTAGGAGTGGTCGTATAAACACGCGTACAAACTCCACGTTTCTGAGGGCAAGCCTTCAGTGCGGGAGAAGCGGTACGTACCCGCTTGTCGTGTCTTCCTTTTTTGATCAACTGACTGATTGTCGGCATCCGGTCTTCTTTCCTTATTCGTAAGACTTGCATCTATAGCAAGCTGCCTTTTAAAGCGTCAAGAGGTTCCTCAAATGAGGGCGGACGGGTGTTCAGCTCCGGCCGTTTCCTTTTCCATTTCGTCTTCTTCGTCGAGCTCTTGCTCGTCTACTTCGATTTCGTAGGCTTTGTAGCGGGCTAGGCCAGTTCCAGCCGGAATCAGGCGTCCCATAATCACGTTCTCTTTCAATCCGCGAAGATTATCCGTTTTACCGGCCAACGCAGCCTCCGTTAGCACTTTCGTCGTTTCCTGGAAGGAAGAAGCCGAAATGAAGCTGTTAGTAGAAAGAGACGCTTTCGTAATACCGAGGAGCACCGCTTCACAGAGAGCTGGGCGTCCGCCTTCGGCCAATACCCGTGCGTTTTCCTCATCGAATACACCGCGATCGATTGTTTCACCGATGATGAAGGTCGAATCTCCAACATCGTTTACTTTCACTTTACGCAGCATCTGACGAACGATTACTTCGATATGTTTATCGTTAATCTTTACACCCTGCAGCCGGTATACTTCCTGGATTTGATCCACCAAGTAGCGGGCGAGGGTCGTAATTCCTTTAACGCGCAAGATATCGTGCGGATTGATCGGGCCGTCAATAAGGGCTTCCCCTACCCGGACGTAGTCGCCTTCGTTAATAACAAGGTGACGCCCTTTCGGTACCAAGTAATCCACAGCCTCTTTTCCAGTAGCGGCGTCAGGGGTCACAACGATTTTGCGCTTACCCTTCGTGTCCTTACCGAATGAAATCGTTCCGTCGATTTCCGAGATGATCGCGGAATCTTTAGGTTTACGAGCTTCGAAAAGTTCGGCTACGCGGGGAAGACCCCCGGTGATATCCGTCGTCTTAGTCGTTTCCCTGGAAATTTTTGCTACAACGTCACCCGAGTGCACCTCGTCGCCGCTTTGAACGGGAACTACGGCGCCTACTGGGAGCATGTAGATTGCCTTACGGTTAGAACCCGTAATGACGGCTGGCTCACCTTTGGCATCGATAATCAAAATTTTCGGACGCTTTTCTGTTTTGGTCTCAATGATTACCCGGTGAGAAAGACCAGTAACAGGGTCAAACTGCTCTTGAGTAGTAACCGAATCTTCAAGGTCTTCGAATTTAATGAAGCCGGAAGCTTCCGTCAGAATTGGAGTCGAATAAGGATCCCATTCAGCGAGCTTTGCGCCCCCTACAACGTTATCCCCTTCTTTAACGACGAGTTTCGAGCCGTAAACAATTGGATACTTTTCGATCTCGCGCCCTTCAGGAGTCAAGATTGCGATTTCGGCCTGACGGTTCATTACTGTCATACCGCCACCACGGTTTCTCACGGAAGTAAGGTTGTGAAATTTCACGATACCTTTGGCCTTCGCTTCAACCGTTGCCTGCTCTACTCGTCTGCTTGCCGTTCCACCTACGTGGAAGGTACGCATCGTAAGCTGGGTTCCAGGCTCGCCGATTGACTGAGCGGCGATTACGCCGACAGTTTCACCGATGTTAACCAAAGCGCCGCGGCTTAGGTCGCGACCGTAACAAAGTTGGCAAGTACCAACTTTGGCGCGGCAGGTGAGAGTTGACCGAATCTTGAGGCGGTCGATACCGGCCTTCTCGATTTCAATAACCAAACCTTCCGTAAGTTCTGTACCAGCAGCTGCAATGACGTTGCTAGAAATGGTATCAACCACATCCTCGAGAGCTACACGACCGAGAATGCGGTCGGCCAGCTTCTCGATAATTTCGCCGCCCTCGATAAGAGCACCAACCCAGACGCCTTCGGGGGTACCGCAATCCTCTTCCATGATTACCATGTCTTGCGACACGTCTACCAGGCGGCGGGTGAGGTAACCGGAGTTTGCGGTTTTAAGCGCGGTATCGGCCAACCCTTTACGAGCTCCGTGCGTCGAGATGAAATACTGAAGTACCGTCAATCCTTCGCGGAAGTTTGCCGTAATCGGAGTTTCGATGATCTCGCCAGACGGCTTAGCCATCAGTCCGCGCATACCGCAAAGCTGACGAATCTGGGCGTTGGAGCCCCTTGCGCCGGAGTCGGCCATCATGTGAACGGGGTTGAAGCTCGATACTTCGGTCTTCTCGCCTTTTTCTGAAACGATAGTCTCGTTACCGATTTTCTTCATCAGCTCCGAGGCGATTCCTTCAGAAGTCTGCGCCCAGATGTCGATCACCTTGTTATAGCGCTCACCGTCGGTGATGAGACCTTCGATGTACTGGTTCTCGATTTCCTGAACCTGCTTGTAACCCGTTTCAAGAAGCGGCTGCTTCTTCTCGGGGATCAGCATGTCGTGGATGGAGATCGACGTACCAGCGCGCGTGGAGCGCTTGTAACCAAGGCTCATGAGAGCATCGGCCAGTAGCACGGTGTCTTTGTTGCTTGAGAGGCGGAAGCACTTGTCGATCAGATCGGCCAGAGACTTTTTGTCCATCGTGCGATTGTAAACTGGGAATGGAATCGCAGTTGGAACGATCTCCGAAAGGAGAGCGCGTCCTACCGTGGTGTCATATAGCTTGCCCTGAATACGGCAACGGATCTTTGCGTGAATGTCGAGCTCGCCCACAGAATGAGCGTAGTTCACTTCCATCGGACTCGAGAAAACACGGGCTTCACCCAAGGCGAAGGGACGGTCACGAGTCATGTCGTAAAGTCCAAGAACGATATCCTGCGAAGGAACGATAATCGGCTTGCCGTGAGCAGGCGAAAGAACGTTGTTCGTGGACATCATGAGTACGCGGCACTCGATCTGGGCTTCCAGAGAAAGCGGAACGTGGACGGCCATCTGGTCACCGTCGAAGTCAGCGTTAAAAGCCGAGCAAACGAGAGGGTGAAGCTGAATGGCTTTACCTTCGATCAAAACCGGCTCGAAAGCCTGAATACCTAGACGGTGAAGCGTAGGAGCTCGGTTCAGGAGAACTGGGTGCTCTTTTACGATTTCTTCAAGGATATCCCAAACTTCTGGACGCTCGCGCTCTACCATCTTCTTTGCGCTCTTGATGGTGGTAACGAAGCCATACTCAGAAAGCTTGTTGTAGATAAAAGGCTTGAAGAGCTCGAGGGCCATCTTCTTAGGAAGACCGCACTGATGCAGCTTCAGCTCAGGACCTACTACGATTACAGAACGGCCGGAGTAGTCTACGCGCTTACCAAGAAGGTTCTGGCGGAAACGACCCTGTTTACCCTTAAGCATGTCGGAGAGGGAGCGAAGCGGGCGCTTGTTAGGACCAGTAAAGGTCTTTCCACGGCGGCCGTTATCGAATAGGGCGTCCACGGCTTCCTGAAGCATACGTTTTTCATTGCGGATGATGATGTCAGGAGCGTTGAGCTCGATCAGGCGCTTCAACCGGTTGTTACGGTTAATTACGCGACGATAGAGATCGTTAAGATCGGAGGTAGCGAATCGGCCACCTTCCAGGGGTACGAGAGGACGCAGTTCCGGCGGAATCACGGGAATGCATTCGAGCATCATCCACTCAGGACGGTTGTTCGACTGCTTCAGGGCCTCGAATACCTTCAGGCGCTTGATGAGCTTGGTGCGAACTGCTTCGGAAAGGTTTGCTTTGAGTTCTTTGCGGAGCTGACGGGCCATAAGCTCGACATCAGTCTTCTTAAGAAGCTCGATAACGGCTTCGCCACCCATCTCGGCGCGGAAGTTTTTACCTTCTGCTACAAGTTCTGCAGACTTTTCTTCACTGATAATCGATTTTTCAGAGAGACCAGTATCTCCCGGTTCGATCACGATATAGGCCTCGCAATAGAGAACTTTCTCGATTTCTTTCAGCGTTAAATCAAGAACGGCCGCAATTCGGCTGGGAAGAGACCGCAAGAACCAAATATGAGCTACGGGAGTCGCAAGCTCGATGTGGCCAAGACGCTCGCGGCGAACCTTTGACTGAGTGACTTCCACGCCGCATTTTTCGCAGATAACTCCGCGATATTTCATGCGCTTGTACTTGCCGCAAAGACATTCGTAATCCTTGATAGGACCGAAGATCTTGGCGCAGAACAGGCCATCTCGCTCAGGTTTGAACGTACGGTAATTAATGGTTTCCGGCTTCTTTACTTCGCCGAACGACCATTTACGGATCATTTCTGGGCTTGCGATCGAAATCTTGACAGCCGAAAAGCTCAGAGGATCTTTTGGCTTGTCGAAGAAATTAAGAAGATCTTTCACGTGTACCCCTACTTACTTAAAAACAGTTAAATCTCTAAAAATTTTGCGGGCGCCTCAAGGGCGCGCCCGGATCTACTTTTCAGGTACCTCTACGAGCTCCACGTTGAGCGCGAGAGATTGAAGTTCTTTTGTGAGTACGTTGAACGATTCGGGCAGGCCCGGCTCGAGCACGCGTTCGCCCTTAACGATGGCTTCGTACATCCTGTTACGGCCAGTAACGTCATCAGACTTAACGGTTAGCATTTCCTGAAGGGTAAATGCGGCGCCGTATGCCTCAAGTGCCCATACTTCCATTTCTCCGAGACGCTGACCGCCGAGCTGGGCTTTACCACCCAGAGGCTGCTGCGTAACCAGAGAGTATGGCCCGATCGAACGTGCATGGATTTTTTCATCAACAAGGTGGTGAAGCTTGAGCATGTACATCACGCCAACCGTCACGTCTTGAGCGAAAATTTCACCCGTCATTCCATCGTACAACGTAAATCTGTTGTCTTCAGGAAGTTGCCCCATTCGCAACAGCTGCTTCACATCTTCTTCGGTGCCTGAATCGAACACCGGAGTAGCGATACGTACGCCATCTTTCAACGAACGAGCAATACGCTTAAGCTCATCATCAGAGGCGGAATCAATGTGCTTATCCACTTCCGCGCTGGTGTAGATGGCCTTGAGCATCTTTTTAAGCTCATTGGCATTCCACTTCTGATCCAGCATCTCATTCACTTTTTGACCAATGCCCAGACAAGCGCCACCGAGCATGAGCTCGAGAAGTTGTCCGATGTTCATACGACTCGGAACCCCGAGAGGATTAAGAATCATGCTTACAGGAGAGCCATCAGCGAGAAACGGCATGTCTTCTTCTGGAACGATCTTGGATACGACCCCTTTGTTGCCGTGACGGCCTGCCATTTTGTCGCCCACTTGAATGCGGCGCTTGATAGCGAGGGTAACTTTAACCATCTTGATAACACCTGGAGCGAGCTCGTCACCGCGCTTCATACGTTCCGCGCGTTCTTTAAATACTGCGCGAACTACATCCATACGCTGCTTGGTGCCCTGCATGAGCTGAGTAAGCTCGTCTTCGAGATTCTGCTTCAGAGGAATGAAACCCAAGAGTTCGAATTGAATGCCGTTCAGTTTTGCGGCGGTGATTTCGTCGCCCTTTTCAAGAAGGGTTACCGAGCCGTCTTCCGAAAGCAGCTTACCAGTGGTTTTTTCACCGGCAAGGAGCTTCGAAATTCGCTCAAGTGCGCTCGAGCGAATGGCATCGATCTCCACTTTCTCGTCGCGACGCAGGTTGGAGATTTGCTGCTCCAGAATCTGCACGGACCGATCGTCGGGCTCAGTACCTTCACGAGCGAATACTTGCGCTCCGATTACCGTACCGAAAATTCCGGTGGGAACTCGCAGCGAGGTATCGCGAACGTCTCCGGCCTTTTCGCCGAAAATCGCGCGGAGAAGCTTCTCTTCGGGAGAGAGCTGCGTTTCGCCTTTAGGAGTAACTTTACCTACAAGAATGTCACCTGGCTTAACTTCAGCCCCAATCCGTACGATACCCGAAGAGTCGAGGTCCTTTAGGGCCTCTTCCCCAACGTTCGGAATGTCACGAGTGATCTCTTCTTTACCGAGCTTAGTGTCGCGGGCAATACATTCAAATTCCTGGATGTGAATCGAGGTGAAGGTATCGCTCTTGATCAGATTCTCACTGAGAATGATCGAGTCTTCGAAGTTGTATCCATTCCAAGGCATGAATGCGACGAGGATGTTCTGCCCGAGGGCAAGCTCACCGGCATGAGTGGCCGGACCATCCGCGATCACATCGCCTTTTTTAACTTTGTCACCGATACGTACGAGCGGCATTTGGTTCCAGCAAGTGTCCTGGTTGGAGCGCTGGTACTTAATCAGGCTGTAAATATCGATGTCGGAATCGAGGTCTTTTGCTTCCTTCTTCTTGGTAGAAGGAGCGTCTCTCTTGATTACAATACGGGCACCGTCGACCTTGATGACTTCGCCATCATTGAGGGCAGTAACCGTTGAACCGGAATCCTTAGCAACGATACGTTCAACACCCGTCCCAACAAGCGGCGAGCTGGTTCGCAGAAGAGGCACCGCCTGACGTTGCATGTTGGAACCCATGAGCGCGCGGTTTGCGTCGTCGTGCTCGAGGAAAGGAATGAGGGAAGCGGCAACCGACACAAGTTGGTCAGGCGCCACGTCCATCAGTTCCACTTCTTCAGGATGAACCATCGCGAAGTCGCCCTTACGGCGTGCAGGAACAAGATCGCCTTCTTTGAAGCGTAGGTCTTTGAGCACCTTCGTGCTTACCTGGGCGATAACCTTATTCTCTTCTTCCGTGGCGGTGAAGTAGCGGATCTCGTCCGTAATCTTGTTCTCTTTCACCACGCGATACGGGGTTTCGATGAAACCGTACATATTTACGCGTGCGTAAGAAGAAAGAGACGAGATGAGACCGATGTTCGGACCTTCAGGAGTTTCGATTGGACAGATGCGGCCGTAGTGCGTGGCGTGAACGTCGCGCACTTCGAAACCGGCTCTCTCGCGAGTAAGACCACCGGGACCAAGCGCAGAGAGGCGGCGCTTGTGGGTAACTTCTGAAAGAGGATTCGTCTGGTCCATGAACTGGGACAACTGAGAGGAGCCGAAAAACTCCTTCACAACAGCCGACACAGGTTTCTGGTTGATCAGATCGTGCGGCATCAGGGTTTCGATTTCCTGAAGAGCCATACGTTCTTTAATCGCTCGCTCCATCCGTACGAGGCCGATGCGATACTGGTTCTCGAGGAGCTCGCCTACTGCGCGAACGCGGCGGTTACCGAGGTGGTCGATATCGTCGATCACTCCGATGCCGTTATTCAGGTCGGTCAGATACTTCATCGTTTCGATGATGTCCTGGTTCGTAAGCGTGGTCTTGTCTGGGGCGATACCCAAGTGTGGGAACTTGTAGTTGATCTTCAAGCGGCCCACGTTCGAAAGGTCGTAACGGTCAGGATTGAAGAACATATTGTCGAACAGCTCTTTGGCTGCTTCAATCGTCGGCGGATCACCCGGGCGCATGCGGCGGTAGATCTCGATCAACGCTTCTTCCTGAGAATTCATCTTGTCAGCCACGATCGTATCGCGGATGAAAGAACCCACAGTGATCGGGTCCGTAAAGATAACCCTTACCTTCTTCACGAGTTTCATCAATTTCTTGATGGAATCCACGGTAAGCTCAGCATTCGCCTCTGCGAGCACTTCACCCGTTTTAGGGTCTACGTGATCTTCAGAAATGACTTTCCCTGCAAGCTGCTCGATCGGAATCTCGATACGCTTTAGGCCAGATTCGCGAAGTTTATCGATAGCTGGCTTTGTGAATTTACGGTTCTTTTTAACAAGAACTTCACCAGACTTCGGATGAACCAGGTCCTCTTCAGCCCGCTGCCCCAGCATGAGGTCGAAATCTAGTTCGCGGAATACTTTTTCTTTATCAAAAGAAAAGGTTTCCACTTTGTAGAAAGTGCTTAGCACTTCCTGAACAGACATGCCCAATGCACGAAGAATAATCGTCGCATGAAACTTACGTTTGCGGTCAATGCGAGCCCAAAGAATGTCCTTGTGGTCGAATTCGAAATCGAGCCACGAGCCACGGTGAGGAATGATCCGAGCGCTATATAGCAGCTTGCCGCTGGAATGGGTTTTCCCGTAATCGTGGTCGAAGATAACACCTGGAGAACGGTGCAGCTGGGAAACAATAACCCGCTCAGTTCCGTTAATAATGAAGGAGCCGGCGTCGGTCATGAGCGGAATTTCGCCCATGTAAACTTCTTGTTCCTTAATGTCGCGTATGTTGCGGTTACCAGAGCCCTCATCAACATCAAACACGATCAGGCGAACGGTGATTTTCAATGGCGCTGCGAAAGTCATTCCGCGCTGGCGGCACTCGCGCACATCATACTTAGGAGCTTCAAGAACGTAGGAATCAAATTCCAAGGTCGCCGTCTTATTAAAATCTTCGATTGGAAATACAGAATTGAAGGAAGCCTGGAGCCCGCGGCTCTTGCGCTTGCTAGGTTCGGTATCCATTTGCAGGAAGTCCATGTAGGACCCCTTCTGCAATTCTATCAAATCTGGGATTTCAATGCTGCGGTGAATTTTAGCGTAGTTCTTGCGGACCTGTCGGATGCTCGTGAATAGCGACGCCATGTATTTCCCTTGGGGTAAAACTGGTTACAAAAAATCGAAATAAAGGTTCCCCGCCTGCGAAAAACGCAGGCAGGGAACGAAACTAGCGATGTGCGCGCAGAGACTTACTTGATCTCAACTTTGGCGCCAACGGCTTCAAGTTTCTTCTTCATTTCTTCAGCGTCTTTCTTAGCAACGCCTTCTTTTACGGGCTTCGGTGCGCCTTCAACGAGGTCTTTCGCTTCTTTCAAGCCAAGGCCGGTGATTGCGCGAACTTCCTTGATCACTTCGATTTTCTTGTCGCCAGCAGCGGCGAGAATTACGGCGAATTCCGTCTTCTCTTCAGCGGCGGCACCACCAGCAGCAGGGCCAGCGGCGAATGCCATCGGAGCAGCAGCAGATACGCCGAACTTGGTTTCCAATTCTTTTACAAGATTGGAAAGTTCAAGAACCGTCATCTTTTCAATGGCAGAAATAAGGTCATCTTTCGAAATAGCAGCAGACATTTGGTATCCTCCTAAAAACAGTTAATAAAAATTTTCCGCGCCCGTCAGAGCGCTCCTGGTTACTTTCGACTTACCCTTGCTGGCCTTTTTTATCGGCAATCGCCTGCACAACACGAGTAAAGTCTCTTTGAGCTGCATTAAGCACACAGACAAAGTTTCTGATTGGTCCGTTCATCACACTCAAGAGTTGCGACAGCAGCTGCTCCTTTGAAGGGAGAGTTGCAAGTTGCTTAATCTGAGCTTCGTTCATTACCTGGTCGCCCAGGAAACCGTCCTTAATAGAAAACGCTTCCACTTTCTTGGCGTAGTCAGCAATGGCCTTTGCGGCCTCCACTGCGTCACCAAGTGCGAAAAGCGTAACCGTAGGACCAGCCAGTTTCTCAACTGCCTGCTCTTTCGGTGTTCCTTTCAAGGCAATGCGAACCAAATTATTCTTCGCCACTTTAACGTGAACTTTCTTTTCACGTAGAGTGCGACGCAAAAGATTCATCTCTTCAGAGGTGACACCTTTATAGTCAGCGAAAACTACTGCGTTAGCCTTACTGAAGTTGTCCTTCAGCGCCGCTACCGATTCATCTTTCGTCACGATTTTCATGTCTTACCCCGTTAGAAATTCTTGGACGCGTCGGAAGGGTCAACCTGGATCCCAGGGCCCATCGTCGTCGAAATAGAAATTTTTCTGATGTAAACGCCCTTAGAAGTAGGCGGCTTAAGACGCATCAAAGTTCCGAAGAAAGTGTCAAAATTTTCTTTCAGTTTTTGGGGTCCAAAGCTTTTCTTTCCGATGAGGCACTGGACGATCCCAGACTTCTCTGTACGGAATTCTACTTTACCGGCCTTCTGCTCCTTTACCGCCTTCGCGATATCGGCAGTTACCGTTCCAAGTTTCGGGTTTGGCATTAAGCCACGTGGACCAAGAATTTTCGCAACTTTTGAAATTGCGACCATCATATCCGGCGTAGCCACGGCCTTATCGAAATCCAGCCATCCATCATTGATTTTCTGCACAAGATCTTCGGCGCCCACAAAATCAGCGCCTGCGTTGCCGGCCTCTTGTGCTTTTTCGCCTTTGGCGAAAGCGATAACGCGGGTAACTTTACCCACGCCATGAGGCATGCTGACGGCAGCGCGAACCTGTTGGTCCGATTGCTTTGCGTCTACACCAAGATTAATAGAAACATCTACGCTCTCATCGAATTTGGCATAGCCAACTTCGGTGGCGAGCTTGAGTGCCTCATCAACCGTGTATTTCTTGTTTTTATCTACTTTGGTCTCAGAGGCCCGGAATTTCTTTCCGCGCTTGATACCATCTATCGCTTTTAAGCCCACTCAGTTTACCTCCTGTGGTTCAATCGGCCCTAAGGCCTCCCACATACTTTCCATTTAAAAAACTATCCCTCTACGGTAACGCCCATGCTGCGAGCGGAGCCTTCGATGGTGCGCATCGCGGCTTCCACACTTGCTGCCGTCAAATCTTTCATTTTTAGTTTGGCGATATCTTCCACTTGTTTCTTAGTGACCTTGCCCACTTTTGTTTTATTGGGCACACCGGATCCGCTTTCGATCTTCGCGGCTTTCTTGAGCAGTACGGAGGCGGGAGGCGTCTTCGTAATGAACGTGAAAGAGCGGTCAGAATAAACAGAAATGATCACCGGAATGATCATGCCTTGGGCTTCTTTGGTGGCCGCGTTAAAGGCCTTACAGAACTCCATGATATTTACGCCGCGCTGGCCGAGAGCGGGGCCGACTGGAGGCGCCGGATTCGCCTGGCCGCCTGGAATTTGAAGTTTGATTTGTCCTGTTAATTGCTTTGCCATAAAAAATCTCCGTAACCTTTAATTTTAAATCTTCTCAACTTGTACGAAGTCGAGCTCAACAGGAGTAGAGCGGCCGAAGATGCTTACCAGCACTCGCAGCTTGCCCTTGTCGCCATTCACGTCTTCGATCACGCCATTGAAATTATTGAAAGGACCATCAACCACACGCACCTTCTCGCCTTCAGAGAAGTTAACCTTGGACTTTGGCCTGGTGGCGCCCTCAGAGATACGGTTCGTCATCCGTTGAATTTCAGACTCGGGAACCGGTGCTGGATTGCGCTTGTCGCCAACAAACCCCGTAATCTTAGGGGTGTTCTTAATGATGTGCCAGGAGTCATCAGTGAGTTTCATCTTTACCAAGATGTAGCCTGGAAAAAACTTTCGTTTCGTAGTCTTCTTCTGCCCGCGAACAAGCTCGACCACAGTCTCTTCGGGAACGATCACTTCAGAAATCAAATCTTCCTTCTTCAAAGAACGAACGCGCTCTTCCAAAGAAAGCTTTGCCTTATACTCCATCCCGGAATGCGCATTCACCACATACCACTTATGGTCAGGATAATTGACGTCAGTAAGAGGCTTGCGCTCTATTGAGGGCTCAGACGTTTCCACGGCGGAATCTACCACTTCTGCATCCTCAATTTCATTCTCGTCACCAAACACCTGGAGCCTCCGAAAAGTACTTAAAACTTAAGCACCACACTAATGAGATAAACCCAGGCATTGTCCACTATCCAAAGAATGACTCCCGCAATGGTAACTGCGATCAATACCGCGATGGTTGCCTTGAGAGTTTCATCTTTCGTTGGCCAAGTTACCTTGGAAATTTCAGCTACCGTTTCGTTCATGAAGGTGTTCGCAACGGCGCTTTTAAATAGGCCCGCGAACATCAACAGACCGAGGGCAACCGATGCGCCCATCAGGATCTTGTCCAGCGAACGAACGCGTCCGTCAAAATCCAAAACAACGGAAAACTTTACCGCAAGCACAAATGCTACGTATGCTAGTAGCAGCGATGCTGCGACAAAACTAAGATTGACCCACTTCTGCTGGTTGTTATCCATATCCCGCCAGGTAGTTTTAAAAACTAAAAACAGCGCGCTAATCTGCCGTTGGAATCACCCTTTAGACACTATTTGTAATGGAGAATCCAGCAAAAACTCTGTGCTTGGTCCAAATTTTGAAAGGGGAAAACTTCCGAAGACAGATTAGTTGATTGATACACTCCAAATCTAGCGGGGTCGATTCATCCCAAGCTAGAGCCCACCTCGTCCCCCACCCAAAGAAAGAGTACACGTCGCATTGGAACTCATAAAATGGCAGGCCAGGAGGGACTCGAACCCACAACACTCTGATTTGGAATCAGATGCTCTACCAATTGGAGCTACTGGCCTAGTGACGACTCTCATATAGCCAGAGCTGACAAGAGCTCCGGCTATAAAAGAGGGGGAGTTTTGCTCCCCCTTTCTATTTGATCTGAAAAATCAATCTACTCAATGATTTCAGAAACTACGCCCGCGCCTACGGTACGGCCACCTTCGCGGATTGCGAAGCGAAGCTCTTTATCCATGGCGATGGCGGTGATGAGCTCTACCGTGATGCCGATGTTGTCACCGGGCATTACCATCTCTACGTTCGCAGGAAGTTCCACCACGCCAGTCACGTCCGTTGTACGGAAGTAGAACTGAGGACGGTAGCCCTTGAAGAACGGAGTGTGACGTCCGCCTTCTTCTTTGGAGAGAACGTAGATCTCAGCTTTGAACTTCTTGTGCGGCTTAATCGATCCAGGAGCGCAAAGCACTTGGCCGCGTTCCACGTCTTCCTTCTTCGTACCGCGGAGAAGCGCACCGAGGTTGTCGCCAGCCGTACCACTGTCGAGCAGCTTACGGAACATCTCGATACCCGTTACGGTCGTCTTCTGCGTAGGACGAAGGCCTACGATCTCAATCTCGTCACCGATTTTTACAGAACCGCGCTCTACGCGTCCCGTTACTACGGTTCCACGACCAGAGATCGTGAACACATCTTCTACGGGCATCAGGAATGGCTTATCCACGTCGCGCTTAGGCTCGGGGAAATAAGTGTCGCAAGCTTCCATCAGCTTGTTGATCGCTTCTTCGCCGAGCTCGCCCTTATCGCCCTCAAGTGCCTTCAGAGCAGAGCCTTTGATGATCGGGATTTTGTCGCCGGGGAACTTGTAAGAAGTGAGCAATTCGCGAACTTCCATCTCTACGAGTTCGAGGAGCTCCTTATCGTCCACCATGTCGCACTTGTTCATGAACACTACGATTCCGGGAACGCCAACCTGGCGGGCCAAAAGGATGTGTTCGCGAGTCTGAGGCATTGGACCGTCAGCGGCGGATACTACAAGAATAGCTCCATCCATCTGGGCAGCGCCCGTGATCATGTTCTTCACGTAGTCGGCGTGGCCAGGGCAGTCTACGTGAGCGTAGTGACGCTTTTCGGTCTCGTACTCAACGTGTGCGGTGTTGATCGTGATACCGCGGGCTTTCTCTTCAGGAGAAGAATCGATCTGGTCGTAGGCCTTGAACTCGGCGCGGCCCTTTTGCGCAAGCACCTTCGTGATCGCTGCCGTCAAGCTCGTCTTACCATGGTCCACGTGACCGATCGTGCCGATGTTCACGTGCGGTTTATTACGTTCAAACTTCCCTCTTGCCATGACTCAATTCTCCTACATTAAGTTTCGAACATTTCAAAAAATCAAATAATCAAAAAAATGGAGCTCACAACGGGATTCGAACCCATGACCTCTTCCTTACCAAGGAAGTGCTCTACCGACTGAGCTATGTGAGCCCTCATGGGCAAAACCAAAAAACCTTAGTTGGAGCGGGAGACGGGTCTCGAACCCGCAACCCTCAGCTTGGAAGGCTGATACTCTAGCCAATTGAGCTACTCCCGCTCACTAAAATCTAACTAACCGTAACTAATGGTGGAGAGAGAAGGATTCGAACCTTCGAAGGCGTGAGCCATCAGATTTACAGTCTGACCCCTTTGGCCGCTCGGGAACCTCTCCACTACAGCACCGCGCGCCCCCCCGACTTTCCCAGGTGGAGCCGGTAGAGGGATTTGAACCCACGACCTACGCTTTACAAAAGCGTTGCTCTACCAACTGAGCTATACCGGCGGCGCGCCGTACTTAAATTCGCTCTTCGCAAACTCATTGCACTATAGTCGGCAGGTCAAATAATGCAAGATTTCCAGTGACATAAATAGGGCCAGCCGACGTGCATTACTACGCAATGCGCAATTTCCCATCGCCGAACACCCAATTCCTTGATAAAACCCACCCCAGCCTTCGGCACTTTATATGGAGTCTCTATGAAGTCGGTATTTCTGCTCTCAGCGCTCACCTTTCCTTCCATCGCATCTGCCGGCTTGAACTGCGGTGGAAATTACTCAGGGGAGGAATTGGCATTCAGCCGTAACCCCATCAACAACATCTTCTCGGGTAAGTCTAAAGATGAAACGCTGTTTGCATATATAGACGCGACGCGTGGTGAGAAAATCCGAATCGTGCTGGCTGAAACCGTTAAAGACGCAGAATGGGAAAAACTAAAAACCTTGCGCGACATGGCGACTGAAACGGAACTACAAGAACTTATTTCACGCCTTGGTTCCACTAAAGTGACCGACATCTGGATGGGATGGACACCCGACAACTTTGTTCACATTGAAGGAACTCAACGTAACCTCAAGTTCACGCTTAGCTGCAAAAAAGACTAAACTTTCTCTGTGACAACAATCTTACTTTGGGCCCTTGCCCCCGCGGCGCTTCTTTGCTTTGCACTGTTGCTTGCCTTTTCTACGGCTTTGGTTTTAACGGGAGAAAAACTAAGACTATGGCGCCGTTGCGGCCCGGCTTGGGCGCTCCTCACTGCGTCTGTAGTTTTTGCTCTTTGTGGACCCAGCTTTCGCGGCTTAAACGATGAAACGAGCTTTCTGAATATCGCAAATGCCCTTTGGGTTACCGGGAAGGCCAATAGCTATCCCGAATGGATATGGAAGAGCGGGGAGCTGATACCTTACTTTGAGCGACTGACTTTCCGCCCAGTTTTGTTCCCCGCGCTTCTACTAATTCCTCGAATGCTCCTGGGCCAAAGCTGGATGTTCGGCTTTGCACTCAATTTCGTGGTGGTCGCAGCGCTCTTTTTTTTTGCATTCAAGAGGGGCGATCGCGGAGCAAATTTTTCCAGCCTGTTCGCCATTCTCGTGCTGGCCGCCAATCCCGTGCTTTGTCTATCTGCGGCGTCATCCGGGTACGACATTTTATCACTAGGATTTGCAGCTCTGAGTTTTGTCGCTCTTTATCGCTATCAGGCATCAAGAGATTCGATCCTTCTTGGCATAGCCGTTTTTTCTGCGGCATGCTTCGCATCAACTAGAATCGAAGGCATATTAGCGATGGCGCTGATTTGCTTGTTTGCTTTCCCCACGGCTCGGGCCGGCAGAAGTTGGACTCGAGACTTTTCGATAATCCTGGTTGGTGCAATATTGGTATTGCCAGTGCTCGTTCAGCGCACTACCTATTACCCGCACGTAGACATAAAATCAGCTCAGGATATGGTCAATTGGGCCAATGTTTGGCCCCACGCCATCAGCTTTGTTTCAGGATTTTTTCTGGAGCTTTTCGGGCCGTTTCCCATCCTCACCCACGCGATAGGCGCAGTGTTTTTAGTCGGGCGCTGGAGAAGTGGATGGCTCAATGAGTGCAAAGCGTTGCTCCTCTTTCTTTCAATCTACCTCCTGTTTCTTTTCCTATTTCACGATGGAAATCTAAAACTCCCCTTCCAAGCACGGCTATATCTGCCTTTTTCCGTAGCGCTTTGTCTTGCCGCAGCTGAATGGCTGATTGTGGAAACACGTCAGCGGTATCGACAACTTCTCAGTGCTGCATTCCTAGCCCAGCTCGCGATCTCCTTGCCCGTCATGCAAAAAGGTGTGGTCTATTTCGTCCCTCCCATCGAGGAAGAATTCAATGCTGTTAAAAACTTCGTAGCGAGCCATGAGGAAAAGTCTATATACATTTACTTGAATCCTGGCCCGATCAGCGCCTTTGGGAAGGCTGCGATACAACCCAAAACCTTTGATAGAAATAGAGATTGGTTTCGTCAAATGGTTAGCGAAGAGTCGTTGGGCCCCATCTATCTAATTGAAGCTTGGCCACCACAGAAAGGCGCACGCCCACTAACCCTGGAGGAAGGTGATTCAAAACTCCTGCAAGAAGTACAAATGAAACACCTTCGGACACTCAGGTTCTATGAAATCAATGCTTCCGCTGTGTCTCGCGGACCAGCGCCAAAGTCACCGCAGCCGCAGTAGCCGCATTTAGAGAAACAAGAGGCCCACTTCCCGGAATGCTTAGTGTGTAATCGCATGATTTTGTAGTGAGCTGTCGCATTCCAGACTCTTCATTTCCAACTACAAGCGCAAGAGGCGAGTCCAGCCTGGCAGTGTGAAACTTCTCAGTGGCGTGCTCCGATAAACCGATTACCCAAAAACCTTCTTCTTTCGCCTCTTCGAGTGCGCGAGAAAGGTTGGGAACTCTAACTATAGGTACGTGAACAAAGCCGCCCGACGAAATCTTGACCGCAGCAGGAGTCAGGGGGGAAGAGCGTGTTTCAGTGAGAACCAAGCCAGAAACACCAAAAAAAGCGGAGCTACGTAGAATGGACCCGAGATTCTGAGGGTCAGTTACGGAGTCGAGATACACAATGATTGGGAATGGCTCTTTTTCTTTTGCAGCACGCAAAGCATCCAGATGTGAAACCGCTTTTGGCTCAACAACCTCGGCAAAAATCCCCTGGCTGGATTCGAGCTCGGAGGGACTGCCACCCGCTCTCTTGAATTCGGCTTCGAAGCGAGCTTTTTCTTTGGGTGAATACTCACGCCACTGGGCCCCTGCTTTTGAAACCTGGGCGCGCATCGGCGTAGACCGACTTGAGTCAGGCCGTAGAAGGCAGTGGACCGCCTTCAAGGGATGGCCCGATCCCAAAACGGCCTCAACAGCGTGGTATCCAATTACCATCATAATTCTGCCATAACCTTTCGGAGCGCGGCGGCAGGATCAGAAGCAGACGTAATTGGCCTACCGACCACCAGGCAATGCGCACCCGCATCTGCTGCTTCTCTAGGTGTCATTATTCTCTTTTGATCGTCCGCAGAGCTCCAGGAAGGGCGAATCCCAGGAACCATACTCACGAAATTACTACCCGCGACCTGCACAAGCAATGCGAGCTCGTGCGCTGAACAGACCACTCCGTCCAAGCCAGCAGCCACAGCCAGATCTATAAAATGCTTTGCTTGCTGAGAGGCAGACCGAGGAAAGCCGATCTCTTGTACCGCCCGATCATCTAGGCTAGTGAGAACTGTTACGCCCAACAAAGTGGGTTTATTCAAGCCCAGCTTTGCGGATTCTTCGTTTCTGGCCCGCACGGCGGCTTCAAGCATTGCAATGCCTCCAGCACAGTGCACATTCATGTAGCTAACCCCAAGCCTTGTCGCAGATCGAATTGCTCCCGCAACAGTGTTTGGGATGTCATGAAACTTCAGATCAAGAAAAATTACTGCACCCTCTTTGGACAGCTGATGAATAAAATCTGGACCGGCCGCCACAAAAAGCTCTAACCCGACTTTGAAATACGGATTGACGGGAAAGAGTTTCCGAAACATTCCGTGCGCCCCTTGGGCGTCTGGATAGTCGAGTGGAACAAAAACTTTAGGCTTAAGCGTGTTATTCACTGCCCCACCTACTTCAATAAGCCCTGGCGAACAAAACCCTCTGAGTAGAAGGCTTGCCGGTCTTGATGCATTTGCCCTCCTCTTTCGGATTGTCCAGAGGAATGCAACGAATCGTAGCCTTGGTTTCTTCCTTTATCAGTTTTTCAGTCTCAGATGTGCCGTCCCAGTGGGCGTTTACAAATCCGCCTTTTTCGTCCAGAACTTTCTTGAACTCTTCGTAGTCATTCACCTGATGCACGCTCTTGTCTCTGAACTCGAGAGCACGTCTAAATAGTCCCTCTTGGATCTCGGAAAGCAACTCCAGAACCTTTGCCGGTATGTCGGTAAAACCAGTGGGAGACTTCTCACTGGTATCCCTCCTGGCGACGACAGCTTGGCCCTTGGCAAGGTCCTTGGGACCGAGCTCAATGCGCACGGGAACTCCCTGCACTTCCCACTCAGCGAACTTCCAGCCAGGACTCTTGGTTTCATCGTTGTCGATGAACACGGATACCGGCCCACCAAGCTGAGCTTTCTGGGTAGGCCAGGCCTTCAGCGCGTCCGCTATTAGTTTAGCGCGGCTCAATACTTCTTCCCGCTCTTCGGGAGTCTTGAAAATGGGCACAATTACAACATGAAGAGGAGCCAAGCGCGGAGGCATTACGAGGCCTTTATCGTCTGAATGGGTCATAATAAGCCCACCAATCAGACGTGTGGAAACGCCCCAGCTAGTTTGCCATACAAAATCCCTAACTCCCGCTCTGTTTTGGAACTCAGTGCCGAAAGCACGAGCGAAGTTCTGTCCCAGATTGTGAGAAGTGCCTGCCTGAAGGGCTTTACCATCCTGCATCAAGGCTTCAATGCAATAGGTACGTAATGCTCCGGCAAAACGTTCGTTGTCTGTTTTGCGCCCGCAGAACACTGGCATTGCCATGTAATCCTCGGCAAATGTTCGATATACCTCGAGCATCTTGAGAACCTCTTCTTCTGCCTCCGCTTCCGTTTCATGACAGGTATGCCCCTCTTGCCAAAGAAACTCGGTGGTTCGCAAAAAAGGGCGGGTGCGCATTTCCCACCGCACGACGTTGCACCATTGATTAATTAACAGAGGAAGATCCCGATAGCTCTGAATCCATTTAGCGAACATTGAATTAATTATCGTCTCTGAGGTCGGACGTACTACCAAAGCTTCTTCCAGTTTCTTTCCACCAGCATGGGTAACCATTGCCAGCTCGGGCGCAAAGCCCTCAACGTGCTGGGCCTCTTTCTTGATAAAGCTTTCGGGAATGAAAAGCGGAAAGTAAGCGTTACGATGGCCAGTTTCCTTAAATTTACCATCCAGTACTTTCTGCATTTTCTCCCAAATGCTGTAACCATTGGGGCGGATCACCATGCAGCCTTTAACAGGGGAATAGTCCGCAAGCTTCGCGTGCTGGATGATGTCCAGGTACCACTGCGAGAAATCTTTACTTCGTGTCGTGATTTTTTCTGCCATGGGATCTTAGCTCTCTTTCGCCTCGCTGATTTTAAGGTTCTTTATTTTTCTATGCAAATGCGCCCGCTCAATTCCCAACACCTGGGCCGTTCGGGAAATATTCCAGTCATTCTCTTTTAGCTTTCGAATGATAAACTCGCGTTCAAACTGGTTTTTAGCTTCTTTCAGGCCGGCAGAGTCCGAGGAGGCAAAACTGCCCCCCAAATCTTCGGGACTAGCCGCGTCGGTCACAACTGGCGCATTTGCCACTGCATCGAGAAGCTCTGCTGGAAGATCCGCCGGCAGGATATTGTCGGCGCGGCACATTATACTAAGGCGCTCGACCAAGTTCTTAAGCTCACGCACATTTCCCGGCCACGCATAGTGCTTCAGGATCTGGAGCGCATCCTCAGATACTTTTTTGGGTTCCCGTCCTTGCTCCGTCGCAAAGAGCTCGAGGTAGTGCTTTAAAAGCGCAGGGATGTCCTCGGTCCTCTGGCGAAGAGGCGGAACTACGATCGGAATTACTGCGAGTCGATAATAAAGATCCTCTCGAAACAGGTTATTCTTGATCGATTCAACTAGATTTTTGTTCGTGGCAGCTATCACCCGAACATCTACATCGATGGTCTGATTGCCGCCTACTCTTTCAAATTTCTGCTCTTGCAGAATTCTCAGCACCTTGGCCTGAGTCTTGAGGCTCATGTCGCCAATTTCATCGAGAAAAAGCGTGCCGCCGTTGGCTTGGTCAAATTTTCCGCGCTTCATCTGAGTGGCGCCTGTAAATGCACCCTTCTCGTGGCCAAATAGTTCACTTTCGATCAGCTCTTCAGGAATCGCCGCACAATTCACAGCGACAAAAGCCATATCTTTTCTTTTGCTGCTCGAATGAATTTCTCTGGCAACCAATTCTTTACCCGTTCCATTTTCTCCAGTGATCAGCACCCAGGATGATAAGGGAGACACTGTACTCACCTGTTCCTTGAGCACTGCCATTTTTCCGCCGCTACCAATCATTTTCGGCGCTTTGAAAACTTCGGAGCGAAGAATTTTATTCTCTTTATTCAGCTCCTGAAACTGGAAGGCATTTCGCAGGGTCACCAGAAGCTTTTCCAGAGACAATGGTTTTTCGATAAAGTCGTACGCGCCGAGTTTCGTAGCCTTGACGGCGGTTTCTACATTGCCGTGTCCACTCATCACAATCACGACCTGCTCGGGCGAAGTTGCTTTAATCCGCTTGAGCGTCTCTAATCCATCTATTCCCGGCATCCACACATCGAGCAACACAGCGTCGTAAGCGCCGTTCATGGTGTAACCCAAACCTTCTTCACCCGAGCTCGCTGTCATCACTTCGTAGCTCTCGTCTCTCAGGGCACCGGAAAGTGACTGCCTGATTGCAGCTTCGTCATCAATTACGAGAACACTACGGGGCATAGTTCATAACCTCCGTGGATCGATTCACGGGGAGCTCGATGGTAAAACAAGTACTGAACTTCTGGTCCCTGGGATTTGAAGATGCTCGGATATAACCATCATGATCATTGACAATGCGCTTGGCGATTGCCAAGCCCAACCCTGTGCCTTCCTTTTTCGTCGAAAAATAAGGTTCGAACAACATCGGCAAAACCTCGTCCGGGATGCCAGGGCCGGAATCTGCAACATGGATCGCGACCATGCCGGATTCCTGTTTAAAATCAGTGGTTACCTGCACGACTCCAGTTTCCGAATCTTTCATGGCGGCTACCGCATTGTCCAGGAGATTCAAGACGACGCGTTTGATCTGCTCACGATCAAAAGAAAACACGGGCACATTGGAGTCAGGCAAAAATTCGAACACTACATTTCGGTGTGCCTGGCGAAAAAGTCCCACCACTTCGGCCAAGGCCGAATTCAGCTCGTTCGGAAGCGGGTTCGCGGCGGGAAAACGCGCAAACTGCGAAAACTCATTCACCATCTGCTTTAACTCATCAACCTGATTGATAATGGTGTCCGTACATTCTTTGAAGATTTCATTTTCGTCGAGCTTGCCGAGATATCTTTTTTGCAGACGTTGAGCTGACAGCTTGATTGGCGTCAAAGGATTTTTAATCTCGTGCGCGATTCGCCTCGCCACTTCCCTCCATGCCACTTCACGCTGGGCTTTTATCAGGTGGGATATGTCATCCAGCACCAGCACCAAGCCAAGGTATCGACCCTCCGCATCATACAAGGGAGTAATCGTCACAAGCAACGAAAGCGGGCGCCCCTCTCGCCCAGAAATATTCAGATACTTAAATATTGTCTCTTTTCCACCAGCATCAAGTACCTGGGTAATGGAAAGAAGCAGTTCTGAGAGAGATCCTACGAGAACATCCTCGAGATCCATTCCAAGTACGGCTTCACTGCTCACTCCCAATAAATTGGCAGCAGACTTGTTGATTGTTGTAATCGAAGAATCGGCCGCGACGGAACATACACCAGCGCTTACGTTCGAAAGAATCGCTTCCAGGTACTGTCTTTTTTCCAGTAGTTCATCATTTGTGCTGGCCAATGTGGAATACGCGCTTGTAAGACGATCTCGATTTTCCTTCAGGTCCGCAGTCATCTGGTTAAATGCCATGGATACTGTCGCAATTTCGTCGTCGCCAGGATTCTGAATTTCTACATCCAGGTTTCCACTTCCCACCTCAACCACGGCTCTCGCAAGCCTCTCGAGCGGCATAGTCATCTGACGGGCAAGATAGAATCCCACCCAAATCGCGGCAAAGATTACGAGAAGCGTTATCAGGATCAAAATGGCGAAGTAAATTGTCTTCACAGGATATTTCAGCGGATTGACTTCGCGGAAATCAGCATAGGTGGAGGAAATCTCGTCGACTTTGTTAACCAGAGAAACCGGAAGATGATAACTAACGGCAAGCGCGCCGACTACTTTCCTCCCCCCACGAGCTTCTCGCAGTGGTATTACTGATCGAAGCACGTCGCCAGTTCCCACGTGCTGCACAAGTGCCGACTGATGTCCGTCCAATGCGCCTTGCACAGTTTCTATAGGCAATCGTGGAAAGAGCTCAGGATTCAGTTCCGGTTTTACAACCAAAGTTCGTGGATCGAGGGGATGCCAATAGATTTCGACACTGTCCAGAGCATACTTGGCGCGAAGTTGTCCAAGCTCGCGGGGAATTCGGATTCTTGCGTAGCGATCAGACAAGTTCATTCTTTCGGCTATATCGGCCTGCACCCTTTCGGCGAAGTGTTGGGCGCTGTTCTGCATGTTCTTGTAATAGATATCGGTGATCTCGAGCGAAGCCTGGAGCGTGTTGCTCACTTTTACGCTGAACCATTTGTCGAAAGTTGAATTGATATAAAAAGATGAAATCAAGAACAGAACGACCGTTGGTACTATTGATAAAGTGAGAAAGCTAAGGACCAATTTTGTCTTGAGCTTCGACCCAAGAAGTCCGCGGCGGCGTTCAATAAATAACTTCGATAGATTGCGGAAAATGAGAAATACCAATGCCGCGAGCAGAATCAGGTTGAGGTTGATAATCCCGAAAAAGAAGATTGAATTCACGAAGGGCAGGGTGCTGGAGAGCTTTGAGAGCTTAAGTGCCAGGCTTGAAAGGAACACGATGGCGAGCAGGACCAAGAGGATTGTAATCCTCTCCCTCCGCCGCTTGCGTCTCTCCCCCTTTTCGAGGGGGGGACCTTCAAAAAATGGCACAGTGCGCTCCATTGACAGGGGCGCGGTCTCCACTTATACCTATCAGTAGAGATCCGCTTTCAAAGACGGCCCCCCATTGCGGGCCGAAACAATCCAACGAAAAAAGTACATGTTAAGTGTACAGCTATAACAGTACGCTGCATTCTATCGCAGCCTAAGCGAGGACGCCATGCCTTCAGAACTAGTCATTAACGCAACCCTTCCAGAGATTCGTGTTGCCCTTCTCGAAGACGGAGAAATCTCCGACCTTTCCATCGAATACGAAAAGAATAAGAGCATCGTCGGAAACGTCTACAAGGGCCGAATTGTAAGAGTTTTGCCCGGCATGCAAGCCGCTTTTGTAGATATTGGACTCGAAAGAGCTGCTTTCCTGTACGTCGGCGATATCGTTTACGAGGCAGAGGACGAGGGCGAAGAAGAGGATCGCAGCGCAAAACGTGGCCCACACGGCCGCAATGAGGAACGTCCACAGGCCCAAGCGCCAGAAGGAAACGCTGAAGAGCCGGTTGACGCTCAAGCCGACGAAAGCGGGGAAGGCGAGGGCCTTGATTTTGAGCCGGCTGAAATCATCGCCGAGAAGAACCTTTCTCCCATTGAAGACATTGATAACAAGACGGTTCCAACTGAAGATTCTTCCGGCGAGAATGAGCTGGAAGCCGAAGGTGAAGAGAGCGGTGCCGGTGAAGACGAAGCCAATCCAAGGCCACAGGGCCGCGGCCCCCAGAGAGACCGGGGCCGTGGAGGAAACCGCGGTCGCTCACGTCGCGGTGGCCCAATGCGCTCACGGGAGCGTCGCCCACGCTTAAACATTCAGGATGTTGTAAAAGAGGGACAAGATGTAGTCGTTCAGGTCGCCAAAGAGCCCATGGGCACTAAAGGCGCACGCCTAACCTGCCATATCTCACTTCCAGGTCGACACGTGGTGCTGATGCCCACCGTGGATCACGTGGGCGTATCCCGTAAGATTGAATCGAGTGAAGAACGTCGGCGCCTTCGTTCCATCGTTGATGCACTTCGACCGCCTGGAATGGGAATCATTGTGCGCACAGTTGCCGCCGAGCAGACGGATGAACAGCTCACGAATGAGATCAACTATCTGCTGAATCTCTGGGCCACAATAAAGAAGAAAACCGACTCACATAAGGCGCCCTACTGCCTTTATGAAGATCTCAACGTTGTACTGAAAACCGTACGTGATTTTTTTACCGACGATATTCATCGTCTCGTTGTGGACTCTCCCCGTGTTCACTCCTATGTGGTCGAGTTCGCAGAACAGTTTGCTCCGCACTTGGTAAACCGAGTTGTACGTTATTCCGGAAAAGATCCGATCTTTGATGCCTACGGTATCGAAAGCGAGATAACCCGCGCCCTAAACCGGAAGGTCTGGCTGCGAAGTGGTGGTTACCTGATCATCGATCAAACGGAAGCTCTCACTGTTATCGACGTAAACACTGGAAAGTTCACTGGAAAGAAAAACCTCGAAGAAACCATTCTTAAAACCAACATGGAAGCCGTGAAGGAAGTCGCATATCAGCTTCGCCTTCGTAATGTTGGTGGCATCATCATCATCGATTTGATCGACATGGAAAAAGGTCAGCATCGTGAAAAGGTTTACCGTGCTCTCGAGGATGCCCTCAAGAAGGACAAATCGAAGACCAATATCCTGAGGATCTCCGAGCTTGGCCTGATCCAGATGACCAGAAAGCGAACGCGAGAGTCGCTTAACCATGTCCTTTGCGAACCCTGCCCCTATTGCAATGGGAAAGGTTTCAGTAAAAATCTCAGGACTGTATGCTACGACATTTTCCGCGAGCTAGAGAGGGCCGCACTCGAAGGCGGCACCGTTGGGGCGCGGGTAATGGCTCATCCGGAAGTGGTCGATACTCTGTTTCAGGATGAGAGAGATACTCTGGACAGGCTTGAGGAGCGCTTCAGCATGAAGGTTTCGATTAAAGGAGACTCAACCCTCCATATCGAAGACTTCCGGGTTGACGGTGAAAAGCTGAGTCTGATAGCCCCTAGGCGCACTACCCAAACGGCGGCAACTGAAGTTCCGCCAGCACCAGACACGCAGTAAGCTTTATCGTTTTTTAAGAAAACAAAGCTGCTCAGTAAAGTCTGCGAATAACCTTGAATGCCAAGCATTCGGCCTAGAAGCTAACGCCAGCTATCTTTGACCAGATTAAGGGCTCACCCCCGCCAAATCCTCGAGGCTTTAGCCTTGCGGTGCTGGATTCGGCGTGCAGTCTGAACTCGGGACTTTCATTGAGCGCCAAGGAAGAATTTGAAGGAGGGCGTCGATATGGACGCTTTCCTTCCTCATCGTAGGCGGGCCCCTCTTTTACCCCTGCGTAGGCCGAAATGAGCACCCCGGCAACCGCGCCTAGAGCCGCACCATAAAATATGTTCTTGGTGTGATCTCCGGGATCCTCGTAGAAAGGGAGAGTCGAAGCACCAAGCACAGCTCCACCAAGAGTTGAAAACGCAACTGTCATTGCGGAATCGCCAATTGAGGCATCAGCTCTGGCGGTGGGACCAGAAAACAAAGTAACCAAAACCGGAATCAATACAAACCTTGAAAGAGAAAATCGCTTGAAATTCACGGCACGTATTCTTTCAGGAGACCCAGCATCCGTTCACATGGTTTTCCACTTACCGACTTACGCTCGGTGACATAGGACTTTGCGCTTTTGCTCCAATAGGAGATTTCGGCATCGCAAGACATACCGCTTGCGACGTTACGCCCTTCACTCTTAGTGACGGCAAAAGTTAGGGGATTCTCGGCCTGGCCCTCAGTCGCAAAAGCGAAGCGCTCTCCATCGTCGATCTTCGTCTGCACCATTTGATACTGAACGCCTTGCAGAACCACGTAGAAATGATTCGTCTTTGGCAGATAGCTGAAGTTCCACTCCTTGAGCTTGACCAGCACCTCCTGCTTATTCTGGCTAGCGACAGCCCGTTTGCTCGTTTCAGCGGCAATTCGCCCAAAATCCTCTTCCACCTCATTCAGCCAGGTGAAATCACCCTTCATGGAAGCAGGCTCTCGTCCGTCGAAATTGCTGGGACGATCAATCTCCTGGTCATCCGACTTAACGGAACTGGGCTCGCGATTCAAATTCTGCGAACCGTTGGTGGAAGCGCACGCAGACAGCCCAAGCGCCAAGGTGAAAATTGCCCCGATTTTGATCTGAATGTAGTACTTCCTGTACTTCATAATCCGATCCTCCTGGCTAAAATTGTAGCATTTTGACCGCGTCGTTCAAGCAATTCCTTCCTCCGGCTAAATAGCTGTAAGTTACCCGGATTTTTTGTTATTTCCGGCGAACGGAGACCATCTGAATGAACACCCCTCTATATCTGGCATCCCGCTCGCCACGCCGAAAAGAGCTGCTAGCCCAAGCTGGAATTCAATTTCAGGTGCATGTGCCATTTGAAGAGGAACTCACTGCGCCCAAGTTACGGGCCCGTGTAAGTGCGCGCGCCATCGTAAAACAAATTTCCAGTGGGAAGGCCCACGCCGCGGCACGCGAACTACGCGCCAAAAACATAAAACAGGCTTTGATTCTTTCCGCCGATACACTCGTTTTTCTCCGTAAGCATGTGCTTGGAAAACCCGAAGATGAAAAAGAAGCCCGGAAAATGCTGAAGGCCCTCTCAGGAAAATGGCACGAGGTTTATACCGGCGTAACGGTTCTGAAGTTAAACGGAAATAGAATCACGGAAAACGCGATCCAAGAGTGCACCAAAGTGAAGTTTTTTTCGCTAAAGCCTCAGTGGATAGACTGGTACATCGCAACCGGTGAGCCCTTTGACAAAGCGGGATCTTACGGATGCCAAGGTTACGGAGCCGCACTCGTTGAAGAATTCAAAGGAAGTTATACAAACGTGGTCGGCCTTCCTCTTGGAGAGACCCTGGCACTACTGGAAAAGACGGGAAAGATCTCACGGCAAGACCTACAAGGATGTACCGTCTTGTGACTGATTCAAGACTTGAAAGGCTGAATTCGGTTAAAGAAAGAGTGAGAAACGCATGTTCAGCGGCCGGACGAATCCCATCAGAAGTTACCTTGGTCGCCGCCAGCAAGACAAAACCATGGTCTGAACTTGAAGCCTTCGCAAAGCTCGGCGTATTTATATTCGGCGAAAATTACGTACAGGAAGCAATCGAGAAACAAAAAGCCATGAGTGCCTCTGGCACGATGAATATTCAATGGCACTTGATCGGCACTCTCCAGTCAAACAAGGCAAAGTTTGTTCCCGGCACATTTTCACTCTTTCATGCCCTCGACTCTTTCTCCCTCGCTCAGAAGCTCGACAAGGCCGCGGGTGCGGCCGGGGTTCTTCAGGAATGTCTCCTTGAAATTAACGTGGACCAGGAAGAATCTAAGGGCGGCATGGTTTCAGACGGATGTGCGCGCTTTCTCGAGCAATTGAGTGCACTCAAGAATTTGAGAGTCTCCGGACTTATGTGCATCCCGGCTGAGATTCGCGGGCGTGATTCTCGCGAGCCATTTAATCGTCTGCGTGAAATGCTGGAAGAAATGAACGGAAATGGAAGTTATCAGTCCAAACTGACAAAACTCTCTATGGGAATGAGCACGGACTTTGAATCGGCCATTTTGGAAGGCGCCACTCATATTCGAGTTGGGACAGACTTATTTGGCCCGCGAGCTCCCCGATGACATACGCGTTAATCGGAAGGATGAAAAATTGAAGGACTGGATTGTTTTCGAAGATACGGGTTTTTTGATCGTGAACAAACCGGCGGGCATCCTTTCCCAGAAAGACAAGTCCGGTGACGAAGATCTGGCGGCGATACTTCAAAACTCGTTCAAAAAAGTCGGGGCCCCTTTACCCTTTCTCGCTCCGGTGCATAGGCTCGACCGAAATACCTCTGGGCTAATTTTGCTCGCAAAAAATTCCGAGACCGCGCGCCAGCTGTCTGAGCAGCTGAAAGCCGGAAGGATTAATCGCACCTACGTCGCAATAGCCAAAGGCGATCCCGGTGAAAACGGTCGATATGACTTTAGGCTCAAGAAAAACACGAAAACCAATGAAGTTACTGTTAACGCGGAAGGTGAAGAGGCTCTGACTGAGTTCAGGCGTCTTCAAAGACTCGGTAACTCCAGTCTAATGCAGATTCGCCTGCTTACTGGCAGATCTCATCAGATCCGAGTGCACTTTGCTCACGCGGGGCACGCCCTGATTGGAGACAAAAAGTACGCAAAAAAACCCTGGTCGGAGATTTTCGGTCGTGCGGCCTTGCATGCCGCGGAGCTTGAGTTTCCAGACGCAGATGGCCGCAAAATGAAAACTGTCAAAGCTCCGTTGCCAAGAGACATGCAAGAGTTGCTGATTAAACTCGGCGGAAAACCGCTGCAATAGAGAATCAGGACTTTTTCTCACTTTGCAGTTTCTGCAGAAAATTCCTCATGTCTTCATCCATGGGGCACTCGATGTCCAACAACTTCCCGGAATACGGGTGCTTGAAGCTAATGCTTCGGGCGTGCAGAGGGATCCGCTGGGCTGGATAATAGGAAAGGATCTCGGTTTTCCAAGTGGAATCCCAGTACGCCTCGTCAAACAATATTGGATGCCCCAGTATTTTCATATGAAGCCGAATCTGATGTAGGCGACCGGTAAGCGGGCGAGCCTCCATCCAGGAAATCCGCCCAAGCCGCTCTTTAACGGACAATTCCGTGATCGCTTCCTTTCCTTTTTGAAGATCAACTAGTGCTCGGCCTCTACCCTTTTTTCCTTCGGCTCTGTTCAAAGGAACTTCGCATTTCGAAAACGACCAGACAGGATTGCCACACACCAAAGTCCAATAGGACTTTGTGACTTCTCGCCCTTCAAACATCATGGACAGCTTCCGATGGGCTTCGTGGTGCTTGGCAAAGAGAACAACGCCGCTGGTGTCGCGATCCAGACGGTGGACAGGATAAAGATCGCGGCCAGTCTCGTCTGGCTTATGTCCTTTTTCCCGGAGATAGGCCCCCAGCTTATGAAGAAGCACATTCTTTTCGAGGCCAAATCGGTCCGCGACAACCAACTGTCCGGCTGACTTGCGTACGGCGATCAAATGCTTATCTTCAATTAAGAGTAGGTTTTCCACCGGAGCCAGTATTGTCGGAGTCCGTATCGAAGTCCACTTCGGTATCGCCGAGGAGGCGATTCTGTTCAGCTTGAAAAATCATAGAAAAGCAGTCTTCACCGTCTGGATAGAAGCGTGGAATAGTGCGAATTACGACAAAACCAATACTTTGATATAGATGAACTGCGGCTGTATTTCCCTTCCGCACTTCGAGCACTATGCTCGCCCCGCCCCGCCGCAGCACATAATGAATGAGCCGACGCAAGAGATACGAGCCTAAGCCAGCTTTTCTATAATCAGGATGCACTGCGAATGTTACTAAATGGGCCTGCTCCGCAGGGAAGGAAAGCACTGCGTAAGCAACAACTTTTTCATCAGTTTCGTCATCGGTAATTACCCAGAATCGGCTTGAAGGCTTTTCGAGCTCAGCTGCAAATGCTGCTCGAGTCCAAGGAGGCACAATTGAATTTTTCTCGATTTCGGCAACCTGGTCGAGATCGTCTTCTGTCGCAGGTCTGGGTGAGTAAGACATAGTGGCTATTCCAAATAGACTTTAACGGGATACCTTACACTCGCTTCTCTTTTCCAAAGTTCCAAGTCTGGCATGATTTCTTTTTTCCGAAAACTCTCCACCAAAACGCGCTTCTCAAGCTCGCGGACCAACAAGCCTTCACCCTCTCTTGCTCGAGATTCGGTACGAAAAACTTTTGTGAATCTGTCGCCCAGTGAAAGCCATTTAGCGCGGCAACTATCCTTTGAGAGAATCAACTGTACGGAAAGCGGAATCTGCCCATCGGTATTGATTTTTTTTGCCCTTGCTTCCAGGTACATCAACTCTTCGTCGATATAGGCGGAAAGGAGTGCCTTTCTTTCCGCCGGCAATGGCTTCTCACGCTTATACACCCCCGCGCAAAGAAGAACCTTATCCACTTCGAAGTACCGCTGAATATCTGAAAGCAGAATCGCCTCCCGACCTACTTTGGCCAGGAGAGCGTCTACTTCAATGCCTTTGAGATCGGCCGCAACTGCGGAGATCGCCAGACAGAAACCACTACAGAGTATGATGCTAAAAAACCTGGGCATTTGAGTAATTATAGAACCCGCCTTAAGGGTATCGTAACCTTTTTTTCCTCAGTTACTTTTACTTCTCCGGAAACGACCACCCTAGCTGACTCATCGGCTCCAATGAACTCAAGCAAATCGCCATCGTTGACCTCCCATGGTGCTTTGGCGGCGATTTCCCAGATTGCTTCCTGAACTTCGCCCTTGCCTGGCTTCCAGCGAAGTATCTTCTTCTGAACTCCATACCAGAAAAGAGAAGGGTCTTCTCCTTGAGGGATCTCCAGAAAAATCTCCAGTTTACTACTTTTGCTCTGTGTCAGCCTTGAACCGCAACACTGTAGCGTGATTGAGCACACTAGAAAAAAAGTTAGAAAAATAGACCGTTGGTAAAACCCGGAAAACTGTAGTTGTAGCATTATGATCTCCTTTGTGACTACGCGGTAAATGTGCGCAGCAAAAGGCAAATTACGGGCCATCTCCTGGCCAGGATTTGATATCATCTAGTCCTATGCAATCCATGCCTCCAATGCAAGAAGCCGAGTTACAGGAGTTAATCCGACAAAAGAGCGCCACGATGGCGGAAATTTTGAAGGAGTGCGAGAAGGTCGTGGTCGGGCAAAGGCCCATGATGGAAAAAATTCTCATGGCTTTCCTCTGCGACGGTCACATTCTCCTGGAAGGACTTCCAGGACTGGCAAAGACACTAGCAGTAAAAACTTTTTCGAGCGTGATGGATCTGACTTTCAATAGAATCCAGTTCACGCCCGACCTACTGCCGTCTGATCTCGTGGGTTCGATGGTTTATAACCAGAAAACTGGAGAGTTCGCCGCCAAACGCGGTCCGATTTTCGCCAATATCGTGCTGGCGGATGAAATCAACCGAGCTCCGGCGAAGGTGCAAAGTGCTCTTCTCGAAAGCATGGCAGAGCGGCAAGTAACTCTGGGCGACCAGACCTACCAGCTTCCAGACCCCTTCATCGTTCTTGCGACAATGAACCCGATAGAGCAAGAGGGTACATATTCCCTTCCCGAAGCTCAGCTCGACCGTTTTCTTTTCAAAGTGAAAGTGCACTACCCATCTCAGGCAGAAGAACGAACTATTCTTGACCGGATGAGCAGCAATGAGGCACTCAAAGTTACGAAAAAGGTTCTTCCGAAAGCGCTGCTTGAGTCGAAGTTGCTTGCGTCAAAAGTTTATCTGGATGAGAAACTGAAGGACTATATCCTCAACATTGTGTTCACTTCTCGTTTTCCAGAGAAAAAGGGACTCGCTGATCTGAAAAACTTCATTCAGGTTGGAGCATCGCCGAGAGCCACAATTGGATTGGCAAAAGCAGCGCGGGCCTCAGCGTTTATGATGGGAAGATCTTACGTTAGCCCCGATGACGTGAAAGCTGTTTGTTACGATATCCTCCGGCATCGCCTGGTACTTACCTATGAAGCGGAAGCAAATGACATCACATCGGAAGCTGTGATCAGGAAGATCCTGGATGTGGTGGAAGTTCCTTAAGCCGCGTAGCGCGGCCACGCACGATGAAGAACGGGACCGGGATACCAACGATATCCGCACGTCCGGCCGCGCTCCGCTTTCGGAAATCGCAAAAAAAGTCAAAGAAGTAGAACTCATTACAAGGCGAAAGAGTTCGGCGATGCTCGCAGGCGACTACAAAAGTCGATTCAAGGGACAAGGAATGCAGTTTTCGGACTCTCGTCCTTACCAGTATGGCGACGACATCCGCCATATAGACTGGCGAACGACTGCACGTATGCAGGAAGCATACGTCAAGACGTTCGAAGAAGAGCGCGAGCTGAATGTCATTTTCGCTGTAGACGTGAGCGCCTCCGGGGGATTTGGATCGACCGGAGTGAGCAAAAGGGAAAGTCTCGCTATCGGCCTCGCGTCTCTTGGATTCTCTGCCATTTCCCACAACGACCGAGTAGGCCTGTTGTTGTTTTCAGACACAGTTGAACGCTTCGTTCCGGCAAAAAAGGGAAGAAAGCATATTCTGAGGATAGTAGACGAGCTGCTTACGTATCAGCCTATATCTAAGAAATCGAATCTGGATCCCGCGCTCATCTTCCTCTCAAGCATGCTCAAGCACGGAAGTGTAATTATTTTCGCGAGCGACTTCTTCGCCAAATTCGATAAGAAAAAGCTACAGGTGCTCGCAAAGAAACATGACTTCATCTGCATGCGAGCAATCGATCCGCGCGACTACGATCTTACCGACGTCGGCTTGCTACGAATCGAAGATCCAGAAACCGGAGAAAGCACCTTGCTGGCTACCTCCTCTTCGGCAGTAAGAAAATCGTATAGCGACACCCAAAAGAAGATGTCAGCCAAAACTGCAGACCTAATAAAGAAATCCGGCGCATCACTGGTGGACATATCCACGCAAAACGATCCCGTTCAAACACTTAGACAGTTCTTTCATCCGCGAAGTCGCAGGTCACGCCGATGAATGTAGGGGTATCTGTACCGGCTGAATTTTCCGCCAAAAAATCTGCCGTTGGCGACATAATCAAGGTGAATATCTTCATCGACCAGAAGATTGGCAACCCCGGAGATGGTTGGGAAATCGTAAGTGATCAAGCTGCGGCTTGGGTTCCAGCTGGGGGAGTAACCGCAAGTGCGGCATCATTGAGAGTGGTTCCGTCGGAAGGTCAGAGCACAAAGTTCGAATTCGAAGCGATGGTTCATCAACCTGGCCCCTTAGTGATTGGCCCCTTTCAGATCAGGAACCAAGTTTCCAAAGACGAAGTGCCTATTCCCTTTACTCAAGTGTACGGCTCAGAAATCGAGGCGGGCACAAAACCCGCCGAAGAGCCTCCCTGGCTCAGCTCTTCCATACCGTTCGGCGGGTGGGACTGGTTCATCATCGGAGCCCTGATTGCCCTGCTACTCATCCTCTGTACTCTACTGGGAAGGCATGCATGGAAGCGACTCCGTGAGCATCTTACAAGACACCTTACCCATACAGATCGTGCGCTAAATGCTCTGGCAAATCTGCAAAAATACGCGCGCTCGAAAAAGCCACTCCAGCTGGAAGAATGGAAAAAATTTTCTTTCGAACTCGCTGGAATTCTTCGCAAGTACTCTGATGAAAACTTCAAAATAGATTCACGCGATATGACAGACAGGGAGTTTTTACAGAGTCTTCGACTTCAGGCAAAAGCCACTCCCTGGGTTAACTTGATTGGTGGAATACTGGATACAATTACGGAAGTAAGATATGGACGCAAGGAACTTGATGCCTCTGTAGTTCCGGGACTGTTACTGGATGCCAGGAAATTTGTGGAGTCGACCACTATAGGTCCGAATGAAGGGAGCGCGAAAAAGTGACGCTTCGCTATCCACTCGTGCTGCTTCTGATTCCCCTCTGTGTGTGGTTGCTTTTTCTCGCATTAAAGGTGCGAAACTCAACAAAGGTGCTCCATTTTCCCATTGCACACCGGGGTCTTTCGCTCGCGGCTCATCTTCGCCTGCCGGTGTGGTTGCCATTCATCCTTCGGACACTCGCGTTCTTTCTGGCCTTCGTGGCCCTGGCCAGACCGCAAACGTCTTCTTCCCAAACCCAGCGCACGTCGGAGGGTATCGATATCATGATCGCCTTTGACGTGTCCCAAAGCATGCTCATCCAGGACATGGGTGGGGGACGAAATCGCCTTAATACAGCTAAAGAAACCGTTCACAAATTCATCGATGGCAGAAAAGACGACAGAATCGGATTCAGTGTTTTTTCCGGTGAAGCCATCACACTCTGCCCACCTACACTGGACTACGAGTTCCTCCACTCTGCTGTGAATCAGGCCGATGTGAACCAACTACGAGATGGAACAGCCATCGGCGATGGCTTGGCAACTTCTTTGAACCGTTTGAAGGAAAGCACTGCGAAGTCGAGAATCGTAATTTTGATTACTGACGGCGATAACAACATGGGGGCAATTGCGCCGCTCACGGCAGGTGATATTGCTGTAGGATATGGAATTAAAGTCTATGGAATTGCTTTAGGTACCGAAGGGGTTGTGAATATCCCAGCACGAAACTCGTATGGGCAACAAGTGGTTCAACAAGTGGTAAGCTCTATAAATCCAAGCTTGCTGATGAAAATATCCGACGCTACGGGAGGAAAATTTTATCGATCCGGGGATCCAGGCTCCCTGCAGCGAATTTTCGCTGATATCGACAAGCTGGAGAGAAGTAAAGTAGAGAAAAAAGACAGAGTTCTCTATAGTGAGTATTTTCAGCCTTTTCTGCTCCTGGCCTTTCTTTTTTTCCTTGCCGATCTCATTCTACGGTCGACTATTTTTCGGGTCTTACCGGAATGAACGACTTCAGATTTGTTAATCCAGAGTTTCTTCTCTTACTTCTTGTACTTCCGATCGCTGGAGTAATTCTAGGTAGGATCAACAAAGGTGCCAGAAATCGGCTCCTGAAGTTCATGTCCGAGCCAAATCTGCGCCAGTTGTTACTCACCAAAAGCTCCCTTAAAGACAGTGGAAAGCGTGGCGCGTTCTGGATCGGCCTGGCCTTAGTGTTGCTTGCCTTTGCGCGCCCGCAGGCGAACCCGGTTACAGAAGAGGTAAAAAGCTCGGGTCTCGACATTTATGTTCTGCTAGACGTGTCCCGTAGCATGGACGTGGAAGATGTTGCTCCGAGCAGGCTGAAGAAAGCCAAGAAAGCGGTTCAGCATCTTACAGCAAGACTCTCTGGGGACCGCGTGGGGATCATTGCCTATGCCAATTCGGCTGTACTGGTAACTCCACTCACCTCAGACTATTCCATTATCGACTCCTATCTAAAAAACATCGATACGTCGATCATTCCCTCTCAGGGAACTAACCTCGGCGGTGCCCTTGAAGTTGCCAAGCTGGCAATGGAGAGAGGTGCAAAGGCAACTGGCTCGGAAGAGGACCGGTCAAATGTCTTTATTGTAATGAGCGATGGCGAAGACTACGGAGAATCTGATCTTTCGATTGCCGACACAGTACAAAAATCCGGTGGGATTATATTTTCTATCGCTTTCGGAACAGAAAGAGGCGCCCCAATTCCTTTGCGAGACGAGAAAGGCGAGCTTCGCGGATACAAAACCGACGCCGGTCAAAACCCAGTTGTTTCCGCCATGAAACCAGGAGTTCTTCAAGAAGTGGCCAAGCGGGGAGGCGGCACTTTCTATTATTCGACACTCGAAGAAAGTGAGATTGAAGACCTGCTGGCCAGGGTGGGCGATGCCCAAAGAGGAAGTATCGCCGTAATCAAAACCACGATATATGAAGAGTGGTTCATTTACTTTCTCGTTCCCGCTCTGATTCTACTTCTTTTTTCGTTTGTGCCATTTCTAGCGTTGGCCGGTGCTAGGTCCGTCGGCTTCCGCGTGCCCTCCTGGTTCCCAGGAAAAAAACAAACTGTCAGTGTACTCATCTTTGCATTTCCTACCGTGGCAATTACACAAACCGCGGAAGCTCACCCCTTCTCTATCCTCTGGACGAAGGAAAAAAGGGCCAGCGAAGAAAGCAACGAGCTTGCAAAGCAAAAAAAGTATTCTGAGGCCGTGGACTCACTCAAAGGGCTGCAAGCCGAAAACCCTGACAGCTCCGAACTGAACTACAATATTGGAACCTACCAGCTTCTCGAGCAGAAACACAGTCAGGGAAGGGAACAGCTATCTCGGCTTCGTTCCGCCGATGATCAGATAAAGGAACCCGCTCTTTACAATATTGGCGGGTCTTATGCCCTCGAAGGAAATAAGGACGCGGCAAGAGCGGCATATGCTGATTTGCTTCAGTTCTTAGGTCAAAAGAAAAAACTCACTCCAGCCGAATCGAAGCTCTTAGAAGATACGAAAAGAAATGTTGCGAGACTGGCGGACCCATCACAGCAGCCACAGAAGCAACAGGACAAATCTGATCAGAAAAACCAGGGCGACGGAGGCGGAGGCGGCGAGGGCGATCAGAAGAAGGACACTAAGGGCGGAGCCGGAGAGAAGAAAGAGGAGAAGGACAAAGGCGACAGTAACAAGGATTCCGATGGTAAAGAAAAGGGAGACTCCGCCAAGAACAAGGATGAGAAAGACAAGGACAAAGATCAGGGTGAAGACAAAGGCAAACAGCCTGACAACGAGGGCGACAAAGAAAAGCAGAAGAAAGACGAAGAAGGCGACAACGACAAGCAGAAGGAACCAGACGAAAAGGGCAAAGATAAGGAAAAGCAGGGCGATCAAGGCAAAGACAATGGCAAGCTTCCTCCACGAAGGGGAGGACTACCCTTCAAGGAACGGGACAACATGGGAGAAGAAGACGCCAAACGAATCCTTGGAGCTCTGAAGGACAGAGAGTCGAATCTCCAAAAGAAGTTCTTAAAAGACCAGGTAAAGGGAGGTAAAGTCAAAGTTGATGATGCGGCTAAGGACTGGTAATGCAGCACTGTTGTCGGTATTGCTCTTCGTTCCGGCCGCGCTCCAGGCGCAAGATCCGGAAACGAAGGTTTCAGTCACCGCTTTGCCTAATCCGGTGCCGGAGCATGAGAGCCTTCAGCTGCAAGTTACTGTCGATTCTCCCCTTTCCTCTCCCGTAGTTCAGCCAAGTTTCGATGCAGTTGACTTTACGCTTATGGGTGCTGCCGGACTCAACTACGCTCCGATGGATAGCGCTGCCGGCCCAAATACCAGGAAAAAAGTCACTTTTACGTTTGTACTTATGCCCAAGAGGGCTGGTGAATTCGCCATTCGGAATATTCAGACAAAAGTTGGCAAAGAAGTAAGGATGGCTCCAGATGTACGCGTACAAGTTCTGGCTGGAACGCAGACTTCGAGACCAGTTAGTCCAACAGCAAAAAACTCTGATGATGAAACGAGTAATCCGGCGTCGCCAAGCTATCGGGAACCCCCCACACAAACTGCATCTACGGGCTCAAAACTGAATGGGAGCTTGACTCACCCTTCCCGATTCAATAGCGACTTTACGGTTCATGCAGTACTTAGCAAGCAGAAAGCGTTTGTCGGTGAACCAGTAGTCGTCGAATACTACCTCTATGACTTCGGGCACGTACGCCACGCAGATGTTTTGAAATGGCCGACATTTGACGGATTCTGGAAAGAGGACCTGCATCTGACCACGCAAGTGGCATTTGAGGAGGTGTTTGTGCAGAACCAGGAGATGCGGCGTGCATTTCTCGCGCGCTATGCACTTTACGGAATCAAACCCGGAAAGTTAGACGTGGATAAGCTGGGTATTCGTGGAAAGTATGTTTCAGACAATTCACTTAGCCCAGGACTGGTTTTTGGATTCGACCTGCGAACTGGACAGCACTACAGTCAAGATTTAAACCTTGAACTACTGCCACTTCCAGAAGCTGGTCGTCCCACGAACTTTACTGGTGCCGTCGGCCAATTTTCATTGAAAATGGAGGCGAACAAGCTGAGCGTACCAGCCAATACTCCTCTGACCTTCACAATGACACTTTCAGGAATAGGTAACTTTCAGGCGATTGACTCAATCAAGTTGCCCCTGCCAACCGACTTTGAACTCTACGAAAGCACTTCTCAGGGCAGGATTGTCGCACCGATTGGTACAAAGCAGGACTTGGAATCAAAGAAGACTTTTCAAGTTATCGCTATTCCACGCAAAACGGGAAGATTCGAGATTCCCGCAGTAAGCTGGTCATTTTTCAATCCAGAAAAGTCGGCATATGAGTCGCTAGTAACGGAGCCGATAGGCATTGAAGTTACCGAAGGGGGATCGGCTTCTGACTCTGCGACAAATTCGTATCTTAAACCCTCTGACCCAAAAGCCAGCGCGAAGAATGAAAATGAGCTTCGCCCCATGAAAACGGTGTCGCTTGAAAAAAGTAGACGAGTAGATTTTCTTCCCTGGGCATTAGCCGCCCTGTTCGCATTTAACGTATTGCTGCTCTTCACACAATTACGAGCCAAGTGGAAAGGTCTTTTTTCTCTAGTCAAAAATGTGGATCGATTTGCGGAAGCAAGAATTTCTCTTCTCCAGGCGAAGGGGATTAAGGATTCCGAATGGCAAGCAGGCCTGGAAGAAGTGGTACTTGTAACAATGCAGGTATTGCTGGATACGAATCCGCGAGGAATTACGAAACTTGATCTGGAAGATATCTGGAAGGGTAAGAATCTTCCCCTCCCCTTGTTTCAACGGATGAGCGCATTGCTCGACGAGATCGACCGGCATCGATTCAGTTCGCAAAAACTCTCCGGATCTGGAACGAAAGAAATGCGTTCCAGGCTCACGAAAGAAACAGAGAGTCTTTTGATCGAAGCGTCTAAGGCAAAACGCAAATAGGGCGGCTAGAAAAGCACGTAGATAAAAGGTGCCACAGACGAACTTTGGGCCATCATAACCAGAGCCCCGAACAGCAAAAATACCACGATCATAGGCACCATCCACCAAAGCTTGCGGGCCCAGAGAAACTGCCAAAAGTCCTTTACGAAAGTTTTTACCATCACCATCATGGCCTATCTTCCCTTGTAGAACCCGCACACGGCATTGACTACTCGTTCGACTTGCGAGTCAGCCAGCTCTGGGTACATGGGAAGTGAAAGTACTTCTCTTTCGAGAGCTTCACAAACTGGCAGTGAAATCGCCGAGGGGAGAAATTTTTTAAAGGCCACTTGCTTGTGCATGGCTAGAGGATAGTAAATCTCCGAGCCAATTCCCTGGTCGGCCAAGTGCGCACGTAAGGCATCGCGTTTATCAGCGCGAACTGTGTATTGGTTCCAAACATGTTTTCGCCCAGGAGCCTGAACCGGCGTATGAAGCTCGTTACCCAAGGCCGCCGACGCAAAAAATTTATTATACAAGCCTGCCACTCTCTCTCGGCCTTTCTCATAGGACTTCAAGTGGCGAAGCTTCACTCTCAATACGGCCGCTTGAATCGAGTCGAGACGCGAGTTGGTGCCCACGAGCTCATGATAGTACCGTTGCTTCGAGCCATGCACGCGCACCATATTCATGGCTTCAGCCTTTTCCGCATCTGCTGCGGAAACAAGCCCCGCATCTCCGACTGCCCCAAGATTTTTCGTGGGATAGAAGCTGAAGGCACCATAGTCGCCCCATGCCCCGGCTTGCTTCCCCTTGAACTCGGCGCCAATACTTTGCGCGCAGTCTTCAATCACGAGAAGACCTTTACTGCGCGCAAGCATAAGCACAGCTTCCATATCGACCATCTGGCCGAACAGGTGCACCGGAATTATGGCTTTTGTTTTCGGCGTGATCTTCTTTTCCAAGTCAGCTAGAGAAATATTGCAGGTTTCATCGCTGTCAACGAATACAGGAGTCGCGCCCAAACGGGCGACTGCGCCGGCCGTCGCGTAAAAAGTGAACGAAGGAACGAGAACTTCATCCCCTGCGCCAATGTTCGCGGCCATCAGGGGAAGCAACAATGCATCAGAGCCCGAGGCACAAGCAATGGCATGAGGAACTTTGGAATAGGCGCGAAACTCCTCCTCAAAGGCCTTAACCTCAGGTCCGAGAATAAAAGCGCCCGACTCTAGAACTCCCTGTATTGCGCGCAGCATCTCGGCTTGCAGAGGTTGATTCTGGGCATGAACATCGATGAGCGGAATCTTTTGGCTGCTTTGCATCTTTGTGTAGCTGCTTAACGCAGTTCCTTTGCGTTTTTTATAACATGTTCTCTGCTAAACTCATCAGGAATGAGTAACGCTCCCCCCCTCCTATCCATAGTGATCCCGACTCGGAATCGCCGTGCCATGGCAATGCAGGCCGTGGAAGGGGCTCTCCGAACTCTGCCTTTCATGCATGAAGTAATTCTTAGCGACAATGCTTCAAGCGATGGAACCCCCGAGTTAAAAGCACTTTTTCCAGGAGCAAGTTACATCCGCCGTGATCACGTTGTACCCATGGCGGATCACTGGAATCTATGTGTTCAGGAGGCGAGGGGCACCTACGTTAAACTACTCTGTGATGACGACTGGTTGATCTCGGGATCACTGGAAAGAGAAGTACTGGAGCTGGAAAGGGATTCCGATCTTGCCGCCTGTGCCTCCGCCCGGCTCGAAATGAAGCAGGGCGAAGAGCCTAAGTTGAAGAGGTATTCGGAAGTAAAAATACGCCTAACCGGTCTCGAAGCAGTTTGGAAAATGCTGGCGTCAGAGAATATTCTCGGTCCGCCCTCGGCCGTCACATTCAGAAAATCGAGCTTCCGAGGGTTTCCCCGCCAGTATTCGTACGCCGCCGATTGGGCGGCATGGATCCTGATATTGGATCGAGGATCGGTCATGCTCTTGCCTGAAGCAGGAGTAAATTTTCGTCTTCACTCCGCAAATCTGACAAGTGCTCATGTCGAAAGCGGTACGGAGTTTGTAGAAGTTCAGGCTTTGCGCTGGGAAGCGCTCAAGAGGGTAAAGGGAAGCAGGAAAATTCCGGGTCTGCTGCTCTTGTCGGTGATCTATCCTTATTTTTTCGCTCGAAGAATTGCCCGTTATTTCGCAAAAGGAAATCCATTTGGAATCGGAAAATTTCTGGGAAGACTGCGTGAGCTGCCGGAGCCGCTTCCTGCCCCTTAGTTCAGATTCTGGAATCGTGCGATCTGCTCTTTCGTGAGAGCACAAATATCGCCTTTTTTTGCGTATTCCCGGTACCAATCGGTTGTCCAGGCGGCAGTTTCTGAGAAATTAAGCAGTGGCTTCCAGCCCAGAACTGATTTGGCTTTTGCGGGATTGAGACTGAGTGTGCCCGCTTCTTTCTTGCCGTCCGCTAACGGACGAATTTCGTGAGAAGCCCCAGGCCAGTGGCGCTCCATTTCCAGTACAAGATCGAGAGCTGATTTTGTGAGCTCTTCGGCTGGTCCGAAATTGAAAGCTTCGCCAGTTACTCCCTCCGGTCTTTCCAGAAGCAACTGACCAAGCCGCAAATATCCGCTCAATGGCTCTAGAACGTGCTGCCACGGCCGGATGGAATCTGGATTGCGCACGATTAATTTTTCGCCAGTTCCCCATGCCCGGGCCCCATCCGGAACCAGGCGATTGGAAGCCCAGTCACCGCCGCCGATCACGTTTCCTGCTCGAGCAGACGCAAGCTTAATCTGGCCACTTGAAAAGAAGGAACGCGAGTACGAAGAAAATACAATTTCCGCACCCGCTTTAGATGCCGAATAAGGATCATGCCCGCCGAGAGGATCGGTTTCGTCGAAGGGCCTGCCCGACTCACTGTTTTCGTATACTTTATCAGTCGTAATAACTACCACCGCCCTCACGGAAGGAACGTGTCTCACAGCCTCGAGCACATTGGCTGTTCCCATGATATTGGTGGCGAAAGTTCCAATCGGGTCTTCGTAAGACTCCCGCACGAGAGCCTGAGCGGCCAAGTGGAATACGATTGATGGCTGTGAAGCGGACATTGCCTTTAACAGAATTCCCGGGTCTCTCACGTCTCCGCGAAGATCGTTAAGGCGTGAACTCAGTCCCAGATTGCCAAACAAAGACGGATTAGTCGGAATATCGATCGAAAAACCGGTCAGCTTCGCTCCCATCGAAAGGAGCCACTCAGAGAGCCAGGCTCCTTTAAAGCCCGTATGTCCCGTAAGAAAAACTGAGAGGTTGTTGTAGGTGGAGTGAAACTGCATCAGCTCCACTTTTTCCACGGTGCTTTACCGGCGGTCCAGTGTTCGTCAAGCAGCTCACGATCACGAACAGTATCCATACACTGCCAGAAACCCTGATGCTGGAAAGCCATCAGCTGGCCTTCTTTTGCCAATCTCTCCATCGGGCTCCGTTCCAGAATGGTTTCATCGTTCTCAAGATATTTGAAAACGCCGGGTTCCATTACCATGTAGCCGCCGTTAATAAACTGCTCGTCGGACGGAAGTTTTTCCCGGAACACTTTGATGCTGCCGTTCTTTTCAATTTCGAGCCCACCGAAGCGGGCCGTGGGACGCACAGCGGTCATCGTAACTAATTTTCCATGTGATTTATGAAATTTAAGGAGCGCATCGAGATCAACGTCGCATACGCCATCGCCATAAGTCAGAAAAAAAGTTTCCTTGAGGTGTGACTGGAGGCGAAGCAAGCGACCGCCGGTCAACGTTTCAGGCCCGGTGTCGATCAGCCGAACTTTCCAATCTTCGTTGCTGCCGCGCTGAAGTGCATTGACCTTTCCGGATGCAAGATCAACTTCGAAGTCGCTGTTAAGTTCTGCGTAGTGAAGAAAGTAATTTTTGATGTAATCGCCCATATGGCCCGTAGCCAAAGTAAATTCTTTGAAACCAAAAGCGCTGTAGTACTTCATGATGTGCCAAAGGATCGGATGCCGACCCACCGGAACCATGGGCTTGGGCCGCAGGGTCGTTTCTTCGGACAAACGGGTACCTTTTCCACCGCACAGAATCACTGTTTGCATATGCACACAATAGATCAGGAGCCCGAGAGGCTCAACGTGGATTCATGCCATGCCGCATCGCCCCCAGCAATATGGTAGGGTAATGCCTAAGGAGCAGCCTTGGCGGCGGTATAAAAATGAACGAACAGATCCTGGGCGTGAAACTCATCCCGAAGAAAAAGATCATCGACGACCGAGGCGGCATTTTTCATATGCTCCGAAGCGATGATCCCGAGTTCCAAAAATTCGGAGAGATCTACTTCAGTAAAGTGCACCCTGGCGTAATCAAAGCCTGGCACCACCATTCCCGCATGACGTTGAACTACTTGGTAGTTACGGGCTCGATTCAGCTCGGCTTATGGGACGGAAGAAAAGACTCTCCGACCTATGGCAAGAGCCAGACCCTCTACCTTGACGAGCAGAATAGCCAGTTGGCCGTAGTTCCGCATGGCGTTTGGAATGGCTTCAAAGGCCTCGGCTCATCGAGCTCCATCGTGGCGAATTGCGCCACGGATGCGCACGACCCTACTGAGATCACCCGCAAGGCCTATGACGATAAGTCATTTGGCTATGATTGGGCGATCAAGCACGGCTAGCACTCTTTAACACAGCGCTCTAGAGTCTCGAGCATATACTGCACCTTGGCAGCGTCGATCTGGGGGTGCACGCCGATCCAGAAAGTGCGTCTCATCACTTCGTCGGTATGCTTTAAGTCGCCCACTACGCGATAGTCGACGCCTTTATAGGCAGGCTGTCGCACCAAGTTGCCGGCAAACATCAAGCGAGTACCCACTTTTCGTTCTTCCAGCTTAGCTACTAGCTTTTCACGGTCGAGGCCCGGCGCGCAGTGGATTGCGAAACCGAACCAGGATGGGCGCGTGCCTTTAGTGGGCTCAACGGCTACCAGTTTATCCCGGAGCACGGGAGAGGCTTTCAGGCCGTCGTAGAGCGCTTTCCAGTTCCGGCGTCGCACATCAATAAAGCCCGCGGCTTTCTTTAGCTGCGAAAGGCCAATAGCAGCCTGCATATCCGTAGCCTTCAGGTTGTAGCCGACGTTCGAATAGGTATACTTGTGGTCGTAACCCTCAGGTAGATCACCTAGCTGGTGGCCGAAACGCTTCAGACACGTATTGTCTTTTCCCGGCTCGCACCAACAGTCGCGCCCCCAGTCACGCATACTTTCGGCCACTTTACGTAGCCGGCCATCTTTGGGCATGACGGCGCCGCCTTCCCCGGTGGTGATGTGATGCGCAGGATAGAAAGACAATGTAGAGAAATCGCCGAAAGAGCCGGCGAACGCCATTCCACTTTCAGCTTCGATTTCAGCCCCCAATGCGTCACAGCAGTCCTCGACCAGATACAGCCCCTCGGACGCGCACCACTTGGCGAGCAGGTCAGCACGAAAGGGATTACCCAAGGTATGCGCCAGTACTACGGCCTTGGTCTTTCCTTTTACGAAGCCGCTTTGCACAAGCTCGAGAGTCGCGTCGAGCGTGGAAAAATCGACGTCCACAAACACAGGCTTTAGGCCGGTTTGCACGAGCGGATTTACGGTTGTGGGAAAGCCCGCCGCCACCGTAATTACTTCGTCGCCTGGCTTCAAGCGTGGCTTGCCCACCTTTTCCATCATGGGCGCGGTCAGCGCAGAAATCGCCACCAGGTTCGCGGAAGAGCCACTGTTCACAAAGAGCGCGCTCACCTTGCGATTAAACCATTTCGGTAGCTCGGCCTCGAAATCTTTACTGAAGCGACCAGCTGTGAGCCAGAGATCCAGGGAGGCGTCCACAAGAGCGGCAAGATCGTCCTCGCCTAACAACTTTCCGCTAGGGGGAATATAGGATTCGCCGGGTACAAAAGGCTTGGGCTGAAATTGGGCCCGAAAGTATTCGCGGGCGCTGTCTAGAACTTTTTCTCTGTTCATTTTGTCCGTCTCCACGGGCAGAACCTACCATACAATGGAACCAATGGAGAAACGCAGGCCCGGAGAATCATGAAGATCCTCCTAATTCATCAAAGAAATGCCTTTCGCGATGACAGCGATGAAACCGTGGATCGCGAGCTCGCGCTACTGCGCGGCGCCAAGGTCGAGGTGGAGCTATGGGAACGCGCTGAGCCCAAAACCTTAGGCTCGCTATCGGGAATCAGGAGTGAGTTTTCCTATTCTTCGCAGGCAAAAGCAGAGCTGGCGGCCAGGCTGGCTTCCTTTCGCCCACGGCTAGTGCACGTGCACAATTTTCTTCCATCGTTCACTCCCTCCATCTACGACGCCTGCCTGGAAGCCAAAGTTCCAGTTATTCAGACGGTTCACGACTTCAAGTTTTTCTGTGCGAACGGGCAGCTCGTAAGAGAGGGAAAGCCCTGTGAGCTCTGCCTGGGTAATTCCACACTGCCGGCGATTCGCTACTCTTGCCATGAGGGCTCACGCCTGAGCACCCTCGCCTACGCACGCATGATCAGCCGCCACCGTAAAGAAAATACCTGGGGTAGAAAGGTTTCTGCATTCATTGCTCAGTCACATTTTTCGGCAGCAAAACTCGTGCAGGGGGGAATTCCCAAAGAACATATCCACGTGAAACCAGGGTTTGCGCATCCGCCCCCGGTAGAATCTATCAGGGCATCGGATCTCTATGCTTTATACGTAGGGAAACTCACGAAAGAAAGAGGGCTGCTCACTCTGCTGAAAGCATGGGAAGGAGTAGAAACCCCGCTCTGGATCGTGGGCGACGGGCCACTCCGCGCCGAGCTGGAGGCGCGAAAAAGCACAACGATCAAAGTGCTCGGCGAGATGCCTCCGCAAAGTATTTCCCGAGTAATGGGAAAAGCAGAGTTCCTGGTAGTTCCCTCTGAAAGTTACGACAGCTTTCCGCTCCCTATCGCCGACGCCTTTGCCTTTGGTCTCCCGGTAGTCGCCTCTCGCATCGGTATGCTCGCGGAGACAATTCGTCACGAAAAGAACGGCTTACTATTCGAGCCAGGAAACGTAGAAAATCTGCGGAACGTGGTACGCAAACTAGCGAAAGACAATCGCCTTGTGGACCGGCTGGGAGCAGGCGCCCGCCTGGACTATGCTGACCGCTTTACCCCTAAGAAAAACCTACAGACACTGCTGGAAATCTACCAGGCCGCCTTCAAAGCGAAGCTTCCTCAAACTTTGTAGTAAGAACGGTACCAACTTACAAAGTTATGAACTCCGACCGAGACAGGGGTAGCTGGTTTGAAACCTACGTCGCGCATTAAGTCACTCACATCGGCAGAGGTGGCTGGTACGTCGCCCGGCTGGATGGGCATGAAATTTTTCTTGGCCGGCTTGCCCACTTCTTTCTCGATACATTCGATGAAGTCCATCAGCTTTACCGGATTGTTATTTCCGATATTGTACAGACGATAAGGTGCAGCCGGGCTGGTCGCGGGATCAAGGTGCGCCGCTTTGTTTTGTGGGTCCGCGGCGGGAGCCTTATCCAGCGTGCGCAGGATTCCCTCGGCAATATCGTCTACGTAGGTGAAGTCGCGGATCATATTGCCCTGATTGAATACATCAATCGTTCGGCCTTCGATGATTGCCTTTGTGAAAAGGAAGAGAGCCATATCGGGCCGGCCCCAGGGGCCATAGACCGTAAAAAAGCGCAACCCCGTAACGGGCATCTGGTAGAGATACGCGTAGCTATGAGCCATCAACTCATTGGCCTTTTTCGTGGCGGCGTAGAGTGAAATCGGATGGTCAACTCCGTGGTGCACGGAAAAAGGCATCTCGGTATTTAATCCATAAACCGAAGAGGTGCTCGCAAACACAAGGTGCTCCACTTTATTGTGTCGGCAGCCTTCAAGTACATGAAGCGTGCCCGTCACGTTGCTTTCCACGTAGATATGGGGCTTTTCGATCGAGTGGCGCACTCCGGCCTGCGCGGCGAGGTGCACCACACGCTGGAATTTTTCTTTGGTGAATAAACTCTCTATCGCAGAGCGATCCGCCAGTTCGAGCTGGGCAAAAGAGAAGTTCTTGTTCTCCGTTAACTGGCTGAGGCGAGCGCGCTTGAGCCGCGGATCATAATAATCATTTAAGTTATCAAGGCCGACTACAGTATCACCTCGAGCGAGCAAGCGTTGCGCGACGTGGAATCCGATAAAACCCGCAGTTCCGGTAACCAGAATTTTCATAGACGCCAGACCCGAAAGCCGAGATCCACCAGCTGCTTCTGGTCATAGGCAGATTTCACGTCGATAAAGGGAGAACCATGTCCCGCTTTTTTTGCGAGCAAGCCGATATCGAGCGCCAGCACCTCTTTGTGAGTAACGGCGGCAATGATTGCCTCAACGTGCTCGACCTCTTCAATTTTCACCAGCTCGATCCCATATTCGTGCACCGCTTCTTTGGGATCAGCCAGCGGATCCCAAACAACGGGTTTCAATCCAAAGCGCTTTAGCTCAGCGTAAATGTCGTAGACTTTTGAATTGCGGATATCCGCTACGTTTTCTTTGAAAGCCAATCCGAGAATCAGCACTTTTGCATTCTTTACATTGCGATCGGCCGCGATCATTTCCTTTACGGTGTTTTGAGCAACATAGGCTCCCATGCCGTCGTTGATTCTTCGCCCCGCAAGAATCACCTGTGGGTGGTATCCATGCATTTCCGCCATGAAAGTGAGGTAGTAGGGATCGACACCGATGCAGTGCCCGCCCACCAGTCCCGGCCGAAAAGGAAGAAAATTCCATTTCGTGCCGGCCGCCTTGAGTACCTCGACGGTATCAATTCCCATTTTATGGAAAATAATCGCGAGCTCATTGATCAGGGCAATATTCAGGTCGCGCTGGGTATTTTCGATTACCTTTGCGCTCTCCGCCACCTTAATGCTCGAAGCCTTATACACTCCGGCTTTCACGACCTGGGAATACAGCCAGGCCGTTTGCTCCAGAGAGTCGGCATCCATCGCGGAGACCACCTTCACGATATTTTCCAAGGTATGCTCTTTGTCGCCTGGGTTGATCCTCTCCGGCGAATATCCAACTTTGAAATCGACGCCGCACTTCATTCCGGAGTGTTTTTCAAGCAGAGGAACGCAGAAATCTTCCGTGACTCCGGGATAAACCGTACTTTCGAAAACAACGATCGCGCCCTTCTTGAGATTTTTTCCTACCGTAACGCTGGCGGCCTCAACCGGTGACAAGTCGGGGCGCTTGGCGTTATCGACGGGAGTAGGAACTGCGACAACAACGAAATCTGCTTCCTTGAGTCGGGCTGGATCAGTGGTGTATTCAGCCTTCGTGGCCGCCTTGAAATTGTCTCCCTGAATTTCGCGGGTCGGATCGAGCCCTTTCTTGTAGGCATCAATCTTAGATTGGGAGAGATCAAATCCGATCATCGGCATCTTTGCGCCAAAGGCCAGTGCCAAAGGTAGGCCTACGTAACCCAGACCCACTACTGCGACGATTTTTTCTGTAGCCATGGCCGAATCTCCTTCAAATCTGGTCTCACTAAATTCTAGCGACAGTGAGGGATAAACTACAGACGTGGCCCAAAATTCGCCTTTTACACGGCACAGGTTGATGCCAAAGGGATGA
>Ga0247843_1000084_pt1 | contig 200857 bp, 160 predicted proteins | sample LaCruzMarch2017__FD_192420 | JGI IMG/M metagenome (GOLD analysis project Ga0247843, IMG submission 192420) | Freshwater microbial communities from meromictic Lake La Cruz, Castile-La Mancha, Spain - LaCruzMarch2017_8m | ecosystem: Environmental > Aquatic > Freshwater > Lake | place: Spain...
GGTCGTGCGAGGACGGCGACGGCGCCTCCTCAGGCAACCTTCGCGTCGCGCGAAGGTGACCACCTGATGTTGCCTGGGGTCAGGCGCTGCACGCCGATGCAGAGGCCGCACGCCGTACCCCAGGCCTTAGAGCACCGACGATGTCTGGAAACGAAAGCGTTTCCAACCCGCGGGCAAGGCGGGCACCGGGCCATCCATCGCACGCATCGACCTGAATCCCACGCGTTTCGTGAGATGTGTCCCGACGTGAACCATTCATGGAGAGGGGGCTGGGGGTGAGGTAGCGCGCGGGCAGCGTCACGCCCAGCGCCGCGAGCGCGGTCTGCGCGACGCCGGGCAGCCCGTTCGGCGAGAGCATCCCGCGCCCGTCGCCGCGCCCGCGCCCATCGATCGCCATCCAGGTCGTCCGCCGCGTCGGCGGGATGACTCCCGTCGCGGCGTCAACGGCGCGGCCATCCTCGAGTGAGGTTAGGAGGGCGCATACCGCGGCTTCTGCCCTCACCTGATCCCGCGCCCCGGTGGCGTCCGCCCAACGGTTGATTCCGCGCGTCGGTGCGCCGACGCAGCGCCCTTGCCCCGCTATCTCACTGCGGCTGCGGCGGCCACCCAGCTTGCGACCTCGGAGGGCCGCAAGGGTCCGATCAACTCGGCGTAGGCGGCTCCGACGTTGCGCTCGTAGGTGACATGGACCACCGCGGCCGGGGCGTCCCGCAGGATCCCGAGCCGCGTCGTACGCGCCTCGACGACATACTGCTCGCGGATACCCTGACCCTCCTTCCAGTCCGACTCCACGAAGGACGACGCGACGACGCGGAGTCCGGAGGGCAGCGTCTCGTCCGCGGGCTTCCACCGGCCGCGGCTCGACGCGACGAGGGCCTCGAGGTCGAGTCCCGCGAGCGTGGGGGGGTGCGTAGGGTCCGACGGGCGCGCGGCGCGCTCTGCAAGGATGTTCGCGGCGCCCTGGGCTCGGTTCCCTCGGCCGAAGGGAATCAGCGCGCCCGCGGTGTCGAAGCGTGCGCACGTCTGGAGCTCGGCGAGCGCAGGCTCGGGGAAGGCGCCGAGCACGGCGCCGTCGTCGATGCCGACGACGCTGAAGTCCGACCGGAGAATCGCCGCGCCGACGAAGGCCACCGCGTCGCGCGCCTCCCGCAGCCGCACGAACTCCCCCGCGGCCCCCACGCGATGGACGGTCGTCGCGTCGCCGTGCGCGACGAGCACGCGCCACCCGTCCACCGTCCACGCCGCGGCGCGCACGGTGCTGCCCGCGGGCACCGAGGCGGTCCACCGCGTGGCGCCCTCGCGGTCGATGCAGGCGACCTGCGGGCCGCCCACGACCAGCACCTCTGTCGGGCCGAAGTGCGTTCGCGCCTCGCCACCGAACGCGAGCGCGGTCGTCGCGAGCCGGAACGGGCGCCCGTCGACGACGACCTGGTCGGTCGCGCTGGGAGCGTCGGGCGGCGCGGCGAGGCGGGCGATCGTGCGCCCGTCGTCGCTGCAGATCACCGCCCGGCCGCCACGAACGACGGAGTACCAACCGGCGGCGTCCCAGGCCCCCTGAAATCCGCTGCTGGTCGCGCGGCTCGCTCGACCGGTGGCGAGGTCGCGCCGTTCGCCCGAGGACTCCCACTTGCCGACCAGCGTGTACCCGATGACCGGGCTGACGCCCCACTGAAGCGCCGTCGGACCGCAGGGAAACACGTCGCGGGCGCTCGGCGCGGCGAGCCACAGGTAGTCGCCAGTGAGTGCGTCGCGCGCCCAGATCGCCTGCCTGCTCAGCGCGACCACGACGGGTCGCCCGCCAAGCATGGCGAGCAGGCACTCCGTCGGGTTCGCACCGGTGTACAGCGTGTTCGTGAGCTCGCGGGTAGACCCGCGGTAGATCAGCGCGACCCGAGGTTCGAAGATCGCGACGTAGTCGTCGGCCTGCTGGATGACAGCGTCAGGATCGATGGTCGTCACTGGGAGCGCACGAGACGTAGCACGGGCTGCCGAGCGCCAGACTCGCCTCGGCCGCACCCTTCTCGAAGACCACGAGCGCCGCGACGAGGGCGCGGGCCTCGGAGAGGGGCATCGGGCCGCGGTCACCCGGGCTCACGCGGGCATGGACGATGGCGGCCCGAACAAAGACGCTGGCGGGAAGATCAGGCATGGACCCGAGGGTCACCGCATCCAGCGGTACCAGCCGAAGCCCGCGCGCTCGACGATGCCGTCCTTGATCAGCTGACGGAGCTTCGCATCGGTGTACCCGCGCGCCCGGAGCTCGGAAGTCATCATCTCCTGCCCCGGCGTCGGCGTCGAAGGCGAGGGTGAGGGTGAGGGCGACGGCGCGAGTACGGGCGCGGGTGCCGGTTCGATCGGCGCCGCGGCGGCGACCTTCGCGCGCTTCGGCGCAGGCTTCGCGCGCCCCGGCGGCGGCGCCACCACCGCCGGGGGCGACGCCGAGGGGGCGGCGGGCGGCGGCGGCTTCGCGATCCCGTCGGGCCAGAGCAGCACGAGCGGCGGGAGCGCCGCCTTCGTCGGCATCGCGGGCACCGGACCTGCGTCGTTGGCCGGTGGCGCGAAGCGGGTGAGCGCGCCCCCCTCGCCCCACGCCGCCGCGGCGAGGGTGAGCGCGGTGCGTTGCCCGGACGACAGCCCGGCCTCCTCGGGGCCCTGCACGAGCGGCGCGTACTCCTCCTCCGCGTCGGTCGGCACGAGCAGCCAGTCTCGGAGCAGCGAGCGCATCAACATCGGGCTCACCAGGAAGCGCGTCACCGCGGGAGTGATGGACGGGACCAGCACCGTCGCCGCCTCGAAGGCCAGCTCGGGGAAGGCCTGATAGAGCGCCTCCAACGCCTCGCGCCGCATGGGCGCGTGGGGGCACGAGGGCGCCTCTTCCGGTTCGGGCTCCTCGGGCGGCAGCAGCCCGAGCATCTTGAGCAGCGCGCGCTCCTCGTCGCCCATGCGCCCGAAGGGGATGGTCCTCGCCGACCAGCGCGAGCCGCCGCGGCGGAAGGGCGGTGGGCACACCGGGCACCGCACGTTGCGCCCGGTGACGCGCGTGAGGTGCTCACGCAGGCCGTCGAGCGCCGCCGCGGCGGGCCCCTCCGAGGGTCGCCCGGCGGGCTCCGGGTCGATCAGCCACGCCGGGTGCGAGAGAAGCCCGTGCTCCACCAGCAGGCTGCGCAGGCCGTCGCCGGGCACGTCGCCCGCGTCGAGGCTCGCGCTCTCGGCCATCCAGGTGTCCATCGGGTACTCCACCCGCGTCGGCTTGCGTGTCGCGCCCCCGGTGAGCGTCAGGATAAGCGACGCCCAGCGGCCGTCGGCGCGGCGCAGCGAGGCCCCCCCGAAGGACAGCCCGGGCGCCTCGTAGGCCGGCAGCGGCGCGCGCCGCGAGAGGCCCGCCACGCCGTCGAGGAGCGCGCGCATCGGGTCGTCCATCAGCCCTCCCCCTTCGCGCCGTTGCCCAGCGAGAGGAAGGCCCGCAGCGCGCGGTCGTCCATCTCGGTGATCCACGACTCGTCGGCCCCGCCGAGGATCTTGTCGGCCATCGCGCGCTTGGTCTCCAGCAGCTCGGCCACGCGCTCCTCCAGCGTCCCTTCGGTGACGAGACGGTACACGTTCACCCGGCGGGTCTGCCCGATGCGGTGCGCGCGGTCCGTCGCCTGGTCCTCGACGGCGGGGTTCCACCAGCGGTCGTAGTGGATCACCGCGGAGGCCGCGGTGAGGTTGAGCCCGGTGCCCCCGGCCCTCAGCGACAGGATGAGCACCGGCGGGCCCCCTCCCCCCTGGAAGGCGTCGACCATGGCCTCGCGCTGCGCGGGCGTGAGGCCGCCGTGGAAGAAGCCCGCGGCGACCTTGAAGCGCGCGGCGAGGGCCCGCTGGAGGATGCGACCCATCTCCATGAACTGCGTGAAGATCAGCACCCGCTGGTCTTCGGCGAGGAGTTCCTCGAGCACCTCCAGCACCCGGTCGAGCTTCCCCGAGCGGCCGAAGAGCTCGTCCGGGCGCTCGGGCTCGAAGCTCTCCGGGTGGTTGCAGATCTGCTTGAAGCGCGTGAGGGCCGCGAGGATGTGCGCCCGCCGCTGGATGCCGTCCTTGTCCGCGATGCCCTCCAGCGTGGCCTCGGTCATCGCCTGGTAGAGCGCGGTCTGCTCGCGGGTGAGCTCGCACCCGAGGTCCTGGAGCTGGAGCGGCGGCAGGTCGGCGGCCACCGCGGGGTCGCGCTTGGTGCGCCGCAGCAGGAAGGGGCCCACCCGCCGCGACAGCCGCGCGAGGGCCTCCGGGTCGCCGTTGCGGGCGGGCGTCTCGAAGGTGCGCGCGAAGCGGGTCGCGCCGCCCAGCAGCCCGGGGACCGTCACGTCGAAGATCGACCAGATGTCCCGGAGGTGGTTCTCCACGGGGGTGCCCGTGAGGGCGAACTTGGACTCCGCGTCGAGGCTGCGGAGCGCGCGCGTCTGGAGCGCCGTGGGGTTCTTGAGGTTCTGCGCCTCGTCGACGATGACGGCGCCCCAGCGCACGGCGGTGAGCGAGGCCTCGTCGCGCCGCGCGATGGCGTAGCTGGTGACCACCACGTCGGCGCGGGCGGCGGCCTTCGCGAAGCCCGCGTCGCGCTCTCGCTGAAGCCCCTGGTGCACGTACACCTTCAGCGTCGGGGTGAACTTCTTCGCCTCGCGGGCCCAGTTGATGACCACCGAGGTCGGGCACACCACCAGGTCGGGGCCGCGCGGGGTCGGGGCGCCCTTCGCGCGGCGCGTGGCCAGCAGCGCCAGCACCTGCACCGTCTTGCCGAGGCCCATGTCGTCCGCGAGGCACCCGCCGAAGCCCTGCGCCGCGAGGAAGGCGAGCCACGAGAGGCCGCGCTCCTGGTAGGGGCGCAGCGAGCCCCGGAACGTCGCCGGGGCCTTGAGCTGCGGCACCCCGACGCCGTCGCGCAGCCCGTCGAGGAAGGACTCCCACCGCGCCGAGAAGATCGACTCCGCCTGCGCGGCGCGCTCGGCCGCCCACTCGTCGTCGAGGGCCACGGCGCCGGCGTAGTTGACCCCGCGGTCGGCGCCCATGTTGCGCAGCACCTTCTCGCGGGCGCGCAGCAGGTCGACCGCGGCGATGAGCTCGGCGCGCGGCACCACGTGACCGGCGACGCGCAGGAAGCTCTCCGACGTGGACTTGAGCAGCCGCTCGGCCTCCTCGGTGGGGAGCGCGTCGTCGCCCAGGCTGAGCTCGAGGTGCGGCACGAAGCGCGAGCTGTGGAGCCCGACGCGCCCGGGGTCGGCGGGGTCGGCCGCGAGGTCCCAGCGCACGCGGACCCGCGCCGCGGAGGCGCCGCCGGGCGCGACGGTGAAGGCGACGAGGTCTTTCGGGCGGCGCTTCGGGGGGTCCAGGCCCACGCGCCCCATCCAGCGCGTGTACTCCACGGGTTCGAGCGGAAACGGCCGCTGCGAGAGGAGCATCTGCGCCTGCGGCTCGGTGAGCCGGACGTGCCCCGTGAGGGCCTCCGGGCGCAGCAGGATCCGGGCCCCCGCGCGCACGAGGTACGACCAGTCGCGCTCGAGCACCGCGCCCGGGTGCAGGAACATCGCCCCTTCGTGCTCGACGAGCGCGTCGCGGAGGGTGCCACCCCCGAGCAGCGCGGTGAGCGGGAGGAAGCTCCGGCCGTCGCCGTGCAGAACCCCGAAGTGCGCCGCCCAGGGGTCGCCCGCCGCGTCGGGGCCCTCCATCGGGTGCACCCGGGCGTGGAGGTGGTCGCGCGGAGCCGGGGTGACGGGCGCGAGCACCGGGTGCTGCGGGAAGAGGCATCCCCCGTGGGCGCGGTGCAGGGGCGCCGCGTCGCCGCGCGCGACGGCCATGCGGAGGGCGCGCACCGTCGCCTCGTCGGCGGGCACCTCGGGCGCGTGCGCGACGGCGGCGCTGAGGCACTCCAGCAGGAAGATCGCGAGGCGCGCGGGCCGGGTCTCGAGGTGCCAGGAGGGCGTGTCGTCGCGGTCGGAGATGGCGCTCGCGGGGAGAAACGCGAGCCCGCGGAGCGCGCGGTGGAGTCGGTTGAGGGTCGCGAGCGAGAGGGGCGGGACCCACCCGAGGGCGACGCTGGACTCGGGATCGGGGGGCGCGTCGGCGCGCAGCCGGACGGCGGCCGGGGTGGGCGAGAGCGTGGGCAGCAGCGGGCCCGCGGCGACGGCGGCAAGGAGCTCGTCGAGAAGCGCGACGACCGCGGGGGCGTGCGGCGAGAGGGCGCCCGGGCCGTGGTGCGACGACCAGTCGCGCAGAAGCTGGTGCAGCGGCCCGAGGGTGAGGGCGGGCGGGATGATCCAGGCGTGGACGATGTATTGGCCGGTGTGGACGCCGCTGGCAGGGCGCCCCGAAGGGGCGAGCCGCGCGGACTCCGCGAGGGCCGGAAGCGGCACCGGGCGGGTGTGGTCGTACCGCGGGAGCCGCACGGTGACCCGCTGTCGGCCGAGCGAGCCCGGGAGGCACGACGGGCGCTCGCCGTGGGAGAGGTGCGCGGGGTGGGGCTGCGGGGCGCCGTAGGTGGCGCGCCGCGCGGGCGCCTCGGGCACCGGGCCGGAGCGCTCGAACCACACCGCGAAGCGGAGCGAGGCGCCGTAGCTCATCAGGTGGAGGTGCAGACCGAGAGGGGTGGACACGGTTGAACGCGAGGGTATCGAACACCTGCACACGGCGCGCAACCGCCGCGCGAGGTAAAGGCGCTCAGGGCAGCGGGTGACGCTCGAAGAAATCGAGGAGGTAGCGGGTCGCGTCGAGGTCGCGGCTGGTGCGCCCGCCGAGGGCGCTGACGTCGCCGCCGGGCCAGGTGTGGCCGCCGCCGCTCAGGGTGCAGAGGATCACCTCCGCGCCCGCCGCGCAGCCGGAGAAGGACACGCAGCGCGCGTCGCCCTGGCGGAGCACCTCCGTCGCCGCCGCGCCGCACCCGTTGCGTGCGGCCCAGCCCCGCATCGAGTCCGTGACCGCGGGGAACCCGAACAGGGCGCTGCCCTGGTACGGCACCACGAGGTCGGCGTCGCCGTGGAAGTTGAGCACCGGCACCGGCCGCGGCGGGGCGCACGGCGCGACCCCCACGAGGCCCGCCACCGGGGCGATGGCGGCGATGCGGTCGGAGAGCTCGCACGCGAGGCGGTTGGCGAAGAAGGCCCCGTTGCTGAAGCCTGTGGCGAAGACGCGACGATGGTCGATGCAGAGCTCCGCCTCGAGCGAGCCGAGCATGGCGCGCACGAAGGCGACGTCGTCGTCCTGGCGGGCCATGGCGGCGCCGCAGCACACCCCGGCGTTCCAGCTGGTGTCGCGGCCGCGCGGGTGCACCGCGACGAAGCCTCGCGCGTCGGCCGCCGCGTCGAGGTTGGACCAGTCCGCCTGCTGCGCCTCGTTGCTCAGGTACCCGTGGAAGTTGAACACCAGCATCGCGGGCCGCGCGGGGTCGTAGCTCCTCGGGACGTGCACCCGGTACACCCGCTCCACGCCCCCGACCCTCACCCGTTGCTCCCGATCGCCCGGCGCGCCGACGCGCCCGGCGCAGGCCCCGGTGTCCGCCCTCGGGGGCCCCGCGTCGACGACCTCCTCCGCCGCGGGCGCGTCCGTCGCGCCGACCTCCGGAGCGCCCGGGGCGTCGACCGGCGTCGCGACCTCTGCCGCGGCGGCGGCGTCGGCGGCGACCGTGACCACGTCGCCCGCGCACCCCGCGAGGGCGACGAGGAGCGCGAGGGCGGTCGGAGCGCGGCGGTTCATCGGCGGCACGGTACGCCTTCGCTCAGCCGCCCGGGGCGAGCCAGACGAATCCAGCGTCGCCCTCCGAGAGGTAGCCCCCGGACGCCTGCGCCGTCCCGCGCTCCACCGGGTCGGTCGTGTACAGGTGGTCCCCGTTGGCGTTGCGCACCAGCCGGTGCAACGGCGTGGCGCCGCACTGGGCCGAGCCCGCGATGAAGCCCAGCGTGCCCTCCAGCCGAGAGCCGGGGGAGCCCTCGCACGAGGCGCTGGTCGTGTAGAAGTGCATCCCGTTGCTGAGCGCGCACCGGTAGAAGGGCGACAGCCCGCCGGCGTTGCTCGCGTACAGGTAGAACGCCGGGGCGCCCTCCTCCACCCAGGCCCCGCCCGACACCTCGTTGCGCGACACCGTGTAGAAGTGCTCGCCGGAGCTTCGGTTGAAGTACCGGAAGATCGGCGTGCGGCACCCGGCGTCCTCGTCGCAGCGCCCGTTGCAGGTGTCGTCCGCGAGGTTGCACGCCTCGGCGGGTCGACGGCCGCAGGCGCCGCAGTGGGACGGGTCGCTCGCGAGGTTGGCCTCGCAGCCGTTGGCCGCCGCCCCGTCGCAGTTGCCGAAGCCCCCGACGCACGCGGTGACCGTGCACTGCCCGCCCGCGCAGCCGTTGCCCGAGGCGTTGGCCAGCGCGCACGCCCGGCCGCAGGCGCCGCACGAGCCCGGGGTGGTGTTGAGGTCCACCTCGCAGCCGTCGGAGGGGTTGGCGTTGCAGTCGGCGAAGCCCGACGCGCAGGAGGCCACGAGGCACCGGCCCGACGCGCAGGCCGCCGTGGCGTTGGCGAGCGCGCAGCGCGAGGGGCAGGCGCCGCAGTGGTTGACGTCGCTGGCGAGGTTGACCTCGCAGCCGTTGCCCGCGGCGCCGTCGCAGTCCGCGGCGCCGCCGGTGCAGGCCGCGATGGTGCACGCCCCCGCGACGCACGCGCCCGCCGCGTTGGCCGGGGCGCAGCGCATCCCGCAGCCGCCGCAGTGGGCGACGTCGGCGCGCACGTTCACCTCGCAGCCGTCGGCGGGGTTGCCGTTGCAGTCCGCGAAGCCCGCGGCGCAGCTCGCCACCGCGCAGCGACCGGCGGCGCAGCTCGCCGTGGCGTTGGGCAGGTCGCACACGGCGCCGCAGGTGCCGCAGTGGTCGGCGCTGCCGGTCAGGTCGACCTCGCAGCCGTTGCCCGCGCTGCGGTCGCAGTCCCCGCGGCCCGCCGAGCACATCGAGAGCCCGCAGGCGCCCGCGCTGCACGCCGGCGTGCCCCCGGAGACCATGCAGGCCATGCGGCAGGCGCCGCAGTGGGCGACGTCGCCGCGGAGGTTCACCTCGCAGCCGTTGTCGGCGTTGCCGTCGCAGTCCGCGAAGCCGTCGTCGCAGGCCATGATGGCGCACCGCCCGGCGGCGCAGGCCCCGGTCGCGTTGGAGGGCGCGCAGCTGCGCCCGCAGCCGCCGCAGTTGCGCAGGTCGCCGCGCGCGTCGACCTCGCAGCCGTTCTCGGCGACCCCGTCGCAGTCCTGGTAGCCCATCACGCAGGAGGTGAAGCACCCGCCCCCGAGGCACCCGGGGAAGGCGTTGGGCCGCGCCGCGCAGCGGTTCGCGCAGCGGCCGCAGTGCGCGACGGTGTCCGAGAGGGCCACCTCGCAGCCGTTGGTCGGGTTGGCGTCGCAGTCGCCGAAGCCCGTCGCGCAGGCGCCCACGGCGCAGGCGCCGTCGACGCACGCCGGCGTCGCGTTGGGCGGGTTGCAGGCCGTCGTGCACTGGCCGCAGCGGGTGGGGTCGCGGCGCAGGTCGACCTCGCAGCCGTTGGCGGCGTTGCCGTCGCAGTCGCCGAAGCCCGGGTTGCACGCGAAGGCGCAGCGCCCCGCGTCGCAGCGGCTGGCGGCGTTGGGCCGCGCGGGGCACGCCTGGCCGCAGCCGCCGCAGTGCTCGGTGGCCATGAGGGTGTTGACCTCGCAGCCGTTGCCCGGCGCGCGGTCGCAGTCGCCGAAGGGGGCGATGCAGGTGCCCACGGCGCACATGCCGTTCTGGCAGGCGGCGTTGGCGTTGGGGACGCTGCACCGCACGCCGCACGCGCCGCAGCTCGCGACGTTGGACACCGTGTCGATGCACGCGCCGGTGCAGCACTGGAGCAGCCCCGGGCAGGGGCGCGTGTCGGTGCACCCGCTCACGCAGACGTTGCCCACGCAGAGCAGCCCCGCGGGGCAGTGCTCGTCGAGCGCGCACTCGACGCAGGCGCGGGTGGGGACGTTGCAGCGCCCCGCCCGCGGGAGCCCGACGCCGCCGTCCGCCACGCCGCCGTCGCCGCCCGCGGGGGCGCAGGCCTCGTCGTTGCGGCAGCCCGCGACGCAGGTGCTGCCGCTGCAGTACTGGCCCACGGGGCAGGTGTCGGCGGCCGGCACGCAGGGCACGCAGCGACCGGTGTCGACGTCGCAGGCGCCGCCGGCGGGGTTGCCCGCGCAGTCGGCGTTGGTCGCGCACCGGGTGACCACGTCGGCGGGGACATCCGGGGGGGCGTCGTCCGGGGGGGCGTCGGGGGCGTCCATCCCCGGGGCGTCGGGGGCGTCCATCCCGGGGGCGTCGGGGGCGTCCATCCCCGGGGCGTCGGCGGTGGCCGCGTCGAGGTCGCCGCGGTCGGGCTTGCTCACGTCGACGCCCGCGTCGGGCCCGCCGACCACCGAGAGGCCGGTCGAACAGCCCGCAGCGAGGGCCCCGAAGAGCGCGGCGGCGAACAGGGCGGGGAGCGTGCGGGTCGGTCGCGTGGTCATCACGGCCCGGAGACTAACCCCACTCGGCGGCGGTTGCCGCGCGGCGCGGGCGCCTCGGCACATCGACCGTCAGGTCCCTCAGAAGGTCAGCACAAACCGTCGCGAGCACCCCGAGACGAGGGAGGCCGCGCGAGACATACGCGGGGTATTTCGAGCGCGGCCGACCGCTGGATCGGGGGGCGCAGCAGGTTTGTGCTGACCTTCTCAGATCCCTCCGCCCATCGGCAGGCCGTCCGCGGGCGTCCCGATGCCGCCGATGGGTCCCAGCGACGAGCGCACGGGAAGTCGGGCCGTGAACACCGCGCCGCGCTCGGGCCCCGGTCGCAGCGAGACCGTCCCCCCGTGCTCCTCGATGATCCGCCGCACCACCGCGAGGCCGAGGCCCGTGCCCGTCGCCTTCGAGGTGAAGAAGGGCTCGAACACCCGCGACACGTCCGCGCTGCCGAGCCCCGCGCCGCTGTCCTCCACCTCCAGGTCGACCGCCGGCTGCCCCGTCCCCAGCACCGCCGCGCGCGCCCGCAGCGTCACGACGCCCCCCTGCGGCAGCGCCTGGATCGCGTTGACCATCACGTTCACCAGCGCCTGGCGCAGCAGCCGGCGGTCGGCCTCCAGCAGCGGCAGCCCCGGCGCCACCTCGCGCCGCACCTCGATGGCCGCCGCGGGATGCGCGCTCGCGGTCGAGGCCGCCGTCCACGCCTCGTCGAGCACCCGCTCGACGGGCATCGGCCGGGGCGCAAGCGTCACCGGCCGCGCGAAGTCCAGCAGGTCGCCCACGATGCGGTTGAGCCGGTCGCTCTCCTCGCGGACGATGTCGAGCAGCAGCTTGGCGTCGCCCGTGGGCTTGAGCAGCCGGTCGAGCGATCCCAACGAGTTGAAGATCACCCCCAGCGGGTTGCGCACCTCGTGGGCCATCACCGCGGAGAGCTCGCCCAGCGCCGCGAGCCGCTCGCGCTGCACGAGGCGCGACTGCGCGGCGGCCAGCGCGTCGAGCCGGCGGCGCGCCTCCTCGTGCAGCTCGGCGTTCTCCAGCCCCACCTGCACCACGCTGGCGATGGCGCGGGCCAGCGCCACCTCGTCGTCGCGCAGGCGCCGGCCCGGCAGGTCGCCCACGAGCAGCGCGCCCTTCACCCCGCCCTGCACCTCGAGGGGGATCAGCCACAGCGACCGCGGGGCCGACTCGTCGCGGGCGAACACCCCGGCGCGCGCGTCGTGCCGGGTGTCGCCCAGGGAGGTCACCTCGGGTTGCTCCAGGAGGTCGGCGAGCCACGGCGCCAGCGCCAGGCGCACCCGCTGCACCGGCGTCGCCTCGCGCGCGGGCCACGCCGCCGCCCGGCGCAGCGACTCGCCCCGGCGCAGCACCCACGCCGACACCTCCGGCGCCCCCATCATCGCCGCGACCACCTCGCACGCGGCCCGCAGCAGCGGCACCGGGCCCCCGCGCGCCTCGGCCATCATCGCCCGCGCGAGGGCGCTCACCGCCTCCAGCTCCCGCTCGCGGCGCCGCGCGCGCGCGAGGTCGCGGACGTTCTCCAGCGCCGCGGACACCTGCGCCGAGAGCAGGCGCGCCACCGGGACGTCGTCCTCGCGCAGCCACCGGCCGGCCAGCAGCAGCAGCGCCGGCCCGCCCGCCCAACCGTCGACCCGGGTCACGACCGCGCGCAGGGCCTCGACCGCCGCGGCGTCGTCTTCCGCGAGCGCCGCCACCGGCACGTCGACCACCGCCGCGAGCTCGGCGTAGCCGTCGTCGCTGAAGGCCTCGCCCCAGCCCCAGGCCTCGTGGCAGAGCGGCGTCCACGCGGTGCGGGTGACCTCCAGCGGGCGGCCGAGGGCGCGCTCGACCGCGGCGCGGTCGGGCGAGAAGCCCTCCACGAAGCGCACCGCGAGGTGGTCGCCCGCGGGCTGTAGCAGCACCGCCATGAGCTCCGACCCGGCAACGCCGGCGCGCAGCGCGTCTTCGACCTCGGGCTCGGTGCGCAGCAGTTGCACCGCCACGCCGAGGTGCGCGAGGCTGAAGCGGCGGGTGCGCAGCGCGGCCCGGTCGGTCACGTCGCGCACCATCACCAGCACCTCGTCGTCGAGGTTGGAGAGCTGGAGTTCGACGTGGCGGCGCGTGCCGTCGGGGCGCCGCACCACCACCTCGTACTCGGGCGGGGCGACGACGCCACGCATCCGGCGCGCGACCCGCTGGGTCACCCGGGCGCTGTGCTCCGGGGCCACGAGGTCGGCGGTCTGGCGGCCGATGAGCTCCTCCCTGGACCTCCCGGTGATGCGGGCGAGCGCCTCGTTGGCGTACACCACCGTTCCCCGCCGGTGGATGAGTACGCCGAGGGGGGATGCGTCGAGAAGTCGGCGGTGCATCGGTCGATCCTCCTGCGGGCGCCGACGGGATCGGGCCGCGTAAGGTCGGCCGCGGTGCGTCGATGCCGTGGCGCGTGGTGGCGCGGTATGGACTCTGCGCCGACGAGGGGGTTTTGTTCAAGGTAGACCCTGTGCTAGACGCCGCGCGGACGATGGCCGCCAGCTACTTCGATGTCGACGGAACCCTGGTCCGCACGAACCTCGTTCACCCGACCCTGTTCTACCTGCTCAACCAGGCGACCCCCGGTCGCACGCTCGCCCGGCTCGGGGGCGCCCTGCTGAGGGCTCCGCTCCTCGCGCTGGCCGAGCTGCGGGACCGGCGCGCCTTCAACGAGGAGCTGTACACGCTCTTCCGCGGGATGAGCGAAGACCGCCTGCACGCCCTCGCCGACGAGGCCGTCGACAAGGTGCTGCGCCCGGCGATCTACCCCGGCGCCCGGGACCTCATCCGGCGCTGCAAGGACCTCGGGCACCAGGTGGTCATCTGCTCCGGGGCGCTGGATTTCCTCATGCGTCCGCTCGCCCGCGAGCTCGGGGCCGACGAGGTGATCGCCAACCGCCTGGAGTTCCACGACCGCATCGCGAGCGGGCGCATGATCCCGCCGGTGGTGGCGGGCCCGACCAAGGCGCTGCTCATCCGCGAGCACGCCCGCCGCGGCGGCCACGACCTCGACGCCAGCTTCGCTTACAGTGACTCGTACTCCGATGTGCCGATGCTCTCGGTCGTCGGTCACCCCTCTGCCGTCAACCCGGACGCGGCCCTCGAGCGACTCGCGCACGCGCACCGCTGGCCCGTCGTGCACCTGGATCGAACCCCGTGACCCACCCCTGCGTCGTGACCCTCGACCGCAAGAGCGCGCCCCGCGTGCTCTTCGCCGGCAACCGCCTCATCGAAGTCGACCTGCCCGCGGGCACCCGGGTGATCTACCCGAAGCCCCCGCTGGAGGGCCTGCGCGACCCCGACGCGGCCATCCGCTACGCGATCAACCACCCCTACAACCGCGAGCCGCTCTACGCGCTGCTGCGGCCCGGGATGAAGGTGGTCATCGCGATGGACGACATCTCGCTGCCGCTGCCGCCGATGAAGCGGCCGGACGTGCGCGAGCGGGTGCTCACCATCGTGCTGCAGCTCCTCGCCGACCACGGGGTCGACGACTTCGAGATGATCATCGCGACGAGCGTGCACCGGAAGATGACCGGCCCCGAGGTGCGGCACATCGTCGGCGACCGGATCTTCGACGCCTACTGGCCCAAGCGGCTCTACAACCACGACGCGGAGGACCGCGACAACATGGCCTTCGTCGGCGAGACCGACCTGGGCGAGCGCGTGGTGCTCAACAAGAAGGCCGTCGAGGCCGACCTGGTCATCTACGTGAACCTCAACCTCGTCCCGATGGACGGGGGGCACAAGAGCGTGGCCGTGGGGCTGTGCGGCTACGAGAGCCTGAAGCCGCATCACAACCCCAAGGTGATGCGCAAGTGCCACTCGTACATGGACCCGAAGACGAGCGAGCTGAACACCGTCGTCGAGCGCATGGGCAAGGTCACCAACAAGGTGCTCAAGGTGTTCACCATCGAGACGACGGTGAACAACCGGATGTTCGACCGGGCGCTGTCGTTCCTGCACAAGAACGAGGACGACTGGTCGGGCAACGAGCGCCTCGCCTTCAAGGGGATGCAGTTCGCGCTCGACCGCACGCCCGACGAGGCCCGGCAGAAGATCTTCGAGCGGGTGCCCTCCCCCTTCGAGCTCACCGGGGTCTTCGCGGGTGAGACCGAGGCCGCGCACGCCCACACCCTCAAGCGCTGCTTCGAGCAGTACTGCGTGCCCGTCGAGGGCCAGGCCGACATCCTCGTCAGCGGCATCCCCTACGTGTCGCCGTACAACGTCAACGCCTTCCTCAACCCGCTGCTCGTGCAGGTGATGGCGCAGGGCTACCTCTTCAACATGTACCGGGGTCAGCCCCTGGTGAAGAAGGGCGGCACCATCATCATCACGCACCCGTGCACCGACCGCTTCGACCACGCGCAGCACGCGCCGTACGTCGAGTTCGTGCACCGGCTGCTGCCCGAGACCCGCGACGCCATGGAGCTGCACAGGCGCTTCGAGCACGAGTTCGCGGCGCACCCGGCGTACCTCCAGATGTACCGCCGCGGCAACGCCTACCACCCCGTGCACGCGTTCTTCATGTGGTACTGGGGCGAGGCCGGGCGGCAGCACGTCGGGCGCGTCATCGTGGTGGGCGCCGACAACGCGTACATCCCGCAGGTGCTGGGCTACGAGACCGCGCGCTCGATGCACGAGGCGCTCGAGATGGCGAAGGACACCGCGCCCGCGTCGCCGCAGATCACCTGCATGCACCTGCCGCCGATCGTGATGGCCGACATGGTGATGCCCCGCAGCCCCGGAGTCGCCCCGTGATGATGGACGGGCACGGCCCGCTCGACGTCTCGAAGATCCTCGAGGGCTCACGGATCATCGTCGTCGGGGGAACGGGCTTCCTCGGCAAGGTCTGGCTGTCGCTCCTGCTCTGCCACTACCCCGACGTGGGCAAGGTGTTCCTCGTGGTGCGCTCGAAGGGCGCGCAGGACTCCGAGGCCCGCTTCTGGACCGACATCGCCCCGAGCGAGCCCTTCGCGCCGCTGCGCGCGCGGCACCCGGGCGCGGCGTACGAGGAGTTCCTGCGCGGGAAGATCCACGTCGTCGACGCGGACGTATCCAAGCCGCTCTGCGGGTTCAGCAACGAGCTCCGCAAGGAGATCGAGGGCACCGTCGACGCGCTGGTGAACGTGGCCGGCGTGGTGGACTTCAACCCGCCGCTCGACGAGGCCCTGCTCACCAACGCCGCGGGGATGCAGAACCTCGTGGTGCTCGCCAAGGCCCTCGGCAACGTGCCCGTGCTGCACACCAGCACCTGCTACGTGGCGGGCTACCGCAGCGGCCGCGTGGAGGAGGTCGACCCGCGCGCCGACCCGTTCCCGTACTTCAAGGACATGCCCGACGCCCCGTGGGATCCCCACCGCGAGATCTCCGAGGGGCTCTCGCTGGCCGCGAGCGTGACGAAGCACGCCGACGACGCCAACCGCGTGGCGCAGTACGAGCGCGACGCGCGGGCCAACCTGGAGGCGAAGAAGGAGCCCGCCACCGGGGCGGTCTTCGCCGCGGAGGTGAAGAAGGTCCGGGAGAAGTGGCTGGCGGCTGAGGGCGAGCGCGTCGGGATGGAGCGCGCGAAGTTCTGGGGCTGGACCAACACGTACACGTACACGAAGTCCCTCGGCGAGCAGGTGCTCGCGGGCTCGGGATTGCCCTTCACCATCGTGCGCCCCGCCGTGATCGAGTCCTCGGTGTCCTTCCCCTCCCCCGGATGGAACGAGGGGATCAACACCATGGCCCCGATCATGTTCATGTTCATGAGCGGGCACATGCAGATCCCGGCGCACGTCACCGCCGGGCTCGACATCATCCCCGTGGACATGGTCTCCGGCGGGATGATCCTCGGGCTGGCGGCGCTCCTCGAGGGCACCCACGCGCCGACGTACCACCTCGGGTCGAGCCACAAGAACCCCATCTCGATGCACCGCATCATCGAGGTGTCGGGGCTCTACAAGCGCAAGCACTACCAGCGCACCAGCAAGGGCAACCCCTGGGTGAACTTCGCCCAGGCCCACTGGGAGCCCACGCCGGTCACCAAGGAGGCCTTCTTCAGCCGCGGCGCGCCGGCCTTCGCCCGCGCGGCGAAGACCCTCTCGCAGCTCGCCCGGAAGGCCTCCGTGGGCCCCGCCGCGGTGCTCTTCTCCCCGGCCGCCCGCGCGCTCAGCTCCTACAGCGAGCTCGCAAGGCGCAACGGCGAGATCTTCTCCCTCTTCGTGCCCTTCATGGCCGAGACGGACTACCAGTTCGTCACCGACAACATGGCCGCCCTCGTGGCGCGGCTCAATGCGACCGACCGCGCGGCGCTCAACTGGGCGCCGGAGTCCATCGACTGGCGCCACTACATGATGGAGGTCCACTACCCGGGCCTCGACCGCTGGGTCATGCCGCTCATCGAGGAGCGCCTCAACCGCCCCGCCCGCCCGCTGCGCGCGTACGTATCGCTGCTCGACGTGCTCGACGAGGCGGCGGAGCGCCACGAGCACCGCGCCGCGCTCCTGCGCCTCGAGGGCGACGGGCTCGCGCGGGTCTCCTTCGCCTCCTGGAAGGCGCGCGCCGAGGCCACCGCGGCCCGGCTCGTCGCCGCGGGCGTCAAGCCCGGCGACCGCGTGGTGCTCTGCGCGGGCAACCACCCGGCCTGGCCCATCGCGTACTTCGGCATCCTGCGCGCGGGCGCCGTGGCCGTGCCCACGGACTCCGCGATGGAGTCCGCCCCGCTGGAAAACGTGCTCCGCGCGTCCCGGGCCGCCGTGGTGCTCGCCGACGAGAAGGCCCGCGCGCGCTTCGACGCCATCGCCGGTCTCGCGGTCACGGTGCTCGACATCCACGCCGCCACCGCGGAGGACAGCGCCCTCACGGCGCCGGCCATCGCCGCCCCCGCGGCGAGCGCGCTCGCGAGCGTGATCTACACCTCGGGCACCACCGGCACGCCGAAGGGCGTGATGCTCTCGCACGGCAACTTCTGCCAGCTCATCGCGGCGCTGGCGCCGGTGTTCCCGCTCGGCGAGGGCGACCGGGTGCTGTCGGTGATGCCGCTGCACCACACCTTCGAGTTCACCTGCGGGATGCTCCTGCCGCTCTCGCGCGGCGCGTCGATGGTCTACCTCGACGAGCTCACCGGCGAGCGCATGGTCGAGGCCCTGCGCGACGCCAAGGTGTCCGCCATGGTGGGCGTGCCCGCGCTCTGGCAGCTCCTCGAGCGCCGCATCACCCAGCAGGTGAAGGACCTCGGGCCCGGCGCCTCCACGGTCTTCGACGCGGCCCTCGCGCTCAACCGCACCCTCGGCGAGAAGGCCGGCATCAACGTCGGCCAGGTGCTCTTCGGCCCGGTGCACGCCGCCCTCGGCGGGCGCCTGCGATTCCTCATCTCCGGCGGCGCGGCGCTGCCCAAGGAGACCGCGGAGATGTTCCGGGGTCTGGGGTTGCCGCTCGCGGAGGGCTACGGGCTCACCGAGGCCGCGCCGGTGCTCACGGTCGCCAAGGCGAGCTCGTCGGCGAAGCCCGGCAGCGTGGGCAAGCCCATCCCCGGCGTCGAGGTGAAGATCGTCAACCCCGACCCCTCGGGCGTCGGCGAGGTGGTCGCGCGCGGCCCCAACGTGATGCTGGGCTACGCCGACAACCCCGAGGCGACCGCCGCGGTGCTGTCCGACGACGGCTGGCTGCGCACCGGCGACCTCGGGGCCATCGACAAGAAGGGCAGGCTGACCCTGGTCGGCCGCAGCAAGGAGGTGGTCGTCGCCGCCAACGGGGAGAACATCTACCCCGACGACGTCGAGCGCGCCCTCGGCGAGGTCGCCCTGGTGAAGGAGCTCGTGGTGCTCGGCATCGCCGACCCGCGCGGCGGCGAGCGCCTCGCGCTGCTGGCGGTGCCCGACCTCGACGGCGTCGAGCCCGACGACCGCCCCGCCCGGCGCGACCGCGCGCTGCGCAACCTGAAGAACGCCGTGCGCGACCTGCCGCCCGCGTGGCAGCCCGCGGTGGTGCTCCCCTACGACGCGACGCTGCCGCGGACGGCGACGCGCAAGGTGAAGCGCGCGGACGTGCGCCCCATCGTCGAGCGCCTCGTGGCGGCGTCCACCCCGACGCGCCCCGCGGCGGGCAAGGCGTCGACGGACAGCCCCGTGCGCAAGGCGATCGCCACGATCGCGCGGCGCCCGGTGGAGGAGGTCACGGAGAAGACCCGGCTGCGGGCTGACCTCGGGTACGACTCGCTGATGGCGATGGAGCTCGCCGTCGCGCTGGAGGCCATCCGCGGGAGGCAGGTGCCGCAGGAGATGGTGACCCTGGAGACCGTCGGCGAGCTGGAGCGGGCGCTGGGCCTGGACTCCGAGCAGGCGCGGGCGAGCGACGAGGCCCGCGCGGCGGCCCCGAAGGACGACGACGACGAGCTGCGGCTCGACGTGCCTGGGCCCTTGAAGGACGTGGCGAAGTCGGCGCTCGCGGTGCTCCAGCGGGAGTTCTACGCGGCGGTGATGAAGCCGAAGGTGACCGGGCGGGCGTACATCCCGCACAACCGCAACGCGCTGGTGGTGGCCAACCACGCGAGCCACCTCGACATGGGCTTCGTGAAGTACGCCCTCGGCACCTACGGGAAGAACCTCGTGGCCCTCGCGGCGCGGGACTACTTCTTCGACACGGCCCTCAAGCGCGCGCTGATGGAGAACCTCACCAACGTGGCGAGCTTCGACCGCGACGCGGGCCTGCACGAGACCCTCAACGAGGTGGGCGAGCTGCTGCGGGCGGGCAAGACCGTGCTGATCTTCCCGGAGGGCACGCGCAGCCCCGACGGGCGGATCCAGAAGTTCCTCGGTGCGGTGGGCTTCCTGGCGCTGCACCACGAGGTGGACGTGCTGCCCGTGTGGCTCGGCGGCACCTTCGACGCGATGCCCAAGAGCCGGGTGGTGCCGACGAAGCGGGAGATCACCGCGCGCATCGGCCCGCCGCTGGAGTTCGACCAGCTGCGCCGGCTCACCGGGGCGATGAAGCCCGTGGAGTCAGCCCGCACCGTGGCCCGCCTCGCGCAGCGCGCCGTCGAGGCCCTGCGCGACGGCTCGGTGCTCGACCTCTCGACCCTCGCCGATGCGAAGGAAGAGGCGCCGCGCAAGCACCCGCTGGTCGCCCTCTTCGACGAGCTCCCGCGGCGCTTCCTCAAGGGTCGCGTCGACGGCCCGGTGAGCTTCTACTTCACCCTCGGCGCCGAGCCCGAGGCCAAGTGGACCGTGGTGGTGGACGCCGCCGAGTGCCGCGTGGTGAACGGCAAGCCCGACGGCAGCGCCGCGGACTGCGTGCTCAAGACCAGCGCGGAGCTGTTCACCCGCATCGTGCGCGAGGGCTACGAGCCCGGGGTGCCGGAGTTCATGTCGGGGCAGGTGAAGTCCAACGACGTGGCGCTGCTGCAGACCTTCACCCGCGCCTTCCAACTGGGTTGAGTCACTGAGGCAACGATGAAGGCACTGGTCACCGGCGCGACGGGATTCCTTGGCACCCACCTGGTCGACGCCCTCGCGGCGCGCGGTCACGCCGTCGTGGCGCTGGCCCGCACCCCCGCCCGCCTGAAGGCCCGCGACGGCGTGACGGCGCTGAGGGGCGACATCCTCGACGCCGACTCGCTCCGCGCCGCCGCGGAGGGCTGCGAGGCGGTCTTCCACTGCGCGGGCGTGGTGTCCCGCGACCCCGACGACGGCGAACTCCTCTGGCGCACCCACGTGCTCGGGACGCGCAACGTGATCGCCGCCGCGAAGGCCGCCGGGGTGAAGCGCGTGGTGCACGCGAGCACGAGCGGCACCGTGGCCATCAGCGACGACGCCACGCAGGTGGGGCGCGAAGACGACCCGGTGCCGTACGCGCTGATCGAGAAGTTCCCGTACTACCGCTCGAAGCTCTACGCCGAGCAGGAGGCGCTGCGGGCCAACAGCGAGACCCTGGCGGTGGTGAGCGTCAACCCGTCGCTGCTGCTCGGCCCGGGCGACGAGTTCGGCTCGTCCACCGGCGACGTGAAGAACTTCCTCGAGCGCAAGATCCCCGCGGTGCCCTCCGGGGGCGTGGCCTACGTCGACGCGCGGGACGCCGCCGAGGCGATGGCCCTCGCCTACGAGCGGGGCACCCCCGGCCGCCGCTACCTCATCAACGCCGCCAACTGCACCCTGCGGGAGTTCTTCGACCGCCTGGAGCGGGTCACCGGCGTGAAGGCCCCGACGCTGCGCCTGCCGCCCTCCCGCGCGCTCGCCACCTTCGGCGCGCGGCTCATGGAGGCCGGCGCGAAGTTCGCGGGCGTGAAGGCCCCGGTCGACGCCGCCAGCGTGGAGATGGCGCAGCTCTACTGGTACTGCGACAGCGCCCGCGCGACGCGCGAGCTCGGCTGGACGGCGCGAGACCCCATCGCCACCCTCGCCGACACCGTCGACGACCTCCGCCGTCGCGAGACCTTCCAGCCCCTGCGCTAGCGCTCGCCTCGCCGTGGGCCTCAGGCCCGGAGCGCCGCTTCGACCGCGGGGGCCGTCCCCGCCAGCATCGCCCGCGCGCACGGCGCGATCACCTCGGCCAGCGCCTCGCGCACGGCGGTCGCTTGACCGACCCCGTCGAGCCGCCCCCACGCGGCCCACGCCGTCGCGTCGGCGCCCTCGTCCGTCGCCGCAGCCGCGCGCGCCCAGCGCCCCGTCGCCTCGGCGAAGGCCCGCTCGACGACGCCGCGCAGGTGCGGGCGCACCCCGAGGGCCCACGCGACGAAGCGCCAGGCCAGCCCCGCGTGCCGCTCCTCGTCGGCGGCGATGCGCTCGAGGGCCGCGCGCGCCTCGGGCTCGGTCGCGCGCGCGAGCTGCGCCTGCGCCACCAGGGCGGACACGGTCTCGCCCACGCAGCCCTCGACGACGGCGTCACGCACCGAGCGCTCGGCCGAGAGCCCGTCGAGCGCCCCGCCCACGTCGAGGGCGCCGGGGCCCTCGGTCGACCCGTCGAGTCGCGCCGCCAGCGCGAGGCACGCGCGGGCGTGCGCGACCTCGTCGAGCGCGGCCTGCTGGGCCTCGGCGAGCAGGTCGGGCGGCGCGCCCATCGCCATCATCGCCAGTGTGAAGCGCGCGAACGACGCCACCGAGGCGTGCTCCATGCGCCCGTCGCTCCGCCACGCCCGCCCGAGCGCCGCGCGCGTCGCGGCGTCGAGACCCGCGACCACGCCCGCGGGCTGCGCCGTCCACGCCGAGGCGGGGACCACCCGCGCCGCGCGGGCCTCCCCCGCGACGACCATCGGTCGGCCGCAGCAGGCCATGTCGCACCAGAGGTAGCAGCACTGGTCGCCCTCGCGCTCCACCGCCAGCGCGGGGTTGCAGCACCCGCTCTGGACATACCTGGGCGCGTAACAACCGTTGGGCGCGAGGGGCACGTCGAGGGGCGCGAGCCCGCCGTCCCCGGGGCCCGCGTCGACCGGCGGGCGAAACTCCCCCGGGGGATTACGGATGCGCGCCTCGACCTGCGCGAAGGTCAGGCACTCGCGCTTTCCCCGGGGGCCCGGGCACACGGGCGCGGCATCGACCGCGGGTGCGTCGACCAGGTCGGGCCGGTCCCCGGGGGCACCGAGGTCCACGGGGGCAACGGTGTCCAGGGGTGTACCGGAGTCGGCGGAGGCGTCCGCGGCCGTGACGGAGTCGGCGCAACCGAGCGGGAGCAGCGAGGAGAGGGCGGAGAGGAGACCGAGGCGGAAACGGGCGGGGTTGCGCATCGTGCGCGGGAGCATGGCACCGGCCGCACCGGGGCGGAAACGGCGCGGCGCGTGGGGGTCAGAGCGAGAGGCGCTGGAGCGTGCCGGCGTTGTCGATGCCGTACAGGTTGCCGCTGGCCGAGAACAGGTGCCGGACGTCGCTCAGGTTGGCGCCGGTGAGCTCCTGGTACACGCCGTCTTCGAGGTTGGTGGCGCCGAGGGCGCCGTCGTCCTCGACCGCGTAGAACACCCCCTGGTGGATGGTCGCCGCGAGGGTGTCGTCGTACGCCCCTTCGGCGCCGAAGAGGGTGTACTCGCCCGTCTCCGCGTCGACCTTGTAGAGCGACCCGTCGTTCTCGAGCACGTAGACGTAGCCCTGCCAGACGTAGAGCGCCGCGGTGTCGTAGCCCTCGCCGAGCTCGGTCGCGTCGCCGCCGTCGACGGGCATCGCGAAGAGGCTGCCCTCGTCGTCGACGTAGTACACGGTGCCGTCGGAGGCGTCCGCGGCGACCACGTCGGCCCAGGCCTCGTCCTCGCCGATCTGCTCCCACTCCCCGGAGGAGGGGTCGATCTGGTACAGCGTGCCGCTGTTTTCGATCGCATAGAGCAAGCCCTCGTCGGTGCCGTCGGCGAGCAGGATGCGGGTGTTGTAGCCCTCCCCGATCGGCTTGAACGAGCCGAGCTTCGCGCTGGTCGCGTAGAGCGTACCGCCCTCCTCATAGGTGAAGAGCTTGCGCCCGAGGCCCACGCCCGTGACGGTGTTCTTCCACGCGCCCGGCTCGCTCTCCTGGATCTTGCTGACCATCTTCGACTCCTTCACGTTCGCTCTGGAGGAAGCATTCTCCCCCGCGACGTCGACGCACCCTCGCATGGAGCCGCGCACCCACGCCATCGCCACGTGGCTCAACCCACGCTCGCCCGGCGCTTTTCCCCGACGGCCGTTACTCCAGCGCCCCGCCGAGGAGCGCCGCATGGCGGGGGAAGGTCAGCACCACCACGCTCCCCCCGGCGGCCGCGCGGCGCACCGTCGCCGTGCCCCCCATGAACTCCACCATCCGCCGCGGCAGCGCCGACACCTCGCCCTTGCGGGCGCGGCCGTCGACGGCGCTCTCGTCCTCGACCTCCACGCGGAAGGTCTCTGCGTCGACGGCGCGCGTGCGCACCACGACGCGCCCGGCCTGCCGACTCATCCGCAGGGCCTCGTCGAGCGAGTTGCGCAGCACCAGCTTGAAGCGCGCCGGGTCGAGCACCACCTGCGCCAGCGCGGCGTCGGCCTCCAGGTCCACGCGGATCATCCGCACGTCCGCCGCGATCTGTGACGCCGCGAGGACCTCCTCCACCAGCGCCGTCAGCGAGACGGCCTCGTGCCGCAGCTGGATGCTGCCGGTCTCCAGCCGCGCCACGTCGACGAGGTCGTCGATGACCCGCAGCAGCTGCCGCCCGCTCGAGAGGATGTCCCCCAGGTACTCCTGGTGCTGCGGCGTCGACGGGTCGACCAGGCCGTCGTGGAGCAGCTCGGCGAAGCCGATGATGGCGTTGAGCGGCGTGCGCAGCTCGTGCGACATGCTCGCCACCACCGCGCCCTGGTGCCGCGGTGCCTCGCGGTCGACCGCCACGAGCCGCCGCCCCTGCTCCGCCACGGTGTCGCTGAGGGCCTTCACCCGAAGCAGGGTGCGCACGCGGGCCAGCAGGTCGTCCCGGTTGAAGGGCTTCGTGACCACGTCGTCGGCGCCGACCTCCGCGCAGCGCGGGCGCGCCTCCGCCGGGTCGAGCCCGGTGACCATCACCACGGGGATCGTGGCCGTCGCGGGGTTGGCCCGGATCGCGCGGCACACCTCGTAGCCGGACATCCCAGACATGATCACGTCGAGCAGCACCAGCTGCGGGGACTCGCGCGCGATGACCTCCAGCGCCTCGACGCCCGACCCCGCGGTGAAGACAGCGTGCCCCTCGAGCGACAGGATCTGCTTGAACAGCCTGACGTTCTGGGGCGAGTCGTCCACTACGAGGATCTTGGCCGCGGAGCTCATTGGGGCCGCGACGATGACACAGGGCACGCGCCGCCGACGAGGGGCTACGGACTCCCCGAAGACCTCGCCGCCTCCGCCAAAGCGCAGCGCGCGTTCTTCGAGAGCCCCGACGACGTGCGGTTCCTTCGGGTCATGCTGACCGCCGCGCTCTTCGTGATGAACCTCTCGGGCGGGCGTCGGCGTCGCGATGGTTCGCACCTTCTTCACGTACGTCGGGCTGCACACGCTCGTCGCGTGCTCGGAGTCGTCGCGGCGCAAGACGCGCAAGGTGATCCGCAGCTACGTGATCACCCGCCGCGACGGCACCACCGCCGCCGAGCGCTTCGCGGGGAAGGAGCACGGCGACCTCTGCGCGCACCTCGTCGCCATCATGCCGACGCCCTCGCGGCCCAGGGTGCGGAGTCGCAAGATGGTGGAGCCGATGCTCGCCGCCGCGTGCGCCGCCCGCACGTCGACGTCATGCGCGAGGCCCATCGCCGTATCCGCTTCCGCAGTGCTCGTGGATGATGGCAGCGAGCAGGGATTCAACACTTGAACACTTCATCTCCAAAGAAAGTCGATCGTATGCACATCGAAGTTGGAGCGAACGCCTCGAGGCGTCGCACCCCGCGGGTTGCGTCCATCCTCGTGCTGGGCCTGCTTCTGGCTTCCCCCAGCGCATGCACGGTTGGGCGCAGCGTGCTGGCGCCCAACGACGACGCGAGCGTCGGCCTCGACCGCACCGTGCGCCCAGACGCGGGGACTCCTGCGGACGTGGGCGGTGACAGCGGCGCAGGCGCGAAGTGTGGCGAGACCCTTCGAATGATCCTGCCGATGTGTTCGAGCGCACCGAGCTTCTGGCCCTGCATCACGAGCTTGCGACCGCGCCTCGCCGGCGACGAGCTTGCGCGCTTCAACGCGCTCGCCACCTGCGTGGAGGCGGCCTGCGGCCCGAACCCGACGGAGATGTGCGCGTCGTCCAGCTGCTTCCGCGAGTTTGCGGCCTGCGACCGCACCTGCGAGGGCTCGGGCTCCTGCGCGGTCACCTGTACGGACACCGACTGCCGCGCGCACGTCGCCCGCTGCAGCGACGGGCTCGCCGGCGCCGAGGCGGCGCGCTTCGCGGCCCTCCGCACCTGCCTCGAGCAGACCTGCGGTCCCACCCTGCCGTCGAGTTGCCTCAACGCCCCCGGCACGGCCAGCGCGTGCGGCGCGCAGCTGTCGGCGTGCGGGCTCGGCTCGCCCCCCACCGACGCAGGCACGCCTCCCGCGGACGTTCCGGTCCCGGGTGACGCAGGCATGGACTGCGCGACGGGCCTGTCGCAGTGCGGCGGGGTCTGCGTGAACCTCCAGACCAGCGCGGCCCACTGCGGGGTGTGCGATGCGCCCTGCCCGGCGACGACGGTGTGCATGGGCGGCACCTGCGTCGGCACCGGCACCTGCATGCCTCCGCAGACGGCCTGCATGCAGGCCGGCGCCAGCGTGTGCGTCAACACGCTCACCAACCCTGCTCACTGCGGCAGGTGCAACAACGCGTGCCCGGGCACCCAGACCTGCGTCAACGGCGCCTGCGTCGGCACCGGCGCGCTGCGCTTCACCCTCACCTGGGATCGCGCCTCCGACGTCGACCTGCACGTCACGCCGCCCTGCGGCTTCAACATCTACTACACCGCGCCCCGCGCCTGCGAGGGCGAGCTCGACCGCGACGACACCACCGGCACCGGGCCCGAGAACATGTTCTTCACGAGCATGGCCCAGCGCGGCAACTACCTGCTCTGCATCGTCCCCTTCGCGCGCATCAGCGACCCGACGGTGGCCACGCTGCGTGTCTTCGAGGGCGCCACGCTCCGCCGCACCATCACGCGCACGCTCACCGCGAGCAACGCTTCGAATGCATGCACCCGCACCAGCCCCGACTTCGTCGGCGAGTACACCTACTGAAGCCGAGGACAGCCCCCGTGAACAGGCACACCCCCATGCTCCGCGCGTCCTCTCTCCACCTCGTCGTCGGCGCCCTCCTCGGCGCCGCCGCGTTGCACACCGGCGCCGCCCAGGCGCAGACCCGCTTCCTCTTCGAGCTCCGACTGGAGCTCGGCGCCGGGACGATGTTCGGCGACCTGCAGCGCGCCACCCTCGGCTACGACACCGCGCACGTGCAGGTCACGCCGCGCCTCGGCATCAACCTCAACGACCTGTTCGGCCTGCAGCTGTCGGTCAACAACGGCATCTTCCTGGCGGAAGGACAGCGCGAGACGGGCCGGACGCTCGCGCTCCAGGGCGGCGTTCGCGTGCAGCCTCGAATCGGCACCGCGGGGCGGCTGTGGCTCGACGCCAACGCCGGCCTCGTGCTCACCGGCGATGAGAAGCGCTTCGGCTTCGACGTGGGCCTGGGCTTCGAGTTCGCCGTCGGTGGCTCGCTGCACCTCGGGCCCTTCGCGCGCTTCCACAACGTCTTCGCGCAGGAGCCCGAGAACCGCCCCGGCGATGCCCGCTACCTGTCCGCGGGCCTCGCGGCGAGCTTCGGGAGCACCCGCGTCTCCCTCCCCGGCGACCGCGACGGCGACGGCGTGCTCGACGCGGACGACCTCTGCGTCGACGTGCCCCGGGGCGACACCCCCGACCCCGCCCGGCGCGGATGCCCCCGACCCGACCGCGACGGCGATGGTGTGTTCGACGACGAGGACACCTGCCCGGGCGTGCCGCAGGGTGCGTCGCCCGACCCGGCGCGCCGCGGATGCCCCCGCCCCGACGCCGACGGCGATGGTGTGTTCGACGACGAGGACACCTGCCCCACCACCCCGCAGGGCGCGAACCCCGATCCGGCGCGGCGCGGGTGCCCCGACGGCGACGACGACAACGACGGCGTGCTCAACTCCCGCGACCTGTGTCGCACCGTCCCGCAGGGGGCTACGCCCGACCCGTCCCGGATGGGGTGCCCCGCGCCCGACCGCGACCGCGACTACGTCATCGACGGCGACGACCGTTGCCCCGACGAGCCCGGAATGCCCCGGCCGGGTACCGATCGGCACGGATGCCCCGGCGCGGTGGTCGTGCAGGCAGGATCCATCCGGATCACCCACCCGGTATTCTTTGCGACCCACGAGGACACCATCCTGCCGCGGTCGTTCGCGGTGCTGACGGCGGTGCGCGACACCCTGGTGGCAGTGCCGGGTGTGCGCCGCGTCTCGGTCGACGGGCACACCGATGACGTCGGCGAGGACGCCTCCAACCTGGACCTCTCCAATCGCCGTGCTGCCAGCGTCGTGCGCTGGCTCACCACGAACGGCATCGCCGCCGGGCGCCTCGAAGCGCACGGCTTCGGCGAGACCCGCCCGCTGCTGCCGGTCGATCGCCTCCGCCACCGTCGGCTCGAAGCGGCGCGGGCCACCAACCGCCGGGTGGAATTCAACATCCTCGACCCGGCCCCCGCCCAATCTGGCGTCGTTGCCGCGCCGGCGCAGGGACCGTCCGAACCGACCCGCCGCCACCATCGACGACGCCGCCTCTAGTTACCCCGCCGCAGGGGATGTGACGGGTTGAGCCGGGCACCCGCCCAGGCCTGCAGTCCCCGGCCTCGCCCTCCGAGGGGAGCACCCGCCCAGGCCTGCAATCATCGGCCTCGCCCTCCGAGGGGAGCACCCGCTCCGGCCCTCCCAGCGCGCCCAGCCTGGGGCCAGAGCCCCGGGGCTCCGGACGGCGGGCTCCGGACGTCGGGCTCCGGATGGTTGCGGACCGCCCCGGGGCTGTCGCCCCGGGTTGGGCGCGCTGCGAGGGCCGGAGCGGGTGCTCCCCTCGGAGGGCGAGGCCGATGATTGCAGGCCTGGGCGGGTGCTCCCCTCAGAGGGCGAGGCCGGTGATTGCGGGCGTGGGCGGGTGCTCCCCTCGGAGGGCGAGGCCGGGGACTGCAGGCCAGGGCGGGTGCTCCCCTCAGAGGGCGAGGCCGGTGATTGCGGGCGTGGGCGGGTGCCCGGCTCAACCCGTCACATCCCCTGCGACGCGGTACTAGCGCCGTCGCCACTCCCGACCGCGGTCGCCGATCGCCCGCTTCGTACGTTGACCCGTCCGGTCGCCATCGAGCGCTCAAAATCCCACTGTTGATCGCTCAATCCCGCCCCGCCCCGTCCCCCCAATGCGGCCCCGGGGGCCTCGTGGCCACGCGCGCGCAGACCTACGCGCCCATGGCGGGCGTCGCCACGGCGGTGGCGCCGGGTGGCGGGCCGCGGCCGCGCGTCGCGCTACGGTTCCCCGACGCTGAGCGCGCCCGGCGCGAGCGGCGCCACGACGCAGTCGCCCGCGGTGCCGTCCTCCCACACCAGGCAGGTGAAATCGATGGCGTCGTCGAGGGCGATCATCGGGTGGTGCCACACGCCCGGGCGATAGCTCACGCCCTGGGTGCCGGTGGCGATGAAGGCGCGCGCGGTCGCGAGGTCGGGCGCCTCGTCGCCGAGCGCCACCAGCACGAGGTAGCGCCGCGCGTTCATGGGGATGAACACCTGCGTCGACAGCGGGTGCTTCTCCAGCAGCGCCACGTCCAGGGGCCACACCGTGCGCGGCGCGCAGCGGAAGCTGCACACGTTGAGCGTCGCCGCGGCGCGCAGCGAGGCGACGCCCGCGAGGTGGTCCCGGCGCGCGGCGGTGCCCTGGTTGGCGGGCTTCGCGGCCACGTCCACGCGGTCGGCGGAGACCACGTCGCCGTAGGGCTGATAGGCCTCCGCCCGCAGGGCCTCGGCCGTGAGCGAGCGCACGTCAGCTCCCGCGGTAGGTGCTCAACCCGAAGGGGCTCAGCAGCAGCGGCACGTGGTGGTGCTGGCCGACGTCGCGCACCCGGAAGACGATCACGGCCTCGGGGAAGAAGCCCTCCACCCCCAGCGAGGCGAAGTAGGCGTCGGTGTCGAAGCTGAGGCGGTAGACCCCGCCCGCGAGCTTCGCGCCGGGCGGCACGAGCGTGCGCAGGCGGCCGTCGTCGTCGGTGACCCCGGCGCCCACCGGGGCCCAGGCGCCGTCGTCGACGCGGTGCTCGAGGGTGATCGGGACGCCCGCCGCGGGGCGGCCGCGTGCGGTGTCGAGCACGTGGGTGGTGATGCTGTTCATGGTTCGAGGAGCTTCTCCAGGCGCAGGCGGGTGATGCGGTGCTGCTCGGCCGCGGCGACGCGCAGCTCGGTCGCCGGGTCGTTGTTCATGCGCCCGCGGGCGATGGCGACCATCTCCTCCAAACTGCGGCCCGTGGCGCACACGATGTAGATGAAGCCGAAGCGGGCCTCGTAGGCGCGGTTGATCTCCGCGAGCTCGGCGCGCAGCGCGTCGGAGGCGTCCCGGGTGCCCGACTGCTCGGCGCTCGACCAGGCCTTCGCGGTCGCGTCCTGCCCCGCGGCGGCCTTCTTCTCGCCGATGCGCGGGTGCGCGCGGAAGGCCTCGTGCCAGTCGTCGGGGGAGGTCCACGACCAGGTGGCGTCGGCGGCGGCCAGCAGCTCGGCGACGGTGGCGTAGGGCCGGCCGTCGCGCATCCACTCGTTCCATCGCGCGGAGCCGCAGCAGGCCCGCAGCGCGGCCTCCGCGGCCGTCGGGGTGAGCGTGTTGAAGCGCGCGAGGCCGATGCCCTGGCGGGCCTCCGGGGAGAGCGTCCCGAAGGCCCGCAGCCGGCTCACGCCGCCGTCCGGGAAGACCTCCAGCCGCAGGTGGGTGACCTCCCCGCCGGGGCTGAGCTCGTCCTCGAACCAGTGCCGCGTGTCGGCCTGGAGCTTCGTGCGCGGGAGCAGCTCGCGCCACGCGCCCTCGTCGGCGAGCCGGGCCTCTCCGCCCTCCCCCGCCGCGTCGCAGACCATCACCCGGCACGTGTCGGGGTAGTTGCCCTTGAAGTGGTGCGTGTCGATGACGAGGCGCGTGAGCGTCCCGCGCGCGGCGAGCTTCACCAGGGCCCAGTCGTGGTGCGGCCCCCGGCTGCGCCGGGTCTCCCAGCCGTCGCCCATGTTGAGCGCGCGGTCGGGCATGATGAGGTTGCGGCGCTCGCCGAAGAACATGTCGCTGCACGTCACGACGTGGGCGCCGTTCTCCGCCGCCGCGAGGTCGATCTCACCCCGGGCGTGGCCCGTGCGCCGCCAGTCGGGCACGGCCTCGCCGAAGACCCGCAGGCGGGCCACGCCGCCGTCGGGGAAGATGTTCAGTCGAACGTGGGTGAAGGCGTACGGAACCTCGATGGCGAAGGGGTTCTTGGCGTCGCCGTGGAGGGCCGACTTCGGGAGCACCTCGATCCACTCGGTGGCGGGGTCGGTGAGCGCCTCGATGCGCGCGTCGCTCGGCGCCGCGCAGGCCTCGATGGAGCAGTGCGAGGGGTAGTTTCCTCGGAAGAAGGCCGTGTCGACCACGACCCCGCGGAGGACCCCCGGGACGCCCAGGCGCACGATGGCCCAGTCGTGGCCCTCGACCCGCTTGCGACGGCTCTCCCAGCCGTCCATCCACTTCCCGCGGTCGGTGTACTCGTGCGGGAGGAAGACCGCCTCGGCGGGCTTCAGGAGGTTCTCCTTCTCGGCGAAGAAGTCGTCGCTGCACGCGATCACCGACGCCCGGAGGCGCAGCGAGGCGAGGTCCATGAGCTCGGTGAAGTTGGGCGATGTCATGAGCGGGTGATCCAGCGCCCTTCGGCGCGTTGAGGTGCGTGCCCGGCCTCATGCACGGGACGACCGCGAAGGTACGTCCCTCGGACCACGCCGCGAAGGGTCTCCCCTTCGTAGGGGGTGAGCTTGTTGCGGTGGTGTATGAAGGGCGCGCTCACCGTGAAGGTCGCGTCGGGGTCGAAGACCACAAGGTCGGCGTCCATGCCCTCGGCGATGGCGCCCTTGCGCGACGCGAGGCCGGCGTGGCGGGCGGGCGCGCGGCACATCCACTCCACCACGCGCTCGATCCCGATGCCCCGGGCGTGCGCCTCGCTCCACACCGCCGACAGGCTGAACTGCAACCCCGCGATGCCACCCCAGGCGGCCATGAAGTCGCCCGTGTCGAGGCGCTTGAGGTCCGGCGTGCAGGGCGAGTGGTCCGACACCACCATCGAGATGAGCCCGTCTTCGAGGGCCTTCCAGAGCCGGTCGCGGTTGCCGCGGTCGCGGATGGGCGGCGCGCACTTGTACCAGGTGGCCCCGTCGGGGACCTGCTCGGCGGTGAAGTGCAGGTAGTGCGGCGCGGTCTCGGCCGTCAGGGGAACTCCCTCGTCGCGCGCCCTGGCCAGCGTCTCCAGCGCGCCCGCCGAGGAGAGATGAACGATGTGCACGGGCGTGCCGACCTCCTTGCAGAGCCGGTAGAGCATCGCGACGGCCTCGTCTTCGGCGGCGGGCGGGCGCGAGCGCAGCCAGGTGGAGTACGCGCGGCTGTCGGGCGGCGGCGACTCCAGCGCCATCGAGCGCGCGGCCTCGTCGAGGGGCCCCGGCAGCTCGGCGTGCACCATGAACACGGCGCCCGTGCCGTGCAGGCGCACGAGCGCGCGGCGCACGTCGTCGACCCCCACGCAGGGGAACTCGTCGACCCCGGAGGGCGCCAGGAAGCACTTGAAGCCGAGGGCGCCGCGGCCGAGCACGTCGGCGAGCACGGAGGTGTCGCCGCGGGTGTTGTCGGGGATGGCGCCGCCCCACAGACCCACGTCGACGGCGCAGCGACCCTCCATGGTCTCGGCCTTGGTCATGAGCCCCGCCGCGGTGGTGACCGGGGGGAGGCTGTTGAGGGGCATGTCGACCACGGTGGTGATGCCCCCCGCGGCGGCGGCGCGCGTGGCGCTCTCGAAGCCCTCCCACTCGGTGCGCCCGGGCTCGTTGATGTGCACGTGCGTGTCGACCACGCCCGGCATCAGCACGAGCTCACCCACGTCGCGGGCGCCGGGCCCGACGGGGAAGTCGGCGTGCTCGGAGACGCGGGCGATGCGGCCGTCGCGGATGTGCACCGTCGCGGCGCGCACGCCCGTGGGGGTGACGACGCGGGTGCTGCGGAGGATCAGTTCGTCGGCCATGGATGGGTGTTCCCCCTTACGGTCAGTCTTCCCGGGCGCCCTGGTCGATCCAGGCGCCGATGCGGTCGCGCTCGGCGTCGGTGATGTGCGTCGCGTTGTTGAGCGGCATGTTGTGGAGGGTCACCACCCGGAGCTTGATGCGCTCCTTCCACTGGAACACCTGCGCGTAGCGCTCGAGGACGATCCCGTTGGGGGCGACGGTGACGGCGGCGTTGGTGGGGCGCGTCGAGTGACACGGCACGCAGCGCTGCTGGACGATGGGCTCGATGTCGGCCCAGGACTGCGGGCCCGTGGCGCTGCTCACCCGCCGACGAAACCCTGCGGGGTAGGAGAAGAACACCAGCGTGGCCACGCAGGTCGCGAAGAACACCAGCGTCGTCGGGAGGAACCAGTTCCGCCAGGTGAAGCGGATGTTCATGAAGTGGCGAATGAGGGCGCTGCCGAAGGCGAGCACCAGCAGCACCGCCCAGTTGAGCGCGTGCCCGAAGGTGAGCGGGAAGTGGTTGCTGATCATGATGAACAGCAACGGGAAGGTCATGTAGTTGTTGTGGATGGAGCGCGCCTTGGCCTGGTAGCCCTTGGCGAGGTTCTGCCGGCGGTGCTCGCGGGTGGCGTTCACCAGCTCGTGCTGCGAGGGCACGATGACGAACCACACGTTGCCGGTCATCAGGGTGCCGAGCATCACGCCGACGTGCATGTACGCCGCGCGCCCCGAGAGGTAGTGGAAGAGCACCCCGGAGAGCCCGAGCACGATGCCGATGGAGAGCACGAACGACAGCGTCTGCCTCTTGCCGAGGGGCGATCGCCAGAGCAGGTCGTAGAGCACCCAGGCGCCGAGCACGCAGCCCACGCCGAGGGCCACCGCGCGGCCGCCGGTGATGCGCGCGACGGCGGTGTCGGTCATGAGGGCGGCGCCGCCCATGTAGTAGACGAGGACGAGCAGCGAGATGCCGCTCAGCCACGTGACGCCGTTCTGCCACTTGAACCAGTGCAGCACCTTGGGGAGCGCGCCCGGCTCGGGGTTGAGCTTCTTCACCTGGTAGAAGCCGCCGCTGTGGATCATCCAGTTCTCGCCGACGAGCCCCTTCTCGGGGTCGTCGGGCATGACCAGGTTGCGGTCGAGCCAGTTGAAGAGCATCGAATTGCCGATCCACATGATGCCCGCGATGAGGTGGACCCATCGCGCGATGAGGTGGAGCAGCTCGGTCAGGGACGCCATGGCGCGGGACTATAGACAGGCCCCGAGCACAGGCCAATCGCGCGATCTCAGAGGGGCATCACCGCGAGGTCGTGGATGCGCCACCGGCCGGGCATGGCGGCGGTGTCGAGCATCCGGCACCCGGTGTTGGCGCCGCCCACCCGCACCACGGTGTACTCCGTGCCGGTCAGCTCGCAGATGGCCGCGGCCTGGCCGTTTTCGTCGGGGAAGGCCACCGCACGGGTGATGTTGGGGCAGGCCTCGGGGCAGCGCACCGTCGGGACGAAGACGTCGGTCAGGGTCGACGACGACACGGCCGCGCTGGCGACGTACACGGTCGGGGTGCTGCCGCTGCCCGAGAAGGCCATCGCGTAGTGGCCGCGGCGGTCGGAGGTGCGGTACGCGGACACGGACACGGCGTTGTTGCGGTTGGCGATGAGCGCGGGCGTCGTCGCCTGGTGGAACCCGGTGCCGACGGGGGACATCACGACGGCCGAGTAGCCGCTGCCCGTGTCGGCGTTGCGGAGCTGGAGGTACTGCCCCTGGTTGCCAGGGAAGGCCGTCATCCAGAGCACGCTCAGGCCGAACTGCACGTTGCGGTTCCAGGCCTGTACCTCGCGGAGGTTGTTGCTGCGGTGGTCGAAGACCCGCACGTTGCCCACGCTGCCGGGGTTCGACCCGCCCGCGAAGGTGTAGGCCACGGCGAAGGTACCGGAGCCGTTGGAGACGATGTCGAAGACCGAGCGCGGCGCGCCGGCGGCCGCGACGTCGCGCACCACCGAGCCGTCGTCGGGGTTCACCACGCTCACGGCCGTCTCGTCGACCACGATCAGCTGCGGACCGGTGAGCGAACTCGCGCCGTCGAAGGCCACGCCCACGGCCCGCGGGCGCACGATGGTGAGCACCAGGTCGGCGCAACGGCGGTCGTCGGCGAAGGACCACCGCAGGAGGCGCCCCGTGCCGCGATCGAGGTCCTCGGCCACGGCGACGAGGTAGGGCGCGCGGCACTCCGTCGAGGTCACCACCCCGGTGTCCACGGGCGGCACCACCCCGGTGTCCACGGGCGGCACCACCCCGGTGTCCCGCGGCGGCGTCACCCCGGTGTCCGTGGGGACGACCACGCCCATGTCGTCGGGCGCGCCTGCGTCGCCGACGCGTCCGCGGAGGAAGCGGTCGAAGTCGATGCTGCACCCGGCAAGGATGGACAGCGCGCAGACGGTCATCGGGCGGAGCACGGGGTGCATCGGTGGAGCGTTGTCGCAGACCTCGCCGCGGACGTCACGCCGCCGCCCTTCCGGGGGTCACCGCTGGACATATCCAGTCACACGCGCTTGCGCGATCGCGCGTCGCGGCGCCATAGCATCGGGTCGAGCGATGCAACTAATCATCACGGAGAAGCCCAGCGTGGCCCGCGACCTCGCCCGCGCCCTCGGCGTGCGCGGCAGCGGCCAGGGGTGCATCGAGGGCGGCGACCGGGTGATCACCTGGTGCCTCGGCCACCTGGTGGAGTTCGAGGAGCCCGACGCCTACGACCCGGCGTGGAAGCCCTGGCGCCTCTCGTCACTGCCGATGCTCCCGGAGGCCTTCAAGCTGCGGCCGGTGCGCAGCTCGGCGTCGCAGTGGAAGGTGGTGCGCGGGCTCCTGCGCGACCGGCGCTTCGACGAGGTGGTCAACGCCTGCGACGCGGGGCGCGAGGGCGAGCACATCTTCCGGCTGTGTCACGAGCTCGCGGGGGCGAAGGCGCCGGTGCGCCGGCTCTGGATCTCGTCGCTCACCGAGGCGGCCATCCGCGAGGGCTTCGGTCGGCTCGAGCCGTCGGCGAGGTACGACGCCCTGGGCGACGCGGCGCGCTGCCGCGCGGAGGCCGACTGGCTGGTGGGCATCAACGCGACGCGCGCGGTGACGGTGCGCGGCCGCAGCGCGGGGAGCGACGCCCTCTTCTCGGTCGGCAGGGTGCAGACCCCGACGCTGGCGATGCTGGTGGCCCGCGACCAGGCGATCCGGGCCTTCGTGCCGAAGGACTACTGGGAGATCGCGGGGGACTTCCGCACGGCGGCGGGCGTGCGCTTCGCGGCGCGCTGGGCGCACGACGGGCGAGCCCGCCTGGCGCGGGCCGAGCTGGCCGAGGCGGTCATCGGGCGCGCGTCGGGGCACCGGGCGCCGCCCGACGGGCCGCGGGTGGAGTCGATGGAGACGAAGCGCCAGCGGGTGGCGCCGCCGATGCTCTTCGACCTCACGTCGCTGCAGCGCACGGCCAACGGGCGCTACGGCTTCTCGGCGCAGCGCACGCTCGACCTCGCGCAGGCGCTCTATGAGAAGCACAAGGTGCTGACCTATCCCCGCACCGATTCGCGGCACCTCAACAGGGGCATGCACGCGACGCTGCCCGAGGTGATCCGCGCGGTGGGCGAGCAGGGGGAGTACGCGGGCTTCGCCAACCGGCTGCTGGGTACGCCATTGCCGCGCAGCGGGCGGGTGTTCGACGACGGCAAGGTGCGCGACCACCACGCGATCATCCCGACGGACCACAAGGGCTCGCTGCACGCGCTGGCGCCCGACGAGCGGAGGCTCTTCGACCTGGTGGTGCGGCGCTTCTTCGGGGTGTTCTACCCCGACGCGGAGTTCGACCAGACCGTGGCGGTGGTGGTGGTCGGCGCCGGCGGGGCTCCCCCGAAGGCGGCGAAGAAGCGCGCGCCGAAGGAGGACGACAAGAAGGACGAGGAGGTCGACGACCGGCTGCACGACGCGCTGCCGCCGCCGCCCGACCGCTTCGTGGCGCGCGGGAGGGTGCGGGTCGCCGCGGGCTGGCAGGAGGTCGCGGGCTTCGGCGACGACGAGCCCGCGAAGGGGGCGCGCGACGACGCGCAGACGCTCCCGGCGCTGCGGGAGGGGGAAGCGCTCACGGGGCGCTACGCGGCGGAGAAAAAGCAGACCCAGGCGCCGCGGCGCTACAACGACGCGACGATCCTCGGGGCGATGGAGTCGGCCGGGCGGCAGGTCGACGACGAGGCGCTGCGCGAGGCGCTAAAGGAGCGCGGGCTCGGCACGCCCGCGACGCGCGCCTCGATGATCGAGACGCTGATCACCCGCGGGTACGCGGCGCGGGAGCAGAAGTCGCTGGTCTCGACGCCGCTCGGCGAGGCGCTCATCGATGGATTGCCGGTGCCCGCGCTGGCCTCGGCGGAGCTCACCGGCGCGTGGGAGGAGCGCCTGGGGCGCGTGGCCCGGGGGCTCGAGAAGCGCGAGGAGTTCATGCGCGACATCAAGGACGTGGTGCGCGACCTGGTGAAGCGGGTGGCCAGCGCGCCGGGCATCGCGGCGCCCGGGGCGACGAGGGCGCGGCCCGAGCGGCGCTCGCCGGGCGCGCAGGTCATGGCGAAGGCGACGATCGCGGAGCCGACGAGCCCTGCGCTGGGGAGCCGCACGGGCGTGACGTGCCCGGTGTGCGGCGCCGGGACGCTGATCGTGGGCCGCCGGGCCTGGGGCTGCTCGCGCTGGAAGGAGGGCTGCGGCGCGGTGTTTCCGTTCGAGGCGGGGATGCCCGGCGCGAAGCCCGCGGCGAAGCCCCGGCGTCCGCGGCGCAAGGCCCCGGCGCCCTGATCACTTCCGGCGGCGGATGAGGCCCTCCTGGGCGCAGCTCGCCACGAGGCGCCCGGCGCGGTCGAAGAAGCGCCCGCGGACGAGCCCCCGGGACCCCGACGCCGAGGGGCTGTCGACGGAGTACAGCAGCCAGTTATCGAAGCGAAACGGCCGGTGGAACCACATCGCGTGGTCGAGCGACGCGACCTGCATCCCCGGGGTGAGCCAGCTCACGCCGTGCGGGTCGAGCGCCGTGCCGAGGAAGGAGAAGTCCGAGGCGTACGCGAGCATGTAACGGTGCAGCGCGGCGTCGTCGGGGAGCGCGTCGATGGCGCGCACCCAGAGCTGCCGACGCGGCTCGACGGCGGTGGGCTTGAGGGGGTTGCGCGGCTCGACGGGGCGGATCTCGATGGGCCGCTCGGCGGTCGCGATGGCCCGGAACGCCGCGGGCAGGCGATCGGCGAAGGCCAGGGCGAGCTCGCGCTCGGAGCGCAGGGCCTCCGGCGGGGGCACGTCGGGCATCGGGTCCTGGTGTTCGAGGCCCTCCTCCTCGACCTGGAACGACGCCTCCAGGCTGAAGATGGCCTCGCCCTCCTGCACGGCGTCGACGCGGCGGGTGCTGAAGCTCTTGCCGTCGCGCAGCCGGTCGACCGAGTAGACGATCGGTCGGCGCAGGTCGCCCGCGCGGAGGAAGTACCCGTGGAGCGAGTGCACCGCGCGGTCGGCGGAGACGGTCTGCGCCGCGGCGGAGAGCGCCTGGCCGAGCACCTGCCCGCCGAAGATGGCGCCCCAGCCGAGGTCCTGGCTGTTGCCGCGGAAGAGGTCGCGGTCGAGGCGCTCGAGCGCGAGGAGGTCGACGAGGTCGGACAACAGTTGCTGCATGGTGGCAGGGGCTTATGGGGGCGACTGCGCCGACGGCGTCAAGGGCGCCGGGCGGAGGCGCTATCATCGCGGCCCCTTTGGAGCCGCAGCCCCGTCGATGGAAGCAGCACGCACACGTGGCGCTCGGGCTCGTGGGCCTCGGGGCGACCCTCGCGATGCTCCGGCACACCGACCCCGACGCGCGGCGCGCCTTCGGCCCGTGGGCGGCCTTCGCCCTCGACCCACAGTCGGCCGGCGTGGGCCTCGACGAGGCCCTTGACGATCGCGAGCCCGAGGCCGACGCCGCCGTGGTTGTCGCTGCGCGTCGGCCATCCAGTCCGTGAGGATCTCGCCCTTGTGTGCGCGGATGAAGTCCGACGGCCAGAGCCTCTCCGAGGCGCGGTGAGGCGGTACGTCTTCCATGCGGGTCGTGCGGGTGCTGCTCTCCAGCGGGTACTCCGAGCAGGAGGCGATGGGGCGCTTCGCGGGCTACCGGGCTCGTGGGCTTCGTGGAGAAGCCCTTCCGCCCGCAGACGCTGCTCGACAATCTGCGCGCCGTGCTCGACGTTTGACCCGGATGGACCCCACGGACCCGCGACGCTTCGCCCCAGCCACGCAGCGCAACCGCGACCCGATCCTGGCGGTGCTCCGGCGGGTGCTCCCGCGCCGCGGGACGGTGCTGGAGGTCGCCAGCGGCAGCGGCGAGCACGCGGCGTACTTCGCCGAGCAGCTCCCGGACCTGACGTGGCAGCCCTCCGACCCGGGCGAGGCGGCGCGCGCGAGCGTGGCGGCGTGGGCGGCGGCGTCGGGCCTGCGCAACGTGCTCCCGCCGGTGGCGCTCGACGCCAGCGCGGGGCCGTGGGCGCTCGGCCCGCTCGACGCCGTGGTGTGCATCAACATGGTGCACATCGCGCCGTGGGCGGCGTGCGAGGGGCTCATGCGCGGGGCCGCGCGGGCGCTTCCGCCGGGGGCGCCGCTGGTGCTCTACGGGCCGTTCAGGGTGGGCGGCGAGCACACCGCGCCGAGCAACGCGGCCTTCGACGCCGACCTGCGCGGGCGCGACCCCCGCTGGGGGGTGCGCGACCTCGAGGCGGTGGTGGCCGAGGCGCGCGCGAACGGCCTCGCCCACGTCGAGACGGTGGCGATGCCGGCCAACAACCTCACGGTGGTGTTCCGGCGCGACGGGGGAATGGCGGTGGGCTGAAGAGGTGCGGGTCGGGTCGACGGGGGTGCGCCCGTCAGCGCGGGCGGCAGCGGCCGCGGAAGTAGAACCAGCCCGGGGGGCACGCCATCGGCTGGACGCCGACCTGGACGCAGGCGCCGTTGCTGAAGACGGTGCCCGGGGGGCACGCGACGGGCTGCGAGGGCATCGCCATGGGGATGCACGTCCCGTTGCTCAGGACGTGGTTGGGGGGGCAGACGATCGGCGCGGGCTGGTGCATCGGGAGGCACTGGCCGTTGGAGAGGAAGGTGCCCGGCGGACACGCCACGGGCTGCATCTGGGCGGGCACGCAGCCGCTGCCGTTGAAGAAGTAGCCGGGCGGACAGGCCATCGGCTGCGGCGCCGCGGGCACGCACGACCCGTTGAGGAAGGCGTAGCCGGCGGGACAGGCGACCGGCTGGGGGTTGCCGAAGGTCACGCACATGCCGTTGCGCAGCACCTGGCCCGGCGGGCAGCGCTGGTTGCGGAAGGGTTCACAGCGTCCCCAGCGGTTGCGAAAGAACCCGGGCGGGCACCGAAACTGCGCGGAGGCCGGGGCCGCCACCAGCAGGGTGCCGAGCGCGGCCATCATCGGGAGCAGGATCGAGGCGGATCGTCGGTTGAATCTCATTTTGGGTGGACCTCCGGCTGGGGAGTACGGACCTTCCGCCGTGGCGCTTCAGTAGACAACCAGAGATTGTTCGGCGGGGCCCTTCACTGGCGCTGGCCGTAGTCGATGTCGATGCCCGCTGCGGTGGTGCCGTTACCGAGCTGCCCGTAGTTGTTGAAGCCCCAGCAGCGCACCGTGGTGTCGGGGCGCACGACGCAGGTGTGCATCCCCGCGGGGCCGAGCTCGGCGACGGGGCCCGCGCGCCCTACCAGCTGGGGGCCGCGCTGCGCCTGGAACGACCCCACCCCGAGCTGGCAGGTGGTGTTCTCGCCCCAGCACACGAGCGACCGGTCGCGTCGCACCACGCAGGTGTGGTGGTAGCCGGCCGCGATGCGCACCGCCGGGCCCGCGCCGGCGACCACCACCGGGCTCGCGACGGTCCCCTCGCCCGCCACGCCGACGGCGCCCTCGGCGTTGGTGCCCCAGCACATCACCGATCCGTCGCGCTTGAGCGCGCAGGTGTGGCTCTCGCCCGCGGCGATGGCCGCCGCGTCCGCCACCCCAGAGACCAGCGTCGGGTGCGTCACCGGCTCACGCGCGCGATGGCCGTTGCCCACCTGTCCCTGCTCCTGCTGGCCCCAGCACCAGACGAAGCCCGCGCGGTCGAGCGCGCAGGTGTGCTGCGACCCGGCGGCGACCTGCACCACATCGGCGAGGCCGGGCACGGGCACGGCGCCGAAGCGCAGGTCGTCGGTGCCGTCGCCGAGCTGCCCGTTGCTGTTCTGACCCCAGCAGCGCACCGAGCCGTCGGCCACGACCGCGCAGCCGTGGAATCCGCCGACGGTGACCGACACCGCGCCCTGGAGGCCGTCGATCTGCGCGGGCTGCCCCCGCGCGCCGCGCAGCAGGAGACCCCAGCACAGCACCTGCCCCGTCTGGAGGAGCGCGCAGGTGGTCTGCTCGCCCGCGGCGATCTGGCGCACGGTGGCGAGCCCGGGGACGGCCACCGGGCTGAGCGCGTCCTCGGTGGTGTCGTTGCCGACCTGGCGGGAGTTGTTCCAGCCCCAGCACGCGACGGTGCCGGTGCGCTGCAGGGCGCAGGTGTGGAAGCGCCCCGCGGCGAGCTGCACCACGCCACCGAGGCCTGCGAGGTCGCGCTCCATCCCGGTGCCGCGGCACAGCGGGAGGTGGTAGCCCGTCGGCGGCGTCGGCGTGGTGGTGCCGGCCGTCAAGGGCGGCGGCGGCGGGAGCTCCCCGGGGCGCGGAGGGGGCGGCGCGTCGGACGATCCCCGCATCCACGCAAGGACGACCAACGCGCCGACACCCAGCGCGCCCGCGCCGAGGCCCAGGATCACCCCGGCGGACATCCCGCCGCGCGCGGCCGGCGGGGGCGGCGCGTAGCCCTGCGTCGGCGGCCACGGGCCCGACGGACCCGACGCCGCCCACGGGGCCTGGGACGGCGGGCCGTACCCGGGGTGCGACATCGTCGAGGGGACCATCGGGCCAGGGCCGTAGCCCGCAGGCGTGGCCATGGGCATCGGCGGCGCGACGGTCATCCCGATGGTGCCGTATCCGGGCGGCGTCGCCAGGGGCGCGGCGGTGGGAAGGGGCCCAGGGTAGGTCTGCGCGGCGAGGGGTAGGCCCGCGGCGCTGGAGAGCACCGGGATGAGCGCCGCGAGGGCCTCGTTGGCGTCGTGGAAGCGCTGCCCCGGGTCGCGCACCACGCAGCGCGCGAACCACGCGTCGAAGCCGGGCGGCACCATCGCTGCGCGGCCGTAGAGCCCGGCGCGCACCGACGCGCCGTCGATCGGGTCGACGAAGATCTCCTTCAGCAGCATCGCCAGCGCGAAGTCGCCGTGGGCGATGCGCCAGTAGTACGCCCCGGTGAGGGCGTAGAACGCGATGAGCCCGAGGGCCCACACGTCCGTCGCGGGGCGGATGGCGCCCTGCTCGGCCTGCTCCGGGGCCATCCACAGCGGCGAGCCCAGGGTGGAGGTCGCCATCGCGGCGGTGCGCGACTCGCCGATGACCTTGGCGATGCCGAAGTCGAGGATCTTCACGGTGTACGGCGCGCCGTCGCGGCGGGCGTGGGCGAGGAAGATGTTCTCGGGCTTGAGGTCGCGGTGCACGAGGCCCCCGCGGTGCGCGGCGCCGAGCCCGTGGCACAGCTGGCGGTACACCTCCAGAAGCTCTCCGGGCGCGAGGGCCCGCTGCTCCAGCACCTTCGCGAGCTCCTCTCCCTCCAGAAGCTCCATCGCCATCCACGGGGTCTCGGTCGCCTCGTCGATGCCCGCCGCCACGACCTCCACCAGGTGGTCGCTGCGGATGCGCGCGCCGACGGTCGCCTCCTGGGTGAAGCGCTCCCGGTTCCTCGGGTCGCGCACCAGGTCGGGGAGCATGATCTTCAGCGCGCGCTGCCGCTGCGTGCTCACCTGCTCGACGACGTACACCGCGCCCATGCCCCCGGCGCTGAGGTGCCGCACGACGCGATAGTCCCTCGCGAAGATCATCCCCGGTGCAAGCTGCGGCAGCGCCATGAAGCGCCGATGCTAGCGCCCGCGCGGGCTCCGCGGCTACCGCGCGGGGACCGTCGCCGCGGGCTCGAGCCGCGCGAGGCACACCAGCACCCGCACCGGCGCGCTCGGTCCCCGGCCCGGGCGTAGGCCGTGAGGGCGAGGGCCGGGGCGCGGCGGCTCTCAGGGGAGAGACGGGTCCGCGTCGTGGCCGGTCATCAGCTCCGGGCGTACGTGCCGGTCGAAGTCCTCGCCGCTCAGGACCCCGAGCGAGACCGCGGCCGCGCGGAGGGTCGTGCCCTGGGCGTGGGCGGCCTTCGCGACGCGGGCGGCGGCGTCGTAGCCGATCACGGGGCTGAGCGCCGTCACCAGCATGAGCGAGTCGCGCAGGTGCCGCGCGATGACCTCCCGGTCGGCCGCGATGCCGTCGACGCAGTGCTCCTTGAAGCTGGCGCAGGCGTCCGCGAGCAGCGCCACCGACTCCAGCAGGTTGTGCAGGATCACGGGCTTGTAGACGTTGAGCTCCAGGTGGCCGCCGCTGCCGGCGACGGTGATCGTGACGTCGTTGCCCATCACCTGCGCGCACACCATGGTGAGCGCCTCGGCCTGCGTGGGGTTGACCTTTCCTGGCATGATCGAGCTGCCGGGCTCGTTGGCCGGCAGCGTGAGCTCGCCGAGGCCGCAGCGCGGGCCGCTCGCGAGGAGGCGCACGTCGTTGGCGATCTTCATCGCGGCGACGGCGAGCCCCCGGAGCGCGCCGCTCAGGGCGACGAGGGCGTCGTGCGCGGCGAGCGCGGCGAACTTGTTGGGCGCGGTGCGGAAGGGCAGCGAGGTGAGGGCGGCGACCTCCGCCGCGACGCGCTCGGCGTACCGGGGGTGGGTGTTGAGCCCGGTGCCCACGGCGCTGCCGCCGAGGGCGAGCTCGAACACCGGGTCGAGCGAGCGCGACAGGTGGGCCTCCGCGAAGGCGAGCTGGGCGGCGTAGCCCGAGAACTCCTGGCCGAGCGTGAGGGGGGTGGCGTCCATGAGGTGCGTGCGCCCGATCTTCACGACGTCGCGGAAGGCGTGGGCGCGCTCCTCGAAGGCGCCGCGCAGGGCCGCCACGGCGGGCAGCAGGCGCCCGGTGACCTCCCCCGCGGCCGCGACGTGCATCACCGTCGGGAACACGTCGTTGGACGACTGCGAGCGGTTGACGTGGTCGTTGGGGTGCACCGGAGACTTGCTGCCGAGGGCTGTGCCCGCGAGCTCGTTGGCCCGGTTGGCGATCACCTCGTTGGCGTTCATGTTGGTCTGGGTGCCGCTGCCGGTCTGCCACACCACGAGGGGGAAGTGCTCGTCGAGGTCGCCCGCGATGACCTCGTCGGCGGCGCGCACGATGAGCTCGCAGCGCGCGTCGTCGAGCAGGCCCAGCGCGCGGTTGGCCAGCGCGGCGGCCTTCTTCACCACCCCGAAGGCGCGCAGCACGGGCGGGGTGAAGCGGTGGCCGCCGATGCGGAAGTTCTCCAGCGAGCGCTGCGTCTGCGCCCCCCAGTAGCGGTCAGCGGGGACGTCGACCTCCCCCATCGTGTCGCTCTCGCGCCGCGTCGCCGCCTCGCCCAGGGTCTTCGTCTTCATCGCGGCCACATGGTGCCTCAGGACCCTTTGGCGCCATCGACGCCGCCGCGGGATCGTGCTGCTCTCCCGCCAACCACCGATGCGCCCCCTTTTCGCCCTGTGCCTCGCCCTCCCCCTCGCCGCCTGCTCGGGCTCTACGCCCGCCCCCGTCGCCCCGGTGGACGCCTCGACCGCGCAGGACCTCGGCGCCCCGGTCGACGCCACCGTCGCCCCCGACGTGCCCGCGCGCGACGTGCCCGGGGCGCGCGATCGGGCAGTGGTCGTGGACGTCCCGACGCTCACCTACCGCGCGCTCGAGGCCCTCTCTCCGGTCGCCATCCGGCGCTTCGACGCCGCGCCCGAGCCCGCGCTCATGGCCGGGTATGACTACCGGGCGCTCGTCGAGACCGACGTCGGCGCGATCACCCTCGACCTCTTCGAGGCGGCCACGCCCATCACCGTCAACTCCTTCGTCTGGCTGGCGCGCAACCACTTCTTCGACGGCATCGCGTTCCACCGGGTGATCGAGGGCTTCGTCGCGCAGGGCGGAGACCCCAACACCGTCGACGGCGGCCGCGCCACCTGGGGCCGCGGGGGCCCCGGGTACTCCTTCGGCCTGGAGGTCACCGACGACCTGCGCTTCGACGCCCCCGGCGTCATCGGCATGGCGCGCTCGGCCTCGCCCACCAGCAACGGTTCGCAGTTCTACCTGACGCTCGCCCCGACGCCCAACCTCGACGGCCAGTACACCGTCTTCGGCCGGGTGCTCGGCGTGGCCGACCTCGGCGTGCTCGATCGCGTCGCCCGCGGCGAGCCGCCCGCCACGCCGACGCGCATCACCTCGGTGACCATCCTCGTCGGCGCCCGCTGAGCCCTCAGGGCCCTGGGGCCTCCACCTCGCGCCCCGCCGCCTCGGGCCTCTCGGCGTGCGCCAGCCCGGTCTCGGCGTGCTCTCCGGCGTGCGTCTCGGGCTGGATCTCGGGCGAGCCCTCCTGCGGCTTCGCCGTCTCGGGCATGGTGGTGACGTGCGTGGTGACCTGCGCCGCCTCGTCGACGGGCACGAGGCTCTTGTTGATCTCCGCGCCGAGCATCAGGGCCATCGACGAGACCCACATCCAGCGCAGCAGCACGATCACGCTGCCGCGGGCGCCGTAGGTCGCCTCGTCGCTGCCGAAGTGCTGCACGTACTGGCTGAAGCCCCACAGGATCCGGCGCTCCCAGAAGGGGCGCGTCTCGACGACGTCGTAGGCGTGGTCGAGCTCCTTGGTGAGCCGCGTGAAGAACACCTTCCAGGTCATGTCCCGCCCGGGCACCAGCAGGCGGGTCCTTCCGAGCCGTGGGCGACTCTTCACCCGACCTCCTGTTGGAGCCCATCCCCCCGGCGCCGCAACCCGCCTCCGATCGTCCGCGTCCACATCCCCGGAGCGCGGAGCCCAACGATTGACGCCGCCGCCCGCCGGAGCCATGGAAGCCATCCCATGAACCTGTCCCGCGATGCAGTCGTGTTGTTCGCGCTCGTGACGGGCTGTGCATCCCGCGGTGGCTACGCCGAGCCCGGCCCCGCGTCCGCGTCGGCCAACCCTCCGTCGCCGCACAGCGTCCAGTCGGGGCAGCCGCTGCAGCCCTCGCCCGCCGACGGGCGCCCCTCGGCGATCCCGCCCGCCGTGGGCCCCGGGGGCAACAACATCCCCGCGGGCTCGGACCACGACCCGCCCGCCGCGTGCAACGCCGACTCCGACTGCGTGCCCGCGGCCTGCTGCCACCCCGCGGCCTGCGTGGTGCGTGCGAGCGCCCCCACCTGCTCGGGCATCATGTGCACGATGAACTGCGCGCCCAACACCCTCGACTGCGACCAGGCCCGCTGCGTCTGCCTCGGCGGCCGCTGCGGGGTCCAGCGCCGGGGCTGATCGACCGCGACCGACGCGGCGTCGATGACCCTTGACGCCGTCGCCGGGGGTAGTCTCCCATCGCGCCCCGATGGCGCCCCCGCCCGCAGCGGGCGCAGACCGCGCGTGGCGTGGACTCGCGCTCTCGGTCACCACCCTCACCCATGCCGCCGCGCTCGGCGGGGCGCTGCTCGCCGGCGACCGGCTCCTGCTCACCCGCAACCCCCCGCTCCGCTCCTTCGCGGGCCTCGCGACGATGCTCGTCGAGGGGCGCACGCTGCTCCGCGGCGCCGGGCTCCCGGTGCGCGACCACGCCCCGCTCGGCGCCCTCGCCACGTGGACCTCCTGGGAGTGGTTTCGCGCCGACCCCCTCGCGCAGCACGCGATCAACCTCGGCCTCACGGTGGCCCTCGCCGCGGCGCTCATCGCCCTGCTTCGCGCCGCACGCGTCGCGGCCCCGCTCGCAGCCTGCGCCGCCCTCGCGCTCGCCCTGCACCCCTGCGCCGCCGACCTCTCCGCGCCGCTCGCCGGGCGCGACGCCCTGCTCGCGCTCGCCCTCACCGTCCTCGCCGCCCGCCGCGTCGTCGACGCCCCGCCCGCCGCCGCCGTCACCTGGACCGCCGCGGCCTCCCTCGGCGCCGGCCTGTGCGCCCCGGGCTACGGCCTGCTCGGCCTGGTGCCCGTCGGCTTCGTCCGCGCTCCGTCCGCCCGCGCCGCGTCGCTCGCCGCCGCCACCCTCGCCGCCCTGGCCGCCCTCGCGCTCAGCGCGGGCGGCGCCCCGGCGATGCCGTCGATCGCGGCCGCGCGCGCGGGCAGCACCGCGAGCCTGCTGGCGTGGCTCCCCTCGCCCACGGCCTTCGTCGCGATGACCTCCTCGGCGGCGGTCGACGGCGCGGCGCTGGTCCCGCTCGCGCTCGCGGCCCTCGCGCTCGTCTTCGCCGCCCGCACCCGCGACCCCGACGACGCGAGCCTCCTGCGCGCCGCGGCCGGCGCACTCGCCGCCGCGACCCTCGCCGCGACCCTCGCGGGCGCCGCGCGGGTGGTGGTCGGCGCCCCCTCGCTCGCGCTGCACCTCGGGCTGGTGCTCGCGATGACGGGCCTCGTGCGCTCGCGGGGGAAGTCCATCGCGGCGCGGGCGCGCCCGTGGATGCTCGTGGGCTTCGCGCTCCCCGCGGCGCTCACCGCCCACCGCGCGCGCTCGTGGGCCGATGAGGACTCGACGCTCCGGGCGATCGCGGCGCGCACGCCGGCCGACCCGGAGGCCTCCCTCGCCCGCGCCCGCCTCGCGCTCCGGGCGCGCGACCTGCCCGCCGCCGCGCCGTGGTGCCTGCGCTACATGCAGGCGCAGCCCGACACCGGGCGCGCCGACGGGTGCGCGGGCGCGGTGATGGCGGCGCGCGGCGACCACCGCGCGTCGGTGCTGCACCTCCGCCGCTGGGCGCGGTCGCTCGACGATCGCCGGGCCCTGCGCGCCGCGACGCTGGAGCTGTCCGACGCGCTGCCCGACCACCGCTTCGCCGAAGCCTTCACCGAGGCCACCGCCTTCGCGCTGCCGTCCCGGCGTCCGGGGGAGCCGCGGTGAGGCGCGCGGCCATCGCCCTCGGCCTCGGGGCGCTCGGCGTGGCGCTCGGGTGGCTCGTCGCCCGCGGCGGCCTCGACGAGTGGAGCGGCGCCCGGGCGCGGGCGGCGGTGGCCCTCGCGGCCCTCGGGTGGGCGGTCCTCCTGCGCGATCGGCGGCGCGAGGGGCGCCCGGTGGCCGTCCCGGTCGCGCACGGCGTCGCCGGGGCCATCGCGCTCACCGCGGCGGCGGCGTGGTTCAACTTCGGCGCCGTGGGCGCCACCGGGGGAGTGCACCGCCACGACGTCTTCCACTACTACGTCGGCAGCAAGTACCACCGCGAGCTGGGCTACGGGCTCATCTACCGCTGCGCCGCGCTCGCCGAGGCCGAAGCGGGGGGCGAGTCCCTGGTGCGCCAGCGGATGTTCCGCGACCTCGCCACCGACCGCCTGGTGCCCGCGGCCGAGGCCCTGCGCGACCCCGCGGTCTGCCACCGGCGCTTCGCCCCTGCGCGCTGGCAGAGCTTCCGCGCCGACGTGGCCAACCTCCGCCGCGGGCTCAACGAGCCCGCGTGGCGCCAGAGTCAGATCGACCACGGGTACAACCCCACCCCCGCGTGGACGGTCACCTCGGGGCTGCTCTCCCGCGTCGTCCCGTCGAGCGACCTCGGGCTGCGCCTCCTCGCCTCGCTCGACACCGTGCTCGTCGCGCTGACGGTGGCGCTGCTCGGTGGATCCTTCGGCTGGCGCGTCGCCGCGCTGGCGCTGGTGCTCTGGGGCACGCAGGAGCCAGGCAAGTTCAGCTGGGTCGCCTTCTCGATGCTGCGCTTCGACTGGTTCGCGCTGGTGGTCGCGTCCCTCGTGGCGCTCCGCCGCGGCCACGCCGGCCTCGCGGGCGCGGCGCTCGGGTGGGCGGCCGCGATGCGGGGCTTCCCCGCGCTGGGCCTCGTGGGCGTGCTCCTCTCGGGCGTCGGGTCCCCCGCGCTGCGCGCCCGCTTCGCCCCCGACCGGCGGCGCTTCGTCGTCGGCTTCGCGGCCGCCGCGGCCCTCCTCGTCGCCCTCGGCGCCGCCGTCGTCGGCCCCGCCTCGTGGGCCGAGTGGACCCACCACATCCGCCGCCACGCCGCGGTGGCCTCGTCCAACAAGGCCGGCCTCGGGATCCTGGTGTCCTTCGATCCCGAGCACCGCGTGGAGCGCGTCCAGGCCCGCCTCCCGGGCGCAGCCGCCGACGCGTGGATGCAGCGCTGGGCCGACGAGGTGCGCGCCACCCGCGACGCCCGGCGCGTCCCGCTGCGGGCGCTCCAGGTCCTCTTCGGGGCGCTGCTCGTGGTGGCGCTCGGCCGCGCCCGGCGCCCGTGGATCGGGCTCACCCTAAGCCTGCTCGCGGCTCCGGTGGCCACGGAGCTCTCGGGCTACTACCTGATGCTCTTCGTGGCGGCGGCGGTGCTGGCCGCGGCGCGCGCCTCGCTGGAGCGCTGGCTGCTGGGCTTCGCCGCCATGGTGCAGGTGCTGATGGTGATGCCCGCGGTGGGGTGGTTCTACGACGACCGCTACCTGACCATCTCGCTGGCGTACGTGCTCGCGTCGGTGCTCCTGACCGCCGTCTTCGCCCGGCGCCCGACGCCCGCCGGGCACACACCTCCAGAGGCCGCCGCGGACTATGATCCCGCCGGCTGATCGCCCGAAGGAGACCCCACCCCCGATGTCGACCCCCGCCCCGCGCCGACGGCTCCCCGCCGTCGTCCTCCCTCTCTCCCTCCTCGGCGCGCTCGCGGGCTGCGGCGAGACCGCCACCACGCCGCCGACGCCGACCACCGACGCCGCCGTCGACACGGGCGCCGTCGTGGCGGCCGACGTCCCCGTCGCCGGAGACGCCGGCGAGGCGCCCACGCGTGACGTCCCGCCGATGGTGGTCGACGACGTGCCCGACCCGGCGCTGGTCGAGCCGCCGCTGGAGACCGGCTCCTGCGACCTGCTCGTGCCGGGGACGGTGACGGGCTTCCGCGTCGATACGCTCGAGCGCTCGTTCATCCTGACCCTGCCGCCGGGCGCGACGGCGCCGGGCGGCCGCTGGCCCGTGGTCTTCAACTGGCACGGCCTCGGCGACAGCGCGGCCAACATGAACCCCCTCTTCGCGGGCGAGGTCGGCAACGCCACGATGCCCTTCATCCTGGTGACGCCGGTCTCCACGCGGCTCGGCCCCACCACGTCGCCGCTGGGCCTGGAGTGGGAGAACCTCCGCGCGATGACCCCCAACCGCGAGGCGCGGCTCTTCGACGCCGTGCTCCGGTGCATCGACCAGCGCTGGGGCGTCGACCGCGACCGCGTGTACACCGCGGGCTTCTCCGCCGGCGCGATCATGTCCGACCTGCTGGGCGTGCTGCGCGGCTCGCAGCTCGCCGCCGTCGCGAGCTACTCCGGCGGGTACTTCTCCAACCCGGACAACCCCCCCACGCTCGGCCCGCTGCGCACCTATCCCTCGTGGCCCGAGCTCCCGAGCAGCGCCCGCTACGCGCAGCTCATGCTGTTCGGCGGCGAGCGCGACACCTTCAACCTCTTCATCGCCACGGCGCGCTTCGACACCTTCGCGGGCAACGACGTGGGCTACCTCACCGCGCGCCGCCACGACGTCCTCTACTGCGACCACGGCGGCGGGCACACGGTGCCGCGCACGCTCCTCGGCCGCCAGGTGGTGCAGTTCTTCGCGGCGCACCCGCGCGGCGTCGGTGCGTCGCCGTGGGCCGCGGCCCGGCCCGGTGGGTGGCCGTCGTACTGCGAGTTCCGCGGCCGCCTCGGCGGCTGATCCCCGGGGGGGTCCGGCGCCGCATCAACGGCGACGCTCTTCCCCCGCATCGCCGCACGCCCGCCCGTCAGCCCCCGCGCGACGCCCGCGCGGCCGGGTCCTGCCGGTAGAAGTCCGCGAGCAGCGCGTAGAGCGCGGGCAGCGCATCCCGCAGGGCCTCCGGGCGCTCGAAGAAGGCCTCCGTCGCCACCGCGAAGAACTCCGCCTCGTTGCGCGCCCCGTAGGGGTCGATCACCCGCCGCACCGCGGGGTCGCCGTCCTTCAGCGCCAGGTAGACCTCCGAGCACACCTGCGCCCAGCTGCGCCGCGCCGCCCCGTCCGGCAGCGGCGGCGTGCCGTCCACCGCCCCTTCGGCCATGTCGATCTTGTGCGCGAACTCGTGGATCACCACGCTGCGCCCGTCGTCCGGGTCGCGCGCGCCGTGCTTCACCGCGTCCCACACCAGGATCACCGGCCCGCCCTTGTACGCCTGCCCGAGGATCGCCTCGGACTCCTCCACCACCGCCCCGCCGCGCTCGAACACCCCCGCGGTGCGCTCTGCCGCGATGACCGTGCTCGGGTACACCAGGATGCTCTCGACGTCCCCGTAGAGGTCGTGGTCGCGGCCGAGCAGCAGCAGGCACGCCTCCGCCGCCACCGTCACGCGCACCTCGTCGGTCATCTCCAGGCCGCCGCAGCCCTCCCAGTGCTTCTCCTCGACGAAGACCTGCACCAGGTCGCGCAGCCGGGCGCGCTCTTCGTCGTCGAGCAGCGCCCAGTGCCCGATGTTGCGCCGGACGATCGCCTCCCACTCCGGCGGAAACGCCGTCTCGAGGATGTGCGCCCGTCGCCGTCGGCTCAGCCAGCTGAACAACATCCCCCCACGGTATCGCAGCCCGCGCGGCCGTGGGCATCGCCGATGCAACGCCCCCCGCGCATGAACCTCCTTCGCTTCAATGGGCTTCCTCGCCACCGCGCAGGACCACCGCGCCACCGGCTTCACCAACGGCTCCGGGCCCGCGCTGGTCGGCGCCTTCGCGGGCACCCCCTACGACCAGGCCGTGGGCCTCGGCCTCCGCTACGACGCCCGCGCGGTGCTCTCCCACGTCCGCATGACCCTCGGGCTCGACCTGCCCTTCACGAGCTTCGACCGCGCCCCCTCGTTGCGCGTCGACGCCCACGAGGTCACTCCCCGGTCGATGTGGAGCTGGGCCCTGCGCTTCGGCCTCGGCGCGGAGTACAGCTTCGGCGCGGTGACGCCCTTCCTCGACCTCCAGGGGTCGGCGCAGCGGGTCTCCACCACGGTCAACGTGGACGGCCGCGCCGCGGACTACGAGGCCTTCCGCTTCGGGTTCTCCGGGCGCGCGGGGCTGCGGGTGCACCTGCGGAAGTGGTTCTTCGTGACGGCCTCCGGGGAGCTCGGATGGCTCGGGCCGACACTCTGGAGCGCCGACGTCGGGGTCGGCTTCCGCATCGGGTCGTGACCGGGGCGTCATGGCGACGGCGCGCGCCGCCATCGGCCACGCGGGCAGCCACCTTCAACGCAGCGGCGGCACCGATGAAGCTCACCGTGCGCTGCGTCGCGCGGGCGGTCGTCGGGTGCTCCCCTCGGAGGGCGAGGCCGGTGGTCGCAGGCGTGAGCGGGCGCTCTGCTCAACGCGGATGCCCCGCTCCCCCTCACACCCACCACCCACCACCCACCAACCACCAACCACCAACCACCAACCACCACCCACCGCTCACCACCCACCACTCGCCACTGGCGACGCCCGCGCCAACCGGGGCAACATCCCGGCCCCAACGGCGGGCGGCTCGCGCCCGACGCACCAACGAGGGAGACAGCGCCGATGTTGACCGGACGGATGATGGCCTTCCCGCTCACGATCACGCACCTGTGGCAGCGCGCGCGGGAGTTCTTCCCGACGCAGGAGGTGGTCTCGCGGCTGCCCGACAAGAGCCTGCACCGGCAGACCTACGCGGACTTCGCCGCACGCTGCTCGCGCCTCGCCAACGCGCTGAAGAAGCTCGGCGTCGGCCCCGGCGACCGCGTCGCCACCCTCTGCTGGAACCACCGCCAGCACCTCGAGGCCTACTACGCCGTCCCGATGATGGGCGCCGTCGTCCACACGCTCAACCTCCGCCTCCACCCCTCCGAGCTGCTCTACATCGCCCAGAGCGCCGAGGACTCCGTGCTCATCGTCGACCGCTCGCTCTGGAAGCTCTACGAGGCCTTCGGCCCGAAGGTCACCAGTGCCCGCCACGTCATCGTCGTCCCCGACGCAGGCCCCGCCCCCGACGGAACCCTCGACTACGAGGCCCTCCTCGCCGCGGAGTCCGACGAGTTCGCGTGGCCCACGCTCGACGAGAACGACGCCGCGATGCTCTGCTACACGTCGGGCACCACGGGCAACCCGAAGGGGGTGCTGTACTCCCACCGCTCGACGGTGCTCCACGCCCTCGTGAGCTGCATGACCGACACGCTCAGCCTGCGTCAGTCGGACATCGTGCTCCCGGTGGTGCCGATGTTCCACGCGTCGGCGTGGGGGCTGCCGTACAGCGCCGTGCTCGCGGGCGCGAAGCTGGTCATGCCGGGGCCGCACCTCGACGCGGTCTCCCTGCTCGACCTCATGGCCGCCGAGAAGGTCACCGTCGCGGCGGGCGTGCCCACCATCTGGCTGGGCATCCTCGCGTCCCTCGACGCCGAGCCGAAGCGCTGGGACCTCGCCTCGGTGCGCTCGATGGTCATCGGGGGTTCGGCCGCGCCCGCGTCGATGATCGAGGGCTTCGCCAGCCGTCACGGCCTGGAGGTCACCCACGCCTGGGGCATGACCGAGACCAACCCCCTCGGCACCGTCGCCAACGTGAAGCACTCCCTCGCCGGCCGCAGCCCCGAGGAGCGCCTCAGCCTGCGCGCGAGCCAGGGTTACGCCGTGCCCTTCGTCGAGACCCGCCACGTCAACGACGAGGGCTCGCCGCTGCCCCGCGACGGGCAGACCTTCGGCGAGCTGGAGGTGCGCGGCCCCTGGGTCGCCGCGAGCTACTACGGCGGCGACGGCGCCGACCGCTTCACGGCCGACGGGTGGTTCAAGACCGGCGACGTGGTCACCCTCGACGGCGACGGGTACATGCGCATCACCGACCGCGCCAAGGACGTGATCAAGTCCGGCGGCGAGTGGATCAGCAGCGTCGCCCTGGAGAACGCCCTCATGAGCCACCCCGCGGTGCTGGAGGCCGCGGTCTTCGCCGCGCGCCACGAGAAGTGGACCGAGCGCCCGGTGGCCGCGGTGGCCTTCAAGCCGGGCCAGAGCGCCACGCCCGAAGAGCTGCGCGCGCACATCGAGGGGCGCTTCGCGCACTTCTGGCTGCCCGACGCCTACGTGGTCGTGGCGCAGGTGCCGCGCACCTCGACGGGGAAGTTCCTGAAGACGAAGCTGCGCGAGGAGCACGGGGACATGCTGCTGAGCAAGCCCGCCGCCCCGTAGACGGTGCTAGAGCGCCACGGATGAGCGGTCACCGACTCTCGACCCCGGACTTCCTCACCGTGGTGCGCCTCGCGCCGCTGGTGTCCCTCGACCTCGTCGTGCTCAACCCCCGCGGCGAGGTGCTCGTGGGACTTCGCACCAACAAGCCCGCGGAGGGCTTCTGGTTCGTCCCCGGCGGGCGAATCCAGAAGGACGAGCGCCTCGACGACGCCTTCCGCCGCCTCACCGGCGAAGAGCTCGGCCACCCCATCGGGCTCGCCGAGGCCTCACCCCTCGGCGTCTACGAGCACCTCTACGAGGACAACTTCGCGGGCGCCCCGGGCGTGAGCACCCACTACGTCGTCATCGCCCACCGCGTCGCGCTCGACCTCGACCTCGCCGCCCTCCCCGGCGCCCAGCACGCGCGCTGGAAGTGGCTCGCACCCGACGCGCTGCGCGCCGACGCGACGGTGCACCCCAACACCCGCGCGTACTTCCCGCGCTGAGCTTCACCCCCCCCTCACGGGGGGCGCAGCGTGTCAGGCGAGCACGCGCCCGATGACCCGGCCCACGAAGAAAGGCCCCATGTGGTCCATGTACTCGCCGGTCTGCCGGGTCTTTCGCATGGTCTGGACGACGTGCGAGAGCGGGTGCAGCTCAGCCCCGATGAGGCCGATGACGAAGTCGTTGTCGTTGCTGTCGAGGCCGTGGCAGGCGAGGCGGATGTCGTGCGCGAGGTCCTGCGCGCCGTACTGCCGGCCGATGGTGCCGTGCTCGCGCAGGATCGCCCCCTGCTCCTTCGGGTCGAGCCGGCTGAAGGCCCCGGTGCGCTTGAGCGGGTACCACACGGCCCAGTCCCAGCCGCGGTGCATGACCGTCTCGCGCGGCCGGTCGAGGAGCCAGTGCGTGAGGTCGCTCTCGTAGCCGGTGCTGTAGGTGCGGCCCAGCATCGAGAACTCCGGCCGCACGCGCCACGGGGTGATGTCGGCGACGCGGTTGCACTCGCGCACGGCATCGTGGACGCGCGTCACGAAGTGCGTCGGGTCTTCGCTGAAGGTGAGCAGCCCGAGGCCCTGCGGGTGGTTGGCGTCGGCGTAGAGCACCGCGGGGATGCCCACCTGCTCAAGGCGCGCCTGGAGGAAGTGCACCGCGGCGTCGAAGTTGCCCGCGTGCTCGAGCACCAGCAGCTGCATGAACAGCCGCCGGGTGCTCACCTGCGGCACCCCGTCCCTCGGGGCCCCTCGCTCGTTCACGTCGATGGGGGCCATCTCGCCTGCGCCGTGCTTCGGGGTGTCGCTCATGGGTGCGCGTTCATCCCACGGCCCGCGCCGTGGGGAAAGCCCCTCACTCGCCCCGCACCGTGATGGTGAGCCGCGCGGGCTCCGGCTCGGACGAGCCCGACACCGCGAAGTAGGTGCCCACCACCACGCCCGCGAGCACCGCCGCGGCCCCCGTCCAGAACCACCAGCGCGCCGTGATGGGCGTCGCCTCGGCCGCGGGCACCACCACCCGCAGCGGGGCGAAGGCGTCGCCCCGGGACGCCACGGCGATGCCCCGCGGATCGACCGCCTCGAGGTAGTACTCGACCACCGGCGGGCGCACCTCCTCGGGGGGAATCGCCGCGGAGAAGACCCCGGCGCTGCGGCTGGTGCGCAGCCGACGGAAGAGGCCCCGGGAGCCCGCGCGGTAGGCCAGCACGAGGGCCTCGGCGCGGCGGTCGGGGTCGGTGATCTGCGCCGTGAGGGTGAGCAGCACCCCGGCGGTCTGCTGCGCGGGCGACCGGTGGTCGATGTTGACCGGCCGCTCGACCGGCGCGCCGTCGCTGGTGCGGGGGACGCCCGGCCGACCGTCGCGCGCCCAGCGCTCGACCGCGGCCTGGTAGAAGTCGCGCACGCGCGGGGCCTGCCCCGTGTCGAGGGCGTGGTCGGGGTCGCGGGAGAGCATCAGCCGGAAGGCCCCCTCGCTCTCCTCGTCGCGGTTGAGCGCGAGGTACGAGAGCCCGAGCAGCTCGTAGATGGCGACCTCCTGCGCGGGGGTGTTGCCCCGGCGGAGCAGCGCCGCGGAGAGGGTCTGCACGGCCTCCTCGTAGCGGAGATCGTCGAACTGCTGGCGCCCGGTGGTCACGAGCTGCGCGTTGGCGCCCGTCTGGGCGAGGCCCGTAGCGGGCGCGGTCAGGGCGACGACCACGGCGGCGAGCGCAGCGGCCCGGAGGCGATTGGACATCGCGGGCGATGCTATGCGGCGGTGGGGTGGACGGTCAACGCGCGCTCGCGGCCGTCGCGGTGGCAGAGCGCGGTGTCGATGCAGTCGAACACGAAGATCATCCCGTAGAGGAAGTACGTGAACGAGTACGTGGTGGGCTCGTCGACGTGCGGGTGCGTGCGAAGGTGCCCGTCGACGAACTGCGCCGGCCACCGCACCGCGAGGTGGTAGAGGATCAGCACGCCGAGCAGCAGCCCAGGTGCGGTTGCCCCGGAGGAAGAACCAATGCAGCCGCGCGTTCGTGAGCTCGAAGGAGAAGATCACCTCCCAGGCCACCTTCGCCCGCCCCCCGCGGCGACGTCCACCGGCGCCCTCCCGCGAGCCCGGCCGTGAGGCTGCACCACCTGGCCCTGCGCACCGCCGACCCGGCGGCCCTCGCCCGCTGGTACGCAGAGCTCTTCGGCCTCGCGGTGTGGCGCGAGCAGCCCGGGTACTCCGTGTGGATCGGGCTCGACGACGCCGCGCTGATGATCGAGCGCGCCGAGGCCTCGGAGCCCCCGGTGCACGCCGGGTCGATGGAGTTCTTCGCGCTGCGGGTGACCGCCGCGGGGCGCGACGCCTTCGTCGAGCGCTGCGCCCGCATGGGCGTGGCCGTCGAGCACCGCACCGCCGCGACGGTCTACGTGCGCGACCCCGACGGCCGGCGGGTGGGCGTGTCGTGCTTCGACGGCTTCCCTTCACCGCCCGTGCTGGAGTAGACCCGCGGGTCTATGGCGCACGTCACCGTGTTGGGCGCCGGACTCGTGGCAGGTCCCGTGGTCCGGCACATTCTCGAAGCGTCCTCGCACACCGTCACGGTGGCGGCCCGGTCCATCGACCGGGCGAACGAGCTGGTGCGCGCGCACCCGCGGGGCAAGGCCGTCTCCTTCGACATCGACGACGCCGCGGCGCTCGACCGCCTCGCCGCGGAGAGCGACGTGATGGTCTCGATGCTCCCGTACCTCCACCACGTGACGGTCGCCGAGCGCTGCATCGCCCACGGCCACCACCTCGTGACGACGTCGTACGTGTCGCCCGCCATGCGCGCGCTGCACGACCGCGCCAAGGCCGCCGGCGTGGTGCTCCTCAACGAGCTCGGGCTCGACCCGGGCATCGACCACATGTCGGCCATGAAGATCATCCACGGCGTGCGCGCCGCGGGCGGCACCGTTACCTCCTTCCGCTCGTACTGCGGCGGCCTGCCGGCGCCGGAGGCCAACGACAACCCCTTCGGGTACAAGTTCTCGTGGTCGCCGCGGGGCGTGGTGCTCGCCGCCCGCAACGCCGCGAAGTACCTCCGCGACGGCGTCGAGGTGGTCATCCCGGGCCCGGAGCTCTTCGCGAAGCCCGAGCGGGTCACGGTCGAGGGCGCCGGGGAGTTCGAGGGTTACCCCAACCGGGACTCCACAGCCTACGTGGGCGTCTACGACCTCGCCGGGGTGAAGACGATGTTCCGCGGCACGCTGCGCAACCTCGGCCACTGCGAGACCTGGAAGGCCATGGCGGACATCGGCCTCTTCGACGACGCCCCCCGGCGCTACCCCGCGGAGAGCTACCGCGGCGTGCTCGCGGCGCTCTCGGGCGTCGAGGTCGACGGCGACGTCGAGGCCGCGGTCGCCGCCAAGGCGCACATCGCGCGAGACAGCGCGCCCATCCAGAAGCTCACGTGGCTCGGGATGTTCGAGGGCGCCGCGCTGCCCGCCCCCGATACCTCCCCCCTCGACGCGCTCGTCAGCCGCATGGTCGAGCGGCTCCAGTACAAGGCCGGCGAGCGCGACATGATCGTGCTCCAGCACGAGTTCATCGCCGACTACGGCGACCGCCGGGAGTTCCTCCGCTCGACGCTGGTCGACTTCGGCGAGCCGGGCGGCCCGAGCGCCATGTCCCGCACCGTGGGCCTGCCCGCGGCCATCGGCGTGCTGCGCGTGCTCGACGGAACCATCCGCGACCGCGGCGTCGTCGTGCCCGTCACCCCGGAGGTCTACAACCCCATCCTCGACGAGCTCGAGGCCCTCGGCATCCGCTTCCGCGAAGAGCGCCGCCCGGCCTGATTCCGATGTCCGTCGCCCGCCTCCTCGACCACGGCCTCCTCCTGCTCCTCCTCCTCGGCGCCTCCCTGATCGTCCTCAAGCGGGAGCTCCTGATCCCTTCGCGGCGCGCCCGCGGGGCCCTGCGGCTCGGCTTCGCGGGCTGGGCCCTGCTCTGGCTCTCCGCCACGCCCGCGGTCTCGGCCGCGCTGGTGCGGGCGCTCGAACCCGCGGTCCCCGCCGCGGAGGCTGTGGCCCCGGCGGCGCTGCGCGCGCAGACGGCGCTGGTGGTGCTCGGCTCCGGGGTGGGCGCCGCGATGGCGGGCATCCCTCCCCGCGAGCGCCTCGATAGCGCCGCGCGGGCGCGCACCGAGGGGGCCGCGCGCTGGTACGCGCTCACCCACCCCGCCGCGGTGATCGTCACGGGCGCCGGACCCGACGGCGAGCCGCGCGCCTCCACCGAGGCGATGGCCGATGCACTGGTCAACGCCGGTGTCCCCCGCGAGCGGGTGTGGCTCGAGCCGCGCGCCGCCAACACCCGCGAGAACGCGCGCTACAGCGTCGAGATGGGCCGCGCTCGGGGCATCACCCGCTTCGTGGTGGTGACCAGCGCGCTGCACGTCCCGAGGTCGCTGCGCGAGTTCCGGCGCGCGGGGGTCGAGGCGGCGGCGGCACCGGTCGACTACCTCGGGCCGAGCTTCGGCCACGCGATCGACCTGCTCCCCGCGGCGGCGTCGCTCGGGCGCACCCAGCAGTGCCTGCATGAATTCCTGGGGTTCCTGAAGCCCTGACATTCCCTGTCCGCCAGGAATTCAGCGGTCTGTTCAGCACTGAGCAGAATCGCAGCGTTGCCAACGGGCCCCGCGAAGGGGAAAGCCTGTAGAGAAGGGACGACGCCATGCACGACGACGATCAGGACGAGGGGCTCACCACCGCCGGGGCCCGCTACCTCATCAGCGACCGGGACCTCGACGCCCTCGCGGAGGCCGAGGTGGCCTTCTCCCGCTGGGAGCAGACGCGCCGCTGGTGGCTGGTCGGCTGCCTCGACGACCGCGCCGCGCTCGACAAGGCCAACAGCGCCTGAACGGCGTCGCGCGCCGCGCAACCAGCACCGCCATGGCGACCCGACTCGACGCAGGCAAGGTGCAGGCGATGCTGCTCCATCGGCAGCGCGCGATGCTCCGGGAGGTCGCCCGGGAGGTCGGCGCCGACCTGCTCTTCCTCAAGGCGGCGTGGGCCGACCCGGTGCTCTACGGGGGCCGCGGGGCCCGCGTGGGCAGCGACCTCGACGCCCTCGTGAGCCCCGGGCGCTTCGAGGCCTTCGCGGCCGCGCTGGAGCAGCGCGGGTTTCGCCGGTACGAGCCGCCCGCGCACCGCGCCACCAACGAGTGGGGCTCCAAGGAGTGGAGCTACGGGCACCCCGGCGCGTGGATGCCGATCGACCTGCACCGGGGCCTCGCCACGCCGCCGTGGTTCGACCTCGACGCGGCGCGGGTGTTCTCGCGCGCGCGAGACTGGCGCGCGGGCGACGAGGTCATCCGCTCCCTCGGCGCGGAGGACCAGATCCTCTACGCCGCCGTCCACTACGCCAACCATCTCTACATGATCGATGGCCGCCACGCGGAGGACGTGCTGCGGCTGCTCGGGCGCGAGGCCCTCGACTGGGTGTGGGTCTTCGGTGAGGCCGAGCGCGGCGGGATGCGCCTCGTGCTCCAGCTGCTCCTGGAGCACCTGCGGGCGCGCGGCGTCGATGTGCCCGCCACGCCGTGGGAGGCCGAGGCCTCGATGCGCGCGCGCCGTCAGCTCATCGGGCGCTGGATCGAGGTGGGCGCGACCCTCGGGCGACGCCGCCCGATGGGGCGCCGCCTGGGGGTGCTGCTAGAGCGGCCGGTGCTGAGTGATCGATGGAGGGGCTTGCCCGTGTGGGCGGCGCGATACGTGGCCTTGCGTGCGCTCGACCGCGTGCTGCGCTGAGCGGAGCCTGGATCAGGTGTTGGCGAAGCCGCCCTGCTCGTCGCAGACGCCGGGGTTCTTCCCTCCGCCGCCGACCTCGCAGGCCAGGCTGTAGGTCTCGAGGGGGAGGTCTTCGACGACGCGAGGCGCCTCGTAGGGGAGCAGCGGGGAGGCGTTCGTGTTCTCGGGGGACATAGGGGACTCCTCTTCAGCGATGTATCGGCCGCTCACCGCACGATGAACAGCGTTCCGGTACCAAACTGCGCGAAGGCCGCGTCGACGGCGCCATCACCGTCCGTGTCGCCCACCCAGTTCATGCTGGTGATGGTCGGGGTGGTGCCGCCGCCGACGGCGGCCACGAAGCGGTTGGCGGTGTCGGTGGTCTGCCCCATCCAGGCCGTCGCGTCGCGACCGCGGTAGATGTACATCCGGGCGGGGTTGTTGGTCTGGTACGCCGCGCTGCCCACCAGCAGGTCGGCCGAGGGGGCGCCGCCCTGGAGCAGGGACGGGCGGTTCGCCGTGGGGTCGTAGATCGACGCCAGCGAGCGGCCGAAGATGTCACCCACGCCGCCGAGGGCCGTGGTGCGAACCGTCGGGCCCGGCGTGAGGCTGCCGCTGGCCGCCCCGAAGTAGAGGTACACCTCACCCGCGCCGCCGGTGCCGCCCAGGGTGCCGACCGCGAAGTCGCTCCGGCCGTCGCCGTTGATGTCGCCCACACCCGCCACCTGGGACTGGCCGTTCGCCGTGGTCGACCCCGGGGTGCCTGGGGCGATGCCGACGCGGGTGAAGTTGGCGTCCGTCACGCTGATCACGGCGGCCGTCGCGAGCGACCGGCCTGCGTAGATGTACGCCGCGCCCGGGAGGGTCGAGAAGCCGCCGCCGATGGCGAGGTCTTCGAGGGTGTCACCGCCGAGCACGCGCCCGACGCCGGCGAGGGTGAAGCCGAACACCGACGAGGTGCCGTTGTTGCGGATGATGAGGTCGGCGGCGTTGGGCGAGAGGGTCGCCGGCCAGGTGCGCCGACCGCGGATGACCACCACCGCGCCGCCGTTGGTCGCGGCGGGCGCGCCGATGGCGACGTCGTTGATCGCGTCGCCGTCGAAGTCGCCCACGCGGGCGAGGGAGACGCCGAGGCGCGCCGTGGCGAACTCCGCCGTGCCGCCGCCGATGGTCACGCTCGCGTCGCTCGCGAGGTAGCCCATCGCCGAGCCGATGCGCCACATCGTGGTGGGGCGGCCGAAGTAGAGGTACACGATGCCGGGGCGCGTCGAGCCCGCCGCCGCGGGGCCCGGCTCGGAGATGGCGAAGTCGGACACGCCGTCGCCGTTGACGTCGCCGAGGGCCGCGACCGTGGTGCCGAAGCGCCCGTCCGAGGCCGCGCCGGTGAACTGGCTGAAGTTCGTGGCCGAGAGCCCGGTGGCCGAGCCGAAGTAGATGCGCGCGAGGCCGCCGACGGTGGTCCCGGTGCCGGAGCCGACGAGCACGTCGGCGAAGCCGTCGCTGTTGAAGTCATGACCGCCGGAGACGCTGTTGCCGAGCGGGGGCATCGCGTTCGAGAGCTGGTCGACCACGATGTCGGGGGTCAGGGGACCCGCGGAGGCCACGGTCGGGCTCGCGTTGCCGCCCGCGTCGAAGGACCGGATGCCGACGTAGTAGACCCGACCGAGCTGGAGCCCGGAGATGTCACCCGTGTTGGCCACGCCCGGGGTGCCCGGGGTCGCCGTGATGACCGCGAGGGTGCCGCCGACGAAGTTGGTCGGGGTGAACGGCACGTTGGAGGTGCGAACCTCGTACCGCTGCACCGGGCGGGTGCCCACGCCCGAGGGGCTCGGGTCGCCCCCGTCGGACCACGTGAGCCGGAGGGTGCCCGCGCGGCGCGCCGAGCGGGGCGTCGTCGGGATGGACATCATCAGGCCGGTCGGGGCCGTAGGGATGCCCGTGTCGACGGTCACCGTGACCGACGCCATGCCGACCCCGCGGCCGACGACGTCGGCGGTGGTGGCCGCGAGGTTGACCGCGTCGCCATCGGGCAGAAGTACGTTCGAGAAGGTAACGGCGCCGTTGGTCGCGGGCGCCGTGATCGCCGCGCCGCCGTTGACCCGGAGGCTCACGACCGTGCCGTTGGGCGCGTCTGTGCTGAGCGTGACGTTGATGGTCGACGTGATGAAGATCCTGGCCGGCGCGGGGCTCGTGAAGGCCAGGCTCGGGGGGTTGCCCACGTCGATGGTGCACATGCCGTTGGTCGCGCTGGCGTTGCCCGCCGGGTCGGTCGCCGCGAGCCGCAGCGTCGTGGTGCCCGGGAAGAACTGGAGGTTCTGGAAGGTGCCCGTGCCGCCCGTCATCGTCGGCGCGTTGAGGGTGAAGGTGCGCGGCATGTCGCCGGTGCGGGTGAGGGTCAGCGTCGCGGGGTAGGCGCCGCTGTTGATGGTCACGTCCGAGCGGCCGGTGCCGTCGGAGCCCGGGCGCACGATGCGGGCGCAGTTGAAGATGTTGAGCGAGGGCGCGCCGGAGTCGACGTAGAAGGTCGCCGGAGCCGAGGAGCCGCGGTCGCCCGAGGCGTCGGTGACCTGCACCTGGAGCACCGGGCCCGTGGGAGCCGGGGCGCTCGGGTCGGTGCGGGCGGGGTTGGTCTCGGGCAGGGTCACGCCGGGGAAGCGCGCGATGCCCACGAAGCCCATGCCGAGGGCGGCGCAGGGGTCGCCCGCGGCGGTGGGCGCCACGGTGGCCATCGCGAGGGGCGTCGGCACCATGTCGCGGAGGAGCACCGCGGTGCCCTCGGAGCGGTCGGTGCATGCCACGACGTCGACCTGGAGGCCCGGGGTGGTGGCGTTGGTGTCGCGCGCCGCGTTGAGGATGGTCGTGGCGTCGGAGGCGCTGTACGGCGCCGGGGAGACGACGCGCACCGAGGGCAGCGCCGACTGGCAGCGCACGTTGGCGATGGTGCCGCGGGCCACGTTGCCGGCCGCGTCCTCCGTGGAGACCTCGACGGTGAACGGGGCGCTGCCGTCGGGGCAGGTCACCTGGACGCACGCGTCGGCGGTGGCCGCAGCCGGGACGTCGGCGCAGCCCGCCGGGTCGGCCGGGGTGGAGCCCATGACGTTGGCGCACACCCGGCGCCCCGCGGCGTCGCTGCGGGCGCAGACGTTGAACTGCACGCCGGCGACGGCGGGGTTGACGTCGGCCTGGAGGCCGATGGTGCTGTTGGCCATCGGGCTCTGCACCGCGAGGGTGGGCGCGATGGAGTCGACGGTGAAGCGGCTCTCTGCCGAGCGGCCGACGTTGCCCGCGCGGTTGGTGCACGTGGCGCGGGTGACGAACTCGCCGTCGGGGCTCAGGCGGACGTTGGCGAAGCGCGCCATGCCGGCCATGACCGCGGCGCGCAACGGCGTCGGGGTGCCCGTGACCGAGAGCTCGACCTCGCGGCCGTCTTCGATGTTCGTGCTCACCACGAAGGAGGTCGCGAAGGGCATGCCCGCGGCGGCGGTGCTGTCGGTGAGGTTGAGGGCGGCGCGCGAGGGCGCGCTGATCTCGCAGCGCGGGACGTTGCAGTCGACCGACACCGTGGCGGTGCCGCAGGACACCGTGCTGCCCGAGCGCCGCACCTCGAGGGTGGACATCGCGCCGGTGTTGAACTGCACCCCTTCGAAGCGCACCGTCGCGCCGCTCACGGTGGTGTTGCCGACGCTCATGCCGTTGACGAAGAGCTCGAGCCGCGAGCCGAGGGGCGCGTTGGTGGCGATCTGCACGCCGTAGGTGAAGCCGTTGCTGCAGTTGTTGTCCGTGTCATCGGCCACGCCCAGCACCGCGGACGCCGTCGGACGGATGAACTCGACCGAGGGGCACATCCCGCCGTCGGTGCCCGTGTCGGTGCCCGTGTCGGCGCCCGTGTCGGCGCCCGTGTCGCCCCCGACGTCGGTGACGTCGCTCCCGGCGTCGACAGGCGGCGGGATGGGATCATCCGAACAGCCCACGGCAGCAGTGGCGAGAAACGGAAGCAAAAGACCCAGACGAACGCGAAACGTCATGGTGAATCCCCGGGAAAAGTTTTGGTCGGAGCGAACGACGGCGCGGGTTCTATCACACCCGCTCTACCCGCGGCACACTGCTTGGTTGTGCGACCGACGACTGTAAAGGTGCCCTGCGCCGAAGGGTGACGAGGCCCGACTCGACCGGCGGACGAACCCACGCAAAGCGCTGCGCCAACGCCTCGTCGGCGGGGGTACGCACGTCGTGCACCGGCCGGATGACCCCGGTCGCCACGATGGCGTAGGGGCCCACCGCAGGGTCGCGCCCGGGCGCGCAATCCGCCGACGGCGGGAGCACCTCCAGCGAGCCCGCCGCGGCGCCGTAGCGCACGCGGGCCCGGGCGCACGCCGAGGCGTATGGGCCGAGATAGTCGCCGCCCTCGCGCAGCGCGGTGGCGTGGCAGCGGTGGCAGGCCGGGAGCAGGTCGCAGTCGCGGCAGCCGTGCACCCGCGACCAGGTGAGGCCCTCGAAGAGCTCGCGCTCGGGCGCCTGCTGGAGCGCGTCGGCGAGGCCCGCCTGGGTGAGGTCGGCGAGGATGTTGGGCGTGTCGGTGCACGCCTGGAGGCGCCCGTCGGGCAGCACCACGAGGCCCGAACGACCGACGCCGCAGGGGTACTTCTCGAGCTTCTCGGCGCGGGCGCGGGCCTCGTCGGCGGACGGCGCCCAGGGGCTCAGCATCCCCTGGCGCAGCAGCTCTTCCGGGGTGACGCGCACGGCCCAGGGGGCGTCGGCGCCGTCTTCGCGCATCGTGAGGTCGGTGGACGCCTGGTGCTCGCACCCGAGCTCCCGCGCGAGCGCCTCGACGCCCAACGCGCCGCGCACCGACAGCGTGGTGGCGGGGGTCTTCAGCACCACGCGCACGCCCCGGCGACGCAGCGCCGTGATCGCCCCGACGGTGCGCTCGAAGGAGTGCGGCACGCGGGTCACCGCGTCGTGCTCCTCGGCGACCCCCGAGTAGAGGCTCACGTGGACCTCGAGCAGCCCGACGGCGGCCAGCGCATCAGCGTAGGCCTCATCGATGAGGAACGCGTTGGTGAACAGTCGAACCGCGAAGCCCCGCCCGCGCGCGTAGCGGAGGATGTCGAGCAGGTCGGGCCGCAGCGTCGCCTCGCCGCCGCTCACGTTGAGCGTGAACACCCCCGCGTCCGCGATGCCGTCGATGATGCGGCAGAGCTGGTCGAAGCTGAGCTCGCCCTTCTCGCCCTGCACCTGATAACAATGGTGACAGCTGTGGTTGCAGCGATCGGCCACCTGGAGGTGCACCCCCATCGGCCGCCCCCCGCGCAGCGAGAGCGAACGGAGCAGCTGCGCGCCATTCATGGCGCCCCGCCCTCCGGGCGAAGCAGTCCGCGCGCGACGAGGTCGTCGACGAAGCCCTCGACGTCGACCCGCGCGGTGCCCTCATCGACCGCGAAGCGCTCGCAGACGGCGGCCACCATCGAGTCGAGGGTCGCGCCGTCGCACCGCTCCCAGAGAAAGCTACCGACGGCGTTGAAGAGCCGCACCCGGTTGGCGTCGAGCGAGATGACCGCGACCTGATCGTCGTAGCGCCGCCAGACGGCATCGCGGGCGTGATGGATGGTTCGTTGGGCGTTCATACAGGGCTGGTCTTCGGGTGAAGGGCGGCGTCGAGGGCTTCAAGATAGCCCGGTCCCCAGGGCAAGCCCAGCGTCAGGGCGACCGTCCGAGCGCCCAGCGAGAGGGCGAGCGCGCTGCGGGCGCGAGCGTGGGGGTCGTCGCCCCGAGGGCGCGTGACATGCGGCATCAGGCGCATGGTTGCCAGCGGACCGGCGATCCATTCAACGGTCGCCGTGGGAGCGCGATGGACGAAGGCAACCGCCGCCAGCGGGAGGGATCGGTCGGACTCCAGCTCGGGCGCGGGCTCGCGGGTGAAGGGAATCGCCCACGCTACGGGCGCACCGTCGACGGAGAGGTCGAGCAGCACCGCGTTGGAGGCGAAGGCCCGCTCGCCCGCGGCGCGCACCGCCGTGGTCTTCCCCACGCCGGGAGGCGCCACCAGGAGGGCCACTGCGCCGGCCACGGTCACCGCGCCGGCGTGCAGCAGCAGGCATCCGTGGGTGGGCGCGTCGCGAGCGACGATCTCGCAGAGCGCGGCGAGCCAGGGCGTGGGCCGTCCAGGGTCACCGCGGAGGGTGACGTGGTCGTGGTCGGCGTGGGCGACGAGCGCGAAGCCGACGCCCGCGGTCGCGGGATGCGTCCCAGCGGGGAGGGCGTCGGCGACGCTCAGCACGACACGACGAGCGCGTGGGGCGGCGGGCGCACGGTAAGGGTGCAGCAAGGGATGCACCGCGGGGCCCTCGACGCGAAGGGCGACGGGGCCGAAGCGCAGGTCGGTCGCGAGGTTCACGCGAGCCAGCGGTCGATCAGGGGCATCACCGGCAGCTCGCGCGGGATGGCGAGCGCGACGCACGGGACGGCCACGATGAGGTCGTGCGCGTGGTCGAGCAGCGCGGCGGCGGCGGGGTCGCCCTTCGCGAACCACACCATGGCCTGGAGCATGTCGGGAAAGGCGACCGAAGGCGGGCAGACCGACACCGCGAGCGCGTCGGACTTGCGGAGGAAGACCAGCGCCCGCAGACGCCCGCGCCGCGGCACCGTCGGGCGGCGCCACTCGCCGACGAAGGGCAGCGCGTGGGCGTCCCAGCCATCGGCGGTGCGGCGCACGGCTACCAGGTCGTCGGAGAGCACGTGCGCATCGGGGAGCTTGCGCGCGGTGGTGGTCTTGCCGCCGCCCGAGCGCGCGATGAAGAGCACGGACCCCCGCTCGTCGGCGTAGCCGCAGGCGTGGACCATCGCGCCGTCGTGCGCCGGGAGCTCGCTCGCGAGCTGCAGACGCAGGGGCGTGTCGATGGGGGTGATGTCGTCCATCGGGTCGTCGGTGACGATGGTGGGCTGCGTGATGGCGGTGGCGCGGTGCCGGCCCAGGCGCACGATCGTCTCGCCGTCGGGGCGAAGAAAGCGGAGCGCGCCGTCGGGGTCGCGCGCGAAGTCGACGCCCGGGTAGCGGTTGCGGATGGGGTGCGGCGGCGCCCACGCAGGGTCGACGGTGACCTCGAGGCGCAGGTCGTCGGCGCGCAGGTCGTCGCGCGCCGCGTACTGGCCGAAGCGCACCGCGAGGTTGCGAGGGTTGATGGGCCCCGTGGCGGCGACGTGGACGCGCAGACCCGCGATGTCGAGCCTCACGCGAGCACCGCGCGGAGAGTACCCGCCGCCGCGCGGACCAGCGCCCGCAGCTCGCGCGCCCGCGGCCAGCGCCAGGCGAGCGGCCGCTGGTCGATCACCGCGGCGCGGCCGAGCACGTCGGCCCAGGGCACCGGCGCGTCGTCCCGGGACAGGGCGTCGCCGCGGCAGCGCAGGCCGTCGGGCCCTACCGCCACGACCCGATGCAGCACCAGCGCCCCGCCCCGGGCGTAGGCGGCGAGCTCGCCCGCGCGGAGCGAGCGCACCGCGGCGGGCGTCACCGACACCGTGGCGCCGTCGCGGACCGCGGGCCACATGCTGCTGCCCCGCACGGAGAAGCGGGCGGGCCGACCCCCGCGCAGGTGGTCGATGATCACGCGTTCAGCCAGTCCCGTCATGGTGCGCGTACGTTGCCAGCCCGGCGCCCGCGGTTCAACGCCAGTGCACGCAGACGGTGCGGAGCGCGCAGCCCTCGCAGCGCTCGGGGAGCTTGTCGCTGGAGGGGCACCGCCCGCTGATGCCCAGGTGGCAGAGCGCGAAGTCGTACTGCACCGGGTCGTCTGCGCTGAGGCCCCGGAACGCGGCGGTGATCTCCTCGGCGGTGCGCCACGAGGCGTCGGTGCGGTCGGTGAATCCGAGGTTCCTGGCGATGCGGTGCACGTGGACGTCGACGGGCATGAGCAGGGCTGACGAGGGGATGCTCGACAGCCCGAGGTCGACCCCCGAGCGCCGCACCACCCACCGCAGGAACAACATCAGCCGCTTGGACGCGCTCGGCCCCGCGGGGTCGGGCAGGAGGTGCGACTGCGCGCGGTCGGCGCCGCCCGGCCACGCCGCCGCGCGGAGCCCGTGCACCCACTGCACGAGCGCGGCGCGGAGTTCACGGCGCTCCTCCCACGCGCGCTCCAGGGCGGCGAGCACGCGGCCTTCGCGACGGAGGTCTTCCCCGAGCGCGAAGAGCAGGTCGGCCAGGTCGGCGCCGCGGAAGGTGCGGTGCTTGAACCCGCGCATGCGCTCGTGGAGCGCGGCGCGGTCGTCGTCGCGGAGGACCATCGCCGGGCGCGGCCCCAGCCGGACGCAGAGGTCTTCCAGCTTCTGCCCGATGGTGGCGATGCGCCCGAAGGCCATGAGCGCGGAGAGCAGCGCGACGAGCGCGCGGTCGTCCGGGTCGGCGTAGCGGTGGGCGAAGCGCAGCGGGTCGGCAGCAAGCGCGGCGCGCGGGTCGAAGCGACGGTGGAAGGCCGCGACGGCGACGAGGGCGCGGTCGACCTGGAGGCGCTGACGGCGGGTGCGGGCGGACATCGGGGGCACTTCGGCGGGCTCTGCGCGCTCCGCTACCACGGAGCGCGCGCGGCGTCCCGCGCACGATCGGGGTGGAGCCCTCCCCGCGGATGACGCTAGTGTCCCGCGCCGTGACGAGACCCTCCCAGGCGGCGTGGTTGCTGGCAGCGTTCGCGCTCCCGGGTTGGTCCTGGGCGCTCGACCCCCTCGCCAAGGGCCCGTGGCTCATGGACCTGCGCACGGACTCCGTCGTGGTGCTGGCCGAGCGGCGCCTCCCCGGGCGCCTGGAGGTGCGGGCCGTCCCGCAGGGCCCGGGCGGCGACCTCGCCGACGGCGCAGTGACCGCGCGGGCGGGGGTGGACGTCACCCTGCACGAGCTCACCCTGAACGGCCTGCGCCCGGGCACCCGCTACCGGTACGAGGTCACGGGCCCCGACGTCGTGGCCGCGCGCGGCACCTTCGGCACGGCCCCGACGGAGCCGGTGCCGTTTCGCTTCGTGATCTACGGCGACACGCGCAGCCAGGCGCGGCCCCACGCCGCCGCGGTCGACGCCATCGTCCGGGAGGCGCCGGAGTTCGTGGTGCACACCGGCGACCTCGTGGAGGATGGCCGCGACGACGGCGACTGGCAGCGCTTCTTCGACATCGAGGCCCCGCTGCTGCGGGTGACCCCCTTCGTGCCGGTGATCGGCAACCACGAGATCGCCGTCCCCCTGTCCAACGGCACCGACAACTACCGTCGCTTCGTGCACGTCGCGCCGGGCGGCCCGAGCGACGAGCTCAACTCGGTGCTGCGCTACGCCAACGCGCGCTTCGTTCTCGCCAACGCCTACGAGGACTGGTCGGGCCCGGCCCGCGACTGGATCGACCGCGAGCTCTCCCGCGCGCGCCGCGAGGGCCCCCGCGAATGGCTCTTCGTGGTGATGCACTGGGGGCCGCGCTCGTCGGGTCCGCACGGCGACAACGAGCTCGTCGCGCAGGCCGGCGTCGACGCGATCCTGCGCCGCCACCGGGTCGACCTGGTGATCTCCGGGCACGACCACGCGTACGAGCGCGGCGACGACGGGGGCCTTCGCTTCATCGTGAGCGGCGGCGCGGGCGCCCCGCTGTACCGACGCCAGGAGCGCAGGCCGATGACCCGCTCCTTCGCGTCGGAGCACCACTACGTGCGCGTCGACGTCGAGCGCGACCAGGTGAACATCGCGGCGCTCCGCCCCGACGGCACCACCATCGACCGCGCGATCCTCCGTCACGAGGGGTGGACCGACGGCGCCCCCGCGGCGCCCGAGCGGCCGGGCCCCGCCACCGCGCCGCCGCCCCCGGAGGCGCCAGAGACCCCCGAAGACTGGAGCTGGGTCTGGAAGGCCATCCCCGCGATCGCGGGCGTCGGCGCGGGGGCGTGGTGGCTGCGCCGACGGAGCCAGTAGGCGCGGGCGCTGTATCCGATCGCCGGGCGCGGGCGTAGGGCATGGCATGAACCGACGAGACTGGTTGCTGGGGGCCCTCGGGGCGGCGACCGCGGCGGCGTGCAGCCGGGCGGCGCCCCGCGGGGCGGCGGGCTCACCCCGCGCGGGAGAGGACTCCGTGCGGGCGCCGGCCGCGCAGCCCGAGCGTGCACCGCGGGTGGCCGTGGGCGACGGCGGGGCTGATCCCCCCATCGGCGAGCGCCTCACGCTGTCCGCCGACGGGTGGCGCCGGAGGCTCACGCCGGACGCGTTCCATGTGCTGCGCGAGCAGGGCACCGAGCGCGCCTTCACCGGGCGCTACTGGGACCACCACGAGGAGGGCGTGTACCTCTGCGCGGGCTGCGCCGCCCCGCTCTTCCGCTCGTCGGACAAGTTCGACTCGGGCACCGGCTGGCCGAGCTTCACCCGGCCGGTGGCGCCGGGGCGCGTCGCCCGCAACGTCGACACCTCCCTCGGCATGGAGCGCGACGAGGTGCACTGCGCGCGCTGCGACGGCCACCTCGGCCACGTCTTCGAGGACGGCCCCGCCCCCACGGGGCTGCGCTACTGCATCAACTCCGTGTCGCTGGTCTTTCGCGGGGCGTAGGCGGCCATCAGGGCAGCGTGCAGCCGTAGCGCAGCAGCACCGTGCGCGCGGGGCTGTGCACGGTGTCGCGGGTGAGCAACAGCGCGGCGGCGGGCGCCAGCGCCGCGAAGGTCGACGGGCCGGGGACGAAGCCGCGCACCGAGGCCAGCCACGATGCACTGCCGTCGGGGAGCAGCCGCGCGAGCGAGGTTCGTCCCCCGGCGGCGTCGCTCACCAGGGCGAGCGCGAGGTCGAGGTCGACCGCGAGGGACTCGAAGCGGGCCCGCGGCGCGACCGCCGGGTCGGCCAGGGCGGCAGGCGCCGCGAGGGGGCTGCTGCGGAGGAGCATCGGGCTGCCGAGGGGGTTGATCTGCGCCGTGAGCGCGGCGCCGCCGAGGCGCACCGGACCGAGGGCCCCCGCCGGCCAGCGGGCGCGGCTCACCACCATCCCGTCCGGCAGGAGCGCGAGCACCCACGCGTCGGCCGCCGCGTCGGCCGCCTCGACGCGGAGGGTGATCGGGTCGGCGGCGTCGAGGCGAAGCGCGCGCGCGCCGACCTGCTCGACCGCGACGAGGGACTCACCCCGGGGGACGCCGCGCGCGTCGAGCGGGAGCACGCGAACCTCGGCGGGCGTCGCCCACGCGACGAGGGCGCCGCCCGCGACGGAGGCCAGCGCGAGCGAGGTCACCGACGGGGCGACGGTCGCGATGACCCGCGGGACGTTCTGCGCTTCGAAGGAGGCCGAGCGGCGGGCGATGACGAGGTCGTGGTCGCGCTCGACGTAGGCCAGCGCCAGCCCGGTGGGCGTGCGGGCCAGGGCGAAGGCCCTCACGGGCTGCGCGACGACGACGGGCTCGTCGAGGGCGCGCAGGTCGGCCGCGAAGCGCTGCAGGCGCAAGGCGCCGCCGCGGTCTCGCCACGCGACCGCGATGACCCCGTCGAGGGCGAGGAGCGCGGGCGGGGAGACCGGGTCGAGGGCGTCGTCGGGGGCCACCGCGGCGTGCGCCGTGACCGCGCAGCGGGGGTGCGCGGCCGGGCGGAGCTGGGCGCCGGCGGGCAGCGCGAGCGCGGTGGCGCACGCGAAGGCGAGGCACCGCGCGGTCATCGCAGGGTGACGGCGTACCGGCGGCCCTGACCGACGACGGTGGTGGTCAGCGGCCACGCGCCGACGCGGGCGGTGCTGACGTTGTACGGGAGCACCGTGAGCGAGACGCTTCTGCCGAGGACGGGGAGCTCGGCGAGGGCGCGGGACGGGAGCACCGCGCGGCCCGCGTCGCCGTAGGCCTGCACGGCGGCGCGGTAGCTGCGCGACTCGCCGTCGGCGGACACCGTCATCGAGAGCACCACCCACACCTCGCGCGCGGCGTTGGGCACCCACTCGACGACGAGGTCGCGGCTGCGATCGATGGTGAGCTCGGCCGCGCCCGCGGGGGCGGTGACCACGACCGTGGGCGGCACGGCGAAGGACAGGTCGATCGCGGGGATGTCGCGGGTGCCGGGCGCCCTCACCCGCACCGTGCGCGGCCCCGGAAACTGCGCGCCCTGCTCGAAGTAAGGGATGTACTGCCCGGAGCCCTGGACGCGGACGGAGACGTCGTCGAGCCCGCCGGTGAGGGTGAGCGGACCGGCGTTGGGGAAGGTGCGCGGGTGCGGGTCGACCGGGGCGTCGCCCGCGCTGGTGCACACGCTGAGGTCCCACGCGCCGGCGGAGCGCTGGCCGCAGCGGAGGTCGTCGGGGTAGGGCAGGTACCGGAAGGTCGCGCTGACGTAGGTGGTGTCTTCCGAGCCGCCGGAGTTGCTGCCGATGTAGAGGGTGCCGTAGCGCTGATCGAAGACGGCCGCGTCCGCGAAGGTGGGCTCGCCCGCGTCGGGGGCGATGGCCGCGTCGACGCGGATCACCCCCGCTTCGACGGGGCGGAAGGGGTCGAGTCCGTCGGGGTTGAGCCCGGGGAGGACGTCCGTGAGGAGCCCGCCGTCGGGCCCGCGCCCCGCGGTGCCGTCGACGGTGCTCGCGCAGCCGACGACCGCGATGGACAGGAGGATGGCGATGCTGTGGGGGCGCACGGCGAGCGAGTCTGGGCGAACCCGCGGGCCCTGGCAAACGAGCCCGCGGCGGCGGTCAGAGGTCCTTCGTGTAGACCCGGTAGCGTTTGTAGATCTTCGCGCCCATGGCGGCGATGCCGCTGTTGATGGGCGAGTCGTCCTCGCGGGTCCACGACAGCTCGCCCCAGGTGTAGCCCTTGGCCGCGCCGCGCTTCGCGACCTCCACGTACATCGCCGCGGAGAGCGGCATGTACTTGCGCACCCCGCGGAGCTCCTTGCGGATGCCGAGCAGCATGAGGCGCGCCGACTTCGGCCCGGACACCTTCAGCCGCCAGAGCGCCTTCACGATGCCGAAGGGAAACTCCTTGCCCCCGATGTCGCGGATGCACTCGTTCATGTTGGGCAGCAGGATGCACATCCCCATCGGCTTGCCGTCGACCTCGGCGATGAACGCCAGGTCGGAGTCGATGATGAGCTTGAGGTCCTCGGACATCTTCTCCAGCTCGTCGGGCAGCGCCGGGACGAAGCCCCACTTGCCCTCCCAGGCGTCGTTGTAGATGTCCATGATGACCTTCACCTCGTCGTGCATCTTCGAGGTGTTCACCGAGCGCAGCGTGAGCTCCGGGATGGCCTTCATGTCCGCCCAGGCCTTCTCCACCCGCTTCGGGAATTCCCCTACGTCGTAGCGCCACGCGTAGAGGTCCTTCTCCTTGGTGAGCCCCCAGGCCTCGGTGACCCTGCCCTGCCAGGCGCGCGAGTGCGCCATCATCAGCACCGGGGGCGAGTCGAAGCCCTCGATGAGCGTGCCGATCTCCTCGTTGGCGTAGAGCCCGAAGGGGCCGCTCATCCGGGTCATCCCCTTGGCCTTCAGCCACGCCGCCGCGCGGTCGAGCAGCGCCGCGCCCACCGCGTCGTCGTCGATGGTGTCGAAGAGCCCGTAGAAGCCGGTCTTCTCCCTCCACACGCGGTTGTGCTCGTGGTCGATGGAGGCCGACACGCGACCCACCAGCTTCCCCCCGCGGCGCGCCACGAAATACACGGCCTCGCCGCGCTTGAAGAAGGGGTTCTTCTTCGGGTCGAGGCGCGGCTTGATGTCGAACATCTCCAGCGGCGCGATGAAGTTCGGGTCTCCCTCGAACACCGCGTGCGAGGCGTCGATGAACTCGCGCGGATCGCTCCCCGCCGCAATCTCCCGAATCTCGATCTCTGACATGGTCGCGGCTTGTATCCCCATCGGCACATGGACTCCAGCGCCCGCCACCGTGTTCTGTGGTTGCAAAGCGCCTTGGGGTTGGGGTAGACACCACGCCGTCCGAAGGAGAGATCCTGAAGATCGTATGGCCCGGCTGACCTTGGCTCGTGAACCCCGCCAGGTCAGAAATGAAGCAACGGCAGCGTAGACCGCGGTGCAGCCGGGCCACCTTCTCCTTCGACCGATCCGCGTGATCGCATCGATCTCCCCTCGGAGATCGCGAACGCTCAGCCCAGGGGCTTCGGATCGACCTCGCCCCGCGCGACGACCTCTACCCCGCCCCGGGCCGCCGCCCACTGCGCCAGGGACTTCATCCCCTCGTCGACGCTCAGCACGGGCTTCCACCCGAGTTCCTTGCGGGCCCGCTGCACGTTGAAGAAGCCCGTCTGCCCGAGGCGCGAGACCTCCGCCCGGGTGCACCCGAGCGGGTCGCCGCTGCGCTCGGCCCACCACCCCAGCGACTCCATCACCCAGTAGGGCAAGCTCGACGCGTCGACCTTCCCTCCCCCGGCCGCGGCCACCGCGCGCGTCACGAACTCCCGCGCCGTCACCCGCTCGTCGTCGGTGACATAGAACACCCGCGGGGCTGCGGGTGCCAGCGCGAGCGCGCGCACCATCGCGTCGACCACGCTGTCGACGTGGCTCGTAGGCACCATCGCCCGACCGCCGTCGACCCAGCGCCAGCGCCCGGCGCGGACGCGGCGCAGCACCTCCGGCAGCCAGCGCGTGTCGTCCGCGCCCCAGAGGGTGCCGGGGCGTATCACCACCGTCGCGAGCGCGTCGCCGTGGGCGGCCTGCACCAGGTCGTCGGCGAGGGAGAGCGCCTCGGCCGCGCGGTCGGTGAAGCGCGGCGGCGAGGGGTACTCCTCGTCGACGTGGCTGCGTCCCTCGGCCCCGCGGGTGACCACCTCGCTCGACCGGAAGACCAGCCGCGCCACCCCGGCCCGCTTCGCGGCGTCGAGCACGTTCTCCGCACCGATCAGGTTCACCCCGTCGGCGAGCGCCCGCGGGGCGCGCGACCCGACCTGCGCGCAGTGCACCACGGCCTCGACGCCCGCCGTCGCGGCCCGCACCGACGGCTCGTCGGTGACCGCACCCACGCGCTCGACCACGCCCAGCGCCGCCAGCCGCTCGCGCGCCGCGGGGTCTGATCCCGCCCGCACCAGCGCCCGCACCCGATGCCCCTCACGGACCAGCCGCGCCGCCAGCGCGCGCCCCAGGAAACCGGTCGCCCCGGTAATCAGCAGCTCCACGCCCGGGAGTGTGTACCAGGCCGCCGGTCGGACGAAGTATCTTCCGGCGCGATGCAATACACCGGGCCATCGGCGCAGGGAGCGAGTGCGGTGGCGCTGCAGTTCTGGGCCGCGCTGCCCACGATCGTGCGCCTCGTCCTCGCCGCGAGCTTGCGCATCACCGTCACCATCGTCGTGGCCCGAGCGCTCCTGGCGCTGGTGCCGCGGCTCGAGCGCTTCGTCAGCGCCCGGGCGGGCGCCCGCTCGACCCAGGGCTCCACCGCCACCGCGTCGATGGTGCACCAGAGCCAGCGCGTGGAGACCCTCGTGCGCGTCTCCGGCTCGGTGGCGCGCGCGGTCGTGTACGGCACCGCCACGGTGACCTTGCTCGCGAGCATCGGCCTCGACGTCACCCCGGTGCTCGCCGGCGCGGGCATCGCGGGCGTCGCCGTGGGCTTCGGCGCCCAGACCGTCGTGAAGGACTTCTTCGGCGGCTTCTTCATCCTGATGGAGAACCAGTACGTCGTGGGCGACACCATCTCCGTGGGCGCCATCACGGGCACCGTCGAGGAGATGACCATGCGGGTCACCGTGCTCCGCGACGCCGCCGGGCCGCTGCATTTCATCCCCAATGGGGGCATCGGGACGGTCACCAACCGCACCCACTCCTGGCAGCGCGCCGTCGTGGAGGTGAGCTCGCCGTGGAGCGTTCCGGTCGCCCGCGCCAGCGCCGCGCTGCTGGCCGCCGTGCAGCCGCTCATCGACGACCCCGCGGCCCACGACCTCCGCGGCCCCGTCGAGCTGGAAGGGCCGCTCGATTTCAACGGCGAGAAGGTCACCTGGCGCCTCTCCGCACGCTGCGACCCCAAGAAGGTCATGCTCGCGCGCGCCGCCCTCCTCGTGGCGCTCCAGCAGGCCCTGCCTCGCTCCGGGGACTCCGACCGCCTGGACTGGTCGAAGGTGCTGGACGAGGGTGGTCAGTCGGCCCCCATTTGACGGACCCTAGCGCGGCGCGTTGAAGTGGCCCGGTAGTGAAGACCCTGTGCCGATCGATCGCGCTGCTGGTCGCCCTCTCCGGGTGCAACGGCCTGGTGGGTGACCGCCCGGCGCCGGCGCCCGTCGTCACCGCCGCGCCGCCCGCCGCCGTCCCCGACGCGGGCGCGGCGCACCCGCCCGCGGTGCTGCCGCCCTTCGCGCCCGCCGGGGTCGTGCTCGCGACGCTCACGGGCACGCAGTACCGCAACGCCGTCGCCGATCTCCTGGGCGCGGGCCTCCCCGAGGTCGCCCTCGAGCCCGACACCAACCCCTACCTCTTCACCGCCATCGGGGCCGCGCGCAGCACCGCCGCGGAGCGCACCGTGCGCGCCTGGGAGGCCGCCGCGCACAGCGCCACGGAGGCCACCTTCGCGGTGCCCGAGCGCCGCGTCGCGCTCGTGGGCTGCACCCCGACGGCGCCCGACGCGCCCTGCGTGCGGGCGTACTTCGAGCGCTTCCTGCGCCGGGCGTGGCGGCGGCCCGCGAGCGCCGAGGAGCTCGACCGATTCGTCGGGCTCTCCCGCCGCCTCGGGGCCGCCAGCGTCTGGACCGGGCTGCGCTACGCCACCGCGGCCGCGCTCCAGTCGCCGAGCTTTCTCTACCGCGTCGAGCTCGGCGCCCCGGTGGCGGGCGCCGCTGGACGCCGGAGGTACACCGGCTACGAGATGGCCTCGCGCCTCGCGTTCACCCTCTGGAACTCCGTCCCCGACGAAGCCCTCCTCGACGCCGCCGCCCGCGGCGCGCTCGACCGCGACGACACCCTGCGCACCGAGGCCCGACGGCTGCTGCGCAACCCCCGCGCCCGCAGCGCCGTCCGCGCGTTCTTCGTGCAGTACCTCGGCCTCGGCGGCCTCGACGGCCTCGCCCGCGACGCGACCCTGTACCCCGACGTCACGCCCGCACTCACCGCCTCGATGCGCGAGGAGGTCGAGCGCCTCGTCGAGGACGTGGTCTTCACCCACGACGGGGATTTCCGCGCGGTGTTCTCCGGCGGGAGCACCTTCCTCGACGCGCGCCTCGCGGGGCTCTACGGCCTCACCCTGCCGCCCGGCGCCCAGGGCTTCGCCCGGGTGGAGCTCCCGCCCGACAGCGCCCGCGGCAGCCTGCTGACCACGGCTGCGATCCTGGCCGTCACCGCGCACCCCAACGCCACCTCGCCCACGGCCCGCGGGCGCTACGTGCGCGAGCGACTGCTCTGCGAGCGCGTGCCCGACCCCCCGATGAACGTCCCGCTCAACCTCGACGCGGGCGACAGCGGCGTGATGCCCACGCTCCGCGACCGCCTGGAGCGCCACCGCCGCGACCCGGCCTGCGCGGGCTGCCACTCGCGCACCGACCCCGTGGGCCTCGGCTTCGAGGACTTCGACGCCGTCGGCCGGCGGCGCACCATGGAGGCCGGCCGGCCCGTCGACGCCCGCGGCGACCTCGACGGCGTGACCTTCGTCGGGGCGCGGGCGCTCGGGGAGATCCTCGCCCGCGACCCGCGGGTGGCCGCCTGCGTGGTGCGGCAGGTCTACCGCTTCGCCACCGCGCGGCTCGAGACCGACTCCGAGGCCCGGGTGCTCGCCGACCTCGAGGAGCGCTTCGCCGCGCGCAACTACCGCTTCCTGGAGCTGCTCGTCGAGCTCGTGGCGAGCGAGGGGTTCCGAACCGTCGCCGACGGGGGGAGGTAACAACCGATGACCCGCACGCTCTCCCGCCGGACTTTACTCAGGGGTGTATTCGGTGGCTCGCTGGTGTCGCTCGCGCTGCCGCCGCTCGAGGCGATGCTCGACTCGCACGGCGAGGCCTGGGCCGACGAGCCCGGCCCCATCCGCCGCTACGGGGTCTTCTTCTGGGGCAACGGCTACGCCTGGAACACCCGCGGCCGCCCCGACCGCTGGACCCCGACGCCCGGCCCGATGGGCTGGTCTCCCTCGGAGCAGCTCGCGCCGCTCGGCCCCGACGCGGCCGGCCGCACGATGACCGACCGGGTGAGCGTGATCACCGGCCTCGAGCCCAAGACCGCCATCCCCGCCTCGCCCGGCGGCCAGGGGGACGGCCACATGCGCGGCGTCGCCGTGGCCCTCTCCGGCGACCGTCCGCGCCCGGAGGGCTTCCACCACCCCGACCACATCTTCGCGCTCTCCCGCCCGACGCTCGACCAGGTGATCGCGCGGCACCCGCGCTTCTACGCGACGGCCCCGCGCTTCCGCTCGCTGGAGCTGTCGGTCAGCGGCAACCGCTTCCACGACTACGGCACCTGGACCGCCATCTCCTACAACGGTCCCGAGTCGCAGAACCTCCCCATCCGCTCCGTCGACGCCCTCTTCGACCAGCTCTTCGCGGTGCGCACCGGCGACACCGCCGACCGCGCGCTTCTGCTCGACGCCGTGGCCGACGACGCGCGGCGCCTCCATGGGCTGCTCGGCGCCAACGACCGGCTGCGCCTCGACGCCCACCTCGAACACGTCCGCACGCTGCAGCGCGAGCTCACCGGCTCGCAGGCCGCCTGCCGGATGCCCGCCCGCCCCACCCGCGGCGGCGGCTTCGACGGGGCCCCCGGCAACGAGCCCCTGCTCGACAAGCTCGACGCCATGGCCCGGCTCCTCGCGCTCGCGCTCCAGTGCGACATGACCCGGGTCTTCAGCCTGATGTTCACGGGCCCGGGCTCGCAGACGGTGTTCCGCGACGTGGGCGCCACCACCGGGTTGCACCAGCTCTGCCACGACGAGAACTGGGAGCTCTCCCGCCGCGCGACCATCTACTCGATGCGCTGCTTCCGTCGGCTGCTCGACATCCTCGCCGCCACCCCCGACGTCGGCGGCGGCAGCGTGCTCGACAACACGGTGCTGCTCGGCACGAGCGAGTTCTCCGCGGGCGACGTCCACGAGGTCGGCAACTTCCCCGTGCTGCTCGCGGGCGGCGGCTCCGGCGCCCTGCGCCCGGGCGCGCACATCCACCTCCCGGACGGCAACCTCGCCCGCGTGCACCTCACCATCCAGCAGGCCCTCGGCCTCGGGGTCGACACCTTCGGCTTCAACGGGGGGGAGACCCGCGAGTCGGTCGCGCAGGTGCTCCGTTGAGGGTGGGCCGCGGCCCGGCGCTCCTCCTCGGCGCGCTGCTCGGCTGCAGCGAGTCGATCCCGGACGAGGGCGCGAAGCCCGACGCCGACGCCGCCGTCTTCGAGGAGGCCGACGCCCCCGCGGGCCTCGACGCCGGGGCGCCCGGGCGCTGCGCCTCGTGGCAGGACTGCACCGCCGACCGCCTTCGCCCGGTCTGCGACACGGCCTCCGGGCGCTGCGTGGAGTGCACCGCCGCCGACGACCGCTGCGCCCCCGCGGACCACTGCGAGGCCGCCACCCTCCAGTGCGCCCCGGGGTGCCGCAACGACGAGGGCTGCGCGGGCCAGACGCCCCGCTGCGACACCCGGCGCAACCAGTGCGTCGCCTGCACCCTCGCGGCGCACTGCCCGGGCGCGGCGGCCTGCGTCGAGCAACGCTGCGCGGTGAGCGCCTGCCCCGACGGGCGCGGCGACTGCAACCGCAACCCGGCGGACGGCTGCGAGGTCGACCTCGCGCGCGACGAGGCCAACTGCGGCGCCTGCGGGGCGCGCGGCGCGGAGGCCTGCAACCTCGCCGACGACGACTGCGACGGGGCCTGCGACGACCGCGACGGCTGCCGGGTGGGCATCCACCGAAGCAACGGCCCCGAGCACTTCTACACCGCGAGCCGCGAGGAGGCGCAGTGCTGCGGGTTCCGCGTCGAGAACTTTGATTACTTCTACCTGTATTCCGCCCGCGCCCCCGGGGCCGTCGCGCTCTACCGCTGCTACGGCGGGGGGAGGCACTTCTACACCTCGCGGGAGGGCTGCGAGGGCGGCGGAGTGACCGAAGGGATCATCGGGTACATCGCGACCAGCGCGGTGTGCGGCTCGACCCCGCTCTACCGAATGCGCCACCCCGGTTCGGGCGACAATTTCTACACCATCAGCGCCGCCGAGCGGGACAGCGCCACCGGCCTCGGATACGCGTCCATCGAGCTCGCGGGCTACGTCTGGACGAGGCCCCGCGGATGAGGCCGCACGCCCCGCGCCTCGGCGGGATGGCGCTGCTGCTCCTGGCGCCCGCGGCGTCCGCCCAGCCGCGGCGAGGACCGCGCCCGCCCCCCGCGCACCGCGCCGCCCCGGCCCCCGTCGCGGCTCCCGCCGCACCCGCGCCCGTGGCCCCCGACGCCCCGGGCGAGGGCCCAGACCCCTTCAGCGACCCGGCGCCCGAGGACGCCCCCGCGCCAGCGCTCCCTGCGCCCGCGCGCCCGGTGGCCCTCGACCTCGCGCTCGGCGTCCAGCTCACGCACCGCGCCCTCCGGTGGAACGACGACCTCTTCGGCGAGCTGCGCCCCTACACCCTCGCCGTCGCCCCGTGGATCACCCTCGACGCCCAGTGGTTTCCGGCCGCCCACTTCACCGCGGGGTGGCCCTCGCACCTCGGCGTGTACGCCGGCGCGGGCTTCGCGGTGGGCCTCTCGTCGTCCGACTCCCGCGGCCGCAGCTACGACACCTCGGCCCTCGACCTGCGGGGCGGCGCGCGCGTCCGGCTGCCGCTCGGCCCGCACGCGCTGACCTTCGGCGCGGGCGTCGAGCTCCGGCGCTTCACCCTCTCCCCCCCGGACGACCCCAACGACCCAGGCGTCCCCGGCGTCGCGTACCTCTCTGCGACCCTCGAGGCCGACGCCCGCGTGCGCCTCACCGAGCGCGTCGCCCTGCTCGCGGGCGCGACCGCGGCGCTGCCCCTCGCGCTCGGCGACCTCGCCGACCGGCTCTTCCCCGGCGTCACGGGCGCGGCGGTGGAGCTGCGGGGCGGCGCCGCGTGGGCCTTCGCGCTGGGCTTGGAGCTCCGCGCAATCGCCTCGTACCGTCGCTATTTCCTCTCGATGAACCCCTCCCCCGGCGACCGCTGGGTGGCCGGCGGCCTCGTCGACGAGTTCGCCTCCCTCAGCCTGTGCGTGGCGTGGCGTCGATGAGCGTAGCGCGCGCGCCCGCCGCCCTCGCGGCGCTGCTCCTCGTCGGCTGCCCCGGGGCCATCGACGACCCCGCGCCCTTCGTCGCCGCCCGCCTCGACGCGAGCGCCTCCGCGCGCTGCCCCGACGGCGTCTCCGTGGGCGCCCTCTTCGCGCAGCGCTGCGCCACCGCCGGGTGCCACGACGCCACCACCCAGCTCATCAACCTCGACCTCCAGACGCCCGGCGTCGCGTCTCGGTTGATCGGCCGGCGCGCCGCCGCCTGCGGCGGACGCACCCTCGCCGACCCGGCCGACCCCGATCGCAGCGCCCTGCTGTTCAAGCTGCTCCCGTCGCCCCCCTGCGGCGACCGCATGCCTCTCGGGTCGCCGGCCTTCAGCGCCGAGGAGGTGGCCTGCGTGCGCGCATGGATCATCCGCCGCGGCGAGGAGTCCGACGCCGGCGCCGGCCCGGACGCGGGCGCCCCCCTCGTCGACGCCGGCCCGCGGGACGACCTCGCGCGCTAAGCCCGTCCGTCCGCGGTGGATGGCCGACGTCATCGCGGCCCCTCGACGGGCGCCGCGGGAATGCACTAACGTCGCCCCAGTGCGACGTCAGGTGCTCCTGCGCGTCGCTGCCCCACACACCCACCCCGAAGAGGCCCCTCCGATGATCGCCCTGGGTCGACTCCAGCGCCTGCTGCCCACCGTCTGCACGCTCGCCGCCGCGCTGCTCATCGTCCCCCCGGACGCGCAGGCCATCCCGCTGCTCAACGGCTTCGGCGGGCCCAACGGCTACGGCACCCCCGACCACTGCGTGCACCCCAACGACGACGGCTCGTACGCGGGCGCCGACGGGACAGGCGACCCGGTGGCGATCGACCTGCGGCCGGCGTTCACCGGGGGCCTGAGGTTCTTCGGGCGAACCTTCAACAGCTTCTTTCTCAACACCAACGGCAACATCACCTTCAACGCGGCGCTGTTCACGTACACCCCGCAGCCGTTTCCGGTCGCCGAGCAGCCGATGATCGCGCCGTGGTGGGCCGACGTCGACACGCGCGGCGGTGGCCAGCCCACCCGCAACACGATCTGCTACCACATCGAGCCCAACCGCATCGTCATCACCTGGAACAACGTCGGGTACTTCGACGCCCAGAACAACCGGCTGAACGACTTCCAGATGGTGCTCTCGACCTCGGGCACCTGCACCACCGGCGGCGACTTCGACGTGGAGTTTCGCTACAACCGCTGCGAGTGGACCACCGGCACCGCCTCGGGCGGCATCAACGGCCTCGGCGGCACGCCCGCCCAGGTGGGCTTCGACGCGGGCAACCGCATGAACTTCGTGGCCCTCCCGATGTCCCGCACCGCGGCCATCCTGGAGGTGTGCCGCACCTCCAACGTCCCCGGCGGCGCGCCCGGGCTCTACCGCTTCCAGATCCGCGGCGGCGTGGTGGGCGCCGGCTGCACCGGCGCGGGCCAGCCCTGCACCGTGGCCGGCCAGATGGGCGCCTGCGGCATGGGCGTGACCATCTGCTCGGGCATGAGCACCACCTGCGCGCAGGTCAACCGCCCGCGCCCCCGCAGCTGCAACGGCTTCGACAACGACTGCGACGGCATGATCGACGAGGGCAACGACCTCTGCCCGACCAACCAGGTGTGCGACCGCGGTCAGTGCGTCGAGCGCTGCCAGCCCGAGCTCGGCTGCCTCACGGGCCGCTCGTGCTCCACCCGCGGCACCTGCGTCGAGACCTCCTGCCTCGACGTCACCTGCCCCGCGGGCCAGCGCTGCGCCGGCGGGCGCTGCATCGGCATCTGCGACGGGGTCAGCTGCCCGTGGGCGCAGGCGTGCCGCGCCGGCCGCTGCGTCAACCCCTGCGCCGACGTGGTGTGCGACGGCCGCGACGTCTGCGACGGCGACCCCCGCTCGATGACCTTCGGACAGTGTGTCCCCGGATGCCAGTGCCGCCCCTGCGCCGCGGGCCAGACCTGCCAGCCGGACGGGCAATGCACCGTCGACGCGTGCACGGGCGTCACGTGCCCGTCGGGCGCGCACTGCGAAGAGGGCACCTGCCGAGACTCCTGCGCGACGGCGCCGGACACCCGGCTCTGCCCCAACGGCGAGGTGTGCCGCGTTGGGGAGTGCGTGCCGGGCGCGATGGCTCCCCTCGACGCGGGCGTCGCCCCGACCCGCGACGCGGGCGCCCGGGCGGACGTGGGTCGCGTCGCCGACGCGGGCCGCGACGCCGGGCGCGACAGCGGAGCGCGGGTCGACAGCGGCTCCAACCTCCGCTGGACCCAGGGCTCCACCGGGTGCACCTGCCGCGTCGGCGTGACGGCGCGCAGCCCGCGCTGGCCCTTCGCGGCGATCGCCCTGGGCGCCGCCCTCGCGCTGCGCCGCCGCCGCCGCTCCGCTCGCCGCTGAATCCCTCCGAAACCTCTTCCCGCTCGAAACCGTCACCCCCCCCCTCCCGCGCGGCCGCACTGATCGTCGACCGCGCAGGCCTCGCACACCCTCGACGGAACCAACGACGCTGGGCTATGGTCGCGACACTCTCGTCGGCGTGGCTTCTGTTGCATCCGCGCGCTGACGTCGCCTTCCCTTGCGCGCCTTGCCATCGCCGAGATCCGCCGGTGGCGAAGCCCGCGTTGACGCAGAAGTGAGGCATCGTCCATGACCGCCCCGGGCAAGCTCAGAACCGTTCTCCATGCGTGCGCCGCGGTCGCGGTGACCTCCCTCGTCGCGTCCGCCGCGCAGGCCATTCCCCTGCTCAACGGCTTCGGTGGTCCGACGGGCTACGGCACCGTCGACCACTGCGTGCACCCCAACGACGACGGCTCCTACGCCGGTCCGCCGCCGACCGCGGGCTTCCCGGCGGTGCCCATCGACCTGCGGCCGGCCTTCCCTACGGGCCTCACCTTCTTCGGCCGCACCTTCAACAACTTCTATCTCAACAACAACGGCAACATCACCTTCAGCGGCGCCCTCGGCACCTTCACCCCCGCGCCCTTCCCCATCGCCAACCAGCCGATGATCGCGCCGTGGTGGGCGGACGTCGACACGAGCGCCGGCGGCCAGCCGACCACCAACGCGGTGTGCTTCCACATCGAGCCCAACCGTATCGTCGTCACGTGGCACAACGTCGGGTACTTCCCCGCGCGCAACAACCGCCTCAACGACTTCCAGATGGTGCTCTCGACCTCGGGCACCTGCACCCGCGTCGGCGACTTCGACGTGGAGTTTCGCTACAACCGCTGCGAGTGGACCACCGGCGGCGCCTCGGGTGGCGTCGACGGCCTCGGCGGCACGCCCGCCCAGGTGGGCTTCGACGCGGGCAACCGCATGAACTACGTGGCCCTCCCGATGTCGCGCACGATGGCGATCCTCGACGTGTGCCGCACCTCCAACGTCCCCGGCGGGGCGCCCGGGCTCTACCGCTTCCAGATCCGCGGCGGCGACATCGCGGGCGGCTGCACCGGCGCCGGCCTGCCCTGCACCGTCCCCGGCCAGATGGGCGCCTGCGGCATGGGCGTGACCTTCTGCGCGGGCATGGGCACGGCCTGCCAGCAGGTCAACCAGCCGCGTCCGCGGGCCTGCAACGGCTTCGACAACGACTGCGACGGCGCGCCCGACGAGGGCGACGACCTCTGCGGCACCAACCGGGTGTGCGACCGCGGGCAGTGCGTCAACCGCTGCCAGCCCGAGCTCGGCTGCCTCGTCGGGCAGACCTGCTCGACGCGCGGCACCTGCGTCGAGACCGCGTGCATCGACGTCGACTGCCCCGTCGGCGAGCGCTGCTCCGACGGCCGCTGCATCGGCATCTGCGAGGGCGTCACCTGCCCGTACTCGCAGGTGTGCCGCGCCGGCCGATGCCTCAACCCCTGCCAGGGGGTCGTGTGCGACGGCCGCGACGTGTGCGACAGCACCCCGACCTCCGCCACCTTCGGCCAGTGCATCCCGGGCTGCCAGTGCCGCCCCTGCGCCGAGGGCGCGAGCTGCCAGCCCGACGGCTACTGCAGCGAAGACCTCTGCACGGGCATCACCTGCCCCACGGGCACCTACTGCCTCCGCGGCGAGTGCCGCGACTCGTGCGAGGCGCCGCCGGACACCATCCTCTGCCCGCCCGGTGAGGTCTGCCGCGACGGCAGCTGCGTCCCGGGCGTCCGCCCCGTCCCGGTGCGCGACGCGGGCGTGACCGACGCCGCCACCACCGACGTCGTGGTCGTGCGTGACGCCGGACGCGACGCCGGTCGCGACGCGGCCAACGACGTGGGCGTCGACGGCAGCGCCCCGGCCGACGCCGGCAGCGTGCCCCTTCTCCCGCCCTCCGACCGCGGCTGCGGCTGCCGCGCCGCCTCCCCCGACGCCAACCCCTCCTGGGGCCTCGGCGCGCTCGCCTTCGGCGCGGTCATCGCCGTCCGTCGGCGCCGCCGCCGGGCCCGGGCCTGAGCGCCGGGCCGCCGTCCCATTACTTCCTCTCGTAAAACCCTCTCGACGTTGGAGCCTGGAACCTCGATGAAGCAATCGAAGCTCGCCCCTGTGGTGTGTGCCTGCCTCGCCTCGTTCGCCCTCGCGCACTGCGGTGACGACGCCGACGTGCCCACGCCGGGCGGCAACAACTGCGCGGCCCTCGCCAGCATGGTGCCCGGGTCGTGGCGCGTGGTGCCGAGCGGCACGACGGACAGCATCCTGTCGCTCTGGGCCTCGGCGCCCGACCGGATGTACCTCGTCGGCGAGCAGAGCATCCGGCGCTACAGCGGCACGGCCTGGGTCGATGGTCCGGCGGTGGAGTTCGCGGACGAGATGGGGGCGCGGTCGTTCCGGCTCGTGTCCGTCGGCGGCTTCGGGGACACGGTGTTCGGCGGCGGCGTGACGGTGCCCCCGGCGGGCTCGGCGGAGGCGGGCTTCGGCCAGCTGGTTCGCTTCCCGGTGACGGGGACTATGCCGCCGACCGCCAGCGCCCCGGTGATGGCGATGCTGGGCGGCACCGAGCTGCGGATGTTCTGGGGCGCCTCCGCGACGGACATCTGGGCCGTCGGCGCCGACCAGGCCTGGCACTACGACGGCATGCGCTGGGCGAACAGCTCCATGGGCATCGCGCCGGGCAGCGACCTGCAGGCGATCTACGGCTTCGGGGCGAGGGACCTCTGGGCCGTCGGCGCCAAGGTGTACCGCGGCAACGGCACCACCTGGACCGAGCAGCCCGTCGGCGGCTCGACCTACTACTACGGCGTCTGGGGCTCGGCGGCGAACGACGTCTGGCTGGTCGGCACGAGCGCCGCGCAGCGCTGGAACGGCACGGCCTTCACCCGGGTGCTCACGGGCACCACGGGCACGCTGCGCGCGGTGTGGGGCAGCAGCGCGACGGACGTCTGGGCCGTCGGCGCGGGCGGCACCGCGGTGCACTGGAACGGCGCGGCCTGGGGCGCGGTGCCCTCGATGGCGACCCGCGACCTGCGGGCGATCTGGGGCTTCAGCGCCAACAACATCTGGGCGGTGGGCGACAACGGGACGGTGGTCAACTACACGGCCACCAGCGCGCCGCGCCCCGCGGGCAACTGCAACCAGAACACCGGGATGACCAACTTCGGCGACGGCATGGGCCTGCGCCTCGCGGCCACGTCGCAGACCATCTGCGCGCGCCGCGGCAACGGGACGGCCGCGTGCTGGGGCGCCAACAACAACGGGATGATCGCCGACGGCACCCGGGAGACCCGCTCGACCCCGACGAACATCATGGGCCTCACGGACGTGGTCGACGTCGCGGTGGGCCGCTTCCACGGCTGCGCGGTGAAGGCCGACGGCACGGCGTGGTGCTGGGGTGTCGGGCGCAGCGGGCAGATCGGCAACGGGATGATGGTCGACCAGGCGACCCCGGTGCAGGTGCAGGGGGTCAGCGAGGCGCTCTCCGTGGCGGTGGGCGACGCGCACTCGTGCGTGGTGCGGCGCAACGGGTCGGCCTCGTGCTGGGGCGCCAACGCCGACGGCCAGGTGGGTGACGGCACCAACTCCAACCGCTCGTTCGCGGTGACCGTGTCCGGCCCGACGGACTTCCTCCAGATCGATGCGGGCCCCAACCACACCTGCGGCATCCGCTCCAACGGCGGCGTGGCGTGCTGGGGCCGAGGGACGCAGGGGCAGCTCGGCAACGGGATGCGCATGACCAGCGCGACCCCCGTCGAGGCGACCGGCATCGCCGACGCGCTCGCGATCTCCACGGGCCTCGGCCACACGTGCGTCGCGCGCAACTCCGGCGCGGTGTTCTGCTGGGGCGCCAACGCCGATGGACAGCTGGGCGACGGCACCATGATGGACCGCCCCTCGCCGACCGCGGTGGCGGGCATCACCACGGCCCTGGGCGTGGGGGCGGGCGAGAAGCACTCGTGCGTGCTGCTCCGCTCGGGCGCAGCGCAGTGCTGGGGCAACAACGCCACCGGCCAGCTGGGCACCGGCACCACCGCCAACAGCCTCGCCCCGGTGGCGGTCACCGGGGTCGACCGGGCCATCGCGATCGTGACGGGCTTCGGCTTCTCGTGCGCCCTGCGCGGCAGCGGCGAGGTGCTCTGCTGGGGCAGCAACATGAACGGCCAGCTCGGTCGCGGAAACGTCGGCGGCAACGGCGAGACGCCCGCGCGGGTGACGGGCCTGTAGGCTCGAGGCGCGGAGCCACCGGCCCTGGCAACGGGGTCGTGAGGAAGGCCCCTCCGGGCTCCGTTCTGCGGCGACGCGGCGGGGGCCCGCAGGGGCCTTCGTCTTGTGGAGAGCGCGAGGGGGGGGGGGCCGGGGGGGGGGGGGGGGGACCGGGAGCAGAGGGGGCGCAGAGGCCAGACGGGGCCCCGCGAGCGCGGAGCCCGCGGGGATCGGGATCTTAGGGCTGGTCGGTCTCGGCGCCGCTGCAGTTGCGCAGGGTGTTGGAGCCGTCGGCGCAGGGGCCCGCGTTGCAAGCCCCGGGGCAGGTCGAGCACGAGTACTGGGAGGCACGCGCGCAGTACGTCCCGAACACCGGGTCGGTGAAGCCGCCCGACATGGGGCACTGCCAGTTGTCCATGCCCGAGTACGCCATCGGCTCGGTGGTGCAGACCGTGGCGGCGAGCTTCCAGGCGCGGCACGCAGCGGAGTCGCCCGTGTTGAAGGGGTAGGTCCCGCCGAGGTTGGTCATCGCCGTCATGTTGTATCCAGTGGTGAGGCAGCCCGGGAGCGGCGACATCCACCCGTGATAGAGCGGCGGCATCGAGCCGCAGGTGCCGCGCACGCAGAACATCCCCGCGGCGCAGCTTCGCCCGCAGGCGCCGCAGTTCATCCCGTCGGACTGCGTGTTGACGCACGCGTCGCCGCAGTTGCTCTGACCCATCGGGCACGCGCACGCGCCCGCCGTGCAGGGGATCATTCCCCGGCACGCCGTGCCGCAGGCCCCGCAGTTGGTGCGATCGGTCTGCGTGTTGATGCACGCCATGCCGCAGTAGGACTGACCCGTCGCGCAGCCGCAGCGGCCCGCGAGGCACGACTGCCCCGTCGGGCAGGCGGTGCCGCAGGCGCCACAGTGGGTGGTCGACGTCTGGAGGTTGGCGCACGCGCTGCCGCAGTAGGTCTGACCGGTCGCGCAGCCGCAGCGACCCGAGAGGCACGACTGCCCCGCCGGGCACACGTTGCCGCAGGCGCCGCAGTTGTTGACGTCGCTGTTCGACGTCACGCAGGTTGCGCCGCAGCGGAGCTGACCCGTCCCGCAGGGGGCGACGCAGGCGCCGGCAGCGCAGAGCCGGTCGGCGGCGCACGCAGTGCCGCACATTCCGCAGTGGGTGTTGTCGCTGCGCGGATCGACGCACAACCCGCCGCAGAGCAGGCTCGGCGCGGCGCAGACGGCGGCGTCGAGGCTGGCGAGCGGGCGGCAGAGGCCCGTGCGGCAGGCGAAGCCCGCCCCGCAGGTGACGCCGCACGCGCCGCAGTTGGCCGGGTCGAACTGGGTGTTGACGCAGCGGCCGGCGCAGCTGATCTGCGTCGCCGTGCACGCGCCCGCGCATACGCCGCCGGTGCACACCTGACCGGCGGCGCACACGGTGCCGCATGCGCCGCAGTTGCGGACGTCGTTCGTCGTGTCGGCGCAGAGGGAGCCGCAGGCGAGCGTGCCCATCGGGCAGACCGGCTGGCACATCCCGAGCTGGCAGAGCTGCCCCGCGGGGCAGGCGTTGCCGCACATGCCGCAGTGGAGCCGATCGTTCGCGAGGTTGATGCACGTAGCGCCGCAGGCCGTACGGCCCGACGGGCAATCGATGCCGCAAGCGCCCATCCGGCACGACGCCGGGGTCGGGCAGACGTTGCCGCAGGTGCCGCAGTTGGTGGTGTCGTTGGTCGTGTCGGTGCACGTGCCGTTGCAGACCATGAAGCCCGCCGGGCAGCCGACCGCCGCGCAAACGCCCGCGCTACAGCGCTGGCCCGCCGGGCACGCGTTGCCGCACGACCCGCAGTGGGCGTTGCTGTTCATGACGTCGGCGCAGGCGTTGCCGCACATCATCTGCGTGGCGGGGCACATCAGCGTGCACGCGCCGCTGGCGCAGAGCTGGCCCTGCGGGCAGCGGTTGCCGCAGGCGCCGCAGTTGCGCTCGTCGGTGGCTGTGTCGGTGCAGGCCTGACCGGTGACGCGACCGCCCGCGTCGGACCCGACGCCCGCGTCGCCGAGGACGTCGCAGCGGGCGTACATCGGTCCGCAGGTCGGGCCGCACTCGCCCTCCGAGCAGACGAGACCCGCGCCGCACGCACGGTCGCAGGTGCCGCAGTTGGTCCGGTCGGTCTGGAGGTTGACGCAGCGCTGGCCGCAGCGGGTCTGTCCGGTGGGGCAGGCGCCGAGGCAGCGCCCGCTCACGCACATCTGGTCGCTCGCACACGCGAAGCCGCAGGTGCCGCAGTTCGCCAGGTCGGAGTTCAGGTCAAGGCACAGGTTGCGGCACGGAGACAAGGGGTCGGCGCACATGGGGCCGACGCCGATGTCCGTCGTCGCAGCGTCAGGCTGCGCGGTGAAGCGGGTCTCTGTATCGCCGCATCCGCTGGCGACTGCGAGGAGCAGCAGTACCGCCAGGGCGCGCGGAACGAATGGGAGGGCTTGGGTTCGCATGGGGATGTTCATCGCTTGCACAGGTTTCTTTTGGGTAACGGTGCACCGGGGCCCGAGGGTTGGTGAGCGACCGCGCCGCGGCCCGTGTAAGGAGCGGCCGCAGCACCGTCGGGTCACGGCTGGGCCGTCTCCGAGCCAGCGCAGTTGCGCAACGTGTTGGAGCCGCCGCGGCAGGCGCCCGCGTTGCAGGCGGCCGGGCACGTCGAGCAGGAGTATTGGTTGGAGACCGCGCAGTAGGTGCCGAACGCCGGGTCGGTGAACCCGCCGGAGGTCGGGCACGACCAGTTCTCGTTGCCAAAGTAGGCCACCGGCTCGGTGTTGCAGATCGTGGCGGCGAGCTTCCATGCCCGGCACGCCGCGCTGTCGCCCATCGTGAAGGGATAGACTCCCCCGAGGCTGGTCGCAGCCGTCGTGTCGTAGCCGGTCGTGGCGCAGCCGGCGATCGGGGAACTCCACCCGTGGTAGAGCGCCGGCATCGTGCCGCAGACGCCGCGCACGCAGAACTGGCCAGCCGCGCAGGCGGTGCCGCAAGCCCCGCAGTTGACGCGGTCAGCCTGGAGGTTGGCGCAGGCCGTCCCGCAGGCCGTCTGACCGGTCGCGCAGGCGCAGGCCCCGGCAGCGCAGGTCTGGGTGGCGGTGCAGGCGTTGCCGCACGCGCCGCAGTTCGTGCGGTCCGTGGCGACGGTCACACACGCCGAACCGCATCGCCGCTGCCCGGCCGAGCAGGGCACCCCGCATGCACCGCCGGCGCAGAGTCGGTTGCCCGCGCACGCCATGCCGCACATCCCGCAGTTGGCGTTGTCGCTGCGCACGTCGGTGCAGATCGCGCCGCAGCGCACGCTGGGCGCCGGGCAGAACGGGTCGGTCGCCAGCGCCGCGGTGCAGACACCGGCCACGCAGGCCTGGCCCGCCGAGCACGCCGTGCCGCAAGTGCCACAGTTCGCCGGGTCGGAGGCCGTCACCGTGCACGCGGCGCCGCAGACTGTCTGCCCCGTCGCGCAGCTGGGCGCGCACGCGCCGCCGGTGCACACCTGGATCGCCGGGCACGCCATGCCGCACATGCCGCAGTTCGCCCGGTTGGTCGTGGTGTCGACGCAGCGGTCGCCGCAGAGGGTCTGGCCCGCGCCGCACTCCCGCACGCAGGCCCCGGCCCGGCAGATCTGGCCGCCCTGGCAGATGGTCCCGCAAGCGCCGCAGTTGTTGTTGGAGGTCTGGAGGCTCACGCAGTCCTCGCTGCAGCGGGTCTGCCCCATGGCGCAGGTCGCCGCGCAGACGCCCGCGGTGCACACGTTGCTCGGGGGGCAGGCCATGCCGCAGCGGCCGCAGTTGTCGCGGTCGGTCTGCACGTTGGCGCAGCGGGTGCCGCAGGCCGTGGTACCCGCCGGGCACTCGGCGAGGCGGCAGCGGCCCGCCTGGCAGGAGAAGCCCTGCGAGCAGGTGGCCCGGCACGCGCCGCAGTTGGCGTTGTCGCTCTGAAGGTCGACGCAGCGGTCCTGGCAGGCCGCCGAGCCCTCCGGGCAGCCGGCGCGGCAGACGCCGCCCACGCAGAGCTGGCCCGCGGCGCAGGCCCGGTTGCAGCCGCCGCAGTGGAGGCGGTTGTTGGTCACGTTGGCGCAGATCGCCCCGGCGCCCCCGGCGAGCTCGCAGCGGGTCGCGCCCGCAGGACACGACACGGCACACTCGCCGTCGACACAGAGGGTGCCCGCCGCGCAGGCCGTGCCACAGGCGCCGCAGTGCTCCTGGCTCGTCTGCAGGTCGGCGCACTGCCCGTTGCAGTAGGTCTGGTCGTCGCCGCAGGGCGACAGGCATCGGCCCGAGACGCAGCGCGCACCGGCCCCGCACGCCATGCCGCAGGCGCCGCAGTTACGGACATCGGACGAGATGTCCGCACAGGCCGTCCCGCACGCCGTCGTGGGCGGGTTGCACGTGAGCCCCCCGTCCTCCGACGAACAACCGAGCAAACCGCCCAACGCGACCCCTGCGGCCAGAAGCCGCCACCAACGAACCATCACATGGACCTCCAATTCGGTGGCCCGAGTCTCTGCCCCAGCGCCCACCCCGGTCAATCCCGACTTCGCGCCCGTGACATCTGCGTCACTCCAGCGCCGCGACGCTTCCCGCGGGGCGTGGTCCCGGCGCATCCTCGCGCCGTGTCGCCCCCCTCGGCGCTCCGCGCGCTCGCCCGGCAGTCGTCGGTCTACGCCCTCACGATGCTCGTCTCCCGCGCCATGTCCTTCGTGATGGTGCCGGTCTACACGCACCGCCTCGGCGCCGCGGACTACGGCCTCGCCGAGCTGCTCGACACCGTCGACCAGGTGGCGCTCGTCCTCTTCGCCTCCGCGATCTCCGACCCCTTCATCCGCCACCTCCACGACGCGCCCGACCCCCGGGGCCGCGACCGGGTCACCGCCACCGCCATCGCCTTCCTGACCGGGGTGGGCACGCTGGTCGCGCTCGCCGGCGCCCTCGCGTCGCCGGGCCTCGCCGCGCCCCTGCTGCGCGACGCGGGCCGCGCCCCGCTGCTCCAGCTCACCTTCGCCGCGGTGGCCTTCCAGGCCATGCTCGAGATCCCCCTCACCCGCTTCCGCGCCGACGACCGCCCGCTCCACTTCGCGGCCTGGACCCTCGCCCGCACCGGGCTCGGCCTCGCGCTCAACCTCACGTTCATCGCCGCGCTCGACCTGGGCGTGCGGGGCCTCGCGCTCTCCACCCTCATCGCCTCCGGGGTCACGGCCACCGCCCTCTGCGCCCTCACCCTGCGCCGCACCGGCCTCGTCCTCGACCTCGTCATCCTCCGACGCATGCTCGCCTTCGGCTGGCCGCTCGTCCCCGGCGCGCTCAGCATCATCGCCCTGCACCACAGCCGTAGCTACGTGCTCAACCACTACGGCACCCTCGCCGACGTGGGCCGCTGGGCGCTCGGGTTCAAGTTCGGCTCGCTGCTCGCGCAGGTCATCGGCAGCCCCCTCCGCAACGCGTGGACCGCCCAGATGTTCGTGATCTGGGCCGCGCCCGAGGGGCCCGCGCGCTTCGCCCGCGCCCTCACCCTCTTCGTCGGCCTCTTCGGCTGGGCGGCCCTCGCGCTCACCGTCGCCGCGCCCGACGTCGTCGCCGCCCTCGCGCCGCCCTCCTTCGCCCGCGCCGCCCTCGTCATCCCCGCGGTGGCCTTCGCCTTCGCCCTCCGGGAGGTCGCGGAGTTCTTCCGCAACGGCCTCGTCCTCGGCGGCGACACCCGCCCCGTCGCCTGGATCGAGCCCATCCTCGCCCTCGTCGACCTCGCCCTCGGCGTCGCGCTCGTCTCGCGCTTCGGCCTCTTCGGCGCCATCGTCGCCACCCCGCTGGTGTTCGGGCTCTACGCCCTTGCGCTGCACCAGGCCGTGCGCCGGGTGCTCCCGGTGGCCTACGAGTACCGCCGCCTCGCCGTGCTCGCGGCCCTCGCGGTGGGGCTCTCGATCGCGGGCTACCGCGGCCTCGACGCCCCCCGGTGGGTCAACCTCGCCCTGCGCGCGGGCATCATCGTGGCCTATCCCGCCCTCGCCGCCCTGCTCGTGTTCCGGGCGCCGGACGAGCGCGCCGCGATGGATGCGTTGCGGCGGCGTTTGCGCTGGTGGTAGACCCGTTGCACCCCCCGTGATCCGCTCTGTCGCTCCGCGGTTGCTGCTGCTGATGGCCTTCTGCGCGTCGTGCCGCTGCTCGCCGCAGCGCTCGTTTCGCGCGGCCCAGCGGCTCACCCTCGGCGTGACCACCGTCCCGGCGACCCCCACCTCGCACGGTCCGCCGGTGGTGGGCGGCTGCCAGATCTTCCCCACCGACAACCCCTGGAACCGCGACGTCTCCAGCGACCCGGTCGACCCCCGCTCGGACCGGTACATCGCCAACATCCAGGCCCACGGCCCGGGCTTCCTGCACCCCGACTTCGGCAGCAACCCCCAGTACGGCATCCCCTACGTGGTGGTGCCCGCCTCGCAGCCGCGCGTGGCCGTGACCTACAACGAGTACGGCGACGAGAGCGACCCGGGGCCCCACCCCTTCCCCCTCGACGCCCCGGTCGAAGGCGGGCGCGACCGGCACGTCATCGCCATCCAGTCGGGCGCCTGCCGACTGTTCGAGATCTATCACGCCTCGCGCAGCGGCGACGGCTGGCTCGCCGGCTCCGGGGCCGCGTTCGACCTCCGCTCCAACGCCCTGCGCCCGGACACCTGGACCTCCTGCGACCAGGCCGGCCTGCCCATCTTCCCCGGCCTCGCGCGCCTCGATGAGATCCGCGCGGGCGCCATCCGCCACGCCCTCCGGGTCACCTTCGAGCACACCCAGGACGGCTGGATCCTCCCGGCCACGCACCCCGGCGGCGAGGCCGACCCGGACGCCCCGCCGATGGGCCTGCGCCTCCGGCTCAAGCGCTCCTACGACCTGAGCGGCTACCACGGCGCGGCCCGGGTCATCCTCGAGGCGCTTCGCTCCTACGGGATGTTCACCGCCGACACGGGCGGCAACTGGTACCTCTCCGGCGAGGCCAACCGATCGTGGAACGACGCCGACATCGACCAGCTGAAGGACGTCCCCGGCACGGCCTTCGAGGTCGTGCAGAGCGGCGCCATCCGTCGGCGACCATAATCCACCTCTGGGGCATCCCACGTCGCAGGTCCCACGACTGATGTCCCCCGCAGAAATCTACGCCTCCCCCTGGCACCACCCCGGAACCCTCCTGCCGCTCGCGGCGGTGGGCCTCGCCGTAGCGCTCGCCCGTCGCGCCCGCGGCCGGGGCGCCGACCCCGCCTTCCTCCGCGCCTGGCTTCTCTGGTGGGGCCTGGAGATCGTCCTCGACGCCTCGCTCACCGGCTTCGCCACGCCCCTCCACGGCCACCCCGAGGCCGAGCGCGTGGCGTCCGTCGCCTTCGTCATCCTCGGCGACCTGCGGGCCTACCTCCTCCTGGAGCGCCTCACAGCCCCCTCGCGCCCCTGGTCGTCCATCGGGGCCCGCGCCCTCGGCTGGAGCTTCGTCGCCTCCCTCGCCGTCGCCGCCGCGACCCGCGTGGCGCCCGCGACCTTCGCCGCCATGCGCCATGTCTTCCTCTTCTACGAGCTCGTCTCGCTCGGCCTCTTCGCCGCGTGGCGCCTCGCGCTCATCCCCCGCCGCGCGGCCGCCACCGACGCGCCCGCCGCCGCCCTCGCCCGCGACGTCGCGGCCTTCTTCCTCGTGCAGTACGCCCTCTGGGTCACCTCGGACGTGCTCATCCTCTCGGGCGTCGACCTGGCCTACCTCCTGCGCCTCGCGCCCAACGTCCTCTACTACGGCTGCTTCGTGGCCTTCGTGGCCTGGCGCGCGCCCCGGGGACTGCGCCCGTGAGGGCCCTCTGCCTCGCCCTCGCCCTCAGCCTCGGCGCGTGCGGCCTTCACCCGCCCGGCACCAGCGCCCCCGACGCCGGCCGGGTCGCGGCCGCCGCGGAGGACCCCGACGCGCGCCTGGAGTTCCGCGTCGACGGGCGCACCGTGCGGGTGCTCACCCTCGGCGAGCTCACCGCGCTCCTCGGCCCCGAGACGGTCGAGAATTTCGACGGCTACTACCACCGCGCCAAGCGCTTCCGCGCGCTGCGCCTCGACCGGGTCCTCGCCGAGGCCTTCGGGGGCGCCGTGCGCGAGCCCCTGCGCACCCGGCAGTTCTTGCTGCGCGCCCGGGACGGCTACACCGTGCCCATCTCCGGCGAGCGCCTGCTCGAGCCCGGGGCCTACCTCGCCGTGCGCGACCTCGATCGCCCCGGCTGGGAGCCCATCGGCCCGCAGCGCGCCAACCCCGGGCCCGCCTACCTCGTCTGGCGCGAACCCTCGCAGGTCGACCTGGAGACGCACCCGCGCCCGTGGCAGCTCGCCGTCATCGAGATCGCCCGCTTCGAGGCGGTGTTCCCCCACACGGCCCCGGCGGGCGAACCCGACGGGTCCCCCGCGCGCCGCGGCTACGCGATCTTTACCGACCTGTGTATCCGCTGCCACGCCATCAACCGCGAGGGCGGCCGGGTGGGGCCGGAGCTCAACGTCCCGCAGGGCGTGACCGAGTACCGCCCCGAGGCGCAGATCCGGGCGTACATCCGCAACCCCCTCACCTTCCGCTACAGCGCGATGCCCGCGCACCCCCACCTCGGGGACGGCGACCTCGACGGGCTGATCGCGTATTTTCGCGCGATGGCCCTCCGCAAACACGACCCCGACGCCCGCCCCGACGCAGGACCGTGATGGGCGACGACGGACTCGACCTGCTCCGCCAGCGCTGCGCCGAGGTGCCGTCCGTGCTCCGCGCCACGCTCGCCGCGCCGGTGCCCTCGCTCGACGCGGTGGCCCGGCGCGCCCGCTGGGTCGTCACCGGCGCGGGCGCCTCGGAGGGCCCCGGGCGCCTCTTCGCCGCGCTGCTCCGGCGGCACCTCCACGCCTGCGCGGACTTCGTGCCGCTGTCCGCCTTCGCCCCCGAGCGCGCGGCCGACGTCACCGACCCGAGCGCGGTGCTCGTGGTGATCAGCCAGGGGCTCGCGCCCAACGCCCGGCTCGCCCTCGCCCGCACCGCGTCCTACGCCGCCTGCGTGGTCGTCACCGCCGCGCCGGAGCACCCGGGCCTCGCCGGCGTTCGGGCCCTCGGCGCCGTCGTGGTGGGCCATCCCCCGGGCGACGAGTCGGGCCTGCTGCTGCGGGTGCAGGGCCCCGCCGCGGCCACGATGATGCTGCTCCGGGTGGTCGACGCGCTCTGCGTGGCCCGCGGAGACGCGCCGCCCTTCGACGGGCACCTCGACGCCGTCCCCGACGGGCTCCCGGAAGACGAGCCGGCGCTGGACGATCGCTCGGCCGCGCTCGCGTCGGCGGGCCGCGTCGCCATCGTGACCTGCGACCCGGGCTTCGAGCTCGCGCACGGCCTGCGCTGGAAGTGGCTGGAGGGCCCCGCCACCTGCGACCCGCCCTGCTGGGACGCCCTGCAGATGGTGCACGGGCCGCTGCAGCACCTCCTCGAGCGCCCGCGCCTGCTGCTCGCGCTCGAGCCCGCGGGTGACGCCGGCGCGGGCGCGCTGCTCGACCGCCTCGCGTCGATCGTCGGCGACGGGCACCCGATGCGACGACTGCGCGCGCGCACCGCGGGGGTCGCGGGCTTCTTCGACTATGACGCCCGGTGCAACCAGCTGGTGTGCGCGGCGCTCGCCCGCTGCCCGCGGGACCTCGTGCACTGGCCAGGATTCGGCCGCGACGCCGCGCTCTACGACCTCGGCGCCGCGGACCCGGCGGGAGACGAACGGCGCGGACCTCGTTGACGACGGACCGTCGGAGGCGTTCCCATCCGTGCGGTGATGGACGCAACGCCCCGGCCCCGCTGGCTCACCGCCGCTCTCGCCGTGCTCCTCGTCGGCTGCGCCGAGGACGCCGCCACCTCGCCCTCGGGCCTCACGGCGGACGGCGGCGCGGGCGACGTCGTCGACGCCCCCGCCGCGCCGCGGGTGCGCCTGCTGGTCGACGCCGACCGCGACGGCACCGTCTCCGACACGGGCGCCGACGTGACCTTCCGCGCGAGCTGGGACGCGACGCACGGCGCGGTGTTCCTGGCGAACGTCGACGATGACGACGACGACGACGCACTCGACGGCGCGGACGACGTGGTCAACGGCGAGGAGGACGCGCGGGACCTCGCCCGGGTGCGGGTCGCGCCGATCGCGAACCTCGCCGACGACGCCACCGGGCGGCTGACGCTGACGGCCCCGTCGACGCCCGCGGTGCGGGTGTTTCGCATCGACGACGGCGTGTGGCGTCGCGTCGACCTGGAGGCCGAGACCCTCTCGGCGGCGGACCTGCGGGCGGGCCTCGAGCTGGGCATCGAGGCGAGCGATTTCCCCACGGCGGAGTGGGCCGGCGAGGTCACCCTCGCGCTCGCCGTCACCCGCGGCGCCGAGAGCGTCGGCGACGACCGGGTGGTGCTCCGGGCGGCGCCCTTCGTGGTGAGCACCTCGCTCGACGAGACCGACCTTGTCTACGCCACGGCCGGGGCGGGGGTGTTCTCCCTCGGGCGCTTCATCAACGACCTCGACGCCATCACCGTCGAGGACGAGATGCCCTTCGAGACCATCGACGGGCTCGACCCCGACTGGCGCGAGCGCAACTTCGGCCCTGACGTCTGGACGCAGGACTACATGGAGCTCGGCTGGACCGCGATGCCCGGCGGCGCCGCGCCCCATGGCATGAACGTCGTGCTGCGCACCCCGAACCCCACTCGCCGCATCGCGGCGTGGACCCGCCGGGAATTCGTCGGCCCGGGCCGCGGGTACGTCTGGCACCACTCGCAGCGCTATCCCTCCGCGCGGGCCCACGACCCGAGCCTCGACTCCTTCGGCAACCTGGAGGTGATCCCGCCGTACGCGGGGCACCCCTTCGGGCGGCTGTTTCACGGCAACGTCGCCGCGCGCAGCAGCGACCCCGAGCTGCGGGAGTTCCTCAACGCCCAGCGGGTGCAGGGCCCGGTGCTGGAGCTCGACACCTCGTGGCTGCACGTCGGGCACGTGGACGAGTTCGCGAGCTTCATCCCGGTGGACTCACCCCGCGGGTGGAAGATGCTCATCGCCTCGCCGCGCGCCGCTCGGGCGCAGCTCCAGGCCCTCGTCGCCGCCGACCCCGCCAACGGCGAGCGGGTGATGTTCGAGGGTCAACGCTGGTTCTACCCCCAGGACCACCCGATGGAGGGGAGGACGTACCCCGCCGCGCGCACCGTCAACAGCATCCTCGCCGACGAGGAGCTCATGGCCTTCAACCAGGGCGACCAGGCCCACATCGACCTGGTGCGCGAGGCGCTCCAGACCGAGGCGGGCCTCCGCGACGACGAGGTCATCGAGATCCCCTTCCTGATGTGGGAGATCGAGAACGGCCAGGGGGCTGCGTACATGCCCGGCAGCGTCAACCTGCTGCTCTACGGCCGCTCGGCGACGATGCCCCGGCCCCACGCCTTCGCCCTCAACGGCGCCGACTTCATGGAGACCCACCTCCGCGACATGATGCGCGCCGAGGGCATCACCGCCCATTTCGCCGAGCAGTGGGACATCCTCCACGCCAACGAGGGGGAGGTGCACTGCGGCACCAACGCGCTTCGAAGAATCCCCGCGCGCGGCGCGTGGTGGGAGGTGACCCGATGAGGCCCACGCTCGCGATCCTGTCCGTGCTCCTCCTCGCCGCGACCGCCAGCGCGTCGCCGCTCATCGACTCGCGCGCGGTGCCCGCGGAGGTCTCCCGGCCGCTCGCCGCCACCGTGCGGGCCGACCGCGCGCGGCGCCCCGAGGCCTACCAGCGCGTCGCCGACCTGGAGGGCCTGCGCCCGGAGTTCTACCGGCGCACCCGCGCGGGCCGGCCCTCGGTCGCCCTCGAGCTCCGCGCCATGGGCCCGTCTGCGCTGCTCCCGATGCTCGACGCCCTCGCCCTGAGCGGATACCCCCGCGACCTCTCCGACGCCGAGCGCGCCGCGCTCCGCCTCGGCCTGCTGGAGACCGTCAGCAACCTCGGCGACCCCCGCGCGCTCCCGGTGCTCCGCGGCGTGTTCGCGACCACCGCCGAACCCTCCGAGCTGCGCGCCGCTGCCCGCGGCCTCGCCCGCGTCTGCCAGGAGCGCGACCGCCGCGCCCTGATGGCCGCCACCGCAGCGCCCCAGCGCGCCGCCGCGGCCGGAGCCTTGGGGCTCTGCCCGAGCCCTGAGGCGCCGCCGTGGATGGTCGCGCAGCTCGAGACGACCAGCGACCCTGCCCACGCCGCGGCGCTCGCCGCGGGCCTTGCCGAGGGCGCTTCGAGCTGGGCCCGCCCGGGCGCCCGTTCGCGGATGGACGCCCCCCTGCGCGCGCGGGCGGCGCGGGCGCTCGTCCGCCGCTGGCGCGAGCTGCCTGCGCAGCGCGCGGCCCTCGGGGTCGCGGCCCTCACGATGGGCGGCGCCGAGGTGCTCGCCGCCGTGCGCGAGGGCCTCCGGGACGCCCCCGCCGAGGCGCGGCCCGGGCTCACGGCCCTCGAGCGCTCCCTCGCCCGCGACCTCCGCCGCTAGGCTCGCTACTCGCGACCGGGTACCACCACGGCGCCGCTCACGATCCGCGCGCGCAGCGCCTCCACCCGCGCGATGGTCTCGGGGCGCAGGGCCCGGGCGTGCGGACCCTCGTGCACCCAGTCGACGCCCCCTTCGGCGAGGCCGAAGGTGCGCAGCCCCCGCGCGCCGCGCACGTAGCGGCCCTGCGTGGCCTCGCGGATGAGCTCGAACACCACCACGTCGACGCGCTTGAGCATGGAGGTGAGCACCACGCCGGGCATCTCGTCGTGCTGGTCGGCGTCGACCCCGATGGCGCGGGCTCCGAGGCGCCGCGCGGCCACGAACACCCCGTGCCCGGTGCTGCCCGACGCGTGGAAGAGCACGTCGGCCCCGGCGGCGATCTGCGACGTGGCGAGCTGCGCCCCGCGCTCGGGGTCCTTGAAGGCCGTCGGGGTGCTGCCCGCGTAGGCCGCGAGCACCCGGCACGACGGGCACACCGCGCCGACGCCCGCGCGGTACCCGGCCTCGAAGCGGCGGATGAGCGGGATCTCCATGCCCCCGACGAAGCCCACCGCGCTCCGGGCCGTGCTCAGCCCGGCGGCGGCGCCCACGAGGAAGGCCCCCTCCTCGTCGCGAAACTTGAGCCCCACGACGTTGGGCGGCACCTCGCCCCGCTCCGGCGGCGCGTAGTCGACGCACGCGAAGCGGACCCCCGGGTGGTCGCGCGCCACCTCGTCGACGTCCCGGGAGAACACGTAGCCCACGCCGATCACGCGGTCGAAGCCGCGCGCCGCGAAGAGCCGCAGCGCCCCCGCGCGGTCGTCGCCGTCCGCCGGCTCGACGTATTCGACCGTGACGCCCAGCTCCCGTCGGGCGCGCTCGAGGCCCGCCCACGCGGCGTCGTTGAAGCTCTTGTCCCCGCGGCCCCCCACGTCGAAAACCAGGCCCACGCGCAGGGGGCTACGCGCCGCCGCCGGGGCGCCACCCCCCCCGCGCTGAGGCAGCAGCACGGTCGCCAGCGCCAGGGCGATGAGCAGCCACGGCCAGAGCATCGACCCTTCGTTGCGCCTCACCGGGCGCAATGGGTACCACAGCCCGCGGCCGACGATGGCGCCGGGCGCGTTCGGCGATGCATCGGAGGGGGCTTCTGGATTATCGTGACCTCCGTCCTCCCATTCACCTCGATGGAGCGTGCTCGTTGATCGCAGTCGGTGACCCCCTCGGCAAGCGTTTTACGGTCTCCCGGGCCCCCGACGAAGATCGCACCGGCGAGCTCTTCGAGGTGATCGACCGGGAGGCGGCGGCGGTGGCGGCGCAGCTCCTCGGGTCGAGCCCGAGCGCGACCGAGCACCTGGCCGACCTGCGCCCGGTGCTCGGGGCGGTGCCGTCCAACAGCTCGCTCCTGCGCCCGCGAGAGATCACGATGAACCGGGCGTCGCTGCCCATCGCGATCTTCGGCGTGGCGAGGCTCACGCCGGTGCGGGCCCGCCTCGGCGAGGTGGTCGGCGCGCTCGGCAAGCCGGGCGCCGTCGCCGCGTTGCTCGCGTGGTTCGCCGTCATCGCCACCGACCTCGACCGGGTGCACGCGGCGGGCATCTGCCACGGCGCGATCAGCCAGCGGTACCTCGTGTGCCCCGTCGACGGCCCGGTCGCGCGATGCGTCCTCGTGGGCTTCGGCATCGACGCGCTCGCCCGGCGCGCCGCGCCCGACCTCGCCGCCGCCACGCCCCGCAAAGACCTCGTCGACCTCCTCTCGGCCCTGCACGACCTCTTCATCAGTCAGGGCATCACCCCCGAGGGCGGCGCCGGGGGCAAATGGAGCCTCCTCCGGCACTCGTCGCAGCACGGCGAGCACCCCGCCCTCGCGTCGGGCACCGAGCTCGGCAAGACCCTCACCGAGCTCGCCAAGCTCTCCCTCGAGCCCGACGCGCCGATGGCCCCGGTGCGGCCGGTGCGCCACGCGACCCTCGCGCCCCCGTCGCGCCACGCGACCCTCGCGCCCCCGTCGCGCCCCGACAGCGGCAGCGCGCGCAACCCGACCATTCCCCCGCCGCGCGGCAACACCCGCCCCCGCGAGGAGACCGGCGGCGCCGCCCCGGCACGTGCCGACCGATCGACCCGCGCGCCCCGCGCCGCCGCGCCACCGCCGACGCCCGAGCAGCCCCCCCGCCGGTGGCTGCGCGGCGTGGTGGTCGGGGTGGGCCTCGCGGCGCTGGCCTCGGTCAGCGCCCTCGCGTACCTCTCGAAGGTCCGCGACGAGCCCATCTCGCTCGGGATGCTCCGCACCGGGCGACGCCGCGTGGTGGCCGCGCCCCGCTGCGACGGGGAGGCCCTCGACCCCCCGATCGGGTACGAGACCAGCGCCGTCGACTTCGACGTGGCGTGCGCACCCGACGGCCGCACCCTCGTCGCCGTCGCGCGCGGCGGCCCCGCGGGCACGTCCATCCTGACGGCGAGCCGCGAGGCGCGGCGGGGCCAGCCCTGGCGCCACGTCGACTCCTCCGACGCCACCGGAGCGGTCGAGCTCGGCGCCACGGTGGCCACCGCCGGGGGCCTCTGGTCCATCTGGCGCAACGGCGTGGGCGAGCCCGTGGGCCTCGCGGAGGTCTCGCGCGACCCGCACGCCCACGCGCAGGTCCCGCTCACCGGTTGGGACAACGTCCCCCTCCGCGGCGTGATGCTCCTCCACCGCGACGTGTCCTCCACCTGGATCGTCAGCAACGTCGAGTCCGAGGGCGGCGCCCACCCGGTGCTCTTCCACGTCCAGGCCGGCGATGGGCGCGAACGGCCGTCCATCCGCACCTGGTACCTCGGCGCCGGCACCGTGGAGTCCGCCGTGCCCGGGCCCACTCCCGCGCTCCTCTTCCATCAACGCGACGGCGACGCCCACCGCTTGAGCGCCCTCTGGCCGCAGCTGGCGCTCCTCGCTGCCGCCCGCCCGGGCGGTGACGCCACGTCCGTCCGCGGCGCCACGCCCGCCGACACCGCCCTCCGTCGCAGCGCGCCGGTGACCCTACCGGGCGAGGTGCTCGCGGCCACCACCAGCGGCGCCGCCCTCGGCGACGAGGCAGGCTTCGTGGTCACCCTCGGCCCCGCCCGCCCCGTCGAGCAGTGCGCCACCCGCGGGCGCTGCGTCGGCCCCGGGGCCGTGCACCTCCTGCGCTTCAGCCCCGCCCGCCCCGCGCCCACGGACGTCGCGGTCGGGTCGGAGAGCATCGGTCTCGACGTGCTCGCCGAGTCGCCCGACCGCTGGCTGGTGCTCCACGAGCCCGCCGGGGTCGCAGCCCACCCCGCGCTGCAGCTGAGCACCGTCGTCGGCGCGGTGCCCACGCACGCCACCCTCGCCAACCCCGGCGCCGACCGCGGCAGGCTTGTCCGATGCGGTGGAAATGCATGGCTGGGAGCCCAGCTCACCCAGCCGACGCCGCGAATCGTCGCGGTGCCGACGGAGTGCTTGACCACGCGGTAGAGAACGCGGTCAATGGTCCCCGGAATGACGCCGTGATCCCGGTTGGTGAGAAGCTCGGTGGGCGATATTTCGTCCTGACCCCCATCGATCCCGGGAAGGTCGACTCGCTGCACGAGGTGCGCGACGCCCAGGGAACAATCTCCTACGCGCAAATCCTACACGGCGCGCCGGTGCCGCCGCCGGTGTTCGAGGCGCTGCGCGGCGAGCTAGCAGCCATCCCCGCGAGCCGGCTCTACCGCCGCCCCGACGAGGTCGTGCGAAGCGCCCTCGGGGTGCCCGCGGCGATCTTCCGTCAGGCCCACCCCACACCCCTCACCGAGCGCCTCGCGTCGCTCTTCACGGGCGACGTCGACGAGCGCCGGCGCGCCGGCCTCCGCGCGCTCGTCGCCTGGTTCGCGCCGCTCGCCGAGGAGCTCAACAACCTGCACGCGGTCGGGGTCGTTCACGGCGCCATCACCGTCGACCGGCTGCACCTCATCGAAGACCGGGGCACCGAGCGCCTGGGGCTGTCGGGCTTCGGCATCGAGGCCGCCGCGCGCCTCGTGGGCGCCAAGGCCCGGCCGGGCCCGCGGGCCGATTTCGCCTCCCTCGCGCTCGCGCTCCAGGCCTCGATGGAGCGCACCGGCGCGCGGCCCGACGGCGCCGCCGTGGTGCGCTGGGAGATGATCCGCAACTGCGCCCGCGCGGGCGACCACCCGGCGCTGCAGTCTGGCCTCGCGCTCGCCAACGCGATCCGCCAGCTGGTCGACGAGCCCGCGCGGCGCATCTCTCGCGGCAACCTCACCGCCGTCGGCAGCGCGGCCCTCCCGCCCCCCGCGGAGGGCGAGCGCGCGAACCTCCCCGCCCGCTCCTCGGGCAGCTACGCCCAGGTCGGGGCCACCACCAGCGATCCAGCCGCGCTCTCCGCGTCGCCCTTCACCCCGCCGCCCGAGGCGCAGACCCACCAGGACGCCCGCCGTCGGCGCGTGCTCATCGCGGCGGGCATCGCCGTGGCGGTGCTCGCGACCGCGGCCGCGGTCACCCTCACGAGCCGGGTCGCGCCAGTGGACGGGACCATCCCGAGCCGGGTGCGGGTGTCCGTGCCGACCCGCTGCGGCGACGAGCCGCTGGCGCCGCCGCGGACGGTCGCGGTCGCGTCGGGGGCCTCCGCGCTCGGGGCGCTCTGCCTCGACGACGCCCAGGAGGTCGCGGTGCTCGCGCACGTCGACGACACGCTGGTGCTGGGACGGCGCGGGAGCACCCGCGGGGCGCCGTTCGGCGAGCGTCCCACGGTGGTCGCGGAGGGTGTCCTGAGCGCGGGCACCTCGGTCTCCGGCCCCGTCGGCTGGACCACCTGGCTCTCCCGCACGGGCGCGGCCTTCGGCCTCGCGCGCATCGACCGTCAGGTGCACCGCATCCCCACCAGCACGCCGGGCTACCCCGCGGGCTCGTTCCGCGGCGCGATGCTACTCCGCGCCGACGCCACGGGCGCGTGGATCGGCACCACCCTCGTGACCGATGGGCGCGAGCGCGCCGCGGTGGTGGAGTTCGCCGCCCGGCGCAACGAAGAGCCCCGCGACGCGACCGTGTACGTCATCAGCGAGGGCTCGGCCGTGGCGGCGATCCCGGGCGACCCTGCGACGCTCCTGCTGCGCCAGACCGGCGCCGGCCGGGACACCTACGCGGCGGTGTCGCTGCCGCTCAACACCCTCGCAGGGCTCTCGTCGGCCGCGAGCGGCGACGGCGGCGCGCCCGACGGTGGCGCCGCGGCGCTGCGGGAGCTCTCGGCCCAGGTGCTCCTGCGCTCCGCCGGGTGGACGGCGCCCGCGGGCCCGATCGAGTTCGCGCCGCTCGGTGCCGGGACCGCGGGCTCGTCGCGGCGCTTCCTCGCGACCGCGGTCGCGGCGGCGGACGCCGGGTGCGAGGCCTGCGAGGGCAGCGGCTCGGTGCTCGTGCTGGAGTTCCCCCCGCACGGCGACGCCGTCGCCCGGGAGATCGAACACCACGGGCGCGGTCGCATGATCGCCCAGGGGGTGAGCAACACCATGGTGGCGGCGGTCACCCGCGCCAGCGACGGGGTCCTGGTGCCCCACCTGCTCGACGGCGGCAGCGAGGGCCGGGCGCAGCACTGGGTGCTCGGCGGGCTCGACCGCGCGGCGGTGGTGACCTGCGGCGACGAGCCCTGGGTGGCCTACGCGCAGGGCTCGCCGCAGCTGCGCCTGGGCGCGATCCCGCTGGCCTGCGCCCTGCGCTGACCGCACCGCTCAGCCCCGGCGCTCGAACTCCTCGAAGAACACCCGCACCGTGGGCGCGTCGATGTTGGTGAACCGGAGCTCCCTCACGACGCTCGCCGGGTGCGCGGCGAACCACGCCTCGGCCCGCTCGAAGAGAATCTCCGCGCAGCGCTCCCTCGGGAACCCGAAGATCCCGGAGCTGATGGCGGGCATCGCGACGGAGCGGCAGCCTTCGGTTTCGGCGAGGTCGAGGGTGTGGGTGACCGCGTCGCCCAGCTCGCGCTCCTCGTCGCGGCCGCCGCCATGCCACACGGGGCCGACGGCGTGGATCACCCGCCCCGCCGGGAGCATGTACCCGCGGGTGAGCGCGACGCCGCCGTTGGGCACCTGCCCGTGGCGGTCGACCCACGCGTCGCTCTCCAGCTGCAGGTCGATGCCCGCCCGCCGCAGGATGGCGCCCGCCACGCCGCCGCCGTGCGCGAGCCAGCCGTTGGCGGGGTTCACGATCGCGTCGACCACCTCGCGGGTGAGGTCTCCGTGCACGACCGCGATCCGCTGGCCCGTCGTGAGCTCCCGGCTGGCCTTGATCTCGTTCATACGCGGGGGCCATTGTAGGAAGGGTCGCGCGTCGAAGTCCAAGACGCGACCGAACGCTCAGGGCGCGAGGCGCTCGAGCACCCACCGCCCTGCCTCGTCGCGGCGGTAGCGCAGGCGGTCGTGCAGCCGGCTCGGCCGCCCCTGCCAGAACTCCACCGTCCTCGGGATGACCCGGTAGCCGCCCCAGCCCGCCGGCCGCGGCACCACCCCGCCGTCGTAGCGCGCCGTGGCCTCGGCGAAGGCTCGCTCGAGGGCGGCGCGGTCGGCCACCACGCGGCTCTGGGGCGACGCGCTGGCCCCGAGCTGGCTCTCCCGCGGGCGCAGCTCGAAGTACGCGTCGGACTCCTCCGGGCTGACGCGCTCGACCCGGCCCTCGACCCGCACCTGGCGCTCCAGCGGCAGCCACACGAACACCAGCGCGGCGCGGGGTAACCCGTCGAGTTCGCGCCCCTTGTCGCTGTCGTAGTTGGTGAAGAACACGAAGCCCGCCTCGTCGACGGCCTTGAGCAGCACGACCCGCGCCCGGGGCGCGCCGTCGGCGGCGACGGTCGCGAGGGTCATCGCGTTGGGCTCGTCGACCTCCGCGGCGCGCGCCTGCGCGAACCACTGGCGAAACTGGACGAGGGGCTCCGGCGCCGCCTCGGCCTCGTCGAGGGAGGCGGCGCGGTAGTCCCGGCGGAGGTGCGTGAGCGGGTCTTCCATCGGGGACGGACGTAGCGCCGAGCGGCCCCGTGGGGAAGCGCCGAAACGCCGCGAAGGCCACACCGCGATCATCCGCGCGCTTGCATTGACCCCGGATTGCGGCGAGAAACCGCAGCACACCCGCGAGGAAACCCATGCGCCGCGCCCTCCCCCTCACCTTCGCCTTCATCGCTGCCTGCTCCAGCGACCCGTCGGTCACCCCCACCGACGCGGCTGTCAGCACCGACGTGCCCGTCACCACCGACGTGCCCGTCAGCACCGACGTGCCCGTCACCACCGACGTTCCCGTCACCACCGACGTGCCCGTCGCCACCGACACCCCGGTCAGCACGGGTTGTGGCACCGGGCGGCCCGCGATCAGCGCCGTCCGCGGCACCGAGGGGCTCGTCATCGCCGCCGACGGCACCATCTACTTCTCGCAGGCGCGCGCTGTGGGCCGCATCCGCCCGGGCATGCCCGCGGAGGCCCGCTGGGCGTCGCTCCCCACGTCGGCGGGCACGGTGTGGGGCCTCGCCATCGACGTGGCCAACCGGCGCCTCTACGTGGGCTCGCCGACCGCGGCCACCATCTTCGCCGTCGACCTCACCGCCGACGCCCCGATGGGCACGGTGTACCTGGCGAGCGCGGGCAGCCCCAACGGCCTCACCATGGGCCCCGACGGCGCGCTCTACTACAGCAACTTCAGCGCGAGCGGGCACGTGTACCGCGTGGTCGACGGCATGCGTACGCAGGTGACGACCATGACCATCCGCCAGCCCAATGGCGTGGCCTTCCACCGCGACGGCTCGCTCTACGTCGACAGCTACGCCGACGGCTCGCTCATCAAGCTCACCCTCGCGGCCAACCGGGAGACCGCGCGGGAGACCGTCGCGACCGGCCTCGGCAACCCTGACGGCCTCGCCTTCGACGCGATGGACCGCATCTACATCGGCGACAACTCGGGCGGCCGGCTGATCCGCCTGGACGCAGACGGGAGCAACCCAGAGGTGCTCCAGCGCGGCATCTCCGCGGCGGCCAACATCGAGTTTGGCGCGGGCGCGCTGCCGTGCACGGACATCTACGTGGCCTCCGGCGGGGCGCTGGCGCGCTACGAGATGGGCGACGTGGCGGGCGCGCGCGTCCCCTGGCACTGACCCCGAAACCCACGCACCGAGCGGAGACTGCACCCCAATGGCTGACCTGAAGAGCATCCTCACGGACCCTGCGCGGAGACAGCAGGTGATCAAAGACGCCGAGCGGCTCCTCGACGACGAGGTGGCCGCCAAGTCGGGCCTGTCGGGCTTCGCCATCAAGGCCGCCTTCAAGGTGGTCAAGGGCATGAAGCCCGGGATGATCCCCGACGTGGTCGACGGGCTGCTCGACGACTTCGCGTCGCGGCTCGACCCGATCTACCAGGCCCACGTGACGAAGGGCGGGTCGATCGTCGACAACTTCACGGCGCGCAAGGGTGAGGTCGCCGACGCGCTCCTCGGCATCACCGACGACCGGGCCAACCGCACGCGGCACAGCAACCTGCGCAGCGCGTACCAGCAGCTCCGTCCCACCGGGAAGAAGAACGTCGAAGAGGCCGTCCCGGGCATCGCGCGACTCATCGACAAGCACGCGCGCACCGTCTAAATCCTGCGCGGGCCATGCTCGCGATCTTTCCCACCCCCGACGAACGATTCTCCCCCGGCTGCGACGCGGTGCCCGACCCGCTGCCCGACGACGCGCGCTGGTGCGTCTACCGCGGGGGCGACCTGATCCTGGCCAGCGCCGCTGACGACGGCCCCCCCGGCCTGCTCGACGCCGCGGCCGCCGCGGGCCTCGCCCTCGCCCGCGCGCACCACGTCGGGCGGCTGGACGGCCACCCCGTGCTGGCCGGGGAGGTCGCCCCGAGCGCGGCGCTGCCCGACGGGCTCATCGAGAGCAACCTCCGCGCGGCGTCGGCGTTGCTGCGCCCCGCGGAGTGGTCCGCGGCAGCGCTCGCCTCGCAGGTGCTCCACTGGGACCGCACCACCCGCTTCTGCGGCGACTGCGGATCGACCATGGCGCAGCCCGACCCTCGCGAGCGGGCGCGGCGCTGCGGGCAGTGCGGCCACGTGGTGTACCCGCGGGTGTCCCCCTGCGTGATCGTGCTGGTACACGACGGCGAGCGGCTGCTGCTCACCCGCCAGGCGTCGTGGCCCGCGGGGCGCTACGGGCTGGTCGCTGGCTTCGTCGAGGCGGGCGAGTCGCTCGAGGGCTGCGTGCGCCGCGAGGTCGACGAGGAGACCGGCCTCTCCGTCGACGACATCGCCTACCAGGGCAGCCAGCCGTGGCCCTTCCCCCACCAGCTCATGATGGGCTTCTTCGCGCGCTACACGGGCGGCGAGGTGGTGCTTCGCGACGGCGAGCTCGAGGACGCGCGGTGGTTCGCACCCGGCGCGCTGCCCACGCTGCCGCCGCGGCTGTCGATCGCGCGCTCGCTCATCGAGCACTTCCTGCGCGGCGGGCGCTGAGGTCTTTACAGGCCGCGGCGGGAGGCACTACACCCGCGACCGCGCGCCCCCGCGACGTGCGGCGGCGCCGAGGAGACAGCGATGGAACTCAGCACCTTCAAGATCATCGTCACGGGCGGCGCGCAGGGCATGGGCGCGCACTTCGCGAAGCGGCTGGTAGAGGCGGGGGCGCAGGTCGCCGTCGGGGACGTGAAGGAGGACGGCCTCGCGGCGCTCGCGGCCTCGGTGACGGGCCCGGGCAAGCTGCACGTGCGCAAGCTCAACGTGTCCGACGAAGCCGAGGTGGTGGCCTTCGTCGACTGGGCGCACGGCGCCATGGGCGGGCTCAACGGCCTCATCAACAACGCCGGCATCCTGCGCGACGGGCTGCTGGTGAAGAAGGACCGCGAGACCGGCGCCATCACCAAGATGTCCCGCGATCAGTGGAACGCCGTCATCGACGTGAACCTCACCGGCGCGACGATGATCGCCCGCGAGGTGATCGCGAAGATGATGGAGACCAACACCCGCCCCGGGGTGATCGTCAACATGTCGAGCATCGCCCGCTACGGCAACCGCGGCCAGTCGAACTACAGCGCGGCCAAGGCGGCGCTCGCGGCCAACACCCTCACCTGGGCGCGCGAGTTCGGGGCCTACGGCATCCGCGTGGGGGCCATCGCCCCGGGGATGATCGAGACCCCGATGACCCAGGGCATGAACCAGAAGGCCCGCGACGCGCTGGTGGAGAAGGTCCCCGCGGGGCGCGTGGGGCTGCCGGAGGACATCTGGCAGGGCGTGCGCTTCGTGCTCGAGTGCGACTACTTCACCGGGCGCACCATCGACATCGACGGCGGCCTCTCGATGTAGTCGCCGGTCAGTGCCGCGGCCTCCTCAGCGAGATCACACTCTGGCTGAGGAGGTTGTAGAGCGTGCGGAGCACCTCGAGCTGCGGCATCGTCGAGACGTCGATGATCTCCTCGATGCTGGAGGTGCCGTCGACCAGCGATAGAACGAAGCCCGCGCGGTGGTCGAGCGCCAGCCAGCGCAGCTCGGCGTGCGGGATCATCATCACCGGCACCTGGTCGAGCGCCCCGAGGCGGCCGATGTAGATCGCCCGAAGCCGGGTGCGCGAGGTGTCCGCGATGCGCCGCGCCTCGGCATCGGTGCGGTCGATCTCCATCAAGGTCTCGGCGAGGGAGAGGGCGCCGGTGAAGTCGCCGAGCTCGAAGCGGTCGACCATCTCGCGCCGCGTCGAGGGCGGCATGAGGGAGCGCTGATCGGGCGCCGACGGTGAGCGTGCGGGGACGGGCGAGCGCTGGGCCTCCGGGGGAATGGAGCGCTCCACCACCGGGGTGAGCTGCGCTCGCAGCACTTCGGGCACACGGACCATCGGCGTCAAGCGCTGCTGGGTGGCCTTCCCGGTGCGGCGCTCGACCGGTGGCGACGCCGCGACGTTCGACGAGACGTCCTCGAACTCGAGGTCGTCGAGGTCGGAGGAGGTCAGCTCGCGCTGGGAGGGGTAGCGCAGCGGCGGCGCGGCCTGGACGGAAGGGGTCTCCGGCGGGATGACCTGCGACACCGCCCGGGACACCGGCGCGCGAGGGATGGGCGTCCGCTGGCGCATCCCGGGCGTCGCGCGGGGGCCGCTGGCCTCGGGGGGGAGCGGAGTTGACAGCGCTGCGGCCACCGGGCCCGGCACGGGCTCGGGCATCGGCAGGGGGGTGAGGGCGGTGGGCGCCTCGTTGGGAGGCGGCGGCACGGGCGTGACCCCGAACATCATCGTGCCCTGGAAGCGCCGGGAGGGGTCGGCCGCTGGCGGAGCCGGGACGCTCACCGCGGAGATGGGGCCCGCCACCGGGGTGGGGCCACCGAAGTCGGTGAACTCCTCGTCGTGGTGGGCCTCCGTCGGAGGCGGCAGGGAGACGACTGGGGTCTCGAGATCCCAGTCCCAGGAGTCCGCGGCCGCGCGGGGATCGACGGCCGGGGTGATCTTGCGGGAGACGTCCGTGGGGGCCCGGGGAGCCCGCGGTGACGGCGCTGGGGACTCTTCATCCAGGAGGTCGAACCAGTCGTCGATCTCCGATCCGGTCGGTGTCTTTCGGCCGTCACGGGTAGCCATCAACGAGATCCTCAGGCCTTCGCCACCACGCCCTTGAACATCCGGAACGTCCGGGACAGCGCCTCGACCTGCTCCTTCAATGCCGCGGCGTCGTGGCGGTCGATGGCGACCTTCGTACGTTCCATCACCCCTTGGGCCTTGTCGAGCGCGTCGCGACCGTAGTCGCTGCCGCCGACCACCTTCGATACCTTGTCGAAGAGCCGCTCGATCTCGTGCATCAGCCCTTCGGCCTCCTGCTTGCGCGCCTCGAACTCCTCGTCGCGCTTGCGCTCGACCGCGAACTCCTTGCCCGAGTCGATCATCGACTCGATCTCCTCGCGGGTGAGCCCGGAGGTGGCGGTCACGGTGATCGACTGCTCCTTGCCGGTCTCGAGGTCCTTCGCGTGCACGCTGACGATGCCGTCGGCGTTGATCTCGAAGGTCACCTCGATCTCCACCACCCCGGCGGACGCGCGCCGCAGGCCCGTCAGGATGAACTCCCCGAGGAGCTCGTTCTGGTCGGCCTGATCGCTCTCCCCCTGCATCACCAGGATCTTCACCGCCGTCTGGTTGTCCCGCGACGTGGTGAAGGTCTTGCCGCGCGCCGTAGGCACGGTGGTGTCCTTCGGGATCAGCGGCTCCATGAGCCCACCCGCGACCATCATGCCGAGGGTCTGCGGCGTCACGTCGAGGAGCACCACCCGGTTGGCCGTCGGGCCGTCGTCGTCCAGCAGCGCCGAGCCCTGGATCGCCGCGCCGATGGCCACCACCTCGTCGGGGTGGACCCCCTTGCTCGGCTCGCGGCCGAGAAACTCCGCCACGCTGCGCTCGACCAGGGGCATGCGGGTCATGCCGCCCACGAGCACCACGTCTTCGATGTCCTCACGGTGCAGCCCGGCGTCGTCGAGCGTCTGCCGCATGATGTCCACGGTCTTCTGCACCAGGTCGGCGGTGAGCTGCTCGAAGTCCGCGCGCGACAGCACCCGCTGGAGGTGCAGCGCCTCGTTGCGACCCGACGAGATGATGAACGGAAGGTTGATCTCTACCTCACGCACCGAGGACAGTTCGACCTTGGCCTTCTCCGCCGCGTCCTTCAGGCGCTGAAGGGCCATGCGGTCCTTGCGGAGATCGATGCCGTGCTCGTCGCGGAAGCCCTCGACCAGCCAGTCGATGACCCGGGAGTCGAAGTCCTCGCCGCCGAGGAAGGTGTCGCCCGCCGTCGAGATGACCTTGAACACCCCGGTGGCGCCGATCTCCAGGATGGACACGTCGAAGGTGCCGCCCCCGAGGTCGTACACCGCCACGGTGCGGTCGATGTTGCGCCCGAACCCGTAGGCCAGCGCCGCGGCCGTGGGCTCGTTGATGATCCGGATGACCTCCAGGCCAGCGATGGCCCCGGCGTCCTTGGTCGCCTGGCGCTGGTTGTCATTGAAGTACGCCGGCACCGTCACGACGGCCTTCTGCACCTCCTGCCCAAGGTACTCCTCGGCGATGAGCTTCATCTCCGCGAGCACCATCGCGGAGACCTCGGACACCGAGTGGGCCTTCTCCCGCATGGAGATGCGCACGTCACCGTGCGGGCCCTCGACGATGTTGTACGAGGCTGTCGCGGCGACCTGCTTCACCTGCGGGCTGTTCCACTTGCGGCCGATGAGGCGCTTGGCGGAATAGACCGTGTTTTCAGCGTTGGTGATCGCCTGGCGCTTCGCGAGGTGCCCCACCAGTCGCTTGCCCGCCTCGGTCATCGCGACCATCGACGGCGTGGTTTTGTACCCGCCACGGTTCGCGATCACCACCGCCGTCCCGTTCTCCACCACGGCGACGCAGGAATTCGTCGTACCCAGATCGATCCCGATGACCTTTTCCATCCGAGAACCCGCTCGTTGAGGACGACCCGTCGTCTTCTGTACGGTCGTCCAGTCCGCACCCGTTGGCAACGGGCATGTGCGCCCGCTGCGTCGATTCCCACCGCGTCAGGGCCCTATCGCATCAAGAACTCCAGCAGCGCTTTCTGCGCGTGAAGTCGGTTCTCCGCCTCGTCCCAGACCGCCGCCCCGGGCTCGTCGATGAGCGCCGCTTCGACCTCCTCGCCGCGGTGCGCCGGCAGGCAGTGCAGCAGCAGCGCGTTGGGGTTCGCCTCGCCCAGCAGCGCGGTGTTGACCTGGTAGCCCGCGAAGGCGTCGCGCCGCGCCGCGGCGTCACCCTCCTGCCCCATGGACGCCCACACGTCGGTGATCACCACGTCGGCGCCCCGCGCGGCCTCCCTCGGGTCGACCACCTGCTGCACCCCCGCCGGGAGCTCCGCCGGGAGGAACCCATACCCCTCCGGGGACGCCACGGTGAGCGTGAGCCCCAGCCGCCCGGCCGCCTCGACCCAGCTCCGGGCGACGTTGTTGGCGTCGCCGATCCACGCGTACCGCAGGCCCTCGAGCGCGCCCTTGCGCTCCCGCACCGTCATCAGGTCGGCCAGGATCTGGCACGGGTGGTGGTCGTCGGTGAGCGCGTTGATGACGGGCACCGTCGCCGCCGCCGCCAGGGTCTCGATGCGCTCGTGCGCCGCGGTGCGAAGCACGATGGCGTGCACGTAGCGGGAGAGCGTGCGGGCCGTGTCGACGATGGACTCGCCGCGGCCCAGCTGCATGTCGCGCGTGTTGAGCACCACCGGGTGCGCCCCCAGCTCGAAGGCCCCGACCTCGAAGGAGACCCGGGTGCGCGTCGACGGCTTCTCGAAGATGAGCGCCACGCTGCGGCCCTCGAGCGGCCGGCGGTGCGCGCCGTAGCTCCGCTGGTTCTTCATCGCCTTGGCGTGATCGAGGATCTGCCGCAGCTCGTCCGCGGTCAGGTCGGCCACGCGCAGGAAATCGCGCTTCACCTTCGGGGTCATGTCGCCTCCCGGGTCATGTCGGTGAGCACCGCGTCGAGCGCCGCGAGCCCCTCGTCGAGCTCCGCCTCGGAGATGACCAGCGCCGGCGCGAAGCGCAGCACCCGGTCGCCCGCCTGCGCGATGAGCACCCCGCGGTCGCGCATCGCGCCCAGCACCAGGCGCGCCTCGACGTGGTCGGCCAGCACCAGGCCGCAGAGCAGCCCGCGGCCCCGGGCGCCCTTCACGAGCGCGGGGTGCTTCGCGGCGAGCCCTTCGAGGCCGGAGAGGAAGTAGGCCCCCTTGGCCGCGGCCCCCTCGATGAGCCCCTCGCGGTCCAGCGTCTCGAACACCGCGAGCGCCGCCGCGCAGGCCAGCGGGTTGCCGCCGAAGGTGCTCCCGTGAGTGCCCGGAGCCAGCGCCTCGGCGTACTTCTCCCGCACCAGGAAGGCCCCGATGGGCACCCCCCCGGCGAGGCCCTTGGCCAGCGTGAGCACGTCCGGCACGACGCCCTCGTGCTGTACCGCGAGGTACTTCCCGCTGCGCCCGACGCCCGTCTGGATCTCGTCGACGATGAGCAGCGCGCCGGTCTCGTCGCAGAGCGCGCGCAGCCCCTGGAGGTAGCCCGGCGGGGCGGGCAGCACGCCCCCTTCGCCCTGCACGGGCTCGATGATGATGGCCGCCGTGCGGTCGTTGACCCGCCGGCGCATCGCGTCGAGGTCGCCGTACTTCACCTGCGAGACCCCCGGCAGCCGGTGCCCGAAGCCCTCCCAGTACTTCGGCGTGCCCGTCATCGCGACCGAGCCCATCGTGCGGCCGTGGAACGAGCTCCACGTCGCCACGATGCCCGTGCGCTCGGGGTCGTTCTGGGTGAAGAACCACCGCCGCGCCAGCTTGAGCGCCCCCTCGTTGGCCTCGGTGCCGCTGTTGGTGAAGAACACCCGGTCCATGCCCGTGCGGGCGCAGAGCTGCGCGGCGAGCTCGATCTGCTTGTCGTTGTAGTAGAGGTTGGCGATGTGCCCGAGGCGTGCCGCCTGCTCGGTGAGCGCGCGCACCAGCGCCGGGTGCGCGTGGCCGAGCACGCACACCGCGATGCCCGCGTAGAGGTCGAGGTACGACCTCCCGTCGGTGTCGTAGAGGCGGCAGCCCTCACCCCGGGTCATCACCAGCGGGGGCTGCTTGTAGGTCTTGAGCAGGTGGCGCCCCGCGAGCGCCAGCAACGCGTTGGTATCAGCCATGTTCGCCCTGCTCTAGCACCGATCTCCCGAGGCGCGCCAGCGTCGCCGCGGCCACCGCGCGCAGGGTCTCGCTGCACGGCTCACACCCGCCGTTGCAGCACCGCGGCCACTGCGACACGGGCATCCGTAGGAGCGGACGCACGCAGTCCCGGTAGTAGTCGGGCAGCGCCCACTCCGCGGCGCTCTCCGCCAGCGCCCGGTCGAGCGCCGCAGCGGGCACACCGTCGAGGGGGTCGCTCATCCGCGGACGATCTCGGTCCCGACGCCGTCGTTGGTGAAGATCTCCAGCAGCACCGCGTGGGCGAGGCGCCCGTCGAGGATGTGCACCTTGCGCACCCCCCCGGCGATGGCGTCGAGCGCGCACTCCACCTTCGGGATCATCCCCCCGTCGATGACCCGCTCGGCGATCCACTCCCGGGCGGTGGCGCTGTTGAGCGAGCCCGCGAAGGCCCCGTCGGCGCCGCGGACGCCCTGCACGTCGGTGAGCAGGATGAGCTTCTCGGCCCGCAGCGCCTCGGCCACCTTTCCCGCGGCGGTGTCGGCGTTGAGGTTGAGCGAGGCCCCGTGCTCGTCGACGCCGATGGGCGCGATGACCGGGATGAAGCCCGCGCGCATCAGCTCGACCACGACGTCGGGGGTCACGTGGCGCACCTCGCCGACGCGCCCGAGGTCCACGGTCTCGCCGTCGCGGGTGACGTACGGCGCCACCCGGTCGGCCAGGACGAAGCCGTCGTCCTTGCCCGAGAGGCCCACCGCGCGCCCGCCGTGCCGGCAGATGAGGGACACGATGTCCTGGTTGATGGAGCCCGCGAGCACCATCTCGACGACCTCCATCGCCGCGTCGTCGGTGACGCGCAGCCCATCGACGAAGCGCGACTGCACCCCGGATTGCTTCAACATGGTGGAGATCTGCGGCCCGCCACCGTGCACCACCACCACGTTGATGCCGATGTACTTGAGCAGGCACACGTCCTTGGCGAAGCTCTCCTTGAGCTCCGGCGCCACCATCGCGTGCCCGCCGTACTTGATCACGAACGTCCGACCCTGGAAGCGCCGGATGAACGGCATCGCTTCCAGCAGTACCTTGGCCTTCTCGACAGCGGTTTCCACGCGCGCGCTTCTACGAGATTCAAAGCGTGCGCACAAGCGCCGGGGTCATCGCGGGACCACCCCCGCGGCAGCCCCGTGAATCGCTCGCCGGGAACCATCGTACACCGCTGCGGTCAGACGCCCTTGACCCGCACCGCCGCGATCCCGGAGGATCGCTGGCGGGAAACTCAACGACGCGCCCTTCGCGCCACTCCCCGGCCGCCGGAGACTCCATGAACCGACCGACGCTCATCGCTCTCGCCCTCGCCGCCGCCCAGGCGCTGCCTTCCCTCGCCGCCGCCCAGCCCGTGCAGCTCAGCGCGGGCTTCATGCCCGACCCCACCCGCGCGAGCGGCATGGGCGGCGGCATGGTGCAGGCGCAGTCGGTGCCCGGGGCGCCGGGCAACTGCCGCGGGTTCATCCCCGGCGCGCCCCAGCAGATCATCCAGAGCCCCACGGGGTTCAACTTCCTCCGGCTCATCGCCCAGCCGCTCGCCGGCACCGACCTCACGCTGATGGTGCGTGGCACCAGCCAGACGTGGTGCGCCGATGACACCTACGGCAACGTCCCTGGCCTCGACCTCCAGGCCCTCCCCCCGGGCCGCTACGACGTCTACGTGGGCACCTACTCCCAGTCCGGCCCGGCGCCCTACCAGCTCCTGATGAGCGAGCTCCAGAGCACCGTGCCGGACCACACCGGCATGCGCCCTCAGCCGGTGCAGCCGCAGTACCCCGTCCAGCCGCAGCCCTCGACCAACGCCCTCGGCGCGCTCGACTTCACCGCCCGCCCGCTCTCGGCCCGCATGATGGTGAGCGGCGACTTCATCACCCGCTCCGTGCGCGGCCGCAACGGCGGCGCCCTCGGCTCGGAGGGCATCCACGGCACGGGCGTCTGCCGTGGGTACTTCCAGGGCCCCCCCAACCACGTCGTCTTCCTCGCGCAGCCGAGGGCCTTCCTTCGGATGTACGTCGTCTCCGCGGCCGACTCGACCCTGGTCATCCGCCGCCCAGACGGCCAGGTGCTCTGCAACGACGACACCTACTCCCTCAACCCTGGCGTCGAAGGGAACTTCCCCGCGGGGCTCTACCAGGTCTGGGTGGGCACCTACCGCGAGAACGAGTCGCGCCCCTACCAGCTCACGGTCACCATCGACCCGTCGCAGCACCCGTAGCCCGCGATCCCCGCCCTGTGCGATCGTTCGGGACCCGCGTGATGTCCCGACGCCGCCGCGCCGCCGCCCTCGCCTTCACCCTCGCCGCCCTCGCACCCGCTGTTTCCGCGGCACAGCCTCTCGTGCGCGCGGTGCACCCGCGGTTGTTCCTCGTGGCCGACGGCCGGCGGGGCATCTCGCCCGCCGCGCTCGTCGCCCGCTGCGAGGCCAGCAACTCCCCCTATGCCGCCGCCTGCCGCGCCGCGGCGCCGCCGCTCCCGCTCCCCGGGACGGTGCCCTTCCGCAACGTCGAGCACCCGCTCATCGCGCTCGCCACCCGCTACGTCCTCTATCAAGAGCCCGCCACGCTCCAGGCAGTGCGCGAGCAGGTCGCGCAGGTGGGCGCCTTCGTCGACCGCGGCGACCCGACGGGCCAGTACCTCACCAACGCCCGCGCCGTGCGCCAGCTCGCGGTGGCCTACGACTGGCTCTACGCCGCGCTCACCCCGGAGGAGCGCGCCACCCTGGAGGGCCACCTCCGCAGCTACGCCGAGTGGTCGGTCACCCACGAGCCCGCGGACGTGTTCGCCGCGGAGGCCTACGCCCACGTCGCGACGGTGGCCCTCGCGGCCCTGGCCCTGAAGGGCGCCACCGCCGTGCCCGACGCGGACGTCCGGCGCTACCTCACCTACGCCGACACCCGCTGGAAGACCCAGCTGCTCCCGGCGCTCGCGTACACCGGCGGGTGGTGGCACGAGGGCCCCGGGTGGTTCGCGGGCACCACGATGCGCAACGCCGCCCTCATGGCCGCGGCCTGGACCACCGCCACCGACGAGGACCTCTTCGCCCACGCCCGCGCCCGCGGCGACGTCTTCGGCCAGGCCGTGCGCTACCTCGCGTACGCCCTCCGCCCGGACTTCCGCTTCGCCGCCTTCGGTGACTCCACCGACGCCCAGCTCTCGCCCGCCGGCCAGCTCCGCCCGCTGCTCGACCTGCTCGCCTGGGGCACCGGATCGACCGTCGCGCAGGGCCTCGCCGCCGAGGCCACCCGCCGCCTCCCCGCCGCGGCCGACTACAACGGCCCGGAGATCTGGCAGCAGCTGGTCTTCTACTCCCCCGAGCGCCCCGCGGCGCCCGCGCGCGACGCCCTCCCCCTCGCCGTCCACCTCGGCGCCACCTCCGAAGACGTCGTGGTGATGCGATCGAGCTGGGACGACGCCGACGCCACCTGGGTCAGCCTGTCGTGCGGCGACTGGTTCTCCACGCGGCAGCACCTGGAGGCCGGGAGCTTCCAGATCTACCGCCGCAACCCGCTCGCCGTCAGCACCGGCACCTACGACGGCCTCGAGACCGCCCACTGGTTCAACTGGTCGTCGCAGCGGTCGATCCACAGCAACGTCGTCACGGTCACCCGCCCCGGGGAGCTCTTCCCCAACAGCCGCATGCTCCCGACCATCAACGACGGCGGCCAGCGCTCCATCGCCTACGCCAGCGGCGGCCGGCGCACCCTCGACGAGTACCGCAACAACCTCACCAACGGCGCGCAGTTCGAGACCGGCGGTGTCACGGCCTTCGAGGCGTCGCGCTTCCACGACTACGCCGCGTGCGACAGCACCCGCGCCTACAACAGCACCGCCTTCGCCACCGCGGGCAACGCGCCGAAGGTGCGCGAGGTCACCCGCCAGCTCGTCTTCCTGCGCCCCGAGATGGTGGTGCTCTTCGACCGGGTGGAGTCCACCGACCCGACCTACGTGAAGCGCTTCGTGCTGCACGGCCCGGCGCGGCCGCTGTTTCCGACGGTCGACACCTTCACCATCGACGGCCGAGCGGGGCGCCTGCTCGGCCGCCGACTGCTGCCGCGCTCGGGCATGCAGGGCCTCGTGGAGGGCTTCCGGGTCGACGGGATGGACCTCCCGCCCCTGGTGATGGGCGCCGAGGCGCGAGGCGCCCGCGTCGAGGACCAGGCGTCGGCCCCGGAGGCGCGCGAGTACTTCCTGCACCTCCTGGAGGTCGGTCAGGCGGGGCGCTCGACGCTGCCGATGTCGACCCTCGTCGAAGAGGGCGACCGCGTCGGGCTGCGCGTCGTCGACCCCGACGGGTCGCGCACCTACACCGTGCTCTTCGCGCGAACAGGCACGACCACCGGGCAGATTCGCGTGGTCGACCGCAACGGCGCGCCGCTCTACGAGGGCACGCTCGGCGCGGGCGGCACTTTCTACGCGCCCGTGACGGACGCGGGCGTCGGGCCGCTGCCCGCCGACGCGGGCCTGGACGCGGGCGCCGTCGTGACGGACGGCGGCGGCGTGGCGATGGACGCAGGGATGGGCGGCGGGTCTGAAGGCTGCTCGTGCCGCGCAGGGACGACCGCGGGCGGTCACGCGCGGTGGGTGCGGGCGCTCGCGGGCGCCGCGGTGCTCACGGCGCGGCGCCGACGGCGGGCCCGTCGGCGGTAGCGCCGTCGCGGGTACCGCGGGGGGGCGATCAGCCCGGCGGGAGGCCGCCGCCGCGCGCCGGCACCACGATGAACACCGGGCGACGATCGACCTCGCTGCCCGCGCGCCCGCGCACCACCACGCTCGCCTGGAAGACCCGCGCGGTGTCGGTGCCCTCCAGGAAGTCGTTATAGAAGCTCACCCGGAAGACCACCCGGGTGGTGGGCAGCACGCCGAAGAAGGTGCGGTCGTCGCGGCGCTCGTAGCCCGTGGGCATCTCGGGCTCGGCCCGCACCGGGGTGACCGTCTGCACGAAGCTGGCGGTCGTGCGGCCCATCGGGAGCCGCGTCTCGGCGACGTCGGCGAGCACCGTGGTGGTGATGTCCTGCCGGGTCTCGTTGGCGAGGGTGCGCACGGCGTCGACGATGCCCGCGGCGGTGCGGTCGAGGCCGCCGCTCGAGGCCGGCGCGAAGATCACGGCGCGGCGCATCGCGTTGAGCGAGCCCGTGGCCGAGGCCAGGAAGGCCGAGTTGGCGTAGGTGGGACCGGACACCCCGAAGCGCGACACGTCGACGCCGAGGTACAGGGCGCCGCGCATGCGCATCACCTCGGCCAGCTCGGGGTAGCGCCAGCCGCGGTTGCTCGCGGGCGACGACATCGCCGGGCCGTCGAACCACTCCGCGTCGGAGAACATCACCAGGATGGGCACGCGCCCCGGCTGGAAGCAGCCCCAGCCGTAGGCGCCTTCGATGCCGGGGCAGTCCCTCGCCGGGTCGGAGGTCGCCACCCAGCCGTTGCCCATCGGGTCGAGCGCGTTCTGCACGCTGCGCAGCGACGCCGGGTTGGCCCCGAGGCCGCCGCTGCGGGTGCCCGCGCCGGTGAGCACCTCGTACATCGCCGTGAGCTGACACTCCGGCGCGTTGCCCCCGAGGTAGCGCCCGCCGGTGTCCTCGACGATGGTGCGCATGGTGTTGAACGCGGCCTGCACCTGCGTGTCGTCGGCGGTGAGCCGCTGGCGCATCCAGAGGGTGTAGTCGCCCGGGCGTCCGGCCTGACCGTCGTCGGTCGGCAGGAGCATCTGGCCCTCCGGGGCGTCGGGCATCGAGTCGAAGGACGCCACCCCGATGCGCGCGTCGGGGATCGCCGCCCGCACCCCCGGGAGGATCACCGTCTGGAGGTTGGTGCGGAGGTTGGTGATCGTCGGCTCCATGCTCGCCGAGTTGTCGACGAGGAAGAACACGTCGGCGGCGCGGATGCGCGTCGCGAAGGTGAACTCCTGCGTCTCGCGCGTCCCCATGGTGCCCGGGGCGTAGTACGGCAGCGTGACGTAGAGGGAGTTCTCCGGCGGGCGGGAGGTCATGTCCCGGGGGTTGCTGCGGGCGGCCACCTCCGCGAGGTCGGCGAAGCCGTCGCGGTCGGTGTCCTCGGCGCAGGGGTTGGTCCTCGCGACGCGCTCCTCGGCGTCGGTGAGCCCGTCGTTGTCCGAGTCGAGGTCGCGCTGGTTGGCCAGGTTGTCCGGCGGCGCGTCGCAGTTGTTGGGCTGGTTGCCGCAGAACACCGGCACCGCGTCGGACTCGAAGCCCGGGTACCGCCGCGCGGCCTCGTCGGCGTCGCTGAACCCGTCGCCGTCGGAGTCGGCGTCCATGAAGTCCGGCGTCATGTCGCCGTCGCTGTCGATGGCGGGCGCCCCCTCGTCGCGGTCGGAGATCCCGTCGCCGTCCATGTCCGCGCAGGTCATCACCGGACGGTCGGGCGCGACCGGCGCGTCGGGCGTCGCCGGGACGTCGGCGTCGATGACGACGGGCGCCCCGGTGTCGCCGAGGCCCGAGTCGGGCTTCATCACCGTGTCGCCGGACGGGGTGCTCGTACACGCCAGGAGGCCAACGACCAGGGTCAACGAGCCGTGTAGCAGAGGCGTTCGCTTCACCCGTCGCAGTACATCACACCCGCGCGGCGCACGTCACTCGTTGCTATCCTCCGCCCCGATGACCGACACATCGACCCCCCTCGTGGGGATCATCATGGGCAGCGCCTCGGACCTGGAAACCCTCACCCCGGCGAGGGAGATTCTCACCGCGCTGGAGATCGCCCACGAGGTGATGGTGGTCTCCGCGCACCGCACCCCCGACTGGATGTTCGAGTACGCGTCGACGGCGGAGTCGCGCGGCCTGGAGGTGATCATCGCGGGCGCGGGCGGCGCGGCCCACCTGCCCGGCATGGTCGCCGCGAAGACCGTGCTCCCGGTGCTCGGCGTCCCCATCCCCGCGACGCTGCTCAACGGCGTCGACTCCCTGCTCTCGATCGTGCAGATGCCCCGCGGTATCCCCGTCGCCACGCTCGCCATCGGCAAGCCCGGGGCGGCCAACGCGGCGCTGCTCGCGGCCAGCATCCTCGGCGTGCGCGACCGCGCGGTGCGCGAGCGACTGCGGGCGTGGCGCGCCGAGCGCACCGGCGAGGTCATGGCGAAGCGGGTGCTGACGTGAGCGCCATCCTGCCGGGCGCGACGCTGGGCATCCTCGGCGGGGGTCAGCTCGGGCGCATGACGGCGATGGCCGCGCGCCCGCTCGGGTACAAGGTCCACGTGCTCGACCCCGACCCGTCGTGCGCGGCGCGCTTCGTGGTGGAGCGCTGCCTCACCGCGGAGTTCGACGACGACTTCGCCGCGGCCGACCTTGCGCGGCGCTGCGCCGTCGTGACCCTGGAGATCGAGAAGATCGCGCCCGCGAGCATGGCGGCGGTGCGGCGCTACGCCCCGGTGCGCCCCGGCAGCGAGGTGCTCTCGGTCGTGCAGGACCGCGGCCGGCAGCGGCAGTGGCTCACCGCGCGGGGCTTCCCGACGGTCGACTGGCGGCGGGTGACCAGCGTCGACGAGCTGTGCCGCGCGGTCGCCGAGCTGGGTCCGCGGGCCTTCGTGAAGTCGTGCACGGGCGGCTACGACGGCCGCGGGCAGGCGCGGATGAGCGACGCCAACGAGGGCGCGCGGGTGTGGGCCGCGCTGGGCTCGGCACCCTGCGTGGTGGAGCGGGCGGCGGCGCTGGAGGCCGAGCTCTCGGTGCTGGTGGCGCGCACCCCGTCGGGCCGCGTGGCGGTGCACCCGGTGGCGCAGAACCACCACGACGACGGCGTGCTGACCTGGTCGGTCATCCCCGCGGGCTTCCCCGACAGGGTGTTGAAGGAGGCGGCGGAGATCGCGCGGGGCATCGCCGACGCGATGGCCATCGAGGGGCTGCTGGTGGTGGAGCTGTTCCTGACGGCCGGAGGGGAGCTGCGGGTCAACGAGCTCGCGCCCCGGCCGCACAACAGCTTCCACGCGACCGAGGTGGGCTGCGTGACGAGCCAGTTCGAGCAGGCCGTGCGCGCGGTGTGCGACCTGCCGCTCGGGTCGACCGAGGTGGTGCGCCCGGCCGCGATCCACAACCTCCTCGGGGACCTCTGGGTGGGCGACCAGCCGCCGCGCTTCGAGCGGGCGCTGGAGATCCCCGGGGTGCGCCTGCACCTGTACGGCAAGCGCGTGGCGCGGCCCGGCCGGAAGATGGGCCACCTCTCGGCGCTGGGCGCGACCTCCGCCGACGCGACGGCGCGGGTCATCGAGGCGTGGCGCCGGGTGCAGGCCTGAGCCCGGCCGGGCACCGGCCTACGGCGGGACGGAGCGCGCGCGGGTGCGGGCGTACACGATGGGCTGCGGCACGACGAAGGGCACCGACGAGCGGGACCCGTCCCAGCTCTCGAGCGCCACGGTGGCGGGCTCGGGGAGGGTCATGCCGTCGCACACGAGGTCGATGGTGTCGCTCGTCTCGTTGAGCCCCACCTCGAAGTCGAGGTGCCCGAAGACGCTCGTGTCGATCAGGGGCCCGGCGCCCGCGGACCCGTCGGCGACGGAGGCCTCGACCACGACGTCACCGGGGACGTCGCCGATGATGGGATCGCCCGTGTCGAGCGTGCCTCAGGCGCAGGACGCCACGAAGGGAGGCACGAGCAGGACGAGAGGCATTCGCACGGTCGGGTTGGTGCCAGATGCCCAGCGCGAGGTAAAGCTTGCGCGCGGTCGGAGAACAATCCCCGGGCGCCAGCGGTTGACCCCTCCCAGTGCGCTCTCCATGGCCCGCCGTCGTCGCCTCCGTCGTGCTGCACGCGGGCGTCGTCGCGCTCGCCGCCAGCGTGCGACCGCCGCCCGATCGTGCGCTGCTCCGCTCGCACCACGCGACCGTCGACCTCGACCTCGCGCCGCCGCCGACGCCGCCACCACCGCCTCCGGTCCCTCCCCCACCGCCTCCGGTCTCTCCCCCGCCGTCGCTCGCCCGTCCGCCCAACGCCGTGGCCGCCGCCGCGGCGCGCGTCGCCCCGCCGGTGGCCGGGGCCGCCACCACGTCGACGATCCTCACCTCCCCGGGCGGCCTCGACGCCGTGCCGGTGCCCTCCACCGAGCCCGCGGTGACCGACGCCGGGGTGCGCCCGGTGCCGACCAACCTCCGCGCCACGGCGCTGCTCTCCGGGGCGCGCGACCTCTCGCTCCAGATGGCCGGCGCGCAGCCCACCGAGGCGCAGCGTCGCGAGGCGATCCGCGCCATCGCCCTCGCGCCCATCGTCGAGGGGCTGCACGCCAACGACCACATCGACGTGGCGGGCACCGCGCGGGCGGCGCGGGTGCTCTCCACGCGCGTCGCCGAGGAGATCGCCAGCCGCATCTCCGTGCCGGGCCTCACCCCCGAGGTCGAGCGCGCGCCCTCCATCGCGCTGCCGCGCTTCAACCCCAGCGAGTCGTCGGGCGAGCGCGCCGCCGCGAGCGAACTCGACGCCGTGCACGCCAACTCCTTCACCTCCGTGGGCTTCGGGCCCGGCACGCCGCAGTGCGCGTCGTACCACGCGCTCCTGGTCGACCTCTCCATCACCGACGGCGACGCCGGCCGCCCCACCATCGCGCTCCTCCGCGGGTCGGGCGTGGCCTCGCTCGACCGCTCGGTGATGGAGGTCGCCCGGGAGATCGCCGTGGAGGCCTCGGCCCCGGGCGCCACCCGCTGGCGCTTCGAGCTCGCCAACGACGCGGGGCGGTGCGCGCGCTTCGGCGGCTGGCGGCCGCTCGCGGGGGGCGACCTGCGGGTGCGCTTCCGGCGGCTGCACGGGCGATAGACGGAGGGGGTCGCGGGCCGAGGGGACTCTGATAGCCTCGCCAGGGTGCGAGCCCTGCGAGCGAGCGTGTCGGCTGCGGTGATGGTCACGGCGGCGGGCGTCGCCGGCGCGCAGCCGCTGGACATCCCCGCGGCGCTCGCCGAGGCCGAGGTGCCCGCGGCGCCGGGCACCGGGGCGCAGGCGATGTTCGTGCTCGGGTTCTTCCGGGGCGCGCCGTACAACCTCGCCCACGCCCGGGACATCCTCGCGGGCACCTCGTTCACGCCCGCCTTCCACTCGTGGTGCGGCTCCCTCCCGCAGGTGGACTTCACCAACGGCACCACCGTCGACTCCCTCGGGCGCAGCGCGCCGAGCACGATGTGCCTCCCCTTCCACGACCCGCTCGTGGAGCAGATGCACCCGTGCCGCCCGCTGCCGGGGCTCCCCACGGGCAGCTACTCCACCAACGGCGGCGCGGTGCTGCGCCTGCGCGGGTGGTTCGCGGTGCGCGCGCCCGGCACCTACACCTTCGCGTGGGGTCACGACGACGGGATGGCCTTCGACGTCGCGAACGTCCCCGTCTTCTCGTACTTCGACGGCACCGCGCCGCGGGTCGACCGCCGGGTGCTCCGCTTCACCGCCGCGGGGCTGTATCCCTTCCAACTCGACTGGTTCGACAGCATCGGCGGGGCCCTCATCGACTGGTACGTCGCCGAGGGGGAGCACCCCGATGGAGACCTCGCCGCGGCCGGGTTTCGCCTCGTCCCCACGGGCGACCTCTACCCCTCCGGGGCGCTCCCATGCACGACCGACTGTCGGCGCTGCGCGCTCCCGACGCCGCGCTGCGACTACGCCGCCTCGCGCTGCGTGGCGTGCCTCGACGACCGCGACTGCGCCCGCGGCGCGCGCTGCGCCGACGGCGCCTGCGCCGCGCCCCCGGCGCCCGACGCGGGGGCGCCCATCGACCCGGGCCCGCGGGCCGACGCAGGCGGCGTGGACGGGTCGATCGACGGGGCAGCGACCGCCGTGGGCCCGGGCGGCGGGTGCGGCTGCGCGACGGGGGGCACGACGGGCGCCCGGGGCGGCGCGCTTGCGGCTATGCTGGGGTTGTCCCTGGCGCGATATCGTCGCCTCCGGCGAAGAGAGAGGACCACGTCGTCATGAGCCTTCAGGACGCGAGCGCGCTGTCGATCCCCGAGGGGCTCAACGAGGAGTTCCTCTCGGCGATCATCGACCACGTCGCCCACCCGATCTTCGTGAAGGACCGCGACTACCGCTTCGTGCTGCTCAACCGCGCGATGGAGGGGATGATCGGCATCCCGCGCACGGAGATGCTGGGCCACACGGACTACGACTTCTTCCCGAAGGAGCAGGCTGACTTCTTCCGTGAGAAGGACCTGGAGATGTTCACCCTCGGCAAGCGGGTGGAGATCACCGAGGAGCCCCTCACCGACAAGAAGGGTCGGCACCACGTGCTCTCCACCACGAAGGTGCCTCTCCGCGACGCGCGCGGGGTCATCACGCACCTCGTCGGGATCATCCATGACATCACCCCCCTCAAGCGCGCCGAGGAGTCCCTGCGCGATGTGAGCAACGCCCTCGAGCGGCGGATGCAGGACCGCACCGACGAGCTGCTCGCCGCGCAGACCGAGCTGGTGCGCCGCGAGCGCCTCGCCGTCATCGGCCTCTTCGCGGGCAGCCTCGCGCACCAGATCCGCAACCCCCTCGGGTCGATCAAGAACGCCGCGTACCTGGTGCAGCTCGCCAGCCCCACCATCGACGACGACCTGCGGCGCGCGCTCAACATCATCCAGGACGAGGTGGGCCGCGCCAATCAGATCATCACCGACCTCGTGGACTACGCCCGGGTCACGCCCGCGCAGCGCCGCGTGGTGCCGGTCGACCTGCTCATGGAGATCGCCCTCAGCGGGATGGACCTCCCGACCAACGTCACCGTCGTCACCGAGTGCCCGGCGCTCCCGAAGGTGTTCGTCGACCCGGCGCAGCTCCAGCGGGCCTTACAGAAGCTGGTAAAAAACGCGCTCCAGGCGATGAGCAACGGCGGCACCCTCTCCCTGAGCGCGCGCTCCGAGGGGGACGCGGTGTTCTTCTGCGTGTCCGACACCGGCCGCGGCATCCCCGAGGACGTGCGCCTCCGCCTCTTCGAGCCGCTCGTCAGCGCCAACCCCGGCAACCTCGGCCTCGGGCTCATCACCGCCCGCGCCCTCATCGAGAACCAGGGCGGCGCCCTCGCGCTGGAGAGGACCGACCACGAGGGCACCTGCGTGATGCTCCGGCTCCCGGTCGCCACCGGGTAACGCGACCGGCGGGTCGGTCAGAACACCCGCGCCACCACGTCGTCCGCGACGAGCCAGCGGCTCCGCGGGATGCTCCACCGGGCGCCCTCGTCCACCAGGTTGCCGCGCGCGACCTCCCGCGCCACCGCCGCCTCGCGCCCGGCCCGCGGGTCGACGCCGGTGCGCCCGGCGAGGCGCGCGAGGTCGACCCCCGCGGCGGTGCGCAACCCCAGCATCAGCCCCTCGCGCACCCGCACCTCCGGGGTGATGGCCTCGGTCTCGCCCGGCGGCAGCGCCCCGTGCTCCAGGCGTTCGCAGTACGCGGCCGCGTCGGCGTCGTTGCGCCAGCGCTCGCCCGCGCGACCGTCCGCCGGGGTCGGCGCGCAGCCCACCGCCCCCGCCCCGAGGCCGAGGTACCACTCCCCGCGCCAGTAGGCCTCGTTGTGTCGGCTCGTCGCGCCGGGGCGCGCGTAGTTGGACACCTCGTAGTGCGCCAGCCCGGCGCCCTCGCAGGCGCGCTCGACGGCCTCGTACATCGTCGCCACGCGGTCGTCTTCGAGGCGCGGCAGCCGGCCCTTGCGGGCGAGCTCGCCGAAGCGCGTGCCCGGCTCGATGGTGAGCGCGTAGCACGAGAGATGCTCGACCCCGTCGCCCAGGAGCGCGCCCAGGTCTTCGGTGAGCGCCTCGACGGACTGCTCGGCCAGGCCGAACATCACGTCCGCGGACACCCGTAGCCCTCCCGCCCGCACCGCCGTGCGCACCGCCCGCGCCGCGCCGTCGGCGTCGTGCAGGCGCCCCAGGTAGCGCAGGTGCTCGTCGCGCAGCGACTGCACCCCGATGGACACCCGGTCGACCCCGGCGGCCTTCCAGCGCGCGCAGCGGTCGTCGTCGAGCGAGGTCGGGTTGCACTCCACGGTGACCTCTTCGAGGTCGCCGCGCGCGGCCACGGCGGCGATGACCCGGCCGAGCTCGTCGGGCTGCCAGAGGCTGGGCGTGCCGCCGCCGAAGAAGAGCGTGCGGGCGCGGGCGCCGGGCGGGAGCGCGGCGAGCCGCAGCCCCAGCTCGCGCACGACGGCGGCGGCGTAGCGGGCGTGCGGGATGCGCGCGGGGTTGATCGCCTCCGTCGCGAAGTCGCAGTACGGGCAGCGCTGGAGGCACCAGGGGAAGTGCACATATACCGCGAGGTCCATGGGGGGGTCCGTGGGGGGGGCCTTAGCACGAACGCGGCGTCCGCACGGCCCGCCGCGGGGTGCGACGCTCCGCGCCCGGGGGCACCGACGCGCCACCGCGGGGTGCTCCCCCCGGACGCGGCGCAGCAGCGCCAGGCCGGTGCCCTTGCCGGGCGCCTTGGTGGTGAAGAGCGGCTCGAAGATCGTCCCGCGGATCTCCGCGGGGACGCCGGAGCCGTCGTCCTGCACGTCGCCCCACACCATCGCCGTACAGCTCGTAGGAGCGCACGGTGATCGTGCCCGGCCCGGTGATGGCCTCGGCGCCGTTGACGATGAGGCGGACGAACACCTGCGTCGTCCGCTGGACGTCCATCTCTGCGAGCGGCATCGCGGACTGCGCGGCCCCTCGCGTTCGCGAGCGCCGCGCCGCGGGGCCGTTGTTGGTAGAGTGCGGGGCAGAGGTCGTCGAGGCGCGTGCTGCGGTTGTTCTTGCGGGAGGCGTTGATCACCCTCGCCTCCCTGGTGTTGGTGTCCGCGGTGGCGTTCTCGCTGCTCGATCGCCTGGGCGACCGCGACTGGCAGGGCACGGCCATCTACGCCCACCTCTTCGGCTTCACCCGCGACCACGGGGTCGGGGCTGACCTCCCGCTGTTCTGGAACCCCACCGTCCTGGACGCCGAGCGGCGCACCCTCTCGGACCTCGACCGGCTCGGCGCGGCCGCCACCCGCGCCGCGGCCCGGGCGCGCCTCGACCGTCGCGGGTCGGCGGGGCTCCCGACCATCCTCGCGCGGCTCGATCAGCTGAGCCCCGCGGCGCGGCGCGAGGCCCTCTCGCTCATCGCCACCTGGTCGCAGTCTCTCACCGGCACCGAGCGCGCGCCTGACCCCCTCGCGGGCGACCGCGTTGAGCACGCCCGGGTGTGGTGGGCGCGCTTCCAGGCCTCCCGGGGCATCGACTTCCGGCTGAGCTACGCCACCCGCCAGGCGCAGCGCGTCGGCGCCCGCGACCGCACCAATGCGTACGGCCGCCTGCTCCAGCTCGGCACCTTCGCGCTCCCGGGCATCCAGAACGTGCTCGCCACGACCGTCGACCGCGGCGAGAGCGCCCGGCTCACGGGCCTTCTCGCGACCCTCACGGGCCTTCCGGTGCGCGCCGAGCCGGGGTCGGCGCCGGGCGAGGTGCACCGCGTCACCGCGGCCTGGCAGGCCTTCTGGTTCGCCGAGCGCCTGGAGTTCGAGACGCTCACCGAGGAGCGCCGCGCGACCGCCCGCTTCTTCGAGACCCGCTACGGCCGCTGGGTGGAGCGCGCGATGCGCGGCCGCCTCGGCTTCAGCCGCGTCACCCGCCGCCCCGTGGCGATCGAGCTGCGCTGGCGCCTCCCGTCGAGCACGCTGTCGTCGGGCCTCGGCGGCCTCGTCGGCACCGCCATCGCCATCGCCTTCGGCGGCGGCCCCGCGCTGCGCCGCCGGCGCCTACGGCCGAAGCTGCTCGACCTCGCGGGCGCCCTCGCGCCGGGCCTCGCGGCCTTCACCACCGGCTGGCTGCTGCTGCTCCGCCTCTGCTCGCCGACGCCGACGCTCCGTGGCGACCTCGCGCTGGTGCTGGCGCAGGGCCAGTGGGCGCGGGTGCTCGCCGGCGCGGCGGTCATCGCGGCGGGCGTGGCCTGGTACCTCCAGCGCCGGAAGGCGGCGAGCGCCATCCAGCTGGTGCGCCTGGAGGCTGAGAGCTGGGTGGCCGAGCGCCTGCGGCCGGGGGTGCGGGAGGTGCTCCGCCACGGGGCGCGCATCGGGGCCGCGTCGCTGCTGGCCCCGCTGGGCTTCGCCGGGCCGGTGGTGCTGCTGGCCTCGGTGCTCGTGGAGCTCCCGCTGGGCCTCCGGGGGATGGGACAGCTCACCGTGCGCGCGCTGCTCGCGCGCGACGCCCCGTGGCTGATGGCGGCGGTGCTGACCACCGTGCCGCTGCTGCTGGGACGCCGTTGGGCGCGTGGGCTGTTGGTGAAGGTGCTCGACCTGCCCGCTGCGCCGCCGCGCGTCGGCGCGACCTCATTGGACTCGACCGCCTGATCTGGCATACCGGCGGCCGCCCCAGAAAGGACTTCGACTTCCCATGATCAAGCACTCCGGCCTCCTCGTGATCGGTCTGCTCCTCGTCGGCTGTAACGACGGCCCCACCAACATCGGCACCGTCCCCGACGACGCGTCCGCGACCGACCTCGGCGCCGTCGATCGCCCCGTCGCCACCGACGCCCCCGCCGTCGATCGCCCCGTCGCCACCGACGCCCCCGCCGTCGATCGCCCCGTCGCCACCGACGCCCCCGTCGCCACCGACGCCCCCGTCGCCACGGACGATGGGGTCCTCGACGCCGGCGCTGCGGACACGGGCGTCGACGCCGGCGCTGTGGACACGGGCGCCGACGCCGGCGCTGTGGACACGGGCGTCGACGCCGGCGCGCTGGACGCTGGGGTGACCGACACCGGCCCCGCGGACGCGGGCGTGACCGACACCGGCCCGGCCGACGCAGGCGCGACCTGCACCCCGGGCACCGAGACCTGTAACGGCATGGACGACGATTGCGATGGCATCATCGACGAGTCGGGCTGCGGCACGCACCTCCTCATCACCGAGGTGGTCGTCGGCCCCGACGAGGGCGAGTACGTGGAGATCCACAACCCGACGGCCGCCGCGATCGACCTCTCCAACGTGTACCTCAGCGACTTCCACGACTACGCCTGCTACCTCGGGCGGGCGTGCACCTTCACCGGCGGCCGAACGCTCGCGGCGCCCGCGACCTCGGACTTCGTGGCGCGCTTCCCCGCGGGCGCCACGCTCGCCCCGGGCGCGTACGCGACGATCGCCATCAAGGCCAACCTCACCCTGTTCCGCGGCATCGCGGGCGTCTGCCCGACGTACCACCTGGGTGGCGCGACCGGCGACGCCGGGGTCACCCTGGGCACCTGCATCGGGTCGCTGCCGATGCGCGCGACGGGCCACATGACCACCACGGTCAACGCCGGGGCGGGCCTTACCAACGGCCAGGAGCCGGTGGTCCTCTTCCAGTGGGACGGCAGCGCCGCGCTCCCGGTCGACCTCGACTACGTGTACTGGGGCACCTCCAGCACGACCAACCCCCAGGTCGACAAGTCCACGACCTCCATCACCCTCACGGCCGGCGGCTCGGCGACCTTCCTCGCCGACACCGCGCCCGCCACGCAGCAGCGCATCGGCACCATCGCCAACGGCGCCGCCGCCGTGCGCTGCAACTACGCCGAAGGGGCCGAGCGCCGCACCGGCGGCAACGGCTCGGGCGGCCACGACGAGACCAGCGAGCCGCTCGCGTCCACCTGGCGCGTGACCAGCGCGCCCGCCCAGGTCGACGGCAGCATCCCCGCGCTCAACGCCACCCCCGGCGCGATCAACAACTGCCGCTGACCGCCGCTGACCCAATGACCCCTCCGCGCTGGTTCCTCCTCGCGCTCTGCGCCCTCGTCCCCGCCATCGCATGGCGGCTCGGCGGCCCGTCGCTCTGGTATGCCCACGTGCTCGGCTACGGCGCGGCCGCGGCGCTCGCGGCGTGGGCCCTCGCCCAGGATGACCAGCTCAAGGCCGCGCTGAAGCCCCGGTCGGGCGACCCCTCCCTCGGGCTCCTGCCCGCGCTGGTGCTCTTCGGCCTCGTGTCCTTCTTCGTGACCCGCGCGCTCGCGCCCCTCCCAGAGCTCCGGGTGTACACGCCCGACGGTGCGTGGGTCGGGCGCGCGAACGCCCACGGGCTCCAGGCCGCGGCCGAGTGGCTGCGAACCCACGCGCTCGCCGCGATGGGCCGGGGGGCGGCGATCCAGGGCGGCGCCCGCGTGGCCTTCGTGCTCGCCATCGCCGCGCTCGAGGAGCTCGCCTGGCGCGGCGGCGTGCAGCAGGGGCTCTCCGAGCGCTTCGGCTCGACCCGCGGCTGGCTGCTCGCGTCGGCCCTCTACGCCGTCGCTCAGCTCGGCACCCTCAACCCCGCGCCCGCCCTGCTCGCCCTCCCCTGCGGCCTGCTGTGGGGTGCGATGTACCGCTACCGAGGCGGCCTCGCGCCGTCGATCCTGTCGCACGCCATCTTCAGCTGGGCCCTCTTCGCCCACAACAGCAGCCCCTTCCTCCTGCGCTGACCCGTCGGCGCTATCATCGCCCGATGGTGCGCGCCCATCCGTCCCGCGCTGCCCGGCTCGCGCTGGCGGCGTCCCTGACCGTCGCCTGCTCGGGCGGGTCGCGGCCGCCACCGCTCGGGGGGATCTCCTTCGACGGCGGCGCCGACGAGTCGCTGGTCAGCGTCGTGCGGGACGCGATCCCGCTGCGCGAGATGCCCTCCTGCGGCGGCACGGCGGTGTCGCTCACCCGCCGCCGGGCGAGCGCCATCCTGGTCATCGACCGCTCCGGCAGCATGAACGAGAACACCCTGGACGGCGTGCGCAAGTGGACCGCGCTGCTCGCCGCCCTCGACGGCGCCCTGCCCCGCATCGAGCAGAACGTCTCGCTCGGGCTGGTGACCTTCCCGCAGCCCGTCCCGCCGGGGGTGCCGCGCAGCGCGGCCACGGTCTGCGCGCTGCGCCCGGGCCTCGACCTCGAGCCGCGCCTCGGGGCGGCGGGCGCCATCATGGCCCGGCTGCGCGCCGGCCTGCCCGAGGGGCCGACGCCCACTGCGGGCGCCGAGGAGGTCGCGGGGCGGTGGTTCGTCAACGAGCCCGACCGCGAGGGCGGGCGGTACATCATCCTGGCGACGGACGGGGCGCCCAACTGCAACACCGCGCTCGACCCGCTCTCCTGCCGCTGCACCGCCGGCCCCGCGTCGTGCGACCCCGCGATGAACAGCTTCGCTCCCATCAATTGCCTCGACGACGCGCGCGCCACCGAGGCGATCCGGCTGTTTCGCCACCAGGAGATCTTCACCTACGTGGTCGGGCTCAACGGCGCCGAGGCGTACGCCCCGGTGCTCGACGCGATGGCCGACGAGGGCGGCCGCGCGCGCGCCGCGTCCCCGCGCTTCTACCCAGCCAACACGGCCAACGAGCTCGTGCGCGAGCTCACCGCCATCACCTCGGGCATCGCCGACTGCCGCTTCGCCCTCGACGCGGCGCCGCCCGACCCGGCGCTGGTCGACCTGCGCCTCGACGGCGCGAGCCTCATCCACGACCCGGCACACCGCGACGGCTGGGACTGGTCGGACACCTCGCGCCAGGAGATCCGCTTTCACGGGCCGACCTGCGAGCGGGTGAGCGCGGCCACCGGCGGGTCTCGGCTCGTCGCGGCCTTCGGCTGCCCGGCGCCCGCGCCGCCGTAGCTCCGGCGCAGACCGGCCGATCGTCGACCTCGACCCGTGATGGTCAGTTGATGGCGACGGCGAAGTTGCGGCTCTCGGGCACGCAGTTCTCCGCCGAGCACACCGCGAAGCGCATGCGCCCGAGCACCACCGTGCGGGCGCCCGCGCGCACCACCGGCACCGTGAAGCGCGCGACGGCCTGGGTGTACTCCGCGGCGTCGGCGCGGCGCAGCGAGGGCTTCTCCGTCGAGCCGTCGCGCACGTCGAGCTCGAGCACCACGGGGTACTGCTCGTTGACGTGGAAGTGACCCGCCCCGCGCAGCTCGACCGCGAGGCTGGCCGGGGCCGCCGGCGTGGCGCCCGCGGTGAGCGCCGCCGTGAGCACGAAGCTGGGCTCGCTGATTTCCACGCGCGGCCCGCTGGCGTCGGTGGCGGCCGGCGCGGCGACGGCGGGCGCCGGGGTGGGAGGACTCACCGGGGGCGCCACCGCAGGAGGCTCCGGGGTGACCGGCGGCGACGCCGCGCGCTCGCAGCCCAGCGACAACAGCAACCCGAGACAAGCAGCGACCCGATCGATTCGCATGGTGAGCTCCTATGACCTCCTGGCAACGCGGGCCGGGTCGTAGCACGCGGCGCGGAGGGCCTCCAACGGTCGGACGCCCGCACGATCTCCCTTCCACCGGGCAGAGGCCCCGCGGTAACGCTTGCGCGCGATGCCCCGCCGATTCGCCACCGCGCTGCTGCTGCTCGCCGCCGGGGCGACCGCGTGCGCCGGCGCGCCCCGCTGCGCGACCGCCCCCGCGGGAGCCGTGGTGCGCTGGGCCGACCTCTCGCTCGACCCGGCGACGCGCATCACGGTCGTGCCCGTCCTCGTGCAGGCCCCGGCGGAGTTCGACCCCTCGGCGGGTACGGTGCTCCTGCGCTTCGACGGGGCGGCGCTCGGCGAGGCCCCGCAGGTCGACCGCGCCGCGCTGGTGCTCGTCCCTGGCCCGGACGGCCGCCCGGACCGCTGCGCCCTCCTGCGCGTGCGCGCCGTCGACGAGCCCTGGACCGTCGCCGCCGTGGCTCGCGGCGACGCCCCCGCGCTGGGCCTCGACGCCGCCGCGGAGGTGACGCTGCCCCCGCAGCGGGTGCCGGTGCGGGTCGACGTGACGGCCCTGGTGCGCGCGCTCGGCGCCGACGGACTGACCCGGCGCGGGCTCGCCGTGACCGCGACGGAGGGTGGAGTCACCTTCCAGGGTTCGGGTACCCTCTCGCCCGCGGAGCGTCCCCGCCTCGAGGTGTTGCTGCGATGAAGCGTTCGATCCCCATCGGCCGCTACCACCTGCTCGACCGCGTATCCAGCGGCGGAATGGCGGACGTGTTTCGCGCGAAGGTCGTCGACCCCGACGGCACCGAGCGCCTCGTGGCGATGAAGCGCATCCTCGAGCAGTACGCCGAGGACCCGGCCTTCGTGCGCATGCTGGTCGCCGAGTACCGGCTCTCGCTGCTGCTGGTGCACCCCAACATCGCGCGCATCTACGAGCTGCTCCAGACCGAAGAGGGCTACTTCATCGCGATGGAGTACGTGGACGGTAAAGACCTCCGCGCCACGATGTACCGCGCCTCGGACCGTCGGCGCCCCGTGGACGCCACGGACGCCGCGTACCTCATGGCCCGCGCCGTCGACGGCCTCGACCACGCGCACGTCGCGACCACCCACGACGGCCAGCCGTTGCGCCTCGTGCACCGCGACTTCTCCCCCTCGAACATCCTCGTCAGCTACGACGGCACGGTGAAGATCATCGACTTCGGCATCGCCAAGGCCGACGTCGACCGCGAGCGCACCGCCCAGGGGATCATCAAGGGCAAGGTGCGCTACATGTCCCCCGAGCAGGCGCAGGGCGACCCGCGGCTCACGGGGCAGTCCGACGTGTTCTCCGCGGGCAGCGTGCTCTACGAGCTTCTCGCCGGCACGCCGGCCTTCTCGGCCCCCTCCGAGGTGGAGCTCATCTACGCCGTGCGCCGAGCCGAGCCGGTGCCCCTGCGCGAGCTCGCGCCGCACGTGCCCGCGGTCCTCGCCGAGATCGTCGAGCGGGCCATGGCCCGGAACCGGCAGGACCGCTACCAGTCGGCCGGGGAGTTTCGCGACGGGCTGGTGACCTACCTCCGCGGCTACGCCCCCAACTACCGGCGCACCCGCCTCGCCAACTACATGCGCGGTCTCTGGGCGCGGGAGATCGACGTCGAGATCCGCACCCTGCTGGAGTATGCGCTCTCCGAGGAGCCCGCCGCGGCCTCGGTCGACCTGCTCGCGGGCGCGTCGCTCGAGGAGTCCGTGCGCGAGGTCTCCCGCGCGCTCGACGTGGGATCCGTGCCCGAGTTCGCCAGCCCGGTGCCGTCGCTCCCCTCGGGCGCCCCCATCGCCGTGCGCCCGGATGACCTCTTCGCGAGCGAGCTCAACGCGCCGCCGCTCCCACCGCACGGCCGCGGCTCGTGAGAGGCGCCCTCCTCGCCGCGCTCGCCCTGCTGGGCTGCGCCTCCCGGGCGCCCCGACCCCGCGCGCTCGCCGCGCCCGTCGACGCGGCCGCCCCGGTCGCCGCCACCGCCCCGGGACCCGACCCCTGCGGCGCGACCCGCCGCGACGCCGCGTGCTTCCCCGCGGGCCTCTCGCTGCTCGGGGCCGACACCACCGAAGACCACTTCGAGCTGCGCCCCGCCCGCGCCGCGCGCCTCCGGGCGTTCTCCCTCGACCGCGCGGAGGTCGACGCCGCCCGCTACCGCGAGTGCGTCGCCGCGGGCCGCTGCGCCCCGATGCGCTGCGACGCTGACGTCCCCGCCGCCGCGCCCGCCCGCTGCCTCGCCTGGGCCGACGCCCGCGCCTACTGCGCCTTCCGCGGCGGGCGCCTCCCCTCCGAGGCCGAGTGGCAGCGCGCGGCGGCCGGCCCGCTGGAGCTGAGCCGCCCGTACCCCTACGGCGCTGCCGCCGCCGCGGCCGACGCCGCCGTCGACGACCTTACCCCGGAGGGTATTCGCGACCTCGCGGGCTCGGTGGCCGAGTGGGTCGACGACCCGGGCAACTTCTACCCCGCGCTCCCCGAGCTCCCGCGCCTCGACGCCGCCGTCGACGCCGCCGTCGACGCCGCCCTCGCCGAGCTCCCGCCGCGCACCGACGCGGGGCTCTTCATCTACGACGACCCGCGCGGCGCCCAGCGGGGCCCCTGGCGCGTCGTGCGGGGCGGCGACGCCCGCCTCCCGTGGGGGCAGTGCACCAGCGCGCTCCGGCGGATGCGCCTGCCCACCGAGGCGCTCCCCTGGGTGGGCGTGCGCTGCGCCTACGACCCCGAATCCCCTTCGCCCGCGGGGCCCACGCGCCCGTACTCGTGAAGCTTGTATTGGATCTTGCGGGCCGAGACCCCGAGGATCTTCGCCGCCTTCGAGGTGCTCCCGCCCGCGGCGCGCAGGGTCTCCAGGATGGCGTAGCGCTCGAGTTCGGCGATGCTCGACCCGGGGATCACCGGCCGCCCGTCGCCCTCCTTCGCCCGGGCCGCGCCCACGGTCATGGGCCCCGGCAGGTGCTCGACCTCGATGCGCTCCGAGCGGCAGACCACCACCGCGCGCTCGACGGCGTGCTCGAGCTCGCGCACGTTGCCCGGCCAGGGCCACGCCGTGAGCCGCTGCATGGCCTCGTCGCTGAAGCCGGTGATGCGCTTGCCGTTCTCCTGGGCGTAGCGGCGCAGGAAGAAGGCCGCGAGGGAGGGCACGTCGGTGCGGCGCTCGCGCAGCGGGGGGATGTCCACGCGGATGACGTTGAGGCGATAGAAGAGGTCTTCGCGAAACTGCCCGCGGCGCACGCGGTCTTCGAGGTCGACGTTGGTCGCGGCCACCACGCGCACGTCGACCTTGAGGGTCTCGTTGCCGCCCACGCGCTCGAACTCCCGCTCCTGGAGGAAGCGCAGCAGCTTCACCTGCGTCGCGGCGGGAATCTCCCCCACCTCGTCGAGGAAGAGGGTCCCCCCGTCGGCCTGCTTGAAGCGCCCCTCGCGGCGTCCGACGGCGCCGGTGAAGGCCCCGCGCTCGTGCCCGAAGAGCTCGCTCTCCAGCAGCGACTCGGACAGCGCCGCGCAGTTGAGCCGCACCAGGGGCTGGCTCGCCCGCGTCGAGGCGCGGTGCAGCGCCGCCGCGACGAGCTCCTTGCCGGTGCCGCTCTCGCCGATGATCAGCACGCTCGAGCGCGACGGCGCCACCTGCGCGACCGTGGCGAGCAGGGCCTTCATGCTCGGGTGCTCACCGACGATGTGCCCGAAGGCGTTGCGCTCCCGGAGGCGCTCGCGCAGCACGGCGGCCTCGGCCATGAGCCGGGCCTTCTCCATGGCGCGCTCGACCACGGCGATGAGGCTGCCGGGCTCCAGCGGCTTGGTGAGGTAGTTGTCCGCGCCCAGCTTGATGGCCTCGACGGCGGAGTCGATGGTGCCGAAGGCGGTCATCACCACGAGCACCGTGGCGGGCGACGCGGCGCGCGCCTCCTTCAGCAGCCCGAGCCCGTCGAGGCCGGGCATCTTGAGGTCCGTGAGGATGAGGTCGGGCGAGAAGCTCCCGAGCTTGCCCAGGGCCTTGAACCCGTCCGCCGCCGTCTCGGTCTCGTAGCCCTCCTCGCGAAGGATCTCCGAGAGCGCCGCCCGCGCGTTGGCCTCGTCGTCCACGATCAGGATGCGCCCTCTGCTCTCGTCCATCACAGCGCGGAGTGTACCCCGACGCGCCGAGGGACTAACGTCAACAACTCGCCATGAGTGACGCCCCGGAGCCCATCGACGACCTGCCCGTTGCCTCCGGCGGCGCCGTCGACGAATCCACCCTCCTGCCCGTCGAGCGCGACCGGCGCTTCGTCGTCCGCCTGGTGCTGATGCTCCTCGTGGGCCTCATCGCGGGCAGCTTCGTCGCGATGAAGCTGCGCAACGAGGCCGGCTCGTGCGGCGCGAAGCTCATGCGCCCCGGCAGCACCGTCATCCCCCCGCGGTCCCGATGAGCGCCGCGCCCGCCGCGCGCCTGGGCGTCCATGTCGGCGTGGTCTGGTCGCGGCAGCGGTCGACGCGGAGCTCAGCGACCGTAGTCGCCCGGGCCAGCGCCCGCGGCGTCCGCGCTCGCGGCGCCCACGCCGGCGCCCACCGGGTGCGCGCCTGAAGCCCCCGTGATGGGGTCGGGGTTGGTGTCCTCAGGTTGCTTCGGGTTGTTCATGGAGAGGTGTCCTTCCGTTGCGGACCGGAGCGCGCACCGGACAGTCGGTCGTGATGCCAGAGCGCGCAGACCCTTGAGACGAGGGTGCATGCGCAGCGCAGGTGCCGCTGCAACTGAGCGAAAAACGCATAAGAACAGGGCATTTCGTGTGGCGTTCCGGCGTGCCGCGGCGCTCGCGTGGGGCGACGATGTGCACCCGCGGCGCCGCGATGGATCCCGCGGCGGGCGTCTGCGATCGGGGAGGGAGCAGGTTGGTCGGGGAGCGGAGAGGAGCGGAGAGGTCAGCGCAGGCGGTCGGCCGCGCGGAAGTACTTCTTCGCGTACGCGACGAGCTGACCGTCGGTCGGGTGGTCGACCGTCTCGATGCCAACGATGCGGGGCTCGAGCGCCTGGTCGTGACGGTGGATGTGTCGGATCAGCTCCAGCTTCGCGGTGGAGGGGCCGACCACGAGGACCGCGGCGGAGGCCGCGAGCGACGCGGCGACCTCGTGGTAGTAGTGCGAGTCCTCCTCGCGGCGACCGCTCACCGCAGCGCGGTTGTGGAGATGCGCCGGGGTCGAGAGCGCGTGAACATCAGTCTCGTTGATGTTGTCGGCGTCGAAGTGAAAGACCTTGGCTTCGCGGTGATCGAGCCAGACGACCGTGTGATGGATGGACATGACGGGCCGCGTGAGCAGATCCCGTGCCGCGTATAGCACCGTGGCGCAGCAGGCGAGTCGGTCGCGAGCCCACGAACCCGCTGCGCGGGCGACGCAGGGCTTGCGCGCCGGGCTTCAGTCGCCCGCGGCGCGCGCCAGGATGTCTTCGGTGCTTCTGCGGCGAACGCAGGCTCTGGTAGCGCAGCACCTTGTCGCGGATGAGCGGGCGCCTCCAGGCTGCGCGGCACCAGCCGGTCGAGGAGCGCGAAGAGGAGCGCGTCGTCGATGAAGAACGACTTGCCCACGCCGCCGGGCCCGCTCACCCCCACGATGGAGACCTGCGAAGGTGGTTTACGGATGACCTCCGTGCGCTGCGCGACCTCGGAACGGCGAACGGTCTCCATCGCCCGTCGCCCGACCGGGTCTACTCGCCCCAGCGCACGCCGTACCGCGCCGCGGGCGCGTCGGGGGCCGCCCCGGGCGCAGCGCCCACCACCGCGCCCACCGCCGGTCCAGGGCCCGCCGGTCGCGGATAGCGCGGCGCCGCGGGCCACCGACCGAAGCGTGACGCGTCGGGCGAGGCCGCGCCCAGGTCGTAGCGCTGCAACAGCGGCGCGGCCGCGTCGGGGCCGTTGCGCGACCGCAGCCGCGCGCACTCCTCGGTCGAGATGCGCTTCGGGCCCGCGACGGTGCCGAGGCTGGCGTCGGCGTCCATGAGCAGCCACGGGCGGTCGGGGCCCATGTTGTCCGGGTGCCAGGGCTGGTCGAGCAGGATGTGCCCCGCCTCGTGCGACTGCGTCCACGCCTCGCGCTCGGCCGCGATGCCCGCGCGGTCGATCAGGAACCCGTTGCCGATGGACCCGCCGTCGCCGCGTACGAAGGCCTCGCCGATGCGCGTGCCCCGCGAGAAGCGGTTGATCACGATCATCTCCATGGTGGTCGCGTCGTCGTCGATGAGCGGCTTGATGAGCGCGCGCTCCTCGAGCGTGCCCGACGTGCTGTTCTGGTTGTTGAACTCGTCCACCCCGTCGCTGAAGTCCACCGCCGCGATCGCCGCGCCCTGCCGCCGGTCGGTGCTCAGCACCCCGCCGGGAGGCGCCGAGAGCGTCGTCCAACGCCCCGCGCGGTCGAGCACCAGCACGTCGGCGCTCGGCTCGGCGCCGTAGGTCGTGCGCGGGTTGCTCGTCACCCGGGCCGTGTAGCCCCGCGCGCGCAGCAGCGCCCCCATCGCCATGGCCGTGTCGATCGGCCGCCACCCCGCGCGCGTCACCAGCGGCGGCAGCGCGACGCCGTTGACCCGCAGCCGCACCTGTCCGCCCGCCGCGCGCGCCCCGTGGTCGTCGCCGAAGGCGATCATCGTCGGCGTCGGCGGATCGACCACCCGCGCCACCTCGCCCGCCGGGTCGCCCCAGGTCACCCCGCACTGCGCGTACACCTCGTTGGCGATCGCCACCTGCCGCCGCCCGATGTCCAGCGCCGCCGCCTCGCTGCCGCCCACCAGCGGCACACCTCCGCTCGCCTGCGCCCGGTTGCGCAGCACCAGCACGTGCGCCCGCACCAGCCGCGCGGCCATCGGCCCGTCCTCGCGCCCGGGGCGCCCCACGCGAACGTCCGTCGTCGCCTCGCCCGCAGCGCCCGCCCGGCGGTAGCCCACCCGCACCCGATCGCGCAGCGCCACCCGCAGCGTCTGCGCCTCGACGCCCGGCGCCCGCTGGTCGACCTCGTCGCTCACGAGCCGCACGTAGCCCGAGCGCCACGGCGACCCCGCGTCGGGCCGACGGAGCGCCACCTCCGCGAGCCGCGACCGCAGCGCGCCCGGCTCCGAGGCGAAGGACGCAGGCGTCCCGCGGCCCTCCCAGCGCACGGCGGCGGGGGCGCCGGCGGCGGGGTCCCACACCTCCGCGCGGAGGTTCTCGGGGTCGGGTGACGCGTCCCACCACGCGGCGCTGCGCGGCAGGGTCTCGTCGTTGGTCACCTGCCGCGAGAGCATCACCGCGTCGCGGTGGGCGTACACAGGGGCGTTGTCGCCGCGCAGCACGGTGACCGCCACGACGGTGACCGGCACGCGCCACCGGAGCGCCCCAGCGACGAGCTCCACGGAGGCGTCGTCGGCCCGCGCGCTCGCTGCCACGCCGACGAGCTCGACGACGGCCGCGCCCCGGCGCACCGGGACGTTCGCGCGCTCGACGAGCGCGCCCGCGGCGTCGCGCACGCGCAGCCCCCCGGTGACGCGGACCGCCACCGCGCCGGTAGGCACTCCCTCCACGGTGACGGCGACGCGGTCGTCGTCGGCGGCGGTGAGCGACGCCGCCTGCTGCGAGTCGGGCACGCCGTCGTCGTCGTCGTCGTCGTCGTCCAGGCCCACGATGGCGCGGGCGGGGTCGGCCTCGCCGGTGCTCCAGCGCAGCGTGGGCGGGGCGGCCTGGGCCGAGGCCGTGGCGAGGCGCGAGAGGCCGGCGAGCAGCACCGCGAGGCAGGGGGCGAGACGCATGGACTGAGACCATAGCGCGGACCGCGCGGGGACGGTCCTCCGCGCGCCCCGGCATCGCGACCACGGACGCGACCCACGGGCCCGCGTCGAACACCGTCACCGCGTCGTTGCCGCGCGCGCTCGCGATCCATCGTCCGCCGCCGAACAGCTCCAGGCGGTCGGCCGCGTCGATGCGCCCCACCATGCAGCGCTCCGGGAGATCGGTCGGCGGCCCCGGGCAGCGCCACAGGTACGCATGGTCGCCGAGGACGAGCGAGGCGTCGCCCCCGACCACGACGGCGCTCCGCGCGACCGTGTCCGCGAAGGTGGCGCCAGCCGGGCACGCGCCGAAGGGCGCCGCGGCGTCCGCCTCGTCCCGGAGGAAGGGACCGCAGCAACCGCGGTGCCCGCACGACGCGCATCGCGCTTGCGCTCGACCGGCGCGCGGGTGTAGCGACGGCGGCAGATGGAGAGGAGCGGGCGCTCGCCGGAGGTTCCCTGGTGAACCTCGGGAGGAAAGTCCGAGCTCCGCAGGGCAGGATGCTGGCTAACGGCCAGTGGGAGCGATCCCGAGGACAGTGCAACAGAGAAAGACCGCCGCACGCCGCGAGGCCACTGCGGTAAGGGTGAAACGGTGAGGTAAGAGCTCACCGCGGCGCTGGCGACAGCGACGGCACGGCAAACCCCATCCGGAGCAAGACCCAATATGGAAGCGATGCGGGTCACACCGCGGGAGACCAGGAGCCCGGTCGATGCTTCCGGGTTGGTCGCTAACGACGTCGCGAGCAATCGTCGACGCTAGAAGAATGAGCGCCCCCGGGCGGTGAGCGATCGCCGCGCGGGACAGAACTCGGCTTACAGCCCTCTCCATCTCCGAAGACGCCTCGGGCCCCGGCAACGGGTCACCCGGGGCGTCGGCGGTTCTGGCGCCTGCGCCTACTCCACGACGCGCCGCACCGTGCCCTCGGCCGCGAGGTCGACCGGCATCGGCAGGAGCGGCTCGGTGCCGTCGGCCATCCGCACCACCTCGGCGAAGGGCTGATCGAAGAGCTCCGGGGAGCGCACGCCGGAGAGAACCAGCACCCAGCGCCCGTCCTCGAGCTCCAGCACGCTCCCAGGCGGATAGCGCCCCACGCGGTTGACGAAGAGCTGGAGCAGATCGGGGTCGTACTCCGTGCCGCGGGCGGCGTACATCCGCGCGAGCGCCGTCGGCGGCGCCATCAGCGGCCCCCCCGGGCGGTAGCGGGTGAGCGTCTCGAAGTCGTCCGCGATGTGGATGATGCGCCCGAACAGCGACGAGCCACCCGGGGCGTTGAAGGGCCGGTGATGCTCCAGGCACGCCAGCATCCGGTGGATGCGGGCCTCGTGGAAACCTCGCTGCGCCAGCAGGGTGCGCACGGCGGCGCTGCCGTGCCGGCTGAAGGGCGGCGCGTAGCCGTCCTCGTCGGTCGCGTAGCCGAGGTCGTGGTAGCAGGCAGTCACGCCGAGGTCGGCCAGCGCCGTCTCGGGCAGGCCCACCTCGCGGCCGATGAGCACCGCGAGCATCGCCACCTGCGAGCTGTGTCGCGAGAGCGCGTGGGTGTTCTTGTCGAAGCGCGAGCGCGCGATGCTCTCCTCCTCGCTCTGCGCGGGGAGATCGACCATCTCGTTGATCATCTTGCGCACGGGCAGCGGGTTGGCCGCCCGGCCCGAGGCGAGGCCCGCCCAGAGCCCGTCCACCACGCCCGCCGCGCGGTGCATCACGGCGCCGACGTCCTGGTCGAGGCGCTTGTGCTCGTCCTTCATCCGGAAGCGGAACACCGGCAGCAGCTCCAGCGCGCTCAACCCCGCCGCCTCCAGCAGCGCCTGGAGCGCCGCCCGCGGGTGGGCGCGCGGGGCGTCGGCCATCGCGGCCACCACGATGCGGCGCCACTGCTCCATGGTCAGCGTCGCGTGCAGGTTGAGCCCGCCCACCTCGTGCCGGAGCCACAGCGCCGCGAAGTTGTCGTCGGCCTCCACGCGGTCGTCGAGCCGGAGGCGCTGGTCGTTCACGTAGACCTGATCCTCCACCATGATGACCTGCACCATGCCGAGCAGGTCGCGCAGCGCCGCGAGGGAGCGCTCGAGGTCCTTCAGCGGCGCCTCGAAGGCCATGTTGCGGGTGTCGTGGAAGCGCGTCATGCGCATCGCGCCGGTGAGCATCCGCACGAACTGCTCGCCCAGCTCGCGCACCTTGGCCGCCAGCTCGCGGTCGTCGCCCGCCCGCGCCTTGTCGAGCGCCCGCCCGACGTCGCGCTGCGCGTCGGCCACCTCGTCGACGGCGCTCACGCGGTCACCGCCTTCGCCTGCGCCCGCTCCGCCCGCGCCTCCTCCACCACCCGCCGCATCGCCTCCGTGCTCGCCGCCGCCGCCATCTCCTTCAGGATCGCGTCGGCCTCGGCCGCCGGGTGCCGGGCCAGGCCCGCCGCGGCGGCCCGCGTCCGCGCCCCGTGCGCGTCGTTCTTCATGAGCCGCTGGATGATCCCCGCGGGCTTCGCCCACTCGCGGAAGGCCTCGATGGCCCGTCCCCCGTCGACCAGGGTCATGGCCCGCCCCACCGCGGCCATCTCCTCGGGCGACGAGCGCTCCTCCGCGCGGTGCTCTGCGTGCCGTTGCAGCAGCGTGAACGCCCCGGGCTCGCGGTGCTCGCCGATGGCCTCGACGGTGCGCACCCGCAGCAGCTCGCTCGGCGACCGCAGCAGGTGCACCAGCACGCCCCGCGTCGAGGCGTCGGTGCGCGCCGTCGCCGTCAGCCGCAGGAACTCCATCTGCAGCTCGTCGTCCTCGCCGCCGATGAGCGTCGAGGCGACCAGCGAGGGCGCGTCCGGCAGCCGCTCGGCGAGGGCCCGCAGGAGGTCGGCCGCGAGGCTACCGCGCACCGACCGCAGCCGCGCCACGACCACGTCCGCGCGCGCCGGCAGGAAGCCCTCGAGCAGCTCGCGGAGGATGCGCCGGTCGTTCTCCGCGCGCTCGGTGCCGAGCAGGTCGAGGAGCACCGGCAGCGGGTCGTACGGCAGCGACGACAGCAGGTCCTTGAGCTCCCGGGGCGCGCCCGGGGCGTCGTGGGGCACCGAGCGCACCAGCTTCTGGAGGGCCCGGGCGTCGAAGAAGCCGCCCACGATGGGGCCCACCTGCTCGGCGAGGTCGGGGTGCGTGTCGTCGAAGCGCGCGAGCACGTCGTAGAGGGCGAGCAGCTGCTGGAGCCGGCTGTCGGAGAGGAGGAAGTCCCGCGCCTCGCGCACCAGCGGCGCGACCTCGTCGAAGCCCACGGGGTCCGTCGGGTCGCCCGCCACGGCGAGCAACTGCCGGATGAGGTCGATGGTCACCTGCGGCAGCCGCGGCGAGGCGCACTCGGCCACCAGCGCCGCGCGGGCCTCGTCGGAGACCTCCGCGAGCGAGACGCGCGCGGCGGCCGGCAGGGCCGGGGCCGGGAGGTCGAAGTCCGCGGGGATCTTCGCGGACGCCTCGATCGCAACGCCCATCGAGGGGCCGCGCTCTCCCGCGGGGACCTCGTCGTCGTCGTCGGGCACGAAGCCCTCGATGGACTCGATGGTGATGTTGTGGAACCCCGCCTTCCAGAGCAGCGTGACGAGGTCGTCCTCGTCGTGCCGCACCCCGACGAAGCGGATCGATAGGATCTCCAGCAGCTTGGTGAGCTCCGGCCAGGTGGTGTCGGCGTCCAGCGTGATCTTGCGCACGCCGTCGCGGAAGAGCTTGAGCGCCAGCGACCGCTCGCGCTCGCGCTCGATGTAGACGACCTCCTGGTCGAGCACGAGCTCGAAGGGGCGCACCGTCAGCGGCATCTCGCCATACCGGGACAGGTAATCCGCGAAGGCGCTGCGGAGCGCGTCGAGGAAGCCCCGCACCGCCTGGTTGCTCGGGTCATAGATGAGGTAGCTGCGCGAGGCGCGCGCCAGCGTGAGGATGCAGGCGTGGGCCGCGACGGCCCGCTCGCTGCCCTGCAGGGCCGTCTCGGACTCCGCCTCGCCGGGCGGCGCGGAGGGCCCCTGGGGGGCGACGCTCGCGCTCGGGGACGCCGAGCTGCGCAGCGAGGGCAGCGAGGCGTAGGTGGAGTTGCCCGCCGAGGGGGCAGCGCGGGCGAGGCTCTTGGGCGCGGCGGTCGGCGGGCGCCGCGGGATGACCGCCGGCGACTGCGCGGACCGGGCCGACGGCGTGGCGAAGGCGTCGTCGAGCTCGAAGCGCTCGGGGACGGGCGCCAGGGCGCGCGTCGCAGCGACCGCCGGGGTGCTCCCGGACCGGGGCGGGGCCGGCGCGCTGAAGATCTCGTCGGCAAGCGAGGCGGGCGGCGCGACGGTGGGGCGCGGCGGAGGCGAGGAGCGCGGGGCCTGCGCGAAGGGGTCTTCGTCGACCCTCGGGCGGGCCTCGCGGGTCGGCGGCGGGCGAGAGCTCCGCGCGGGCGGGGCCGGTGCGGAGGGGACCAGCGTCGCGCGCGGCGGCGCGAGCGAGATCGACGGGCGCAACGGGGGAAGCTCCGGGGCGCTCTGGATCCGCGGCGAGGCCTCGTCGGCCTCCTCGGCGCGCAGGTCGATTCGCGGCCGCGACTCGGGCCTGGCGGAGGTCGGCGCGCTCGTCAGCGGGTTCGTGGGCAACGCTCCCCCGCTGTGGCGGCGCGGTGGCGCGAGCGAGAGGCCCGCGGCGGCCGTCGACGGGGTGGGGGCGCGGTAGGGCGGAAGCGCCGGGAGCGCCTCGTAGGAGTTCCTCCGCGGCGGCGCGCCGATGGGAATCTGGGAGGGTCGCCCAACGGGCGCTGTCGGCTCACCGGCCGGTGACGGCTCGGAGCGGTCTTCGTTCGACATCGCAGCGCAGGCCTCCGAGCCCCTGAGGTAGCGCGTCCCCATGCAACAGGGCAAGTGCTTCGCAGCGCGCCGCGACGACCGCCGGCGCGGGGGGTCAATAGTCGACGATCGCGTCGACCGCCGCGTCGCTGTGCAGCGGCAGCGCGACGCCGCGCTCGGGCCGGGCGTAGAGGTAGCGGTAGCGCGCGAGGTTCTGCACCACGCGGCGCACGTAGGTGCGGGTCTCGTCGAAGGGGATGTGCTCGACGAAGGCGTCGACGTCGTCGCCGCCGTGCTCGCGCATCCAGCGGTTCATGGCGCCGGGGCCGGCGTTGAAGCTGCCGATGGCGCGGGGCAGCACGGCCCGGTACTGGCGGTACAGTCGGCCGATGTAGTGCCCCGCCACGCGGACGTTGTAGGCGGGCTCGAAGAGCTGGTCTTCGGCGAACGGGATGCCCAGCTCCTGCGCCACGCGCCGGGTCGTCGGCGGCACCATCTGCAGCAGCCCGATGGCGCGCGCCGTCGAGACGTCCCGCGCGTTGAACCCGCTCTCCTGACGCATGATCGCGTAGAGGTAGTCGCGCGGCAGCCCGTTGGCGTCCTCGGCCGCCTCCACCAGCGGCGCGAAGGGCCGCGGGAAGCCGGCGTCCCAGATCCAGCGCGTGGAGGTCGTGGGCAGCGCGTCGAGCGCCTCGGCGTGGCGGGACGAGAGCAGGAAGGCCCGGCGCGCTTCGCCGAGCGCGAGGTAGGCCCCGGCCATCACCTCGTCGGCCCGGTCGCGGGGGAGCGTCGCCCGGAGCGCGTCGTCCTCGGCGACGAGCACCTCCGCGGCCTCGCGGTCGAAGCCCAGCGCGGCGAGCCAGCGGGCGCGCGGCGGAAGCGCGAGGGGGGGCCGCGGCCGCGCCGACGGGGGCGGGGGCGGCGGCTCGGGCGCGGCGCCCTGGGCCCGCAGCCGCGACTCCGCGAGGATGGCGTACCAGGTGAGCGGACGGTGCTCGACGAGACCGCGCCACGCGGTCACCGCCCCGGCGGCGTCGCCCGCCCGCAGCCGCGCGACCGCGGACCAGTACCGCCCGCGCCCACGCTCGAGGTGGTGCGTCGCGACCTCGCCCGAGCGGGCGAGCGGCTCCACCGCGTCGGCGAAGCGCCCAGCGGAGTAGAGGGTCCACCCGAGGTGCCAGGCCGCGTCGACCCGCAGCCGCGACGGCGCGCCGGGCCGGTCGCGCAAGAAGGCCCGCCACCGCGCGACGGCCTGCTCGCGCCGCGCGTGGTGGGAGTCGAGCCACGCCGCGCGGAAGGCCGCCTCGTCGCTCCAGCGCCCGCGGAGGGCCCGGGCGACTGCGTCGTAGGCCCGCACGGCGTCGTCGTCCTGGTCGGCCCGCGAGAGGGCACGCGCGGCCATGAAGGCGTCCTCGTCGCGGCGGTCGTTGAGCGGGTTGCGCGACGCCGCCGAGAGCCAGCGGTGGGCCTCGGGGTACCGCCCCCGCGCCCCGAAGAACGCCCGCCCCAACAGGTGCACCCGCCGCGCCTCGTCGCGCCCCGCGAGCGTGGGGATGGCCTGGAGCGACTCGATGGCCTCCGCGTGGCGCGCCCGGCCCAGCAGCACCCCCGCCCGCTCCAGGGACTGCACCGCGCCCAGCGGTCGGCCGGCGCGGACGAGGGCCGCGAGCCCCTGCACTCCGGCGGTGGTGTCGGGCTCGTCGACGGCCAGCCGCCGGCGAGCCTCCAGGGCCGCGGCGGCGTCGCCGGTCGCGTCGAGGGCCTCGGCGGCCAGGGCCCACGCGCGGGCGCGATCGATGCCCGCCGGGGGGCGGGCCACCCAGGCGCGCATCGCCGCGGCGGCCCCGCGCCGATCGCCCGCGACCCACGCCTCGAGCGCCGCCTGGGTGCGGTCGGACGCGCCGCCGCCGCGGGTCGCGAGGGCCTCCCAGGCCGCGCGCGCCTCGGGGTGACGCCCGGTCGCGGCGAGGGCGGCGGCCTCCATCCGGCGGGCTTCGAGGGAGAGCGCCGGGAGCGCGGCGGCGACGCCGGGCAAGCGCGCGAGGGCGGCCGCGGGGTCGCCGAGGTCGAGCGCGACGCGGGCCGCGATGAAGCGGGCCTCGGGGCTCGACTGCACCGCCGCGGGCAGGCGCTCGAGGGCCGCCCGGACGCCCGAGCGCTCGCCCGAGCGTACCAGCGCGACGACCGCGGCGAGGGAGGCGGGGGGCGCGGGGTCGAGGCCTGCGTCGTCGGGGCCCGCGGCGCCGGGAGCGTCCGGCGAGGGCGGGCGCGCGGGCGCCGGCGGGGCCCGCCTCGTCGGCGGGGCGGGCGGGTCGCGCACGCAGCCGAGGAGCGCGAGCCCGAGGAGCGGAAGCAGGCGTCGGACGCGCGTCGCCACGGTGGCTGACCGGGTATCACACCGCCGGGCGGGGCGACATCGATCGAGCGCCCGGCGCGAGGCGCGTGGTAGCGTGGGCCGTGCGGTGCACCACATGAAGCAAGGGTCCGCGAGCGCAGAGAACAAGGGCGCGGCCGACCCCTTCGGCCTGGTCGGCACGCGCCTCGATGGGAAGTACGCCGTCGAGGCGGTGGTCGCCGAAGGGGGCTTCGGCGTGGTGTACCGCTGCGCCCACACCGACCTCCAAAAGACCGTCGCGCTGAAGGTGCTGAAGATCCCGTCGCACCACGCGCCGGCGGCGCGGGGGGAGTTCTTCCGCAAGTTCGCCAACGAGGCGCGCACCATCGCGCGCATCGAGCACGAGGCCATCGTGCGGGTGCTCGACTTCGGCAGCACCATCATGCCGTCGGGCGACCTCGCGCCGTGGATGGCCCTGGAGTGGCTGGAGGGGCGCACGCTCGAGCGCGACCTCGACGCGCGCGGCGAGACGGGCTTCGCCGGGCGCACGCCCATCGAGTGCCTCGCGCTGCTGCACCCGGTCATCGAGGCCGTGGCGCTGGCCCACGAGGAGGGCATCGCGCACCGCGACATCAAGCCCGGCAACCTCATGCTGGTGACCAACCGGCGGGGCGAGGTGCGCCTCAAACTGCTCGATTTCGGCGTCGCCAAGGTGATGACCGACGACGACCGCACGCCCACCCTCGGGCAGACGTCGACGCAGGCGCACCTGCAGATGTTCTCGCCGGAGTACGCCGCGCCCGAGCAGATGAGCGGCACCCGCACCGGCCCGTGGACGGACGTGCACGCGCTCTCGCTGGTGCTCACCGAAATGCTCACCGGCGAGCAGCCCTACAAGGGCGAAGACTCGGTGGAGATCTTCTCCGAGGCGCTCAGCCGGCAGCGGCCGACGCCCGGGCGCCACGGCCTCGACGTGGGCCCCTGGGAGGCGGTGCTCCAGCGCTCGCTCGCGCTCCGACCCGCCGACCGGTTCCCCGACGCGGGATCCTTCCTGAAGGCGCTGCTCCAGGACGTTCCGCAGCAGGCGGTCTGGCGAGAGGGTCCCGGCGCCTCGGCCGCGCGGGTCTCCGATCGACCGGCCACCGCCCCGGCCGCGCCCGCGACACCCGCTCCGGTCGCGCCCGCACCCGCTGTTGGCCCGACCGAGGCCGCTCCGATCGCCCCGACCCCGATCGCCGCGGTCGAGGCCGCGGTCCCCGGGTCCGGGCGCATCACCGAGCTGTCGCCGCTGGCCCCGCGCGGCGCACCCGACGACGACGACGACCCGGTGCGGCTCCCGATCCACCGCGTCGGCTGGATGGGCTGGGCGGCCGCGCTCGTAGGGCTCGCCGCGGTCGTCTTCGCGGCGATCGTCACGCAGCGGCCCGCGCCAACCCGGCGCCCCACGCCCCCCGTCGCGGTCCCCGCACCCTCTGCCGCGGCGCCTGCCCCCCCGCCCGCGGTCGTCGTCCCCCCGCCCGCAATCGTTGTCCCCGCGCCCGGCGTCGTGGGGGCCCCCGCGGTTGGCGCCGTGCCGGCGATCGTGGCGCCCGCTGCGGCGCGTCTGGTGCCCCGCCGGTCCCACGCCCCGCGCGAAGCCGGCGGTCGCATCCCGATCGAGTGAGCGGCGGGCGGTGATTGCGCGCTGCGGTCTGGCGATCGGGACGCGATGCCCCTATGGTTGCGGCCCCCGTCGAGGCGGTCACCTCCATCGACCGCGCGGGTGATCAGCCCATCATGAACCAGGATTTCGGCGTCAATCAGGCATTCGTGGAGGAGCTGTTCCTCCGCTACCAGGAGAACCCCTCGGCCGTCGGCGAGCGCTGGCGCGCCTATTTCGACGGGCTCCAGACCGAGGTCGGCCACGTGCTCGCGGCGACGCAGCAGGCCGACGCGCCCGCCGGCAACGGTCACGTCACCAACGGCAACGGCAACGGCCATGGCCACGGCTTTGCGGTCGCCCCGCTGGGCGCGATGCTCAGCATGTCGCCGGTCGGCGTCGACGCCGAGCTCGCGCAGCGGGTCAACCAGCTCATCCACGCGTACCGCCTCCGCGGCCACCTCTGGGCCTCGCTCGATCCGCTCGGGCTGGTGAGCCTCCCTCCCCGCGAGCTCACGCCCGACCGCTTCGGCATCCGCGAGGCCGAGCTCGACGCGCGCGTCCCCACGGGCGACCTCGGCGGCCTCGGCCACGACGCCACGGTGCGCGCCATCATCGGCCGCCTCGAGGAGACCTACTGCCGCAGCATCGGCGTCGAGTACATGCACATCGAGGATCTCCACATGCGCGCGTGGCTGCGCGAGCGCATGGAGGGCAGCGCCAACCGGCTCGACCTCGCCGCCGACCAGCAGCTCCACATCCTCGGGCGGCTCATCGACGCGGAGATCTTCGAGCAGTTCCTGCACACCAACTTCATCGGGGCGAAGCGCTTCTCGCTGGAGGGCGGCGAGTCGCTCATCCCCCTGCTCGACCTGCTCATCGAGCGCGCGGGCGAGCTGGGCGTCGAGGAGACGGTCATCGGCATGGCCCACCGCGGCCGGCTCAACGTGCTCTGCAACATCATGCAGAAGTCCCCGAAGGACATCTTCGCGCACTTCTTCGACAAGCACCCCGAGCACAGCATGGGGCGCGGGGACGTGAAGTATCACCTCGGGTACTCGTGCGACCGGCCCACGGCGCAGGGCTCGATGCACCTGTCGCTCGCCTTCAACCCGTCGCACCTGGAGTTCGTCAACCCGGTGGTCACCGGCCGCGTGCGCGCCAAGCAGGACCGTCGCGGTGACGCCGAGCGCCGGCGCGTGGTGCCGCTGCTCGTCCACGGCGACGCGGCCTTCATCGGCCAGGGGGTCGTCGCCGAGACGCTCAACCTGATGAGCCTGCGGGGCTACGCCACCGGCGGCACGCTGCACGTCGTGGTCAACAACCAGGTGGGCTTCACCACCAACGCCGACGACGCGCGCTCGACCCGCTACGCCACCGACCTCGCCAAGATGCTCGGCATCCCGATCTTCCACGTCAACGGTGAGGACCCCGAGGCCGTCGCCCACGTCGCGCACCTCGCGGTCGAGTACCGTCAGGAGTTCGGCCGCGACGTGGTCATCGACATGTACTGCTACCGCAAGTGGGGCCACAACGAGACCGACGAGCCCCGCTTCACGCAGCCCGTGATGTACGCCTCCATCGACCGCAAGGCGTCCGTGCGCGCGGCCTACGTCGACCGGCTGCTCCAGCTCGGGAAGGTGACCCGCGAGCAGGTCGACGCCCTCGCCGCCAACCGCAAGCGCTCCCTCGAGGAGGAGCTCACGGAGACGCGCGACTCGCTGCACCACCCGGCGCTGAGCAGCCTCGCGGGCCTCTGGGCGAAGTACCGCGGCGGCGCCGACGCGCAGGTGCCCGACGCCGAGACGAAGGTCAGCGCCGAGCGCCTCAAGGCGCTGATGGCCACCCTCACCACGGTGCCCGACGGGTTCCACATCAACCCGAAGGTGCAGGGGCTCCTGAAGAGCCGGCGCGAACAGCTCGCCGATCAGCTCGACTGGGGCACCGCCGAGGCACTCGCGTTCGCCTCGCTGCTCGACGAGGGCGTGCCCATCCGACTCTCTGGCCAGGACGCGGGCCGCGGCACCTTCAGCCACCGCCACGCGGTGTGGACCGACGCGGTCAACGGCCAGCGCTACGCCCCGCTCACGGCCACCGCCACGGGCAAGGCGCGCTTCGAGGTGTACGACTCGCCGCTCTCGGAGACCGGGGTGCTGGGCTTCGACTACGGCTACTCCCTCGACTACCCCGACGGGCTGGTCATCTGGGAGGCGCAGTTCGGCGACTTCGCCAACGGGGGGCAGGTCATCATCGATCAGTTCCTGTCGTCGGGAGAGGACAAGTGGAACCGCCTGTCGGGCCTCACGCTGCTGCTCCCGCACGGCTTCGAGGGCGCCGGGCCGGAGCACTCGAGCGGCCGCGTCGAGCGCTTCCTCCAGCTCTGCGCCGAAGACAACCTCTTCGTGTGCAACCTCACGACCCCCGCGCAGGTCTTCCACGTGCTGCGGCGCCAGGTGCTGCGCTCGATCCGTAAGCCCCTGGTCATCATGACCCCGAAGAGCTTCCTGCGCGTGAAGGAGTCGACCATCGACGACCTCGCCAACGGCAGCTTCCAGCGGGTGATCCCCGACCGCGCGGTCGACCCGAAGGCCGCCCGCAAGGTGCTGCTCTGCTCGGGCAAGGTGTACTGGGACCTCCACGCCGCCCGGGCGAAGCGCGGCGCGATGGACGTCGCCATCATCCGCCTGGAGCAGCTCTACCCCCTGTCCAAGGCTGCGCTGGCCGAGGCGCTCGCGCCCTACCCCGACGGCACCCCCGTCGTGTGGGTCCAGGAAGACCCGTGGAACATGGGCGCCTGGTACTTCCTCGCCGCGCGGCTCCCGGGCCTTCTGGGCGCGCGGCTCCCGCTGAGCTGCGTCGCCCGCGAGGAGAGCGCGTCGCCCGCTACCGGCTCGAAGGCCAGCCACGACCTGGAGCAGCTCGCGCTCCTCGACGAGGCGCTCAGGTAGCGAAGGAGCCCCGCCCGATGACCCCCAGCGATCCAGTGCACCCGTCGAAGCCGGCGCCCCCGCGCCGCGGCCACCTGCTGGTCATTGACGATGACGCGCTCGTGCGGGTGTCGCTCGGTCACATCCTCTCGTTCGAGCACGAGGTGACGCTCTGCGACTCGGGCCCTGCGGCGCTCAAGCTCTTCGCCGACGGCGCCCGCTTCGACGCGATCCTGTGCGACGTCAACATGCCCGGCATGGACGGCGCCGAGCTCTACGACGCCATGGCGCTCGCGGTGCCCGACCAGCTGGCGCGCACGATCTTTCTCACCGGCGGCGCGTACACCACGCGGGCGCAGAGCTTCCTCGCGCGCATCACCAACGAGCAGATGGAGAAGCCCTTCGAGTTCGAGGTGCTGCGCGCCGCGCTCGCGCGGCTGATGCGCTGACCGTCTCAGCCGACCGGCGGCAGGAACCGTCTCCCAGCCTCGAAGAGGCCAGCGACGGCGCCCCAGCCGATGCCCAGCAACAGCAGGAAGAGCGCGACGGAGATCGCCCGCATTCGCCTCTGGGCTTGCGGTGACGCCGCGAGGCCGTGGATGAACGACGCCGTGTACACCCCGTTGGCGAGGTGGAAGGTCGTGCCGAGCACGCCCAGGAGGTAGACCACCAGGGTCGGGGGGTGGTGCCGCATGTGCGAGGCGAGGTCTTCGAAGCTCTCGTGCCCGGTGGGGCTGCGCAGCGCCGGGCTGATGCGCGCGAGGTACACGTGCGCCGCGAGGAAGCCGAGGAGCCCCAGCGCCGAGAGCCGCTGGAGGACGTACCTGGCGTTGCCGAAGAAGCGGTATCCGTTCGGCTTCGACATCGCGAGCCGACGCAGGCCCCACACCGTGTGGATGAGCAGCGGCGCGAACACCACCACGCTCACCAGCGCCGCGCCGATCGGGTTGCCCGCGTAGGCCCGCCCCTCGGCGGTGACCACCGTGTCGACAGCGCGCGCGGACCAGGACGCGTCGCCGCGCCAGGCGTAGAGGTTCTGCCAGAGGTGCCAGGTGACCCACACCCCGAGCGGGGCGATGGCGAGCAGAGATCCGAGGCGGGGAAAGAGCGCGATTCGCGTGGGACCGGTCGGCGCAACCGCTGCGGACATCGTTGAGCTCCCCGTCACGCGCGCGTGCGGCCAGGGGTCACATGAAGAGGGGAGCGGCGCGCCGGCTGGTCGATCGGGAGGCCATCGCGCGGGGCGTCGTCACGCGCTGCTCGCGGTGCTCGAGGGAACCCCCGCGCGACACCGAGAAGGCCAGTGAGTAGGCGTGGCCGTCCCAGCGCAGGGCCTCGACGCCGTCGACGCGCTCGCCCTCGGCGATGAGCTGGCCCGCGTCGAGGCGATGGCCCTGCGCGTCCACCCGGGTGAAGTACACGCCCTCGCGGAGGTGGGCGGCGAGGCCGAACTCGCGTCCGTTGAACACCAGCCGCGCCGCGCGCGGGTCGCTGAGGCCCTCGTGGACGATCGACGACGCGCCGCGCGGGGCGCCGTCGGCGCCGACCATCTGGAAGCGCACGCGCCCGTTCTCCGTGTCGACCCAGGCGACCCCGAAGGCATCACCCGCGGCCACCACCGTGGGCACCGAGAGGCCCTCCTCGTCGCTCACGAGCGCGCGCAGCTGCACCGGCGAAGCGCCGGCGCGGCCCTGGAGGTCGGTGCTCGCGAACCACATGCCCTCGCCGCTGTCGTGCCACGCCACGCCGAGGCGATCGCCGCCCCGGGCGGTGGTGATGTCCTGGTGGTTGCGGTCGGCGTCGAAGGCGACCGACTCGCCCTCGGGGTGCTGCGCCGGCAGCGCGCTCACCGGGAGGTCGGACGCGCGCGGGGCGACGGCGGGCACCGCCCCCATGAGCCCGGGGGCGTTCTGGAACAGGTTGGCGCTCTCCTCGATGGTGGTCGGGAGCCGCTGGCGGGCAGACGGCCGGTGCGCGAGCGCCCCTTGGGCCCCTTCGCCCACCGCGCGCTGCACCTGCGCCACCGAGCGCTGCACCTCCGGCCGGTCAGAGCATCCGCCGAGCAGCAGCGATGCGCCTGCGAAGCCGAGGGAGACAACCGTGCGCTTGGAGTGTTCGTACATGAATCACCTCAGTCAGTGGGACCGTGACGGTTTACGACTACGCCAAACAAGCAACATCTCGACGCTAACCTCGGGGCGCCGGGCTGGCAAAGGGCGCCGCGGACGATTCGTGGTTGGTGGTAGCCTCGGCGCCCCCTATGCCCACGGTCTCCCGCGGCCTCGCACTCGCGGTGCTCGCCCTCGTGTCCGCGACCACCGTCGCGGCCGAGGTGCTGCTCACCCGCGCGCTCTCGGTCACCACCTGGTACGGCCTCGCCTTCGTCGTGCTGTCGCTCGCGATGCTCGGCCTCACGCGCGGCTCGCTCGACGCCGACGCCGCGTCCCGCGCCCGCGAGCCCCTCGCGCCATGGATCGCACAGCGCCTCCTCGCGCTCTCCGTGGGCCTCGCGATCACCGTCGGCGTGGTGGTCTCCGTCCCGCTCACCTTCTCGCTCAACCTCTCGTCCATCGCCGCGCTGCTGGTCGTGAGCGCCGCGGCCGCGATTCCTCTCGTCGCGGGCGGCGCCATCGTGGCGCGCCTCCTCGCCGACACCGCCGTGCCGACGCCGGTGCTCTACGCCGTCGACCTCGGCGCCGCCGCGCTCGGCGCCCTCGCGCCGCTGGTGCTGCTGGGCCCCTTCGGCGCGCCCGACGCGCTCATCCTCCTCGCCGCCCTCTGCGCCGCCGCCGCGTGGGCCGTCGCCCCGCCCGGCGACCGCACCCGCGGCCGCGCCGTCGCGATGGCCGCCGCCTCCCTCGTCGTGGCCCTCGCGGCCCGCGGCTCGGAGTCGGGCCTCGTCATCCGATACCCCAAGGGCGCCCCGCGCCCCGAGCGCGAGACCCCCACCTTCTCGGCGTGGACCCCGCTGGCCTACGTGCGCCTCGGCCCCTTCCGCCCGGTGCCCCACTGGCACCTCTGGTCTCCGTCCCCGAATACGCCGCCCGGTATGGTCGAGGCCGCCGACGCCACCCTCGACGGCGAGGCCGCGACGCCCGTCTACGCCTGGCGCACCCCCGCGCAGCTCAACATCCTCCGCTTCGACGCCACCACCTCGGCGCACGTGCTCCGCCCGACCGGCAACGCCTGCGTCATCGGCGTCGGCGGCGGGCGCGACCTCATCGCCGCCCTCGCCGTCGGCCACGAGCACGTCTACGGCGCGGAGATCAACCCGGGCATCGTCGCGATGCTCCACGCCGTCCGCGGCCGCTCGCCCACCATCGACGACCCGCGGGTCACCGTGCGCCTCGGCGACGGCCGCGCGCTCTTCGCCCGCTCGCGCCTCCACTGCTCGGTGCTCCAGGCATCCCTGGTCGACACCTGGGCCGCCACCTCCGCGGGCGCCTTCGCCCACACCGAGGCCACGCTCTACACCCGCGAGGCCTGGTCGATCTTCCTCCGCCGCGTCGCGCCCGACGGCGTGCTCACCTTCTCGCGCTGGTACGACCCGCGCCGCGTGAGCGAGACCGCCCGCCTCGTCGCGCTCGCCGTCGCCTCGCTGCACGACCGCGGCGTCGAGCGCCCCCGGGAGCACCTCGCCCTGCTCGCCGCGGGCAACGTCGCCACCATCCTCGTGAGCCCCGCGCCCTTCTCCCCGAGCGACATCGCCGCCCTCCACGACCTCGAGACCCGCCTCCGCTTCACCCTCCTCATCACGCCCGACCGGGCCGTGACCGAGCCCATGCTCGACGCCATCCTCAACGCCCGCGACGACGAGGCCCTCGCCGCCGTCGGGCGCCCGCGCGGGCTCGACACCTCCGCGCCCACGGACGAGCGGCCTTTCTTCTTCCAGCTCCTCGCGCCCGCCGCGTGGCTCCACCCCGTCGTGGCCCTCGAGCTCGCCCGCGGCAGCGGCGGCGTCATCGCCGGCAACGCCACCGCCATGTTCGAGCTGCTCGCCACCTTCGCCGTGGTGCTCCTCGTCGCGGCCTGGCTGCTCGGCCCGGCGCTCTTCCGCTCGGCCCGCGACCCCGAGCGCCCGCGGGGCCGCGCCCTCGTCTACTTCGGCGCCCTCGGCGCGGGCTACATGACCGCCGAGCTCGCCCTCGTGCAGCGCCTCCATGTCGTGCTCGGGCACCCCACCTACGCCCTCATCGTCGCGCTCGCCGGCCTCCTCGTCGCCACCGGCATCGGCGCCCTGCTCTCGCCCCGGGTGCTGCGCACCAACCGCCACGTGACCGTCGCCGCCGTCGTCGCCGCCGTCGTGCTCGCGGCGCTGCCCTACGCCGTCCTGCGACCCCTCGCCCGGGCCACCCTCGAAGGAGCGCCCGTGCTGCGCTTCGGCGGCGCGGCGGCCTGCGCCGCGGCGGTGGGCCTGCTGCTCGGGCTGTTCTTCCCCGCGGGGCTGAAGGCGCTGCCGAAGCGCGAGGGCGCCGCGCTGGCGCTCGCCGTCAACGGCGCCACCAGCGTGCTGGGCTCGGTCTTCGCCACCACCCTCTCGGTGTGGTTCGGCATCCCGGCGACCTTCGCCGCCGCGGGCGCGCTCTACCTGGTCGCCGCGTGGGCCTCGCCGGCGCGCTGGCGCACCGACTGATATCGTCCCGCGCGATGGCACCGGAGGCAGCGGCGCGCCCGGCGATGGACGATCGGGCCTCGTCGACCTCGGCGCAGCGAGCGACGGCGTGGGCGCGGGAGCGCTGGACGACCCTCGTCGTGGCGGCGGCCGTCGCGTGGCAGTACCGCGCACCCCTCACCGGGCGCGTCTGGCACTTCGAGGACATCGCGGCCTACTTCGTCCCGCTGTACACCGCGGCGGCGCGGGCGATGCGGGCCGGGGCCTTGCCGGTCTGGGATCCCGGCGCTTGGTCGGGACAGCCCGTGATCGCCGATCCGCAGGTCGGGTGCTTCTACCCCTTCCACTGGCTCTGGCTGGTGGTCGAGCCGGTCACCCTCTACGCGTGGCTGGCGCTCGCGCACACGGCCGTCGCGGCCGTCGGGATGTGGTCGCTCGTGCGCGCGCGCGGCCGCTCACCCGCCGCGGCGGCGCTGGCGGCGCTCACCCTCGCGCTCGGGGCCTTCTTCGTGCTCCAGGTGCGCCACGCCCCGTTCACCAGCACCACCGCGTGGGTGGTCTGGGCACTCTGGGCGGTCGAGCGCTACGGGCAGTCCGGGCGAGCCCGACACGCGCTCGGGCTCTCCCTCGCGGGGGCCCTCGCGCTGCTGGCGGGCGGCTGGTCGATGCTCCCCTTCGCCGCCGCGGTGACCGCGGTGCTGGCGGCGGCGTCGCTCGCCCGCGCGCCCCGGCTCCGTGCGTCACGCGCCCTCGGCCTCGTCGGCGCGGGCGCCCTGGCGGTGGCCCTCGCGGCGGCGCAGATCGTCCCCGCGATGGCCCACGTGCCCGAGTCGCCGCGCGCGCTCGGCCTCGGCGGCGAGCTCACCTCCAGCTACGCGTGGCCCTCGTGGCGCTACGCGCTCACGCTGGCCCTCCCGACCCTGTACGGCGACGAGGCCAGGGGCACCTGGGTCGGCGCCCCCAACCAGTGGGAGCTCAGCGGGTACGGCGTCGGCCTGGTCGCGACCCTGCTCGCGCTCGCTTCGCTCGGCGCGCGCGCGCGGCGCGGCGAGGCCATGGCGCTCCTCGCCCTGACGCTGGCCGCGTGCGAGGTGGCCCGCGGCGACGGCGGGTACCTGCACCCGATGCTCCATCGGCTCCCGGTGCTGAGCTCGCTCCGTTGCCCCGCGCGGGCCCTGTATGTGTGGGTGCTGATCGCGCCGATCCTCGCGGCCGAGGGGCTCGACGTCGTCGCGCAGGCGGCCGCCGGGCGCCCCCGCTGGGCCACGTGGGCGCCCGGCGCGCTCGTGCTCGCGTCCGCGGTCGAGCTCCTCGTCACGTGGCGCTCGGAGAACCCGTCGATCGCGCGGGCCGCGGCGATGCGGGAGCCGGGCGCCATCGCGTGGCTGCGCGCGCAGCCCGAGGACGGCCGGGTGGCGAGCGACCTGCGGCTCCTGCGGCGCTTTCACAACGCGGGGCTCACGTGGGGGTTCGAGGGCGCCGGGGGGTACCACTCGCTGCCGGTCTGGCGGTACCTGCACCTGCTCTGGATCGCCAACCAGCGGCGGCCCTACCCCGGTCGGACGCTGATGCACGACCTCGGATCGCACGGGCCGTGGCGGTACGCGTCGCCCATCGTCGACCTGCTGGGCGTCCGGTGGGTGATCGCGCCGCGGGGGTACACCCTCCGAGCGCGCGGCTTCGAGCGGGTCTTCGCGGGCGCCGACGGCGCCGACGTATGGCGCAACCCCGACGCCTTCCCGCGCGCGTTCGTGGTGTTTCGCGCGCAACGGGTCCGCGGGGAGGCCGCGGCGGCAAGGGCGGTGGCCGACCCCACCTGGGACCCTGCTCGCGTGGCCATCGTCGAGGGGCCCACCCCGGGCGTCCCGGCACCCGACCGCGCCGCGCCGCCCCCCGCGCCGGTGCAACGGGCGCAGCGCAGCTCGGCGACCTCCTTCGACGTGTCGCTCCGGCTCGACGCACCGGGCGTCCTCGTGGTGTCCGAACCCTGGTACCCGGGGTGGCGGGTGCGCGTCGACGGAAGCCCGGCCGAGCTCCTCCGCGTCGACCTCGCGCTCCGCGGTGTCGCCCTCGGGCCCGGCGCCCACGCCGTGCGGATGGAGTTCGACTCCGCCCCGCTCCGCGTGGGCACCCGGCTCAGCGGGGCGGCGATCGTGCTCGCCGGGCTGCTCGCCGCGCTCCTCCGGTGGAGGTCTGCGCGGGCGACGACCCGGGGAGCCTCGGGGCCCCGCGGAGAAGTCCCCTCCGGGGAGCCCCCGGGCATGGTGCCTTGATGCGGGAACCCGGGAGAGCGTTTCCCCCGTTCGCCGACACCGGGCAGGGCATCGCGCTGGAGTTCAAGGCGCACGATGGAGAGGCCCGGCCCGAGGCCCCCGTGCACCCGCGTCGAGCCGCTGGAGCCGCTCGCGGTGGTCGCGACGCTCTCGCGCCGCGGCGGCGCCTCTAGCGCGCGTCCGGGCGACGATGCCGGAGGTTGAGCGGCGCGCCCCGCAGGGCTTCGGCCCCGCGCGGCACCACGAACTGGTCGAGGTTGAGGATCGCGAAGGGCGCCTCGCCCCGCGCCACGAGCTCGGCGTTGCGGCGCGCGACCACCTGCATGATCAGCGGAAAGGCCCGCACGCTCCACGGCCGGGTGTCGTGCATGAGCACCACGCCGCCGTGGGGGTGCTCCAGGAGCTCCTGGCGGAAGCGTGCGGTGACGGCCTCCGCGGAGGTGACCTCCCAGTCGTGGGTGTCGATCATCCAGTACGCGGGCGTGAGGTTGCGCGCGGCGACGGCGCCGAGGCTCCGCGGCGCGGTGAGCAGCCCGTAGGGGGCGCGCAGGAGCTCGGGGCGGCGGCCGGTGGCGCGCTCGACGAGGTCGCCGGTGCGGTCGATCTCGTAGGCGATCTGCGACGGCCGGAGGTTGCCCAGCACGACGTGGTGATAGGTGTGGTTGCCCAGCAGGTGGCCGCGGCGGGCGATCTCCCGGAGCAGGTTGCGCTGCGCCCGGTGGTGGGGCTCGTCGCCGTCGATGCGGTGACCCACGACGAAGAAGGTCGCGCGGACGTGGTGGGCGTCGAGCAGGTCGAGCAGCCGCGGCGTCGTGGCGATCTCCGGCCCGTCGTCGAAGGTGAACGCGAGGCAGCGGCGGAAGCCCGGGGGGCAGCGCCCGTCGATGTGCTGGCCGCCGAGCAGCGAGCGGCGCGCCGGTGCGCGGCCGGGGGTGGCCTGCGCGGGCGCGACGGCGGTGAGGAGGGAGAGGAGGAGGCTTGCAGAGAGGCGGCGGAAGCTCACGGGGTGCAACGCTACGCGCTCACCCCGCGGGGCCGGGAGTTTCCGGCGGGTTCAGCTCAGGGAGCGGGCGGGATGACGCCGACCGTGAGGTAGTACGCCGGGATGGGCGTGCCCTCGGTCTCGCCCATCTCCGTGTACGGAGAGACGCAGACGGTGTAGGTGCCGGCGCTGACGCCCAGGAGGGCCGGGTTGGTGCGGCCGTCGAGGCGCGAGCAGAGCACGTCCATCGAGATGTCGTCGTTGGTCGCGATCGGGGCCGCGGTGCCGTCACGGTAGATGTTGATCACCGTGTCTTCGCCGTCGCCGAGGTCGCAGGTGCCCTGCGCGTCGGTGGTCTCGGCGAAGAGCGTGGCGCCCGCGGGGACGGTGACGGCGAAGCAGTCACGGTCGGTGCCAGGGGTGATCGCGCCGCGGAAGATGGTGGTCCGGGTGACCGCGGCCTGCGGGGCGGCGGGGGTGTTGTTGGGCTCGGCCTCCATCGTCGGGAGCGTGCAGTAACGGGCCGTCACCGGGGCGCCCGCGTCAGCGGAGACGCCCGCGTCGCCCGCGACCGCCGGGGTGGTCGCGAGGTTGGGGCAGAAGCCCATCATCGAGCAGGTGGCGGTGGGGCCGCAGGCCTCGCCCGGAGCGGCGGAGCGGCGGCAGATGCCGCGGGCGGCCATCGACGGGGTCGCGACCGAGCAGCTGAAGGCACCGTCGCAGAAGGGCGCGGCGGTGCGGCAGGCGGCGCCGGGGGCGGTGCCGTCGGCGGTGCAGACGCCCGAGTTCATCGCCGTGGCGCCGACGCAGAGGCTGCCCGCGGCGCAGACCTGGCCCTGCGGGCAGGGCATGCCGATGGCGATCGGCGCCGCCTCGCGGACGCTGAGCTCGTACGCGCCGGTGGCGGCGTTCTTGGAGTTGGCGCCCCAGCCGCCGACCACGATGAAGACCGTCTGGCCCATCATCAGCGGGGCCGTGGTGCGGGCGGTGGAGAGCAGGTTGCCCTGGCCGATGTCGTCGTTGCACGCCAGCGGGCGCGCGTTGGCCGAGCAGGTGCCCAGGATCGCGACCACCGTGTCGAACTCGTCGGTGCCCGGGTTGGCGGTGGAGGCCGTGAGCACGCCCGCGGTGCGCATGGTGTAGCGGTACACGACCGCGCCGCCCTTGGCGCCGTCGCCCATGGAGGTCGCGCCGAGGCAGCCGCCCTCCGACGCGAGGCCCAGGTCGCCCACCTGCACGCCCGGGGCGTCGGTGTTGTCGCCCATGACGCGGATGGCGCCGTCGGCGCCCGGCGTCATCGATGAGATGTCCATCGCCGTGGTGCAGGGGTTCACCATCGGGACGTCGGCGCGCGGGACGTCGGTGCGCGGGACGTCGGTGCGCGGCACGTCGCCGCCGCCGCCGATGTCCGAAGCGCCGATGTCGGTGCCGGTGCCGGCGTCGGTGCCGGTGGGCGGGGTGTTGCCGTCGCTGCTACAGGCCGCCAGCATTCCGGTCGCGAACATCGTCGCGAGCAATCCACGCAAGTTGGTCTTCATCGAGAACCTCCGAAGGGTTATCCGGTCGGAGTTCGCTTCGAATCCCGACCAAAGGAGCGGGTTCCCTTCGCACACAGCCCCCCCGACCGTCAACGCCGTGCCCCGATGGCGCGCAGGTCAATCCACGGTCACGGGCAGCCGACACCCGCTGGTGCCGCCGTGGCCGTCGCGCACGAAGAACCAGAGCGTCCGCGCCCCGGGGGTGGCCGAGGGCTGCCACACGTTGTCCCGCGTCGGCGAGCGGGTGAGCCCTCGGGCGAGCTCGCCGTCCGACGCGTACCACGAGTAGAAGGCCTGCTCGGTGCGCTCCTCGAAGGTGCCCACCGCGGTGAGCACGGTGTAGCGCTCCAGCCACGCCTCGGCCGGGTCGGGGGCGAGTCCGACGTTCTGCGCGCGCGGCACCCGGATGCCGTCGCCCTCCTCGGGCACGCAGTCGCCGCCGGCGCCGGCGGGCACCGACACCCAGCGCCCGTTGACCCGCACCCGCGGCGTCGGCGGGTTGCGGTTGGGCCGCGGGTTGAGCGAGACCACCACGCGCTTGTAGCCGATGACCGTGCGCCCGTCGGCCCCGATGGTGAGCCCCACCCCGACGATCAGCCCCACGTCGCGGAGGTACCGCTCGGCCAGCGGCCGCTGCGCGCCGGGGATGCGCGCGAGCAGGGCCTCGACGTCGAGGAGCCCCGCGGGGATCATCAGCGTCGCCTCCTCGCCCGTCCCCAGCGGCAGGGTGAGCCCGGCGTCGCCCGTGCAGCCCTCCTCGCCGGTGCCCGTGCCGAAGCCGCCGGCGCCGCCGCGGAAGGGGTCGCGCGCGGTGCACGCCACCCAGCGGTAGCTCACCGGACCGCGGTTTCCGCCGACGATGGCGCGCACCCGCACCGTCGCCCCGGGGGCGACCTCCGGCGGCTCGGCCACGATGTCCAGGATGCGGGGCGACACCACGATCTCCTTGGGCGCGAGGTCGCCGATGCAGCCGAGGGCGAGGGCCGCGGCGGGCAGGGCGCAGCGCGGGAGCTTTACGGGCATCAGTATTCCCCCGTGAGGCCGATGGCCGGGAGGATGGGCAGACCGGGGAAGGCCGTGCGCTGCGCGAAGTCGTACTGGTAGAGCCAGTTCTCGACGTTCTGCGCGTAGTAGACGTTGATCACGTCGAGGTAGGCCGACATGCGCCACGGGCCCCAGCGGAAGCGGTAGTCCACGCGCACGTCGAGCTGGTGGTAGACGGGCAGGCGCTCGGTGTCCGAGCCGTCGTCGACGCGCGGCGGGCTGAGCGCCCGGTAACGGTCGACGTCGGCGTCGTAGAAGGCGCCGGAGACGATGCGCCGGGGGGCGCCGCTGGCGAGCTGGAAGCGCCCGCCCACGCGCCACCGGGCGTTGATGTCCCACGACAGCGCGAGGTTGAGCACGTGGGTCTGGTCGAAGTTGAAGGGCACGACGGTGCCGTCGCCCACGTAGCGCTCGCTGCGCGAGAGCGTGTACGAGACCCAGCCGTACACCCCGCGGTCGAGCCGGCGGCGGATGAGCACCTCCATGCCGTACGCGCGCCCGTCGCCGTCGTCGACGATGCTCACCCGCTGCGGACCGTTGGGCGTCGCGATCACGTCGCTGGCGTTGCGCACCAGCTGATACATCCGGGAGTAATAGCCCGTGAGGCGGGTCTCGATGGCGCCCGGGAGGTTGACCTCCACGCCCGCCGAGGTCTGCCACGAGCGCTGCGGCCGCAGCCGCGGGTTGCGCACGCCGGGCACGAGGTTGAAGAAGGGCGGCTGCTGGTGGAAGAAGCCCGACGCGACGTTGGCCACGACGCTCGGGCTCAGGCGCACGCGCAGCACGGCGCGGGGGTCGACCACGGTGGTGTCGACGAGGGCGTACTTCAGCCGGTCGATGCGCAGGCCCGCGGTGAGCTCCACCGGCCCCGCGCGCAGCACCTCCTCGGCCCAGGCCGCGATGCTGAGCTGCGTGAGGCGCGGGTTGAACTCCAGGATCGCCGGGTCGAAGGAGGGCGGCGGCACGCTGCCGATGTTGTCGGGCAGCGGCACCTGGAGGGAGGCGTCGAAGAGGATGGTGAGGGCGTCGAAGCCCACGCTCGTGGTGAGGTGCGGACCCGTCGGGATGCGAAGCGTCGCGCGCTCGCCCAGGATGAAGCCCGTCGAGGCGAAGGACTGATCCTGCTGGCCGGGCACCTGGTTGGTGAAGCGGGTGTCGTCGACGCCGATGGTGCCCGCGAGGGTGAGCTGCGCCCGGCCGGGGAGGCCGTAGTCCCAACGGGTGATGAGCCGGTGGAAGGTGTATCCGAGGTCGGAGCTCTGCTCGGACGCGGTCTGCCCGACGCCCGCGGCCGCGGAGCGGGAGAAGGTGTCGTTGGAGCCGAAGACGAAGAGCGAGAGCTTGCTGCGCGCGTTGAAGCGGTAGTCCGCGCGCACCTGGTAGTCGGTGTACTGGAGCGTGACCCCTTCGACGATGAGCGGCGCGATGAGCTCGAGGTAGCTGCGGCGCAGGGCGAAGGCGATGGAGCCGCGGCCGTGGTCGAAGGGCACGACGGCCATGGCGCTGGCGCGCAGCACGTCGACGCTGAACTCCATGAACGGCCGCGTGGCGGGCGGGGGCCTGGTGTCGAGGGAGATCACGCCGGCGGAGAAGCGCCCGTACTGGAGGGGATAGCCGCCCGGGAAGAAGTCGAGCTGCCCGACGAGGCGGGAGGAGATCACCGCGGGCCCGGCGCCGAAGTGATAGAGCAGCGGGACGGGGAAGCCGTCGATGAAGAAGCCGGTGTTCTCGAAGGCGGCGCCGCGCACGACGAAGAAGCCCAGGCCGAAGGGCGTGCGCGCGACGCCGGGCATCGAGGCGACGATGCGGGTGGGCTCGCCGAAGGTGCCCGGGACGGTGGTGAGCTCCTCGCCGCGGAGGCTGAAGGTGGTGGCCGCGCCGGCCTGGCGCCGGGTGCGGATGGTGGCCTCGCCGGACTCGCCGGGCTCCGGCGGGGTGACCGCCGCGGCGGGGGTCGGCGTGCCGGGGATGGGCGCCGCGGGGGCCGGCGTGACGGGCGCGGTGGCGGGCGAGGCGATGAGCTCGGCGGCGGCGCCCTCGTAGGGGTTCGGCGGGATCACCGACCGCGCGGGCGCTCGGAGACGGAAGCGGAAGCGCATGCGCGCGGGCGTCGCGCGGCCGCCCTGCTCGGCGGGCTCGAAGACCATGCGGGTCGCCGCGTCGAGCACGGCGGCGTCGAGGTCGGGGCGCAGGCCCTCCAGCACCACGACGTCCTGCGCGCGCCCCTCGGCGTTGACCGTGAACTCGAGGCGCACCGAGGCGCCGTCGCGGATCGACTCGTCGTCCGGGAGCGCGACCTCCGGGGCGGACACCAGCCGCGGCGCGTGGTCGACCGCGAGCGCGGCGGCGGGCAGGAGCGTTGCGGCGAGCGCGGCGAGCAGCGCGCGGAGCGTCAGGTCCATCTCAGGCCATCACGATGGATGGGAGCGAGGCGCGCGACGATGGCGCGCTCGACGAGGTTGCCCTGCGCCGGGAGCACCAGCGCGCCGTCGCGGAGCGAGAAGGTCAGCACCACGGGCGCGGCCTCGGGGGTGTACGCGAGCTGCACCAGGAGCTCAGGCTCGAAGAGTCGGCACTGGCGATCGCAGCAGTAGAAGGCCTCGCGGACGCGGTAGACACCCTCCGGCGCCAGGGGGTCGAGGGTGCGCGCCCAGCCCATCGAGGGGAGGGCCACGCCGACGGCGCCGAACTGCGCGCGGTGGTGGAGCCAGCCCGTGGGGAGGAAGATCCCAGGGCCCTGGTCGCCGTGGTTGTGGAAGGAGACGAGACGCCCCGCGGGGATCGCTCCAAGCGTGGCGGTGGTGCGGTAGAGCCCGCACGGCGGGGGCGAACCCGCGTCGGGCTCGGACCGGGTCATTCGCTCGCGGCGCCCTCTTCCGAGAAGAGCATCTCGACGTCGGCGCGGGTGAGGCCCTTGAGGCTGACGTTGTCCTCGGCGCCGAGCACGCTGGAGACGAGCTCCCGCTTCTTGGCGCCGAGCTGCATGATCTTCTCCTCGATGGTCTGCCGCGCGATGAGGCGGTACGCGGTGACCACGCGGGTCTGGCCGATGCGGTGCGCGCGGTCGGTGGCCTGGTCCTCGACGGCGGGGTTCCACCACGGGTCGAAGTGGACCACGGTGTCGGCGCCGGTGAGGTTGAGCCCCGAGCCGCCGGCCTTGAGCGAGATGAGGAAGACCGGCACCGCCTCGTTGCGGTTGAAGTGGTCGACCTTGTCCTGGCGGTCCTTGGTCGAGCCGTCGAGGTACTCGTAGGCGACGCCGTCGCGCTCGAGCGCCTTGCGGATGAGCGAGAGCATCTCGACGAACTGCGAGAACACCAGCGTGCGGTGCCCCGACTGGATCGCCTCCTGGATGATCTCCCGGAGCGCGTCGAGCTTGCCGGCGTCCTCGTCCTTGAAGTCGCCGGACAGCTTGAGCAGCCGCGGGTCGCACGCCGCCTGCCGCAGCCGCGTGAGCCCCGCGAGGATCATGATCTGGCTCTTGCCGATGCCCACGCGGTCGATCTCGCCGAACACGTTGGCCCGCACCTGCCCCAGCACCTGCTGGTACAGGGCGCGCTGCGGCACCGGGAGGTCGACCTCGCGCTCGACGACGATGCGCGCCGGGAGGTCCTTGGCGACCTCGCTCTTGGTGCGGCGCAGCACGAGCGGACGAATCACCCCGCGGAGCCGGCGGATGGCCTCGACGTCGCCGCGGTCGATGGGCCGGGCGTAGCGCTCCTCGAAGGTCGTGAGGTCGCCGAGCATCCCCGGCGAGAGGAAGTCGAAGATCGACCAGATCTCCGAGAGGCGGTTCTCGATGGGCGTGCCGGTGAGGGCGAGCCGCCGCTGCGAGCGCAGGCGCTTGGCCGCGCGCGCCGTCGCCGAGAGCGGGTTCTTGATGTTCTGCGCCTCGTCGAGGATCGCGTACGCGAACTCGTACCGCTGGAGGAACTCCTCATCGCGGCGAAGCAGGGCGTAGCTGGTGATCACCACGTCGGCGTGGTCGAGCTCATGCAAGCGCTTCTCGCGATCGGGCCCGGTCCACGCGACGGCGCGCAGGCTGGGCGCGAAGCGGGCGACCTCGCGGAGCCAGTTGGTGACCACCGAGGTCGGCGCCACCACCAGGGTGAGCGGCGCGCGCTTCGGCGGATCCTTCACGACGGTGACCACTGCCGGGGCGGGCGGCGGGGCCGGTGCGGCGGCCGCGGGCGCGGCCTCCTCGACGACCTTCTTCGCGCCCTTCTTCGGCTTGACCGCCTTGACGGGCTCGGGCTCCGGCTCGGGCTCCGCGGCCTTCTTCTTCGCCGCGACCTTCTTCGTCTTGGCGGGCTTCGCGGGCTCCGCCTCCGGGGGGACGAGCGCCGCGGCGGCATCGAGGGCGCGCTGGTGGTCCTCCTTCAGCCACGCCAGGAGGGCGAGGGTCTGGAGGGTCTTGCCGAGGCCCATGTCGTCGGCCAGCACCCCGCCGGTCTTCGCCCGGTGCAGGAACACCAGCCACGAGAACCCTTCGGCCTGGTACGGGCGCATCGTGGCCTGCAGGCTCTTCGGCTGCGGCACCTGCTCGACCATCCCGTGGTCGGCGAGCCGCGCGAGGAGGTCCTTCGCCGCGGGCTCGATGCGCGCGCCCGGTAGCAACCGCAAGAGGTCCTGGACGCGCCCCGCCTGGGAGAGCGGGATGTGCTGCCGGCCCTGGGCGAAGATCTCCGCCATCCGCAGCAGCACCTCGTCGACCTGCTCGCGCGACACCGGGGCGAAGGTGCCGTCCTCGAGGCGCACCAGCCGGCGCCCCTCCAGCAGCGCGCGGCGCAGGTCGTCCTCGTTGACCTTGCTGCCCTCGCTCACGAACTCCACGTCGAGCGAGAGCCAGTCGACGCCCGACCCGACGCGGGCCCGCGGCGTGATGGGCGTGTCGCGCACCTGCACGTGCATGAGGTCGTCGGGGATGAAGCGGTCCCAGTCGTCGGGCAGCGAGCCGACGCCCTCCATCCAGAACGACACGGCCTTGTCGCCGCTCGCCTCGAACCACCCGGAGTGCTCCTCCGGCAGCCCGAGGCCCAGCTCGAAGAGCCGGTCGGCGGCCATGCGCTCGGCGCCGATGTCCCGGCGGATGACCCGCGGCTTCGCGAAGCCCCCGTCCTCGTCGTGGGTGGCGCCCCTCGGCGGCGGCACGATCGCCAGCGGCGGCGGCAGGTCGTCCGGCGGCACATCGAGCTCCACGTCGCCGTAGCAGGCCCGCAGCGTCGCGCGCACCTTGCTCAGGTCGCCCTCCGCCCGGAGCATGAAGGTCGGCGTGATGTCGATGAGCGTCGCCACCGTCGAGAGGTCAGGCAGCTCGGTGCCCAGCGCGAGCGCCACCTTCGGCACGATCTCCCCGAGCAGCCGCCCGAGGTCCTCCACCGGGTGCAGGATCATCGGCGCGCGCGAGAGCCGCTCCAGCCACGCGGGCGTCACGCTGTCGGCCACCGTGCGGGCGATGCCCTGCACCGTGTCGACGTGCCACGTCGGCGTGCCCTCGAACCACAGCCCCTGCCCCCCGCCGTACTTCCGCCCGTCGCTCTTGCGCTCGAAGATCACCTTCGCCCGCACGCTCGACGCCCCGGCGGACTCCAGCTCCATCTTCGGGATGAGCGGGTCGTCGACGAAGCGCAGCTCCATCAGCGTCGGCTCGATGAGCACCCGCCGACCGCGCAGCAGCGTGAGGAGCTCCGCCGCGTCTTCGCCACGCAGCTCGACCGCCGCCTGGCGCGCGCCGCGCGCGTTGCGAGACAGCACCCGCAGGATCGACCGGTGCGGGCTCATCGACGGCCCGAGCGCCTCCAGGCCCGCGTCGGGCGTCATGGCCGTGCGCGCCTCGGCGTTGAAGGCCGTCACCGCGATCGCCATCGGCCGCAGCTGCAACCGGTACTCGAACTCCGGCGCGCGCCGCGGGTCGCTCGGCGGGAGCCACACCTGCCAGTTCATCCGGCTCTCGCCGGAGACCACCGTGCCCGGCGCCTGCGGGAGCGACGAGATCGCCGGCGCCACGGACCCGACCATCCGCGACCCGCCGCGGTCGACCACCACCACCTCGCGCGGGTGCTCGGTCTCGCTGCGGTGGGGCCGGCGGCCCTTCACCTTGGTGCTGCGACGGTCGACGTCTTCGCGGGTGTGCTGCTGCGCCTGCGCCACCTGCGCGGCCTGCTGCATCGCCGCCTCGCGCAGCGGCTTCATCCGGTCGCGCAGCGCCACGAGCAGCGCCGCGACGTGCTTGCAGTGCCGCTCGGGGCCGCGCCACGCGGGGCAGGTGCACGCCGACGTGAAGGTGCCCAGCTCGGACACGTCCACCCGCACGACGTAGGGCTCCGCCGCGCGGCCGTGCACGCGCCCGAGCGCGGCCCAGCCGTCGATGGACGACTCCAGCACGTGGCCCCGGCGCGCGTACCCGCGGCCCTTCTGGTAGGCGTTCATGCCGACGGTGCGCGACAGGAGCCGCTCGCTCATGCGGGCGATGGCCAGCGTGGCGGGCGTCTGCGGCAGCGGGCCGGCGTCGGGGGGATCGTCGCCGCGCGGGATCTCCGGCAGCGCGTCGCCGTCGTCACCGTCTTCGTCGGGCGCTTCGGGCGGGTCGTCGACCCCGAAATCCTCGTCCCGCGTCCGCTCGTCGTTCTCTTCCTGCTTCGGGTCTTTCGGACCGAGATTCGTCACCGACTTCGCTCCCGTTCAGCGGTCTGCGCATGGGAGGAACATCGGGGCGTCAACGCGCCCTGGTGTACCTCTGATCTCCACGCCGCGTGGACGCAATGGCACTCTCCGTGGATTCGACCCATGCGCGCGACCGATCGCCTTCTACACGGCATCGTCGGTCACCCGCGCGACCTCACCACGTCATCGGTCCCCGTCTAGCACACCCCCTCGCCGCGCGGAACCCACCAGCAGCACCGCCGCGATCAGACCCCTTCGGGCCGGGGCGCCGCCCCGATGAGGAACACCCCCACGGGGGAGGCCACCACCAGCGAGGCGCTGCCGGGGTACAGGAAGTCCCGGGCGAACTGCACCCGCACCCGGTTCGCCTCGACCACCGCGCCGACCGCGCCGTGCAGCGCGAACACCCCGATCCGGTGCCCGTCGTTGGCGGAGTACACCTCCAGGGTGGCGTCCGGCGCCGTGGCCCGCGCGAGGGCGATGTCGGGGTAGCCGTCGTTCGCCAGGTCGGGCGCATAGATGGCGCCCGCGCCGAAGCCCGTGGTGGGCTCCGGGCCCTGCGCCGTCACGGCGGTGATCTCCCGGCCGGTGCGCCCGGAGACCACCCTCAGGCGACCGTCCGCGGCCGACGCGACGAGCAGGTCGGCCGCGTCGTCGCCGTCCAGGTCGGGGCCCGAGCTGACGCTCTGCGTGGCGCTGCCGCGGAGGCAGAAGGCCGCGTCCCAGCAGGGCGCGCCGGTGGCGCCGGAGAGCATCGTCACGCAGCGCCGACCGTCGCGCAGCATGCCCATGACCACCTCCTCGGCGCCGTCGCCGTCGACGTCGCTGGTCACCGTGAGGCCGAAGTCCCGCGGCTCGGCCGGCAGCAGCCCCGGCGGGAGCCGCCACGCCACGCGCCCGGTCTGCAGCCCGACCGCCATCAGCGTGGGCGCGCCGGACTCCGTCGACGCGAAGACCACCACCCCGGGCTCGGGTTGGCCGCGCACCGGGACCGAGAGCGGCCCCGCGAGGCCCCAGGCGCCCGGCAGGGGGAGGCGACGGAGCACCGCCGCGCGGCGCGATCCCACCACGAGCAGGGCGCTCCGGCGGGCGTCGACGGCGATCACGTCGGCGGCGCCGTCGCCGTCGAGGTCGGGCACCAGCGCGAGGTCCTGGCTCTCGCAGCGCACGGGCACGGCCGCGGTGACCAGCGGCGCCGTCACCCCGCCGCGGTGCAGGAACACCCTCCCCTCGACGCAGCTCGCGAAGCCCCGCGGATGGCTCGGGCCGACCGAGGGCGACGTGATGAGGTGCGCCACGAAGGACTGCGCGCCCCGCGGGTCGAGCCCCTCCGGCAACCCCAGGTGGAACTGCTCCCCGAACTCCACCGTCGTCTGCGCCTCGCTCTGCGCCGTCCACGCGACCGCCCCGGCGCCCCCCTCCCCGCCGCCGTCCGCCGCCGCGGGCGCGGGGTGCAGGGGCTCCGGCTCCAGCGCCCGCACCCGCTCGACCCGCGGCGGCGTCGTGGGCCCCTGCATCGCGCGCCACCCGAAGTACGCGAAGCCCGCGGTGACCGGCAGCACCAGGGCCATCGCCGCGGCCACGCTCAGGCCGCGCGGGCGCGACGGGCGCTTCACGTGCGTTCGGTCGATGGACTTCGCCTCGAGGGCGGTGTGCACCTGCGAGTCGCGCCACGCGATCGCCTCGTCGCCCCGGGTCGCCGCGGCGGGCACGATGCCTGCGCCCCGGGCGACGGGAGGCGCCGCCACCTTGCCCGCGGGGGGCGGACCCAGGCTGTCGAGGTCGAAGCCGGCCACCTCCGGGGCCTTGCGCGGGCCCTCCGGCGCCGTGGGCGCCGCGCTGCCCGTCGCGGGCACGATGGACGATTGGCGGGAGAGGTCGGCCACGAGGTCGTCGAGGTCGAAGTCGTCGGCGTGCGTGGGCCCCGGGGGGCGGGCCGTGGGCATCGGCGCGGCCGACCGGCTCGGCAGGGCCGCGCCCATGGCGGCCGAGTCGGTGATCGCGGACTCGAGCGCGATGCGCATCGCGTCGGCGTCGGTGTATCGCCCGCCGGGGCGCGGGTCGAGCGCGCGCCGCAGCACCTCGGTGACGGCGGGGCTGAGGGCGTCGGCGATGCACACGGCCCCGGCACGGACGGCCGCGATCCGCGCGTCCCCGTCGCCGTTGTAGGGCAGCGCCCCGGCCGCCAGCCGGTGCAAGAGCACCCCGGCCGCCCAGACGTCGCTCTCCGCGGTGGCGTCGCCGCCCGCCCACTGCTCGGGCGCCGCGTACTCGCCCGCGACGGGGTCGCCGGCGGCGGCGCCCCCCTGGCGAAGCACCCCCTCGCGCCCGAACTCCGCGAGCTGTCCGCCGGGCAGCAGGCGCGCGCGCAGCCGGCCGTCGTCGGCGATGAAGAGGGTGATGTCGCGGGGCGAGACCGCGCGGTGCACGAGCCGGCGGGAGTGCAGCACGCCGAGGGCGGCGAGCACGTCGCCCATGAGGGCCCCGGCGACGTGGAGGTTGAAGGCCCCCTGGCGCTCGACGCGTCGCGCGAGGGTGTCGTCGCCGTACCACGGGGTGACGGCGAACACCCCGCCGCGGGGCTCGACGCCGAGGTCGAGCAGGGCGCCGACGCGGGGGTGGCGCAGCTCGCGCAGCTCGGCCCCCTCGGTGACGATGCGCTGCAGGGCGCCGGGTTCGAGGCTCCCGGCGGGGAAGTACATCACCATCACGGGCTGCTCGTCGCCCACCATCGAGGCGCACCACGCCTCCGGGGCGCCCGACACCGGGGCGTGGGAGGCGAGGACGTAGCGTTCCGTGAGGATGGTGCCGACCGAGAGCGTCGCTGCGGGCATGCGGTCCCATAGGTACAACCAAACGCCCGCGCGGCACACCCGACCGTAGCGCTTGACCGCGGCCGCGGAGACCCGTTCACTGCGGGTCGGCCCGTAGACCCCCCACCCTATGCCGATGATCGTCCCGCGCGATGCCGTGCTCACTCCGACCCGGGTCGGCGAGGTGATCGACGGCCGCTGGCGGCTGGTGGCCCGGATCGGCGGCGGCGGCATGGGCGAGGTGTACCGGGCGGAGCACGTCTCGCTGGGCCGGGTGGTGGCCATCAAGGTGCTGCGCCCGGAGCTGGCGTCGAGCGCGATGTACGCCCGCCGGGTGCTGCGCGAGGGCCAGGCGGCGACGCTGGTGAGCCACCCCAACATCGTGCGCATCGAGGACCTCGGCATCGACGAGAAGGGGATGCCCTACCTGGTGCAGGAGTTCCTCGACGGGATCGACCTGGCGACGTACGCGCAGTACCGCCGCGGCCCGGTGCCTGCGCGAGACCTCATCCCGTTGCTGCTCCCGATCCTCGACGCGCTCGGGGTGCTCCACGACGCAGGGGTGGTGCACCGCGACCTGAAGCCCGAGAACGTGTTCCTCGTGCGCGACGGCTCGGGCTGGTCTCCGCGGCTCCTGGATTTCGGCCTCGCGGTCATCGCCGAGCACCTCGATGACCAGCCCCGGATCACGGCCTCGGACGTCACCCTCGGCTCTCCCGCGTACATGTCCCCGGAGCAGTTCCGCGACCCGCGGCACCTCACGGCGAGCTCGGACCTCTGGTCCATCGGCGTGATGCTCTACGAGCTGCTCTGCGGGGTGCTCCCCTTCCAGGGCCAGAGCGTCGGCGCGGTGGCCATCGCGGTCACCCACGAGATCCCCATCCCGCTGCACCGCCGCGTGCTGGGCATCTCCTCCTCGCTCGCCGCGAGCGTCATGGCCTGCCTCGACAAAGACCCGGCCCGCCGGCCCGCCTCGGTGCGCTCCCTGATGGCGGTGCTCACCGCGGTGCACTCCACCCTCCCCCCGCCCATCGCCGAGGAGGACCTCGCGCCCACCGAGCGGCGCAGCGCCATCCCGGTGAGCCCGGGGCCCGCCATCTCGCCCGCCCCGCCGCCGCCGCCGCCGGACCACGGCCCGCGACCGGCGGCCTACGTCATCGACGACCCGATGCCCACGATGCCGCTCGCGCTGGTGCGCCCCGCGCGCCCGTCCCCAGCCCCCCCGACGACGGCGACCCCGAAGGCGACGGAGGCGTTCATGCTGACGCGCCGGGCGCCGGGTGCGGCGGCGGCGCGCGGTCGGTGGGCGCTGGCGCTGCTGCTGGGTCTGTCGATGCTGGTGATGCTGGGGCTGCTCGCAGCGTGGAGGCGCGGCGGGTAGGCGCCAGGCGCGTCCCCCGCGGGTGGTCAGAACAGCGAGATCTGTCCGAGGCCCACGCGCTTGCCGAAGTCCGCCTCGCTCAGGATCTCCAGGGCCTTGTGGGTGCCCTGTAGCTTGCGCGCGGCGGCGAGCTTGTCGCCCGCCTTCCCCTTGGCCCCGACGACCACCGCGGTGGTCTGCGCGTCCACGGCGTCCACCACCTCGCCGCCGAGCGCCTGGATGCGCTTCGTGACGTCGGCGAGCGAATACGACGCCAGCGTCCCGGCGAAGGCCACCCGGGCGCCCTCCATCGTGCGCGGAGCCGGTTCAGCCCGTACATCGGCAGAAACAGTCTGCATCGGGGTGGAAACAGTCTGCATCGGGGGAGAAACAGTCTGCATCGGGAGCAATGCAGCCTGCATCGGGGCCGGAGCGCTCTGCATCGGGGTCCATGCAAGCTGCATCGGGGCTGCCGCGGCCTGCACGGCGCCCGGCACGGCCGCGAGCGCCTGCGCGTCGTCGACCATCGACAAGAACTCCGTCTCGCTGATGATCTTCAGCGTCGACCCGGCGGCGACGAGCTTGTCCGCGGCCTTCTCCTTGGTCGACTTCTCGCCGGGCTTCTTCATGTCGCCGACGACGAGGTAGGTGAGGGCCTTGTTGACCGCGTCGAGCGCGGCGCCGCCCATGGTGCCGACGAGCTGCTCGGCGCCCTTGCGCTCCAGGGTCGCCATCTTGCCCGTGAACACGAAGGTCATCCCCGCGAAGGCCCCGCTCGCCGCGCCCGCGGCGCCGGCGCTGGACGCCATCGTCACCGGGGCGCTCAGCGTGACGAAGGCGCGCAGGTCCTTGATGAGGTCGGCGTTGTCGGCGAGGCCCTGCACGACGTTGTGGGCGATCACCGCGCCGATGCCGTGCACCTGCGAGAACTCCGCCTCGGTCACCGCCAGCACCGCGTCGATGTCCTGGTACTTCTCCGCGAGGATCTTGGAGACGTTCTTCCCGAGGTCGGGGATGCCGAGGGCGCGGAGGAAGGTCGCGAGGTCGAGGGTGCGCTTCTTGTCGACCTCCTTCACGAGCTTCTGGGCGACCTTGTCGCCGCAGCGGTCGAGGCTCGCGAGGTCCGTCGCCTTGAGCGTGTAGAAGTCCTTCACGCCGCGCAGGAAGCCCGCGTCGAGGCACTGCTGGAGGATGGTGTCGCCGAAGCCCAGCATGTCGGTGCTCGCGGCGAAGTGTCCGAGCATCCCGAGCTGCACCCCGCGGCAGGTCTTCGGCGCGGTGCAGAAGAGGAAGTCGTCGCGCATCTCGGTCTTCGCGCCGCACGCGGGGCAGGCGGGCGGGAGCACCACCGGCGTGTCGCCGGCCTTGGAGACGAACTCCACGTTGGGGATCACCCCCCCGCGGCGCATCATCACCACCTCGGCCCCGATGCTGAGCCCCAGCTTGGTGATGAAGCCCGGGTGGTGCAGCGACGCGCGGGTGACCGTGACCCCGGAGAGGGACACCGGGTCGACGACCGCCACGGGGGTGATCGCCCCGGTGCGCGCGACGCTCCACTCGACCGCGCGCAGCACGGAGGTCCCGGAGTCTCCCTGGAACTTGTACGCCAGCGCGTAGCGCGGGTGGTGCGCGGTGGCGCCGAGGCGGTCCTGCTCGTCGTTGCGGTTGGTCTTGAAGACCACGCCGTCGATCTCGTAGTCGAGCGAGGGGCGCAGCGCGGCCATGCGCTGGTACGCCGCGCGGAGGTCGGGCTTGGCGACGACCTCGTAGTCGATGGGGCTGAAGCCCGCGGCGACGAGCCACTTGAGCTCCTCGTCGTGGGTCTTGGCGTCGGTGCCGACGACGTCGTAGCCCGCGAAGTTGAGCCCGTACGCGGCGCTCTTCTTCGGGTCCTTCTGCTTGATGGCGCCGGCCGCGAGGTTGCGCGGGTTGGCCATGCCCTCGGCCTTGTACTTCGCGAAGACCGAGAGGCGCATGAACACCTCGCCGCGCACCTCCACCGAGCGCGGGGTCTTGAGCGTGCGGGGCACGTCGCCGATCTCCCGCGCGTTGGTGGTGATGTCCTCGCCGGTGATCCCGTCGCCGCGCGTGACGGCGCGCACCATCACCCCCTTGGAGTCGTAGTGGAGCGAGCACGCGATGCCGTCGAACTTGGGCATCATCACGGCGTCGCCGACGAAGCTCGTGGCCCACTTGTCGAGGTCGTCGTCGGAGTAGCACTTGTCCAGCGAGAGCATCGGGACCTTGTGCTTGACCCCCTTGCCCGAGACCGTCGGGCCCATGGAGTCGAGCGCCGGGTGGTGCGGCGCCACGGCCTTCAGCGCGTTGACCAGCTTGTCGAAGTCGTAGTCGCTGATCTCCGGCGCGTGCAGGTCCCAGTACCGGTGGTTGTGGTGGGCGAGGAGCTCCGCGAGTTCGGTGACGTCCATCCCATCGAGCGGGGGCAGCGGCTTCATCGGGGTGACACCTTCTTCGGAGGGCAGAGGAGGGTTTCGGGAGCGGGCATCGATCGGAGAGCCTCGGCGTCAGCCGAGCGGGGCGGCCTTCACGGCGGCGCGGCCGTCCTTGACGACCACCGAGAAGCGGGCGCTGCGGCTGCGGGCGCGGGCGACCACCTCCGCGCGGCTCTTCTGGAGCGTGGCGGAGAAGCGCTCCCACGTCACGTCGGCGGCCTCGCCGCACTCCCGGCGGCGCGCGACGAACTGCTCGTACACCTCGCGCCACTGCCGCTGCTCGTCGGCCTCGTTGAGCGGCATGCGCTGGTTGACGGGGGTGCCCGGCGCGTCGCCCGGGATGGACAGCAGCGACTCCAGGTCGTTGACGCTCCGGAGCTTGCCGCCGGAGCGCTCGATCTCGCGCTTCACCACCTCGTCGATGCCGTCGTTGGCGGCCACCGCCACGTCGCGGGCGAAGCCGTCGAGCAGCAGCGGGTCGACCCGGTTGAGGGGGCCCCTCTGGAGCTCGCGCATCGCCGCGACGAGTCGCTTCTTCTTGCTGTCGTACTCCCAGTAGAAGAGCGCGAAGCCCACGAGGATGAGCGCCGCCACCCCCCCGAGGATGGCCCCGAGCGGCACCCGGCCCATGTCGTCCTTCGAGGCGCGGAGGAGGAAGTCCGTGGGCATCGTGGGCAGGCCCCGGCCGACGGCGATGCCCGCGCCCACGCTGCCCGGCAGGGCGCCGTAGGACACCCGGCCGAGGTTGTCGGGCAGCTCGAAGGACGCCGCGCCGTGGGCGGTCCAGTCGGGCCGCTGGGCGAGCGTGCGCAGCGGGTCGGAGAGCGTGCCCTCGCGCGGCGCCGGCACTCCCCCGGCCTCGGGCACCGGGGTGTACGCGCCGTAGGTCTGCGTGGCGCCGAAGAGGATCACCGACGCGCCGGGGACGAGCTGCGCGACGTTTTCGATGAAGCGCGCGTGGATCGCCATGCCGTGCACCACCGCGCCGACGTAGTAGCGCCCCTCGGAGATGACCGGCCGGGCGGCCATGCGGTACGCCGTGCCCGCGATCTCCCAGATGTCGTCGCGCACGTTGCCCGCGATGGCGCGCTCGACGAGGGGGAGGCCTCCGACGTACTGGCCGACCTCGTTCTCCTGGAGCCCGACGCGCCCGACGACGACGCCGCGGGGGTCGACCGCGAAGAGCACCTCGCCGCGCAGCGGCCCGAGGCCCTGGTTGAGCTCGCGCAGCCGGGTGGTGATGGCCGTGCCGATGACCGCGGGCGTGTCGGCGGTGCGCCGGGTGGCGGTCACCATCAGCGCCACGAGGCTGGCGTCGGAGGACACCGGGCCGATGTCGTCGAGCCGCGTGCGCGCGTCACGCCGGAGGAACTCCTCCACGATGCGCCGGTCGCTGTCGACCATGGTGGCCACGTCCGTCGCGCGGTCGTGGTCGTAGGTCTTGCGCGCGAGCGTCATCGCCGCCACCGAGGCCCCGGCGACCAGCGCCAGCAACACCATCCAGAACCTGGAGAACAACATCGCCGACCGCTCCGCTTCTCAGTGATCCCGACGCCGGTGGTGGCGGTTGTCGTCCGCGGGCGCGGCGGGTGCCGCCGCGGGCGCCCCGGGCGCCGCGCCGAGGGTGAGCGTCACGGTGGCCTCGTGCCCCGCGACGGTGACGTCCGCCGAGCCCCGCTCGACGCCCTCGTAGTAGGCCTTCACGGTGTACGAGCCGTCTTCGAGCGCGGCGAGGAAGGCCCCCGCGCGGTCGGCCGCGAGCACCCTCCCCTGCCCCGGCCCGGCGACCAGCCAGCACCGGAAGGTGGGCTGCCGCGCGTCGCGCAGCTCGTAGGTTCCGGCGGCGGGCAGGGCCACCTGGCGCCGCGTGCGCGAGGCGGTGATCTCGGCCGGCACCACCCGCTCGTCGCGCCCCTGGCGCACCACATAGAACTCGTGGCCGAGCATGTCTTGATTGTCGATGGTGAGCGTGGTGCCGGGCGAGAGCAGCACCGTCCCGGGCCGGCACCGGCCGCCCTCGACGGGCACCGTCACGGGCTGCCGCGACTCAGCGACGCCCGCGCCGGTGAGCACGACCGCGACGTCGCGCTCGACGTTGGCCCTCGGCGCCGAGAGGGCGAGCGCCCCGTTGGGCACCTCCCAGAAGGCCCCGCGCCACCGCGCCGGCGTCGCCCGGGGCGACGGGCCGAGCGCGTCGGCGCCCGCCAGCGTGCCGCGGACCTCGTGCGCGAAGGCCGAGCCCGTCGCGACGCATACCAGCGCGGTAAGTAGCACCCACCGACGCGACCCCGGAGACCACCGCCTTGGCATCACGAGCGCATGGGACACCGTTCCGCGCGACGGCGTCAATCGACGAGTGGGCGGCGACGGACTACAGGCTGCCGAGACCGCGGGCGAGGGTCTCGATGTCGGCCCGCCGCACCTGCTCGACGGCCAGCGCGGGGAGCATCACCTTGCTGCCGGGGAGCTTCGCGAGGCGCTCGATCATGGTGCGCTGGAGGGCCTCGCGGCGGGCGCGGGAGAGCCCCACGCGGGCGACGCCTTCGAGGGCGGAGGCGCGGGCGAGCACCTCCGCGGCAGCGCGCGCGGGCTCGACCCCGGTCTTGAAGAGGGGCGTGAGCACCTGGTTGATGACCAGCTTGGCCATCGGGAGTTGAAGCTCGCCGGTGAGCCGGGGGATGAGCTCTTCGGTCTCCGCGGTGGGCATCTCTTCGGCGAGGGTGACCACCACCATGCCCGACTGCCGCGGGTCGCGCATGATGGCGAGGCCCTCCTCGGCCTCGCGGCGCAGGAGGCCGATGGGCGCCACGGCGGTGATCACCTGCGGCACGCGCAGCATCTGGAGGCCGTGCCCCGTGGCGGGCGCGTCGAGGATGACCAGGTCGTAGACGGGGCGGCCGTTTTCCTGCTGCTTGACGTGGTACAGCGTCTTGCCGAGCATGGACCATGCGTCCATCCCGGGGACGGCGCGGAGGAAGCCCTTGACGGCGCGGTTGTCCATCACGGCCTTGTAGAGGGCGCGCACCTTCAGGATCATCATCCCGTACTCGTCGAGGCACGTCTCCGGGTCGAGGTTGACGGCGTCGATGTTGGGGAGGATCTGCGCGATCTCGCTGGTGATGAACTGCGACTCCAGCATCGTGCTCATGCGCTCGCGGGCCTGGGACATCGCCACGAGCACGCGCTTGCCGCGGGAGGCGGCGAGCACCGCGAGGGAGGCGGCGACGGTGGTCTTGCCAGTGCCGCCCTTGCCGATGACGGCGAGGAAGCGTCGGTCGAGGAGGTCAGACGCCATGCGTGGTGACCCGTGCTAGCGCGAGCATCGGGCGTGACGCAAGCAGCGACTCAGCGGCGGCGGCGGCGGACGACGCCCGCGGCGAGGCCCAGCGCGAAGAGAGCAGCGAGGCCCCGCGGGGCGCGCGCCCCAGGCGAGGCGGAGCACTCGAGGCCCCGGGACGACGAGGTGGCGTCGGTGCCGCTGTAGAATCCGTCGTCGGTGGCGCAGGGCGGGCGGTTGACGAGCACCCCGGCCTGGAAGGAGGGCTGAAGCCCGACGGCCGATGTGGCGGCCTGCAGCTGGAGGTCGCGGTCGAGCGCGGAGGCCGGGAGGTCGGCCCGGAGGCGGGTGATCCACGGGCGCGACAGGCCGCGAACGGCGACGCCCCAGTCGGCATAGGCCTCGGCGTCGCGGGTGAAGGTGCCACCGATGGAGCCGGCGGAGAGCGCGGCCTCGGTGACCCAGGCCCGACCGCCCGACGGCGCGATGGCCGCGCGGAACATCGCCGCATAGTTGCTGGTGTTGGTGTTGTAGTCCCAGGAGACGCGGGCGCGGTCGACCAGGGCGTTGGGGAAGTTCATGGCCTCGGAGCGCCCTTCGCTGAAGACGAAGAGCGAGACCCCGACCTTGTCGGCGATGCCCGCGGCGACCATGCGCAGCGGGAGCACCGGCGAGGGGGTGGAGAAGCGCACCCGCACGGGCTGCATGGCCTGGATGCCCTCGCCCGGGCGCAGGCGCAGCGCGATGAAGTCCATGCGCAGGTCGGTGTAGTGCCGGATGACGGGCTCGATGCTGGCGGGGATGGCGTAGCTGTTGGCGCGAAGCCAGGTGGAGAGCGCGTCGGCGTCGGAGCTGCGGAGGGTGACCGTCTGGTAGGGGCCGACGATGGCGGTGCTCAGGATCTGGACGTTCCCGCTGCTCTCGAGGCTGCCGACCGTGGCGGAGTCGCTCGCGAAGAGGCCGCCGCGGCCGGCGCCGGGGCAGACCAGGGCGGGCGCGGTGACCGTCGGGGCGGTGAGCTGGGTGAGGGTGTCGAAGAAGGTGCCGCTGGCGAGCTCGACGGTGGCGTCGCCCTGCACCGGGAGCACCCAGGAGAAGTCCTGCGGGCGACCCGAGTAGCGGATCTGGTCCCACAGGATGGACTCGCTGGCGTGCAGGGCCATGACCATGAGGTGATCGGTGACCACCTGGTTGGTCTCGCTCGGGGCGAAGCACCCGCCGCACGCGTCGGCTACGTTGCTGGAGAGGGTCGGCAGCCCGAGGGCGGCCACGAGCAGGAGCGAGCGGGTCCAGGGGGTGGGCTTCATGGAGTCATCCTCTGTGCAATGGATGCTCCAAGCCCGAGGAAAACTCAAACCCGCGGGAATCAGCGGGGTGACGCGGGCGCAGGGGCTGCGGCAGGGTGTGCCATCCCCTCACGGGCGAGTGCCGCGGAGGCCCACGGAGCCTGCCGCGGCACCGTGGGCTGGCCGTAGACCGGCTGCACCGCGGGGCGCACGTGCACGCCGGCGCGGAAGGTCTGCGCGTCGGCATCGGACGACGCGAGGCCGAGGGTGCCGAAGAGGGCGGCGAGGGCGGCACCGAAGACGAAGCGGGGAGAGTTCATGGGGGCCTCCGTTGTGGCGGTGGGGACATCACCTTCGACGCCGCGCCCCGCTGCCTCCCTTACGGCCCTCAAGAGATTTTTCCCGGGGCCCTCCGTCGGGCGACGGGCGACGGGGCCGCGGAAGCGACCAAACACTCCCCGTCCCGACCCGACGTGGTCTATAGCTGGGGCGCCGCGATGAACGACGTCCTCCGCCCCGTGACCACCGCGCCGAAGCCGCTGTCGGTGAGCGAGTTCAACCGCACCGCGCGCGACTCCCTCGAGCAGCGCTTCGCCGCCCCCCTCTGGATCGAAGGGGAGATCTCGTCGGCCAAGCTGGTCGCCTCGGGACACCTCTATTTCGAGCTCAAGGACGAGCGCGAAGACGCCCGCCTCGCGTGCGTCATGTGGAAGGGCAGCCTCGCCCGCGCGAAGGCGAAGATGACGGTCGGGGAGAAGATCCTCCTGCGCGGCCGTCCCACCATCTACAACCCCCGCGGCAGCTTCCAGTTCGTGGGGGACGCCTCCGCCGCCGCGGGCGCCGGGGCCGCCGCCGCGGCCCTCGAGGCGCTCAAGGAGAAGCTCCGCGCCGAGGGGCTCTTCGACGACGAGCGCAAGCGCCCGCTCCCGCGCTTCCCGAGGGTCATCGGCGTGGTCACCAGCCCCTCGGGCGCCGCCCTCCAGGACATCCTGAAGGAACTCTTCCGCCGCTGGCCCGTGCGCGTGGTGGTCTCGCCCACGCTGGTGCAGGGCGCCGAAGCCCCGGCGCAGATCGCCCGCGCCATCGCCCTGGTGCAGCGCATCCGCTCGCTCGACGTGCTGATCGTGGGCCGCGGGGGCGGCGCCAGCGAAGACCTCGCGGCCTTCAACGACGAGCGCGTCGCGCGGGCCATCGCGACCTGCCGCGTGCCCGTGGTCTCCGCCGTGGGCCACCAGGTCGATCACACCCTGGCCGACCTCGTCGCCGACCTGCGGGCCGCCACGCCCACCGCCGCCGCCACGCTCTGCACCCCGGAGCTCGACGACGAGCGCGAGCGCCTGGAGGACTTCCGCCGCCGACTGCGCAGCGCGCTCTCGGGCAAGATCGCCGCGCTCAACCTCCGGCTGCACAAGCTCCAGCCGAGGGACCCGCGCCGCGCCCTCGCGGCTCAGCGGCAGCGCCTCGACGAGCTCATCGAGCGCGCCGAGCAGGCCCTGCGCCGACGCCTCGTGGCCCGCCGCCGCGCCCTCGCCCAGCTCGACGTCTCGCTCCAGGGCAGCCACCCCCGGGTGCGCCTCACGCGCGACCGCGCCGCCCTCGACCGCCTCGGCGCCCGGCTGCTGCCCGCGCTGCGCCGTCGGCACGAGCTCCACGCGCAGCGCCTCGTCGGCCTCCAGGGGAGGCTCGAGCGCGGCTCGCGCAAGGTGCTCGATCGCCGCGCCCACGCGCTGGGCCTCGCGGCGGGCAAGCTCGACGCGCTCTCGCCGCTGAAGATCCTGGAGCGGGGCTACGGCGTGGCGCTGCACGAGGGGCGCGCGCTCATCGACGCCGGCACCGTGGCGCCCGGTGACACCATCCACCTGCGGCTGCACCGCGGCACGCTCGACGCCACCGTCACCCGCACCGAACCCGGGACGTGACCGCGCGCCTCGCCCTCATCGGGCACCCGGTGGCCCACTCGCGATCGCCCGACATGATGACCGCGGCCTTCCGCGCGCTCGGCCTCGACGCCGCCTACGAGCGCCGGGACACGCCCCCGGGCGCGCTCGACGCCACCCTCGCGGCGCTCTGGGACGACGGGTACCTCGGGGCCAACGTCACGGTGCCGTGGAAGGCCTCGGTGCGCGACGCCCTCGCCTCCGTCGACGAGCTCGCCCGGCGCTGCGGCGCGGTGAACACCCTGGTGCGCGCGGCCGATGGCTTCCATGGGATCAACACCGACGCACCGGGCTTCACCCGCGCCCTCGCCGAGGCCGGCGTCGCCCTCGCGGGGCAGCGCGTGGTGGTGATCGGCGCGGGCGGCGCGGCGCGCGCGGTGGTGATCGCCGCAGAGCTGGCCGGCGCGGGGCGGGTGACGGTGCTCGCGCGCGACGTGACGAGGGCCCGGGCGCTGGGCCCGGCGGCGGCCTTCGGGGCGAGCGAGGCGCGCGCCGCCGTCGCCGACGCCACGCTCCTGGTGCAGGCCACCCCGTGCGGGATGACCGGCGGTCCGCCGGGCGAGGCCGTGATCGCCGCCGTCGAGCTCGCGCGCTGCGCGCCGGGCGCCCTCGCCGTCGACCTCGTGTACGCGCCCCGGGAGACGCTGTGGATGCGCGCGGCGCGCGAGGCGGGCGTGCGGGTGCTCGACGGCGTCGGCGTCGGGATGCTCGTGCACCAGGGGGCGGAGGCCTTCGAGCGGTGGTTCGGGCGCGCGGCCCCGGTCGACGTGATGCGCGCCGCGGTGGCGCGCTGACCATCCCGGGGCATAGACTCCCGCGGTCCGAATGCCCGAGCTCGCCACGCACCCCATCGCCCCGGAGCCCGCCCCCGGGGCGACCCCGTCCGCCGCGCCCGTGACGCGCATCGGTCGCTACCGGGTGATCGGCCAGCTCGGCGAGGGAGCGATGGGCACGGTGCTCCTCGCGCACGACCCCGAGCTGCAGCGCGAGGTCGCCGTGAAGGTGCTCCGCGATGGGGGCAAGCGGGAGTCCTTCGTGGCGCGCTTCCGCAACGAGATGCGGGCGGCGGCGCGCTTCCACCACCCCCACGTGGTGATCGTTCACGATGCGGGCCTGTGCCCCGACCTCGGGCCCTTCGTGGTCTACGAGTACGTCCCGGGGCGCAGCCTGCGCGCCCTCCTCGAGGAGGGCCCCGCGCCGACGAAGGAGGCCATCCGCATCGCCCGCGGCGTCGGCGCGGCCCTCGACGCGCTGCACTCCGTCGGCATCGTGCACCGCGACATCAAGCCCGACAACATCCTCCTCGGCCCCGACGGGGCGGTGAAGCTCACCGACCTCGGCATCGCCCGGGTGCCCGACGCCACCCTCACCCGCGACGGACAGTTTCTCGGCACGCCCGCCTACGCGCCCCCGGAGGCCATCACCAAGGGCGAGTACAGCACCCGCGGCGACGTGTACTCCCTCGCGTCGGTGATGTTCGAGGCGCTCACCGGCACCCGCCCCTTCCCCGGCGACGACGCCGTGCAGGTCTCCTACGCCGTCGTGCACGACCAGGCCCCCGCGCCATCGCAGATCTGCCCCGCGCTCTCGGCCCGCGTCGACGAGGTCTTCGCCATGGGCCTCTCGCGCCGCCAGTCCGAGCGCCCCGCCTCCGCCGGCGCCTTCGTCGCGCTGCTCGTCACGGCCCTGCGCGACCCCTCCGCGGCGGCCGCCGCCCGCCCGCGCCGCCCTCCCCTGTCGCTGGGCACCGTCGCCCTCGCGGGCCTCGCGCTGCTCGCCGTCGTCATGGGCGTCTACCGCCTCACCCGCCCCTCGGCCCCCGCCGAGCCCGCCCTCGCCCCGGCGGCCGCGGCCCCGTCGAGCCCGACCCCGCGGGCCCGACCGCGCGCCGTCCGGCCCGTGCGCCGCGCCCCGCCGCGCTGATCGACGGCGCTCAGTCCCCGTTGCGTCGAACGCTGGCGATCCGTCCGCGGTCGAGGGTGATGCGCACGTCGGCCACCCGCCCGGCGAAGGCGTCGTCGTGGGTCACCAGCACCACGATGCGGCCGCGCGACCGGGCCCGCGCGATGTCCTCCTCCAGCCGCGCGACGGCCCGCGCGTCGAGCCCGGTGGTGGGCTCGTCGAAGAGCACCAGCGTCGGGTCGTGCAGCTCGGCCCGCGCCACCGCGAGGCGCTGTAGCTGCCCCCGGGAGAAGGTTCGCGCGGGGCGGTCGCCCAGGGCCGTGAGCCCGGCGCGCGCGAGCGAGGCCTCGATGCGGGCGCCCCGGTCGTCGAGGTCGTGCAACGCGGCCATGAGGGCGAGCGACTCGCGGGGCGTGAGGTCGGGGTAGACCATCGCCTCGTGGGCCACGAGCCCGACCGTCGCGCGGATGGCCTCCCGGTCGTCGGGCATCCGGTACTCCCCCCAGCGCACCTCGCCCGCGGTGGGCCGCGCGAGCGTCGCGAGGATGCCCAGCAGGGTGCTCTTTCCTGCGCCGTTGCCGCCCTCGAGCGAGGCCACCTCGCCGGCGCGGAAGGTCGCGCTCACGCCCGCGAGCGCCCGGGTGACGCCGTACACGCGGGTGACCCGGTCGACGGTGACGGTCTCGAAGCTGGCGCGAGGGGGGGCCATCGGGGAAGCGCGACGCTTGCAGGTCGCGGGGTGGTGTCGCATAAGTCGCCGCGCCATGACCACCACCGTGAAGTGCATCAAGTGCGGCGAGGAGAAGCCCGCCCTCGCCGCCCCGCCGTTTCGCGCCGGGACGAAGCTCGGCCCGCTCGGCGAGGAGATCCAGCAGAAGGTCTGCTCGCCCTGCTACAAGGACTGGATCGCGATGAGCGTGAAGCTCGTCAACGAGCTGCGGCTCGACACCACCGACCCGCGGGGCCAGGAGATGTGGCTCAAGCAGATGAAGATCTTCTTGAACCTCGACGAGTCGAGCGACCCGTGGGCGCGGCACCTCGACAAGCGCGTCGTCGTCGAGACCCTCGACGGGCGCACCGTCACCGCGACGCTCATCGGCGCCGACGAGCACCGGCTCACCTTCTCGGACTTCGACGGCGGCCTGCCGGCCGGCTTCGACACGGGCGCCAACAAGGGCTCCGGCGCCCTCGCCCGGGACGCCATCAAGACGGTCGAACCCGCCGCGTGACGCCGGCGCACCTCGTCTTCGCCACCCCCCGCAAGCTCCCCCGCCCCTCGACCCTCGTCGGGCGCGTGGTGGTGCTCGACATCGCCTTCGCCGCCGCGGGCACCGGGTCGAGCTTCGAGAAGGTCACCGGGCCCTTCCTGGCGGGCCTCGGCGAGCGCCTCGCGGCGTGGGTCGACCACCACGACCACAACCTCCACCCGACCTTCCGCGACGACCCGCGCTTCACGCTCTGCACCAAGGCCGTGCACGGCGCCTGCCCGGAGATGATCACCCCGGAGATGGTGGCGCGCACCGGGCCGGTCGACACCGTCGTCTGCCACAACGACTTCGACGGGCTCTACGCCGCGGCCAAGTGGCTGCTGGGCGGGGTCGAGCCCTACCCCGGCGCCGACGACGACGCGCGGGCGGTGGACACCCGCACCGGCACGCTCTCCGCGCGGGGCGCCCTGGTCGACCGGGCGCTGCGCATCGAAGGCCGCGACGACGCCTTCCTCGGGCGGGCGGTCGCCTGGCTCGTGGGCCGCGCGGCCGACCCCCAGGTGGGGGGCGAGATCGCCGCCGCCGCCGCCCGCTACGACGCCACCGAGCAGCGCACGCGCGACGTCGCGGGCGACCGATACGTGGTCTCCGGCTCGGTCGCGTGGTGCGACATCACCGACCTCAAGCCCCGGGAGGTCGACAAGACCGAGCTGCTGCTGCTCGGGCAGAAGCGCGCCCCGGTGTCGGTGCTCACCGACGAGCAGAACGTCACGCTCGCCGCGGCCTTCGACTCGGGCCTCGACTTCCTCGCCATGCTCGGCGTGGCCGGGGGGATGCCGACGCGGGTGTCCGTTCCGCGGTCACGCGAGGCCGAGGTGCGGGCGGTGCTCACGAAGCGTGGGCTGCTACCGACGTAGCGTCTCGCACGGCTCTATACTCCCGCCTCGCTCCCCAATGGCCCAGCGCTTCATCCGGTGTCAGCTCTGCGGAATGCCGCACCCCGCCGCGGCGGAGCTCTGCCCGGTGCACCGGAAGCCCGTCGTCCCGGCGACCCGGGTCGTCGCCCCGCCGCCCGCGCCGCCTGCGCCTGCGCCCGCGCCGCCCGCGCCCGCGGTGGCCGAGGCGCCGCACCCGACCGCCGCGCCCGGCGCGGCGCCCTCGCCGGGCGTGCCCAGCCCGGAGGCGCCGCTGGTGGGCCGGCTGCTCCAGGGCCGCTACCGCATCACCGGGCTCATCGCGCAGGGCGGCATGGGGGTGGTCTACGACGCGGTGCAGGTGAACCTCGGGCGCCGCGTGGCCATCAAGTGCCTGCACATGAAGTACGCGCGCGACGCGGTGGCCATCGCGCGCTTCCAGCACGAGGCGGTGGTGTCGGGGGGCTTCGGGCACCCGCACATCGTCGAGGTGTTCGACATGGGCACCCTCGACGACGGTGCGCCCTTCCTGGTGATGGAGCGCCTCGAGGGCGAGACGGTCACCGCCCGGCTGCGGCGCGAGCGGCGCTTCGGCGTCGGGCTCGCGGTGAGCGTCGCGCGGCAGGCGGTGTCGGCGCTGGTCGCGACGCACGCGCGCTCGATCCTCCACCGCGACCTGAAGCCCGACAACCTCTTCCTCGTCGACCGCGGGGCCGAGACGCCGCGGGTGAAGGTGCTCGATTACGGCGTGAGCAAGGCGATGTCGTCGGTGGGCGATCCGCGGCTCACGCGCGCCGGCTTCGTGATGGGCACGCCCTCGTACATGGCCCCCGAGCAGGCTCGCGGCGAGGCCGACCTCGACGGCCGCGTCGACCTCTACGCCGTCGGGGTGATCCTTTACGAGACCCTCTGCGGGCGCCTCGCCTTCGGGGCGCGCACGCCCGCGGCCCTGCTGGTGGAGATGCATCGCGGGCCCCCGGTGCGGCCGTCGGTGCTGCGGCCCGGGCTCCCGCCGGCGCTCGACGCCCTGGTGATGCGCTGCCTCGCCTTCGAGCGCGGCGCCCGGCCGCGCGACGCCGCCACGCTGCAGCGCGAGCTGCAACAGCTCGGCGTGGTCACCGAGGCGGTGCTCGACGACGACGACGACCCGACGGAGGTCACCGAGGTGCCGGAGACCTTCCGCCGCGCGGAGACCGGCACCGGGGCGGTGCGGGTCTTCGCCCGAAAGCGCTGAGCTACGCCCCGCCCGCGGCGAAGCGCTCGCGCACCAGCGCCTGGAAGCGCGGCAGCCCGAGGCGGTCGAGCAGCGGGAGGAAGGCCGCCTCCACCCGGTCGTCGCGGGCGATGGTCGCAAAGGGGCGCACCCCGACGTCGTGGGCGCCGAGCACGAAGGGCATCACCTCCGAGCGCCCCGCGTCGAAGGCGTCGAAGAGCAGCGAGGCCTTGAGGTACGCCGCCGAGACCTCCAGGAAGGCCGGGCGCACGCCGCGGAGGTAGCGGCTGAAGGGCTCGGCGATGACCCGCTTGCGCGGGCTGTCGGCGAGGCCCGCCTCGGCGAGCTGGCGCAGCAGCAGGGCGCTCGCGGAGAGGCCCGGCTCGGTGCGGCGGCGCTCGGACTCGTAGCCCTCGGCCACCACCACCACGGCGTAGTCGACCTGCGCGAGCTTCTCGGCGATCTCGCGCAGCACCTCGTCGGGGAAGCGGAAGAAGGGCAGCACCACGAGGTGCGCCCTCGCGGCGACGGCGCAGTGCAGGGCGTGCCGGCCGCTGCGGTTGCCCATGGTCTCGACGAGGTAGATGCGCTTGTGGGTGTAGGCGTCCTCGAGCAGCCCGCGCACCACCGTGGCGCCGGCCTCGACGCCCGTGAGGAAGCCGATCGCCCGATCGCCGCCGAGGTCGTCGTCGATGGAGACGTTGATGAAGCCGCTGGGGATGCGCGGCTGAAGGTCTTCGAGCAGGGCCCGCTGGCCCTCGAAGGTGCCGTTGCCGCCGACGCACACGAGGTGCGTGAAGCCCTGCTCGGCGATGGTGGCGGCGGCCTCGCGGCGGCGCTCGGGGTCGTGGAAGCCCGCGTAGCGCTCGCTGCGAAAATCGCTGCCCGCGTCGAGCACCCGGCGCCCCATGGAGCGCGCCGGGATGCCCTGCGCGAGGAGGGCGTAGCGCTCCTGGCGGCCGAGGATGAGCCGCTCGAACTTCGGCTCGGAGGTGGCGTCGCGGGTGAGCGAGCGGAAGCCCTCGCTCGCGGCCCACACCTCGTAGTCGCGGCGGACGGCCTCCTCGGTGAGGGCCACCGCGACGGACGAGTATCCCGGCGCGTTGCCGCCGTCGAAGACGACGAGCAGGCGGCGGGCAGTGGCGACCTGGTTGTTGGGCTGTCCGAAGGAGACGACCGTGGTCATGCCTATGGCATTACCACGCAGGGGCGGAGCCCCGCGGGGCGGCGGCGTTGGCGCGCCAGTGTCCGCGGGTCCATCGTCACCCGAGGAGCGCGGCGCCGACGCCGGTCTCGCCGACGAAGCCGAGCCAGCCGCGGAGCACACCCCGGCCGAGGACACGGCCGAGGTACGGGGCCGCGCCGGGTACGCAGGTCCAGAGGGCGGCGATGCCCCAGGGAGGCCGCCCAGCGCGCCGCGGAGCACGATGCTGGCGGCGGTAGCTGGAAATCATGAGCCAGCACGTACGCCCGACCCGACCCGAGGCGCGGCGTCACGCGCGTGGCCGCAGGTGGACTGCGGTAGGCTCGGTTACCGACACCATGAGAACCGACCGATGGATGGGCGCGCTCGCGCTGACGATGGCGGGCGCCGCGTGCTCGCCCGACGACGGCGCCGTGGTCCCGCCGATGGACGCCGGCGGCCGCGACGGGGGTGGCCTCGACGCGCGCAGCGACCTCGGGATGGACGCGCGGGATACGACCGTCGACCGCGGCGGGACGAGCATGGACGCGCCGGCCGACCTGGGGACGGCGGCGGACGGGGCGGCCGCGGAGGTGTTCACGCCGGAGTGCCGCGCGACGAGCGACTGCACCGGGGGGAGGCTCTGCCGGATGGACCGCTGCGTCGAGCCGTCGAGCGGGTGCTCGGCGACGGCGGGCTGCCCCAACGACGCGCGCTGCGAGGCAGGGCGCTGCGTGCCGTGGACGGGCGCGCAGACCGACCCGGCGTGCACGGTCGACCCGCGGCCGGGGGTGTTCGCGCCGGCGGTGCAGTGCCAGTTCGACGTGGCGCCCGCGGGCGACGCCTTCCCGGAGCACCTGCACGTGCTCTCGACGCCGATGGTGGCCGACCTGCGGGTGTACCATCCGGCCTCGGACGGGGTGCGGCCCTCCATCGTGGCGGTCTTCGATGACGGCGCCGACGGCGGGGCCGAGCTCCCGACGGGGCTCATCCGCATCCTCGACGGGCGCACCTGCGCGCTCCAGGACAACCTCGCTGATCAGCTGGTGTCGCACTCCTCGCCGCCCGCCATCGGCGACCTCGATGGAGACGGCACCCCGGAGATCGTGGCCTTCAAGGCCGGCGGCGGGCTCGTGGCGTTCCGCTATGTGGCGGCCCCGGCGGGCGACGCGGGGGCGCGCGGTCGGTGGGGGGTGTGGTGGCGCTCGACGGCCGCGGACGGCACGGAGTTCAACCCGACCGGCGGCGGCTGGGCGGGGCCCACCATCGTGGACATCGACGGCGACGGGCGCGCGGAGGTGCTGCGCCACGGGATGGTGTTCAACGGCCGGACGGGCGCGCTCATCGGGGGCGCCGGGGCGCGGGCGCAGCTCGCGGGCTACTCCGCCGGGGCCTTCAGCGTGGCGCTCGACGTCGACGAGGACGGCGCCGTCGAGCTCGTGACCGGCAACGGGATCTTCGCCTGGAGCGCCACGACCCGGGAGTGGGTGCGCGAGGCGTACTTCACCCGGAGCAACTGCGCGGGCCCGGGCTGCGGCGACGGCCATGTGGCGGTGGGGGACTTCGGCGACTTCGCGACGCCGCGGTTTACCGATGCGCGTATTCCCGAGGTGGCGGTGGTGTCGAGCGGCTACGTGCGCATCGACACGCTCGAGGGGCGCACGGTGTTCGGGCCGGTGGCGCTGCCGGGCGGCGGCACCGGGGGTCCGCCGACGGTGGCGGACTTCGACGGCGACGGGCTCGCGGAGGTCGCCGCGGCCGGGGCGACGGCGTACTCGGTGATGGACCCGGACTGCGGCCCGCGCTCGGTGTCGCGCTCGGGCGGCCGCTGCGAGACGGCGACGACCACAGGGGTGCTCTGGTCACGGCCCTCGCAGGACGCGAGCTCGAACGTGACGGGGAGCACCTCCTTCGACTTCGAGGGCGACGGGCGGGTGGAGGCGGTCTACGCCGACGAGTGCTTCGCGCGGGTGTACGACGGCGCCACGGGGACGGTGCTCTTCTCGCAGCAGCACTCGTCGTGCACCTGGTACGAGAACCCCGTGGTGGCGGACGTCGACGGGGACTTCCGCGCCGAGCTGGTGGTGGGCAGCAACTTCAACTGCGGCTCGCCGACGACGGGCATCGCGTGCCCGGGGGTGGGCGAGCGCGGGGTCGACGTGCAGTTCGCGGGGCTGCGCTGCTCGACGAACGCCGAGTGCCCCTCCAACCGCTGCGTGATGGGCTTCTGCCGGTGCACCGGCGACAGCGAGTGCTGCCCGGGGAGCGCGCCCGCGGGTGACGGCGGCGTCGGGGACGCGAGCGCTGACGCGGGCGGCGACGCGGGTCGCACGACGGGCTCCGGGAGCGAGTGCACGTACGTGTGCGCGGCGCCGCCCATGGGCACGATCGGCGAGGGCGACACCTGCCGCGCGGCCCGTCCCCGCGGCGTGCGCGGGATACGGGTGTACGCCGACATCGCCGACCGCTGGGTTCGCTCCCGCACCATCTGGAACCAGCACGCCTACAACGTGACCAACGTGGAGGACGACGGCCGCATCCCGGCGAGCGGCTCGGTGCGGCTCAACTGGCGCGAGCGCACGCTCAACAACTTCCGCACCAACGTGCAGGGCACGGCGGAGATCACGAGCTCGCCCGACGGCACGGTGTCGGGCTCGGGCTTCATGTGCCTCGGGTCGGGCACGGCGCGGATGCGCGTGCGGGCGTGCAACCGGGGCACGGCGCCGATGGCGGACGGCCTGCCGGTGGGCTTCTACCGCGGGACGGGCGTGACGCTGGGCGCGCGGGTGTGCACGGCGCCGACGCCGCGCGCGCTGATGCCCGGAGAGTGCGTGGAGGTGAGCTGCGACTGGGCGACGCCGCCGCAGGAGCGCGCCGAGCCGGTGACGGCGGTGATCGACGACACGCGCTCACGCACGGAGTGCGACGAGGAGAACAACCTCGGGGTGATCGAGGACGTCATCTGCCGACCGCCGGGGTGACCAACGATCGACGCGAGGGCTGTCGATTGCCTTGACACCCTCAGGGGGAGGCGCGTACAAAACGTCTCCCTTTCGGGGCGTAGCGCAGCCTGGTAGCGCACCTGGTTCGGGACCAGGGAGTCGGAGGTTCAAATCCTCTCGCCCCGACAAAAAGAAGAGCCGCGGAAACCGAGAGGGGTCCGCGGCTCTTCGCTTTGCTGGGTACCGTGAGCACTCCATGACGCTCCAAGCGCTTCGCCTCGCCGTCGCCACGTCCATCGTCGCCTCCTCGGTCATCGCCCTCGCGGGTTGCGGCGGCACCGCCGTCGGTGAGATCCGCACGGGCCTTCCGCGGCCGGCGCTCGTCGCTTCGTGCCCGCTCTCGCTGGAGAGCGTGACCCCGGCCGAGATGCAGCCCGGCGCCCGCTTCGGTCCCGGTGGGGAGTTCGAGCAGATCGGCATCATCACTCTCGGCGCCGCGCAGGGCACCGACCCAATGTCCGAGGCCGTTCGCCAGGAGGTGCGCCCTCGCGCCTGCGCCATGGGCGGCGAGGTCATCTCGCTCATGATGGCGGGCGACGGCGCCAACCGCCGCGGCTACGGCCAGACCAACATCGCCTTCACGGTCTGGGCGCATCAGCAGCGCCCGGCCGCACCGCAAGCGTTCTAACCCGGTTCACCCCTCCACGCCGACATCGACCCGGCGAGGGCTCAACGCCGCGGCTCGGCCCCTACCGGTTGATCACCACCACCACCGCACCGCCGATGATCGTCCCGAGGGTCACCACCGCGAGCCTGCGGACCCTCACGCGCATCCGGCTCCGCGTGGGCGACGCGTTCGGCCTCTGGAGCCCGTGGACCGAGCTCACCCCCACCCCCGCCGCAACCGTCGCTGCCAGGCCGCCCTGCGACCCCGACTCCCGCGCACGTCCGCTGTGACACCAGCCGGGCGTCGTGTGTGCCGCGCGTCGGCGAGGCCAGCGGCCGCTGCGACGCCTACGAGACATCGTGCCCCAGGTACTGGGCCCCCGCGCGCTGGACGCTCCCCCCGGTCGCCGCCACCCACGCGGTGACCATCGGGGCCACCTCGTGGTCCTCGCCGCGGGTGACGTGCCTGAGCGTGCGCGATCGGGTCGGCGCAGAGTACGAGGTCGTCGCGCCCGTGACGGGCACCTACCGCTTCGAGCTGGCCGGGCCCACCGGCGCGTCGAACTACGCGCTGGCGCTGCGCGCGGCGTGCGGGGCCCCCGGCGAGACCGCGGAGCTCGCGTGTCACGCGTCCGACGAAGGACGGCCCCGCGCCTCACGCGCGGATCGAACCGGGCGCCCCATCGTGGAGTGAGCGAAGCGCGTACGCCGGTCACTCCGCCGACGGCGGATCAGGCTCCCGCGTCGGCAGGTGCACCGAGGCCCCGCCGATCTGTATCCGGGTGGTCCCGGCGTCGGGCTCGCGGCGGATGTCAACCACGGGCACCCCGATGGCGTGCTCGACGTGGAGCTGCACGTTGGGGTCGGCGTCCGCCGGGGGCGGAGGGGCCGAGCGACGAGGGCAGGCGCTCGCGCCCAGCAGCAACAGCGCGAGGGCGAGCGGTCTGGCGATCCGTGCTGGAGGGCTCATCGTCGGACACCGCCGCCTTTCGTGCTGCGACCGCACGTTACGCCACACCGACGACGTCGATGACCCGCTCGCGGCCCCCGAGGGTGAGCTCGCACGCGTCGCCCGCGCTGCGCCCGACGAGCGCGCGCCCGAGCGGCGACTGTGGCGTCACGACGTGCACCGTGCCCCCCGCGAGCACGCTGCCGCCCCCGTGCGGGGCCACGAAGACCAGGCGCTGGTCGTCGCCCTCGACGGTCGTCACCAGCGCGCCGACCCGGACGGGCTGGTCGCCCCGCACCCGGTCGACGGACATCGCCGCGACGTCGGCCACGGCGCGCCGGGCGTCGGCCACCCGCAGCGCCTGGCCGCGCGCCAGGTACGACTGCTCCAGCGCCCGGGTGTCCTTGCTGTTCTCGGGCTTGGACTCCTCGTGCGTGGCGCCCTCGAGCGCCGCCTGGTGGGCGCGCTCCAGCGGGTCGAGGTCGGCGCGCAGGCGCTCGAGCAGCTCGGCGCGCAGGGTGGCTTTGTCGGGCAACACAGCCGTGGACCATACACGACCGTGCGCGCCGTGCTCCGCATTGGCGATCGCCGCCGTTCTCCGCTAACCCCGCAGTCACCCATCGATGACCGTCGAGCCCGCCGCCGAGGTGCCTCCGTCCCGCGTGCGCGGCAGCCTCGCCGTCGCCGCGGGCATCCTCGCGAGCCGCGTTGCAGGCCTCGTGCGCCAGTCGGTGTTCGCGTACTACCTCGGCGGCGGCGCCGGGGCCGACGTCTTCAACGCCGCCCTCAAGATCCCCAACGTGCTCCAGAACCTCCTCGGCGAGGGGGCCGTGAGCGCGTCATTCATCCCGGTGTACTCCCGGCTCCGCGCCGAGGGCCGCCACCGAGAGGCCGTCGCCGTCGCCGGGGCCGTCGCCACCCTCCTCGCCCTCGTCACGGGGGCCCTCGTCGCCCTCGGCGTCGCGTTCGCGCCGCAGTTCGTCGACCTCATCGCGCCCGGCTTCGAGGGCGCCCGCCGCGCCGAGACCGTCTCGCTGGTGCGCATCGTCTTCCCGGGCGTCGGCCTCCTGGTGCTCTCCGCGTGGTGCCTCGGCATCCTCAACAGCCACCGGCGCTTCTTCCTCCCCTACGCCGTCCCGATGGCGTCGAGCGCCACCGTGGTCGTCGCGCTCTTCGTCACCGGGCGCGCCGCCGGGGAGTTCGCCCTCGCCCGCGCCGCCACCTACGGCATCGTCGCCGGCGCCCTCGCGCAGCTCCTGGTGCAGCTCCCCGCGGCGCTGCGCCTCGTGCCCGGCGCCCGGCCTGCCCTGGGCTCCGGCTCGCCCGAGGTGCGCGCGGTGGTCTCCCGCTTCAGCGGCGCCCTGCTCTCCCGCGGCGTCGCGCAGCTCAGCGGGTACATCGACCAGATCCTCGCGAGCCTGCTGCCCGTCGGCGCGGTGGCCACGCTCGCCTTCGCGCAGACCCTCAACCTCCTCCCGGTGAGCCTCTTCGGCACCGCCATCTCCGCCTCCGAGCTCCCGGAGATGTCCTCCGCCACGGGCACCGTCGACGAGGTTCACCACGCCGTCGTCAAGCGCCTCGACGCGGGCCTCGCGCGCATCGCGTTCTTCGTCGTCCCCTCGGCGATGGCCTTCGTGGCCCTCGGCGGCGACATCGCGGGGCTGCTCTACCAGCGCGGGGCCTTCACCCGCACCCAGACCCTCGCCGTGTGGGCCACCCTCGCGGGCTCCGCGGTCGGGCTCCTCGGGCAGACCATGGCGCGGCTGTACTCGTCGGCCTTCTACGCGCTCGGCGACACCCGCACCCCCATGCGCGTCGCCGCCCTGCGGCTCGTGCTCACCGCCGCGCTCGGCTACGTCTTCGCCTTCCCCCTGCTCCGCGCCCTCGGGGTCCCGCCCTCCTGGGGGACCGTCGGTCTGAGCGCCTCCGCCGGCCTCGCGGGATGGATCGAGTACCTCGTGCTACGCGCCGCCCTGCGCCGCCGGGTGGGGGCCCACGGGGTCGCGGCCCCGGTTCTCCTGCGCCTCTGGTCGATCGCGCTCTCCGCCGCGGGCGCTGCGTGGACGGTGCGCCTCCCGCTGGCGGCCGCGCTCGGCGACCGCCCGATGCTGGTCGCGCCGCCGACCCTGGCGGTGTTCGGCCTCGGCTACCTCGCAGCCGGGGTCTTCGTCGGCGACCCCACGGCGCGGGCCCTGCTCGTCACCCTGCGCCGACGGATCGGGCGCTGAGCTACAGCGCGATGGCCTCGCCCTCGTAGCCCGCGCTCACGGGCATCGTCGGGCGGGTGCGGTCGATGAGCTCGCGCATCAGCCGCTCGAGCGTGGCGTCGTCGTGGTCGGGGTCGTGGTGGAAGAGCACCAGCTTACGCGACCGCGTAAGGTTGGCGAACTCGACGGCGCGGTCGAAGGTGCTGTGCCCCCAGCCCACCCGCTCGGCGTACTGGGCGTCGGTGTACTGGCCGTCGTGGATGAGCAGGTCGGTGTCGTCGGCGAGGGAGCACCCGGAGGTCCACCCGTCGCGGAGGAGCGGGCCGCGCACGCCGAGGCCCGGCTCGTGGTCGGGCAGGTAGGTGACCGAGCGGCCGTCGGCGGTGATGCGGTAGCCCACCGTGGGCCCCGGGTGGCAGACCAGCGACGCGTCGAAGGCGAAGGGGCCGATGTGCACGTGGCCGTCGGGCACCTCGTGCACGGTGAGCCGGCACGGGAGGTCGCGCAGGCGGACGGGGAAGAGCGGCGGGGACATGTACCGCCCGAGGCGAGAGCGCAGCGACTCCGCAGGTGACGGCGGCCCCCAGATGTGGACCTCCATGTCGGGCACGTACAACGGCGCGAAGAAGCCAAGGCCCTGGATGTGGTCCATGTGCAGGTGCGACAGGAGCACGTCGACCCGCTTCGCGGTGCTGGGGAGCGTGCGCCCCAGGTTTCGGATGCCGGTGCCCGCGTCGAGCACGATCACGCGGTTGTCGTCGGAGCGCACCTCGACGGCCACGGTGTTGCCGCCGTAGCGCGCCGTCTCGGGGCCCGGCGTGGGCAGCGACCCGCGGGTGCCCCAGAGCCGCACCCTCACGGCCCCGCCCCCTCCCAGAAGAGCGTGAGGGCGCCCAGGAAGCGCCCCGCCTGGCCGACCAGCGGCATCGCCGTCACGACGAGGTGGCGGCGCGCGCCGTCGAGCCCGGTGATCCAGAACTCCCGGTGCGCCGGGCGGCGGGTGCGCAGCGCGATGAGGAGCGGCAGCTCGTCCGGGGGCAACGGCACCCCGTCGGCGTCGGTGGGCTCGAAGAGCGTCGCCCACTCGGCCGCGGGCATCTCGCCGGTCTCGTCGTAGCGGTGCCCGAGCAAGACCTCCGCGGGGTCGTTGTAGTAGAGCAGGTTGCCGTCGGGGTCGACGATGAACGCGGGCGTCGCCAGGTAGCTGGCCAGCTGGCGCGTAAGCACGATCTCGAGTTCCCGCTGCATGGCGTAGGTCCCTCCGTCCGAGGCGGACCGTATGCCGCAACGGGGAGCGCTGTCGACGCACGAGAGCATCGACCATCGTGGCCCGCTTCGGGTTCGATGCCGGGCGATGGAAGCCATCGACCGGGAGCGCTGCGCGCGCGAGACCCTCACCGGCGCGCTCCGCGGCGTCCCGCACGCGACCGCGGTGCCCGAGATGCTGCGCTCCGCGCTCGGCGGAGTGCGCGCCGACCCCAACTTCCCCCGCGCGGCGCTCGACCCGGGCATCGAGGTGCACGCCGGCTTCGCGGTGCCGGTGCTCGCCGGCGACCGGGTGGTGGCCGACTGAGCACCCCGAGCGCCACCTGGCAGTTCTGGATCTCCCCGCTTCGCCCGCCTCGCGAGAGCGCATACGGCTCGGTGCTCGACCTGGACGGCGACGGCTACGCCGACGTGATCGTGGGCCAGCCCGAGGCCGCGAGCGGTCACGGCCGCGCGCACATCTACCTCCGGGGGCGCCGCCGGCCTCGGCGGAATGATCTCCCTGTCCCTCACCGGCCGCAACCTCGCAGGCGCCCGCTTCGGGCTTCGGCGGGCGCGTCACGATCGTCTACGGCGCCCGCTCGGCGACTGCTTCGTGGTGGGCGCGCCGATCGCGTTCAGCGTCGGCTGCTACGTGCCGATGGGCTCGACCTCCCCGACCTCGCCGGTATTCATCTAACCCCCTCGCGGACCGCAAGGGCTTCGGCCAGAGCATCGCCGGCATCCGGTAGGCCTCAGTCGATGGGCCACTCGACGCGCGCGTCGGGGTCTCCCTCCGCGGCCGGGGCCATCGCTTCGGGCTCGGCCGCCGGGCCCTTCACGGCCGCCGCCGCCGCGCGCCACCAGGGCGTGACCCGCTCGGCCCGGGAGGGCTCCACGGCCTCGCCGAGGCGCGGCATCACGACGTGCGCTCCCTGCGCGGGCGCGAGCTCGATGAGCGTCTCGGCGGGCTCGTCCCACGCGTGGATGGCGAGGTTGAAGGTGCCCCAGTGCACCGGCAGGAGGCTCCCGCCGCCCAGCAGCGACAGCGCCTCGAGCGCGTTGGCTGGACCGAGGTGGATGTCCCCCCACGCCGGGTGGAACGCCCCCACCTCCAGCATCACCAGGTCGAAGGGGCCGTGGCGCCGACGGATCTCCTCGTACTCGGGGGTGAGCCCCGTGTCGCCGCTGAAGAAGACCGCGTGCCGCGGCCCACGCAGCACGAAGGACGACCAGAGCGTGGCGTTGCGGCCGCCGAGCACCCGCCCGGAGAAGTGCTGCGACGGCGCGGCGGTGATGGACAGCTCGGCGCCGGGCAGCTCGACGCGATCCCACCAGTCGAGCTCGGTGATGCGCGACGGCGGGACGCCCCACGCCTCCAGGTGGGCGCCCACGCCGAGCGAGGTGAAGAAGGGCACGTCGCGCCGGGCGAGCGCGAGGATGGTGGGGTGGTCGAGGTGGTCGAAGTGGTCGTGGGAGATGATCACCGCGTCGAGCGGCGGCAGCGCGTCGAGGGAGACGGGCACGGGCTGGAAGCGCTTCGGCCCGGCGAAGCTCAGGGGCGACACGCGCTCGCCCCACACGGGGTCGGTGAGCACCCGCACGCCGTCGATCTCGACGAGCACCGTCGAGTGACCGAGCCAGGTCGCGCGCAGCCCCGTGTCGACGGGCCGCGCCCACTGCGCCAGCGGGCTCATGGAGGGCAGCGGCCCCGGCGGGGTCCGCCGCTGTCCCCCCAGCAGGAACTCCTTCACCGTCGGCGCGACGCTGCCCTTCTTCAGGCCCGGCGACACGGGGCGGGTGTTGTGGAAGCTGCCGTCGGTGTACCGCGGCGAGGCCCTCATCCGCTCGACGCGGAGTCCGTGGGTCTTCGAGCTCGATGTGCTCATCGGGTGGCGGGGCTCCTCTCCCGCGCGGTCGAGGGCGCGGTCGGACGGAGTGTTCCACACGCAAGGCTGCGATCGAGCGCGGCGGTCGAAATCCGCTGAGATCCGGCCGCTCGCCGGAGCGTCCACGCCGCTTCATTCCCCCCCCCCCGCAGGGGCACCCAACATCGTGATGACCCGTACCCAGCACCTCGTGTCCTTCTCTGCGCTCGCCGTCAGCGCGCGGTGCTTGCAGCCCG